>Ga0209406_1000002_pt1 | contig 483925 bp, 423 predicted proteins | sample COGITO_mtgs_1204_FD_184808 | JGI IMG/M metagenome (GOLD analysis project Ga0209406, IMG submission 184808) | Pelagic marine microbial communities from North Sea - COGITO_mtgs_120426 (SPAdes) (version 2) | ecosystem: Environmental > Aquatic > Marine > Epipelagic ... | reverse complement strand
ATTGGTTTGGTAAATTGATGTGAATTTTTATTTTTAATCTCATCTTTTCCTAAGTATGTCTTCCCCATTGGGATGCGTAATGAAAAAATACTTCCTTTGTTTGGTTTGCTGACAACATCTATTTTAACCGGAGCAAATTTCCCGGCATGCTGTACTAACTTTTCTTTCATAATGGCAACCATTTCCGGATGGTTAGCAGCGATATTATGGAGTTCTTCAAAGTCTTTTTTGATATTGTATAATTCTGCCTTGTCATATTCCCAATTGTAAACCATTTTGAAAGCACCTGTTCGTACAGCGTAACCTTGGTCAATTACGCTAAAATTTTTATCCCGTTTGTATTCGATAATTACGAAGGCGTTTGCTTCTTTATCAAAAGCTAGAGTGTCAATTCTGAAATTATTTAAGGCAAATTCAGATTTCACAAATTCAAGTCCGAAAATTGTTTTCAGGTTATTTTCTGTTAATTCTTGGATTTCCTTTTCAAGTCGAAATGGCTTTTCTTTTATATACTCTAATTTCTTTTCTATTTTGTATAATGCCATTTAGTTCTCGTTTTTTTTTAATGAATGCTAACTAGTTATATGAAGCATAAACCTCCTGTTTATGGTATTCTATTTCCGGATAAGAGGAACTTTTGTTCCATTTTTAAAACAATAAAACTGCATTGGTTTTTTAAAAAAAACCAATGCAGCACGCCTTATTAACGTAATCTAATAAAATTTTGGGGTAGATGTTAAATGTATTATTTTTTCTTAATATAAAAAAGAAAAAACTATTTTAAAGTAAAAGAGATGGGTATTGCTTTGTTTTTTTCTAAATCTGTAGTATGATTTAAAAAGACCACTTGGTTTTCAAATACAGCTTCAATTAACCAATAGGCACCTTTAAAATAAGAATTTAAAACCGTTGCTGTTGTTACAGGAAGTGCAGTATTTGTTGCTAAATTTTCTACAACCTTAATTTGATGCGGATATAAGAGTACTTTTTCTTCGTTCAAAAAAATATCATTTACATCATCAAACAAAGCGGCAATGTATTTGTTTTTTGGGTTTTTATAAATTTCTATGGGTGTATTATTTACTAAGATTTTATTATTGCGAATAATTAATAAGCTATCTGCAAAAGAAAGGGCATCATTTTTATCATGTGTGGCAACAATACAGGCAATGTTTTTTTCTTTTAGGTAGGCAAACAATTTTCTTCTTAAAGAGTTTTTTTTGAAGTTGTCTATTTGTCCGAATGGTTCATCTAAAAGCAGCAATTCGGGTTCATTAGCTAAAGCTCTTGCAATGGCTACACGTTGTTTTTGACCGCCACTTAAGTTTTTAACCTTCGTGTTTTCAAAAGCTTTCATTTCTATAACTTCTAGTAACTCTTGTGTTCTTGCTTCGCTTTCTTCAGGATAGAAACGAGAAAGAAATTTTTTAATATTTTCTGCTACAGAAATATACGGCATCAAATCAAAATCTTGCGCCACATATTTAAAGAAATCCATTCCTGGAACTAGGTTAAACTTTGGTCCTAAAACCTTGTTTTCTTTCCAATAAATTTCTCCTTTTTTTAAATTTAATAAACCGTAAATAGCTTTTAAAAGCGTCGATTTACCGCAGCCACTTTCTCCCATTACACATAAGTGTTCTCCTTCTTTTAGTGAGAAGTTGAAATTATCTAAAACGGTTTTCTTTTTTGTATATCCAAATGAAATAGAAGTAACTTTTAACATCTTACAAAAATAAGGTATTCTTTACACTCCTGCGAAGGTAGCAGTTTATAAAAAAACCGACACTTTTGTGCCGGTTTTTTTATAAACTTAATATATAAGCACTATTGTTAATGCTTACCATATTCTTACTCTTTCTTCCGGTTTTAAATACATTTTGTCACCTTCTTGTACATCAAACGCCGTGTAGAAAGCATCTACGTTTTTTAATGGCATATATGCACGGTACATTCCGGGTGCATGTGTGTCTGTCATAATTCTGTTTTTTAATGCTTCATCTCTCATTTTTGTTCTCCAGATAGTTCCCCAAGAAAGAAAGAAACGTTGCTCTGGAGTATAGTTATCAATATTTGCAGGTCTGCCACTCTTTTCTAAGAAAATTTGTAAACCCTCATAAGCAGCTTGCACGCCGCCTAAGTCTCCAATATTTTCTCCTAAAGTATACTCCCCATTTAAGTGCATGCTATCAATAGCAATAATATCGCTGTATTGTTTTACGAGTTGTTTTCCAATGACTGCAAATTTTTCTGAATCTGAATCTGTCCACCAATTTTTAAGGTTTCCGTCGCCATCAAAACGAGCCCCAGAATCGTCAAAACTATGCGAAACCTCATGTCCAATAACGGCACCTATTCCACCATAATTTACAGCTTCATCTGCCATATAATCGTAAAAAGGAGGTTGTAAGATTGCTGCTGGGAAAACAATTTCATTATTTACAGGATTAAAGTAGGCGTTTACCGTTTGTGGAGACATTCCCCATTCTGTTCTGTCTACTTCTTGTTCTAATTTTGCCATGTTTTTGTCATAGTTCCATTTGGTAACATTTATTGCGTTTTCAAAATAAGATCCGCCGTTTTCTATACCTTTTACCTGCAACTCTGTGTAATCTTTCCAAACATCTGGGTAGGCAATTTTAACCGTTAACTTGTGTAATTTTTCTAATGCTTTTTCTTTTGTTTCTTCGCTCATCCACTCTAAACCAGCAATTCTTTTTTCGAAACCTAACAATACATTGTCAATCATTTCTTTTGCTTTCGCTTTTGCTTCTGGCGGAAATTTTTCATCTACATACAACTTTCCTAAAGCCTCACCAACGGCACCATTTAAGTTACCAATAGCACGTTCATCTCTTGCACGTTGTTTTTTAGCACCTCGCATTTCTTTGCTATAAAATTCCCAGTTAGCAGTTTCTAAATCGGTAGATAAAGAACCTAAAGCACCATTAATGGTGTTCCAACGCAATAAAAGTTTAATATCATCTACAGAACGTTCTGTAAAAATAGTACTCATGGCTTTAAAGTAACCAGGATCTGTTACAATAACCCTGTCTATATCTGCAACACCAATTCCTTTTAAATGTGCACTCCAGTCAATGGCAGGCGCTAAAGATGTAAGTTCTTTCACAGACATTGGATTGTACATTTTTCTAGTATCTCTGCGCTCTTCTTTCGTCATCATTGGTGCTGCCAGACTTTTTTCAAAAGCAACGATGGTGGCTGCATTTTGTTTTGCCATAGCTTCATCATCTCCAAACTCTTGCAGCATTTTTACTACAAATTCTTGGTGTTTTTCTAGTTTATCTGCAACTTTTTCATCTACATAATAATCTCTAGACAAGCCTAAAGAACCTCCGCTTATGTACCCTGCGTATTCACTACTATTTTTTAAATCGTTATAAACGCCAAATCCATAAAAACCACCGCCACCGTATGGTGCCATTTTAGTAATATAGTTTTCTACATCTTTCTTTGTTTTTATTTCTGCGACTTTTGCTAAAAAAGGCATTACAGGTACTTTTCCTTGCTGGTTTCTAGTAACCGTATCCATTATTGTTTGGTAGTAGTTTACTGCCTTTTCTTGATCTGAATCTATTTCATTTCCTTTTGCATCTTTTACCTTCGGAAAATTTCTTTCTGCAATGGCATTATTTAAAATAGCCAATACGTCTGCATCTGTCTTTTTACGAAGTTCATTAAAGCCACCCCAGGAAGTTTGATCTTCCGGAATTTCAGTGTTTTTTATCCAATTTCCGTTTACATGATTAAAGAAATCATCTGATGCTTTTACAGAAATATCCATGTTTTCTAAAGTAATACCTGTAGATTTCTCTTTTTCATTTGTACAACTAACAAAAGCTAATGATGCAATTGCAGTAGTAAGAAGTACTTTTTTTATTGTTTTCATACCTAAATTTTTAAGGTTTTATTAATAATTAAACGACTTGTTACTTTTTTAATAGGAAGTATATATTTTGTTTTAAGAACGTAGATCAAATATACTAAAATTTCAAAATAGAATTTTCAGTAGCGTTTTATAAAAACGAAGCACCTATTTTAACTAACTAATAGTAGAATCTTACTAAAACCCTTTTAAATAGTTTAGTTTTGCGGCCATAAAACACTGCATGAAGGATTATATTATTATAGGGGCTGGGCAGTCTGGTTTGTCTATTGCCTATTATTTACATAAACAAAATGTAAATTACTTAGTGTTAGATGCAAATACTGAAACAGGAGCACCTTGGTTAAAAAGATGGGATTCTTTAAAGTTATTCACACCTTCTGAATTTAATAGTTTACCTGGTTTAAAATTTCCGCATGAGAAAGGACATTATGCAGACAAGTATGAGGTTGCAGATTATTTAAAGTCTTATGTAGCTGCATTTAATATTCCGGTAGAATTTAACCATAAAATCACCTCCTTAAAAAAGGAAAATGGGGTTTTTAAATTAAAGAGTAATTTAAAAGAGTTTGAAGCAAAAAACGTAATTATTGCTACGGGTCCGTTTCATAAACCATTTACACCTTCGTGTCATTTAAAGATTTCTGAAGACGTTTTACAGATTCATAGCGAACATTATAAAAGTACAGAGCAGTTGCAAGAGGGTGCTACTTTGGTAGTTGGTGCAGGAGACTCTGGAGTACAGATTTTAAGTGAAATTTCTAAAACCAATACTCCAGTTTATTTTTCAGGAAACACAAATATCACTTCGCTTCCGCAAGAAATATTAGGGAAAACACTGTGGTGGTGGTTTCATAAAGTAGGTTTTTTAACCGCCAATAAATATTCTTGGATTGGTAAAATGCTTAGTAAAACAGGACAACCAGTAATTGGTACAGATGTAAAAACATTGTTTAAAAAAGAAAACATTACCTGTGTTGGTAGAACGTTGGATGCAAATGCAGAAAGCATAACTTTCGAAAAACAAGAAGTAACCGATATTAAAAATATTGTTTGGGCTACCGGTTTTAAACCAAATTTTAGTTGGATTGATGGCATTGAGTTAGACCAAAGCAACTACCCTAAAAACTATAGAGGCGTAAGTAAAACCATAGATGGTTTGTACTTTTTAGGCTTGCCGTGGTTGTACACAAGAGGTTCTGCTACTTTAGGTGGCGTGCAAAGAGATGCAAAATATTTAAACACATATCTTTTTAAAAAAGAAACAAAAAAAGCATTGGCCTAACTTTTAGAACATAAAAAAGACCGCTATTTTTAGCAGTCTTTTTTATTGGATATACTTCTTATAAACTAAGATTTAATATTTGCCTTTGGCGGATTAGGCAATTCTTTAAAGCCCATATTAAATAAAGTAAATCCGAAAATATCTGCATACTGTTCTATGGTTTTGGCAACAGGTGTTCCTGCACCATGCCCAGCATTGGTTTCTATTCTAATTAAAACAGGGCTTTTTCCTGCTTGTTTTTCTTGCAGCTCTGCTGCAAATTTAAAACTATGAGCTGGCACAACTCTATCATCATGATCTCCGGTAGTTACTAAAGTTGCAGGATAGTTTGTACCGCTTTTTACATTATGTACTGGCGAATATCCTTTTAAATAATCAAACATTTCTTTGCTGTCATCTGCAGTTCCGTAATCATAGGCCCAACCTGCGCCTGCCGTAAATGTGTGATAGCGCAACATGTCTAAAACACCAACTGCTGGTAAAGCAACTCTCATTAAATGGGGTCTTTGCGTCATGGTTGCGCCCACAAGGAGACCGCCATTAGAACCACCACGAATTGCTAAATAGTCTGATGAAGTATATTTTTCTTGAATTAAATATTCTGCAGCTGCAATAAAATCGTCAAAAACATTTTGCTTTTTTAATTTTGTACCGGCATCGTGCCATTTTTTCCCAAACTCTCCACCACCGCGTAAATTAGGCACGGCATATACACCGCCTTGCTCCATCCAAATGGCATTTGTAATGCTAAAACTAGGTGTTAAACTAATATTGAAGCCACCATAACCATATAAAATAGTTGGATTTTTACCATCTAACAAAACGCCTTTTTTATGCGTAATAATCATAGGAACCTGCGTGCCATCTTTTGAAGTATAAAAAACCTGTTTGCTAGTGTATAATTCTGAATTAAAATCGATACCCGATTTTCTGTACAATGTATAATTTCCGTCTTTTGGTGAAAACTTGTAAATAGCACTTGGTGTATTGTAATTTGTAAAAGAAAAGTACAGTTCGTTTACCGCTGTTTTTCCTCCAAAACCAGAAGCCGTGCCAATTCCTGGCAAAGTAACTTCTCTAATTAAATTTCCATTAAAATCATATTGCAATACTTTAGAAACTGCGTTTACCATGTATTTTGCAAATAAATAACCAGCACCTGTTGTTGGTTGCAATACGTTTTCTGTTTCAGGAATAAAATCTACCCAATTTTCTGGAGCAGGATTTGTGGCATCTACGGTTACAATTTTCTGATTTGGTGCATTTAAATTTGTCTGTAAATACAAGGTACTACCTCTATTATCTATAACACCAGTATCGCTCTCTACCGTTGCTATAATTGGTTTTAAAACGCTATTTTTATCAGATAAATCTTTAATAAACAACTTATTTCCTGAGGTAGAAATAGCAGCAGAAACAATTAAATAGCGATGGTCTTCCGTTAAATAGCCACTTACATACCTGTGTTTTTCTGAAGCTTTTTCGCCAAAAATAACAGCATCTTCTTGTTGTAAAGTTCCTAGTTTGTGATAATATAATTTGTGTTGATCTGTTTTTGCAGACAATTCACTTCCCTTCGGCTTGTCATAACTAGAGTAATAAAAACCTTTGTTTTTATACCAAGAAATTCCAGAGAATTTTACATCTTTTAAAGTGTCTTCTTTTATGATTTTATTTACGGCGTCTAGTACAATTATTTTACGCCAATCAGAACCTCCTTCAGAAATTGAATATGCTGCCGTTTTACCGTCTTTAGAAAAACTTAAAGATCCTAGAGAAGTGGTTGCGTCTTTAGAAAAGGTGTTCGGATCTAAAAAAACTTCTTCTGTATCTTTTTCATCTTTTTTTCTATAGATAACAGACTGATTTTGCAAACCACTATTCTTAGAAAAATAGGTATAACCTCCTTCTTTGTATGGTGTTCCTACTTTTTCGTAATTCCATAATTGGGTCAATCTGGCTTTTAATTGCTCTCGGTAAGGAATTTTACTTAAATAATCGAAAGTCACTTTATTCTCTGCCTTTACCCATTCTTCTGTTTCGGCACTTCTATCATCTTCTAACCATCTATAATTATCGGTAACGGCAGTTCCGAAAAGGGTGTCTATAACGCGTGTTTTAGTTGTTTTTGGGTATTTCAAATTTTTACTATTTGGTTGATTTCCTTCTTGGCAAGAAACAAAAATTGCGCTTACAAAAAGTATTGGTATTAGAAATTTAGTATGCATGAGAAGTAGCTTTTGTTCTTACCAAAATTACTTGATATCTATCAAATACAGCTTGTTTTAACAATTTTTAACTTTTTAGAACTTGCAAATATTTTTAACATGTAATTTTTTGGGGTTTTACACGATTAGTTTGGCATTGAAAACAATGCAGTATTCCCTTTATGTTTAAAAAGCCTTTCATAAGATACTGACGAAAAGGAACTATTTAAATCAAATTCGGTTTCTCAAAATTAAACGTTCAAGCTTTTTTATCTACTTAATTATGTAACAGATGGTCGTTTTTAAACATAAATGATTAATAAATCGATATATTTGTATCTCTTAAAGGTTATCCTTGTTTGTATTCAAAAACAATCAACAATGAATTTTTTGAGGCTATTGTATAATTATGAAAATATCATTAGAGTTTTTAGATCACATTTCTCATTAATTCGATAAGTTTCTAAGTAATTTAAAATGAAAACCAAAATTCTTATTTTTAGTTTATTACTTTGTATATGTAATTTGCAAATATCAGCACAATTAAATGACACTATAATTGGAGATGCACTAAATTTAGGGGGTAATTGTTTTTTGATTACACCAGATTTAACCTCGCAAAAAGGAGGCATTTGGTATGATAATCCGATTGATTTTTCAAATGATTTCACCATTTATTATCAAAATAATTTTGGAGATAGAGATGCTTCTGGTGCCGATGGTATGGCGCTCGTTTTTAAAACCACACCAGATGCAGCCATCGGTGAATTAGGTGGATATCTTGGTTATGGGGGAATAAATAATAGTTTAATCGTGGAGTTTGATACCTGGCGAAATGGCGACCTAGGAGATCCATTCTACGATCATTTGGCAATAATGAAAAATGGAAATGCTTCTCACAATTCTGCAGATAATTTAGCGGGGCCAGTTCAGGCAAGTAGTTCAAGTGCTAATATAGAAGATGGTAATTTTCATGATGTAAAAGTACAATGGGATGCTACCGCGCAAGTCTTAAGTGTTTTCTTTGAATGCGAACTTAGGTTAACGTTAACAGAAGACATTAAGAACACTATTTTTGGTGGAGATAACAGTGTTTTTTTTGGATTTGTTGGTTCAACAGGCGGGGCAAGAAATAGGCAAGAGGTTTGTTTTAATTCTATTTCATTTGTTGAGAATCTTGTAGTTCCAGAAAACGAAAATATCTGTTTAGGGCAAGAAATAAACATAGATGTTACAATTCCTAGTGGTAATAGTTACAGCTGGAGTCCAACAACCGGGGTAAGCGATGCTGAGATTGCAAACCCAGATTTTTCACCTACTGAAACTACAGACTACACCGTTACTATTACTGATAATTGTGGAGAACTAACAAATTATACAGTCACCATTACGGTTAGTTCAATTTCCACCCCAACCTTTGCGCAAATAGGAGCTATTTGTGTTGGTGAAAATTTACCGGATTTACTCACTACCTCTGCCAATGGTATTTCAGGAACCTGGTTACCAGCAATTGACAATACTGTAACGACGCTATATACTTTTACACCAGATGCAGGTGAATGTTCAACAGACCTTGCACAAATGACGATCACGGTGAATCCACTAATTACGCCAAACTTCAATCAAGTCGACCCTATTTGTAGTGGCAATGTTTTAGATCCATTACCCCTTACATCGGATAACGGGATTACAGGAACCTGGTTACCAGCAATTGACAATACTGCAACGAGGACATATACTTTTTCACCAGATACTACACAATCGGGTCAAGCTTGTGCGATCAATGAAACGATGACGATCACGGTGAATCCACTAATTACTCCAACCTTCACTCAAGTAGACCCTATTTGTAATGGAGATGTTTTAGCGGCATTGCCCACTGCATCGAATAACAACATTACAGGAACCTGGTTACCAGCAATTGACAATACTGCAACTACGATATATACTTTTACTTCAGACACCACACAATCGGGTCAAGCTTGCGCGGTCAATGAAACGATGACGATTACGGTGAATCCAATAATTACACCAATCTTCACGCAAGTAGACCCTATTTGTAATGGAGATGTTTTAGCAGCACTGCCAACTACATCAAATAACAATATTGCAGGAACCTGGTCACCAGCAATCAACAATACTGCAACTACGATATATACTTTTACTTCAGACACCACACAATCGGGTCAAGCTTGTGCGGTCAATGAAACCATGACAATTACAGTGAATCCATTGATTACCCCAACCTTCACTCAAGTAGCTGCTATTTTTAATGGGGAAACCATAGCAGCATTGCCGACTACATCGAACAACGGAGTAACAGGAACCTGGTCACCAGCCATCGATAACACGGAAACCACCACCTATATTTTTACACCAGATGCGACAGAGACCTGTGCGATCAATCAAACGATGGAGATCACAGTGAATCCGATGTATACCGTTACTGTAAATGATGCAAGCATATGCTCTAATGGAATAGCAACAGTAGTTGCAACACCATCACCTGCAGGATCCTATTCTTATACTTGGATTGTTCCAGAAGGTGTAAACAATCCTGGTAATGTTCAGAGTTTTTCCACATCTATAGAAGGGGATTATAGCGTATCTATCAGTAAGAATAATTACTTGTGTAATACGGATTTTGAAGATAATCAAATAGTTGATTCAGGAAATTATATAATTGTAAATCAAGACTCTGTTCCTTGTTGGGAAACTACCGCTAGTGATTCTAGAATTGAAGTTTGGGGTGATGGATTTTTGGGATTTGACGCCTATTCAGGAAATCAATTTATAGAGTTAAATGCCAATATGCGATCTACATTATTTCAAAATTTTGAAAGAATTCCGGGTTCTTCGGCACTAATTTCTTTTGCTCATAGAGGAAGAGATTCTGGGGCAGATGACATAATGGAGGTTGAAATTGGTCCCATTGGTGGCCCTTACACAAACTTAGGTTCGTTTTCAGACGGCACAGATGCATGGGGGTATTACAGTTTAGAGTATATTTTCCCTGATGGTGAAACAAACTATACAATTCGTTTTAAGTCTATCCAACCATCAGGATCATTAGGTAATTTCTTAGATGCCATAAGTGTAGTTTTTCCTTCCAGTATTTCAAGTGAAATAGCTACGGGTAATGTGAGCATAATTACTGATATCATTCCAACCTTCACTCAAGTAGACCCTATTTGTAGCGGCAATGTTTTAGATCCATTACCCCTTACATCGGATAACGGGATTACAGGAACCTGGTTACCAGCAATTGACAATACTGCAACGAGGACATATACTTTTACACCAGATATCACACAACTGGGTCAAGCTTGTGCGGTCAATGAAACGATGACGATTACGGTGAATCCAATAATTACACCAATCTTCACGCAAGTAGACCCTATTTGTAATGGAGATGTTTTAGTGGCATTGCCAACTACATCAAATAACAATATTACAGGAACCTGGTCACCAGCAATCAACAATACTGCAACTACGATATATACTTTTACTTCAGACACCACACAATCGGGTCAAGCTTGTGCGGTCAATGAAACGATGACAATCACGGTGAATCCATTGATTACTCCAACCTTCAGTCAAGTAGCTGCTATCTGTAATGGAGATGTTTTAGCAGCATTGCCAACTACATCGAATAACAACATTACAGGAACCTGGTTACCAGCAATTAACAATACTTCAACTACCACCTATACTTTTTCACCAGATGCATCAGAGACCTGTGTGGTCAATGAAACCATGACAATTACAGTGAATCCATTGATTATCCCAACCTTCACTCAAGTAGCTGCTATTTTTAATGGGGAAACCTTAGCAGCATTGCCAACTACATCGAACAATAACGTAATAGGAACTTGGGCACCAGTAATCAACAATACGGAAACAACCACCTATACATTTACACCTGATGCGACAGAGACCTGTGCAATCAATCAAACCATGGTAATAACGGTAACACAATCACCTTGTGTAGGATCCTCAGGAAATCAACTAGTTAACCCCTCTTTTGAAGTGCCTTCAGTAACTAATATTGGAAATAATTTCCTAACATGGCCAATAAATGGTTGGAATGGAGTTGGATCAGCTCCAAATTTTGTAAAAGTTGATGGCGTTGCAGTTCAAGGTGGTCCGATAAGTGCACAGGAGGGCGTTCAATATTTAGATATTGTAGATGGGTCAGCAGATTTTTATCAAGAATTTGACTTTGAGTGCAATACACAAGTATTCTTTTCTGGTTATTTTTCCGTTCGTGATGGCCAGACTTCTACAGGAAGAATTGATATATTACGCGTTAATAGCGATAATACCACCGATATTGTTGCTTTTTCAAACCAGTTAAATATGCCATCTACTGCTAATATATGGTATTTAGCTTCAGGGGATGCTGTATTACCGGCAGGCACGTATAGATTTCAAATCAGTATGGGTGACTACTCTAATTTTGACAGTGCTTGTTTTTCTTTTGACTATCCAAATATTGATACTGGTTCGTATGATCCATTATGCGAAAGTAGCAGTAGTATTACACTTACAGGTACCCCAACTGATAGTCTTGGTACTTGGGCTGGCAATGGTGTCGTTGATAATGGTGACGGAACAGCAAGTTTTAATCCATCCGGGTTAGGCGGAACTGCTGTAACTGTAACTTATTCTCATTTCAATGCTTCAGGTTTCGGTTGTTCTCAAAGCACTAATATTAGCGTGAATCTAAATACTCCAACCTTCAGTCAAGTAGATGCTATTTGTAATGGAGATTTTTTAGCAGCACTGCCAACTACATCGAATAACGGAGTTACAGGAACCTGGTTACCAGCAATTGACAATACTGCAACTACGATATATACTTTTACTTCAGACACTACACAATCGGGTCAAGCTTGTGCGGTCAATGAAACGATGACGATTACGGTGAATCCATTGATTGCGCCAACCTTCACTCAAGTAGACCCTATTTGTAATGGAGATTTTTTAGCAGCATTGCCCACTACATCGAATAACGGAGTTACAGGAAGCTGGTCACCAGCGATCAACAACACTGCAACTACGATATATACTTTTACTTCAGACACTACACAATCGGGTCAAGCTTGTGCGGTCAATGAAACGATGACGATTACAGTGAATCCATTGATTGCACCAACCTTCACTCAAGTAGACCCTATTTGTAATGGAGATTTTTTAGCAGCATTGCCCACTACATCGAATAACGGAGTTACAGGAAGCTGGTCACCAGCGATCAACAACACTGCAACTACGATATATACTTTTACTTCAGATACCACACAATCGGGTCAAGCTTGTGCGGTCAATGAAACGATGACGATTACAGTGAATCCATTGATTGCGCCAACCTTCACTCAAGTAGACCCTATTTGTAATGGGGAAGTTTTAGCAGCATTACCCACTATATCGAACAACGGAGTAGCAGGAACCTGGTCACCAGCAATCGATAATACGCTAACCACCACCTATACTTTTTCACCAGACACCACACAATCGGGTCAAGCTTGTGCGGTCAATCAAACGATGACGATTACAGTGAATCCATTGATTGCACCAACCTTCACTCAAGTAGACCCTATTTGTAATGGAGATTTTTTAGCAGCATTGCCCACTACATCGAATAACGGAGTTACAGGAACCTGGTCACCAGCAATCAACAACACTGCAACTACGATATATACTTTTACTTCAGATACTACACAATCGGGTCAAGCTTGTGCGGTCAATGAAACGATGACGATTACAGTGAATCCATTGATTGCACCAACCTTCACTCAAGTAGACCCTATTTGTAATGGAGATTTTTTAGCAGCATTGCCCACTACATCGAATAACGGAGTTACAGGAAGCTGGTCACCAGCGATCAACAACACTGCAACTACGATATATACTTTTACTTCAGATACTACACAATCGGGTCAAGCTTGTGCGGTCAATGAAACCATGACAATTACGGTGAATCCACTAATTCCACCAACCTTCAGTCAAGTAGATGCTATTTGTAATGGAGATTTTTTAGCAGCACTGCCAACTACATCGAATAACGGAGTTACAGGAACCTGGTTACCAGCAATTGACAATACTGCAACTACGATATATACTTTTACTTCAGACACTACACAATCGGGTCAAGCTTGTGCGGTCAATGAAACGATGACGATTACGGTGAATCCATTGATTACTCCAACCTTCACTCAAGTAGACCCTATTTGTAATGGAGATTTTTTAGCAGCATTGCCCACTACATCGAATAACGGAGTTACAGGAAGCTGGTCACCAGCAATCAACAATACTGCAACTACGATATATACTTTTACTTCAGACACCACACAATCGGGTCAAGCTTGTGCGGTCAATGAAACCATGACAATTACAGTGAATCCATTGATTATACCAACCTTCACTCAAGTAGACCCTATTTGTAATGGAGATGTTTTAGCATTACCTACTACATCGAATAACGGAGTTACAGGAACCTGGTTACCAGCAATTGACAATACTGCAACGACGCTATATACTTTTACTTCAGATACTACACAATCGGGTCAAGCTTGTGCGGTCAATGAAACGATGACGATTACAGTGAATCCATTGATTACTCCAACCTTCAGTCGAGTAGATGCTATTTGTAATGGAGATTTTTTAGCAGCACTGCCAACTATATCGAATAACGGAGTTACAGGAACCTGGTCACCAGCAATCGACAATACGCGAACCACCACCTATACTTTTACTCCAGATACGTTAGAGACCTGTGCTGATTTAATGACATTAGAAATTGTTGTTAATAATATTGCAAATTCCATAAATAGTATTAGAGTTCAAGTAAATTTGGTTTCTTCTTCTTTTGGTGATAATCAATCAATAGAGGTAATTGCTTCAGGTGGTAACGCTCCTTATGAATATAGATTAGAAAATGGATCTTGGCAAGACAGCCCTGTTTTTAATAATATAACAGATTGTTTTTATGTAGTTTTCGTTCGTGAGAAAACAGCTTGCAAGAATCAACCAGTAACTTCTGTTCAATTTATAAATCACCCTGTTTTTTTTACACCTAATAATGATGGTTTCAACGATATTTGGAATATTACAGGTGTAGAAGAGAAATCAGAAGCTCAAATAACTATTTATGATAGGTATGGGCGAATTATAAATATTCACAAACCTAATAGCAATGGCTATGGTTGGGACGGTTTATATAATGGTCGTAAAATGCCGTCGACTGATTATTGGTTTACAATTGAATATATTGATACAGAAAACACCCCTAGAGTTTATAGATCACACTTCTCATTAATTCGCTAAGTTCCTAAAAGCTAAAAATTAATTTTTCCTTTTCTAATAAGAATCGGAATAAAAGAGGTTTCTTACTTTTTTTAAAAATTTAAATACACTTTTTTTATTAGAAATAGTTTTTTTTAAATTTTTATACATAAGATTTCTATGCATCATAAAATTATGTATCTTTGACAAGATTGAATTTGTCATTACGGTAAAGTGTGACAAATAAATAAACGATTACATTTCAAAAATGGGAAATCAGAAATTATACAAAGGTTCTTTGCAAACCATTATTTTAAAGCTATTAGAAAGTAATGATAAAATGTACGGTTATGAAATTACGCAAAAAGTAAAAGAACTTACTAAAGGCGAATTACAAATAACAGAAGGCGCATTATACCCAGCCTTGCACAAATTAGAAGCAGATGGCTTGTTAGATGTAGAGGTTGCAAAAGTTGGAAATCGATTACGAAAGTATTATAAACTTACAGAAATCGGAACCAAAGAAACCGCCAATAAGTTAGAAGAAATGCAAGAGTTCTTAAGAACAATGCAACATTTAGTGAACCCTAAATTTAGTTTGGAGTAAGATTTTATACGCTATGGAAATTACAACAAAACAAATACAGCAAGTAGAAACCTATCTTGATAAAAAAAACTTTGATTTTATTGATTTAAAAGTAGAAGTTTTAGATCATATGATTTCTGATATTGAAAGCTTTTTGGATAAAAAGTATTCTTTTGAGAATGCTTTTAAAATAACTATTTTAAAATGGGAAAAACATTTTAAAGAGACGTCGTATTTTTATTTTGGTTTTCAATATCACGAATCTAAGATTGTAGTAAAAAAAGCCATCAAAATGTTTAAGCCTTTTTACTTTTTATATTTAGCAGCATATATTTTACCAGTTGCTTTTTTAAAATTAGTTCCAATAAAGGTAGCAGAAGATACTGCAAGCTTTATAAACGGTTTTTTAGTATCATCTGCCTCTTTTCTGTTGGCTTACCTTTTCATAATCGTTATAAAAACGAAACTATCCAAAGTAAAAACAACCTATCGTTTTATTATAAAAACACAGTATTTAAGCGTTGTCCTTTTGGTATTAGGAGTATTTCTTGGTGCTGTTTTTAATGATGAAGGAGAAATGAATGCGGTTTCTACAGGTTTTACAAGTGGCGGTTTTGCAGTCGTTTTTATTTGTCACTATTTTTTTAAGAAACACGAAGAAGCCATTAAAAAGTATAAAGTTTTGTAGCTATGAAACTAACAGAAATTCATATACAAGAACTCTACACATTCACAAGAAAACATTTTGTGTATCATTATGATGTGCAAACAGAATTGGTAGATCATTTAGCAAATGATATTGAAGAAATTTGGGTGACGCAGCAGCACTTATCATTCCAAGAAGCTCGTGACAAATCATTCAAAAAATTTGGTATTTTTGGTTTTATGGATGTTATAGATGCCAAACAAAAGCAAATGTCTAAGCGGTACCGTAAAATAATATGGCGCTTTTTTAGTGAATGGTTCACAATGCCAAAGCTGCTAACAACAGGGGCTATTTTTTCAATAATATATTTATTTTTAAAGATTCCATATTCAGAATATATTTTATTAGGCTCTCTTTTTATATTGGTTATTTATGATTTGATATTTCAGTATAAAAACAGAAAAAAGGAACAAAAGAAAGAAAAAAGCAAAGAGAAAACTTTCTTACTAGAAGCTATGATTGGCGATACTAGAAATTTTTTTACAGGTTATACATTTATAAACAGTTTAAATTTTATAAATATTACAGAGGTTAGTTTTAGTAGTCTAGAAATGCATTGGTTGTTACTTATTTCATTTTCTACTACTTTAATAATTATTCTCTTTTATGTAACAAGGTATTTAATCCCACAAAGAGCAGAAGAATTGCTACAAGAAACTTACCCAGAATATAAACTTTCGAAAAGTTTGTAACATTATACTTAAAACGAATACTAATTTTTAAACCAAACGAATTAAAACTATGATTTCACATTTTTTAAAATTAGAATGGAAACAGTTTTTCCGCTCCTCATATTGGCAAAAAGGGATTGCTATAAAAATACTAATGGCTTTTTTAGCGCTTTACTTTATAGTTGCTTTTTTAGCGGTTGGTGTGGGTGGTTATTTCATTCTTAAAAAACAGTTTCCAGAACAAGACCCGCTTCAAATTGTGAACTCTTACTTATTGTATGCCGTTTTAGGAGATTTAATATTTAGATACTTCATGCAGAAACTACCCGTCATGAACATTAAACCTTTGTTAACCTTGCCCATTAAAAAAAGTAAGATTGTTCATTTTATTTTGGTAAAATCGTCTTGCTCATTTTTTAATATCATGAGTTTGTTTTTTTACATTCCATTTGCAATTATTTTAATCAAAGAAGGATACGACATTGCAGGAGTTTTAGGTTGGCTATTTGCTATGATATTATTGGTGCAATCTTCAAATTTCTTAAACTTTTTAATCAATAAAAATTCAGTTGCTTTAGGTGTTTTGGTCGCTTTAGTTGCATTAGGCTATGCTGTTCAGTATTTTCAAGTTTTTAATTTACCAGGATTTATTGGCACAGGTTTCGATTTTGTATATGAAAACCCAATTACAGTTCTTCTTTTTACAGCTGTTTTAGGGTCACTTTATATAGTTAATTACAACCAATTACGAAATGAGGTGTACTTAGATGCGCTGATATCAGAAAAAACAGAAGAAGTAGTCGCATCAGATTTATCTTTTACGGAGAGATTAGGAGATTTAGCCCCTTTTATAAAAAATGATTTGCGTTTAATGTGGCGAAATAAAAGAACAAAATCGTCTATTTGGATGTTGGCATTAGGTTTAGGGTATGGTTTAATTTTTTATACAAATCCAACCTACGCTGAAACAGATGTAATGTGTGTTTTAGTTGGAATTTTTTCAACAGGAACGTTTTTAATTAATTTTGGTCAATTTATTCCGGCTTGGGATAGTAGTTACTACAACATGTTAATGAGTCAGAATTTTAAATATGAACGCTATTTAAAGTCGAAATTTACAATTATGACCATTAGTGTGGCACTTTTATTCGTCTTAGGAATACCTTATGTGTATTTCGGGTGGGATATTTTAGCGGTTCATTTTGCAGCTATGATTTACAATATTGGTGTAAACTCTCATGTAATTTTATACGGTGGAACTTTTAACAGAAAGAAAATAAATTTAGATGAAAAAGCCGCTTTTAATTTTCAAGGAACAGGCGCTGTACAATGGTTAATAGGTTTGCCTTTAATGCTTTTGCCCATGGGAATTTTTGCGTTGATTAATTGGTTAGTAAATTTTGAAATTGCAACAATAATTCTGGGGGCTTTAGGCTTTGTGGGTATTGCTTTGCATAAAAAATTCATGGTAGCAATTACTAAAAAATACATTACAAACAAATATGTTATGATTAACGCTTTTGGAAAAGAAGCATAGTTTCAACTTAAAAGAAAACACAATGATTACAATAGATACAATATCAAAAAAATACGGGAAAGCAGAAGTTTTAAATGTAGCAAAAATTGAAATTCCAAAAGGACAAAGTTTCGGCTTGGTGGGCAATAATGGTGCAGGAAAAACCACATTATTCAACATTCTTTTAGACTTAATTAGACCTACCACAGGTTTAATTACCAATAATAATATTGTGGTGAGCCAGAGTGAAGATTGGAAAAATTTTACAGGGTCATTTATTGATGAATCTTTTCTAATAGGGTATTTAACCGCAGAAGAGTATTTTCAGTTTATTGGAGATTTAAGAGGGATGAACAAAGCCGATGTTCAGAAATTCTTAGGACAGTTCTCTGATTTTTTTAATGATGAGATTATAGGAAAGAAAAAATATTTAAGAGATTTAAGCAAAGGAAATCAGAAAAAAGCAGGAATTGTGGCGGCATTAATGGGGAATCCGGAAGTGGTAATTTTAGACGAACCTTTTGCTAATTTAGATCCAACAACACAAATTAGACTAAAGCAGATTATTAAAAACCTTACAGAAAACAAAGAAGTTACGGTTTTGGTTTCTAGCCATGATTTAACGCATGTAACCGAAGTCTGTGAGCGTATTGTAGTTTTAGATAAAGGAACAGTCGTAAAAGATATAGAAAGATCTGAAGAAACCTTAAAAGAATTGGAGTTTTACTTTTCAGTATAGTTGGCATAAAACTACTATTGAATAAGAACTTTAGCTAGGAGCTGCGCTTATAAATTATCTTATTTTTTTTTATTGAAAGGGAAAGAAAAAGACAATTTGTAAGCGCATTTAATACAATCCTTATTTTATTGCTATTTTTACACTTCTATTTATACTATTTTCACAAGAAATTAGTTAGAGATAAGAGTTTTTATTTATGAAACACACCAAAAAAATATTTCTTTTTACTGTTGTTTTTTTAGCAATGTATTCGTGTAGCACAAAAAAGGATACCATTGTTAACAGAAACTACCATGCGCTAACTACTTATTTTAACATCTTATTTAATGGTGAAGAGGTGTTTAAAGATGGTATAGAATCCATTAACAAGGGGTTTAAAGATGATTGGTTTGAGCAATTACCAATAGAGCCAATTGTTTTTGATGAGCGTAAAATTGCAGCGCCAAAATTTAACAATAGTGGACCAGGTGGGGGTTTTGGGTTAAAAAAAAAGAATTCAACTACAAGTGACGAATCAAAAGAACAAACTCCTTTTGAAAAAGCAGAAGAAAAAGCTGTAAAAGCAATTCAAAAACACGGCATGAATATAAACGGTTTAGAAAGAAACCGCCAAATAGACGACGCATATTTACTCTTAGGGAAATCGCGTTATTACTCACAAAGATTTATACCAGCAATAGAGGCTTTTAATTATGTAATTGCCAATTATCCAAATGCAAGTTTAATTGCAGAAACAAAAATTTGGCGTGCAAAGGCAAATATTAGAATGGGTAATGAAGAGTTTGCGATAGAAACCATGAACCTCTTGTTAGCTGTAACAGATTCTCTGGAAGTAGCTTTTCCAGATAAAATTAAGGAGCAAGCAAACACTGCTTTAGCTATGGCTTACGAGCAATCAGATAGTTTGCAAAAAGCAAAAAAACATTTAAGATTAGCTGCTAGAACGCAAGAAAATAACGTACAAGCGGCAAGGAATATGTTTGTTTTAGGACAGATGTATGCAAAAGAAAATAAAAAAGATTCTGCGGTAGCAGTGTTTAATGAACTAATAACATTTAAAAAAGTACCTCATAAATATAAAATTCATGCAAACATAGAATTGGCCAAGAATGTTTTTAATGACTCGATTTCTTCAACTATTTTGGCGAGACTAGAAAAACTAATTGAAGATAGAGAGAATAGACCTTACTTAGATCAGTTGTATTATCAAGTGGGTTCATTGCATGAGAAAAACGATAGTATTTCTTTAGCAATAGCATATTACAATAAATCAATACAATCTAAAAGTGCCGAAGATAAACAGAAAAGTTATACGTATGAGAATCTTGGAAATTTGTATTTTAAGAATTCAGAATATAAATTTGCTAGTAGTTATTACGATAGTGTTTTAAGTGTTTCGGCAAACAACCTAAGCCTTCGTGTTAGGAGGGTTAAAAGAAAACATAAAAATTTAGCTTCTTTAATTAAATTTGAAGAGGTGGTTACTATAAATGATAGCATTGTAAAAATTGCAGCAATGTCTAAAGATGCGCAAGAAACCTTCTTTCAAAAGTATATAGACAATTTAAAAAAGAAAGACGAAGAAGCTGCGCAGTTGCGGTTAAATCAAATTGCATTTAGTGGAAGCTCTAGCAATTCTTTACAGTCTGTAAATAAAGGGAAATGGTATTTTTATAATTCACAATCTTTAAGTTTTGGTAAAACAGAATTTCAAAAAATTTGGGGCAATAGAAAACTAGAAGACAATTGGCGCTGGTCTTCAAATACAACTTTTGGTGCATCAGACAAAGACACTTTAACAGCTGCTACAAAAGATACTCGTTATGATTTGGCAAGTTATTTAGATCAAATTCCTAAAGGAAAAGGGCAAATAGACACCTTAAAACTGAATAGAAACGAAGCACTTTACGAATTAGGTGTTATTTATAAAGAGCAGTTTAAGAATAAGCAACTGGCAATTGAGAGGCTAGAAAGGGTTGTAACTTTAAATCCTAGAGAAAGTTTAGTACTGCCAATTAATTGGCATTTATATCAGGTTTATAAAGATTTAGGAGAAATAGATAAAGCCAATATTTACAAGAATATAATTCTTACAGAATATGCAAATACGCCTTTTGCTCAAAGGATAAGAAACCCTGATAAGGAGATTGAAGAAGATGTAAAAATGAATGAAATAGAGGCAGTATATAAAGAGTTTTATTATCTATATAAGAAAGGCGCATATGAAGAGGTGGTAACAAGCGTAAATAAACTACTACCGTCAATTTCAAGCTCTAAGTTAAAGCCTAAGTTTGAGCTCTTAAAAGCATATGCAATTGGTAAGCATTTAGATAAAGAAACATATACAGAAGTATTAGAATTTATTTCAATTAATTACGGAAATACAGAAGAAGGTAAGAAGGCAAAGGAAATTTTAAACCAATTAAACAAATAGTGATGTTTAACAATAAAACGAATAATCAAGAATATAAATCAGGAAAACCTAGAACTATGGAAAGAAATGTAATTGCAAAAAACTCTACATTTGTAGGTGAAATATCTTCAGATGGCGATTTTCGAGTAGACGGTATTTTAGAGGGTACTTTAAAAACAAAAGGTAAAGTTATTATTGGTGTAGATGGTTTTATAAAAGGAACAATAGAAGCTACAAATGCAGAAATAGAGGGTAAGTTTTCTGGAGAACTTTCTATTGCTAATATTTTAACAATAAAAGCAGCCGCAAATATTTCTGGAGATATCGTTGTTGGTAAATTATCTATCGAGCCAGGAGCAACATTTAATGCCAGCTGTGTAATGAAAGGGGCTTTAAAAGAATTGAATAAAAGCAATGAAACAAAACAAGCCTCAGAAAAAACTGCCTAATAAAGCCATTCAATTATCTGGAGCAGGCTTGCAAATGGGTGTAACTATTTATGCCGGTTTTTTTTTAGGAGGGTGGTTAGACAAAAAGTTTGAAATCAATTTTTTAACAGAAGTAATTACCTTATTTGCCATCTTCCTGGCAATGTATTCATTAATTAAGCAAGCAAATAAAATTAATGAATAAAGACGTATTTAAATACCTTCTTGTTTTTACTTCTATGTTCTTAATAGGAAGTTCTTGCCATCAATTATTAGTAGCACATTTAGAGCTAAAACTTTCATTTTCCATTCATAAAATTCACCTGTTTCATGCTGTTTTTTCAGCATTAATTTGTTTAAATTTAAGAGTCATTTCTACTGTTGATAAACTTTTTCCACAACTAGGTTTCATCTATTTAAGCACTCTTGTTTTAAAGTTAATTCTCTTTGCTTTATTTTTCTATACCCCATTGTTTACGGTTGTTTCATTTACCCTCGCAGAAAAAATTTCGCTATTTTTTCCACTCTTTATTTTTTTGTTAACAGAGGCTATTTTTGTGTTAAAAATTCTGAATCAAAAAGAATAAAAAATTATTAAATAAAAAATGGTTTGTTTTTTTGAATTATTCTATATCTTTGCGCGGAATTTAGAAAGCGTATTTTTACAATGAGGATTGCATATAAAACAGTCAAGTTTCTTACAATAGTAGCAATAACCCTTTTTACAGCGGTTAGTTTTGCATCAGAATCTGATAAAAAACACGACGTTCAAAATGATGGTGGACGCGTAAATACAAAAAGTGAAGTGGAAGCATATATTCTTCATCACATTAAAGATTCTCACGATTTTTCTTTATTTTCTTATACAAGCGATTCAGGAGAAAGAAAACATTTTGGTTTTCCATTACCAGTTATTTTATGGTCTAGTGAAGGTTTAGTTACTTTCATGTCTTCGGCTTTTCATCACAATGATGACGGTCACGTAATCGTAGAAAAAAACGGATTAAAATTTGCGAAGATCCATTCAAAAATTTACGAATTAGATACAGATGCTGCAACCGTTTCTTTTGATGAAACACACCACGCAACAAATGCACACAAAACATTAGATTTCTCTATTACTAAAAGTGCTTTTGGACTAATAGTAATTGGTTTATTGATGCTTTTATGGTTTTCTAAATTAGCAAGGCAATACAAAACAAAGAAAGTACCAACAGGTTTTGGTAGAGTTTTAGAACCTTTGGTTCTATACGTTCGTGATGAGATTGCAAGACCAAATATTGGTGAAAAACATTACCGAAGATTTACAGGATATTTATTAACAGTATTTTTCTTTATTTGGATTTTAAACTTAGCAGGATTAACTCCTTTAGGTTTTAATGTTACAGGGCAATTAGCCGTAACAGGTTGTTTGGCAATTTTTACATTGGTAATTTATACAGTAAGTGGTACAAAAGGATATTGGATGCACATGATTTGGATGCCAGGAGTTCCTATGTTAATTCGCCCAGTTTTAGCAATTATAGAATTGGCTGGAGCTTTAATTATTAAACCATTTTCATTATTAGTGCGTTTGTTCGCAAACATTTCAGCAGGTCATATTGTGGTAATGAGCTTAATTGCAATTATGTTTACACTAAAAGAATCTTTAGGGGTTGTTGGTGCAACAGGATTGTCTTTCGTATTATCATTTTTTATAACATTAATTGAGGTTTTAGTAGCTTTTTTACAAGCGTATATCTTTACAATGCTTTCCGCATTGTTTATTGGTATGGCGGTAGATGACCATGCTGAAGCTCATTAATACAAATTTGTTTAATTTAATATAAATACAGTTATTATGTACAATTTAATTGGAGCAGGATTAATCGTAATCGGAGCAGGAATTGGTTTAGGTCAAATTGGTGGAAAAGCAATGGAAGGTATTGCTCGTCAGCCAGAAGCGACAGGAAAAATTCAAACAGCAATGATTATTATCGCTGCATTATTAGAAGGTTTAGCATTTGGAGCATTATTCTTAGGAAAATAATCCAAACAAAAACAAAAACATGTCTCTGCAACGGTTGGTTGCAGAGTTTGTTTTTAATTAAACAGTAAAGAAATAAAAAAATAAATTAGTTTATAGAATGGAAACTTTATTAAACGATTTTTCACCGGGATTATTTGCAGTGTCAACCATTTTATTGTTGGCTTTAATTGCTTTAATGGTTAAATTTGCTTGGAAACCAATTTTAAATTCTTTGGAAGAAAGAGAATCTGGAATAGAAGACGCTTTAGCTGCCGCAGAAAATGCGCGTAAAGAAATGCAAAACTTACAATCTGATAACGAAAGATTGATAAAAGAAGCAAGAGCAGAAAGAGACGAGATGATGAAAGATGCAAGAAATATTACAGATAATATGATTGCAGCAGCAAAAGAAGACGCTAAAGAAGTTACTGCTACTTTAATAGAAAAAGTGCAAGCTTCTATCAATCAAGAGAAGCAAGCTGCATTAGCAGAAATTAAAAAAACCGTTGCAGAATTGTCTATTGGTATTGCAGAAACAGTAATTAAAAAAGAATTATCTAATAAGAAAGACCAACTAGCGTTAGTTGAAGGAATCTTAAAAGATGTTACTTTAAACTAAGTATAAATGAAAGACGCAAGAGCAGCATTACGTTACGCCAAAGCAATCTTAAATCTTGCAAAAGATACGGAGTCTGAAACTGCAGTAAACGATGATATGTTATTTATATCTAACACCATTGCAGAGAATAAAGACTTAGCGGTAATGTTAAATAGCCCTATTGTGAAAGCAGTAGATAAAATGAATGTGTTAAACGCATTGTTTGAAGGCAAGGTACATACCATTACATTAGGTCTGTTCCATTTATTACAGGACAACAAGAGAATTGCAATGTTAAAATCTATTGCAGCAAAATATGTAATTGTTTATGATTTTTTAAAGCATACACAAGTTGCAAAGGTTACTACTGCGGTTGCATTAACTCCAGAAGTAGAGCAACTAGTTTTAGACAAAGTAGTAGCTTTAACAGGTAAGAAGGCAAATTTAGAAAATGTTATAAACCCAACTATTTTAGGTGGATTTATTTTACGCGTTGGAGATGTGCAATACGATGCAAGTATCTCTAATTATCTAAACGAATTAAGAAAGGAATTTGACAACAGTCATTACATTCCAAAAATATAAAAAGCGATAAGCGATCTGTTTCAGGCAATAAGTAGCCGAAAGTAGAAAGTAGAAAAGCGAAAGCAAATTTTAAAAAGATGGCAAGCATTAAACCAGCTGAAGTATCAGCAATTTTAAAACAACAGTTAACAAATTTTGAAACAAAAGCTACTTTAAACGAAGTAGGAACTGTTTTACAAGTAGGTGATGGTATCGCACGTGTTTACGGTCTATCTAATGTTCAATACGGTGAGCTAGTAGAATTCGAAGACGGATTAGAAGGGATCGTATTAAACTTAGAAGAAGATAATGTAGGTGTTGTATTATTAGGTGCTTCAACTGCTATTAGAGAGGGTTCTACTGTAAAACGTACAGAAAGAATTGCTTCTTTAAAAACAGGTGAAGGAATTGTAGGACGTGTTGTAGATACTTTAGGAAATCCTATAGATGGTAAAGGACCCATTGAAGGAACTACTTATGAAATGCCTTTAGAGCGTAGAGCTCCAGGTGTTATTTATAGAGAACCAGTTACCGAGCCTTTACAAACAGGTATTAAATCTATTGATGCAATGATTCCTGTTGGAAGAGGTCAACGTGAGTTAATCATTGGAGACAGACAAACAGGTAAATCTACCGTTGCTTTAGATACTATTTTAAATCAAAAAGAATTTTTTGATGCTGGTGAGCCAGTATACTGTATATATGTTGCTATCGGTCAGAAAGCTTCTACAGTTGCAGCAATTGCAAACATGTTAGAAGAAAAAGGAGCAATGGCGTATACAACAATTGTAGCAGCAAATGCATCAGATCCTGCAGCAATGCAAGTGTATGCACCGTTTGCTGGAGCAGCAATTGGAGAATTTTTTAGAGATACAGGTAGACCCGCTTTAATTGTTTTTGATGATTTATCAAAACAAGCAGTGGCATACCGTGAGATTTCTTTATTATTAAGAAGGCCTCCAGGACGTGAAGCGTATCCTGGTGATGTATTTTATTTACACTCAAGATTATTAGAAAGAGCTGCAAAGTTGATTAATGATGACAAGATTGCAAGTGAAATGAACGATTTACCAGATTCTTTAAAAGGAATTGTAAAAGGTGGAGGTTCTTTAACTGCATTGCCAATTATTGAAACACAAGCAGGAGATGTATCAGCATATATTCCAACAAATGTAATTTCAATTACAGATGGACAAATTTTCTTAGATGGAGATTTATTTAACTCTGGTGTTCGTCCAGCAATTAACGTAGGTATTTCTGTATCTCGTGTTGGTGGTAACGCTCAGATTAAAGCAATGAAAAAAGTATCTGGTACCTTAAAACTAGATCAGGCACAGTATCGTGAATTAGAAGCGTTTGCTAAGTTTGGTTCAGATTTAGATGCAGCAACTATGAGTGTAATTTCGAAAGGACAACGTAATGTTGAAATTTTAAAACAAGCTCAAAATGATCCTTTTTCAGTAGAAGATCAAATTGCAATTATCTATGCAGGTTCTAAGAACTTATTAAAAAGTGTTCCTGTAAACCAAGTAAAGAAATTCGAGAAAGATTATATCGATTATCTAAACGCAAAACATAGAGATACTTTAGACGTTTTAAAGTCTGGTAAATTAACACCAGAAACAATTGCTGTTTTAGAAGCAGCGGCTGAAGAAATTTCTAAACATTTTAATTAGAAGTTAGGTTTTAATAGTTGGGCCTTGTGCGCACTAATAATAACTAATTACTAGCAACTAGTTTCTAAAATATGGCAAACTTAAAAGAAATACGTAATAGAATTACCTCTATTAAATCTACAATGCAGATTACATCTGCCATGAAAATGGTATCTGCTGCAAAGTTGAAAAAAGCACAAGATGCAATTACGGCAATGAGACCATATTCATCTAAACTAACTGAATTATTGCAGAATTTAAGTGCAACTTTAGATAGTGATGCTAGTGGGGCGTATTCAACACAAAGAGAGGTTTCTAAAGTTTTATTAGTAGTTATTACTTCTAATAGAGGTTTATGTGGTGGTTTTAACTCTTCTATTACTAAAAAAGTGATAGCAACTATTCAAGAAAAATACAGCAATGCTTCTGTAGACTTATTTACTATTGGTAAAAAAGGGACAGATGTTTTATCTAAAACGCAGACCGTTATTGCAACTAGAAATGAGCTTTTTGATGATCTAACTTTTGATAATGTAGCAGCTGTTGCAGAAGAGTTAATGGAAATGTACACGGATGGTGCGTATGATAAAATTGAAGTTGTATACAATCAATTTAAGAATGCAGCAACTCAAATACCGCAAGTAGAACAGTTTTTACCTATTAAACCTATTGAAGGTGGAGATGCAAACGCAGTAAACTCTGATTATATTTTTGACCCGTCTAAAGAAGAAATTGTATTAGCTTTAATACCAAAATCTTTAAAAACGCAATTATACAAAGCACTTAGAGACAGTTTTGCCTCAGAACATGGAGCAAGAATGACAGCAATGCACAAGGCAACAGACAACGCAACAGATTTAAGAGATGACTTGTTGTTAACATATAACAAAGCACGTCAAGCAGCAATTACTAATGAAATTTTAGAAATTGTTGGTGGAGCGGAAGCGTTGAAAAATTAGACGAAGTTTAGCGGAGTCAAATTTTAAAAAGAGCGGAAGCGTTGAAAAATTAGACGAAGTTTAGCGGAGTCAAATTTTAAAAAGAGCGGAAGCGTTGAAAAATTAGACGAAGTTTAGCGGAGTCAAATTTTAAAAAGAGCGGAAGCGTTGAAAAATTAGACGAAGTTTAGCGGAGTCAAATTTTAAAAAGAGCGGAAGCGTTGAAAAATTAGACGAAGTTTAGCGGAGTCAAATTTTAAAAAGAGCGGAAGCGTTGAAAAATTAGGCGAAGTGTAGCGGAGTTAAATTTTAAAAAGTAAAAACGAATAAGTTTATAATATAAAAAACCCAACTCAATAGAGTTGGGTTTTTACTTTTCTGTTACTATTATTCTTTATAGATCAAACTTAATTCCTTGCGCTAAAGGCAATTCATCAGAATAATTTACAGTGTTTGTTTGTCTTCTCATATACACTTTCCAAGCATCAGATCCAGACTCACGTCCACCACCTGTTTCTTTTTCCCCTCCAAAAGCACCACCAATTTCAGCACCAGAAGTTCCGATGTTTACATTTGCTATACCACAATCAGAGCCTGCATATGATAAGAATTTCTCAGCTTCTTTTAATTCATTAGTCATAATTGCAGAAGATAATCCTTGAGCAACACCATTTTGTTTTTCAATAGCATTTTCAACTTCTCCAGAATATTTCATTAAATATAAAATAGGTGCAAAAGTTTCGTGTTGTACAATTTCGAAATGGTTTTCTGCTTCGATAATAGCTGGTTTTACGTAGCATCCGCTTTCGTAACCTTCACCTTCTAAAACTCCACCTTCAACCAACACATTTCCACCTTCAGCTTTTGCTTTTTCAATAGCAGCTAAATACGTATTTACAGAATCATGATCAATTAACGGCCCAATATGATTTTTTTCATCTAAAGGATTTCCAATAGTTAATTGCCCATAAGCACCAACGATAGCATCTCTTACTTTATCGTAAACAGATTCGTGAATAATTAATCTTCTAGTAGAAGTACAACGCTGTCCACAGGTTCCTACAGCACCAAATACAGCACCGGGAACCACTACTTTTAAATCTGCAGTTGGTGTAATAATAATGGCATTATTTCCTCCTAATTCTAGTAAAGAGGTTCCAAAACGTTGTGCAACAGTTGCTCCAACAATTCTTCCCATTCTAGTAGAACCTGTTGCAGAAACCAATGGCACTCTCGAGTCAGTCGTCATCATTTCTCCAACCTTATAATCTCCATTAATAATAGAAGAAATACCTTCTGGTAAATTGTTTTCTTTTAAGATATCTGCAATAATGTTTTGACAAGCTACAGCGCATAAAGGAGCTTTTTCAGATCCTTTCCACACACAAACATCACCACATATCCAAGCTAAAGCTGTATTCCACGCCCAAACAGCTACTGGAAAGTTAAATGCAGATATAATACCTACAACTCCAATTGGATGCCACTGCTCTCTCATTACATGCCCAGGACGTTCAGATGGTATTGTTTGTCCGTTTAATTGTCTTGATAAACCAACTGCAAAATCACAGATATCTATCATTTCTTGAACTTCACCATAACCTTCTTGTAAAGATTTACCCATTTCATAAGAAACTAACTTTCCTAAGGGCTCTTTTAAATCTCTTAATCGATTTCCAAATTGACGAACAATCTCTCCTCTTTGTGGAGCTGGCATGTTTCTAAAAGATAGAAAAGCGGTAGTTGCTTTTTCCATTACTTTTTCATAGTCTTCTTTGGAAGTTGCTTTTACTTTTCCGATTAATTTTCCATCAACAGGAGAGTAACTTTCAATAATTTCTCCGCTAGAAAAGTTAATAGAACCAGTAGAAGTACCATTATTTATTTCTTTTAATCCTAATTCTTGTAATGTTTCTTTTATTCCAAAATCTGTCATTTCGCAGTTTCGTTTTAGTTGTTTAATTTAGAGCTTCAAATTTACGAATTATTTTACAGTTAAATAAATTAAACAAAAAACATAATTTTTGTTTAATTTTAAACAAAACAGTTATGAAAAAGTTTCTTTTTATTATTTTAATGGTGTGTATTTATTTTAGTTGTAATAATAGCATAGATAGTGCATCTGCAGAAAAGACCGTACTTGAAAAGCAAAGCGAGTTTGCAATTATAATTCATGGAGGAGCAGGCACAATTTTAAGAGGAAATTTATCTAAGAAAAAAGAAAAAGCATACAGAGGCAAGCTAGAAGAGGCAATTAGAACAGGTTATACTATTCTTAAAAACGGCGGAACGAGTCAACTGGCAGTTGTGAAGACAATTCAGGTTATGGAGGCCTCGCCATTATTTAATGCAGGTAAGGGTGCTGTTTTTACACATGAGGAGACCAATGAATTAGATGCTTCTTTTATGGATGGCAACACATTAAATGCGGGTGCAGTTGCTGGGGTCATGAATGTAAAGAGTCCGATTGAATTGGCTGTAAAAGTGATGACAGATTCAGAACACGTAATGCTTTCTGGACAAGGAGCATCTATATTTGCATCAGAAAAAGGCTTAGAAATGGTAGACCCTAGTTATTTTTATACAGAAAAACGTTTTAAATCTTTACAGCGGATAAAAGATAAGGCAAAAAAAGCATTAGATTACAACGATAAAAAAGCGGTTTTTTATGATACGGATATTAAAAATGCAAAATTTGGAACCGTGGGTTGTGTTGCTTTGGATAAAAACGGAAATATTGCTGCAGGAACTTCTACAGGAGGAATGACAAATAAACGTTGGGGAAGAATTGGTGACGCGCCAATTATTGGTTCTGGCACGTATGCTAATAATAAAACGTGTGGCGTTTCTTCAACGGGCTGGGGAGAATATTTTATAAGAAGTCAGGTGGCATACGATATTTCTGCACAAATGGAATATAAAAATAGTTCTTTAAAAGAAGCTACAAAAGATGTCATTCAAAATAAACTAACAAAACTTGGCGGCACTGGGGGCGTTGTAGCCTTAGATAAGAATGGGAACATGTCTTTTGAGTTTAATACGGCTGGAATGTACAGAGCCTCAATGAACGATAAAGGCGAATTAGTAGTAAAAATTTACAAAGAATAAGACAGCCAAATTAAAGGAATTGGCTTTAAATCTAAATTTATTACACACGATTTTATTTTCATTTTAAATATTATTTTAGATATTTTTGGAAGTGATAATCGAATATTATTACGTTTGTTAATTGTCTTTAAAACGTCTTCTAAAGAATTTTCAGAACATAAAACTAGACTGTTCATTCTTGCATTAGAAGCCTCTTGTAAATCATAAAAATCTACAAAATAAGCAGGTTTATTATCTTGATAAATAAGTTTTTGAGAGTGTTTTTTTGTCGCAATTTCAACAACTTTTTTAATTCCTCTTAATGTTCTATAAGTGTTTTTTACAAAATTCATATTTCGCTAATTTATACTATAAAATTAGCATTCTAAGGTGCAACCTTTATTTTCTTTAGTTGCATTAACAATCACATTCGATAGAATACTTTTATCATTCGTCGAGTGGTAATAATGAATAAGTTCTCTAAGAACGATAAAGCTGAATTAGCAGTAAAATTTATAAAGAACAATCCAATCATTCTTCTGGTAAAGGTTCTAGGTTAACTTCTTTTATCCTCTTTTTTATTCCTTTTTTTTAAAAATTTAAGTAAAACATAAATGTATATTATTTCTTTTATTTCATGGGTTTAAAAACTTTTCTATAGATTCTTTAGAGTATAAGATTAGATATTTATCATCGTATTTGGTTCAGTTTCTAAATCAAAAAAGTCGACAAAGAATTTAGGTTTATGAGTTTGAGAAGTAATCTATTGTACAACTTTTTTGCAGTATTTCTATAGTTTTTTTTCCGTTAAGTGTTTTGCAGGTAGCACTCAATAATGGCATTATTATCTTTTAAAGAACAAGCCTAATCTACCGTTTAAGAATTAATTTGAGGTTAAAAAAAAAGGTTAATGTTTATAGCTTTATAGTTAAGGTTAGAAACTATATTTTACGCTTGTATAAACACCAATATTAAAAGGAGAAAAACCATTAGAATTTTCATTAAAAGTGTTTAATTGAGCCTTAAATATTGGATTAATGTGTACAGACCAATTTGTATTAAGAGTGTAATTTAAATCAAGTCCTAAGTTTCCACTAAAATTTATACTATTTAAATTGGTCGCTTTTCCATCTTCGACCAAGGAAGGGGTAGATAAGCGAATTTTATTTTCTTTTAAAAATAAGGTACTGAATCCTCCAATTAAGTGAGTTCTAAATTTATTTTGTCCGATTAAATGGTATTTTATCTCTAAAGGAATTTCATAATAACTGTAATTCTGAGCGAGTTCTCCATCTAAACTTATTGTATTTAAAGATAAAGAGCTAAAACTGACATCCGAGTTATTTTCAATGGCAAAAGTTTCATCAGAATTAAAAGTGATATTTGATGTACTTGTACTAGAAGAAATTACAACAATTTGATTATTTTTAAAATTCATCTCTTGCAAGTGAAGCCCTGATTGAATACTCCATTTTTTATTAATCTGATATGCGATTTGCACACCATAAGAAATAGAATTTTTGCCTTTAGTAGAACCGGATAAACGGCTATTAATAGAAGATGTATTTGTAAATGAATCCGAATTCAAAAGAGCAAAAACAGGAGCAATAGACCAACTTTTTTTATTGGAACTTTCTATTGTTTTTTCTTCTTTAGCATCTTCAATGAATTTTTCAATATCTATTTTGTTTGATCCTTTATCGTCTTTAGAGTTCGCTGTATTTTTAGTTATTATTGCGATGTTTTCTTTCTTTTTGTCTAAAACAGCCTTAATAACTGCAGGAATTTTTTCTTCTTCAAAGAATTGTTTTTCAAATGCTGCGGCACCATTATTTGAAGTTTCTTTTACCTTCTTATTAGCTGAATTTACTCGAGTTGCAAGTCTGTTGTTTCTTTGATTTTTAATAACTTTTTTATTGCTTATTGGGGTAACTTCTTTCTCACTTTTTTGCACAATTTTTGTTTCAAAACTTTCTTTTACAAAAGATTTAATAGTTGTAGCGGGTGTTTTTGTAATAATTTCTTCAGGGTAATTTTTCTTAAAATTATCAATAGAACTACCAAAAGGAAATAATGAAAATCCAATAATTAATGAAGCTGCGATACCAGAAGAAAACCACCAAAAAGGATAAATTTTACGTTTCTTTTTAGTGATTTTAGATTCAATTTCTTTCCATACTTTTTTCTTTGGAGTAGCCTCCAAATTTTTAAGTCTTTCTTGAAATAATCTATCTATGTTTTTCTTGGTATTCATTTAAGCGTTTTGTTCTCTTTGCTGGTATTTCTCTAATTTTTCTTTTAATTTTTTTCGGGCTCTAGATAAATTAGATTTTGAAGTTCCTTCAGAGATGTTTAGCATTTCAGAAATTTCTTTATGAGAATAACTATCTAACACGTATAAATTAAAAACAAGTCTATATTTATCGGGTAATTCTTGTACTAATTTTAGTAAAAAACCGATATCTAAATTGGTGTCTTCGAAATCAATTTCAACGACTTCTTCAGTATCTGATATCTCTTTAATAAGCTGTAAATGGTTTTTTTTTCTATACTTTTGAAGTGCAGTGTTTATAACAATTCTCTTAAGCCACCCTTCAAAAGAACCTTTATTATTGTATTGTTTAATTTTATCGAAAATTATTAAAAAGCTATCTTGTAAAGTATCTTCTGCATCTTGATAATTTCTAGAATATTTTAACGAAGCACCGAAAAGCACATCAGCATATAGTTTATATATTTCTGATTGAGCAGCCAATTTATTCTGGCAACATTTTGCTATGAGGTCTTTTAGTTCGATAACTCTAATTTACAGGAACAATTACTTCTTCAAAAAGATTATCCCCATTGCTATCCGTTCCTTTCCAAAATTTAAAGAGGTAATCTTCTTCTTGTTTTGCGGTAACTAAAAGGTCGTATTCTTCCATGATAAGTGCTTCTGTGCAATAGGCATCTAATTCTTTAACAGCGCTTATTGCGACAATTCTAGTACTGTCTTTATATTCATAATTAACAGCATTAAAATGGTAACAACCATTAGGTAACGTGTACCTTAATTTTATGGTATCTGTTTCTCCGAATGTAAAACTTATAGGGGCTATAATTTCCGTTATAGGTACGAAGGTATATTCAAAATTTATAGGTTCATTGTTTGAACAAGAAAGTAAAATAATAGACGTAAAAACTAGCAATAATTTTCTTTTAATAAATTAAAGAAGGATACCCATTAATACATTCAACGCCTTCTGGTTCAATTACAACTAAACAATCAGAAATAATACCCCATTTAATATTGAATTCTTTTTCCGCTATAGTATAAACTTCAACCTTATTTAAAAATGGATCAGTATCAATATTTATTGAATAAGGAATATATCCTTGAAACCCTCCACAAGCTTTAGAACCGTATGCTGTAAATGTCCAATTTATGCCATCAACACAGGAGTTAGTGTAGGTTAAAGCCTCAATTTCATCAAATAAATCCATTAAATATTTATGCTCTTCCTCTTGCGCAGTTAATTCCCTTTTTACAACCAATTCGCTTTCTGTAAGTGAAACAATTCTCCATTGATCGCTATTAGGGTAAAACTCTTTTTTGATTTTAATAAGTGTTTGCTCAATTTCAAAACTCCCGAGATCATCAAAATAAGATAAAGGAGGTGTTGCGCACCAACCAGAAGTACGTTCTATAAATTCACCATTTTCTGAAAATGAAATTCCATAAGCATCATTTGGCAAAGAATCGCCTCTTTTATAAGTGGTAGTTTCTGTTCCATATGAAGTCATAATCCAAGAACCTAATAAAAGGTTGTTTGTATTTATCGCTGTTTCATTACTTTCACAAGAGAGCAACAAAGTAATTAAAAGGAGGCTAAAAATGTTTTTTAAATTCATAAGTTTAAATTTTAAGTAGGTAACTTTTCTGTTTTTTAAGTGATTATTTCTATTAGACTTAGAAAACTCTTTGAAAACAGTAGTAAATTTACCTCATAATTGGTTATTAATTGGTTATATAAAGACAAGATGTAAAAAGATTAAAAAGGTTGCGTCTAATAATCTTATTTTTGTAAAACATATGCAAGAAACTATTTTTAATATAAATTCAGAAACGCAATTTACTAAAATTGCTTTAGCAGTTTTTAAACATCAGTTTAAGAACAATAAAGTATACAGGTCTTTTTGTGATTTGCTGTTTGTACATCCTTCAAGTATTTCTACTATTGAAGAAATACCGTTTTTGCCTATTCAGTTTTTTAAAAGTAGAAAGGTGCTTTCTTCTTTAGATGAGATTCAAGAAACCTTTACAAGTTCTGGAACTACAGGAAGTAGTACTAGTAAACATTTAGTTACTAATATAAACCTTTATAAAGAAAGTTATTTAAAAGGGTTTGCTCATTTTTATGGCAATATAGAAGAATATACAGTACTGGCTTTATTACCCAATTACTTAGAGCGCCAAGGCTCTTCTTTGGTTTTTATGGTGGCTGATTTAATTGAAAAATCTAAAAAATCAGAAAGTGGATTTTACCTTGAGAATATGCAAGAACTAGCCCAAAAACTGATTGAATTAGATGAAAAAGGAAAAAAAACACTCTTAATTGGGGTTTCTTTTGCTTTGTTAGATTTAATTGAAATGCAGCAATTCAACTTAAAAAACACTACAATTATGGAAACTGGTGGCATGAAAGGAAGAAGAAAAGAATTGGTAAGGGAAGAATTACATACTCTTTTAAAAGACGGATTTGGAGTCACAGAAATTCATTCGGAATACGGAATGACAGAATTATTAAGTCAGGGATATTCTAAAGGAAATGGTGTTTTTGAAACACCGCCTTGGATGAAAATTTTAACCAGAGATACAGAAGACGCTTTAACGATAAATTTCCCTGAGAAAAACGGAGGCATAAATGTCATTGATTTAGCAAATTATAATTCGTGCTCTTTTATTGCAACGCAAGATTTAGGGAAAGTTCATACAAACGGAACATTTGAAATTATTGGACGTTTCGATAATTCGGATATTAGAGGTTGTAATTTACTGGTTTTGTAAGTATTCTAATTTTCATCGACCAAATTAAAAACAAATTTGATGAAATACTTAATTACAATTTTTTTTCTTACAATTTCTATAACATTTTTAGCTCAAAATTACAATATTCAAAAAGGCTATGTTGCCGAAGGGTATGATGTTGTGTCGTACTTTAGTAATAAATCTGAAGAAGGAAATAAAGAATTTATCACAACATATGATGGAGTAAAATTCAAATTTTCTTCTAATAAAAATTTAGAAACTTTTAAAAATTCGCCTAAAAAATACATACCTGCTTATGGTGGTTATTGTGCCTATGCACTTGGTACAAAATCAAAAAAGGTATCTATAAATCCTGAAACTTTCGAAATTAGAGACGGTAAATTATACTTATTTTACAATTCTTGGGGCATAAATACTTTTGAAACGTGGAAAGAAGAAGGTCCCGAAAAATTAAAAGTGGATGCAGATAAAAATTGGGTAAAAATCAAGAAAGAAAAGTAAACGAAAGTATTTCTTTTATTGATTTCTGAATGCAAAAAAAAAGAGCTGAATTTATTCAGCTCTTTTTTTTTGCATTATGTGAGGGTAAGGTTACACAACAACTAATAGATAATATGTTTTTTTACCACGTTGTAACAATACATATTTATTTGCAATTAAATCTTCTTTAGAAATGGTAAAATCTTCTTTCACTTTTTCTTTATTTACAGAAATTGCATTTTCTTTTAAAGCTCTTCGGGCATCTCCATTAGAAGCTAAAAAGTTTGTTTTAGCTGCTAAAGCACCAATCATATCTAAACCTTCTTCTACATCTGAAACAGCAACTTTAGCTTGCGGTACGCCATCAAAAACGTCTAAAAATGTCTGTTCATCTAAAGATTTTAAATCAGAAGCCGTAGATTTTCCAAATAAAATATTAGAAGCTTTTATAGCATTTTCATAGGCTTCTTTTCCATGAACTAGTAATGTAACTTCGGCACCAATTTTCTTTTGTAATACACGCGCATGCGGTGCTTCTTTATGTTCAGTAATTAATGCGTCTATTGTTTCTTTGTCTAAAAAAGTAAAAATTTTAATATATTTTTCTGCATCTTCATCAGAAGCATTTAACCAATATTGGTAAAATTTATAAGGTGATGTTCTATTACCATCCAACCAAACGTTTCCTCCTTCAGATTTCCCGAATTTAGTTCCATCAGATTTTGTGATTAAGGGACAGGTAATTGCATACCCTTTTCCGCCACCAATTCTTCTAATTAGTTCTGTTCCTGTAGTAATATTCCCCCATTGATCAGAACCTCCCATTTGAATAGAAGCATTGTTGTTTTGGTATAAATGTAAGAAGTCATATCCTTGAACTAACTGATAGGTAAATTCTGTAAAAGACATTCCGTCTTTAGATTCAGAGCTAATTCTGTTTTTTACAGAATCTTTAGCCATCATATAATTTACAGTAATATGTTTTCCAACATCTCTTATGAATTCTAAAAATGAAAAATCTTTCATCCAATCGTAGTTGTTTACTAAAACTGCAGCGTTTTCTTCGTTAGAAGAAAAATCTAAAAAGTGACTTAACTGGCCTTTTATAGCTTCTTGATTGTAGCGAAGTGTCTTTTCATCTAGCAAGTTGCGCTCTGCAGATTTCCCGGAAGGGTCTCCAATCATACCCGTAGCACCACCAACTAAAGCAATAGGTTTGTGGCCACATTTTTGAAAATGTGCTAACAGCATAATTGGTACTAAATTACCAATATGTAAAGAATCTGAGGTAGGATCAAACCCAACGTAAGCACTTCTCATGCTTTCTAATAAGTGCTCTTCTGTTGTTGGCATGCTGTCGTGCAACATTCCTCTCCACTGCAATTCTTTAATAAAATTTTTCATTGTATACCGTTTATCAGTTCGCAAATATACCTTTATCGCGCAAAATATACTAAATTCGTAGTATGATTTTAGTTACGGGAGGAACAGGTTTAGTTGGCGCGCATTTATTGTATCATTTGATAAAAGACAATGAGACAATTCGAGCTATTTATCGTTCTGAAGAAAGAATAGAAGCCGTAAAAAAAATCTTTTCTTATTATACGGATGATGCTTCATTAATTTCAAAAATAGAATGGTTTAAGGCAGATATAACAGATATTCCCGCTATGATTCCTGCTTTTGTTGGAGTTGAAAAGGTGTATCATTGTGCAGCTTTTATTTCTTTTAATCCGAAAGATTATAAAGAAATGCGCAAGGTAAACATTCATGGCACCGCGATTATTGTAAACCTTTCTATTGATGCGAAAATTAGAAAACTTTGTTTTGTAGGCTCTATTGCTTCTGTTGGAGATGCTTTAAACAGACAATTGATTACAGAAGAAAACGAATGGAATAAAGAATTAGATAATAGTGGGTATTCTATTACTAAATTTGGAGCTGAAATGGAAGTTTGGCGTGCCAGTCAAGAAGAAGTAGAGGTGGTAATTGTAAACCCTGGAATTATTTTAGGAAGCGGATTCTGGACATCTGGTTCTGGGAAATTATTTAGTCAAGTTTATAAAGGTTTTAAATACTATACCGAAGGAATTACTGGTTTTGTAGGTGTAAAAGATGTTGTAAAATCAATGGTTTTACTTATGAATTCAGATGTTAAAAACGAACGTTTTATATTGGTTTCAGAAAATAAAAGCTATAAAGAAGTACTATTTTTAATAGCAGACACCTTGGGTATTAAAAGACCTTCAAAAAAGATAAAACCTTGGCAAACTACTGTGCTTTGGCACCTTTCTTCATTTTTAACCATGTTTTCGAAAAAAGCACCATTATTAAGTAAATACTCTGCAAAAAGTGCACATGAAGTTTCTAAATATTCTTCAGAAAAAATAAAACAAACAATGAACTTTCAATTTGAAGAAATACAAACTGTTGTTAAAGACATTTGTAATAATTTTAAAAAATAAAAACTCTACTGTCTTAAATTAATTTCTTCCATTTATCTTTTCGGCAACTCCAATTTTTTTAAGTTTTTTATGATTTTTAAACTGTCTCCTTTTTTTAATTTACTTAGAGTTAATTGTATAGAGTCTTTTTTAATGGAATCTAATTGTTTTTTTACTTTCTTAAGAGCATCTCGTTGCGCATTTATGCTAGCCTCGACCTTTTCTAAAATTTCTTGATATAAATCTATGGTAGACATGTAATAGTAATTACTACTTTCAAAACGAGTACTATCTATTTTAAATCGTTCATAAACAAAAGGCATGTAATTTATGTTCTTTTGGTTGTTCTTGTTTTTTATGAATTTAGCACTCGTAGAAATAATCATTTCTTGTAACAAAAGACTCATTGTGTCTTTCGGAATTAAGTCTTTTGGTTTTTCAAAAATAGTATTACTTGTGCAAGACACAAGCAATATGAAAAGGAATATGTAGCTATTTTTTTTCATTTTATCTATTAAAAGTAATTCTTTTCCCTTTAATTTCATCATTGAAAACACCATTGTTATATATTAAGTTTCCATTCACAAAAGTATGTGTTATGGTAGATGAAAAAGTAGTTCCCTCAAAAGGAGACCAACCACATTTATATAAAATATTATCTTTAGAAACTGTTTGTGGCTTATTCATATCAATTAAAACAATATCTGCAAAATAACCTTCTTTTATAAACCCGCGTTTTTCAATTTGAAATAATTTAGCAGGATTATGGCTCATTTTTTCTACTGCTTTTTCAATAGGAATTACTCCTTCTTTTACTTTTTCTAAAAGTGCAATAATGGCATGTTGCACTAATGGTCCTCCACTTGGCGCATTTAAATAGTTGTTGTTTTTTTCATCTAAGGTATGCGGAGCATGATCTGTAGCTAAAACATCTATTCTGTCATCTAACAAAGCTTTCCAAAGACCTAATCTGTCTTTTTCCGTTTTAACAGCAGGATTCCATTTGATATGTGTTCCTTTTTCTTCATAATCTTTATCACTAAACCATAAATGATGAATACAAACCTCTGATGTAATTTGCTTTTCTTCTAGAGGAATATCGTTTCTAAATAAATGTGTTTCTTTCTCTGTTGACAAATGAAAAATATGCAATCTTGCACCTGTTTTCTTAGCCAGTTCAATTGCTTTAGAAGATGATAAGTAACAAGCCTCTTCACTTCTAATAAGAGGGTGGTATTTTAGAGGAATATCGTCTCCATACTTTTCTTTGTAGATTGCCGTATTTTTTCTAATAGTTCCTTCGTCTTCGCAGTGCACAGAGATAATCATTTTTGTTGATGAGAAAATTTTCTCCAGAACTTCTTCATTATCAACCAACATGTTCCCTGTAGAAGAACCTAAAAACAATTTAATTCCTGCTACTTTTTTAGGGTCTGTTTTTAATAATTCCTCCAAATTGTCATTTGTACCACCGAACATAAAAGAATAGTTTGCATACGAATCTGCTGCGGCAATTTTAAACTTGTTTTCTAATAAATGTTGTGTTGTAGCTTGTGGCACTGTATTTGGCATTTCTATAAACGTAGTAATACCTCCAGCAATTGCAGCCCGACTCTCTGTTGCAATATTTGCTTTGTGTGTTAAACCAGGTTCTCTAAAATGTACTTGATCGTCTATAAACCCAGGAATTAAAAACTTCCCTTCAGCATTAATAATTTCAACATTTTTAGTGGGTTTAATTTTAGAAGAAATTTTTGTAATTATTTCATTTTCAAGAAGAATATCACCTTTAAAGATTTTGTTCTCGTTTACTATTGTTGCGTTTTGTATTAAAATTCCTTTTGTCATTTTTCTTTTTAAATATCTATTTTCATATTCACTAACCCTTTGGTAAATCCAAAACGATTGTAAGATTTTAGTGCATCAGTATTCTTACTATATACATCTAGCCTTAATTCTTTTAAGCCTTTTTCTTTTGCCCATTTTTTTAAAGACTCTAAAATTAAATCACTAATTCTTTGGCCTCTAAAAGCAGGTTTTACAAATATAAAACCAATATAACCATGTTTTGGGTTTTTATGGTAATGGCTAGAGTCTTCTATTTTTAGATACCCAGAACCCACCAATTCTTTGTTTGCTACAGCAACTATTAAATGGCTGTTTTTTGCGGTAATTAATTCAGGAATATTATAATAAGACAATGTGCCTTCCCTTAAAAAGGAATCCATAGGTCGCTCTGCCTTTATTACACCTTGTTCAAACTCTAATAATGTTTCTAAATCGTTTAAATTTGCTGTTCTAATAGAGATAGTAGTCATTAGATATTTATTTTGGCACTCCTTTTAATTTCATTTTTATAACTCCAAACAATGCTTCTGTAACAATGTTTCCGGTCATTTTAGAGACACCCAAGTCTCTATCTGTAAAAACTACAGAAACTTCTTTTATTTTAAATTGATGTTTCCACGCTTTAAATTTCATTTCAATTTGAAAAGCATATCCAACAAATTTAATTTTATCTAGGTTTATGGTTTCTAAAACATTTCTTTTCCAACACACAAAACCTGCAGTAGTGTCGAAAATTGGAATCCTAGTAATAAAACGTACATATTTCGAGGCAAAATAAGAAAGTAGTAAGCGTTTAATATCCCAATTTACAACGTTTACGGTATTGTTTACATATCTAGAGCCTACAGAAACATCTACACCTTCATTTGAGCACGCATTGTACAGGCGAATTAAATCTTTCGGATTATGAGAAAAATCTGCATCCATTTCTATAACAAATTTGTAATCTTTAGCTAAAGCCCATTTAAAACCGTGGATATAAGCAGTTCCTAAACCATTTTTATCTTCTCTTTTTTCTATAAAAAGTTGTTCTGGAAATTCTGTTATTAATTTATCTACAATGGATGAAGTGCCGTCAGGAGAATTATCATCAACAACCAAAATATGAAATATTTTTTCTTCTTGAAATACCGCTCTTATAACGGCTTCTATGTTTTCTTTTTCGTTATAAGTGGGGACGATAACTAATGTGTCTGACATAAATAAAATTTCGTAAGCTAAGAATACAAATATACATTTTTTAATTACTAATTTTGTGTTAACCTTATCAAAGAAGAAAAAGTGCAAGCACTAGAAAAAATAGTTATTAATACAAACTGGATTTCCATTATTTTGGTATTTCTGCTTGCCATTATTGCTGTTTTAAAAACAATAGATGGAGATAAATTAAAAGGATATGTTTTTGCTTTATTCAATAAAGGCTTTATCCAAGATGAAGTAGAAGAAAACACTTCTTTTTTTAGCTCTTTTTATAGTTTATTATTTATCTTTTCATCTCTCGTTTTGGCACTTATTACTAGTTTTTTGGTTGCAGAGATAAATAAAAACACTACTTTTAGCGTATCGTCTTTCTTTTTAATTTTAGGAATTATTTGGAGCTATTTTATAATTAAAAGCTTATTTGAAATAGGGGTAATTAGACTTTTTATTATAAAAAAAGAGGTTCGATTTTATGTTGTTTCTAAATTTGGTTACCTGTATTCAATTAGTTTTTTTCTAGTAATTTTCTTTGTGTTATTTCGTTTTGGGCCATTAAATTTCTCATTTTTTATTGCAGCTACTTTAGGCTTATTTTTCTTAAAGTTTGTTTTTCAAGTAGTTAATAATAAAAACCTTGTTTTTGGCAAGTTGTTTTATTTTATATTGTACCTTTGCGCCTTCGAAATAGCACCCCTATTAATAATGTTTAAACTGGTATTTTAAACTAAAAAACGAAAATGAAAGCGTATGAAAGTGAAAACTATTTTAGTATCGCAACCCCCTCCAAAAACTGAAACTTCTCCATATTTTGATTTGTCTGATAAACAAAAAGTAAAGATAGATTTTAGATCCTTTATTCATGTTGAAGGTATTTCTGTAAAAGAAATTAGAAATAATAAAATTGATTTTAAAGACTTTACCGCTATTATCTTAACTAGTAGAAATGCAGTAGATTACTTCTTTAAAATTGCTGAAGAAATGCGCTTTAAAGTGCCTGATGACATGAAGTATTTTTGTCAATCAGAGGCTGTAGCTTATTATTTGCAGAAATATGTGGTTTACAGAAAACGTAAAATTTATGTAGGTAGCAGGACTTTTCTTGATTTAACAAAGCTAATTAAAAAGCATAAAACAGAGAATTTCTTATTGCCATCTTCTGACAAATTAAAGCCCTTGGTTCCTGAAGAATTAGATAAGTTAGGTGTTGAATGGACGCGTATAGATTTATACAGAACAGTAGTAAGTGATTTGTCTGATTTAGAGAATGTTGTTTATGATGTTTTAGTATTCTTTAGTCCTTCTGGGATAGAATCTTTATTTCAAAACTTTCCAGATTTTAAACAAAACGGCACAAGAATCGCTGCTTTTGGCAACTCTACTGTAACGGCAGTAACTAAGGCTGGTTTAAATTGCGATATAGAAGCACCTTCTCCGGAAACACCTTCTATGACAATGGCTTTAGATAAGTATATTAAAGTTGTGAATAAGAAATAAAATTTTTAAAATTGATCACTACGCCTGTCGAAGTGTAATGTATAAACTAAAAAAACCGAACAGAAATGTTCGGTTTTTTTTAAGTCAATAATTTTTGCTAATTATTAAGCAAACAAGGTGGCAAAAGCTTCTTCAATTTTACCAACTAAAACTAATTTTATTCCATGGTTTTTAGAGGTGATTTTGTTGTATTTTGAGGCTACTAAGGTTTTATAACCTAGTTTTTCTGCTTCTAAAATTCGTTGATCTATTTTAGAAACGGGTCTAATTTCTCCCGCCAAACCTACTTCGGCAGCAAAACACACATTTGGATTAATAGCAATATCTTGATTAGATGATAAAATAGCTGCTACAACTGCTAAATCTATTGCGGGATCGTCCACATTGATACCTCCAGTGATATTTAAAAACACATCTTTAGCACCCAACTTAAAACCTGCCCGTTTTTCTAGAACCGCTAAAATCATGTTTAGACGTTTTAAATTATAACCGGTTGTAGAGCGCTGAGGTGTCCCGTAAACAGCAGTAGATACTAATGCTTGTATCTCTATCATTAGAGGCCTAATACCTTCTAATGTAGATGCAATTGCAGTTCCGCTTAAATCATTATCTTTTTTAGAAATTAGTATTTCAGACGGATTTGAAATTTCTCTTAATCCGGTTGAAAGCATTTCATAAATTCCTAATTCAGAAGTAGAACCAAACCTGTTTTTTTGAGAACGTAAAATTCTATAGGTATGGTTTCTATCACCTTCAAACTGTAAAACAACATCTACCATATGTTCTAAAATTTTTGGTCCGGCAATGTTTCCGTCTTTGTTTATATGGCCAATTAATAAAACCGGGGTAGCCGTTTCTTTGGCAAATTTTATCAATTCTGCAGCAGTTTCTCTAATTTGAGAAATACTTCCAGGAGAGGCCTCAATGTTATTTGTATGCAGTGTTTGTATAGAATCTATTACCAAAACCTCTGGGTCTGTTTCTTCTATGTTCTTAAAAATTTGTTGTGTATTTGTTTCTGTAAGAATTAGACAATTAGAATTCTTTGCTTCTAACCTATCTGCTCTCATTTTTATTTGAGACTGACTCTCTTCCCCCGAAACATACAATACTTTTTGGCTAATATTTAATGCCACTTGCAATAATAAAGTCGATTTACCAATACCAGGTTCTCCTCCTAAAAGTGTTACAGAGCCCTTTACCAGCCCTCCACCTAAAACCGTGTCTAATTCATTGTTATTAGTAACTACCCTTTCTTCCGGGTTTAACTGAATATCAGCAATTTTTAAAGGCTTGTTTACCGTTTGTTTTGCAGTTGTAGATTGCTTCCAAACACGTTTTTCTTCTTTTTGAATTATTTCTTCAACAATAGTATTCCACTCTTTACAAGCACCACATTGTCCCACCCATTTTGCGTGTTGGGTACCACAATTCTGACAGAAAAAAGTTGTTTTTGTTTTGCTCATTTCTAGTTTTTAAAATACGAATTTACGCTAAAAATTTATGTATTCTTATTATAAATTGGTAGCAGTAAAAACGCTAAACCACCAAAGATAACAATCATTGCGGTTTGTGCAGTCCACATAATCCAACCAAAAGCGGTTGCAGTTTCTGCAGGAATATCAAATAATGCTAAGGCACTAGCAACAGCAATTGGGTACAAGCCAATGCCACCATTTGTTGCTGCAATTGAAAATCCACCAGCGATAAAACCGATTAGAATACCTCCAAAAGGAACATTTAGCCCTTCAATTGCAGGTATTGTTGCCCAAAACATAGCAACGTACATTGCCCAAATAAATACTGTGTGAAAAATAAATGCCCATTTGTTTTTCATTTTAAAAATGCTGGTTACACCTTCAATTAAACCAGAAACAAAAGTTTTAATTTTTAATAGAAAACCAGATGTGGCTTTTTTCACAAAAGAGGTGAAAATGTAAAATCCTACAATTAAAATAGCGAAACCAACGCTAATTTTTAATGGATTGAAGTTTTTGGTAAGCAAGTCATAAATAAAATCATACTGAACAAATAATGTAATTGCAACAATAGAAAGCATCATTATTAAATCTGCAATGCGCTCTGCTACAATAGTTCCAAATGCTTTTTCAAAAGGAATTTTCTCATAATTGGTCATTACCGTAGCTCTTGAAATCTCTCCTGCTCTTGGTATCGCTAGGTTTACTAAATACCCTACTAAAACTGCTAAAATACTGTTTGTAAATTTTGGTTTAAAACCCAAGGGTTCTAGCATAAATTTCCATCTATAGGCTCTAGATAAATGACTTAAAATTCCAAAGAAAAGTCCCAGGAAAATAAAGCTATAGTTTGCTTCTTTGAAATAGTTTCCTAAGGTTTCTAATGAAATATCAGACAAAGAATACCAAACAAGAAAACTACCTAATGCAAGTGGTAAAACAATTTTTAAAACCTTTTTAATATCCAAATTATATGAGTGTATTATCTTTTATTTTAGCAAGACTATCGAGCTTTTAAATTTATTCCTTTTTCTAATTCTATAAATCGTAGATAATTAAAATTCCGCCTTTTGCAACTTTATTAGTAGCAGTGTAATCAGGAGTAATTATCTACTTTTTTTTAATGCAAGAAAATGCGCATTTTTTTAAACACATAAATCTATTATCATTAATAGCGTGCGCTAATAATATACAAAAATAATATTTTTTAATTTTTTAAACCAATGTTATCTATCAATCTAATGTCTCCTGCAAAAACAGCAATAAAAGCTCTGTATGTCTTGTTAGTATCTCTGTTTTTTGCAGTTTTTAAGGTTTTTTCATCAGCAATTGTAAAATATTCTAACTTCAATAAAGGTTGTTTTTTAAATTCATTTTTTAACCATTCCTTAATTTTTGTAATATCTTCTGTGTCAAATTTCTGTTGAATTTTATTCAGCGTTCTATAAATAAAAGCTCCAGCTTCTTTCTGTTCTTTAGATAATCTTGCATTTCTAGAACTCATAGCTAAACCGCTTTCTTCCCTATAGATTGGACATCCTTTAACTTTTACATTTAGGTGATGTTTGGCCACCATTTTCTTTATGATTTGTAATTGTTGAAAATCTTTTTGTCCGAAATAAGCTTTGTTGGGCTCAATAATTTCAAATAAGGTTTTTACAATAGTACCAACACCATCAAAATGCCCTTTTCTAAACGCTCCTTCCATCTGATGTTCTAAACCATCAAAATTAAATTTTTCTGAAGTAATATTTTCTGAATAAATTTCTTTTACAGAAGGTGAAAATAAGATATCACAAGACACAGATTTTAGTAATTTGATGTCGTTTTCTATTGTTTTTGGGTATTGCTTTAAATCTTCTGCACTGTCAAATTGTGTAGGGTTTACAAAAATACTTACGATAACAATGTCGTTTTTTAGCTTTGCATTTTCAATTAAAGACAAATGACCCTCGTGCAATGCACCCATAGTTGGCACAAAACCAATGGTTTTTTTCTTTGTTTTATAGTCTAAAAGACAGTCTTTTAAGTCTTTTTTATTGTTGAAAATTTTCATTCTAGTATTGGTGATAAAGTGTGCAAACTTACCATTTTAACACGATATTAGCATAATAATTTGTATTTTTGCCACTCTCATAAAAAGAGTTTGATTCAATGAAGGACAAGAGAATATTATTTGTTTCGTCTGAAGTAGTACCCTACTTGCCAGAAACAGAATTATCGTTAACTGCCTTTAATGCTGCTAAAAACGCGCATTCTAAAGGAGTACAAACCAGAATTTTTATGCCAAGGTATGGTGTTATTAATGAAAGAAGACATCAATTACATGAAGTTATTCGTCTTTCTGGGATGAATTTAGTTGTAAACGACATGGATATGCCATTGATAATAAAGGTTGCTTCTATCCCAAAAGAAAGAATGCAAGTTTATTTTATAGACAATGAAGAATATTTTAAAAGAAAAGCTGTTTTCACAGATGAAGACGATCAATTGTTTGATGACAATGATGAGCGTGCAATTTTCTTTGCAAAAGGTGTTGTAGAAACGGTGAAAAAATTGAATTGGGCACCAGATATTATTCACGTTCATGGTTGGATGGCATCTTTATTACCTCTTTATTTAAGGGAGTTTTATAAAGAAGAACCATTGTTTACAGAAAGTAAGATTATTACTTCTGTTTACAACAATCCTTTTGAAGGAACTTTAAACGAAGGACTTGCAGATAAAGTAACTTTTGATCTTAAGAGTAATGATAAAATTGCAACAATAAAGACACCAAACCATACTAATATATTAAAAAGTGCCATTGAAAACTCGGATGCGATTATTCATGGTAGCGAAGATATTTCCGAGGAATTATCTTCTTTTATCGAAGAAAAAAAGATTCCCGTCTTAGGATTTCAAGAAGAGAACTTTAAAGAGAGTTATTTAAATTTTTATACTGATTTAGTTTCAGTTAATTAATTGTTTTTAGTGTGAAAAATATTTATAGAAAAGGCATCTGCTTTGGTGTTTTGTGTTTGGTGTTTGCAGGTATTATTTCTTGCGAAGAAGATTTTACAGATATACGTAGTGGTGTTGTAAGTAATACAAAATTCTCTACAAATGATACAATTCTAGAGGTGTTGGTTTCCAATGCAGGTATAGAAAACATAAGAGGAGATGGCTTAGAGTTGGGCGGGGCTCCGTTTTTTGGTCTTCAAGGACAGTATCTTTTAGGAACTTATATAAATGGTGAATATGAAAATATTGAAGCATCTATAGTCTCTCAAATAAACATCAATTCAGCTTTAAAGTTAGCCTCATATGACAACCCTGACGGATTATTATATGAAACAATCATAGACACTGCATTTTTAAGATTACCATATCATGCAACTTTAATATCTAATGATAGCAGACCAATTTATGAATTAGATTCTGTAACGGGAAATTCAGATTTGCCATTTACATTAAATATTTACGAGTTAGAAACTTATTTAAACACTTTAAATCCTGCTGATCCTACAAAAATAAACGAGTTTTTGTCAGATAGAGAATATGAGACAAATGCAAACTCTTTAATAGCAGTAGAAAACATGGATTTTGCGCCTACTGAAAATGATACCTTAGTAATCATTAAAAGAAGAAATAGTTTAGGCGATTTATATAAAACAGATACCATAAGATATTCAGCAAATGCTGGTGCCGGGGCTCCTTTACCAATGGCAATTATACCTTTAAAGAAAAGTTTTGTAAAAGAAGTGTTTTTAGATAATTATGAGACTCCTAATTTTGAGTCTCAAAGTAATTTTAATAATTACTTTAGAGGTATTGTGATCGATGCAAAAGAAAAAACGCATGCATCTGGAGAAAGAGGAGGAGCTTTAATATCTTTTAGCTTAAATAGCACTGGTGTAGCCGCTACAAGCTCTTTAATTGAAGTGTATTATACAAATACTTTTTTCAAGAGTAATAGTACGGAAATTGATACCGTAATAACAAACACACACACGTTTCAATTAGGAGGTATTATAAATAGCAAGTATAAATCTAATAATAAGGTGTACCCTCTTAATAATGAAGTAAAGTTGCAGGGAGCTGCCGGTTCTGAAGCAAAAATAGAAATTTTAAAAGGCATGCAATTAACAGATTTAAGAGATAAAAACTGGTTAATTAATGATGCTTCATTGACTTTTTATATCAATCAAGATTCTGACACAACAAATACTGCAAATCAATTATATCTATATAAAAGAGGAGAAGATTTAAATTCAAACCCTATTTCTAGTCATATAAAGGATATTTTTACTGAGGGTCTTGCAACTTTTGGTGGGTTTTTAGAAAAAGAAAATAATAAGAAAGACCACTATACTTTTAGAATTACAGATTATTTGTCAGACATTTTAAGTGGAGAAACAGATTACAATCCACCTTTAAGATTAAAGGTTTATAATACTTCAGATACTCAAATTACAGATACAATTTTCAAAAACTATAATTGGAACCCTAAATCTATTTCAATTTTAAATGGAGATAATAATTTAAATGGTGTAAGAAGAGCACAGTTAAAAATATCGTATACAAAGAAGAATAATTAATAACTAAAAAAATACATTTGCTATGTGTGGAATAACAGGTTATATAGGATACAGAGATGCGTATCCTATAGTAATTAACGGCTTAAAAAGATTAGAATACAGAGGGTATGATAGCTCTGGTATTATGATGTTTGATGGTGAAAACATTCAACTTTCAAAAACAAAAGGAAAGGTTTCTGACCTTGAGGCTATTACAGAAAACGAAAAAGAAAGAAAAGTTGGCCAAATAGGAATTGGTCATACGCGTTGGGCAACTCATGGGGTTCCCAATGATATTAATTCTCATCCACATACCTCTCAATCGAGTAATTTAGTAATAGTTCATAACGGAATCATTGAAAACTACGATGCCCTTAGGAAAGAATTAATTTCTAGAGGATACGTTTTTAAAAGCGATACAGATACTGAAGTTTTAGTGAACTTAATTGAAGAGGTTAAGAAAAACGAACAATGTATGTTGGGTAAAGCAGTGCAACTGGCTTTAAATAATGTTATTGGTGCCTATGCGATTGCTGTTTTCGACAAAGCAAAGCCAAATGAAATAGTTGTGGCGCGTTTAGGGAGCCCAATTGCAATAGGAGTTGGAAAAGAGAATTCTGAGTTTTTTATTGCTTCTGATGCATCCCCTTTTATAGAATACACAAAAAATGCTGTTTATTTAGAAGATGAGGAGTTAGCAATTATTAAGGTAGGAAGAGAGATAAAGGTTCGTAAAATTAAAGATGATATTCGTGTTGATGCGAACGTTCAAAAACTTAAATTAAGTCTAGATCAAATAGAAAAAGGAGGTTATGATAACTTCATGCTTAAAGAAATACATGAGCAACCGAAAGCAATTATAGATACCTACCGTGGAAGAATGCTTGCTGATCAAGGTATTATAAGAATGTCTGGTATAGATGATCATATTCAAAAGTTTTTAAATGCAGATAGAATTATTATAATTGCTTGTGGTACTTCTTGGCATGCTGGTTTAGTAGGAGAATATCTTATTGAAGATAAAGCACGTATACCGGTTGAAGTAGAGTACGCCTCAGAATTTAGGTATAGAAACCCCGTAATTACATCAAAAGATGTGGTGATTGCAATTTCGCAATCTGGTGAAACGGCAGATACATTAGCAGCAATAAAATTAGCAAAATCAAAGGGTGCATTTGTTTTTGGTATTTGTAACGTGGTAGGATCTTCTATCGCGAGAGAAACAGATGCGGGAGCATACACGCATGCAGGTCCAGAAATAGGAGTTGCTTCAACAAAAGCATTTACAACACAAATTACAGTATTAACTTTAATTGCATTAAAACTAGCTTCTAAAAAAGGAGAGATTTCTAAGCCAAATCTTATGGCGTTTATGCAAGAAATGCAGTTAATACCAAAGAAAATTGAGGCATTATTAAAAATAGATGATAAGGTAAAAGAGATTGCAGCGGTTTATAAAGATGCTAAAAATTGCTTATATTTAGGTAGAGGTTTTAACTTTCCTGTAGCTTTAGAAGGTGCTTTAAAGTTAAAAGAGATTTCATACATTCATGCAGAAGGTTATCCTGCAGCAGAAATGAAACATGGGCCAATTGCTTTGATTGACGAAAATATGCCAATTTTTGTGATTGCTACAAGTAAAGGACATTACGAAAAAGTAGTAAGTAATATTCAAGAAATTAAATCTAGATCAGGTAAAATTATTGCAATAGTTTCGGAGGGAGATACTCAGGTAAAAGAAATTGCTGATCATGTAATTGAAATTCCAGAAACGGAGGAAGCCTTAAACCCTTTGCTAACCACAATACCTTTTCAGTTACTTTCTTATCATATTGCAGTAATGTTAAATAAGAATGTAGATCAACCAAGAAATCTAGCGAAATCTGTTACAGTGGAGTAATTTTTTTCTTTTAAAATAAAAAAATCCAGCTGTATAGCTGGATTTTTTAGTTATAATTTATCGTGAATTTTAATATGATTACCACCATTCCAAAGGGTTAATATGTCTGTTGCAACAGCAGCTCCGCTTCCTGCGGCAATTGCAAATTGACTTCTACAACCCGCAATAGTGCCACAACAATACAAGCCCTTGGTTATGAGTCCTTCACGATTCCTAAGTTGAATTCTATCTTTTTCTGGATTCGCTTTTTTGTGCGGTTCAATATAATTATCTAAGCCCTTTATTGTAAAAGGTTTAGAGTAGTTTAAGGCAATAATTACAACTTTAGACGTATAAGTACCTTTATTTGTAATTATTTTATAACCATCATTAAAATTAGTAACAGAAATTACTTTTTCTTTTTCTATTTGGGAGACAGCAGGGTATAAGTTTGATAACTGTTGCTTTCCTTCAACTAAAATATCTTTTCCTAATGTTTTAGGAGGTAATCCTAGGGTATTATTAAACAACGCATTTTGTAAATGAGATGCTTTTTGGTGCAGTACAATACCAATTTTTTTACCAATAGCAAAAGGTTTTTTTTCTGCAGAACCTAAAATTAAAGCACATTGAAGACCCGCAACACCACCACCAATAATTAATACATGAAAATTCATCTTAAAACAGTTCTTTTATATTGGTTGCAAATAATTTAACAGAGATAGCTAATAATATAACACCAAAGATTTTTCTAATGATTAAAATTCCATTTGGACCAATAATTTTTTCAATTTTAGAAGATGTTTTTAAAACAACATAAATTAAAGCCACGTTTAATAAAACGGCCACAATTATATTTTCTAGATGAAACTCTGAACGTAATGAAAGTAAGGTTGTTAAACTACCTGGACCTGCAATTAATGGAAAAGCTAAAGGAAATACAGTAGCTGTAATTGTAGCTGCATTTTCATCATCTTTATAAAGTGTAATTCCTAAAATCATTTCTAAAGCAATAAAGAATAAGATGAAAGCTCCCGCAACGGCAAAAGAATTTACATCGATACCTATTAAACCTAATAAACTTTGCCCTAAAAATAGAAATACAATCATAATAGCACCTGCAATTAAAGAGGCTTTTTCAGACTGAATATGACCTACTTTTTTACGTAAATCTATAATAATAGGGATGTTTCCTATAATATCTATAACAGCAAATAGAACCATAAAAGCCGTCAGTATTTCTTTAAAATTGAATTTCATGATCTCTTTTTTTAGTTTTACAAAATTAGTTAACGAAGTTTAGCAAAGTGTAAATTTAAAGTAAATAATTGTCTTATTTTTGTGGTATGTTTCAACTAGGAAAAACAATAGTTTCAGAAGATATTATAGAAAAAGATTTCGTGTGTAATCTTTCTGCTTGCGGCGGTGCTTGTTGTGTAGACGGCGATGCTGGTGCCCCTTTAGAGGAGGAAGAGGCTAAAATTTTAGAAGATATTTATCCGAAGATAAAGCCTTTTTTAAGAAAAGAAGGAATTGCTGTTATCGAGAAAGAAGGTGTTTGGATTAAAAATGAATGGGGAGAAATTGAAACTCCTTTAATCAATAATGCAGATTGCGCTTATGTAATTTTCGATGAAAAGAATAAAACCTTGTGTGGTATTGAAGAAGCATATAATTCTGGGGCAATAGATTGGAAAAAACCAGTTTCTTGCCATTTATACCCAATAAGAGTAAAAAATTACAGTGAGTTTTCTGCTGTAAATTACCACAAGTGGGAGATTTGTGATGATGCTTGTACTTTAGGTAAAGAACTACAAGTGCCAGTGTACAAGTTTGTAAAACAAGCTTTGGTGCGCAAGTTTGGACAAAACTGGTATGATGAATTAGAGAAAGTAGCAGCAAAACATTTAGAATAATTTTTTTTATTTCTTTAGAACATAAAACAGAAGAGAGAACCTTAGCTTAGCGCACTTTTATTTCTGAACTCGACAGAATATTTCTAAAGTCTAGTATACAAATTATCTTTAAAAGAGAGTTGAAGGCTATTCCAAAAACAGAAATACTTAAAGTATCTCCTTTTATTTTTGTTGAACCCATTGAAAAAACAAAAAAAAAGAAACCGAAAGACTTATTGAGAAACTGCCAAAGTTTACACCAGGACAGCAACAAAATAGATTTGTAAGAGTTAGGTACACATTGCCAATAGCTTTTAGTGCATAGTAAAAAGAAAAACCCAACCAATTGGTAGGTTTTTTTTATAGCTGCTATTTAGATTTTGTTATTTTTGTACCATGAAAATAAGTCATTATTTGGACGCTACATATTTAAAAACAGCAATACAAGCCGGTATTACTGAAAAAGAAAATTTGGAGAAGGTAGTAGCACTTACAAAGGAGGCAATTAGCTATGGTTATAAGTTAGTTATGATCCGCTCCAATTACATAACAACTGTAAAAAAAATAGTAAACATTTTAGGATCTAAGGTTTTAATTGGAACTGTAATTGACTTCCCTTGCGGGAATGCATCCCTAAAACAAAAAATACAAGAAGCTGAAAATGCAATTAAATTAGGCGCAGATGAGTTGGATTTTGTTGTTAATTATAATGCTTTTAAAAAAGGAAATATAGTTTTGGTAACAGAAGAAGTAACTCGTTGCATAGCACTTTGTCTTAGTCATCAAAAAATTGCAAAATTTATTATAGAAGCTGCAGCTTTATCAAATGAAGAAATAATTGTAATTTCACAGCTTGTGAAACAAATTGTTTTAGAAAATTTCGGAGAAGAAAACGCAAAAAATGTATTTGTAAAATCGTCTACAGGATTTTTTAAAACAGAAAAGGGGATTCCAAATGGTGCTACTTTTGAAAATATAATGTTAATTTCTAAAAATGCAAAACCATTAAAGATTAAAGCTGCAGGTGGTGTAAGAGATTACGAAACAGCTTTGAAAATGATTTCTTTAGGAGTAGATAGAATTGGAACATCCTCATCAAAAGAAATAATAAATAAAGAACAACACTCAAACCAAAGTTACTAATTTTGAAAGATTTTTTTGCACACGAAACAGCTGTTATAGATATTGATTGTACTATTGGGAAAGATACTAAAATTTGGCATTTTAGTCATATTATGTCTCATTGTGTTATCGGCGAAGGTTGTAATATCGGACAAAATGTAGTCATTTCTCCAAAAGTTATTCTTGGAAAAAATGTAAAAGTTCAAAATAATGTTTCTATTTACAGTGGGGTTATTTGTGAAGATGATGTTTTTTTGGGCCCCTCTATGGTTTTTACAAATGTGATAAACCCAAGAAGTGCCATTAAAAGACAAAATGAATACCAAAAAACTATGGTAAAAAAAGGAGCCACTATTGGTGCTAATGCTACTATTATTTGTGGCAACAATATTGGTGAATATGCTTTTATCGGTGCCGGTACAGTGGTTACTAAAGAGATTTTACCCTTTGCTTTGGTTGTTGGAAACCCTTCGAAGCAAATAGGTTGGGTTAGTGAATATGGTCATCGATTAGAATTTGATGAAAAAGGTTTTGCAACTTGTATAGAAAGTAACCAAAAATATTTGCTAAAAAATAATACTGTAACGCGATTATAATTTTTTTTTTAAAATATATGTATTATATTTGACGTGTAATTCTTTTGAAGAATTACACTTTTTCTTTTTCATAGCAATTTTCCCACTCAATTTATTGAGTGGGTTTTTTTATTTTATTTAACATCAAAAGCTTTAAAAACTATGGTAAATTCATATTTATCAAATATCTTTGCAAGCTAATTCTGGTGATATGAATACAGCCGTTATTTCAGACAATAAAACATCTATGAAAACTATTATTTCAGACTTTAAGCAACTTACTAAAGTTGGCTTGTCTTTAAGTGTTGTGTTTTCTTCTGTGGCTGGTTATTTGTTAGCGGTAGAAACTGTAGATTATTTTATATTATCTCTTTTAGCTATTGGTGGTTTTTTCATGGTTGGTGCGTCTAATGCATTTAATCAAATTATAGAAAAAGATACTGATGCTATTATGAAACGTACGCAGAACAGACCTTTACCAACAGGTAGAATGTCTGTAAACGTTGCATTAACAATCGCAATAGTACTTACCGTTTTAGGAATTTCAATCCTATATAGCATCAATCCTAAGTCGGCATTATTTGGGGCAATTTCAATATTCCTATATACTTGTGTTTACACCCCTTTAAAAGCAGTAACACCATTAACCGTATTTATAGGTGCAATTCCAGGAGCAATTCCTTTTATGCTTGGTTGGGTTGCCGCAACTAATAACTTTGGTATTGAGGCAGGGTTCTTATTTATGATTCAATTTTTCTGGCAATTTCCGCACTTTTGGGCAATTGGTTGGTTGCAGTTTGAGGAGTATAAAAAAGCGGGCTTTAATATGTTACCTATGGGGGCAAAAGATAGAGGGGCCATAAAGCAAATTATTTTTTATACAGGAATAATGATTTTAGTCTCTATAGCGCCAGTTTTAAAAGTGTCTGGGGCGTTTTATATTTATCCAATAACCGCAGTAATTATTGCGCTATTGGGTATTGTAATGCTCTATTATGGTGTTAAACTTTATAAAAGTCAAGAAAATATAGACGCAAGAAAATTAATGTTATCTAGTGTCTTGTACATTACAGTTGTACAAATTATATATGTAGTAGATAAATTTTTACATTAAAAAAGGAAGATGGTAGAACAAACATTAGAACAAGAAAAAACTGCTAACAGAAGAAAATCTGGAAAACCAATGTTGTGGGTTTCTATGATAAGTATGGTGATGTTTTTTGCAGGTTTAACAAGTGCATACGTAATTAGTATGGAAAGAGATGATTGGGTAACTTTTGATTTGCCTGATGCTTTCTATATTAGTACTTTTTTAATTGTTGCGAGCAGTATTACAATAATCTTGTCTCAAAGATTTTTGAAGCAAGAAAAAAGACAGATGTCACTTATATTACTAGTGGTCACTTTATTTCTAGGAATTGGTTTTATCTGGCAACAATACGAAGGCTTTAACGAACTTAAAGGCTTAGGTTTGTATTTTACTGGACCAGGAAGTACAGTATCTACATCGTTTATAATTGGCATCACATTAATGCATGTTTTACACCTATTGGCTGGTGTAATTGTGCTTTTTGTTGTTATTTATAATCATTTTAAATATAAGTACAAACCAAATGATTTGCTGGGGTTTGAACTCGGTGCAATCTTCTGGCATTTTGTAGATATACTATGGATTTATCTATTTTTCTTTTTCTATTTTATTAGGTGATGAAAAATGATTAATTTTGCAAAACTATTTTTAACATTCAATCAATAGAATACATTTATGGAAGCAAATATTGCTGTACCAACTGACAAAAAAGATATCTGGAATGGCGGAGGTGGGAAACCATTTGGCGCTAGTTATGGTAAAATGATGATGTGGTATTTTATCCTATCAGATGCATTAACTTTTTCTGGTTTTTTAGCTGCTTATGGGTTAACACGTTTTAAGTTTATAGACACTTGGCCAATTGCAGATGAGGTTTTTACGCACGTACCTTTTGTGCACGGAGATTTTCCAATGATTTACGTTGCAATTATGACGTTTATCTTGATTTTTTCTTCTGTAACAATGGTGTTAGCAGTAGACGCTGGTCATCAAATGAAAAAGAATAAAGTAGCTTGGTATATGTTTGCTACGATTATTGGAGGTATTATTTTTGTAGGCTCACAAGCTTGGGAATGGAATACTTTTATAAAAGGGTCTTATGGGGCTGTAAAAACAACGGAAGGTAAGTTGCTGCAGTTTGTGAAAGATGGCAAACAAATTGCTTTGGCAGATTTTGTAATCGGTAATAGAACAGACGGTAGAGTTCAGCATACTAAGAAAAACGGATTGTGGTTTGAAGAGGAGGGCACAATTGCTAATTATTCTGTAGCACAAGTAATTCAAGCATATAATGCAAATCCTGAAATTCAAGTAAGAACAGAATTAATAGATTTAGACAAGAAACAAAAAACAATTCTTTCTAGAGAAGCAGGTTCTGCAATGCTAGCAAGAACAGATAGAGTTGTAGAAGGCGCTAATTTAGAGGAAAACGAATATGGTAACACAATTTTTGCAGATGCTTTTTTCTTTATTACTGGTTTTCACGGTTTTCACGTAGTGTCTGGAATTGCAATTAATATTATTATTTTCTTTAATGTAATTCTAGGAACTTATGAGAAAAGAGGACATTACGAAATGGTAGAAAAAGTTGGTTTATACTGGCACTTTGTAGATTTAGTTTGGGTATTTGTATTTACCTTTTTCTACTTAGTATAACAAAAAAATAAATAGAAGAAATGGCACACGCACACGAATCGAACACAAAGAGAATATGGATAGTTTTTGGTATTCTTTCTTTTATAACAATAGTAGAAGTATACTTAGGTATTATTAAACCTGCAGCCTTGCATTTACAAGGTATGGGTACAAGTTGGTTAAATTGGATTTTCATCATCTTAACACTAGCAAAAGCATATGGAATTGCATGGGTTTTTATGCACTTAGAAGGAGAGAAGAAATGGCTTAGACGCTCTATTGTGTGGTCTGCCGTCTTTTTAATCTCATATCTCGTCACACTATTTTTATTTGAAGGAGGCTACATATTCGATACATTATCACCACTTGTAAAATGGTAATATAAAATTTTAAAAGGTGGTTTTAACCACCTTTTTTTATACATAAAAGGTACACACTAAAAGAGAATTATGAAATTTTTCACTAAAAAAAGAATCGTTTTATTTTTACTATTTATTTTTCCACTGATGTGTTTTTTATTACTGTCAACAGGAATAAACAACGCTGCTAAACTACCAATCTATGGCGAGAATACTTTAGATATCTCAATAGTCGATTCAACAAAAACACTAAAAAATAAAGTTTCTTTAATTTGTTTTTTAGGGGGTGATATTGCTAATAATAAGGGAGGTGTATTTAATTTGAATCAAAATATTTATAAGAAATTTATTGAACATAATGATTTTCAAATTATAGCGATTTATCCCAAAGGCACCGACAAAGAAGTCTTAAGCTTTAAAAAAGAACTTGGTGCTTTCACAGATATGGCAAAGTGGAAGTTTACAGCCGGTTCTAGAGAAAATATAAACACATTTTTTGACAGCTTTAATACGAATACTTCTCTAGATAATCTTTATACTTCTGATGCCTTTATAGTGGATAAAAATGGATATTTAAGAGAGCGTACAGACGATGAAGAAAAGAAAGAAAGGAAACTAGTTGGGTATGACATGAATTCTGTTGCAGAATTAAAGAAAATAATGAAAGATGATATAAACGTACTCTATTACGAATATTATGCTGCATTTAAAAATAAAAATAAAGCAGATAGAAAAGAGGTAGGCTTATGAAAAAGAAGTATTCATATATAGGTATTGCATTTATTATTTTATTATTTGGTATTTACACGGTGCCAAAAGTAGTAGATAGGTTTAAAGCAGATACTACGTTAGAATATTTAAAAACGAATGAAGCAAATCCTCAGAAAAGAAAGGTACCTGAGTTTGAATTCATAAATCAAGAAGGGAAAACAATTACAAATAAAAGTTATGAGGGTAAGGTATATGTAGTAGAGTTTTTCTTTTCAACATGTCCTAGTATTTGCCCAATAATGAATCAAAAAATGGTAACCATTCAGGATGCCTTTTTTGGCAATCCAAATTTCGGAATTGCTTCAATCTCTATTACACCAGAAATAGATACTCCAGAAATTTTAAAGGAGTATGCACAGATAAATAGAATAACACACAGAAATTGGCATTTACTTACAGGTAAATCTGATGATATGGTATATGCATTAGCAAAACAAGGGTTTCAATTGTATGCAGGGAAGGGCGAGGATGAACATGGTGGTTTTGAACACTCTGGTTATTTTGCTTTGGTGGATAAAAACGGATTTATTCGTTCAAGAAAAGATGAAAACGGAAACACAATTATTTATTATAACGCTCTAGAAGATAATGGCTTTCCAGATCAAATAAAAGAAATAAAAGAAGACATTAAAATATTACTGAATGAATAATCTAGCACAAGAAAAAAAGTATAAAAAAATTATTACGGCATTGTCTGTAGTAATTCCAATAGCTGTAGCGGCTTTATTTGGTGTTAATCTAAGAAGTTTGGGGTTTGATGTAGCTCCGCTAAAATTTCTTCCGCCAATCTATGCGTCTATAAATGGGCTAACTGCAGTGTTATTAATAGCAGCAGTTATCGCTATAAAAAAAGGAAATAAAAAATTACACGAGCAATTAAATACTGCAGCAATAGCTTGTTCTTTATTGTTTTTACTAATGTATATAGCATACCATATGACTTCAGATTCGACCTCTTTTGGTGGTGAAGGATTTGTAAAGTATGTCTATTATTTTATTTTAATTACGCACATTGTTTTGTCTGTAATTGTAATTCCTTTGGTGTTGATTACCTACATGAAGGCAAAACTTGGGCTTTTCACCGAGCATAAAAAAATAGCAAAGAAAACCTTTCCTATTTGGTTATATGTTGCCGTTACTGGCGTTATAGTATATTTAATGATATCTCCTTATTATGTTTAAAAACAAAATGCTTCTTATTTTATTGTTGTTTTTTACGTCAAAAACTACATTTTCTCAATGCGCAATGTGTAAAGCGGTTGTAGAAAATGGAGATATTTCGATGGCTGAAGGTGTAAATAGTGGTATTACTTACCTTATGGTTTTTCCTTATCTTTTAATTGGTCTTTTATTTTTCACTATTTATCGCTACAATAAGAAGGTAAATAATTAACATTTAAATAAGAGTAAAACCCTGTAACATATTTTATTTTTGTTCGTCTTATCTTTAGTTAACATTATATAAAATTTGTAAATTTTGAAAAATAAATTCATTCTATTTGTAGCATTATGTTCTTCAATTGCTGCTTTTTCACAAAAAACGTGGACATTAAAAGAGGCCGTTGATCAGGCATTAATCAAAAATATTTCTATCCAACAAAATAAATTGAGCGTAAAGCTTGCAGAAAAAAATGTTGCCATTGCGAAAGGTAATTTTTTGCCAAATTTAAATGGAAGTTCAAGTGGTAATTACAATGTTGGTTTATCACCAGACCAAACAGGTGTTCTAACAAATACAAATAACTTTAACGGATCTCTTAATTTAAGTAGTAATGGTATAATTTTTAATGGTTTTAGAAATACAAATACTTATAAGCAGGCTCAATTAGGTGTAGAAAGTAGTTTATATGACTTAAAAAAAATAGAAAATGATATTTCTTTAAGAGTTGTAAATACCTACTTAAATGTATTGTTTGCTAAAGAAAATTTAGAGGTTGCAAGTGTACAAGCAGCCATAAGTAAAAAACAAATTGAGGCTGCAAAGGCTCGATTTGAAGCAGGTGCAATTGCAAAAGGAGAACTATTAAATTTTCAGTCTACCGCTGCAAATGACCTACAAAGTGTAATTTTACAAGAAAATGCATTGGACTTGGCATTGCTAAATATTGCACAGTTACTGCAAGAACCTGTAAAAGGTTTTGATGTTGCACCCATAGAGGTAGAGACTCCTTCGGTTAATTTATTATATGATAACTCCACGGCTGTTTTTCAGAAATCTTTAGACTATATGCCAGAAATTGCAAACGCAAAGCTAGCGATTGAAAATGCAGATTTCAATATAGAAATTGCAAAGAGTGCTTTTTTGCCCACATTAAGTTATAATTTGGGCGCAGGGACCTCTTATTTTCATCAATTTAACAACCTTTTCCCAGGTCAGGCTAATAGTAGTTTTAGATCACAATTTTTTGATCGTTTTCAATATGGAGCTGGAATTTCATTAAACATTCCAATTTTTAACAGATTTCAAACTAAGAACAGAGTTGCACAGTCTCTAATTAATAAAGAAGTTTCTGTAATGAGTTTAGAAAGTCAGAAATTGATATTAAAGCAAACAATAGAGCAAGCATTTTTAGATGTAAAATCTGGTTTAAAAACATTTCAAGCTGCAACAATTTCTTTAACAGCACAAAAAGAAGCATTTAAAAATGCACAAGAAAGATACAATTACGGTACTATGACATTGTTTGATTTCGATTTGGTAAGAACACGTTTGGTAAGTGCAGAAAGCGCTATGATTCGTTCTAAGTACGATTATGTTTTTAAAACAAAAGTGCTGCAGTTTTATTCTGGTGAATTAATTCTAGAATAAGTAATTAAAACTGATAAACAAAATACCTCACAGAATTAGACACTGTGAGGTATTTCTTTTTTTGAAATATTATCTTTGTAAAAAATACAACAATTGGCAATAATCCTTAATATAGAAACCTCAACTAAAAACTGCTCAGTAAGTATTGCAGATAGTGGTAAAATTATAGCTTTTAAAGAATTGAATAATGGTAATTATTCGCACGCTGAGGTTTTGCATCCTTTTATAGAAAATATTCTAAAAGAAGGTAATATCTCTAAATCCGAAATAGACGCAATAGCCGTAAGTAAAGGTCCGGGTTCTTACACTGGGTTAAGAATTGGTGTTTCTGCGGCAAAAGGACTCTCTTTCGCTTTAAACAAACCTTTAATATCTATTGATACGCTTACATCTCTTTCTTTTGCTGTTTCTATTGATTGTGGGGTAATTGTGCCGATGCTAGATGCAAGAAGAATGGAAGTTTATGCCGCTGTTTTTGACAAGCACCACAAAAAAATAAGAGAAATTAAAGCAGAAATTATAGATGAAACTTCTTTTTCTGACGTGTTAGATAGAGGTAAAGTTTATTTTTTAGGAGACGGAGCCCATAAATGCAAAGAAATAATTACCCATAAAAACGCTATTTTTATTGATGATAAGTTTCCTTCCTCAAAGGAAATGGCAATATTATCTTATGATAAATATCAAAAAGAAGATATTGAAAATATTGCCTACTTCGAACCTTTTTATTTAAAAGATTTTATTGTAATTCCTGAAAAAAAGAAGAAGCCTGTATTTTAAAGTTTATTATAGTATTGTACAATTGTCTTTAAGTCTTCAATGTTTTTAATATTTAGTTTATTGTTTTTAATATATTTTTTTATTGCCGAGGATTGTGGTCCGAAAATAGTATTAAATTTATTTTTACGTTTGGGAACTTCTACTAATGTTTGGTTAAAGCGAATATATATTTTGTTCTCTTTCATTTTAAAATCTGCAGGTTTATCTTTTTGATAACTAGATGCTGCTAATTTTGCCTCTTGATATTCTACAATTTTCCTTGAGAGCAACAAGTTGTCTCCAATATTATGGACAGTAAAATATCTTAATTTATTATTAAGCTTAAAGAGTCGAAAATTTTCTTGAGACTTTGAAAAAATAATTTTTCTTTTTTCGTTCTTTTTTAAATATAACGTTTTACCATTTTTTAAGAACTCCATTTCATCTCTATATATATTATATCTTAAAAAGAAGGATTCATTAATATCGTCTACCATTGCAGCTAAATAATCAACTGATGCATACATTTTTGGAGCAATTTTTTTAAAAAAATCAGACTTATCTTCTTTTGCCCCTGGCACAAAAACCATTTCATAATCACTACCTCCAATTCCTCCTACTTGAGAGTTTATATTTGTTGGAAATAACAGAAGTAGTGCACTTAGTAGTAAAAAAATATTTTTCATAAAAGAGTTGCTTTTTTTTTTTGAATTATAAAAGTATAAAAATAATTTGGTTTTTTTACATCTCTTTGGAGAGGATCTTTAATTTTAATTTCTTTACTGCTAAACTGGTTCATCCAATAATATCTAATTATACTTTTGGCTTTTGAGCAATATGAGCACGGTGCTATGAGTAAAGGTTACAAAAACAGCTATTAAAGTTGAATTGGTTTATACAGTGTTTGCAGACATTATAGGTAATATAAATACGTTTAAATTTTGCCGCATTAAATTTGACGATAGTTTGTTGATATAAAATACTCTTTGGAATAGTACTATTTCAGTTAAATTGATTTCCAAGTTGATAATAAGTGTTTTCACTTCTTTTGTACAGAAGTTGTTGGACGGTGTTGTAAGTACTACAGTTTTATTCTGGTGAATTAATTCTAGAATAAGTAATTAAAACTGATAAACAAAATACCTCACAGAATTAGACACTGTGAGGTATTTCTTTTTTTGAAATACTATCTTTGTAAAAAATACAACAATTGGCAATAATCCTTAATATAGAAACCTCAACTAAAAACTGCTCAGTAAGTATTGCAGATAGTGGTAAAATTATAGCTTTTAAAGAATTGAATAATGGTAATTATTCGCACGCTGAGGTTTTGCATCCTTTTATAGAAAATATTCTAAAAGAAGGTAATATCTCTAAATCCGAAATAGACGCAATAGCCGTAAGTAAAGGTCCGGGTTCTTACACTGGGTTAAGAATTGGTGTTTCTGCGGCAAAAGGACTCTCTTTCGCTTTAAACAAACCTTTAATATCTATTGATACGCTTACATCTCTTTCTTTTGCTGTTTCTATTGATTGTGGGGTAATTGTGCCGATGCTAGATGCAAGAAGAATGGAAGTTTATGCCGCTGTTTTTGACAAGCACCACAAAAAAATAAGAGAAATTAAAGCAGAAATTATAGATGAAACTTCTTTTTCTGACGTGTTAGATAGAGGTAAAGTTTATTTTTTAGGAGACGGAGCCCATAAATGCAAAGAAATAATTACCCATAAAAACGCTATTTTTATTGATGATAAGTTTCCTTCCTCAAAGGAAATGGCAATATTATCTTATGATAAATATCAAAAAGAAGATATTGAAAATATTGCCTACTTCGAACCTTTTTATTTAAAAGATTTTATTGTAATTCCTGAAAAAAAGAAGAAGCCTACATTTTAAAGTTTACTTGATAAAGATATTAGATCATTAGTATTCGTAAGGTTTAATTATTAGGCGTGCCGTTGGCTCTTTTTCTTATATTAAAGAAGGGTAACGAATTCCTAAAAAACTCTTGATTTGTTCTATAACAGAGACTTCGTTATGTAATTTTTTTATTATCAATGATACTTTTTATTTAAGCAGTTAGCGTATCTAATGTTTACTATGTAAAAAATCAATGTTAATTTAATGTTATGTTAATGTTTGGAAATTGTTACAAAAAGCATATATTTGATAAAGGAACACAATCAAAAAAAGCAAATTATGAAAAAAATACTTACAATTGCAATGTTTTGCATCGCAGCGATAGGATACTCTCAAGATATAACTCCAACTTATGAAGCGGAAGGTGAGCTTGTGAAGGCTACTTATTATCATGAAGACGGCACTATTAGTAAAGAAGGGTATTTTAAAAATAAGAAATTAACAGGCAAGTGGACTCGTTTTGACAAACAAGGGAATAAAGTTCAATTGGCTTTTTATAAAGACGGTAAAAAAACTGGAAAATGGTTTTTTTGGAATGAAGGCTCTTTACAAGAAGTTACGTATGTGAACAACTCAGTTAAAAGTGTTAATGTTTGGACATCGGAATCCAAATTGGCTTTTAATAGATAAAGATTAAATAGCGTTAATAAAAAAATCCAAAGTAAATTTTACTTTGGATTTTTTATTATCTTTAATACCAAGCAATACAGAAAGTATTCGTTTTTAATTACTCTAACGAATTATAATAGGTTACAATCTTCACTAAATCATCTATTTTTTTATGAGACAATTTTTGTAAACTCATATATTTTTTTATTTCCCCCCCTTTGTCCGCAAATAAAGCATAAAATGATTTTTTTTTCTTTGGAACAATTTTAACCGTTGTATTTTCAAAAGCAATAAAATTTTTATCTTTTTTTCTAAAGAATTTAGGAGCTACTTTTACATCAAACTGCGTTATTGCTTTTTTCCCTTCATCAAACTCCACATATTGCTTTACTAAAACGGAATTCTTTCCAGAGTTTTTTATAACAAAATAGTTCAATTCATCTTTCAATTTAAAAACTCCGTATTTAGCTTTTATTTCAAAAAAATCTATAATTTTATTATTATTTTTATTTAAGATGAATGTTTTTTCATAATTCATATACTCCATTTCATCAGTAAACATATTGTATCTTAAAAAATAGATTTCTTTAGATTCGCTTATATATGCTTTTTTATAATCTTGATGTGTAAACCTTAAAAAAGCAGTTTTTTTAATATCTTCCTTATCAAACTTTATGATTTTTTTGACAGTACCAATTTCATTTCTAACTTTGTTTTTAAATTCAAAATTTGGATCTGTTTGAGCAATAGCATCACCAATGGGAATAATAAATAAAAAGGTAATTAAGAATATTTTTTTCATGGTTGTAAATTAAGGTATTATATATATAAATCGTAATCTAATTTAACTAAGTATACTTGATTTTAAACTGAATACGCAACAACGTTATTTTTTTATTGATCTAGAAGCTTGTTGTACCAACTTACTTTTAATCTTTTTTTACTTTTTTCAATTCTTAAGTATTTTTTTCTTTACTAAAATTAAGTTTACATATCGATTACTCAGACGTTGTAACTTGAGGATATCCGCGTAAAGTATTAAATTTTACAATTCCATGTAAGAAGAATTTTATTTATGTGTTGTAGATGTCTATTAAAAGCTGTTTCTTTTAGATTTGTGATCCTCCTATAATATATTTGGAATACATCAAATAATAACCAACAATTAGGTGTTTTAATTAGAGTTCTTTTAAATAAAAAAACGCTTAGAAGTTATTCTAAGCGTTTTATATATATCTTATTAAATTATTATTCTACTAATAAAGAAAACGGAATATTATAACTAACACCTACTGGTTTCCCTCTTTGTTTACCTGGTTTCATTTTAGGCAACATTTTCATTACTTTAATAACTTCTGATTTAATTCTTGGGTGCGGCGCTCTTGCTTGAATATTAACAATGTTACCTTGTCTATCAATTTTAAAACCAATAAATACTCTTTTCTTACCTGGAGATAAGCCTAGTTCATTAGGTAAATCTGCATCAAACTTTCTAGAAAAGTGTTTTTGTACCATTTTACTAAAACAGTCTTTTAATTCTTTTTTAGAACCTTTACATCCTGGAAATACGGGTGCATCTTCAATGATCATAAAGTTTACATCTTCAATAATCTCTTCTCCTATTTCAATTTCTACAATTTCCTCAACTTCTACAGCTTCATTTTCATCTGTTTCGGTAGATTCTATTACAGTTTCTTCTACTTCCTTTTCATCTTCTACCACTTCTATCTTTTCAGGTGCTGGTGGTGGTGGTGTTTTCGGTTTTACTGGTTCCACTCTTTCAGTGATAGGAATATCCTCCTCCATCATTGCATTCATATTTGCAATACCTAAACTACTTGTGGTTTTGTCATAAGTTTTCTTTTCAATTGCAGCATAGGTTACAAATAAGGCTAATACAAGACCAATTTGCATAAATATTTTACTGTAATTTTCTAAATTCGATTTAGGATTCTTCTTTATTTCCATGGAATAAGAGTTTTTAATAGTTTGCTAATTTAGCTAAATTATTGTGTTAATTACAAATCTTTTCATTTTTTAACTTCAATTTTTGTGCCAATCTTATTGACCACAAATAAACCTAATAAAACACCAAGAGAATTCGCAATAACATCATGGTAATCTCCCGTTCTGTAAGATGTTAATGTATTTTGTAAAATTTCAATAATTACACCCAATAAAATGCAGCAAACTACAACTAGCAGTTTTTTCTTCTTTTTGTAAAATACAATCAACCAAGAGATACTTAATACGAAATATGCAAAGCAATGTTGCCATTTATCTAGATGCGTAACGCCCAAGTTATATGCAGGTACTTTAATTAGGCTTAAAATTACAAGACTAAGGGTTATAGCCACCGCTATTAAAATCATTTTACCCTTTAACCAATCTTTCATAAGCTGCAGCATCTAATAAATCTTCTAGTTGTGAGTTGTCAGTGAATTTAATTTTTATCATCCAACCTTTATTATAAGGATCTGTGTTTACCAATTCTGGATCATCTTCTAACGTATCGTTAAATTCAATAACTTCTCCTGTTAAGGGCATAAATAAGTCAGATACTGTTTTTACAGCCTCCACGGAGCCAAATACTTCACCTTCAGCTACAGTGTCATCTAGGGTGTCTACATCTACATAAACAATATCTCCTAATTCTCCTTGTGCAAAATCTGTAATTCCTATGGTTGCAATAGTACCTTCTATCTGAATCCACTCGTGATCTTTGGTATACTTTAATTCTGATGGAATATTCATTTTAATAAATTTATTTTGTTAATTATTTAATTACCTCCTAAATTATAGATAATATTAAATCCTCCATTTATAGCTTGTCTAGGGAAAGTTGTAGAGATTGCATATTTAGATGTTTGATGATTGTAATAAAAAGATGCTGTTAAACTACTACTCAATTTATAATCGGCTGTAAATTTAATAGAAAATAATCTTTGTCCACCACTAATTTGGTTATTATCTTCATCTACAGACCTAATTTGTGTTAAATTATCTCTTAAAGAAACATCTGCTCTTAAATTAACATCTCCTTTTAAGGTTTGTTTTTTACCTGTAAACCGCGTATTTACTTTTACATCCTTAAAAACATACCCCATTCCAAGAATATATTCTGTTCCTTTTATATCTGTTAAAGTGCTATTATTAAAATTCATAGTAAGTGTTCTGTCACTTTTTACCTCACCTCTTAGAGAAAATGAATTACGCATTTTCATGTCAAGTTTAATTAAAGGAGAAAATTCATCTACCAATGTAGCTGCAGAAACTAATAATTGAGGTTCATAGTTCCCCGCAGAGTTACTATTTGAAAATGCATTATCATTATCATATTGTAAATTATTGGTAAAACTAGAGACCGTATATGAAGATTTATAACCATGAGAAATAACAAAGCTGCTAAAGTTTCTTTTAAAAAAACCTAATTTCATGAATCCAGAATAACGCAAAGTCCAATTTGGTATCGGTATATTTCTAAATAAACCTGTATTTATTTTATTGGGATTAGAACCAGAATATGCCGCCATAAATGCTGGTAACAATACTTGCTGACTATTTCTTCCAAAGCCATCAATGGGTGCACCGGTTTCTTTAGCCAGTCTGTTTGCGATGATGCTTCTATATTCTTTCATTGTTTGAAACAAGGCATCTCCATCAGTAAATGCTGTTGCAATCATTGCATGACTGGTACTAAAATTTCCTGTCTCAAAAGCTGGTGCGCTAAAATCTAAAGCACCCGTAGATGATCCATTCTCTACAATATCTAGTTGTTGCGATAAATCTCTAGTTTTAATTTGATTCCCTCGAACATCAATATTTAAATCCTTAATAGGTTTTAATGTGAATGTATAATCTAATTTATTATAATGTGTTCTGCTATATGTTTTGTTGTAGTACTCGCTATTATTAGGGTCTCTAGGACCTACGAGCCAACCATTTTGTAAAGCGGTGTTTCTAATATCTACTTGACTACCAAAAGCAAATGAAGTTGGTGCACCCCCTAGAAAGCCAATATCTTGTGTGTAACCCGGTAGATATTGTCCGTTATTTTCGGAATAACTTACTTTACCCTGTTTTACAGAAGTGGCAACCGTGTACAAACCTTTTAAAATTTTCTTTGCAAGGGGTATTTTATTTCCAAGGTATCCAATTCTACGATGTTCTCTTTTGTAATTGTTTTTCAATGCATCTAAGTTATCCTTTCTTTTAATTTCTAAGGTTTTTATTTTTTTAGTAGCTGTTAAAATTTCAGTTGAAAGTTGCTCTCTTTTTTGCAGTATACTTGTTTTTTCTTCTGAAGATAATTTTTTATCGAGTTCTTTATCTAAGGTTGCAATTACTTTTTCTATGCTTTTAATTTTTTCTTTTTGAGCTTGTAAAGTTTCTTTAAAACCTTTTAAAACCTTTGCTATTTTTCTTTCTTTTTTCTTTAGATAAAATGGTTTGTTAAATCTTTTGATTTGTTTTACCATTTTTAATGTATCCGTTAAACGCTCTCTTTTCGTTTTTGCCCATTTTTCAAATCCTAAACTCTTGTAAAATTTTTCAAATGAAAACGTAGTATTTAAATTATGTGTATTTGCATTCTGAATAACATTACCTACTAAATCGACATACGCAACATCAGTTCCGTCAATATCAATTGAGCTTTGCGCTGCCGCTTGCCAATCAAAATCTGCAGTATACCCATAATCTGCTTTTATCCAGCTTAAAAAAGGAATTTTTGCCAGTGGTAATTGATACGTACCATTTAGTTTCTGATGGTAATGATTTGCTCTTCCCGTATTAAAAAATTCATCAAAAATTTGAACTTCATCGTTAGAACCAAACGTATCATAAATATAACTATTGGTGGCATTAAAATTAAATTGAAGCGATTTTGTTAAATCGAAACCTACGGTATAATCCCAATCAAATAAAAATCTACGTTGTTTTAATGCTGGTTGATCAGATAAACCTTCCACTAAATTTCTAGATTGTTGTTCTGTAAAGTTTCTATTGATTCTAGAGTTTACAGCAACATTAGACGGAATAGGATTAAAGTTAAAGTCTTTTATTAGCTTTAAATATTTACTATTTAAAAATCCAATGTTTTTAAAAGGTTCTATAGATTTTCCTTGAAAGTTATAATTGTAGTTTGCTCCGGCAGTGGCACTTTCATTACTGTATTTTTTTATATTATAGTCTCTGTGAAATTCTTTGTTGTGTGCATAAGAAACAGATAGGTTTTCTACATTATAAAATTTAGGTTTTTTCGTTGAATTAGGGTTTCTATTTTTCTTTACATTTATAAAACTAATACTACTCCTTTTAGTATAATCTCTAGAAAATTCACTATTTGGATTTTGGTCTATCGCATCTTCTAAGGTAACATCTTGGTATTGAGGGTCAAATTTTGGATCTATAAAAGTTTCACCAATACTATAACTCATAGGCAATTGTATGCCCCATTTCTTAGGTGTTAGTACTTTACCTAGGTTAATAGTAGTTGCAATATCATATTGCTTGGTCTCGTCCAAGCTGCGTTGGTTTATCCTGTCTTCTACATTACCAAAGCCTACGGTAGACATACTTCCGGCTAGAGATACATTCGCAACATCTGCAAAATTTGCATCGGCATTTAAAACGGCAGCCCAACCCCCTTTATTGTCAAAGCCAGCGGAACGCAATTCATTAAACCAAACTTCTGCACTTCTATTATTTAAAGTAGTGTTTTTAATTCCTAGCATAATAGTTCTTAATTGTGCTAAAGTTGGGTTTCCTTTTACGCTAATAGTATATGGAAAATCTGTATTTTGTTCTTGAGATTGGAAAACTTCAGAGACAGGGAAATTAGCACTATTTCTTTCTAACTTTACTTTGCCAAAGGTCTCTAAAAAGGCATCTAAATTATTAGCTTCTGGCCAAATATCTAATGCAGAGGTTCCATTTAATGATACTGTAAGTGGAATTTCAATTTGATAAAAGTTTTCATTTAAATCTGTACCTAATCTAATAATTGCAGAGATATCGCCGTCATTTAAAATAGAATTTTTAGTATCTTGTTGTAAGTGCATAAACATTTTTAATTGTTTAAAACGTCTTAAATCTACACTAATATTTTTATAAATTGCTCTTATTTCGTCGGGTTTTAATTGGTTTACTTTTAAAGTTACAGATTGTTCGTTTTGTAATTGTACCGTAGTACTTCCTTGTAAACGTTCTCTTTCAATTCCTGGCGGCTGTGTGTAACTTCCCTCATTTTGCTCTATGCTTACAACACCAACTTCAAAAGCATTTAATTCTTCCTGTGTTAATTCTCTGTCTGTATTTGTATCTAAGGTTCTTACATAGCGTCTCCAGTCTCCACGAACTAAATCTAATTCACCAAAACGAATTACAATAGGCATTTTAAAGTTCGTTAAAAACATTCTGATAAAACGAATACTATTAAAATCTGAAATTCCATTTATTGGAGTTCCGCTTCTTACAGGAACCCTAAATTGATACCATTTTGTTTCTTGAGTACTTCCGTTATCTAAAGTAACGGTAGTTGTTTTTTCGTCAACAACATACCCAACTCCTTTCTTTAAATCTGCTTGATTCATAGAAACCTTGTACTCAAAATAACTTTCTACAGTATTCATTGTTTGGTCTCTGTTAATGTCTTCTGTATCTGGATAGGATGTAGATGAAGTTGGATAGGATTCTGTGCTTTGATTTAACGTTTGTGAGTTTCCTTGCGTATTATTATAATCTTTATATCTAGTTATTAAAGATGCATTTATTGCATCTAAATTAGCGCCTCTAAAAAATTGAAAATTATCTGCTGCAGGGTCAATTAAGCTTGAATACTGCCCAATATTGTCAAGTTGTTTTTCTTCAACATCCTTTAAACCATCAAAACCAAGATCTTGATTTGCACGCGCAGCATCTTGCTCATTAAAGGCATAAATAATCGAAGGATTTCTAGGAACATCTCCCCAAATCGTCGAGTTTACATTGTTTCCATCTACTTTTAAACCGTCTTCTGGCAAACCGTTTTCGTACATTTTACGGTTGTCTTTTAAAATATCTTCAGAAATATTACCTAAGTTAATGTATAAATCTCCAATTTGATTTGTAATATCATTAGGGTCTATTCCTTCTGGCAAACCTTCTTCTGCGGTTAAAGAGTAATTTTGATATGGATCCATAATCCAAAATTGCATGTATTCTACATTTGCTTGGTCAAAATTATTAGTAGTTAGCGGACGCATAATTCCACCCCAATTTTCTTGAGGCTTTAAGAGCGTTACTGTATTACTAGATGCATCTATAGCTACTTCACTAGGATTTTGATTAAAATTATAAGAACCTCTTTCTTGAGGGAAGTACGCTAAATCTAAAGTTCTAACTAAAGAGTTTTGTGTAATATCTAGTTGAACATTAGGAAATAATTCTCTATAATTAATTTGTCTTGTTTCTGCCCTAGAAAGTTCATTTGCATCTACACTTGAAGGTGTATTTCCTACGCCATAAAATATTTGATCTACACGATACCAGGCTAGTTTTCCTCTTTTATAATTATAAGATAAGTTATCACTTTCGCCATTTAAATTTGGAAAATATTTTGGTGTACTTGCCTCATACCAATCTAATGCAGATAGCAAGCTAATAGGTATTTGAGAAGCTTCAAAATCATCTATGTAAGAAGTTGCAGATCCGGTAACGTCTATTCCATTTGGTGAACCTGGTATTAAATAAGCGATATCTCCTCTTAAAGATAAATTAGAGACTGCATCTGTATCTACAAAAGGTAGTTTATTTGCCAGTTTTGTAAAAAATGGAACTTCCGAAGAATAATCAAAGTTAAAACCCAGCATAGTATTGTTTATAGGTTCTGCACCAAAATTAACTTTAGGTGTTAAAGGTCTTTCTTCTATATTTAAATAGGTTGCCCCTACAATTAACTCGTCAGAAAATTTATGCTCCACATCAATACCAAAAAATGTCTTTCTTTGTTGATTAAAAACTGCATTATTTTCTGTAGAAACACTAATTGGCACACCAGATGCGCTCAAACCAGGGTCTATTATTTGAACTCTTCCTAATTGATAATCTACTACATAATCTACACCTTCTACTAACTGTCTTCCACCGGCAGAAACTCTCACAGAACCTCTTGGTACATTATATGCACCAATAGGAATTCCACCAGAATTTTCGGATTTAAAATATCCTTTTAAGAAGTACTTGTCTTTACTCTGAAAGTTGTTTTTTATATTAATTTTTGTGTTTAAATATAATTCTTTAAACAAGTACGATGCATCTAAAGGATTTGTTAAGGCATCTTCTAAATCATTTCCAAAAGGTTCTGGTTCAGGAAAAAATATAAATCCATTTTCTGAGTTTACCGTAACTCCTTCTACATAATCGAAATAACCATCGGATGTTCTAAACTGACTTTGATCTAACTGATCTAAATTTAAAACCTGTAATAAAGGGAGGTTAGAGATACCCGTAGTTTGGGCATTTTGTAAAACATTAGAAGGGATTCCTGTTTGGTCATCTCTATATTGAATTTCAAATCGAAAGCCGTCTTGTGTTAGCGGGAAAGCGCCTAAAGCATACACGTTTTTCATCATTAAACGCCAAGTAGGAAAAGACTCATCTAAACCGGTAGTACTATTTGGACGTTTAGTTTGTAAAATTTCTGAGCGTAATAATTTTACAGCCAAATTATTTGGTGCTTGAATTCCGTCATTTGAAAACTCACCAACTTTAAAGGAATTTTTTGTGCTTCCGTTCACGTTACCAGCAACCGTATATTCGTAGGCAACTGCTAAAACTTCTCCATCATTTAACCTTCTATTTAATGATATAAAACCTAATTGCGGATTTAAACGATATTCATTTTGATTTAATTTTCTAGCATTTTCTAAAACGGAATAATTTGTTCCATTTTGCATGTTATAAGGTAATAAAGAGCTGTCTACTGTAGAAATATCTCTAATGTTGCCATTAGCTATAATTTCTGTACCAATTCTGTTAGCACCATTAAACGGAAGGTTTTTTCCAGATACTTGCGCTTGTGTAATGGAGTTACTTAAAACTACACCATTTTCATCAACTAGAACATTAGGTTCAGATTCACCGATATCTGCAAATGCAACAATACTTCTAAAATCTTCTGTACTTGCATTTCTATTCGTAATCCAAACTTCTACTCTCGTAATATTTATAGGACTACTTATTAAAGGGTAATTTTTTAGTGAATTAGCATAGTTATCTATAAAGTACTGAGATAGAAAAAAGTGTCTATCATTGTCATAATCTGTAGTTCTTAGCTCAAATTCTTGAATAGAGGCACCACCTTCTGCAACTACAGTTTTACTTTCAGAATTTTGTTGAGAAAAAACGGCGGTAATATTTGTATTACCAAACTGTAATTTTGTTTTTACACCAAATAAACTTTGCGCTCCGTTAATCAAAGAATTTTTAATAGGCATAGAAATATTACCAGCTTCCAGGCCCTGTATTATTCCGTCTTCATTATATTCTACATCAGACAGTGCTGGTGGTATAAATTGAATTTTTACTAAATTCTGAAAATCAAAAGAAGCCTGTGTATCATAATTTGCAGACACCTCTAATCGTTCCCCGACTTTTGCACGAATACTTGCGTTTATTTGTTGATCAAAATCAAACGTTAGGTTGCTTCTGTTTTCTTCTGAAATTTGCGGATTGTCTGTATTCTGATAAATAAAACCAAGCTTTAAGTTTAAATTACCGGTTGGTGTTACCTTTACCTCAGTACCGCCAAAAATAGTTTCAAAAAATTTATTATTTATATAATATGTTGGTAATAAATCTTTTTGAGCTGTTTTGGCTCCTTTTTTCTTGCTATTCGTTGCACTTACCTTGTCTTTAAAGTATTGCAACATATCTCTTTTTAATCTATATTGTTGGTATTCTTTTGGTGTTAAATAAATAGGAGTTCTTGTAGCATAATTTCCAATTTTTTCAACAATAACATATTTGTTTAGTAGCTTATCAAAAATAATTTCTTTTTTAGCTAAATCATCTAAGTACAAGCCTCCTTTTTGGGTGTTTTTAAAATTGTAGCGTAAGTTGGTACTATCTTTTTGGCTGTTATTTTGGCCGTAAGATGCTGAGATTACCGCAAGAGTAACAAGGAGTACTAAAAAAATTCTTTTAAAAAAGGGACTCAATTGGTTATAGATTTTTTAAAGCTAATTTTATGATTTGTTCAACAGTAGCATCTGTATTTTCTTTTACAATAGCAGAAACTAATTTTTCTGATTGTTTTCTTTGAAAACCTAAGACTTCTAATGCAGATAACGCTTCATCTTTATTTGTATTGTTTACACCGACAGAAACTTCATCAATATCAAAAGTCTTTAATATTTTATCTTTTAAGTCTACAATAACTCTTTGTGCTGTTTTTGCACCAATACCTTTTACAGATTGAATAACGGCAACATTTTCTGATGCAATTGCTTGCTGAATTTCTTCTGAAGTCATAGAAGATAACATGGTTCTTGCAATACTTGGACCGACGCCAGAAACAGAAATTAAGAACTTAAAAATTGCTCTTTCTGTTTTGTTGATAAATCCAAAAAGTGTGTGCGCATCTTCTCGTATAGAAAGATGCGTATATAAAACTACGTTTTCGTTTGAAGGCAATGCACTATATGTATTTAAAGAAATGTGCAATAAATAGCCAACACCATTGCAGTCAATAACAACCTCTGTTGGATTTTTCTCAACTAACCTTCCTCTAACCTGTGTTATCATAAAAATATTTTCAGACTTCTAAAGTACTGCTTTTTATTTGTTGTTTCTTTTTTCTTTTTGTTGCGCATCTACAACTGCTAAAGCAGCCATATTTACCATTTCATCTACGCTGGCACCTAACTGTAAAATATGCACTGGTTTATTAAAACCTAAAATTACAGGTCCAATAGATTCTGCTCCTTCTACTTGTTTTAACAACTTGTAGGTAATATTTGCAGATTCTAGATTAGGGAAAATTAAAACATTCACTTTTTTTCCGTTTAACTTAGAAAAAGGAAATTCTTTAGCCAGCATTTCTCTGTTTAAAGCAAAATCTGCTTGTATCTCTCCATCTATTACAGTTTCAGGAAAATAACGATGAATATAAGAAACAGCTTCTCTAATTTTTTTAGAAGTTGCAGAACTTGAAGAGCCAAAATTAGAGTAAGAAAGCATAGCTATATTTGGCTTCATGCCAAACATATTTGCAAATCTACCAGTCATTTGTGCAATTTTAGCCAATTCTTTTGCTGTAGGATTCTCGTTAATAGTTGTATCAGCTAAAAACAAAGGGCCTTGTTTTGTTAACATTAGATTACAAGCCGCTATTCTCGTAACATCTTTATCTTTTTCTATTAACTCTAACATTGGTTTTACAATCGTTGGGTAAGGCCTAGAATATCCAGTGATTAAAGCATCTGCTTCGCCTTCATTTACCATCATTGCAGCAAAATAATTACGCTCTCGCATTAATTTTTTTGCCTCAGAAAGTGTTCTTCCTTTTCTCTGGCGTGTTTTCCAATATGCTTCCCCAAAACGGTTTATTCTTTCTTTTTCTTCGTCTGTTTTTGGGTCTATAATAGTAACTTCATCTAAAAAGCCAATTTCTTCTTTCAGCTCAATAATTACATCTTTTCTTCCTAGTAAAATTACTTTCCCTAGTTTTTCTTCATGCACTCTTTGTGCGGCCTTTAAAACATCTAGATGATCTGCTTCTGCAAAAACAACACGTTTTGGATTATTTTTTGCTCTGTTATGTAAAAGTCTAATTTCTTTATTACCAGAACCAGAGCGCTCCATTAATTCTTCTCTATATTTATCCCAGTCTGCAATTGGTTCTAAGGCAACTCCAGAATCCATTGCTGCTTTTGCAATTGCTGGTGGTATTTCATAAATTAATCTTGGATCAAATGGTTTAGGAATAATATATTCTCTCCCGTATGCTAAGCTCACTTCATCATACACAATATTTACTTGTTCTGGAACCGTTTTTTTAGCTAAATCTGCCAAAGCATGCACAGCTGCCATTTTCATTTCTTCGTTAATTTTAGTTGCTCTAACATCTAAAGCTCCTCTAAAAATAAACGGAAAACCAAGTACATTATTTACTTGATTAGGATGATCAGATCTTCCGGTAGCCATAATAATATCATCTCTAGTAGCTACTGCAATATCATATTCTATTTCTGGTTCTGGATTTGCCATTGCAAAAACAATAGGGTCATTAGCCATTGTTAAAAGCATCGCTGGCGTTACTATATTTCCTGCAGATAAACCTATAAAAATATCTGCATTCTGCATTGCTTCATCTAAAGTTTCTAAATCTCTATCTGTTGCAAATTCTGCTTTTTGTGAGGTAAGATTTTCTCTATCTTTTCTAATTACACCTTTGCTGTCGCACATGACAACATTTTCTCTTTTTACACCTAACTTTAAATATAAACGTGTACAAGAAATTGCTGCGGCACCAGCACCATTAACTACAATTTTTACTTTACTAATATCTTTTTCTGTAATATCGATGGCATTTTTAAGTGCAGCTGCAGAGATAATTGCAGTTCCGTGTTGATCGTCATGCATTACAGGAATATCTAATTCTTCCTTTAAACGTCTTTCTATTTCAAAAGCTTCAGGAGCTTTAATATCTTCTAAATTAATTCCACCAAATGTAGGAGCAATCGCTTTTACTGTTTGTATAAAAAGTTCTACATCTGTTGCATCTACTTCAATGTCAAAAACATCAATATCTGCAAATATTTTAAAAAGTAATCCTTTTCCTTCCATTACCGGCTTAGAGGCTTCAGGTCCAATATTTCCTAACCCTAAAACTGCAGTTCCATTAGAAATTACAGCTACTAAGTTACCTTTAGCAGTATACTTATAAACGTTGTTTTTGTCTTTTGCAATTTCTAAACAAGGTTCTGCTACTCCTGGAGAATATGCCAATGCTAAATCATGCTGGGTTGCATATTTTTTTGTAGGAACAACCGCAATTTTTCCTGGCTTTGGCTTCGCGTGGTATAATAAGGCTTCGTGCCTTTTTCTAGAATCGCTCATAAGTTTGTTGTTTGTTAGAGCCAGCAAATATATGGTTTTCAACTGAGGAGAAAACGAAGAAACTGTATCTTTTCTAAATAGAATGTTTTTTATTTGGCTTCATTTTTGATGTACTTTTTTAATTAGAGATAAATATATATTTATATTGTCTGCAACAAATTTTACTAACTTTATTGTAACATAAGCTGTGTTTTTACGTCTATTAATAAAATTATCTATGAAAAAGAGTCTTATTATTATATTATTGTGCTTCGCATTTACTATCAATGCTCAGATAAAAGGAAATATTACAGATAAAGAAGGAACACCACTTTCTTCTGTAAGTGTTTACTTAGAAAAAACAATAACAGGAACCACTTCAAACGACAATGGAGACTATGTTTTAAACATTAAAAAAACAGGAAATTACACTATTGTCTTCCAAATATTAGGCTACAAAACAATAAAAAAGAATGTTGTAATTGCATCGTTACCACATCAATTAAATGTAAGCATGAACGAAGAAAGCGTGCAGTTAACGGCTATTTCTATTTCAACAAAAGACAATCCTGCAAACCGTATCATAAGAAATGTTATTGCGAATAAAGAGAAGAATACGGATAAATATTCTAAGTACACAGCAAAATTTTATTCTAGAGGATTGGCTAGAATAAAAGACGCTCCAGAAAAATTTCTTGGAATAAGCATTGGTGATCTTGGTGGAGGTTTAGATTCTACCAGAAGCGGAATTGTATACCTATCTGAAACGTTCTCGAACATTTCTTATCAGAAAAAACCTAAAAAATTTAAAGAAAAAATTACTGCTTCTAAAGTCTCAGGTAAAGACAATGGTGTTAGTTTTAATAGAGCACAAGAATCTAATTTAGACTTGTATGAAAATAGCTTGGAAACTTTTAATGGTCTAATTTCTCCAATTGCTTCAAACGCTTTTAGTTATTATAAGTATAAATTAGTGGGTTCTTTTTATGACACCAATAGCAGATTAATTAATAAAATAAAATTAATTCCGAAGCGAAAAAACGACCGTGTTTTTGATGGTTTTATTTATATAGTAGAAGATGATTGGGCGTTGTACGGAACAGATGTTACTGCAACAGGTGCGCAAATAGGAATTCCTGTTTTAAATTCTTTAGAATTAAAACAAGGGTATCAATATTCCGAGGAAATAGCCGGTTGGGTTTTAACAAATCAAACCATTGGTTTTGATGTTTCTTTTTTTGGCATTAAACAGAACGGTAAATTCTCTTACGTGTATTCAGACTATAACTTTAAGCCTTCTTTTAGCGAAAATAACTTTACCAATGAGGTTTTGTCTTTCGAAAAAGACGCTTTAAAAAAAGACACTATTTTTTGGAATAAACTAAGACCTGTGCAACTTACAAAAGAAGAGGCTACAGATTATAAAATTAAAGACAGTATTAAGATTATTAGAAAATCTAAACCCTATTTAGATTCGATTGATAGCAAAGGAAATAGGTTTGGTTGGTTAGATCCAATTACGGGGTATAGTTTCAGAAACTCTTACAAAAACAGCTCTTTTTCTTATAATGGGCCTTTGTTAAAATCTGGTTTTAACACCGTACAAGGTTTTTATACAGGTGCAGGCTTTCGTTATTTTGAGCAAATAAATAAATATGGAAAATGGTGGAACGCAGGCGTAAATGCCGAATATGGTTTTTCAGACAAACGCTTAAGACCTACTTTCTTTTTTACCAAAAAGTGGAATAATTTCTCAAGACCAAGGTTAAATATTTCAGGAGGAGTTACAACGAGTCAGTTTAACGGTAGAGAACCGATATTAAAATTCGGGAACACTTTAAGATCTTTGTTTTTTGGTATTAATTATATGAAGATTTATGAAAAAACCTTTACAAAGATTGCATACTCTGAAGAAATTAAAAATGGTGTTTACTTTTCATCTTCCTTAGAATATGCAAAAAGAACGCCACTTTTTAATACTACAAATTACTCTTTCGTAAGAGAAAGTCAAAATGAATACAACTCTAACAATCCTTTAGACGAGAAAGATTTTATAAACGGCGCCTTTAAAGAACACAATATTGCTACTTTAAATGTGGGTGCTAATTTTGTCTTTGGTCAAAAATATGCTACATATCCTAACTCGAAAATTAACGAGGGCAACGACAAGTATCCGAAGTTAAGTGTAAATTATACGAAAAGATTTGGCGCAAAGAATTCAGCGTTAAATTCAGATCTATTTACAGCAAATATTAGACAAGATGTTCGGGCAGGAAATTATGGTAATTTTCAATATCAAATTAGGGCAGGTGCTTTTTTAAAGAAGAAAGATATTGCTTTTATGGATAATTTACAGGCCAACGGAAATCAATTATTATTTCCAATAGATACAGGGCTTAATAGCTTTAATTTATTAGAGTATTATAAATTTTATACGAATGATAAATATGCAGAAGCACATGTTGAGCATAATTTCAAAGGAGCTGTTTTAAGTAAAGTTCCATTGCTTAATAAATTGAATCTTCATCTGGTTGGAGGAGCAAAGGCTTTATTTATGACAGATAAAAATCCATATACAGAGTATTCCGTTGGATTAGGTAATATAGGTTTTGGTAAATGGCGTTTTTTACGAATAGACTATGTGAAATCCAATTATGCAGGAATTAAAAACGATGGTTTCTTGTTTAGATTAAGTTTGTTTTAATTAGTTTTGAAGTATGAATATTAAAACCCTCTTTTTTGGTATTACTGCTGATTTAATTGGCGAAAGTGAACTGGATCTAGTAGTATCAAGTTCCATTTCTATTGGTGCATTTAAAGCTGTTTTAAAAGAGAAATACCCACAGCTAAAAAATATAGACTCTTATGCTATTGCAGTCAATGAAGCGTATGCCGAAGATGCGCTACTGTTAAAAAGCAATGACGTTGTCGCTATTATTCCGCCAGTTAGTGGAGGTTAAAAGCTTTCTTGATCTTTAGAAAGTAAAAAACAATTTTACACAACCTTAGTTCTTAATACTCCCTATGAGCCTTCTTGTTTTTCTGGATGCAATAGTACTTGTTTATTTCTGTAAATATTTTTTATCCACATAAAAAGTTCCAAAAGGAATAACAGAGGCAAGTATAACAATTCCTAAATTTTTTAGATTCCATTTCATTTGCTTTTGAATAACAATTGCTAAAACAACATAGCTCATAAATAAAATTCCATGCGGCATTCCTAGCATTTTCACGTAGGAAACATCTCCTTGAAAGTATTTAATTGGTACCGCAATAAATAGCAATAATAAATAAGAGATTCCTTCTAAAAAGCTAATAATTCTGAATATATTTTTCATAGATATTTTAATAATTCCCGTTCGAATGATTTCAATTTTTAATAGAAATTGTATCGAGAACTTTTGATTTTATAGTATAATACAAAAATACAAATTTGTTTTCCTATTTTTGTTGCACAATGCAGAGAACTTCCATAAAAATAACTTCAGACAAATTAAATTTACAAGAATGCTACCGTTTTGTAGAGGATGATTCTTGTGGCGGAATTTCTGCATTTATAGGAACCGTTAGAAATGATACTCAAGGAAAAGAAGTAACACAATTAGATTTTTCTACATACAAACCAATGGCAATTAAGGAAATGCAAAAGATTGCAGAACTAACTTTAGAAAAGTTTGATATTTATAAAATTGCTGTGCATCATGCAGAAGGAGTTTTGAAAATAGGAGACATTCCTGTTATAATTGCTGTTTCTTCTAAGCATAGAAAAGCAGCTTTTGCAGCTTGTGAATTTGCAATTGATACCCTAAAGGAAACGGTTCCAATCTGGAAAAAAGAATACTTTTCTGATGGCGCTGTTTGGGTGAATGCACATCCGTAGGTTTTAGTCTCAGTTTTCAGTGGCATTGGCGGTGCCAGTTTACAGTAATCAGTTTCTTACTTTGGTTTTGTTAGTACTTGTTTGCATTACAGTGAGAAGCATCTATTGCCAACTGCTACTGAATACTATTTTATTTAGCATAGCGGTTTTGTAGCCACAAGTAAAATTGTAATCCGAATAAAAGTGCACCTGCTAACAAATGGATTGCCTGCGTGCCAATAGGAATTTCTGCATAATACATTAAAACACCTGTAATTGCTTCTAAGAAAATTAAGAAAATAATCCAATTTACTAATGAATACCCCAAGTTTTTTAATTGATTTAAATAGAACATTCCTAAGTTAACCAAAACAATTGCAATTGTAAAAGATCTATGAAAGTAAAATTTAAAACTAGGATTCATTAAACTGTGGTTCTTGTTTTCAAAACCATATAATTTCACCTGTTCGTCTATAAATTGCCTTACTTGTGTTCCCATAGCAATTTGTATCAATGAGAAAATTATAGAAATAATTAATAGTTTATTAAAAAGTGCGTTGTATTTGTAGATTACCTTTTCATTAGTAACAATAAATCTTAACCACAATAAGAGTCCAATAATTATTAAACCAATTACCATGTGAACGGTAATAATTGCGGGGGTTAAATTAGTATCTACAACTGTTTTTCCTAACCAAGCCTCAAATAACATTAAAAAGAAGGCGCCGAACGCTAATCGTGGAATTCTTTTATCAGTTTTTCTTAACTTAAATGCTCCGTGAATAAGAAATAGGAACACAAAACCAGCTAAAACAGAAACGAGTCTATTGATGTATTCTGTCCAAGTATGAAATTTATTAAATTTGTTATAACCGTGTTTTGTGTATGCTGACCAATTTTTTATATTAAATTTTTTTTCCGTTTTTAAATCGCTTTCGGCAACAAATAAAACTTCGTCTTTAATAATTATAAAACCTTCTTTATAGGTTGTATTGGGTTTCCAAGTAATTTGTTCTTCAGAAGTTGGCGGAATGTAATAACCAAAACATTTAGGCCAATCTGGACAACCCATTCCAGAACCCGTCATTCTAACAATAGCACCTGCCAAAAAGATTAAATAAACAGAAATAATAGCGATTTTCACTATTTTCGGAAACCTATTTTTCATTGAAAAAACTTTTTACAAAGATACTTCAAAAATGAATGAGCAAAAAAAAATTAAAACACTTCTCTCTATGTATAAAAATTCTAAATAACACCTTTAAAAAACTTATTCTTTATAATTTTATTTTATTTATTTTTTTATCTTAAAATTTTATTTTTTTAAAGTGCTTTTTAGGAATGTCAGCAGTAGCAAGAACTTAGCTTTTTTTATCATTACAAACACTTGATAATAAGGTATTTGTATAATTATTTAAATTTGTTGTTTTTTTCAAAAAAAGTCAGATTGTTAAAAACTTCAATGGTTTTGTGAATAAGTATGGCTTTCATTTAAAACGAAAAAGCCCAATCTTTGTAAGACCCAATTTAATTATTAAATAACAATATTTTATCGTGGAAATTACTCATATCATAAAAAGAGACTCTGAAATCAGTATTTTTGAGTTAGAAAAAATTACAAAAGCGATTGAAAAAGCGATGCTTTCAGTGAACAATGGTTCTAAAAGTGACGCTGTTGCAATATCTTATAGTGTAAACCAAACTTTATTAGAAACAAAGTCAAATGAACCACAATACACACCCACAGTTGAGCAGGTTCAAGATATTGTAGAGCTTAAATTAATGAACAGCCCTTTTCAGGATGTTGCTAAAGCATACATCCTATATAGAAATGAGCAAACCAGAAGCAGAAAAAGAAATGTTTTTGAAAAGAGACTAAACTTAAAGCCTTATGATTATCCTGCTTTAACGGATTATGTAGATGCTATTAGACATTCTTATTGGATTCATACAGAGTTTAATTACACAAGTGACATACAAGATTTTAAAGCTACATTGACAGAAGTAGAACAAGGTGCTATAAAAAATACAATGTTGGCAATTTCTCAAATAGAAGTAGCGGTTAAAACATTTTGGGGAGATATTTACAAGAAAATGCCGAAGCCAGAAATTGGTGCGGTTGGGTCTACGTTTGCAGAAAGTGAAGTACGTCATCATGATGCATATTCGCACTTACTAGAGATTTTAGGGTTAAACAACGAGTTTCAAAACTTAAAGAAGAACCCAGTAATGATGAGGCGGGTAAATTATTTAGAGGGAGCTCTAAAGAATGTGAAAAGTGAAGACAATAAAGAATTTTCTGAATCTATTATTTTGTTTTCCTTATTTATAGAGCATGTGTCTTTATTTTCTCAGTTTCTGATAATAATGGCTTTTAACAAGCATAAAAATGTATTAAAAGGAATTTCTAATGTAGTAGAAGCGACTTCTAAAGAAGAGCAAATTCACGGAGATTTTGGTATCGATATTATTAAAATTATAAAAGAAGAAAATCCAGATTGGTTTGATGAGGATCATAGTTTAATGGTTCAAGAAACTTGTAGAGAAGCTTTTCTCTCTGAAAGTAAAATAATTGATTGGATTTTTGAAAAAGGAGAATTAGACTTCTTACCTAAAAAAGTAATAAAAGAATTTGTAAAAAATAGATTTAATAACTCATTAGCAAGTATAGGTATAACCAAAATATTTGAAATTGATGCCGTTTTATTATCTGAAACAGATTGGTTTGATGATGAAATTATTGGAACCAAACACGGAGATTTCTTTGTAAAAAGATCTATTAATTACAGCAAAAGAACTAAAAGTATAACAAGCGACGACTTATTTTAAATCTATGAATCAAACCGAATCTAAGACCACCCATCTTACAGAGCACGAACAATTAATTCAAGCAGCTAACACTGCAAGAAAAGAAATTCTCGAAAAACAAAAAGAACCAGAAATTACTTGGTTAACAGAAAATAGTCGCAAATTTTTAGAGTCTGGTTATTTAACAGGAGATACAACACCAGAAGAAAGAATACGTGAGATAGCAGACAATGCAGAACGCATCTTGAAAATTAAAGGGTTTTCAGATAAGTTTTACAAATATATGGCTGCAGGTTATTTTTCTTTATCGTCACCAGTTTGGTCTAATTTTGGAAAGAAAAGAGGGTTGCCTATTAGCTGTTTTGGTTCACACGTAGCAGATGATATGGGAGATATTTTATACTCACAGTCTGAAGTAGGTATGATGTCTAAATTAGGTGGAGGTACTTCTGGGTACTTTGGTAAGTTACGTGAAAGAGGTGCAGATGTAAAAAATAATGGGTCATCATCTGGTTCTGTTCATATTATGCAATTATTTGAAAAAATGGTTGATGTTGTAAGTCAAGGTTCTGTAAGACGTGGACGTTTTTCTCCTTATTTACCTGTTGATCATAAAGATATTAAAGAGTTTTTAGAAATAGGAACGGAAGGAAACCCAATACAAGAATTAACCCATGGTGTTACGGTAAGTAACCAATGGATGGAAGAAATGATTGCTGGAGATACAGAAAAGAGAGGTATTTGGGCAAAAATTTTACAAAGAAGAGGTGAGATAGGGTATCCTTATATTTTGTTTAGAGACAATGCAAATAACGGAACCGTAGATGTTTATAAAGACAATAAGCATGAGATTTATGCAAGTAATCTTTGTACAGAAATAATGTTACCTTCTAATGAAGATTGGTCTTTTGTTTGTTGTTTATCATCAATTAACTTGGTGCATTATGAGGAGTGGAAAGATACGGATGCAGTAGAAACTTTAGCTTTCTTTTTAGATGCAGTAATGCAAGAGTTTATTACTAAATTAGAGGTGTTTAAAGATTCTCCAGATAGAGACGATCAGTTTACATTTCGTTTTATGGAAAAAGCCTATAATTTTGCAAAAGAAAACAGAGCTTTAGGTTTAGGAGCTTTAGGTTGGCATTCTTTATTACAATCTAAAATGTTGGCATTTGATAGTCAAGAAGCGTATAACTTAAATACAGAAATATTTAAAGTTATTAAAGAAAAGTCATACAAAGCGTCTGAAGAAATGGCAAAAATGTATGGAGAGCCAGCAGTATTAAAAGGGTATGGTAGACGTAACACCACTTTAAATGCAATAGCACCAACTACATCGTCTGCTTTTATTTTAGGGCAAGTATCACAGGGTATCGAGCCAATTTGGTCTAATATTTATGTAAAAGATATTGCAAAAATTAAAACAACCATTAGAAATCCGGTTTTAGAAAAATTATTAGAAGCAAAAGGACAAAGTACTTCAGATATTTGGAAAAGTATTAGAGATAATGATGGTTCTGTGCAACATTTAAGTATTTTAACAGATGCAGAAAAAGACGTTTTTAAAACCTATTCAGAAATAGATCAAAAAGTAATTGTTTATCAAGCAGCAAACAGACAAACGCATATAGATCAAGGGCAATCTATAAATATTATGGTACACCCAGATATGCCAATTAAAGAAGTAAACGATGTGTATATTACGGCTTGGAAACTAGGTGTAAAATCTATGTATTACCAACACAGTATGAATGCAGCACAAAAATTTAAACAAAAGAAATATTGTGCAAGTTGCGAAGGATAATCGAGTAGATTGTTTTTTATTACAAAATTGATAAAAAGAGAAGTCGAAAGGCTTCTTTTTTTTGTTTAATTTAGACAATATTTTATAATTATGATGAACTGGGAACAACTACTTTCTTTAAAACGCTTTGGCGACACACAAAAACGACCAAGAGATGCACAAGACGAAACCCGTTTGGGTTTTGATGTAGATTTTGATAGAATTATATTTTCATCAGCATTTAGAAGTCTACAAGACAAAACACAGGTAATTCCGTTATCTGAAACAGATTTTGTACACACCCGTTTAACACACAGTTTAGAAGTGTCTGTTGTTGGTAGAACTTTAGGTAGAAGGGTTGGTAAAGTGTTGTTAGAAAGGCACCCAAACTTAGTGGCTTTAGGATACACTTTTAACGATTTTGGCGCAATTGTAGCAGCTGCTTCAGTAACCCATGATATCGGGAATCCGCCTTTTGGGCATTCAGGAGAAAAAGCTATTGGCGAGTATTTTAAAACAGGAAACGGTGCAAAATATAAAAGTCAGATTACAGATAAAGAATATCAAGATATAATTGATTTCGAGGGAAATGCAAATGGATTCAAGATTTTAACAGAATCTAGAGAAGGAGTTTTTGGAGGATTAAGATTATCTTATGCCACTCTGGGAGCCTTTTTAAAGTATCCGAAAGAAAGTCTTCCGAAAAACCCAACCAATCATATTGTAGATAAAAAGTATGGCTTTTTTCAATCAGAAAAACAAGCGTTTTTAGATGTAGTAGAAGATTTAGGCATGTTGCAGAAATCTGCAGAGGCTATTTCTTTTTATAGGCATCCTTTAGCTTATTTGGTAGAAGCGGCAGACGATATTTGTTATACAATTATAGATTTTGAAGACGGAATTAATCTTGGTTTAATAGATGAGGAATTCGCTTTAGAGTTTATGATTAAGTTGGTCAAAGATACGATTGATATCAAAAAATACCATTCATTACAGCACAAAAAAGACAGGGTAAGTTATTTGCGCGCTCTGGCAATTGGCGTATTAATTAATGAAGCTGTAGCTATTTTTTTAGCAAATGAAGTAGCAATTTTAGCGGGTACTTTTGAAAAATCATTGTTAGAGAAATGCGCGTACGAAGCTCAAATAAACGACATCATTAAGATAAGTGTTGATAAAATTTACAAAAGCAAAGAAGTTGTAGAAAAAGAAGTTGCAGGTTATAAAATTATTGCCGATTTATTAGACGTATTTGTGACTGCATTAAACAATCAACAAACGGGTAAAGCCACAAACTACGATACCTTATTGCTAAATTTACTTCCAGCAGAATTTAGGGTTGATACGAATTCAATCTATAAAAGAATGATGTCTGTTTGCAGCTATGTATCTAGAATGTCAGATAGCTATGCAATTAGAATTCATAAAAAAATTAAAGGAAGTATTATATAAAATTAAAAATGAAAAATAAAATAGGAATTAGTATCATTTTTGGAATAGTTTTTTTGTACAATTGCGTTAATACAAATGTTGAAAATGATAAGCAAACAACGTATGCAAAATTTGTTGAGGAGCACCCTTATAGCAAAACAATGTATCTTTCTAAAAAAGAAAGAAAATCTTTAGGATTACCTCCTAATGCTTATTTTGAGCAAGAATACTTAAACGAAATAAACCCCATTACTGGCAGAACACATCCAGAAAATGTTTTTGAACTTCAAAATCAACTGAACTTATATAGGGCTCGAGTACCAGGAGATGCTAATGATAACCCTTGGATAGAAAGAGGTCCAAATAATGTTGGGGGAAGGACAAGAGCTATTTTATTCGATCCGAATGATGAAACAAATAAAAGAGTTTATGCCGGTGGAGTTAGTGGTGGTTTATGGGTGAATAATGATATAACCGATGTGAATACTTCTTGGCAACAAGTTGGTGTCTCAGAAAATCTAGCAGTTACTTGTATAACAGTAGACCCGAACGATTCACAAATTATGTACATCGGAACTGGAGAATCACAAACAGGTAATAGTGGCGTAGGAAATGGTGTTTGGAAATCAATTGATGGAGGAGCCTCTTGGGCCAATGTTTTTAGTGATTCATTTAATTCCGATTTAGAGGATCGATTGTTTTATATTAATGATATTAAAGCTTGGAGTAAAAACGGAGAAACAAACATTTTTATAGGTGTTGCGGGTGCTTATGATAGAATTAGTGATTTTCCTGGTGCAAATATTACCGGACTTTATAGATCTACTGATAATGGAGAGACTTGGTCTAAAGTTATTTTGCCTACTATTCCTAATACAACAAAAGGCAGTCCTTCATCATTTTATGAGCCCAATGATATAGAAATAGCGCCTGATAATTCTTTATGGATAGGCTCTGACGATAATATTTATGGAAATGGTGGAGGAACCATCTTAAAATCCACAGATGGAAATTATTTTACCGTTCAGCATACCATAGACAATGCACGTAGGACTGAAATCGCACTTTCTGCGACGAACAATAATAAACTATATATACTGGCGGAGGGAAAGAATAGTAGTGCCCCTATAATTATGCAAAAAACAGAAGATGCTTTTGCTACGACAACAGATATTACTTTGCCTAATGACGTGGATAGTGGCATTCCTGGAAATGATTTTACAAGAGGACAAGCTGGCTATGATTTAGTCCTTGAGATCGACCCTACAAATGATGCCATTTTATATGCTGGTGGTATTGATTTATTTAGATCTTCCAATAACGGTGAAACTTGGAGTCAAATGTCTAAATGGTCGAATAATAACTCATTAAGAAATAAAAATATACCGTTAGTTCATGCAGATCAGCATGCGCTTGTATTTCACCCAACCGATTCAGATAAGGCAATTATTGGAAATGATGGTGGAGTTTTCTATGCTTCCTCTTTAAGTAACGCAATACTAAGTAATAATCCTAATAATTATATTGAAGCTAGAAATAAAGACTACAACATCATGCAATTTTACAATGGAGCAATCGCTCAAGATATCTCTTCAGATGTTTTAATCGCAGGTGCACAAGACAACGGAACGCAATTTATAGACGGAGCTTCAAATACCTCTTCAAACCCAGCAGTCGAGGTTTACGGAGGAGATGGGGCCTACACCTTTATAGATAAAGATGGTGATTACATGATTGTATCTTATGTTTATAATGTTAAAAGTTTATTAAACTTACCTTATACGGGTAACGGAAAATCGCTTGACAACGATCAAAGCACAGGGAGTTTTATTAATCCTCAAGATTTAGATGATAATTTAGATATTTTATATGCTAATGCAAATAGTAATTCTCAAGATTTTGACAGTATTGTAAGATATCAAGGAATTAAAACAACACAATCTTTAGTCAAAGATAGAATTGGGAACTCTCTTATGCAGGATAGAGCTTCTGTGGTTAAAGTTTCTCCATTTGGAACAACGTCAACAACCTTATTTTTAGGCTTAGCAGATGGAAAACTAATCAAGGTTGACAATGCTAATTCTGAAAATTCAATATGGACAAATATTAAAAGGTTTAGTGGTGTCGTTTCGTCCATTCGTTTTGGGAATAATGAAAACGAAATTTTAGTAACGCTTCACAATTATGGTGTTCAAAGCGTCTGGTATTCTGCCAATGGAGGAATATCATGGATGAATAAAGAAGGAGATTTTCCAGATATTCCTGTAAAAGATATTTTAATGAATCCTTTAAATAATGATCAAGTTATTATAGGGACTGAATTAGGAGTTTGGACAACCTATAATTTTAAGGATGACTCTCCTACATGGGTGCAAGCAAACAATGGAATGTCTAATGTAAAAGTAACTTCTTTAGAGTTAAGAATAGCAGACAATACTGTATTGGCTTCTACTTATGGTAGAGGAATGTTTACTGGGATTTTTACCGCTGCGACAGCTTCAATAGATGATGTTTTAGCAAATAATAAAACAGTTACAGTTTACCCAACAGTATCAAAAGGAAACTTTACGATATTTGCTAAAAGTTCTTTAGGGAAAACTAAAATGAGTATTTTTGATATCTCAGGAAGACAAGTGTATACATCAAATATCAATTTTAGGGATACAGAAAAACAAACAGTTTCCATAAATGTAGCTTCAGGAATTTATTTTGTGAATTTAGTTGATGAGAATGGAAGGAAATCTGCAAATAAGATTATTATAGAGTAAAAGTTAATTTTATAAACGGTAATAAAAAAGACGCTGAATTTAGCGTCTTTTTTATGTTTTAGAAAATAGGTTTGCTAAATTACTTGGATTTAAGCCGATCTTGTGTTGAAGTTCAGAAATACTACCATGTGCTACAAAATTATCTGGGATTCCGATAATTTTTATATTATTTTGATATTTGTGTTCAGAAGCAAATTCTAAAACAGCTGCTCCAAATCCGCCTTTTATGGTGCCATCTTCAATAGTGAATATGGTTTTGTAATTTTTAAAAACGGCATGCAACAAACGCTCATCCAAAGGTTTTACAAAACGCATGTCAAAGTGTGCGATTTCTGAAGAATTATCTGTTAATTCGATGGCATCAGTCACATTTTTAGCAATTGTTCCAATAGATAAAATAGCTTTTTTTGTTCCTGTTTTTAACTGTAGACCCTTTCCAATTTCAATTTTTTCAAAAGATTTTTGCCAGTCTATAATCGTTCCTGTTCCTCTTGGATATCGAATGGCAATCGGATGTTTTAAACCTAATTGTGCGGTATATAAAATATTTCGCAACTCAATTTCATTACTGGGTGCAAAAACAATTAAATTAGGAATGGCACGCAAGTATGCCAAATCAAAAACTCCGTGATGTGTAGCACCATCTTCTCCAACCAAACCCGCTCTGTCTAAACAGAATACAACTGGTAAATTTTGAAGTGCAACATCATGAATTACTTGGTCATAAGCACGTTGTAGAAAGGTAGAATAAATATTACAAAACGGAATTAAGCCTTGTGTTGCCATTCCTGCAGCTAAGCTTACCGCATGTTGTTCTGCAATACCCACATCAAAAGTTCTTTTCGGGAATTTTTCAAACATAAATTTTAGCGAACTTCCTGTTAACATTGCAGGCGTAATTCCTATTATTTTATTGTTTTGTGTTGCTAATTCTACAATTGTTTTTCCAAAAACATCTTGGTATTTCGTATATAAACTTGCTGTTTTTTTTATGCGCACACCAGAAATTTTATCAAACTTTCCAGGAGCATGATAGGTTACTTGGTCTTCTTCTGCTTTCTGTAATCCTTTACCTTTGGTGGTAATTACATGTAAAAACTTAGGACCTTTCACAGATTTTAAGCGTTCTAATTCAGCCAATACCTTCGGTAAATTATGGCCATCAATTGGTCCAGAATAATCAAAATTTAAGGCTTTTATAATATTATTTTGAGCGGCTAGCTTTCTATCTGTCTTTACCTTCGTTAAATATTCTTTTAGAGCACCAACAGAAGGATCTATTCCAATAGCGTTGTCGTTTAAAATGATAAGTAAATTTGCTTTAGAAACTCCCGCATGGTTTAGTGCTTCAAAAGCCATTCCGCTGGCAATAGAAGCATCTCCAATAACAGCAATGTGTTGTTTTTCGGTCTGACCTTTTAGGTTAGATGCAATTGCCATTCCTAAAGCTGCAGAAATAGAAGTAGAAGAATGCCCCACGCCAAAAGCATCAAATGCGCTTTCTTTTCTGGATGGGAATCCTGCAATGCCACCAAATTGTCTGTTGGTGTGAAAAACAGCCTTTCTTCCCGTTAAAATTTTATGGCCGTATGCTTGGTGTCCAACATCCCAAACGAGTAAATCATTGGGAGTATCAAACAAATAATGGATTGCAATGGTAAGTTCTATAACTCCTAAACTTGCGCCTAAATGCCCTTCTTTTGTGGCAATAACATTAATAATAAATTCACGTAACTCTTTTGCCAACTGAGGCAATTGAGTAGGATTTAGTTTTCTTAAATCTCTCGGATTTGATATGTTGTCTAACAAATTCTTCATTCGGTTACAAAAATACAACTTCCAATTTTATATTGATAAAACAGTTGCTTTATAAATACAAAGCTATCGCAAATATTTTACTTAATTTTGTCTTTCTTAATCAATACTTCATGATACAGCCTTTTGATGATGTTTATTTTATGAAAAAAGCTTTTCAGGAAGCAGAAACTGCTTTTGGAAAAGGAGAAATTCCTGTAGGTGCTATAGTTGTTTTTAAAGACCAAATAATTGCAAGAGCACATAACTTAACAGAAATGTTAAATGATGTAACAGCGCACGCAGAAATGCAGGCATTTACTTCTGCAGCAGATTTTTTAGGCGGAAAATATTTAAAGGATTGCACGCTGTATGTTACTTTAGAACCTTGCCAGATGTGCGCTGGTGCCAGTTACTGGACTCAAATTGGTAAAATAGTCTATGGAGCCTCAGAACCCGAAAGAGGGTTTGTTAACTTAAAAACAACATTACATCCCAAAACAGTGGTAGTTGGTGGAGTTTTAGAAAAAGAGTGTGCCCAGCTTTTAACTCGTTTTTTTGCTGAAAAACGGAATTTAAATTAAAGCTAAAACTTACATTAATCGGCTACAAATGCTAAAATGTCTGCAGGCTGGCATTCTAATGCTTTACAAATTGCTGATAAGGTAGAAAAACGAACAGCTTTTGCTTTACCAGATTTTAAGATGGATAAATTTGCTGTGGTAATGCCAATAATTTCTGCCAGTTCTTTACTTCGCATTTTACGTTTGGCAAGCATTACGTCTAAGTTTACAATGATGGCCATAGCTATATTGTTAAGTCGTTTTCTTGTTGAATAACTTCTCCGCTTTTAATTAGTGAAGAAATTATTAAAATAAAAATAGCGATCATAAATAAGTATAACCTTTTTGCAATTATAAAACCAAATGTGTACCCTAAATAATAGGAAAATGTTTCTTTAGGGTCTGTTTTATTTATTAGCATTGACAATTCTAGAGGTATTTGAGTAAGAATTAATACTAATGTAAAAATGATAATTCCAACTCCAACAGAGTTTAATTGTTTTGCATTTTTAGTAGTAAAAAGTAAATTCTTATTTAGATTAATTGCTATTTTTATAAGTGTAAATAACAGATAAGAAAGGTAGATTAATAAAAAGAAAATTAAGAGGTTACTGAACCACATTGTAAGATTACTTATATTGACAGGAAACTTTATGGAATAGATAGTGTAACTTATAGTTCCGCTATTCTTGATAGAAAATAAGTTTGCTAACTGTAAAAAAATTAAGTAAAAAGTTCTAATTAAAAATAGAATTGTTAGCCATTTTAATAGGTTTGTTTGTTTTTTCATAACTATATAGTTAAATCGTTTTCTTGTTTTGCGTTTTTAGCTATTTTAAATATTTCACTTAAAACTAAAAAGAATAAGCCCAAACAAATAATTACTAAATGTTGATTTAAACCAAATTCTAAGGAAACTTTTTGTTCAAAATATATTTTACCAATTATTGAAATTATCAGCGAAATAAAACCCGAAAACGTTAATAGATTTCCTATTTTCTTAAAAGAACTAATTACTACTTCTTCAAAAACTCTTATCCGTACAAAATTGGTTAATACTTTTCTAAAAAAATACAAAGCCACAATAAGTAATAAATAATTTAAAGATGAAATAACAAATAATATTTTTGACAAAGTGCTATTTGGATTAAAATCTAAAGTATTTATTGTGATACTTAAATCACTTAAATCACTTAAATCGATAAAAAATGTTGTGAAGGAAACTCCAATAATTATCAATACTACGGGCATAGAAAATATCCAAAGTAAATCTACTATCGTTTTTAATATATTTATTTTTTTCATAATTTTTATTTTTATAGCACTACAAATATATAAAATTATTGTAAAACAATAATAAAATATTATTTATTGATAATAAATTTACTTTTTAAACAAAAAAAGACAGTGCTTTTTAGCACCGTCTTTCTATTTTTTGATATAACAATTAAGTTTAATCTCTAGACATAAATATCGATAATACATACCAAAAAAGCAACATTAAAGAAGCAAATAAACCTAAAGAAGCGGGTATGTAATCTTCAGTACCATATTTATTTACCAAGTTAGAGGTTTGGTATAAAATAGAGCCTCCAGCTAATACACACATGCCAACAGAGAACCATAAACCTAAATCAAAACCAAATAAAGATCCGGCAACAATTAAGCCCATTGCAATAAAAAAGCCAACAGTTAAACCAGCCTTTAAGAATGAAAAATCTTTTTTAGTAACCATAACAACGGCAGAAATACCAGTAAATAATGCTAAAGTTACAATAGCTGCCTGTTCTACTAATTCGGCACTTTCTGTATAATAAATTGCTATGTATAAGAGAGGTACAAAAATAATGGCTTGTGCAAAAACATAGAGTGCATATGCCATATACTGTTTATTTTTATCTGCAGTTTTTAAAACGGTACTTTCGGCATAATTAGTAACAAACATAAAACCACCTAACATTACAAGCCAACGCCAACCTTGCGTCATAGACATCATAAAGTTTACAATAACATCGCTTTGAAGCAATAGATATTCAAAAACAACAAATAATAAAACTCCACCAGCAACATGCTTGTATGTCTTTTTATAAAATTCTACACGAACTTGATCTGTAGCGGTACTTAATAATATTTTGTTTTCTAAAGTGTTTTCCATAGTTTTATTCAAATTAAGAGATTGTTTTTTTTAAAAAAGAGAAATTTAAACTTTCTTAATAACATTTGTTACAATGCCCCAGACCATAAAATCATTCTCTTTTGTAATGTTTATGATAGGGTAATTAGGATTTTCTGGCTGCAACCAAACTTCATTTTTATCTACACGCAAACGTTTTACGGTAAATTCTCCATCTAAAAAGCAAACGGCAATTTTGTTATTTTCAGGTGGTAGACTTCTGTCAATAACTAATAAATCATTGTCATCTAAACCAGCACCAATCATAGACTGCCCTTTTACTTTTGCGTAAAATGTGCTGTCTTTATTTTTAATTAATTCATCGTCTAGAGAGATTCTACTTTCACTAAAATCATTTACAGGAGAGGGAAATCCTGCAGATATACCTGTGTCAACAAATATTGCTCCGTTTCCAGAGGGTAGTTTTGGGGTATAAAAAGTAAGTGTTTTAGTAGTTTCCATTTGAATGCAAATTATAACTTTTCTTTAAATCTAGGTCTATTTTATTTTAAAATATTACGCTACATTTATTGCATATCTTTCTGGTTTTTCAAAAAAAGGGAACAACATATAGAAAACATTTTTTCTTTGTTTTTGGGCAATTAAAACTCGATTAGAATTACAGTTAGGACAAGAGAAATTATTTCCGTTCCTTTCTTTTTCATAGCTTCTAATTTCGATTTTGTAATGTGATCTTCTGTAGAATATTTAAAAAAAGCTGTAATTTTATAACTATGATTCATGTTTAATATTTTTTATGGACACTTCATAATAAGCATTTTTTAATTTTTGAATTACAGCTGTCATTTCCTCTGTATTTAAATGCCCAAACCCAAAACGAATAGCACAGGTATTTTTATCTTGATAAAGGATGGTTTTGGGAAGAAATAAATTATTTTTTTCTGCTTCTTTAGCTAGTTTTACTAATGATATTTTAGGATTAAATTGTAACCAAATTGTCAATCCTCCAGAAGGTGTTTTCCAATATGCAATATCTTTAAAGTGTTCTGATAATAGTTCGCATAAACAATCAAGCCTTTGTTTATAGATGACTATATTTTTTTTCATCAGTCGATAAATTTCACCTTCAATAATTAATTCAGATAACATTTGTTCTTGTATAAAATCTCCTTGCTTATCTAGCAATTGCAAATAATTTGTGCCTTCAGAAATTAGGTTTGCTGGCGCTACCACAAACCCTGTTTGAAAACTAGGAAATAAAGATTGTCCTAGTTTTCCTAAATAAATAACCATACCATTTGTACCTGCGCTTGCCATGGGTAACATTGCAGAACCTTCAAACTGAAAATCATAATCGTAATCATCTTCTATAATAGCAAAACCAAATTCTTTAGCAAGTTGCAATAGCGCTAATCGACGCTCTGCGCTTAAGGTTACCGTTGTAGGGTAATCTCTTTGAGCGCAGATGTAAACGCATCTAATACTGTTTTTTACAAAATGTTTTTTAATATACTCAATATCTAAACCTTCCGCGTCCACAGGAATGGTTTTGATATTTGCACCCGCTTGTTGAAAAATCATATTAGAAGCATAATTACTCAAATTGCCTACTAATACAACGTCATTTTGCTTTATCAATAATTGAGATACAATGTATAAGCTCATTTCTGAACTACGAGTGCTTAATAGATTATTTGGACTTATATGAAAACCTCTCGTTGCATTTAAATAGTTACAGAGCTGTGTTTGAAATAAAGAATAGGAGTGTTCCTTTGGTTCGTTCCATTTCTTTATCAATGTTTTACGCTTCATAGCAGCGCTGTACCACCTTGTAAATTGATGTACCGGATGCAAACGTACATCTGGTTTTCCATCATTAATACTATATTTAGCATTTGTTAGTTGCACTGTAGATGCTAAATGAAAGGATTTTTGAAAAGGAAACCCTGTTGTTTTAGCGTAGGAGTATGCTTCCTCTATTTTTTGTGATAATACCTTAATTTTTTTTGTTTTCCGACCGGGCTCTAAAATAAATGTGCCTTTATTTGGTATGACTTCAACCCAACCTTGGGATGCCAACTCTTCGTAAATAGCAACTGCAGTATTTCTATGTACTTTTAATAAGTGCCCTAACACACGGGTTCCGGGTAGTTTAGTGCCTTTGGTTAAATACTTTCGCTGTATGGCATTTGCAATTTGTTGTGAAACTTGAACATACACAGGTTGAACCATTGATTTATCAAAATCAATGAGTTGTTTTAGCACTGTATTTACCGGACTATCAATCATTTTAAAACTGGACTAGTTTAGTCGTCCGGAAAGTTACGACTTTTGTAGTGTATTTATACTAAAATAACACTTAAAATGAACCAAAGTAAATTACTAATTATTGCAATTTTAATTTTGCATTTGAATCTTTTTTCTCAAGAAAAAAAGGAAATACAGGCGCTAGACACTATTTTAATAAAATCTACTAGAATAGATTTACCTTTTAAAGAGAATGCTAGAACCATACAAGTTATTTCTGCGGAATTTATTAAAAACAGTGCTGCTACAAACGTTGCAGATTTGTTACAGCAAGTTGCTGGAGTAGACATTAGAAGAAGAGGATCTGCCGGTAGCCAAGCAGATTTATATATTAGAGGCGGTGGTTTTGATCAAACATTATTGTTAATAGACGGTATTAAAATGGATGATGCACAAACAGGACATCATACGATGAATGCAGCTTTGCCAATTGAAGTTATCGAGAGAATAGAAATTATTAAAGGCCCGGCTGCAAGAGTTTTCGGACAAAATGCATTTACTGGAGCTATAAATATTGTAACAAAAAGCACATTAACAAACACTACTTCTGTAAATATAGAAGTAGGTTCTTTCGGACAATTAAATGGTTCTGTAACTGTTGGAAAAGAATTTGAAAATTCATCAATAATTGCACATATTGGTATCTTAACTTCAGATGGATATAGACATAATTCTGATTATGAAAATAAAAACTACTTATTAAAAGGTGTTTTTAATAAGAAAGAACAACCTATAGAAGTAATCGCTACTTTTTTCGATAAAAAATTCGGAGCAAACGGATTCTATGCAAGTGCAACTGCAACAGAACAATATGAAGAAACACAGAGTAGTTTGTTTGGTGCTTCTACTACTTTTAAAACGGAGAAATTTAAAATTACTCCAAGAGTTTATTGGAAAAGAGGTCAAGATGAATATGTGTATATAAGAGACAATCCAAGTGTTTATAGAAACTTACATATTACTAATAAAGTAGGTGTAGAAACAAATGCATCTTACAACTCAGATTTGGGTATTACTGGTTTTGGTGTAGATATTTCTAGAGTTTTTATAAGCAGTAATAATTTAGGAAAGAGAAATAGAACCATGGCAAATTTGTTTTTAGAACACCGTTTTAAAGCACTGAATGATAAGCTAGACATTACTCCAGGAGTTGCTGTTACTTATTTTTCTGATTTTAAATTTCATGCTTTTCCAGGGTTGGATATTGGTTTTAAATTGTCTGATAATTTAAAAGCATATGGTAATTTAGGTGTTACTTACAGAATACCTACGTATACAGATTTGTATTATAATGATAGCAATACAATTGGAAATTCTAATTTAAAACCAGAAGAAGCGTTTGCTCAAGAAATTGGATTGAAGTTTAATTCTGGAAGATTTACATCTTCTGTGGCTATTTTTAATAGAGATGCTGATAATTTAATTGATTTTATTAGACCAGATATAACATCAAAGTATGAAGCAACAAATATTGCAAAAGTAAATACCAAAGGTTTTGAGTTAAATACAGATTATCGTTTTAAATTAAATGAGTTTAATCAAACGTTGTCTTTTGGATATAATTATTTAAATGATGATATTTTAGATCAAAATAAAGACTTATCAAGGTATTCTTTAAATACCTTAAAGCACCAATTTATAACTCGTTTTGAGAGTAAACTATTTAAGAATGTAAGACAAAATATAATCTATAAACATGCAGAGCGCACAATTGGAACAAGTTATAATGTTTGGGATGCTTCTTTAATTGTAGCTGTTAATACATTTAATTTTACGATTACTGCAAATAATATATTTAATGCAGAATATATAGAGTCTGGTTTTGTACCAATGCCACCAAGTAGTCTTTTATTTGGTTTGCGTTATAATCTATAAAAGATATAATCTAAAATAAAGAAATGTATTCTTTTATGATTAAGGATTTTTAAAGCTAAAAAAAAGCCTCACAAATTAAATTTGTGAGGCTTTTTAATTTTTAAGGAAGTTGTTTTCTCTAAAAATAATCTTTTAAGTGTCTGTATACATCATTCCCATTTGCAAAAAGTAATAAGGCAATTAGTAAAATAAAGCCAACAACTTGTGCATATTCTAAGAATTTATCTCCAGGTTTTCTACCGGTAATCATTTCCCAAAGTGTAAAAACTACATGTCCACCATCTAAAGCAGGTATTGGTAATAAGTTCATAAAACCTAACATGATAGATAAGAAGGCTGTAATCTCCCAGAAAGATTGTGCGCTCCATTCACTAGGAAAAATACTTCCAATAGAAAGAAACCCACCCAAACCTTTATAAGCACCGGTGCTTGGATTAAAGATTTTCTTTAACTGCTTCATGTAATCTGTTAAGGTTTTTATAGACTTGTTCCAACCTGCAGGAATTGCTTCTAAGAAAGAATATTTAAAATCTGCTAAATCATAATACCCTAGTTTTTCTAAATCTTTAAGACTAGTTCCACTAAATACAACGCCTATATTTCCGTAATTAGAAACCTTTACAGGTATTTCTTTCGAGGTTGCACCTCTTTTTACCGTAATAGAAATATCTTGGCCTTTAAACTCCGCTAATACTTGTTTAGCCTCGTCATAATAAGAAATAGCATTTCCATTAATTGCTGTAACAATATCTTTAGGTTGAATATCTGCGGCACCATTCAAAGAATCTTTTTGAACATTTGCAATTACAAATGGATATCTTACATTTAAAAAGTTACCAGCACTTTTACCTCTATCCATTAATTGAGAAATAAAATCTTCTGGAATTTCTTGATTTAAAACGGCACCATTTCTTTCAATTTGATAGGTATTTCCGTTGATAAATTCTAGAGGTAAACTGCGAAATTTTTTCACTTTTTCACCATCAACACTTAAAATTTTATCACCTGTTTTTAAACCTAAGTTTTTAGCTAATGCATTGTCTGCCCAAACTCCGTCTTTTACATTTTCATTTGGTAAATACCGCTCACCATAAGACCACATTAGCATAATGTAGATAAAAATTCCTAAAATAAAGTTTACAAAAACACCACCTAACATAACAATTAGGCGCTGCCAAGCTGGTTTAGATCTAAATTCCCAAGGCTGCATTGGTTGCGCTAGCTGCTCGGTGTCCATACTTTCGTCTATCATCCCAGAGATTTTTACATAACCTCCTAACGGAATCCAACCAATACCGTATACAGTATCACCAACTTTTTTCTTTAAAATTGAGAATTTATAATCAAAAAATAAGTAGAATTTTTCTACTTTAATTTTAAATAATTTTGCGGGTATAAAATGCCCTAATTCGTGCAAAACAATTAGTAAGGATAAACTTAGTAAAAATTGAGATGCTTTTATTAATATTTCCATTCAGCGTTAAATCAGATTAAAAAAGATACAAATGTAAGGTTTTCATTACAGGTGTAAAAGAACTATTAAAGGTTGCTTTTTTAATTTAACAAATATTTTAGATAGCATTTGTTTTTGTTTGCTTTTCTAGAGTGTTTTTAAGTCGTATTTTTGTAAAATAAAATAAAACCATGGAGCTTAAATTTTTTAAAAAATCGATTCCAACATTTATTTTTTTAGCTCTTTTTTCTGTTGTTGTTATTCCTGTTTTTTATCAATTATTAAAGGTAGATGAAAAGTTAAAAATTTACAATCCTGCAGATGTAAATCCTCGTTTGGTAGACTTTTCTATGAAACACATTACCAAAGATCATACGATTGCAGATTTTGAATTGACCAATCAGAATGGTCAGAAAATCACGAATAAAAACTATAAAGATAAAATTTACGTTGCAGATTTCTTTTTTACGCGTTGCCAAACTATTTGTATAAACATGGCATATAATATGAGCGAATTGCAAGACTTTTATAAAAAAGATGCCGATATTCTATTTCTTTCTCATTCTGTAACACCGGTTATAGACAGCGTTGCTGTATTAAAAGAATATGCAGATAGAAAAGGGGTTATAGACGGCAAATGGAATATAACTACAGGAGCTAAAACTCATATTTATGAGCTGGCTAGAAAAAGTTATTTTGCAGTTTTAGACGAAGGTACCGGAGATGAAAACGATTTTATACATACAGAACAATTTGTATTAGTAGACAAAGAAAAACGCATTAGAGGCTATTATGACGGCACAGAAAAAGAAGATATGGAGAAGTTAAAGAAAGATATTGTTTTGTTAAAGGAAGAATATGCATCTCAATAAACTGTTTAGAATCATTCTAAATGGCTATATTTGCTGTCCAAATAAAAAACGTTGATTACAATAGCATCTTTACATATTGGAGAAATGGGGTATATTTCTGAAGAATCTTTAGATTCTATTCCGTTAAAATTATTAGAAATGGGTTGCTTGCCAGGCGCTGAGGTGCAGTTGGTACAAATAGCACCCTTAAAAGATCCTCTATATATCTGTGTAAACGGAAGTCATTTGGCAATTAGAAAAGAAACAGCTTCAAAAATAAGAATTCTAAAAAGCGAATAATTCATGTCTAAGAAAGATATAAAAATTGCTTTAATAGGAAATCCTAATACAGGGAAAACCTCACTTTTTAATCAACTTACGGGTTTAACTCAGAAAGTAGGAAATTATCCAGGAGTAACTGTAGATAAAAAACAAGGATCCTGTAAACTGTCTGCAACACAGAATGCAGTAATTACAGATTTACCGGGAACTTATAGTATAAACCCCACTTCTGTAGACGAAAGTATTGTTTTAAAAACCTTACTTAAAAAAGATATAAAAGAATCTCCGGATGTAATTTTAGTAGTTGCAGATGTAGAAAACTTAAAGCGAAATTTATTATTATTTTCTCAAATTAAAGACTTAGAAATCCCTACAGTTTTAGCCATAAATATGGTAGACCAAATGACTAGAAAAGGAATTTCTATAGACTTAACAGCACTAAAAGAAGAACTAAATACAGAAGTTGTTTTAATAAGTGCTAGAAAAAATCAAGGAATTGAAGCTGTAAAAGCGGCTATTATTAAATGTCATGTTGCTGCAAAAGCAACACCAATGTGTGATAATAAGAAGATAGACCCTGCGTATTTTGAGGAATTAAAAGCAATTAACCCAAACTACACATTGTATGAGTTGTGGTTAATGGTTACACAAAAGAATTTTCCAGAAGAAATTTCTAAACAAGAAAAAGAAAAACTACTGTCTTTTAACAATGATGTTTCTAAATTAAAGAAATACCAGCACAAAGAAACTATTTATCGCTATCAAGAGATTAATAAAATTTTAAAAAATACCTATTTAGTAGACAAGAGCAAAGCGAAAGATTTAAGGGCTAAGTTAGATAAGGTTTTTACACACAGAATCTTCGGATATTTTATTTTCTTATTGGTTTTACTATTAATTTTTCAATCTATTTTCGATTGGTCTTCTTTACCAATGGATTTAATTGATACTACTTTCGCAGAACTATCAGATTTTGCAAGAAGTAATTTACCAACAGGTGTTTTGTCAGATTTAATTGTCGAAGGAATTATTCCGGGTATTGGTGGTGTTATTATTTTTATACCACAAATTGCTATTTTATTTTTGTTTATAGCTGTTTTAGAAGAAACGGGTTATATGAGTCGTGTTGTTTTTCTAATGGATAAAATTATGCGCCGTTTTGGGATGAATGGAAAATCTATAATTCCATTAATTTCTGGGACTGCCTGCGCAATTCCTGCAATTATGGCAACAAGAACCATTTCTAGTTGGAAAGAACGTTTAATTACTATTTTGGTAGTTCCTTTTACAACGTGTTCTGCAAGACTGCCTGTTTATGCAATTTTAATTTCGTTGATTATACCAGACACAAAAATATTTGGATTTTATAATTTACAAGCTTTTACATTACTAATGTTGTATGCTTTGGGTTTTGGGACTGCAATTTTAGCAGCTTATATTTTACAGAAAACCTTAAAAATTAAAAGTAATTCTTTCTTTGTGGTAGAGATGCCTAACTATAAATTACCCTCTGTAAAAAATGTATTGTTTGATGTTTTAGAAAAAACAAAAGCTTTTGTTTTAGGTGCAGGGAAAATTATTTTAGCCTTGTCTGTAGTTTTGTGGTTTTTAGCTTCTAACGGACCAGAATCTTACAAGAATGCTGAACAAAACACCATAGAAAAAGTAGCAAATAAAAACTTAGGAGCCGATGAATTGCAACAAAAAATTGCAGCGGTAAAATTAGAAAATTCTTATATTGGTATTATGGGTAAGTCTATAGAGCCAGCTATAAGACCTTTGGGGTACGATTGGAAAATTGGAATTGCCCTAATTACATCTTTTGCAGCTAGAGAGGTGTTTGTAGGTACTTTAGCTACTATTTATAGTGTGGGTTCAGATGATGAAAACACGACTACTATTAAAGAGAAAATGCGCTCAGAAATTAATCCGGCAACGGGTAAAAAAATATTTAATTTCCCAGCGGGCATGTCTTTATTAGTTTTTTACGCGTTTGCAATGCAGTGTATGGCAACTTTAGCTATTGTAAAGCGCGAAACTAAATCATGGAAATGGCCTCTAATTCAACTTTTTGGGATGACAGGTTTGGCCTATATATGTTCACTAATTGTTTTTCAAATTCTTAAATAATGCAAGAAATAGCCGTTTATGTATTGTTAATTTTAGCTTTGTTTTTCTTGGTAAAGAAATACGTTTTTCCATCTAAGAAAAAAGGAAATTGTAATACAGGTTGCGATTGCCATTAAAAGTTAACAAAAAATTAATAGAAACTAATGTAAGGTTTTCTATTTTTTGTGACAAATTTGAAAATCAATAATAATTAATTTTATAAAAATGAAAAAATCAATATTAGCAATTGCAATTTTTGCAATCACCTTAATTAGTTCAACAGAAATTTCTGCACAAAAATTCCCTAAATTAGATTTAAGTCCCTTAGATGCAGCATCATACCCAAGTAGTTACAAGATTTCAGATAAGGTTGTAAAGGTTGTTTATGGGAGACCACAATTAAAAGGAAGAGATTTAGCAAAATTAGCGCCTAATGATAAAGTTTGGAGAACAGGAGCAAACGAAGCGCCAGAAATTACATTTTATAAAGATGTAACTTTTGGGGGCAAAGCAGTAAAAGCAGGAACCTATTCTTTATTTACAATACCATCTTCAGAATCAGATTGGACCGTAATTTTGAGTACAGCAAGAAATGTTTGGGGTTCTTATTTTTACAAACAAGACGAAGATGTAGTGCGCGTTTCAGGAAAAATTTCTACATCAGAAAAAAGTATAGAAGCTTTTTCTATGCTATTTGATAAAAACATGACATTAAAAATGGGCTGGGAAAACACGGTGGTTTCTGTGTCTATAACATTAGCGGGGTCAGAGGATTAATTTTTATAGACATTTTAAAAAACTTCTAGTTATTTAGCTTGTCTATAATAGCAATTATTACAATTTTAAAAGAGGCTTCCAATACAAATTGGAAGCCTCTTTTAATTTAAAGTAAAGTAGCTTTTCACTTAGAAAGATTAAACGTAAATTTGTCGCTTAATTAAGTAAATAGAAATGCAATACAATCATCAAGAAATAGAAGAAAATTGGCAAAAATTTTGGGCAGAAAATCAAACTTTTAAAGCCTCAAATACCTCTGAAAAGCCAAAATATTATGTGTTAGATATGTTCCCGTATCCAAGTGGTGCAGGTTTGCATGTTGGGCATCCTTTAGGGTATATTGCAAGTGATATTTATGCACGTTACAAGCGTCACAAAGGCTTTAATGTGTTGCATCCGCAAGGGTATGATTCTTTTGGTTTGCCAGCAGAGCAATACGCAATTCAGACAGGGCAACACCCAGCAAAAACCACAGAAGCAAACATTGCAACCTATAGAAAACAATTAGATAAAATTGGTTTTTCTTTTGATTGGAGTACAGAAGTAAGAACTTCTAACCCTGAATATTATAAATGGACACAGTGGATTTTTATTCAGTTATTTAATTCTTGGTATCATAAAGATACAGACAAAGCAGAAGACATTGCTACTTTAATTTCAATTTTCAAAAAATCTGGAAACGCGAAAGTAAATGCTGTATCAGATGAAGATATTACCTCTTTTTCTGCGGAAGAATGGAACGCTTTTTCTACCAAAGAACAAGAAGAAATTTTATTACAATACCGCTTAACTTTTTTATCGGATACAGAAGTAAATTGGTGCCCTGGTTTGGGAACCGTTTTAGCGAATGATGAAATTGTAAACGGAGTCTCAGAACGAGGAAGTCATCCTGTTGTTAGAAAAAAGATGACACAATGGTCTATGCGAATTTCTGCATATGCACAGCGTCTATTAGATGGTTTAGAAACGATAGATTGGCCACAACCTTTAAAAGATTCTCAAACGAATTGGATTGGGCGTTCTCAGGGAGCAATGGTTTCTTTTAAGGTTGCTAATGGTTCTGAAACAGTATCTAGTGAAGTGAAATTATCTTATAAAGAACTAGAAGCATTAAAAGAACTAAGACAAAACTTATCGAAAGCAGAGACGGTTCTTTGGGATGAATTAAAAAATAAAAAAGGAGCGGCAAAATTTAGAAAAAAATACACGATTGGTGCATTTTTGGTAGATTATGTATGCTTGGCAAAAAATATTATTATAGAGTTTTCTGGCAAAGAAGATGAAGCAGCAAGAACAACTTATTTTACAAATGAAGGCTTTAATATAGTTCATTTTTCGAATGAAGAAGTAATTGAAAACGTGCTTTTAGCCGTTTCTAAAATTAACATTGCAATTCAATTTCCAAAAAAGATTGAAAAAACTAAAAGTAAAAAAGACGTCTCTTCTAGCGCAGGCCAGAAGTCTTATAAAATTGATGTTTTTACCACAAGACCAGATACTATTTTTGGTGTTTCTTTTATGACGCTTGCTCCAGAGCACGAGTTGGTTTCTAAAATTACAACAGCTGCTCAAAAAAGTGCAGTTAAAAAGTACATTACTGCCACTGCAAAACGTTCTGAACGTGATCGAATGGCAGATGTTAAAACTATTTCTGGTGTATTTACGGGAGCGTATGCAATACATCCTTTTTCTGGTGAAAAGGTTCAAATCTGGATTGGAGATTACGTACTAGCAAACTACGGAACAGGAGCTGTAATGGCGGTACCTTGTGGAGATCAAAGAGATTATGATTTTGCTAAAAAGTTCGAAATTCCGATTCCTAATATTTTTGAGGGAGTCGATATTTCTAAAGAAGCACACACCGGTAAAGACGCAACAAAAATTGCAAACTCCCATTTTTTATCAGGATTAAAATATAAGAAAGCATTAAAATTATCCATTTTTGAAATGGAGAAACGTGGCTTTGGTTATGGCAAAATAAATTACCGTTTGCGAGATGCTGTTTTTAGCAGACAACGGTATTGGGGAGAACCATTTCCGGTGTATTATAAAGACGGGATGCCTCAAATGATTGATTCAAAGTATTTGCCAATTGTACTGCCAGAAGTAGAAAAGTACTTACCAACAGAAGACGGAAAACCACCTTTAGGAAATGCAACAGCATGGGCTTGGGATTCTCGTGCAAAGAAAGTAGTCTCTAATGAAAAGTTAAAAAATAAGACGGTCTATCCTTTAGAACTAAATACAATGCCAGGTTGGGCAGGAAGTTCTTGGTATTTTAATAGATACATGGATGCTACAAATACAGCAGAATTTGCAAGCAAAGACGCCTTAGATTATTGGAAAGAAGTAGATTTATATATTGGAGGTTCTGAACATGCCACAGGGCATTTATTGTATGCACGTTTTTGGCAAAAATTCTTGTTCGATAAAGGAATTGTGCCTGTAGATGAGTTTGCAAAAAAATTGATCAATCAAGGGATGATTTTAGGAACTTCTGCTTTTGTATACAAAGCAACTGCTTTTGTGAAAGAAGGTTGTGGTTGTGCTGATGAAAAATCGAATGATGATGTTCTAAATAAAATACCTACAGTACTTGTTTCTAAGAATTTATTTAGTTCTGATGACGAATTTGAAGCAGTCGTTAAAAACTATCTAATGGATAATGGTTTTTTGAATCCTTTAAATGCAGACATGGTAATGATTGTGAAGACTGCTATTCATGCAGATGTTTCTTTGGTAAATACCTCTGATGAGTTGGATGTTGATGCTTTTAAAAATCATGCTTTAAATGCAGATTATAAAAACGCCGAATTTATTTTAGAAGATGGGGTTTACAAAGTAAAGCGTGAAGTAGAAAAAATGTCGAAGTCTAAATATAATGTTGTAAATCCTGACGATATTGTTGCCCAATATGGTGCAGATGCATTGCGTTTGTTCGAAATGTTTTTAGGGCCTTTAGAACAAGCAAAACCTTGGAAAACTTCCGGTATTTCTGGAGTTTCATCCTTTTTAAAGAAATTATGGAAACTTTATTTTAACGAAGAAATTTTTGAAGTTTCAAAAGAGAAAGCAACAAAAGAGGAGTTAAAGGTTTTACACAAAACAATTAAGAAGGTTCAAGAAGATATCGAGAGTTTTTCTTTTAACACTTCTGTTTCTACCTTTATGATTGCGGTAAATGATTTAACAACATTAAAATGTAATAAGCGGGCTATATTAGAACCGTTATTAGTTTTATTATCTCCGTATGCACCTCATATTTCAGAAGAATTATGGAGCAAACTCGGAAATAAGGAATCTATTTCTACGGCAGATTTTCCGGTTTTTGATGCAAAACATTTGGTAGAAAGTGCTAAGAATTATCCGATTTCATTTAATGGTAAAATGCGTTTTACGCTAGAACTTTCTTTAGATTTGTCAAAAGAAGAAATAGAGAAAACAGTTTTAGAACACGAAAAAACAATTGCACAATTAGAGGGTAGAACTCCTAAAAAAGTAATTATTGTTCCAGGAAAAATAGTAAACATAGTAGGTTAGCATGCATAGTTGCGTTTGGTATGCATTTTTGATTCTAATCTTTTGAAAATGAAAAATGAACGTAATTAAAAAGGTTAAAAAAAGTGATTAATTTTTACGAAATTATTGGTTTGTTAGCAGCGTTTATTACGACAGCACCATTTTTGCCGTAGGTTTTTAAAACTTATAAGACAAAAGATACTTCGGGGCTATCTTTAACCATGTATATTGCTTTTTTTTCTGGAATTGTTTTCTGGTTAATTTACGGAATTCATCTCAACAGTTTGCCAATGATTTTAGCGAACTTTATCACTGCAATTTTATCTTTATTTCTAATAATTATGAAATTAAAGCATAAATAAGGAGTGATGGGATAAAAACTATAAAAATCATTACTTCGCAATTTCTGGGTTGTAATGACTTTTTATTTGATTATCTTTAACCTAAATTATACTATTAATGTCTTTAGGAGTAGTTTTGAAGCCCAATAAAAAACCATAAAATTTGATTCGTTTATCCAGTATCTCTTTAAGAATTCGTATTTTTTTATCCATGATTTTATTGGTGTTGTTAACATCTATTTTAATTTTGGTAGTAACGGTATACCAGTATGATGAGCAGACAAAAGATTATAATATTCAGCGTTTTGAGCGTAAAGAAGTTATTGCAAAAAAAACGATTGAATTAGAGCTTACAAATAAAACCACACACGCGGTAAATACAGATAATTTATCGAAGATTTTTCAGGATAGAATTTATGAGATATCCTCCATAAACAAATTGAATATTACAATTTATAGTTTAGAAGGAAACTTACTAAAAACTTCATTTGGTACTGCGTTTGAAAAAATAGATACCACGCCTTTAACAGATTATATAGTTTCTGAATTGGCACAAAACTCAAATCATAGAATTTTAAAAAATAAAGAAATTGATGGTACAAGTTATCAAACCTCATATTCTTATATAAACGGCCCAAAATTTAAACGAATAGGTATTTTAGAATTACAATTTACGCAAGATAACTCTGAAATAGAAGCAGAGCTTAAAGAGTTTATTTACAGATTAAGTTTGGTGTATTTGCTCATGTTTTTATTAGCAATATCTTTTGCTTATTTTTTATCTAGTTATATTACACGCTCTATAAAAACGATTTCAGATAAAATGCAACATACGCGTTTGAACGAAAGAAATGAGAAAATTATATTAAATAAAGCAAGCTCAGAAATTGAGATTTTAGTAGACGCTTACAATAATATGATAGATCAGTTAGAAGAAAGTGCAACAAGATTAGCTAAAAGTGAAAGAGAACAGGCTTGGAGAGAAATGGCAAAACAAGTGGCACATGAGATTAAAAATCCTTTAACACCAATGCGTTTGTCTGTGCAAAGTTTTGAGCGAAAATTTAATCCAGAGGATGAAAACATTAAAGAAAAACTAAAAGAATACAGCCAGACTTTAATTCAACAAATAGATGTTATGAGTTCAATAGCGTCTGCTTTTTCAGATTTTGCAAAAATGCCAACTCAGAAAAAAGAAAAAATTGAAATTATAAGTATTGTAAAATTAGCCCTAGATATTTTTAACGAAAAAGCTATAAAATACCAAACAAACGAAAAGGAATTATACGCTTTTTTAGATAAAACACAGCTGATTAGAATTGTAACTAATTTGGTTAAAAATGCACTTCAGGCAACAGAAAACGAAGAAAACCCTTTCATAAATGTTGAAATAATATCTAAAGGGTCTAAAATAAAAATAGTAGTTTCAGATAATGGAAAAGGAATTTCTGAAGAGGTAAAAGATTTAATATTTGAACCTAAATTTACCACAAAAACAAGTGGAATGGGCTTAGGATTGCCAATGATAAAAAACATTATTGAAGCCTATGATGGTGCTATTTCATTCACGTCAAATAAAGGTGCTGGAACGGTTTTTACTGTAATTTTACCAAAAAAATAAAATAAATTTAAACTAAAATTTATAGTTTTAATACGCATGTTAAATAGATAGTAAAATGATTTTCGAAAACATCTTAGTTCAAAAGACAGCTGCTTTAGCACAAATAACAATCAATAGACCAAAAAAATTAAATGCCTTAAACAAGGCAACGATTCATGAGCTACATAAAGCTTTTGATGCGTTAGAAAGTGATTTAAATATAAAAGCAATTATACTTACAGGTATCGGAGAAAAAGCATTTGTTGCGGGAGCAGATATCTCTGAATTTGCATATTTTACTGCAGGTGAGGGTGCTACTTTAGCTAGAGAAGGGCAAGAAATATTATTTAATTTTATTGAAAATTTAGCAACACCCGTAATTGCTGCAATTAATGGTTTTGCTTTAGGTGGTGGTTTAGAATTGGCAATGGCTTGTCATTTTAGAATTGCATCAGACAACGCAAAAATGGGCTTACCAGAAGTTTCGCTTGGCGTAATTCCGGGTTACGGAGGTACACAACGTTTACCGCAGTTGGTTGGTAAGGGAAAAGCAATGGAAATGATTATGACTGCCGGAATGATTTCTGCAGAAGATGCCAAGAACTGTGGTTTGGTTAATCATGTAACAACGCAAGAAGAATTAATGCTATTAGCAGAAAAAATTGCAAGTAAAATAGTAAGAAACTCACCGGTAGCAATTAGTGCAGCAATTGTAGCAGTAAATGCTAATTTTGAAGACGGAGTAAATGGATTTGATACAGAAATTAATGCTTTTGGAGACTGTTTTAGAACGGAAGATTTTAGAGAAGGAACAACCGCTTTTCTTGAAAAAAGAAAACCTAATTTCTCTGGGAATTAAAATAAAAAAAAGCGAGTCAATTAAGACTCGCCTTACCATTAAACTTTAGCTTAATGAACAATTAACTAAATTATTTATATTTTAAAATTTTTACGATAATTTTTGTTATCAGCACTTATAGCTACTGTATAATTACCTTTTTTGTTTTTTAATAACCTTAAGGCTCTATTTAAAACTTTAGTATCTTTTGAAGTTTCAGTATAAATAACATCTCCTTTATAGTATAATGTTATTTTTACAGGCTGGTCTTCTAAAGATATTTTAGAAATAAGTAGTAAATTATCTTGGGTTCTAATAACAGGCTTAAAAATTGTTTTATTTTCTTCAGGTAAAAAAGTAACCAGTCCGTTTTCTATTAAAAATGGCTTTATAATTGTCTCAAAATCCTTTTCTAATTCTGTTGTGTATTTTCCGTTTTCTAAACCAGTTAAATCAAATGTTCTAGCGTAATTTCCGGCCATTTCAATAATATCGCTATACATTACAATACTATTTGCGTTTTTTATAGATAAAACCTGTCCTTTTTTTACTGCTGTAAATTCAACTTTAACTTTTCTCCCTTCTATGGTAGAAGAAATGTTTTTTTCTGTTGCGTAGCTTATTAATGATAATAAGAATGTAACCGCTACTAAGTACTTTTTAATTGTTGTTTTCATATTTTTTTATTTAAGTATTATGAACACTACAAAATTAGGGCAGATTTAGAATTTAGAAAACATCTAAATTAATGAGTATATGTGCTAAATTATCACAATACCTAGTGTTAAATTAACATTAAGTTAATATAGCATACAATAAAGTTAATTTTATGCCTTTTGTTATCTTTTAGTATTGTAATTTTGTATAAAATTAGTACCCATTGAAGACAAAACCTACATTAGAAAAAATTACACCAAGTTTTGGTAGTTCTTTATTAGTAAAAAAGCACGTTCAGTTTTTAAAAACGAATACTGCTTTTTGGCATTTTCATCCAGAAATAGAAATTGTATATGTAAATAAAGGAAAAGGAAAAAGACACATTGGAAACCATATAAGTTATTTTAACAATAGCCAATTGGTATTAATTGGGTCTAATTTGCCACATTTAGGTTTTATGGATCGTTTAACAACCAATGGTTCTGAAACATTAATACAGTTTAAACCAGCGTTTTTAGGAGAAGATTTTTTTAAAATTCCAGAGATGGTTGCTATTGCGCAGCTTTTTGAGCGTGCAAAAAAAGGAATTCGATTTAATATTGAAATAAAGAAGAGAATTGGCGCTAAAATTGAAGCGTTAGTAGATTTAGAGGGCCCTCATAGAATTATTTCTTTCTTAGATATTTTAAGAGAATTAGCGCAGACAGATGATTATACGATTTTAAATGCAGATGGCTTTGCTTTTGAAACGCAGCCCCAAGATAGTAGTAAAATAGACATCATATTTAAACATGTAAATGAGAATTTTAACCAGCATATAAGTTTAGATGAAATTGCAGGGTTGGTTAGTATGACAGTGCCTGCCTTTTGCCGGTTTTTTAAAAAAACAACTTCAAAGACATTTACGAAATTAGTAAATGAGTACAGAGTGGTGCATGCTACAAAATTGCTATCCGAAAGTAATATGAGTATTACAGATATTTGTTTTGAGTGTGGTTTTAATAATTTTTCTCATTTTAATAAACTATTTAAAGAGTTTACGGGTAAATCTGCATCAAAATATAGAAGTCAAATGTTAAAACTTGTACAGTAAAATAAAACACTATTAAAATGAAAACCAGCAAAGATAAAATTGAAGAAACACTAAGCTATTATACTTTTAAAAGTTTAGACACTTTAAACTTTATAAATTCTAATTCGAATTTAACGGTAGAAGAAATTATAGAAAAGGCAGAGGAACTAGCGGTGTTAGAATATAAAATTACAGCTTTAGAGGCAGCAAAGGAAAATTAAACTACTTTAAACCATCCCATTCATTATAAAACTGCTGCAGATATGTTTCCATAAAAGCGTGTCTTTGTGTGGCTATTTTTTTTCCAGAAGCGGTATTTATATCGTCTAGAACAAAAGAAGTAGAGCTACGTTTTATAAAAGGGTTTAAAATTCTTTCTATCTCTGGCGATACTGGCGCACCGGTTTTTAAAAATACTCCTGCACAACTACCAGGAAGCTATTTTGCCAAACGCGCTATAGTTGCTGAACTTTTACATTTTATTTCGTGACAGACCCTAAGTACTCGCAGACATTGTAAAAGGTAGTCTAACAGCCGTTACGGAAACCACAGACTGCTTTGTTCTCTGTCCTTGGATTAACGCGTTCGATTATTTGTAAGTACCCACTATTGTTATTACTAGGTAATATGAACGAAGCAATCTGAATACACCCACCGAAAATAACAACAGCATAGATTTCTACCAAACCACAAATACCCCTATCTATAATTTATATAGTTAGGGGTATTTGTGGTTTATAAAACCTTTTTTAGAACATTTACAACCTTATATATTCACTTATTACAATTATAATGCACCTATTTAAATTATATCTAAACAGACAACACTAATAGATATTTTTGTGTTAAAATTAAAATAATATTATGAAAAAAACTATTTATTTAATGTTTTGCATGTTCTTAACCTATGTTTCCTGGTCTCAAGACCTCTATGTAGGTTCAGGAGCAGCAATAACAACGTTACCCGGTAGCGTATTGTTTTCAGGAAGCAATGTTTCTGTCAATCCATCAGCAAGCTTAACCACTACCTCAGATGATACTGCAAGTGGCTCTTTTATTGTGAGTGGTAGCACAACAGGAAACATTACGTACAAGCGGTATATAGAAGACACTGATTGGCATTTGGTTTCTGCACCTGTTAAAAGTCAAAGCATTCCTAGTTTTGTAGATGCTAATGAAAGTGGAGTAGCTGTAAGTAACACAACAGGAAGTCATGCAGTGGCGTATTATAAAAACACAAATAAAGCGGGTAAGCGTTGGACGTATCATAATGCTAGTCCTGATTCTGGGAAAGAAAATCAAGAAACATTAACAAGTTTTATTGCTGGCCAAGGCTATAGTATGAAAAGAACCGCTGCTGGCGATTATACCTTTACCGGTGAAATGGAAAATGCGAATGTTTCTGTTACAATACCAAAGCTACCTAATACCCAGAGTCAAATAGCTCTTTGGGGTCCCCATTTATGGAGTGCTATCGGAAATCCGTTTCCTTCTTTTTTACCTGTAAATGATGCTGCAGATACTGCAAATCTATTAAAAGACAACCTTACTGCATTAGATCCTAGTTTTGCTTTTTTATATGTTTGGGATGGAAATTCTTATAAACCTATAGGACAAGCAGCCGATGCTTTACAATTAGCTCCAGGACAAGCTTTTATGGTAAAAGCAAAGGCTGATGGCAAAACATTTATTTTTAAGAAATCGTTACAAAACCACAACAGTGGTTCGGCAACGTTTTATAAAAGTAGCACACCAACCCCTACTATTTCTGTACACCTTACAAATGGTACTTCAAGCAAATCTACTAATTTAGAATTTTTAGACAGTTCTACTACTGGTTTAGATGTAGGTTATGATGCAGGTGCCTACCAAGACGGTACCCCTTCTTTTTCTATAAACACCCATTTGGTGTCCGATAGCCAAGGCATCGATTTTACCAGACAATCTTTACCAACAAGTTTCTTAGAGAGTGAGGTTGCAATTCCTTTATCAATTAATGCAGGCATCAATGAAGAAGTAACCTTTAGTGTAGACACAAACAATCTACCCGATGGTGTTTCTGTGTATTTAGAAGATACTTTAAACAACACCTTTACAAACCTAACAGATGCACCTTTAGCGCTAAAGATTACTACAGCTTTAAGTGGTATTGGGCGTTTTTACTTACGCACCTCTAGCGGTGTCTTAAGTACAGAAGACAGTCTTGTGGGTGCTCTTATAAATTTATATAAGACTTCTAATGGTACTGTTAAGATTACAGGTTTAACCTCAGGGAGTGCTGCATCTTTTAGCCTGTTTACGATTAGTGGTCAAGAAGTCTTGGTAACTAAATTTAGGACTCAAAATGTACAAGAAATTTCACTACCTGCAAGTTTGTCTACAGGTGTTTACATTGTAGGTGTTGTATCTGATTTGGGTACATTTCATAAAAAGATAGTCATAGAATAAAGACTTTATTAAAATATATAATACACATGAAAAACAACAAAAAACAAGAAAAAGCTGAAATCTCTAGAAAAGAAGCAATTTCTAAAATAGGAAATTACGGTAAATACGCTGCATTAACAGCCTTGGGTACGTATCTAATTTTAAACCCACAAAAAGCGCAGGCCTCTAGCCCTGTAGATGATCCAGGTTCTGGAGATGATGGTTTTTAAAAAGAAACACACAAATAAAAATAAATAAACACAACAATAAATAAAAATTAAATTATGAAAAAAGTCTTATTATGTGCTGCATTTATAGCGGCAAGTTTTACAGGTATTGCACAGGTTGGTGTTGGTACTACAACGCCAGATGCTTCTGCGGCTTTAGAAGTTAAAAGTACCACCAAAGGTTTTTTACCACCACGTATGTCTACTATACAACGTGATGATATTAGCACTCCGGCAACAGGTTTAGTTATTTACAACACTACCCGTGACTGCGTACAGTTTTTTAATGGAGATTTTTGGTTTGATACTTGTACTCAAACAACAGAAAACCCAAACCTTACGGTTGCCAGCCCTACTTACCAAGGTACGTCTGTGATAAGCAATTATGGTATCGGCTACAATGGCGAAGCAGTACCTTCTGCTTCTACTATTACCGTACAATTAACCAATAACGCTGTAACTGAACAAAGCTATACGCTTAGCGCTACAGATAATGGTGGTTTGGGGTTAATTTACGCTGCCTCGGGCACGATAGATGCTGGTGCTACAATTGCCGTAATATTAATACCCAATACAACGGTTCTGCCAGATTTTGTAAGTGGTCCTTTAGTAATGCCATTATTAGGAACCAACTCTAACCTAATCTTAAGACCACGTATAGATATAAAATCGATACCCGCAAGTACTACCCAAGTAACAGATGTTGTGTATGGCACACAAACTTGGATGGACCGTAACCTAGGAGCAAGACGTGTAGCCACAGCTATAGACGATGTATTTAGCTACGGTAACTACTACCAATGGGGGCGCCCAGCAGACGGCCATGAAATAACGGTTTGGCATGGAAAAACGAAAAAAGCAGGTAGAGGGTTAGCAGTTGTTACCGCTACTTTAGCAACCGATGCAAACCCATCGTATGCTAATTTTATAACAACTGACAGTTCCCCTTTTGATTGGTTAGCTAATCCAGCGACATCAGGTACTGCGACTTTATGGGCTACCGCTAACCAAGGGCCTTGCCCTTATAATTATCATGTACCTTCATCGACGGAATGGGAGACCGCCGATGCAACTGATTTAGGTTGGCAGAATAATACAGATACCTATAATTCTCCCTTAAAACTACCCTCGTCTGGTCGCCGTGATCGTACCGATGGTTCGCTTTTCAATCAGGGTACCTTCGGCGGCTATTGGTCTAGCACGGTAAATAACACTAATGCCCGTCGCCTTACCTTCACTGACAGTACAGCCCTAATGGGCAACAACAATCGTGCGCAGGGGTTCACGGTGCGTTGCCTCAAAGACGACTAGAGCTCTTGGTTCTTTATATGGGTGCCCTTGGGGCAGCCTTTCTAACCGCGAAGCGGTAGATTTTTTTTATATATCTATACTACCTTTGTAAGCATTATAAAGGTAGTATCGTTTTTTAATACCAAAATTAAATGTACACATGACACTTTTAGAAAAAGTAATACTTCAAAGCACACATAGCTCAAAAATTGTGCTTTTTAAAGAAGGTATCTTTTATAAAGCATATAATGAGGGGGCATTTTTGCTGAGAGCTAAAAACTATAAAGTGTCTGTAAAAAAAAACAAAAATATAGAAACGGAAGTTATAAGTATTGGTTTTCCAGAGGTTGTGTTTATAAAAATGAAAACTAAATTTAAAGTAGTAGATCATGAAAATTATAAAATTTTAATAACTAATGAGTTACTAACAGAAATAGCTTACCAAGATTGGAAAAAAAAGATAATAAGTGCGCAAAATAACAGTACATATAAAATAACACCTCAGCAAATAGTAAAAGAATTAAAAGAATATACATTAGCTAATAAAACCCCTATGGAGGCTTTTATTTGGATGGCAAATTTGCAAAATAAAATTTAATGGCTGTGCTCTTTGTGCCTCTATGGTGCATTATTAAACACAAAGACACAGAGAACACAGAGAATAAAACAAATGCAAATAATTTTAGAAAACTTATACAAAGCTTATTTTGATGCTCGAAAAAACAAACGTTATACCAAAGAGCAGTTAAAGTTTGAAACTAATTACGAAAGTAATATAAACACCCTTTATGAGCAAATTATAACAAAAAGCTACAAAGTAAAACCTTGTAAAGCTTTTGTAATAGAAAAACCTGTATATAGAGAGGTTTTTGCGCCACAATTTGTAGATAGAGTAGTGCATCATTTTATTGTTAGGTATATAAATAGTGAAGTAGAAAAAAAATTGATACAAGATTGTTACAGTTGCCGTATAGCAAAAGGTACGCTTTACGGTATCGAAAGAGCTAAATATAATTTGCGTAGTGTAACACAAAATTATGCCAAAGATGCCTACATATTAAAGCTAGATATTTCTGGTTATTTTATGAATATGAATACAACTTTATTGTACCAACAAATAGAAGATTTAAAATTAATTAACAACCTAGAGTGTTCTGTAGCGGAAAAAGATTTTTTAAATTATTTGCTAAAAGAAATTATTTTTACAAACCCTATTCACCAATGTAAAAGAGTAGGTAAAAAAGAGTTGTGGCAGTTTATACCAAAGAATAAAAGTTTGTTCCATTCACCACAAAATTGCGGTTTACCTATTGGTAATTATACTTCGCAAATTTTTGGCAATATTTATTTGAATGAATTTGACCATTGGGTGCAATCATCCTTAGGTATAAAGCATTACGGTAGGTATGTAGATGATATGTTTTTTATGCACCAAGACAAGGATTTTTTAAAAGATTGTATCTCTACAATACAAAAAAAAATGAATACATATGGTATGGAAATTCATCCAAAAAAAATTTATTTTCAACACTATTCTAAGGGCTTGCATTTTTTAGGAAGGTATATAAAACGGTATAGAACGTATGTAAGCAGTAGAACTAAAAATAATTTTTTGCAAATGATAAAACGTATGGAAAAAGATTTAGCATTAGGTTTAGACCACCTTATAGATAAGCAACTTTTACCTTACTACCACAGTTGTATAAATTCGTACTTAGATTTTTTTATAAGGGCAAACTCATATTCATTTATTAAAAAAGTAATAGCTAATTTATCTAAAACTTTTTATGTGTTTTATTATTTTGAAAAAAAAGGTATAAGTTGGAAATGTAAACTAAAAAAAACGTTTAAAAATAATGGCATTATACTTCAACTTACCAGTATATAAAGAAAGTTATAATTTTCTATTATTAATATTTCAATTTTGCAGTAAATTACCAAGAGTATATAAATATACTTTAGGCGAGCGTTTAAAAAATGAAAGCACCAATGTGCTCATTAAAATATTCGAAGCTAGTAATACATCAGCATCATTAAAACAAAAAAATATAGAAGATGCTTTATTGCATTTAGAAAAATGCAGATTGTATATTAGACTCCTAAAAGACTTAAATATTTGGGGCGTTTCTAAACAAGCTGCCTTAAATCAAAAAATAGAAAGTATCTCTAAACAATTAACACAGTGGAGTGTTTATGTAGCCAGAGTTCGGTAATAAATAGATTGCTGAAGCGTGCATCTTAATCTTAACATAACACTATTTATAATAGTAAAGGAGCAATCAATTCAAATTAATTAGAATGTGTCAGTTTATGTTTATTTCCTCGTCTGGTAACCGTAATCGTACCAATGGTACGCTTAACAATCAGGGTACAAACGGCAACTATTGGTCTAGTACGGTAAGTGGCACTAATACCAGTAACCTTAACTTCAATAGCACAGTAGCCAACACGAACAACAACAATCGTGCAAACGGGTTCACGGTGCGTTGCCTCAAAGATTATAATACAATACTTCATTGTGTTTTTTTAATTATTATGTACATTAAATTTATAAAAAAATGAAACAAATTTTACTACTTTTTATGCTAGGTATTCAAAGCCTTGTTTTTGCACAAGCTACCTATACCATACAAGGGCATTTTCCAAACTTTCCCAATAGCCAATACGAGTTAAAAGGCTATAATGGCTTACAACAAATTACAATTGCTACCGCCAAGAGCAAAGAAGCGGGTACGTTTACACTCACGTATCCTGCAACGTATGTAGGAAATGCACAGTTGTATATGAATGGTGCGTACCAAAACTTATTTTTACTTCACAAAGAAAATATACACATTTTTTGGGAAGACCTTACCAAAAGAGAAGGCATGCAAATTACAGGCAGTGCAGAATATGATGCGTTTTTAAAAGGCATGAAAACGTTTCAGGATAGCGAGGCAAAATTGGGTGGTTTAAACTATTTGTTGCCCTTGTATAAAACAGACAGTATAAAACAACTGGTGTTTGCTAAAGAATTAGATACGGTTACCAATGCTTTTCCGGCATATATTAAAGCCTTGTCAGCTGGTTTGTATGTGCGTCAGTTTTTACTTGCCAAAGGGCTTATAGAACAAATGCCAAAGACGGTAGAAACGTATAAATGGCGTGCACCAGCGCACGTAGCAGAGTTTATGGCAATAGATTTTAAAGCCTTAAAACACGCAGGCTTGTATAAAGACCTTATAGAAGGCTATACCAATTTGGTAGAGCGTTTTCCGTTAGTAGAAGTAAACCTATTATTAACAGAAGCCATAAACAAAGTGGTAACCGAGCTAAAAGACCAACCGAGCACGCTACAAGAGATTTCGCTGCAATGGTTTGCGCTTTTAGAAACTAAAAGTCTGTTTGATGCTGCTGCACATTTGGCACAAACCATGCTAAAACAAAATACCGTGCTCGATGCAAAAAGTGTAGGCTTATATAAAAAATATGAAGCCTTAGCCATAGGTAACACCGCACCCAACATACAACTCACCAAGAAAAAAACGCTCCGTAACATTAACAACACTATTTTACTTGTATTTGGGTCTTCAGAATGTGGGCATTGTATGGATGCTAAAAAGGAATTAGAAGCGTATTACCCAAAATGGCAAGCAAAAGGCAACATAGAAGTAGTGTATATAAGCTTAGATACAGACATAGAATTATATAACAAAGCCTTCGGCAACACGCCTTGGCAAACCTATTGCAATTATAAAGGTTATGAAACCCAAGCCGCAAAAGACTATTATATAAATGCCACACCAACGTATGTATTATTAGACAAAGATTTAAAAATACTGGTGCATCCTAGATCTTTAGGGCAAGTAGATGCCTGGGTACACTATAAATTATAAGCTTTTTTATTAACAAAGGCAATGCAACCCATCATAGATATTCAATATTTAACACCTCTGATGGGTTCTTTTTTGCAGAATTATTTTGATAGCAAACCTTAAATTAAGAGTTAATTGTTCTAAAAAACTACTTTAAACCATCCCATTCCTTATAAAACTGCTGCAGATATGTTTCCATAAAAGCGTGTCTTTGTGTGGCTATTTTTTTTCCAGAAGCGGTGTGCATTTGGTCTTTTAATAAGAGTAGTTTTTCATAAAAATGATTAATTGTTGGGGCATTCGACTTTTTATATTGCTCTTTTGTCATGTTTAAATTCGGAATAATTTCAGGATCGTACAACGCTCTGTTTTTAAAGCCGCCGTAATTAAAACACCGTGCAATACCAATGGCACCAATTGCATCTAAACGGTCTGCATCTTGCACAACTTTTAATTCTATAGAAGTAAAATTTTCAGACACTGTATCAAAAGAATTTTTAAAAGAGATGTGCTGTATTATGTTTACAACATGCTTAATAATTTCTTTGCTCACATTTTGGTTTGTAAGAAATTCAAAAGCTACTCTCGGTCCAACAGTTTCATCACCATTGTAAAACTTAGGATCTGCAATATCATGCAAAAGGGCTGCTAAAGAAACTACAAAGACATTTACTTTTTCATCTTTAGAAATTAAAATTGAATTTTTAAAAACGCGCGCTATATGAAACCAATCGTGGCCGCCTTCGGCATTTTTTAATTCCTTTTTTACAAAGGCAATGGTAGCAGCAATAATTTTTTCTTTGTCCATTATTTTATGATTGCAAACCACATGTCGCGAACTATTAGGATAATAATGTTCAGGTGGTTTTGTAAAAATAAAAAATCCACTCTAAACAGAGTGGATTTTTTTTAAAAGTCTTTATTTGAAATGATACTAGCAAAATTCATCATAAGCTTGCGCTAAATTCTGAGCAATCATCTGTGCAGATCTACCTTCTATATGGTGGCGTTCTAACATGTGCACCAAGTTTCCATCTTTAAACAATGCAATCGCTGGTGAAGATGCTGGAAAAGGAATCATAAACTCTCTTGCTTTTTGTGTAGACTCTTTTTCTACACCTGCAAAAACAGTAGTTAAGTTAGTAGGTGTCTTTTCTGCAGCTAAAGAAGCAATTGCTCCTGGTCTTGCAGTACCAGCTGCACAACCACAAACTGAGTTTACCATTACTAAAGTGGTTCCTTTTTTGGACATTGCGTTATCAACGTCTTTACTTGTATATAATGCTTCAAAACCTGCGTTAGTTAATTCTTCACGCATTGGTTTTACTAATTCTTCTGGATACATAAATATTATAATTTTAAAAGGCAAAGATAAGAATAAGTTCAACAAAATTCAAATTTAAAGGCATTGTTGTTATAATGTAAATATCAATAAAATTGATGCTTTTAAAATAGTCTTAAAAATGCTGCTTTTCATATCTTTGAAAAATATAAAAAAGAATTATGGGAAATTTTACAAAATGGTTAGGAGCAGGTTTAGGATTTACTTTCGGTGGCCCAATTGGGGCTGCGTTGGGGTTTGCTATTGGTAGTTTTGTAGGTGGTTTTTCTGAAGCAGATTTAACCCAAGAACAAAAAGAGTACCAGCAAAGAGCTGGCAGTAGTAGAGGTAGCGCTGATACACAATCTGGAGATTTTGAAATGAGTTTACTTGTTTTGGCCTCTATTGTTATTAAGGCAGATGGCAGAATAGACCAGAAAGAATTGGATTTTGTGAGAGCACAATTTAAAGGAATGTATGGTAAAGAAAGAGCAAACAGTGCTTTTAAACTTTTTAAAGGGATTGTTAAAAAAGAGATTTCTGCAAGGCAAGTTTGTATGCAAATAAGAAGTCATATGCCACATGCTTCTCGTTTACAATTGCTTCATTTCTTATTTGGTATTGCAAAAGCAGACGGTTTTGTTACCGAGAGTGAAGTGGAAGAAATAAGAAAAATTGCAGGGTATCTTTATATTAATAATAGAGATTATGCCTCTATAAAAGCAATGTTTTATGATGAATCTGATAATGCATATAAAATTTTAGAAATTACAAAATCTGCTTCTACCAGTGAAGTAAAGAAGGCATATCGGAAAATGGTTAAGAAGTACCACCCAGATAAATTAGTAGGTTTAGGAAAAGAACATTTAAAAGGTGCTAATGAAAAATTTCAAAGTATTCAAGAAGCATATGATAGAATAAAAAAAGAAAAAGGAATGTAAATTGATTTCAAAAAGCTTGCTTTTTTATTCCTTTTAGGACAAGAAGTAGTGCTTCTATTTTATTTCTTATGTTGTAACTTCTTTACAACGCTTCAACTTTGCTATCTAATTTCTCCATCAAACTCAAAAAATTGATTAATTTCGCATTCTTATAAGAAACAATACACAATGAGCGCGAAATTCCCTGAATATAAAGGACTTGACTTACCAAAAGTAGCAGAAGAAATTCTAGAGTACTGGCAAGAGCATAAGATATTTGAAAAAAGTGTAACTACTCGAGAAGGCGCAAAGCCTTATGTTTTCTTTGAAGGGCCTCCTTCTGCAAATGGATTACCGGGAGTACACCATGTGTTAGCGCGCGCTATTAAAGATATTTTTCCACGTTATAAAACAATGAAAGGATACCAAGTAAAGCGAAAAGCTGGTTGGGATACGCATGGTTTACCTATAGAGTTAGGCGTAGAAAAAGAATTGGGTATTACCAAAGAAGACATTGGACAAAAAATTTCTGTAGAAGATTATAATGCCGCTTGTAGAACAGCAGTAATGCGTTATACAGGTATTTGGAACGATTTAACAGAGAAAATGGGCTATTGGGTAGATATGGAAGATCCATATATTACCTATGAGCCAAAATATATGGAATCTGTTTGGTGGTTGCTAAAAGAGATTTATAATAAAAAATTAATTTACAAAGGGTATACAATTCAGCCATATTCGCCAAAAGCAGGTACAGGTCTAAGTTCTCATGAACTAAACCAACCAGGAACCTACCAAGACGTTACAGATACAACTGTTGTTGCACAATTTAAAGCGATAGAAAGCACATTGCCAGACTTCTTACAAAACGAAGGAACCGTTTATTTTATAGCCTGGACAACAACTCCTTGGACGTTGCCAAGTAACACCGCATTAACGGTTGGCCCTAAAATAGAATATGTTTTAGTGTCTACCTTTAATCAATATACATTTAAGCCAATAAAAGTAATTTTAGCCAAAAAGCTTGTTGGTAAACAATTTGCAGGAAAAAATAATTTTGAAGTGGAAACTTCGGAAGCATTAAGCGCTTATAATACTGGCGATAAAAAGATTCCTTTTTACGTTGTAAAAGAATTTATAGGTAAAGACTTAGTAAACATTAGATACGAACAAATTTTAGAGTATTGCCTTCCAAATGACAATCCACAAGATGCTTTTAGAGTAATTTTGGGCGATTTTGTAACCACAGAAGATGGAACAGGAATTGTACATACAGCACCAACTTTTGGGGCAGATGACGCGATCGTTGCAAAACAAGCATCACCAGAAATTCCACCAATGTTAATAAAAGATGCTAATGATAACTTAGTTCCATTGGTGAATTTACAAGGAAAATTTAGACCAGAAATGGGTGAATTTGCTGGTAAATATGTAAAGAACGAATATTATAAAGATGGCGAAGCACCAGAAAGATCTATTGATGTTGAGCTAGCTATTAAATTAAAAATAGAAAATAAAGCCTTTAAGGTAGAAAAATACAAGCACAGTTATCCTAATTGTTGGCGTACCGATAAACCAATTTTATACTATCCTTTAGATTCTTGGTTTATTAAAGTAACCGATGTAAAAGATAGAATGCACAGTTTAAACAAAACTATTAACTGGAAACCAGAGTCTACAGGAACTGGGCGTTTTGGAAACTGGTTGGCAAATGCAAATGATTGGAATTTGTCGCGATCTAGATATTGGGGAATTCCGTTACCAATCTGGAGAACAGAAGATGGTAAAGAAGAAATTTGTGTAGGTTCTGTTGAAGAATTAAAAAATGAGATGGCAAAAGCTGTTGCAGCTGGCGTTTTAGCAAAAGATATTTTTGAAGATTTTGAAATTGGAAATAATTCTGAAGAAAACTACGCAAAAATAGATTTACATAAGAATATTGTAGATGAAATAATATTAGTTTCTGCAACCGGACAGCCCATGAAACGTGAAAGCGATCTAATTGATGTTTGGTTCGATTCTGGTTCTATGCCATATGCGCAATGGCATTATCCGTTTGAAAATAAACAGAAAATTGACGAAAATGAATCGTTTCCAGCAGATTTTATTGCAGAAGGAGTAGACCAAACAAGAGGTTGGTTCTATACTTTACATGCAATTTCAACAATGGTTTTTGATTCTGTAGCCTATAAAAACGTAGTTTCTAACGGTTTGGTTTTAGATAAAAATGGACATAAAATGTCTAAACGTCTAGGAAATGCAACAGATCCTTTTACAACATTATCTACATACGGTGCAGATGCAACCCGATGGTATATGATTGCAAATGCAAATCCTTGGGATAATTTAAAATTTGATTTAGACGGAATTGAAGAGGTGAAACGTAAGTTTTTCGGAACATTGTATAATACGTATTCATTTTTTACTTTATACACAAATATTGATGGTTTTTCATATGAAGAAGCAGACATTCCTTTAGAAAAAAGACCAGAATTAGACCGTTGGATTTTATCAGAATTACACACTTTAATTCATAAAGTAGATAAATTTTATGAAGCATACGAACCTACAAGAGCTGCAAGAGCAATATCAGATTTCACACAAGATTATGTAAGTAACTGGTATGTTCGTTTGAGTAGAAGACGTTTTTGGAAAGGAGATTACCAGACAGATAAAATTTCTGCGTATCAAACTTTGTATACATGTATGAATACAATCGCAAAATTAGGCGCACCAATTGCACCGTTTTTTATGGACAGATTGTATCAAGATTTAAACGCTGTAACGAAGAAAGAAACCTCAGAAAGTATTCATTTAGCAGATTTTCCTGTGTATAATGAAAGCTTTGTAGATAAAGGCTTAGAACACAAAATGGAAAGTGCACAAACCATCTCTTCTTTAGTACTTTCTTTAAGAGCAAAAGAGAAGATAAAAGTAAGACAACCACTTCAAAAAATAATGATTCCTGTTGACAGTGTAGCGCAAAAAGAGGCTATTTTAGCTGTTGCAGACCTAATTAAGAATGAGGTAAATATTAAAGAAATTCAGATTTTAGACGATGCATCAGAGATCTTAATCAAACAAATTAAACCTAATTTTAAAACGTTAGGTCCTAAATTTGGAAAAGATATGCGTTTTGTTGCCGCTGAAATTCAAAAATTCAACCAAGAAGATATTAACAAAATAGAAAAAGATAAACACATTTCTATTGAGGTTAACGAGAAAAATATTATTTTGGATGTCTCGGATGTAGAAATATCATCTAAAGATATAGAAGGTTGGTTGGTTGCAAATGAAGGTTTGTTAACAGTTGCCTTAGATGTTACTATCTCTGAAGAGTTGCGTAAAGAAGGAGTTGCCAGAGAATTGGTAAACAGAATTCAAAACGCAAGAAAAGATACAGGTTTAGAAGTAACAGATAAAATTAAGTTGACAATTTTAAATTTTGAAAACTTACAAAAATCTATTTCTGATAATAAAGAATATATTATGAGTGAAACATTAACTAAGGAATTGGTTTTTGTAGATGAATTAAGCAATGGTACAGAAATTGAATTTGATACCATTAAAAGTAGAATATTAATCGAAAAAATGTAATAGTATGTTGGACGTTAAATTAAGATATTCAGACGAAGATTTACAGGAGTTCAGAGTAATTATTGATCAAAAAATAACAAGAGCAGAGGCAGATTTAGCCTCATTAGAGAGTGCTTATAAAAATAATGCAGGAAACGGCACAGATGATACATCACCGTCATTTAAATCTTTTGACGAAGGTTCTGAAGTAATGAGCAAAGAAGCTAATGTGCAACTTGCCATAAGACAAGAGAAGTTTATTAGAGATCTTAAAAATGCCTTATTGCGAATAGATAATAAGACCTACGGTATCTGCAGAGTTACACGTAAATTAATTCAAAAAGAACGTTTAAAACTAGTGCCTCATGCTACTTTAAGTATTGAAGCAAAACGCAAACAATAACATTTAAAAAGCTTCCATATTGGAAGCTTTTTTAGTATTATAAACAGTAGTTAGTTTATTGGATTGCTCAACTAAAATAAAATGTAGTTAATGGATATTGGTAAGAATATTTTACTTAAAATACTGCCTTTATTTTTTCTGATGTCTAGTGGTGCTTTCTCTCAAAAAAAAATCATAAAAAAGTTTACAACCAACACTAAAGAAATAGCTATTTTTACTAAGGGTTTGGATGATTTGGTTTTAGAAAATTCAACTTCTGAATTCATAGAAATTTTGTTATATGCAGAAGACCCAAATAAGCAGCACATTGTAATTGAAGAAAAAAGCACCGAAACTGACATAAAATTTAAGATTCCCGTTTTTAAAAGTGAAGACGCTGTCTTTAGAAAGTACATTACAAAAAGATTAAAAAGAGCATCGGTAACTATTAAAATTCCAAAAAAAAAGGAGGTTTCTATTTTTGGAGAACACATAAATATTTCTTCTAAAAGCTACAATGGGAACTTAAATGTTTTGATAGAAAAAGGGATTGTTAAGTTAGACACTATTCAGCAAAACCTGGTCTTAAAAATGTATGAAGGAAACCTGTTTGGAGTGCTTAAAAAATCAAATTTAACAATAGCTTCTAAGATTGGTAAAATTAAAATTGATGCTGTTTTTTATAAAAAAAAGTACAAAGAAAACAGAATGGATACAAGCAAAGAAATAGCAATTACTACATTAAAAGGTAATATTTTCTTAACACACCGATAAATCTAATAATAGTGTTATTTTTGTTATCATAAATTTAAAAAAAATGTCAAAAAAGAAGCTGGCAATCTTTACTATAATTATTGCAATTTTATTAGATCAGATTATAAAAATCTATGTAAAAACGCACTTTATTTTGGGCGAAGAAGTAGTGTTTTTTGACTGGTTTAGAATCCATTTTACCGAGAACAATGGTATGGCAATGGGTTTTGAATTTGGTGGTAAAGCAGGAAAACTTTTTTTAACTTTATTTAGAGTGGTTGCTGTGTCTGCAATTATTTATTGGTTAATGGGTGCTATAAAAGCCAAAACACACAATGCTGTAATTGTGGCTATTTCTTTAATTTTTTCTGGGGCAGTAGGTAATATTATAGATTCTATTTTTTACGGAGTTATTTTTGACCACCCTACTCGCAGCCTAGCGAAAATGTTTCCAGAAAATACTACAGGAGAATTATTCTATGGAAAAGTAGTAGACATGTTTTATTTTCCGCTTTGGCAAGGAACTTTACCAGAATGGATTCCTTTTATGGGTGGAGAATTCTTTACTTTCTTTCAGTACATATTTAATCCTGCAGATGCTTTTATTTCTGTTGGTGTTGCTTTGTTATTTATTTTTAGCAAACAAGCGTTTCCAAAATAAGGGTACTAGTTATTTTTTAGAGAAAATTAGGAGATGCGAATTTTATGCGTTCTTAAAAAGAGGTTTTTTTAGAATGTTTATCTAAAGGGTGTCTATTTTCCTCTAAATTTCAAAGACTCTCTATGAATTCAGTTTATCAATTATAAATTTGCGTAATTTCGTAGCATGTCCACACCCTTAGAACTTCAAGTAAAAACCTTACCAAATGAACCTGGTGTTTATCAATATTTTGATAAAAATGAAGTAATTATTTATATTGGGAAAGCTAAAAACTTAAAGAAAAGAGTTTCTTCTTATTTTTCAAAAACACATGAAAACGGCAAGACCAAGGTTTTAGTAACTAAAATTGTAAGTATAAAACATATTGTTGTAGAAACTGAAACGGATGCTTTATTACTAGAAAACAATCTTATAAAAAAACACAAGCCACGGTATAATATTTTATTAAAAGACGATAAAACATACCCTTGGATTTGTATAAAAAAAGAACGATTCCCTAGAATTTTTATGACACGTAGGGTTATAAAAGACGGCTCGGAATACTTTGGACCTTATACTTCTATAAAAACCGTTCGAATTTTATTAGACTTAATAAAAGAGCTGTATCCTTTAAGAACTTGCACGTATGACCTAAGCCATCAAAATATAAATGAAGGCAAATATAAGGTCTGTTTAGAATACCATTTAAAAAATTGCAAAGGAGCTTGTGAAAATTTAGAAACAGAAAGTCATTATAACAACTCTATAAAAGCCATTAGAAATATTATTAAAGGAAACTTTAAAGAAGGTTTAGAGAAGTTTCAAGAAATGATGCTGGTATGTGCAGAAAAAATGGAGTTTGAAGAAGCTCAAAAAATTAAAGAGAAACTAAGCTTATTAGGCAATTATCAATCGAAGAGTACCATTATAAATCCTGCTATAAATAATGTAGATGTTTTTTCTATTATTTCTGACGAAACGCATGGTTACGCAAACTTTTTAAAAATTTCTAATGGTGCTATTATTCAATCTCATACTACAGAAATTAAGAAAAAATTAGCCGAAACAGATATAGAATTATTAACGCATTTTATTGTTGAAATAAGACAGCGTTTTAACTCTATTTCTCCGGAAATTTATGTTCCTTTTAATGTGAATTTGGGTGGAATAGTAAAAGTAACGATTCCTAAATTGGGAGATAAAAAACGCATTGTAGAACTTTCTGAAAGAAATGCAAAATATTACCGGCAAGAGCAATTTAAACAGACACAAATTGTAGATCCAGAGCGGCATGTAAAAAGGATTATGGCGCAGATGAAAAAAGATTTGCGTTTGCATGTAGAACCACGTCATATAGAATGTTTTGATAATTCTAATATTCAAGGAACGCATCCTGTTGCAGCTTGTGTAGTTTTTAGAGATGGGAAACCAAGTAAAAAAGAGTACAGACATTACAACATAAAAACGGTTGTAGGACCAGATGACTTTGGTTCTATGGAAGAGGTGGTTTTTAGACGTTACAAGCGCTTATTGGAAGAAGAACAGACTTTACCACAATTAATTATTGTAGATGGTGGGAAGGGCCAGTTATCATCTGGGTTAAAAGCTTTAGAAGATTTGGGTTTGCGTGGTAAAATAGCCATTATTGGGATTGCTAAAAGATTAGAGGAAATTTATTATCCAGACGACCCTATTCCGTTATACTTAGATAAAAAATCTGAAACCTTAAAGATTACACAATATTTAAGAAACGAAGCGCATAGATTTGGAATTACCTTCCATAGAAACAAACGAAGTAAAAGCGCTATAAAATCTGAGTTAGAGCAAATTCCTGATGTGGGTGTGCAAACAATTACAACTTTATTGCGCAAGTTTAAATCGGCAAAACGCGTGAAAGAAGCCTCATTAGAAGAATTAAAATTAGAAATTGGGCATGCTAGAGCGGTAAAAGTTTACACCTTTTATCACAAAAAATAAACGATATTTTTTAATTTTAAAGCAAAAAAAACCATGAAATTAATCATGGTTTTTAAGTAGTTACTCTTATTTCTTAGTCATTTTGTTTTGTGCTTAAATAGAATTCTTCATAGGTATTTAGAAGGTTCATTAAGCCAGAAATTAAATCTTTAGTTTCTAGCAGTAAACTAAAGTAAAGTGTTGTGTTTTTAGGACTTGTTTCATCTGTTCTAATTCTAGCAACTTGCTTTTCTATGGATGCTGTAACGTTTGTAAACAACTCTTGCTTTTCAATTAAAATTTCACCTAAATTATCAAAAGTTCTTTTTTCAAAAACATCTGCCACCTTTAATAATAAAGCAGATAATTCTTCATCTATTTGTTTAAGGTCGTTTAATTGTCCTTTCTTTAAGTTTTTATGATTGTTGTTTACGTGCTTGTAACTAGCTCTAGAAATATAACTAATAGATTGTGCAACGTCTTGTAAATAACCTAAGACCATAATATAAAACCTACTTGCTTGCACAGAAGTTTCATCTAATGACTTGATAAAATAGAAAACACCATCTTTTAATGAATCAATTTCATCATTTAACTTACCAACATGTTTGTCTGTTTTACGTAACTTATTTAAATCATGTTTTGCTAAATCATCTACTACATTGGTGTATAATTTATTTACTCTATTTGCAACGCTAGAAATATGATCTGCACTTTCTTCAATTACACCATTTATAGTAATTAATTCTGCTCTTTCAATATAAACTTGTTGTTTTTCTTCCTTCTTTCTTCTTCTATGAATTAACGTATTTCTTCCAATTAGAAAAGTAACTACTGCTAATAAAATAGGAATCATCACCATATCATAACTAATAAGATATGCAACTAAAGCTGCAGCTAAAAACGCAGTAATAGCGGTTAAAAACCAACCACCAATTACGTTTAAAACACCTGCTACTCTATATACTGCACTTTCCCTACCCCAAGCTCTGTCTGCTAAAGAAGTACCCATTGCTACCATAAAAGTTACATACGTTGTAGATAATGGTAATTTCATTGATGTTGCAATGGATATTAAGATACCTGCAACAATTAAATTTACAGCTGCTCTTACCATATCAAAAGCAGGTAATTCATATGTTTTGTCTTTTGGCAGTGCTATAACTGGTTTCGTAAATTTTGAATCTATAAAAGCCAAAGTTGGTTTTGGTATTACAAATCTAATTCCAGTATTTATTGTCATAGCTAGTCTTACGGTAACTCTAGATAACGGATTTGGCTTAAATTTTTCGTGCCCTTCTCCTTGTCTAGACAAGTCGATACCTGTTTTAATTACATTTTTAGCCTTGCTAGAAGTCCATAATGTAACTACCATAACTGCTCCAGCTAGCAACAATAGCCAAACGTTTGAAGGTACTTTTTTAGCTAAAACACCCATAGAGAATGCATCTGCAGAAACACCTGAAATACTCCAGGCTTCATAAGAATTCCAAGCAGCAATTGGCACCCCAACGAAGTTTACCAAATCGTTTCCTGAGAAAGCCATTGCTAAAGAAAAAGTTCCTATACCAATAATTAATTTTAAGATATTAATTTTAAATGCTTGTATTAGAATTTGAGATATAATTGACCAAACTACAAAACTACCAGCAATTATTAATATTGTATTTCCTTCAATTAAAAATTTAACATCTTTATAAAAAGGCGTTCCTTTCATTCCTTTTATAATAATAAAGTAGGTAATAGCAGTAATTGCAAAACCACCAAATAATGCACTTATATAAGTTGGTCTCTTATCAAAATTAAATGAATAAATTACTCTTGAAACAAATTGTACAATAGCACCAACTGAAAAAGCAACAACTACAGAGAGTAGAATTCCGAGAATAATTTTAGTTGCTGTTTCATGATTTATGTAGTTCCAAAGATCTGAAAAAGTTTGTGTATCATTTGTAGATATCTTTATTAGAGAAATACAAACGGCAGCACCCAGCAATTCAAATACAATAGAAACTGTCGTAGATGTTGGCATACCTAATGAATTAAAGATGTCTAATAAAAGAATGTCTGTAATCATTACTGCCATAAAAATAATCATGATGTCTTGGAACATAAACATGCTAGGATTAAAAATTCCTTTACGCGCAACTTCCATCATACCACTAGAGGTAATTGCTCCCATGAATACACCTAAACTGGCAATAATCATAATATTTCTTACAGATATTGCTTTTGAGCCAATTGCTGAATTTAAAAAATTTACAGCATCGTTACTAACTCCCACTACTAAATCTACAATAGCTAATACAGCTAAAGCAACTAACATCAAAATATATGGATCTCCCATTTTGTTTTATTAAATTAAGTTAAGCAAATTTACAAACACAGAAAGTTATGAATGTTACCTTTATGTTATGTTACGTATATTAAAAATGAATATCTACTTGCACTCTATACAGTAATTGATTCGTTTTAAAACCAATGTCTGTATAGCTTAAATCTGTTTGAACCTTTAAACTGTGCCCTGCAATGTACTTAGATAAGCCCAAAGTATATTGATTTTCACTACCTTTTCCAGTAATTTCTTTGTCTAAAGATATATTTGTGTAACGTCCAGAAAGTTCTACGGTTTTAGATACTAAATATCCGGTTTGTATATTTAAACCAGTACCTACTTGTACCTCATCACCTGTTAAACTTCCGTCGGAATTCTTTGCAAAAGCGTCGTCTGCAGTTCTATTTGCATATTCTGCCATTAAAGAAAATCCTTGGTGCTTATACATTGCGTCTAAAAATAATGTAGAAATATTTGTTGAATAAAAACCAGTATCATTCGTCATATAAGACCCTTGGTTACTTCGTGTTTTAGAAGCATTATTGTTAAAATCATATGCAACACCTAACGATAATTTAGGGCTTGGCTCAAATTTTAAATCACTTCCTTTATAATCTCCTTTACTTTTAAAATCACCAAAAGGAAATAATTCTACTCTTGTGGTGTATTGATGACCGCCAAGATTACCTGTTGTAATATTTCTTCCTTCACCTTGGGCAATAGAAAATATTTCTTTTACTAAAAAAGTGTCAGTTAAATTAAAATGATGTCTTAACTGCACGCCCATATCTCTATCAATTGTAAACCTGCTGTTTAGCAAAGAACGATCTACCTGTTGCAGGTTAGCAGAGGATATCACACGCTCTCTGTTTCCTGGTAGTTTTGTTTGCCCAAACCATAAGACAAAGTTTCCAGAGAAATTCCATTTTAAAACGGCATCTAAAATATATCTTGGCGCATTACTTGTGTATTCTGAAGCGCCAGATTGATCTCTGTTAGACAAACCTAATTCTACTTTGTATTTTAATTTTGGTGAAAATGCAAAACCATCAAATTTTAAACGAGAACGTCTAATTAACATGGAAGATTCTGGATTGGATAAACCATTATTTACATCCCATTTGCTAGTTGCAAGAGTTTGAAAACGAAGGCCAACCTTCATAGTCCAAGTGCTGTCTTGTCCTATTAAATTAAAGAGTCCTTTTCCAAATTTGGGAGCGTTTGTTTCTTGAGCATTGGTGTTTAAAAACGCACAAATACATCCTAAGATTACTACATTCCGTAGTTGAGATAATTTCATTACTATTAGTTTTTGTCGCTGCAAAGAACTGATAATAATGTTAAGGTAATGTTATCTAGAAGTTACTAAAACATAAAAAACTGCCTTAGCTAAAGGCAGTTTGTCATATAAAATAGTCGACAAAAACTAATGTTTTTATAATGACGATTAATCTTTAAAGATCAAGTCAAAAGTATAAGTATTTATCATGTTTTATGTTTAATTTAAATTACTAAAAGGTTAACAGTTTTTTGAACTTAACATTAAGTTAATGTTTCTGTAATACAATCATAATTTACTGCTAACACAGACTTAACAAAACAATAAGACTTTTGCACTAGAAAATAATCAACAATAATGAAGAAATTTTTATTTGTAATTTTTATTGCATTCAGTCAAATTGCTATTAGCCAAGACAAAGGGACATTAAAAGGGTTGTTAACGGATAAAGAAGCAAATAACGAATCTTTACCTTTTGCCAATGTTTTTATAATAGGAACTAATGTTGGAACAACGACAGATTTTGATGGGAACTATTCTTTTAAGGTGACTACTGGGACGCATGTTGTCTCTTTTAGTTTTTTAGGGTATAAAACAGTAGAAAAAACAATTACAATTGCAGCATCAGAAACACTAGTGCTTAATCAAATAATGTCTGCTGAAGAGGGCGTTGCTTTAGATGAAATTGTAATAAAGTCGTCTATAGGAAAGGAGTCTGCAAGTGCCCTTTTGTTAGAGCAAAAGAAAGCAACGGTAATCATTGAAAGTATTGGAGCTCAAACATTAGCTAAAGTAGGTGTTTCGAATGCTGCAAATGCAACAACTAAAATCTCCGGAGTCACTAAAAGTGAAAGTTCTGGAGATATTTATATTAGAGGTCTAGGAGATCGGTATTTATCTACTACAATGAACGGATTGCCAATTCCTTCTGATGATGTGGCTAATAAAAACATTAATTTAAACTTATTTTCTACAAATATCATTAAAAATATAGGTATCAGTAAAACGTATACAACAAGTAGTTATGCAGATCAAGGTTCTGGTAATGTAGATGTAAATTCTAAAGAATATTCTAAAAAAGGATATTCAATTTCTTTATCAAGTGGTACAAATACCAATGTTTTAAATCTTTCGGATGATTTTAGAACTACAATTATAAATAATGATGTATCGCTTGGTTTTCATAAAAAAGAATATGCACTTCAGAATTTAATTACTTTTCAAGGCTGGGATACGGAAACACTTTCTACTCCAATAAACTTTAGTGGTTCTTTTTCTGCTGCAAGAAAATTTGAAATTTTTGGTAAAGATTTGTCAATTTTTGTAAATGCTTCTCATTCTAAATCTTTTAATCATTTTAAAGGAGTCTTTAAAGCTTTTAGATCTAATGTCTTAGATGCAAGCTTTAATGATGCAGAACAATACAATATGAATTCCAATACTACCGGATATATAAATCTTGGTTTAAAATTAAATGATAATAATAAAATTAGATTCAATACTTTATTTGTAAACAAAGGATCAGATAACTTATATGAACAGGGTAGAGATGGTTTAGGTTATGTTTTTGATCAAGACCCGCAGGAAGAAGGAGCTTTTGTAAGAGATCAAAATTTTAAACAAACTACTCTTTTTATCAATCAGTTACTTGGGAAGCATAAGTGGAATGAAAATAACACATTAAACTGGGCGGCTGGTTATAACTTTGTTTTATCAGAAGAGCCTAATAGAATTAGAAATGAAGTAAATATTTTAGACATTACAACCTCACCTTCAATTCAATATGCACATGTTGGAGACTATCAGCAAAGAAAATCTAGCCAAAAAATTGAGGATACAGAGATAAATGCGCTGGTACAAAATAAATGGGTTTTAGGTATTAATGATGAAGATGATACGAAACCGTACTCTTTAAATTATGGAGTAAACTTTAGACATAAAGAAAGAAGTTTTAAATCTCTTTTTGTTGGTGTGAAAGCAAAATTTTTCACAGCGCCATCTGTCGATGAATTGTCTTCAACATTTACTAATACGGGTTTTAATAATGGATTAATCTTAAGAGTGAATCAAGCAGATAGATATGAAGCAGACTTAGATGTTTTTGCAGGGTATGTAAATTTTGATTTTTCTTTAGAAACTAAATTATCTGGTAATTTAGGGGTGCGTTTTGAAAAAGATGAAATTGCTGTTATTTGGGATGTTGCAAATTATGTGGGAAGAATAGGGACTTTAAATAGAAGCTATCAAAGTCTATATCCAAGTATAAATTTAAAATATGAATTAGCAGAAAACAACTATTTACGTTTTGCTTCTAGTATTACACAAACACTTCCAGAGTTTAAAGAATTATCCCCATTTGAATATGTATCACCAACAGGGCGTGTTATAAAAGGGAATCCTAATTTAGAGAAATCTGAAATTTATAATTTTGATTTAAAATACGAGATGTTTCCGCAAAGAGGGCAGCTTTTTTCTGTCTCTACTTTCTATAAACAAATTAATAACCCAATCAACCTTGCGCAATCAAGAGGGTCCTCTGGAAACTTTATTTACTTTAATACGGGTGAAAAGGCAACTGTTTTTGGTTTAGAGCTTGAGGCAAGAACAGATTTAATTAAGAATTATGATGACCAGGGTATATTAAACATAACTGGTAATATTACCAAAATGTGGTTAAAGCAAGATTTATTAGAAGATTATCAATATAATAATATTACAGAATCTAGTTTACAAGGTGCTTCAGACTTTATTGTAAATAGTTCGTTAAGTTATAATGATAAAAAAGAGCATGCATTTATTGCAACGCTAACAGGGAACTACTCATCTGATAAAATATTTTCTTTAGGTTCTCCTGAAGATAAAACAAATAGTGCCTCTTTATATAATGATGAAATTATTGAAAAGGGATTTGTTTCATTAGACTTTGTAATGAGTAAAGATTTAACAAAAAACTTAGCTGTAAAATTAGTAGGAAGAAATTTATTAAATCCAGAAATTAAACAAACCCAATTAGTAAAAAGCTTTATTACAAATATAGAAACAAATGAAACTGTATTGTCATATAAAAAAGGTAGCCAGTTAACAGTAAGTTTTAAATATAGCTTTTAACCAATTAATAATTCCTTAACAAAACAGTTAAATTATCACACAAACCTAACACATTATTAATCTTTAGATAAAGAAAATTTAAGAATAAGGCAATTTCTTTGTATAAAATTAATAACCATATTAAACTAAAAATGAAAAAATCAATTTTAAAAATTTTAAACGTAGTAGCTTTTTCTTTAGTTACTTTAACGCTAACAAATTGTGGTAGTGAAGATCCTATTATCATAGTAGATCCAATGTCTGATGTTGTAACTAGATTAAACTCAGGTATGATGGAAGGTAATTTAGATGAAAGTTATACTTTAAATTCGAGCACTGTTTATAGCTTAACTTCTTCTTTTATAATTGAATCAGGGGTAACGTTAACAATTCCTGCAGGTACAAATATACAAGCCGTAAATGGTGGGACAAGTGTTTATATTGCAGTTCTAAAAGGTGGTAAAATAGATATTCAAGGAACTGAATCTAGTCCAGTATATATGTCTTCTGCTTCAGGAAACTCTGGAGATTGGGGAGGATTAACAATTTGTGGAGATGCAACTACAACTGCTGGTATAGATGCTGAAGCAGAAGTTGGAGGCTTTATTTATGGTGGAACAAATGATGCTGATGATTCAGGATCAATTAACTACTTAATAATTAAAGGAACAGGAGCTCAAATTAATGCAGATTCTCAATACAATGGGGTTTCTTTATATGCGGTTGGTTCTGGGACATCGATTAGTAATGTAGCTGTTATAGATGGGTCTGATGATGGAATAGAGTTTTTTGGAGGAACCGTTTCTGCAACTAATTTATTTTTAGAAAATAATGAAGATGATTCTATAGACTGGACAGAAGGATGGAATGGAACCGTAAACAACGCTTATATTTCTCACACAATTGCAGGTTTTTCTACTGTTTTTGAAGGAGACAAAGATAATGGGAATCCAAAATTTAATAACATTACAGCAATCTCTACTGTGGGTGGAACAGCTTTACAATTTAAAAAAGAATCAGGGGCTACAATTACAGGGTTATCTTTAACAGGATATGATGTATCTATAGATATGAAAGATAATGGAGCATTAACAAATGTTTTGATTGATGGAACTGTTGCAAACCCTTCATTATCTTATACAAACACAGCTAGGGTTACTGCAGCAGATTTTACTTGGGTAAATTCTAGCGTTTCTATAACAACCTTGCCTTTACAAGGAACTATTGCTGGTAAAGTTACTTTAGATGCTTCAATATTATATGTATTAAGTTCTTCTTATATTGTTCAGGCTGGTGGAGAATTAGTAATTCCTGCAGGAACAAAAATTCAAGCTGAATCTGGTGGAACAGATGTGTATATTGCTGTATTAAAAGGAGGTAAGATAGACGTTCAAGGTACTGCAGATAATCCTGTTGTGATTTCTTCTACTGCAGCTTTAGGTGGAGATTGGGGAGGATTAACTATTTGTGGAGACGCTACAACTTCTGCAGGGGTAGATGCTGAAGCTGAAGTTGGTGGTTTTATCTATGGAGGTGCAAATGATACTGATAACTCAGGATCAATCAAGTACTTGGTAATAAAAGGTACAGGAGCACAAATTAATGCAGACTCTCAATACAATGGAATTTCTTTATATGCGGTTGGCTCTGGAACTATTATAGAAAATGTAGCTGTAATTAACGGTTCAGATGATGGTGTTGAATTCTTTGGTGGCACAGTTTCTTTATCTAACATATATTTAGAGAATAACGAAGATGATGCTGTAGACTGGACAGAAGGATGGAATGGTACTGTAACGAATACTTACATTTCTCATACTGTTGCTGGTTTTTCTACTGCTTTTGAAGGAGATAAAGATAATGGTAACCCTCAATTTGTAAACTTAACAGCAATTTCAACTGTTGGTGGAACAGGGTTACAGTTTAAAAAGACTTCAGGAGCTACGATTACAAACATTTGGTTAGAAGGATATGATGATAATATCGATATGAAGGATGGTGGTGCATTATCTAATGTTCAGATTGATGGAGCTGATGCTTCAACTACGGCAGATTACAAAACAGGAACTAAAGTAGATGTAAGCGGATGGACTTGGAAAAGTGCAGGTTTATAATAGACCTTATTATGAATGGGAAAAGGAAAGAACAGGCTTTTAAGCCTGTTTTTTTTGTTTATAAATTAAGTTTTACTTCGTTTTGTTTGCACAGCAGGCTATTTTACAATCTACTTTTTAAACCATTTAAATAGTATTGTGCTCGTATTTTTCTTTACATGTATCAGAACACTCTAGCGCTTATTTAGAACCAGTAGGTTTTATGATGCTTTCTGATGCTTTGTATAAATCTCCACCAGCAATGCCATCTACAAAGGTAATTAAGTCTTTCTTAGAAGTCGTATTTCCATCAAACTCTATTGTTGCAATACTATCTATAAAAACAACTTTTGCAGCTAATACACCTTCTTTTTTAGAGAGTTTAGATTGAATTATTTTTGCACAACCAATCTCGCAAGTCATTCCAGAGATTGTTAACGCAATACGCTCTTTTTTCACTTCTTTATTTTCTTTACACCCTGTTATAATAAAACAAGCTAATACTATTGCAAAAAATATATTTTTCGTGTTCATCTGTTTTTAATTTCTACAAATTTATATATAATGGGCTTGATATCTAATTTTTTGTCGGATTTTTGACAAAAAATTAACTAAACCATGAATAATCAACAACAAAAGTGGCTGTATTTTAGTTTACTTTCTTTGGTCTGGGGGAGTTCATTTATATTAATGAAGAAGGCATTGTTGGGTGTTACTCCTATTCAATTAGGCGCTTTAAGAATGGTTTTTACTGCAGTTTTTTTACTTTCTGTTGCTACTCCATCTTTAAAAAAAATAGAAAAGAAACATTATAAATATATATTTTACACCGCTATTGCAGGTACTTTTATTCCTGGGTTTTTATTTGCATTTGCAATTACAAACATAGATAGTGCTGTAGTTGCTATTTTAAACTCCTTAACTCCTTTTTACACTTTAATTTTGGGAGCATTGGCGTTTGGTTTTGCTTTTAATAGAACTCAATTTTACGGAATTATAATTGGGTTGGTAGGTACGCTAATTCTAATATTAAAAGGTGCAGACTTAAATCCGGATCAGAATTACTGGTACGCTTTGTTAATAATTATAGCGTCTTTTGGGTATGCACTCAATGCAAATATGATTAAGAAATACTTAAACGATTTAAATGCACTTTCTATTGTAACTGGTAATTTTTTACTATTGCTCATTCCTGCAATTATTGTTTTAGCCTTTACAGATTTTTTTAAAACGTTTGATTTAAAAAATGAGATGTTAATGAGGTCTTTGGGGTATATAACAATTTTATCAATTGTAGGAACAGGTATTGCAAAAACTATTTATAATAAATTAGTTCAGGTTTCAGATCCTGTTTTTTCGTCCTCTGTAACCTATATAATTCCTTTAGTTGCTATTTTTTGGGGAGTTTTAGATGGTGAAAAATTAAGTACATTTCAAATATTTGGGGGAGTTATTATTCTTTTAGGTGTTTACTTGGTGAATAAAAAAAAGTAGTTTTTTAGGTAAGAAGCAAGACGATACTTTTATCAATATATATTATTTGTGATAAAACTAATATTAAAAAAAAAGAGTCAAAACGCACTGTTTTGACTCTTGATCTATTTTCTTGTTGTAATGTATTATTTATTTAAAATCTGCATCAGAAACGCCTTCATTTACTTTAATTTCCTGCACTACGAAATCTAAATTCATTGGGCCAGATTTAATTCCAATCGCATGCGGAAATTTAACTCCGTTTACTTCTTTATAATCAGAATATACCGTTGGTGTTTTCACTTCTTTGCCATCTGGTGTTTTTGTTGTTGTTACTTCTTTTACTTTTAAACCAGAAGTCATATCGTAATAAATTTCGCTATCCTTATATTTTAAAACAATAGCATTTTTACCTTCTAAAGGCTCAATTCTTAACAATTCTCCAGAAGTATATGCTAAGTCTTTAAAAATACCACTTTCAGCTTGTGCTTTAGAAATTTCTTCTGCAGTCATATCTTTCTTTTGACCTCTTGAAGAAGAGTACCCTGAAGTTCCGTTAAAAACAGTTTTTTGCATGGTGTTTCCCATTACAGAAATTTCCTGTGAAGATTTATTAGGTGCGGCAGCTTTCATTGTCATTACTAAAGGCGTTCCTTGGATAGTTGCATTTGCAATGGTAATTGTAGTTTTAACAGCCATTACTTTTTCTTCACCTCCAATTGCAACTATGTATTTATTAATTACAGTTTCTGCAGTCATTCCCTCAGGAATTGGCAAGGTCATTTCCGGCTTCTCTGTTGGGTTTCCTTCGGTATCAAAATAATTGATAACATAATCTGTTTTCTCTAGGTTTTTAAGAACATCAATTCCTTTACCCGTAACCATAATTCTTGCCTTGTCTCCTCTAAAATATTTAATGGCTGCATTTTGCACGTCATCTACCGTTACAGAATTTATGTTTTTAATGTAGTTTGCATAAAAGTCTTCCGGTAAATTATAGAGTGCAATATTTAACGCATAGTTTGCCGCAGTCGCAGGTTTTTGAACATCCATTACAAAACCACCAATATATTCTTCTTTAGCGTCTTGTAATTCTTTTGCAGATACCTTTTGGTAACGAATGGTATTGATTTCTTTTTGCATTTCTACAATAGCACTATCCGTAACCATGTTTCTAACACCTGCAGTTGCTTTAAAAATACCTGTTTGTCTGCTTTGGCTAACTCTAGAATAAGACCCATAAGTATATGCTTTGTCTTCTCTTAGGTTTTGAAAAAGTCTTGCAGAACCACCGCCACCAAGAATTTTATTAGCTAATAATGCTGCATAATAATCGGGATCTCCTAAAATTAAATCGATTGTATTTACAATAGAAATTTCAGATTGATTTGCATTAGACATGTTTACAAAATTAATTTCTGCAGTGGTAACATTTTCTGGCTTTGGAAAACTAGAAACAGGAATTTCTCCTTTTTTCCAATCAGCAAATAAAGATTTTACTAATTTTTTAGTTTTTTTAGCGTTGATGTCTCCAACAATAATTAAGTATGCGTTGTTGGGCCTATAATACGTGTTAAAGTTACTTTTAACAGCTTCTAACGTAATATTATTTACAGATTTTTTACTAGTAAACTCTCCGTAAGGGTGCTTTTTTCCGTATACCAAAAGACTTTCTACTCTGTTCGCAATCGCAGGAATGTTTTTTTCATCAACTTTTAAACCTTCTAAAGTTACTTCTTTTTCTTTGTCAAATTCTTCTTGTGTAAATTCAGAATTTTTTACCCCATCTGCCATTAAGCCCAATACTTCTGGGAAGTATTTTTTTAATGATCTTGCAGAAGCACCAGTACTAAAAAAACCGACACTTGCGCCTAAAAAATCTACCGTTTCATTAAATTCATCTTTGGTAATATTAGAAGTCCCTCTACCTAGTAAACTTCCCATCATGCCAGAAACGCCAGCAATTTCTCCTTCAAAATAAGGCTGATTATCTATTCTTAAAGTAGCAGCAACTCTTGGTAATTTATGGTTTTCTACCATAATTACGGTAAGGCCGTTCTCTAAAGAAAACTTCTCTGCAGTTCCTAATTTTACTACAGGATCTGGTCCTGGAGTGGGCATTGTACTTCTGTCTATTTGCGCATTTGCGGCAAAAGACATTGCTATAATTGCTATAATTGATAAAATTTTTGTCTTCATCTTTTTTATTATTTTTTCTTAGGTAAATATTCTAAAATTAGTCTCTGATTATTATTCAAATATTTATTTGCAACATTTCTAATTTCTTCGCGAGTAACAGATCTGTATATATCTATTTCAGAATTAATTAAATTAGTGTTACCATACATTACGTGGTAACTTGCTAAAGAACCTGCAATACCAACAACACTAGCATTAGAATTTACATAATTGTTTTCAAACTGATTTTGTAATTTTTGAAAAGCTTTTTCAGAAATTAAATCGGTTTGAATTTTTACAATTTCTTCATCCATTTCTACAATTAATTGATCTAAAGTAACATCTCCTAATGGCAGCGAGAAAAGAGCATAGATACCATAATCTTGCTGACTAATATTAACTGCTTGCACAGCTAAGGCCTGTTTATTGGTGTCTACCATTTTCTTGTAAAGCACAGAACTTTTACCAGCACTTAAATAAGAGGAAATCATGTCTAAAATTTTAGAATCTCTTGTTTTAAAAGAAGGTGTTCTATAGGCAGCAATTACTGCAGGTATTTGAATATTTTCGTCATAAGCTTTTGCTCTAAACTCTTCAGTAATTGGTATTTCAGTTGGAAAACTTCTAACTACGTCTGCACCTCTAGGTATTGGTCCAAAATAATCTTGAATCATTTTTTTTGTAGCTGCAAAATCAATATCACCAGCAACCACTAAAGTAGCGTTGTTTGGCACATAGTATTTTTTGTTAAACGCTAAGAACTCTTCTAAAGTTGCCGCATCTAAATCTTTCATATACCCAACATTTGGATCTTTGTAAGGGTGTACTTTAAATAAATTTTTGCTTATTTCATTAATAATTTCAGAATAAGGTCTTGTACGTTGTCTCTTTTCTTCTTTTACAACCTCATTCTGAGTATCTACACCTTCTTGTTTAATAATTGGGTGTAATAAACGTTCAGATTCCATCCATAAACCTAGCTCTAATTTGTTAGAAGGAAATATTTCATAATAATAGGTTCTGTCTTGAGAAGTATTTGCGTTGTTCCTTCCTCCATTGGAAGAGACAATTTTAAACCATTCCCCTTTTTTTATATTCGCTGTTCCTTCAAAGAGTAAGTGCTCAAAGAAATGTGCAAAACCAGTCCTTTTTCTGTCGCCATCTTTACCACCAACTCCATACATTACAGAAGTAATGACAACAGGAGCAGATTTGTCTTGATGCAATATTACATGCATTCCATTATTTAAATCGTACTCCTCAAATTCTACTTTTTGTGCATTTGTAGAAGTTACAAGCAACATAATGGAGGCCAGTGTTAAAATACTTTTTTTCATTTATTTTTTGTTTAGTTCATAATAATTAAAGTATAGGACGTTACTATTCAATTTTTGTTACAAAAATTAATAAGAATTACCCTATATCTCAAAAATAGGAAGAATCTAATTAGAGAGGAAATGATAAGCTATACATTCACTTTATTTTAACACTTTTATTTTTTTAAAGCAATGTTGTAGCTTTCTAAAAAAGATGTATATTTGCATCCTCATTTTTAGTAGAGAAAGTGAGTTAACTAGTAGTAATACGCAAAACAAATAGTATGTACGCAATCGTAGAGATAGCAGGGCAGCAGTTTAAAGTAGCACAAGACCAAAAGGTGTATGTTCACCGTTTAAAAGGAGAAGAAGGATCAAAAGTAACTTTTGATAACGTCTTTTTACTTGATGACAATGGAACGATATCTATTGGCGCCCCAGCTATAAAAGGAGCCGCAGTAACGGCAAAGATTTTAGGTCACTTAAAAGGTGATAAAGTAATCGTTTTCAAGAAGAAAAGAAGAAAAGGTTACATTAAGAAAAATGGACACAGACAAGCCTTAACTGAGATTCAAATTGAATCTATTGCTGCATCTGCTCCTAAAAAAGCAGAAGCTCCAAAGGCAGAAGCTCCAAAAGCAGAAGCAGTATCTAAGGACTTAAGTTCTATGACTGTTGCAGAATTAAAAGCTTTAGCAAAAGAACAAGGTATCTCTGGATATACTTCTTTAAAGAAAGCAGAATTAATCGAAGCTTTAACTAAATAAGAATTTACAAATTTTAAAACCATAACATCATGGCACATAAAAAAGGAGTAGGAAGTTCGAAGAATGGTAGAGAATCAGAATCGAAACGACTAGGAGTAAAAATATTTGGAGGACAAGCTGCAATAGCAGGTAACATTATTGTTCGTCAGAGAGGTACAACACACAATCCAGGAGAAAACGTTTACATGGGTAAAGATCACACTTTACATGCAAAGGTTGATGGAGTAGTGGAATTTAGAAAGAAAAAAGACAATAGATCTTATGTTTCTATAACACCATTTGAAGCTTAGTTAAATAAGTTTTAAAAAGATAAAAAAGCACTAACATTTATTTGTTAGTGCTTTTTTACGTTTTAGAACATTCCATTTTGTATTTTTACTTTTATGAGATTAGTGTATCATTTTGCGATTTTTTTAGCATCAATACTTTTGCCTTTAATTGCTGTTTTTAGTAAAAAAATAAAACTATTTGTTAGTGGTAGAAAAGATACCTTCTCTAAAATTGCTTCTTTAAAAAATGAAAAGACTCTTTGGTTTCATGCTGCCTCTTTAGGTGAGTTTGAGCAAGCAAGACCAATAATTGAGGCGTTAAAAAAGAAACACAAACATTATAAAATTCTTGTTACTTTTTTTTCTCCTTCTGGTTATGAGGTTAGAAAAAATTACAACTTAGCAGATGTTGTTTGTTATTTACCGCTAGATTCTAAATGGAATGCAAAAAAGTTTATAGCATCAGTAAATCCAACTTTAGCAATTTTCATAAAGTATGAATTTTGGCCAAATATTTTAAACGAACTGCAAAAAAAAGAAATTAAAACTATTTTAGTTTCTGGGATTTTAAGGAAAAATCAATTATTTTTTAAGAGTTATGGTGGCTTTATGAAAAAGTCTTTGGAAGCTTTTCATCACTTTTTTGTTCAAGATAACAACTCCAAAGAACTTTTAAATAGTATTAATTTTACAAATGTAACAGTTGCAGGAGATACCAGGTTTGATAGGGTTTTAGAAATTTTAGAACAAGATAATTCGTTGGATTTTATAAACGAATTTAAAGATAATACATACACCATTGTTGCCGGAAGTACCTGGGCAGAAGATGAGAAATTGTTGGTGGATTATATAAACAATGAAGCGTTAGTGGGTGAGAAACTTATAATTGCACCTCATAATATTAAGCATGCTGCAATCTTAGAAATGAAAAAATCTATCCATAAAAAGACGCTTTTATATTCTGAATTTAAACATGCTCAGTTTGAGGGAAATTTGAAGGATTATCAGGTATTTATTATTGATACTATTGGGATTTTAACCAAGATTTATGCAGCTGCAGACATCGCATATGTTGGTGGAGGTTTAAGAACAGGCCTACACAATATTTTAGAACCAGCTACTTTCGGTATTCCTGTTTTGATAGGTAATCAGTATGATAAATTTAAGGAGGCTGAAGACCTGGTAAAAATAGGCGGTTGTATTTCAGTGAAAAATCAACAAGAATTTACAGAGAATTTGATCAATTTAAAAGAAGATGAAAGCTTTAGAAAATTAACTGGAGTTATCAATAAAAAATATATAAAACAGCATCGAGGTGCAACAGAATTAGTTATGAATTATATAAATACTCAGTTATAGAAAATGGATTTTATATTAGAACCTTGGCCTTGGTATGTTGGCGGTCCATTAATAGCAATTTCTTTATTGTTGTACTTTTATTTTGGTAAAAACTTTGGAGCTTCAACAAATTTTGAAACGTTGTGCACTATGGCTGGGGCAGGAAAAGTTTCAGATTATTTTAAGAAAGATTGGAAAGAACGCGATTTTGCGTTACTATTTGTAATAGGGTTAATTATTGGTGGTTTTATTTCTGCTATTTATTTAATTCCGAATCAGACAGTCGATTTAAACCCGAGAACAGCGCAAGAATTAACAGAGTTAGGGTTTTTGAATGTTGGAAATCATTATTTTCCTGATGAAATTTTTGGTAAAAGTGCCTATTCATCTGTTAAAGGATTTTTAATTTTAATAGTTTCAGGATTTTTAATTGGTTTTGGAACCCGCTATGCGGGTGGTTGTACTTCTGGACATGCAATTACTGGCTTAAGTAGTTTGCAGTTGCCTTCTTTATTGGCTGTAATTGGATTTTTTATTGGTGGTATTATTGCAACTTGGTATCTAATTCCTCTAATATTTTAATTATGAAGAATAGTAGATTTTTAATATTAGGAATTTTTTTCGCAATTGTATTAAGTAAAACGCAAGCTATTTCTTGGTATCGTTTTTATGAAATGTTTACCTTTCAGTCTTTTCATATGTTTGGTATTATCGGAGGCGCAGTTGTAATTTCTGCCCTATTTATGCAGTTATTTAAGTATGGGAAAATAAAAGATATTAACGGAAATAAAATTATACCAAAACCAAAGAAAAAAGGCTTTATTAGTACTATTTTAGGAGGTACTTTTTTTGGATTAGGTTGGGGTATTTCAGGAGCGTGTGCGGCACCAATTTTTGTAATTTTAGGGTTTCAATTAGTTCCTGCTTTAATACTGTTACTTGGCGCACTTATAGGTGCATTTATGTACGGATTACTAAGTAAAAAATTACCAAATTAAATGAATAAATTGGTAGATAATTTTGGGAGGCAAATGGAGTATGTCCGTTTGGCCGTTACAGACAGATGCAACCTACGTTGCCAATACTGTATGCCTGCTCAGGGGATAGACATTGTGCCAAGACAAGAGTTATTAACCTTTAAAGAAATGTACCGCTTAATTCGCGTATTAACAGAGTTAGGTGTTCATAAAGTACGCTTAACTGGTGGCGAACCTTTCGTGCGCAAAGATTTTGTTGGTTTTTTAGAAATGTTGTCTCATAACGATTTGTTAGAGGCCATTAATATTACTACAAATGGGGCGCTAATTTCTCATCATATTGATCGTATTGAAAAGCTAGAAAAAGTAAAAGATATCAACCTAAGTATTGATAGTTTAAGTAGAGAAAAGTTTGCTAAAATTACTAGAAGAGATGCTTTTTCTGAAGTTTATAAAACTTTAGAATTGCTTGAAAAAAGTAGTTTAAACTTAAAACTAAACATAGTAGTACAATCTGGTGTTAATACAGATGAAATTGTAGACTTCGTAAGATTTACAAAAAACAAAAATGTTGCCGTGCGTTTTATCGAAGAAATGCCTTTTAACGGAAAAGGCCAGCGAGAAATGCAAGAAAATTGGACGTTCAAGAAGATTTTAAACGAGATTAAAACCGAGTTTAATGTGAGAGAGTTGGTGTCAGAAAAATCATCTACTTCAAGAAATTATGCCATCGATAATCATTTAGGTACTGTTGGAATTATTCCTGCATTTACGAGAACTATTTGCAACAATTGTAATCGAATTAGAATTACATCTACTGGTACTTTTAAGAATTGTTTGTTTGATGACGGTGTTTTTAATTTAAGAGATTTTATGCGAAAAGGTGCATCTAATGAAGATTTAAAAGAACTTTTCTTGTCTTTAGTAAAAGCGAAACCAGAAAACGGTTTTATAGCAGAAGCAAATCGTAAAAACGGAGCTGCTTCCGAGAGTATGAGCACAATTGGAGGGTAAAGAAGTTTAATCGCGTAAACCAGTTAATTAATTATTTATTCTAAAAAAATGATATCCGCACAAGAAGCCTTAAAAACCGTTTTAAATTCAGTCCAAGATTTTGGGGTTGAAGAAATTCCGTTTTTAAAATCCGTTGGTAGCATTTTAAAGGAAGAAATTTTTGCAGACAGAGATTTCCCGCCGTTCAATAGAGTTTCTATGGATGGTATTGTCATCGATTATACGTCATTTAAAAACGGACAAAGAGCTTTCAAAATAGAAGGAATTCAGGCTGCAGGAAGCGAGCAAATAACACTTTTAAATACCGAAAATTGTATTGAAGTGATGACAGGTGCTGTTTTACCAAACAATGCAAATGCGGTAATTAGATATGAAGATGTAACGATTGATAACGGAATTGCAACCATTACTATAGATACTATAAATAAAGGTCAGAACATCCATACAAAAGGAAAAGACGGTAAGTCTGGAGTGCTGTTAATTCAAAAAAACACAATCATATCAGCAGCAGAAATAGGTGTTTTAGCCACTGTGGGTAAATCGGTTGTAAAGGTTGCCAAACAACCAAAAGTAATGATTGTTTCTACTGGGGATGAATTGGTTGGCGTCGCTGAAACGCCGTTAGCACATCAAATTAGAAGAAGCAATGTATTTACCCTAGTTTCTTTGTTAGAAAGGTTACATATTCCGTCTGAAACAGCCCATATTACAGATGATAAATCAATTCTAAAGTCGAAAATAGCTACCTATTTAAAAACATATGATATATTGCTTTTTAGTGGTGCAGTAAGCAAGGGTAAATATGATTTTCTACCAGAAATTTTTGAAGAATTAGGCGTCGAAAAACAGTTTCATAAAGTAGCACAAAGACCCGGAAAACCTTTTTGGTTTGGGTGCACAACGGCCTTAAATATGAGCAATTATGGCGGGAATATAAATAACAATAAAAAGACAATTGTCTTTGGTTTTCCAGGAAATCCTATTTCGACATTTGTAAATTGTTTGGCGTATTTTTATCCTTGGTATTACAAAGCTCTAGGGATAGAAGTTAAAGAAGAAACGGCTATTTTAGGAGAGGATATTAATTTTAAGCCAAATTTAACGTACTTTTTACAAGTGAAACTAGAAAATAAAAAGGGTCAATTAATGGCGTATCCAATTAAAGGAAATGGTTCTGGAGATTTGGCAAGTTTGGTAAATACAGATGCGTTTATTCAGTTACCAACCGATAAAATTGAGTTTAAAAAAGGAGAAGTTTTTCCGATACTAAAATATAGATAATGAGTGAATTCAGTCATTTAAATCCGAAAGGAAATCCTAAAATGGTAAATGTTTCTGACAAGAAAATTACCAAAAGAACTGCCATTGCAAAGGCAACCATGTTTTTAGGGACAGCAATAATTTCTCATTTTACAAATGAGGAACTAATCACAAAAAAAGGACCTGTTTTTCAAACAGCAATTATTGCGGGAATTCAAGGGGTGAAAAAGACCTCGGAATTAATACCTATGTGTCACCCATTATTGATTAATGGCGTGGATATTGACATAAAAATTATAGATTCAGAACATATAGAGGTGCTTTGTGAAGTAACTATTGAAGGAAAAACTGGCGTAGAAATGGAAGCACTAACAGGTGCAAACATTACCTGCTTAACGATTTATGATATGTGTAAAAGCATCAGTCAAGAAATGGTAATTAAAGAAGTGAAGTTGCTGGAAAAAACAGGAGGAAAATCTGATATTAAAAATGGCTAAACATACAAAACACACAAATTTAGAAAGACGAAATAATGATAATTTTGCTCCCAATGAAATTTCAATTTTGGGTACAAATTGCAACACTATTTCTAATTTAGTTTCTAAAGTTTCCAGTAAATTATCCAACTATAAACTCGCTTATTTTGATGCGTCACACGCAAAAGAGGTGGAAGAAAATAGGTTGTCAGAATTTGTGTTTCATCATGAAGGAAATGTTCAAATAACAACTGCTGGAAACGTAAATAAATTTCAGCAACGGTTGGACTTTGCGCAATTTGATTATGTTTTTATTAATGGAAATCATTATCAAGGAGCAAAACAAATTCTAATTTTAGACGCAGCAAAAGAGGCATCGGTTTTAAAAAGATTAGAACAATTAGATCGCATTCAGTTTATAGTTAAACTCACAGAAGATACCGAGTATTTTTCTTTTTTGGAGGAGAAATATCCACACATAAAAAATATAATTTGCTACACCATTGATGAAGTAGATAAAATTACAAATCATATTCATAATTTGATTCAAGAAAAAATTGCATCTGTAAAAGGTTTGGTTTTAGTTGGTGGGAAAAGTACTAGAATGGGACAAGACAAATCTGAATTGAATTATTTTGGAAAACCTCAAAAAGAAGTTGCGAGAGAATTGTTAGAAAACAGCAATTTAGAAACCTATTATTCTGTTAAAAATGCCTCAGAAAATAGCCAAGAAATTTCAGATAAGTTTTTAAATTTAGGTCCTTTTGGCGGAATTTGTTCGGCGTTTCAAAAAGACCCCAATGCCGCTTGGTTTGTATTGGCTGCAGATGTTCCTTTTGTGAATGATGAAATTATTCAGTTGCTATTAAAACATAGAAACCCAAGTAAAGTTGCCACTGCCGTTAAAGGGGTAGGCAAGGAATTTGTAGAACCTTTAATTACTATTTACGAACCAAAAGCATATCCTATTTTATTGCAATATTTAGCACAAGGATATTCTTGTCCGCGTAAAATGCTCATTAATTCTAATGTTGAAATTGTAGAAATAGCAGATGATTTTATACGAAATATAAATACTCCAGAAGAGTTTGAGCTTGCTAAAAAAGAGATTCAAGAATTAAAATGAAACCAACAAAAAACGAACTTTTTAAACGTCAACTCACCTTAAAAGAAATAGGTGAAGTTGGGCAACAAAAACTACAAGACGCTTCTGTTCTGGTGGTGGGATGTGGTGGTTTGGGAAGTCCGATTGCGGTTTACTTAGCTTCAAGTGGAATAGGAAAAATTCATTTAATAGATTTTGACACCGTTGATATTACCAATTTACATAGGCAAGTTTTTTACACCTTAGAAGATGTTGATAAACCGAAAGCGGAAGTTTTAACAACATTTATAAAAAAGAGAGCACCCTTTACCGAAGTACGTTTTACCAATAAAGCAATTACAAAAAAAAATGTTATTGACTTGATTGAAAGTGTTGATGTTGTTGTGGATGGGACCGATTCTTTACCAACAAAATATTTATTAAACGACGCTTGTGTTATTGCAAACAAACCATTGGTTTATGGTTCTTTGTACAAGTTTGATGGCTATATTGCTACTTTTAATGTATTCCAAAAAGATGGAAGTTATTCAGCAAATTTAAGAGATGCTTTTCCAGAAATAGCTACTGATATTCCTAATTGTGAAGAAGCAGGAACTTTAAATTCGATTGTAGGCATGATTGCTACGCAGCAAGTAAATGAAGTTTTAAAGTTGATTACAGGTAATGGAACGCTGTTAATAAATCAATTATTAATATACAATTCATTGCAAAACACACAATTAAAAATAAAGTTAAAACCGATATTTTTAAAAGAAAAAATTACTAAAATTTTCAAGGTACAAACATATACGGATTTGATTTGTATGGCTCAAAATCAGGATTTTCAAATTTCTGCAACAGCGTTAAAAGAGAAAATTAAAGATGCCAACCTAGAAATTATTGCTGTTTTAAATGATTTAAAACTTCCTTTTAATGTGCAACAAACCATTCATATACACGATTTTGACGCAGACAAAATAATTATAGATAAAAGTAAAACATATATAATGGTTTGTCAAAAAGGGCTAAATAGTTACAAGGCAACCGTAAAATTAAGAAACAAATATCCAGATTTAGAGGCATTCAGTTTAACAGGCGGAATTTCTAATTACAAATAATTTATATTGATGACAAACCCCTTACAATTTTATACAAATACAAAAGCTGAATTAGAAAAAGAAGCTACAGTTTTAAAAACAAAATCTGCTCGTTTAAGCACTTTTAGATTCGCTGTTTTTTTAGGAATTAGTTCTTTAATTTATAGTTTTTTAGGAGTCTATCCACTTGTTTTTATTATTGCTTTCATAGGTGCTTCATTTTTTGCGTTTTTGATATCGAAACAAAACACTCTTAAAAGAAAAAGAAGTATTGTTGCTGAGAAAATTAAAATAAATACAACAGAAATTCGTGTTTTGAATCGTGATTTTCATCATTTAGAAACAGGAGCACTATTTATAAACCCCGCACATTTTTATAGCAATGATATCGATTTATTTGGCAAAGGGTCCTTCTTTCAATATCTGAATAGAACTAAAACAAATGATGGAAAAGCTTTTTTAGCAAACACCTTAACGGAAAATAAAACAACAAGTATTTTAGAAAAACAAAAGGCATTAAAAGAACTTTCTAATAAGGTAATTTGGAGACAACATTTTACTGCTTTAGCAAGTTTAATTTCGGTAAAAAACACTTCGAATGCTATCGTAAATTGGATTTCTAGTTATGCTGCTGTATTGCCAAAATATGTAAGGAAGATTCAGATTATTTTCTCCATTATTTCTTTGGTTTTAATTGCGCTTTTTTCTTTTGGGTTTATTTCATTTACGTATGTAACAATATGGTTTTTTATCGGTCTCTTTATGACAGGAAGATTTTTAAAAAAGACCCAAAACTTATACACTGAAGTAGATAATGTGAGAGAAATTTTCCAACAATATTATCCGCTATTAAATGAAATCGAGAACACGGTATTTACTTCAAAAATCTTGAAAGAAAAGCAGCAAATTATTACTTCTGAAGACAAAAAAGCAGGAGTTATTTTTCAAGAATTCGCTAGAATTTTAGATGCGTTTGATCAACGAAATAATATTGTGATTTCAGTTATAGGGAATGGTCTTTTTCTTTCTGAAATTTACAATGCGTCTAAGGTAGAAAAATGGATTTCTAGGTATCAACATATAGTTGAAAAATGGTTTCATGTGGTTGCTTTTTTTGATGCTGAAAACTCATTAGCTAACTTTCATTTTAATCACCCAAAATTTATTTTCCCAGAAATCACTTCAGAAAAAAAAGTGATAAGTGGTGTTGATTTAGGACACCCTTTATTGAGAAATGAGAATAGAATAGACAATAATTTCACAATAAATAAAGAGGAGTTTTTTATTGTTACTGGAGCAAATATGGCTGGTAAAAGTACGTTTTTAAGAACTGTTTCTTTGTCTATTGTTATGGCAAATTGTGGTTTACCAGTTTGTGCTACATCGTTTAAATACGCACCAATAAAGTTAATTACAAGTATGCGAACTGCAGATTCTTTAACGGAAGATGAGTCCTATTTTTATTCAGAATTAAAACGATTAAAGTTTATTATTGATAAAATTAAAGAAACTGATTATTTTATAATTTTAGATGAAATTTTAAAAGGAACGAATAGTAAAGACAAAGCTATTGGTTCTAAAAAGTTTGTAGAAAAACTTTCAAACACAAAGTCTACAGGAATTATTGCAACACATGATGTTAGTTTGTGTGCATTGGAAAATGAGTTTATAGACATTAAAAACTACTATTTTGATGCAGAAATTGTAAACAACGAATTGTATTTTGATTATACTTTAAAAAACGGAGTTTGTAAGAATATGAACGCTTCTTTTTTGTTAGAAAAAATGGAGATTGTTTAGGATGTAATTGTAGTTATTAATACTGCCACTTTAAAGTTTCTATCAAATGTAAAATATCTTCTTTTATGTAATTTACAGCAGGTAAAATAGAGTCGTAATTTGGTTTTGCATAAAAATATAAAGAGCCTTTTATAAAATTATTTGTACTATCTGTAACATGAAATTGAATTTGTGAAGCTGCGTTTCCTGTAATTTCATAGATACTTCCAAAAACTCTTGTCTCTTTATTTATAAAATCTTGTGGTATAATTCGATCTGCTTTTGCAGTGTGTTTAAAAACTAGTTTTTCAGATTCAGTAAGCAATTCTTTAATATTGTTTTTTAGAGGCCTATAAGTAATGTCTATAGAAGCTTTGAGTTTTGGGTATTTAATGGAGAGCCAATTATTTTTTTCATTAATAATTGTAGCCATTTTTGACACTTTGAAACTATAGGGTCTACTTAGTGTTAGATCTTCATAAGTCTTTTCTGGGTATGTTAAGCTTAAGTATGCCTTTGGCTTTGGTAAAAGATCCTTCTTACAACCAAAGAAAATTATTAAAAATAATAATATAAAAACCTTACGCATTTCTAGTTGCTTTTACCTGTTTTATTCTTTTTTTGTCAAGCGCTTCTATTGTAAACGTATAATTTTTGAAGTTTATTTCTGCTCCTTTTTTAGGAAATTTTCCAGAAATCTCTAAAATGAAACCTGCAAGGGTTTCGCTTTCTCCTTTTTCTTCCTCAAAAATTTCTTCATCTTCATCATCTAAAATTTTGCAGAAATCTTTAATTGATGTCTTACCTTCAAAAATATAATTGTTTGCATCTATCTTAGAATATGACACATCTTCATCATCAAATTCATCATTTATATCACCTACAATTTCTTCAATAACATCTTCTAATGTTACTACTCCGCTTGTTCCGCCATATTCATCTACAACGATAGCTAAATGATTTTTTTTAGCTCTAAAATCTGCTAATAAATCATCTAGTTTTTTGTTTTCCGGTACAAAAAAGGGTTCACGCAATAAAGTTTGCCAGTCAAAAGTTTTTTTATTTAAATGTGCTAATAAATCTTTTGCGTACAGAACACCAATAATATTGTCTATATTTTCACTATAAACTGGATTTCTTGAGTATCCGTTGGTTAAAATTTTACTTAAAACTTCTTCATAAGTTTCAGTATCAGAAAGTGCAAAAACATCTATTCTTGGTTTCATTATTTGCACAGTTTCTGTATTACCAAAATTTACAATTCCATTTAAAATTTTTTGCTCGTCTGTACTAGTAGCATCTTGAGATGTTAATTCTAAGGCCTGCGATAATGTCTCTACGGAAAATTTACTTGCTTTACTGCCAAACTTTTGCTCAACCCATTTTGTAATTGCAATTAACGGCGTACTAAACGGCGTTAATAAAATATTTACAGTATGTATAAATTTTGCTATTTTTTTAGCAAAAAGAAGCGCATTTCTAGAAGCATAGACTTTAGGGAGTACTTCCCCGAACAAGAGAATTAAAAAGGTTACTAATAGTACTTCTAAGAGAAAACGAATAGGGACTGCAAAGAAATATAGATTTAATGAAATATTAAAATCACCAAATAAGGTTTCTGCCAAAGAAGCAAATAGCAAAACAATTAAAATATTTATAAAGTTATTGGTAATTAAAATAGTAGCTAATAATTTTCTTGGCCTTTCCAGTAAAGTAACAACCACATTTTTCTCTTTTCCGTTGTTAGAAAGTTCATTTATATCTGTTTGATTTAATGAGAAAAAAGCTATTTCAGAGCCAGAAATTAAGGCAGAACTAATTAATAGTAGAATTAATATAATTCCGTTTAAAGCGAGGATAATGTCAAAAGAAGCAAATAGTAAAGACAAATGTTCGGGATCTGGGTCCAAGGTTTATAGTTTTATAATTATTAAAAAGGTAAATCGTCATTTTCTTCTGGTGCAATCGTTTTTGGCTCTGCAGCAGCAATTGGATTGTTTTGTTGCGGGGCAGGAGCGCTACTGTCAGTATTCTTTTTAGTGCTTAACATGGTCATTTCTGTAACAATAACTTCTGTGGCATAGCGCTTTACGCCATCTTGTTCCCATTGTTTATTTTTCAGTTTTCCCTCAACATATACTTTATCTCCTTTAGATAAATATTTTTCGCATATCTCTGCCAATTTATTACGAACAACAATATTATGCCAATCTGTATTGGTTACTTTTTCTCCGGTTTGTTTGCTTGTGTAACTTTCTGAAGTTGCAATAGGAAAACGACCAACACTATTTTTATCATCAAAATAATGCATTTTCACATCATCGCCTAAGTTTCCAATTAGTATTACTTTGTTTATTGATCCTGCCATAATTCATTTTATTTCTATTCAAATGTACTAAAAATTTCAATTACTTTTTGGATTCAAAGCGGGTTAAGAAATTAGCAATTAATACGGGAACTGGAAAATCTTGAATGTTTTCCCAAGAAATATTCGCGTTTTTAAGTGTTTTGGTTTCTACAATCCAGAATTGAGTGTATAAATGCTGATGAGATAATTTATGCACAATCTCTTTCTTGTTAAAAAGTGAAATAGTGGTTTCCGCTGGAAATAATTCGTTAAATTCTTTGGAGGCAATAATCTCTTTTTCACTGATGGTTTCAGTACTTTCAATTAATGGGAATTGATACAAGCCTTGCCAAATTCCTTTTCCTTTTCTCTCTGTTAGAATTGTTTTATAGTCATTTGTTTTTATCACTAAAAAATTAAAATACCGTTTTCTAACTTTTATTTTTTTCTCTTTTACAGGCAATTCCTTTGTCATTTTCTTTTCAAAGGCCACGCAGCTGTCAGAAAAAGGACAAGTTTCACACAAAGGATTCTGTGGTTTGCAATGCAGAGCACCAAAATCCATAAGTGCCTGATTGTAAGTTCCTGGCTGTGATATATCTATGAGTGTTTGTGCAAGTGTTTTAAACTCTTTAATTCCTGAAGTCGAGTTTGTGGGCGTGTTCACGCCAAAGTACCTAGAAAGAACCCTATAAACGTTTCCATCTACAACCGCCGTTGGTTCATTGAAACAAATAGATGAAATTGCAGAGGCCGTGTAATCTCCAATTCCTTTTAATTTTATAATTTCTTCGTAAGTAGATGGGAATATTCCATTTAACTCATTTGAAATCTGTTTTGCTGAAAAGTGTAGATTTCTTGCACGTGAGTAATACCCCAAACCTTGCCACATTTTTAATACAGTACTTTCGTCTGCTTTTGCAAGGTCGAAAACCGTTGGGAAAGTGGTGGTAAATTTTAGGTAATAGGCCAAGCCTTGCGCAACTCTTGTCTGTTGCAACATGATTTCACTTAGCCAAATAAAGTACGGATTTTTGCTTTTACGCCAAGGTAGATCCCTGTTGTTTTGTAAATACCAATATATTAGTGTGTTAGAAAATTTCATGGATAAATAATAGAATTACAATATTACATTTTAAAATTCACATAAATTTAAGTCATTATCTTTTTGCAGTTGATTAATTATCATATATTTGCATCCGCATTTTTAGAGGTAAATTAATAAAAATATAGTAAAAATAGACACATGACGAAAGCAGATATCGTATCTAAAATTTCAGATAAATCAGGAATTGAAAAAACAGATGTTTTGGCAACTGTTGAAGCATTTATGACAGAAGTAAAAGGTGCATTAGAAAATGGAGATAACGTATATTTAAGAGGTTTTGGTAGTTTCATTATCAAAACAAGAGCAGAGAAAACAGGTAGAAATATTTCTAAGAATACAACTATCAAAATTCCTTCTCATAATATTCCAGCATTTAAACCAGCAAAAACTTTTACTGAAGGAGTAAAAAGTAAGGTTGCTGTTAAATAACACAATACTAATCTAAACCTTAAAATAGGTTTAAAAAAATCGAAACATTATGCCAAGCGGTAAGAAAAGAAAAAGAGCGAAGATCTCTACACACAAAAGAAAGAAAAGAGCAAGAGCGAATAGACATAAAAAGAAAAAGTAAGCTTTAGCTTACTTTTTCGTATATTGTTTTTCGAAAAAAAATTAAGTAAACAAAAATAGTTCATTGACATTCGGAGGTTTGCATGCTGTGTAAAGCAGTAAATCTTCTCACGGTATTACAAATACCTGACAATATTAAACCATCTGCACAATAAAGTGCAGTGTTAAAACCAAATTCAGTATGAAAACAGAATTAATAATTCGTTCAAATTCATCTGATATTGATTTTGCCTTATTAAGAGATGGAAAACTTATTGAATTAAATAATGAAACAACTGGTAATAAATTTTCTGTTGGCGATATTTTTTTAGCCAAAATAGGAAAGGTGTTAACAGGTTTAAATGCAGCCTTTGTAAATGTAGGATATCCAAAAGATGGGTTTTTACATTATCATGACTTAGGTGCGCAGGTAAACTCATTAAATACATTCATTAAGAAAGTAAGCACAGGTAAGTATAAAGAATTCACTTTAAAAAACTTCCGATTTGAGGAAGAAATTAACAAAGACGGTAGTATAAACAAAGCAATAAAAACAGGACAAAACCTGTTAGTACAAATTGTTAAAGAGCCAATTTCTACAAAAGGGCCAAGATTAAGTTCTGAGCTTTCTATAGCAGGTAGATTTTTGGTATTAGTTCCTTTTTCTAATAGAGTTTCAGTTTCTCAAAAAATTGAAGACCCAAAAGAAAAAGAACGTTTAAAAAGATTAGCAAAGAGCATAAGACCAAAAGGTTTTGGCGTTATTCTAAGAACTGTTGCCGAAGGAAAAAAGGTAGCAGAGTTAGATAAAGATTTGCAAAACTCATTAGAGCGTTGGAAAAAAATGTGTAAGAGTATAGCTAACACAAATACACCAACAAAAATTTTGAGCGAATTAAACAGAGCATCTTCTATTTTAAGAGATGTTATGAATGAAAGTTTTACAAGTATTGTTACCAATGATGAGACGCTCCAATTAGAAATTAAAGAGTACTTGCAAGAAATTTATCCTGAAAAGGAGAAAATAGTAAAATTGCATTCATCTGAAATTCCAATTTTTGAAAAATATGGAATAGAAAGACAAATAAAAACGTCTTTTGGTAAAACAGTTTCTATGAGCAAAGGTGCGTATCTAGTAATAGAGCACACAGAGGCTTTACACGTTATAGACGTGAATAGTGGAAACCGTTCTAACAAAGCAGGATCTCAAGAAGATACCGCATTAGAAGTAAATCTAATATCAGCAACAGAAGTAGCACGACAATTACAATTGCGTGATATGGGCGGAATAATTGTTGTAGATTTTATTGATATGCACAAGCCTGAAAACAGAAATAAACTGTATCAGCATTTGAAAGAGCAAATGGCTTTTGATAGAACAAAGCACAAAATATTACCTCCAAGTAAATTTGGATTGGTACAAATTACAAGACAAAGGGTAAGACCAGAGTTAAGTATAAAAACTACCGAAGCCAACCCAAACAAAAATGGAGATGTAGAAGCACCAATTGTCTTATTAGACAAGATAGAGGCAGATTTAGAAAAATTTATTTCTAATCCAAAGAATAAAAAGATACAATTACACGTGCATCCTTTTATTGCTGCTTATCTATTAAAAAGTGTAAATTCTATACGTTTTAAATGGTATTTAAAACATAAAAAGTGGATTACTATTATACCTAGAGATGCTTATACATACTTACATTATAGATTTAAATCTCCTAGAGATTAATTTTTATAATTGTAAAAGGCAATAATTTTTTATCAAGAAAAACCCGAAACTTTTAAAGTTTCGGGTTTTTTATTTTATAAGAATACTATTTGTAAACTCTTTTATGACACTGTATTTATAACTTTATAATTAATAAAAATTTTAATTTAGTACCACAGCATAATCTATATCTTCCGGCGCTAATAAATCATTCTTATTCTCTTTATGAATGCCCAGTAGTTTTTTTAATTCATTAATTTCAAATAAATCAAAAACTAAAATTAAATTTTCATGAAAGGTTTGTACAGGTATTTTTTTCCGCTGTGTTGTATAAAAACTATACTCTAACCAGTAATCTACATCTATTTTAGAAACATATTCTCTAAATTGAAGTAGTTGATTTTTTGTAAATTGGAAAAATAGATTATTAAATGTAAGATTGTAATTTTTACAACCTTCACATAGAGAAAGCTCTCCGTGCTTTACTCTCGTTATTATTTTTATTTTCTGACACATGTTTATTTTTTTTAATAGCAATCTGTTCTTATTTGTTTATTATTTTTTAACTCTTCAATAGTTAGGTTTAGTTCTTGTGAAGCAATTTTAGCAATAACCTTTTCAACACCAAATTGCATACTAAGAGAACCACAAATTAAAATAGCTCCATTTCTTCTTAGAGTATTGGAAACTAATACTGTTTGACTTTCTAAAGTTTTTTGAATATATGTTTGCTGATCTTGTGAATAAGCAATATGAAAAGAAGTAAGTGTTTTATTTTCTAATGCAGAAATAATGTGTTTATCATAAAGTTCTAAAGATTTTTTAGTTTTTCCTCCCCAAAATAAATGAATTCTAGCTTTTTTATTTTTTTGAATCATTCCTAAAAAAGGTGCGATTCCTGTTCCATTGGCAATTAGAATTACATCTTTTATTTTTTTTGGGAAATGAAATTTTTTATTTTCTTGAATTGTTCCTTTTATAACATCAGTTTTACTGAGTTTATGTAGGTAATTAGAGCAAATTCCTAAATCATGTTTTTTAACACTCAATACCAATGTATTGTCAATTTTAGCAACCGAATACAGCCGTTTTTTCCCCTCACCTTTTGTTGTTATCGCTAATAAATCTCCAGAAGTAAACTTTACTTTATTTGTTGGTTTTAAACGAATTAAAAAGGTGTTATCAATATTTAATTTACTGTTATTTATAATTTTAAAAATAGTTTCTTCTTCTTTTTCTAATAGATCAGTTAAATTTATGTCTAAATTAATATTATTTAAATTTCCCCATTCATTTTTCCAGTTTTCGAAAGAACTTAAGTTTTGTTCATCAATTTTAAACAAAGGCATTTCGGGGGTAAATTTTGGATGAATCTGCAAAGAAGCATGTACTAAAATTGCAAACTGGCAAAAGGCTGGATATTGTTTTGACCCAAAACCAATAACAGAATAGTTTAGATTTCTTTTTGGTTCAATTAAATGTATTAGTTTAATGAAGTTTTGAGCATTTGCTGGCGCATTACCATCGCCGTAAGTAGCCGTAAAAATAATAATATTTTTGGCGTTTTTGTAACTAGAATATCTGTTTAATTCTGTTATAAAAACAGCTTTACCTGCTTTTATAAGTTCGTTTTTAAAGGCTGTTGCAAAACGAATGGTAGTTCCTGTCTCAGAACCTACTAAAATAATAAATTCGGCTTTATCTTTTAAAGTATTGTTAATTATTGAAGTTGTTTTTCTCTTTCTTTTTATGGTCATATAAAAGCCTGAAAAGATGAAAAACAAGATAGCCAAGCAAGATAGTAGCAGAATTACAGACCACAGAATAGAGCCTGCACCTGTATGTAACAGTAAACTATAATGAGTTCCTAAAAGATATAGAGACTGCTTTTTCTGACTAACTATTTGCCCATTAAATTGATTTATTTCAAATTCATTATCATTGGTTTTAATATTAAAGTAATCTTCTTTACTTGAAGAAAAAGGGAACTCTATTTTTTTTACTTCTTCTAATTTTGTTGTTTTGAAGAATTCAAAATCTGTAAATTTTAATGTTTTATTAATTTCTAATTTCGTAAGATTGTTTGCAGTTTCAGGTAACAAAGAAAGTTTTTCTAATGATAAATAAACACCGGTTAACGTAATAATCGCAATGGGGATGAAAAAAATTTTACCAAAAAATATATGATAGTATTGTTGAAAGTTTTCTTTTACAACTTTGGAGAAAACCTTGCGAATACCGCCTTGTCTTTTAACGATTAAAATTATACCAGTAATGGCAATTATAAAAAGTAAAAAAGAAACAAATCCAATTAAAAGTCTTCCTGTAGATTTTAAAAATAATGAACGATGTAAATTCGTTATAAAATCATAAAAACGAGATTTCTTAATTAAATTTCCAATTTTTTCTCCAGTTTTTGGATTGATATAAAAACTTTTGTATTCTCCTTTTTTGTTAATTATAGATGCAGCAACAAAATTATTTTCATCAATTTCTATGGTAATTATTTCATTATATTTTTTTTCTAAAGCTTCGATAGTTTCAGCAATTGAAATTTGCTCATAACTCCCAATTGAGTATGGTTTTAGCTTATTAGTAATAGGTTCAAAAGTTAGAATAAGACCGGTTACAGCTGCAATTACAATAAATAAAGAAGTGGAAATTGCCAACGTTAAATGGCTAAGTCTCCATATAGAAATTGTCATTATTCTATTATTTTGGTAGTATTCTTACATAGCGAATAAAGCCAGTTCCTTCAATTTTCGCTTTTATATTTTCTGAGGTCAATTCAAATTCAACATCACTTTTGTGATATCCTTTATCTTCTACGGCGGTTTCAAAACGAATTCTATACCCTCTATCTATTTTGTCATTAGGAATTCGAATTACGCTAATGTTACGTTCCCCACCGCTAATAGTCGCGCCAGTTATTGCGTCGATGGCTGCACGTTTTTTTCCTTGAAAACGCCACCATTCTGTAATATCGAAATACCACTCATCATCTGGTCCTTGAACATATAAAGTTTCTTCATATTCTTGTTCAGAGTTTAATAATGAAATTACAATATAAGCGCCCTCTCCGCTATAATTTGTCATTTGAATCATGCATTTGTACGCACTACTTTCAGTATGTTTCTTAAAGCTTAATAGCGCTATAAATAGCATAAAAAATAGGGGTAATGTATAAATTACTTTTCTTATTTTCATTTGAATATTTTATTTTAAAAAATTAATATTATTATTTTTTAAGAGTTCATTTTCTGACGCTAAGTCATAAATGGTTTCATTAAAAGCTGTTTTTATGTTTTTATGTGCACCAATGGTTAATAAATATTCTAAAATTTCTACACTTCTAGTTTTCATTGCTGCTATTTGTAAAGCAGATAATTCATCTTTATTTTTCGCATTTACATCGATATTAAAGTAGTTTAGCCGTTTTAACAGCGTTAAATTGTCTTGTGTTACTGCCATGTGCAAAAGTGTGTTTTTAGAATGCTGGAGTTTGTTTATAATCAATCCGTTTTTTTCTAAAATGCTCAGTTTATCTTCAAACTCTGTGGTTTTAAAAATATTAATTAAATAATAAGAAAGTGTGTTTCCATCTGCATCTTCAGTATTGATATTTGCACCTATTTCGAGTAAAAATTTTACAACGTCTTTGGTATTTCTCTGCACTGACATTATTAAAGCTGAGCGTCCCTTTTTGTCCTTTGAATTAATATTTGTAATTTTTTTTGATAAGAATTTTACAATTTCTAGCGTATTATTATTTGCAGCATTCATAAATGGAGAACGGCCTTTATTGTCCTGCAAATTCGCATTAACGCCTTTAGAAATAAAATAGCGGTATGTTGCCAAATCTTTATTGTTATATGCAATAGCATGCAAAGGGTTTTTTCCATCTTTATCAATACAGTTCGTTTTAACCCCAACGCTTTCTAGAAATTTATATGTTTGTAAGGTGTTCTGTTTCCTTCTTATACCCTGGCTTGCAAAAATCATTGTATTTTCTCCTTTGGTCACTCCTTTATCAATTAAAGTCTTCAAAAAAGAAATGTTTCCACCTTTCGCAGCATATTCAAAAACACCATTACCATTATTGTCTTTATCTTCTAAAGAAGCACCTTTAGATAAAAGATAGCTTACTAAACTATAGTTTTCTAAATATGGTGCAACTAATAATAATACGTTTGCTCCTTTGCGGTTTTTATCGGTTTTAATATTTGCTGACATTTTAATTAAATAATCATATATTTTAGTATTTGTTTGACCTGTTGAAGCTGCAAAATTTAAAATAGTATATCCATGATCATCAACTATATTGGTTCTAGCATTTTTAGAAACTAAATATTTCATGAGTTCTAGATTGTTTTTATAAGCAGCCCAAAAAATATACGTTCGTCCATCATGTGTTTTTTTATTCACACTATTCCCTTCTTTTGAAAGTAAATATTTGATTGTTTTATTATCTGTATTTTCTAAAATAGCATAGACAACGGCATCAAAAGCATTGCTATTTAATTCAGAGATATTATTTCCTTTAGAATTTTTTTCATCAATCAATTTTATAGATGGATTTGCTTTCCAAAAATTTCTTTCATGAAAAATATTTGGTTTTTGAGCAAATGTTGCACCACTTAAAAGAAGGGATACAATGCATATTATTTTTAATTTTTTCATAATTTATTTTTTAACAAAAGATTCTATAATATTATCCATTTCTTCTTTTGCTGTTACTTCTTCAGAAAATAAATGCTTGTATAATGGTTTATTATCAACTTTCGTTTCTAAACTTAAATTAGTGTTTCTTGCATACACTTCATTCCATTTATTTCTAACCATTTCCCATTTAGGACTGTTCGAAATCCACCAAGACTTTGCAGCCTTACATCTACTGTCTGATACTTTTTTATAAGTATTGTAACCTTTTTCATTCGCAAGAATGAAATCTTCTTTTCTATTTTGACGAAGAATCTTACTATTGTCTTGATCATGAACCCAACCATAATTCGTAATTTCATGGCGGTTACCTCTTAAAGTAATGTTGTAATCACTTCTTTGCGTGTATTCCCTTCTTGGTAAAGGAGCGGTTGTGGTGTTTTCCCAGTAGCTTTTTCCATCTAAGTGAACCCATGTTCCGGACCCTTCATAACGCGGACTGTCATCTACTTGATACACTTTCTGAGTCCATTGTTTTTTAACACTTTTCTTCTCTTTTTTTTCGAAAATCCAATTATTATTTCCGTTAAACATATAGAAGGCTGTATTTTGATATAGCCAATCTTGTCTCCAATGTTTAATAATCATAGGTTTGTTAGGGTTACCAACTTGTAAAATATGTTGAATAGATATTTTATTATTTTCATCTTCAACCAACTCGGCCCATTCTAAACCTTTACTAACTTTGGTTTTAGAAGGCAAGTAACCAGCATCTTTGCTATAATTGAAGGTTTCTGTAAAATTGAAGGTTATTTCAAAACAACCACACATTTCCTTTATTGAATTTTTATCTTTTGTTTTTTTACTTTGAGCATTTGCAGAAATAGCTATAATAATAGTTAAAACTTGGAGGAATATTTTTTTCATTGTGCAATTATTTATTAGGATTATTTTTTTTACAAATATATAACTTATTTAGATTAAATAAGAATAAGGTCGTATATTTGTAAAAAATTATGAATAATGATGCTATATAAATTTTCAACACTATTGTTTTTTTAAAAAAAGGTGGAATAAAAATATTCTTTTAGAGTGGATACTTTAAAATTTGAATTTATAGTTTCATGGAACCATAATGTAGATGATAAGAATTTATAATAAAGATATTTGATTAAGAAGAAGAGAAAAAGGCTATTTAAAAGAGATTTTAATTAGCTTTTTTTAGTTAAAATTAAATTCGGTTGAAAATAGTGTTTAAAACACAAGAGTAAATTAGTATACCTACAAATACTTACATTATAGATTTAAATTTTTATTGACGTAATTTTTATAATTATAAAAGCAATAATTTATATGTAGTTTAATTGTTAATGTTATGAGTTATTATATTTAATAACTAAATTTTGTAGGCGGATATAAATACTTGGATATAAATAAATATAATATAAAGGTTATTATAAAAGTTGCAAGTAGAAAATAAAATGGGAATCCTTTTATTTTCATTAGGTACTTTATGTGTTTCATTGTTTTACAATCTTATAGTTTTAAATCTAATATTAATTAAGTTTACAAATGTTGCTGAGGTAGAAATATTTTAAATCTTAATAATAAAAAAGGTTAAGTTAATACACTTTATCTGCAGTAAGAATTTCTTTTTCAATTTACAAATTTCCCCATTATTATATTGTGCTGCAGATGAAAGCTTGATTGCCATTGCAATCTGTATTAATTTAAGAACAAAGATATTTACGAATGAAGTGTTTATTGTGTTTAATTTAGTTCAATAAGTATTGATAAAAGATCAATTTTTTTGATACTTCTTCGGCGTTACTCCGAATTTTATTTTAAACGCTTGAGTAAAGTTTGATAGGTTTTCATACCCAATTTCTTGATAAATATCTGATGGTCTTTTTAATTTATTTTTTAAAAGAAAGGCAGCATGCTCAAGTCTTTTTTCTTGAAACCATTTACCTGGAGAACTTTGAAAGTGTTTTTTAAATGTCCTTTTAAATGAGGATGTGCTCATATTAGCTAAAAATGAAAGTTCTTTTATTGATAGTTTATTTACTTTATTATTCTCAACTATTTGAATAAACTTTTGTTTACTATTATCACTATCACTAATTAAGGAATAAAGAAAATTCACACCTTTAATTGCAAGAAGATATAGCATTATTTCGTCAAACTTAGCATCTAAAATATTCTTTTGAATTGATTTTGATAGTTTAGATATGTTCAAAACACTCTTTGTAAATCCTTTTATATATAGATCATAATCGAATGAATATATAGAAGCATAGCTGGCATTATCTTTTGGCTTCAGTTGAAATTTTCTAATAAAATTGAAGACAGCTTCATTAGAGAAGAAGAATAAAATACTTCTATATTTGGTTTCATCATTATAAAATTTCTCGGTCATTAAGCTGTTTCCAGCCTTCATTAATAGAAATTGAGAGTTATTAATTAAACGTGATGAGTTGTCAAAAAAGACTTCTTTTGTTCCATTTTGAAGAAAACTAAACGTGTTTTTACTAAGTACAATTTTTTGTTTAGAGATTTCTTGAATATTTACATAATCATAAATTTCAATGGAATGGGAAGAATTTAAATTCAATTGATCTGGTAATGTAATTATATTCATATGATTAAGTTATCTCAAGATCTAATCAAATGTAAAGTAAAAGTAATAATTAAAAACGCTCTAAAAGGTCAAATTATGTGTTTTTTCAGGATTTAAAAGAGTTTGTTCGCTTCTTAAAATTTGCTGAATCAGTAATTAAATTATTAGTTAAAGTTTGTATTTACAGTATTTCTAGACTATTTATATTGCATCTTTTTAATTAGATACATATAAACAGGATAATGATCTGAATACCCTCCAGTGTAAGTACCATTAGAAAAACTCCTAAAAGGATAACCTTTAAACTTTCCTTTTTTATCACTTAAAAAATGTTTGTTAAAAATCATAGCTTTGTACATTTTATAAGTAGAAAAATCTTTTTCTCCTTTATCCAATAACGGTAAGGAAATTAGAATCATGTCAAAGAGATTTAAATTGTCTCTATAGGCTAATGTGTTAAATCCTTTTCTGTGTAAATTTTCGTACGGATTGTATATATCATTTTCTCCAACATTTTTCTTTCTTCTTTTTGTTTTTAAAATTTTCTTAAAGCTGGTATTATTTGGGTCATCATTAAAATCTCCCATCGTTAAGATTTTAGCATTTTCTTCTTTAGCTCTAATTTTTTCTATGATTTTTATATTTTGATATGCGGCTTTTTCTCTTAAAGGTCTGCTTTTTGCCTCACCACCGCTTCTAGAAGGCCAATGGTTTACAATTATATGAATTAATTCATCATCTAAATAGCCAGAAACTAATAATTGGTCCCTTGTAAATACCTTTCTATTATTCTTGTATATGTTAGGATTAAATACCTCGTGATGTACAGGTTTAAAATATTTTTTTTGGTATAATAAAGCTACGTCAATTCCGCGTTTATCAGGAGAGTCGTAATGCACAATGCCGTATTTTTTTTGTATTAAATGTTTCGATTTTATTAAATCTTCTAAAACACTTCGATTTTCAACTTCAGATACTCCTATAATTGCTGGGCTTGTTTTTGCCTCTTCTAATCCTATTTGCGCAATGGTGCTTGCTAGTTTGTCAATCTTATCCCAATACACCTTAGATCTGTTAAATTTCAATTCCATCATCGGACTTGCTTCGTCATTTATAGAAAGATCGTTTATTGTATCAAATAGATTTTCTAAGTTGTAAAAGGCAATGGTTCTAATGGTGTATTTCTTTTCATTTTTCTGAGAAAAAGAGGTGCAAATCTGAAATAATAGGATTATAAATAAATAGGTATTTTTATTATTCATTTGCTTTTTTTTGAAGACAAATTTACAGAACAAAATGTATTATTTAAAATAATAGACAAGTTTTGTGAACTTTTTTAAAATAATAATTAGTAGTTTTACTTTGCTATTTAAATGAAAAAGAAATTATTATGAATAAAACTATTGTATTAATAGTTCTGTTTCTGCTTTGCCATACATCAATGTATTCCCAAAATGTTATAAGAGGAATTATTATAGATAATAATTCTGAGAAGCCTTTATCGGAAGTCTTGATAAGCATTAAAAATACAATTTTCACTACGAAAACAGATTTAAATGGAGCCTTTCATATAAAAGCCCTTTCGAAAGGAAATTATATTTTAGAAATTAAGTTTAATGGATTTGAAACTCAGAATCTTCCATTAGAACTTTCTAACAATACCATAGATTTGGGTGTTATTTTATTATTTAAAGATTTCACAGATGAACTAGACTTGAGTATTATTACAATCTCAGATGATGAATTAAATAATGATGCAAGTGCTGCCGATAATATTTCTGGCCTTTTACAAGCTTCAAAAGATATTTTTTTAAGAACTGCTGCTTTTGAGTTTAGTTCCTCTTTTTTTAAGGTAAAGGGGTTAGATTCTGGAAATGGTAAAGTTTTAATTAACGGTATTCAAATGAACAAGGTCTATGACGGTAGAGCGCAATGGAGTAATTGGGGTGGCCTAAATGATGTTTTAAGAAATCAAGAATTTAGTAATGGTTTAGCAGCTTCTAATGTTACTTTTGGGGGTGTTTTAGGGGCTACAAATATGAATACAAGAGCATCTTTACAAAGGCCAGGAACAAGACTTTCTTACTCTTCTTCTAATAGAAGTTATGTGCACAGGGCAATGGCAACCCATACCACAGGTATTTCTAAAAATGGTTGGGCAATGACTTTTTCAGCAAGTAGAAGAACAGGAGTTGAAGGTTTTAATGCCGGTACTTCTTACAATGCATACTCTGTATTTTCATCTATAGAAAAGAAAATTAACGACCATCATAGTATTAATTTTACAGGTATTTTTACACCAAATAGAAGGGGAAAATCTTCGCCAAACACCCAAGAGGTTTTTGATTTAAAAGGAATTGAATTTAATGAATATTGGGGGAATTTAAATGGTAGAAAATTAAACTCTCGAATAAAAGAAGTAGCAGAACCTATCTTAATGCTAAATCATTATTGGGATATTTCAGAAAATGCAACACTTCAAACAAATGCATCCTATCAATTCGGAAAAATAGGAAATAGTCGTTTAGATTTTAACGGTGGTGCAAACCCTAGTCCAACTTATTACCAAACATTACCTAGTTATTTTTTAAGAAGGAATGACTTATCTGGAGCATATATTTCACAAGAAAACTTTGTTAATAACGGACAATTAGATTGGTACCGTATTTTTGATGCAAATAGGACCAATACAAATGCTGGCCTAAACAATGCCTATGTATTGTATGAAGATAGAAATGATGACAAACAAATTACAGTAAATACTATTTATAATCTAGAGATAAACAATCATATTTCTGTAAACGGAAAATTAGAATTCAAACGTTTACGGTCTCAAAATTTTGCCGAGGTTCTTGATTTATTAGGCGGAAGTGGTTATTTAGATATTAATAATTTTGCAGATTCAGAAGCACAAATGCAAAATGATGTTTTAAACCCAAATAGAGTTGTAGGCGTTGGTGATGCATTTAGATATAATTTCAATCTAAAGTCAGATTTTATAAATGCTTTTGCACAAGGGCAGTTTAAATATAATAAAGTAGATTTTTTTGCTGCTGTAAAGGTTTCTCAAATAACAAATCAAAGAGAAGGCTTGTATAAAAACGGACGCTTTGAAAACAATTCTTTAGGGGCCTCAGAAAAAATAAATTTCATAAATTATGGTGTAAAAACAGGTGCAACTTATAAAATAAATGGGCGCAATTTAATAGATGCAAATGTTGCCTATTTAACAAAAGCGCCAACCATTAGAAATTCTTTCTCTAATTCAAGAGAAAATAATAACATAGTAGAAGACTTACAAAGCGAAAAAGTGTTTTCTGCAGATGCAAGTTACATTAGAAGAAGTCCGATTATTACCTCAAGAGTAACTGCATATTACACATCAATAAAAGATGCTACAGAAATTTCTTTTTATTTTGCAGACGGCGTTGGAGGAGATAACACGGCATTTGTGCAAGAAATAGTGTCAGGAATTAAAAAGAAACAATTGGGTTTAGAATTGGGTTTAGAAGCACAAGTTACGGCCACAATAAAATTAAAAGGTGCAGCGGCAATTGGTAGTTTTGTATATGCCAATAACCCCAACCTGTACCTTACTTCAGATGTTACAAATGAGGGTATTTTTGATGAAAAAGGACGCTCAGGAAATTACATATCTAACTTAAAGAACTATAAAATTGCAGCAGGGCCTCACCAAGCCTATTCGGCTGGTTTTGAATACAGAGATCCTAATTATTGGTGGATTGGGGCGACAGTAAACTTTTTTAATAATACGTATTTAGATATTGCACCATTAACAAGGTCTCGTAATTTTTATTCAGATGCAGATGGTTTAACCTTTCCAAATTATGATATAGCGTCTGCTAGTCAATTATTGCAACAAGAAAAATTTGACGCTTATAAAGTTGTAAACCTTGTTGGAGGTAAATCTTGGAAGATAGATGGTTATTATATTAGTGCATTTGCAACGGTAAATAATTTATTAAATACAGCGTATAAATCTGGCGGATTTGAACAGGGTAGAAATGCAAATTATAACGAATTAAGTGCAGACAAAGCTTTAAATAAACCTGTATTTGGAAATAAATACTGGTACGGCAGAGGTACTACATACTTTTTGAACCTAAACTTTAGTTTTTAAAAACAAATTGAATGAAAATAAAAACAAATAGCGGCTTGCTAATAGCCCTTGCTACCAGTCTCTTTTTTACAGCCTGTGTAAAGGATAATGATTATACAGTGCCACAAAATTTAGGGGTAGAAGAAAACCTAAAATTAGAAGCAATATTAGACAGTATTCAAAACAATCAGTTAGAATTAAAATCGATAAAAGATTTAAAAAATTTGTATAATTCTGGTACAGATCCGGTAAAAATAGTTTCAAATATTGTTGTAAAAGGGTATGTGATTTCTTCGGATGCCAAAGGAAATTATTTTAGAGAATTTTACATACAAGATGCCCCCGAAAATCCAACAGCAGGAATTAAAGTAGTACTTAACTTAACCAATAGTTATAATAAATTCAATTTCGGACGTGAAGTATATATTAGACTTAAAAATCTCTATATAGGAGAAATAAATTCGGGAGACGGTGTAATTTCTATTGGTGGTAAAATAAAATTAACAGACATTTCAGAAATAGAAAGTATCACTCAAAATCAGATTGAAAATTATATGTTTAGGGCGCCAACTACAGAAGTAATTGTTCCTAAAACGGTAACTCTTGGTGGCTTGGATAATACTGCTAATATCGGAACTTTTGTGCGCATAGAAAACGCTTATTTCTCATCAAATTTAGTTGGAAAAGCATTCGTAGACCCTTCAGAAGATTTTGATACAAAACGTCAAGTTGAAACCTGCGAAGGACCTAGTGTTGTAACTACTTTTTTAGAAACAAGCTCTTTTGCAAGTTTTGCAAATAATGGTCTACCAGAGGGTGGTGGAAGTATTAATGCAGTTGTCTCCAGAGATTTTAGAGGAGATTTTACGGTTTTAGTCTTAAATACTTTAGATGATTTAGACATGAAGAATACAAGATGCACTCCTTTAGCGATTGCAGATTTTTCAACAATACTTTTAAATGAAGACTTTGAAGCAACTTCTGGCGAGATAAATATATTAGACTGGACTAATTATAGTGAAGCAGGTTCTAAAAAATGGAGGGCTTATGATGATGTGAACTCTTTAAGTAAGGCCACAAGAATGGGTTCTTTTAGATCTGGTGATGAAAGTACAATTTCTTGGTTAATTACCAAGGGCATCAATTTAGAAACTACTGGAGAGGAATACGTGTCTTTTGAAACGTCTACCTCTTTTGCAGACGGAAGTACTTTAGAGGTGTTAATTTCTGAAAACTGGAATGGTACAGTAGCAAATATTACCAATGCAAATTGGGTCGCTTTGCCAGCAAGAATAGCGGCTAATAATGACGATTTTAATAGTTTTAAATTTTCAACATTTATAAATTTATCTTCCTATTCAGGAACTGCTTATATTGCCTTTAAATATATAGGAAATGGAAATGAAGATTTTGATGGAACCTATGAACTAGATAATATCACTATTATTGCAAAGTAATAATCAAAAGAATGGAAAAAATAGAACATATAGGTATCGCTGTAAAAGATCTTGAGGTGTCAAATAAGTTGTTTGCATCACTTTTTGGTAAAGAACATTACAAAGAAGAAGAAGTCGCATCTGAGGGTGTAAAAACTTCTTTTTTTAAAAACGGACCCAATAAGATAGAATTATTGCAAGCTACAAATACAGAGAGTCCAATTGCAAAATTTATAGAAAAGAAAGGTGAAGGAGTGCACCACATTGCCTTTGCGGTTTCAGATATAAAAACAGAAATAAAAAGACTTAAAATAGCAGGTTTTATTGTTTTAAATGAGACACCTAAAAAAGGCGCAGATAATAAATTAGTAGTTTTTTTACATCCAAAAACTACAAACGGTGTTTTAATTGAATTGTGCCAAGAAATAGAATAAGTTAAAATACTCCTAACAGGCACTGCCAAATGCATACTAATTATTATCTTGCCAACGTTTTAAAGCTTTTATAAATGCCTCCAAAATATGAATCTTATCAAAAAAGACGCTTAGCATCTTCTTACATATCTGTTGTAATTAGTATTGCTTTGGTGCTTTTTATGGTGGGTGTTTTAGGTTTGGTACTTTTAAAATCTACTGCAGTTGCGAATAGAGTAAAAGAAAAAGTAGTTATTAGCTTGTACTTAAAAGATAAAACAAGTACCAAACAAATAAATAGTTTTAAAGCTTCTATTACTAAAGAAGAATTCACAAAAAGAATTATTTATACCTCTAAAAAACAAGCAGCTAAAAAATTTAGCAAAGAAATAGGTGAAGATTTTTTAACTTTTTTGGGAGATAATCCTTTAAAAAATGAAATAGATATCTTCTTGAAACCAGATTTTATAACTCCAGAAAAAATGCAAGAAATAGAAACTCGTTTTCTTAAAAATGCATTTGTCGCAGACGTTTCTTACGATAAACTTTTAATAAACCTACTCACAAATAATATTCAAAGAATTAGTTTCTGGCTTTTAGTTTTAAGCGGATTTTTTGGTTTGGTAGCCATAATCTTAATTAATGGCGCTATTAGATTAACAATATATTCTAAAAGATTCAACATTAAAACCATGCAAATGGTAGGTGCTACAAAAGGTTTTATTAGAAGACCTTTTATTTGGCAAGGTATAAAGTTAGGCCTTGTTGGTGCATTTTTAGCTTTGATAGGTTTGGGTGTGGTCATTTATTATTTAGATAAATTTGCACCAAGTTTAGGGTTCTTAAAAGATTATATTTCTCTAAGTTATTTAGGTGGTGGTGTTTTAGCTGCTGCTTTTATAATTACTTGGTTAAGCACTTTCTTTGCGACGCAACGTTTTTTAAACTTACAAACAGAAGAACTTTATTATTAACATATGAAAGAAGAAAAAAATCAGAAACCTGCATTTATTTTTGGAAAGAAAAATTACACCTTTATGGTGGTAGGAATTATTTTTATAGCATTGGGCTTTATTTTTATGTCTGGTGGCGGAAGCGACAACCCAGCTATTTTTAATGAAGATATTTACAACTGGCAGCGTATTCGTTTAGCGCCAACTTTGGTAATTATAGGCTTAGGAATTGAGATTTATGCAATTTTAGTAAATCCTAATAAATAAGAATGAATATTTTAGAAGCTACAATTCTTGGAGTAATTCAAGGTTTAACAGAATTTTTACCGGTATCCTCTAGCGGTCATTTAGAGTTAGCAAAAGTAATTTTAGGTGATACTTCTTTACCCGAAGAGAGTTTAACCTTTACAGTAGTTCTCCATTTTGCAACCGCATTAAGTACCATTGTAATTTTTAGAAAAGAAATTTTAGAAATTTTTAAAGGATTGTTGCAGTTTAAATGGAACGATGAATTTAAGTTTTCATTAAAAATTATTATTTCAATGCTACCCGCAGTAGTTGTAGGTTTACTTTTCGAGGAAGAATTAGCGTCTTTTTTTGGAGGTAAAATAATGTTAGTGGGGTGTATGTTATTACTAACAGCACTGTTATTACTATTAGCAGACAAAGCAAAAAACACAAAAAAAGAAGTTTCATTTTGGAATGCTGTACTCATTGGTATTTCTCAAGCAATAGCAATGTTCCCTGGAATTTCTAGATCTGGCGCAACTATTTCTACATCGGTTTTATTGGGAGTTGATAGAACTAGAGCCGCTAAATTTTCATTTTTAATGGTAGTGCCATTAATTTTCGGGAAGATTGGAAAAGATCTTTTAAGTGGAGATATAAGTTTTCAATCCTCAGAAATAATACCTATTACAGCTGGCTTTATAGCTGCTTTCTTAGCTGGTTTGGTAGCTTGTAAATGGATGATTTCTTTAGTAAAGAAAAGCAAACTTTCTTACTTTTCAATATACTGCGCAATTGTAGGAAGTATTGCAATTGGATATGCTCTTTTAAATTAAGAACACATGACGGAAGAAGCTTATAAAAATGGTCAAGTTTTATTGATTGATAAACCAATTACGTGGACATCTTTTCAAGTAGTAAACAAGTTACGTTGGGAAATTAGACAGCGTTTCGATATTAAAAAAATAAAAGTGGGTCATGCAGGTACTTTAGATCCGCTAGCCACAGGTTTACTGATTATTTGTACAGGGAAGCAAACAAAGCAAATAGATACGTATCAAGGGCAAGTTAAAGAATATACGGGCACCTTTACACTAGGAGGAACTACACCAAGTTATGATTTAGAAACTGAAATTAATAACACCTTTCCAACTGCACATATTACTGAAGAATTATTACACGAAACTACCAAACAGTTTGTGGGCGAAATTCAGCAAAAACCACCTATTTTTTCTGCTATTAAAAAAGATGGAAAACGTTTGTATGAATTGGCAAGAAAAGGAGAAACTACAGAAATTAAAGAAAGAACAGTAACGGTTTCTTCGTTTGAAATTACAAAAATAAAGTTACCAGAAGTAGAGTTTAGAATTATTTGTAGCAAAGGAACCTACATTCGGTCTATTGCATTTGATTACGGAAAAGCATTAAATTCTGGAGGATATTTATCTGCTTTAAGAAGAACAAAAATTGGCAATTTTTCTGTGGATGACGCATTTTCTGTTGAAGAATTTATTAACAATTTAAAGACAAATTCATAGCAAAAAGAGTATAAACTACAGAAGATTTTTTGCAGCTAAAAACTACTCTTTAGCTCCATGATTTTTAGCTATTTCTATCCAATGTTCAGAAATCCCTTTGGTATCTGCTCCTAAGCCTTTAGCTAAGTGCAAAGCAACACCAATCATTAAAACGGCAGCTTCGTGAAGTTCTTGAAGTGTTTGTAAGCTTCCAAATTGTTCTTGTGCTTTTAAGAGTAGCAAATTATTGTGTTTTTCAGCAAAAGTAACTGGGTTTTCAGTATCTTCTTTGATGTCAGGTATCATTAAGCTATCTAACCATTCGTTGCCTATTTTTTCTACTAACACTTCCGGAAGATCGGTTCCTAAAACCCTCCATGCATTTAGTGTTTTTGTGTCTTCAGATTTAGTTAATTCAGATTCTAAAAGTAACTCAAAAGCAATGTCTGCAATATTTTGCATTACTATTAGATAGGCATCTTGTGCCTTTTCGAATGGACCTGCTTCTTGTCCTTTCAAATATTCTCCTACACTAAGTTTAGGTAGGTCTAAAACTTCAGCACAATCTGTTAAACAAGGAAAGGTAGCACCTTCGTAAATATAATGTGCTTTATCAAATTGTATTTGTCTACCTAACGGATACAAACGACATGCCAATGGTCGGCCTTTATGGACACTACAACCAGCATTATCTATATATTGACTACACGCTTTCTGCCCTTTTTTATCTGGGTTTCCGTTAAAGAGCAAGCGAATACCGCCAAGTTCAGTATATAACTCTTTAAATTCCTTAGGAGCAATTTTTTTTTCTTTACTGAAATTTAGTAGCTCCCAAGGGTTTAGCATTACAGCTTTGCCAAAACAACAGGTTCCAGATCTAGAGCAGGTAAGTGGTAATATACTGTTGGTACTTAGTTTAGTTGTTTGCAAGTTTTCGTTTAAAGTTAGCTGTATGTTTAAGCATGAAAGTTAGCAAATATAATTGCAAATAGAAAATTCCTAATTAGTAGTTTAAATAATTAGCAATTAAATTTACGAGGCGTTAACTAAATTATTTTTTAATTCAATTATTTATTTTAACCATATAAAGTTATACTATTTTTACTTGCACTTCCAGGTACTATAGAAAGATGTAATGCACCAGAAAATATTCACCAATTTAAATCTATATTTTCATAATCAACAGTTTCTAGATTTGATTTTTATCCAGTCTATTTTAAATTATTGACAACGTTGTTGCATCCGGTTTGTTCTATGTTTTAAGCATGAATGTTAGTAAACAAACTATTTCTTAAAACTTAGGAGCTATCGTAAAACTCATTTTTTTAAGAGTTGTAGGGTGCAGAAACTCAATAAACTCTGCATGTAAATGCAATCTCTTTTCTTTTTTACCATACAAATCATCACCAACAATAGGAGTATTCAATCCGTTTTTATGAGCAGCATGCATTCTTAATTGGTGTGTTCTTCCTGTAATTGGATAAAAGTGTACACGTGTTTTTCCGTTTTCTTTATTGATGATTTTCCAATCTGTTTCTGCAGGTTTTCCATAGGTGAAGTCAACTAATTGCTTAGGTCTGTCATTTAAATCTACACGCAATGGTAAGGTTATTTTTCCGCTGTTCTTAGATAAGTTTCCGTCTAACAGAGCCATATAACGTTTTTTAATAGTTCTATTTATAAACTGACTCTGTAAAGCTTTATTTGCTTCTTTTGTCTTGGTAAGTAACAAAACACCAGAAGTAGACATGTCTAGTCTGTGCACAATTAAAGGCCCAGTGGCGCTTGGGTACCTCTCTTTAATTCTACTATAAACAGAGTCTTTAATATCTTTACCAGGAACCGATAAAAACTCCGCAGGTTTGTGAACAACGATTAAAGCATCGTCCTCATAAATAATTTCTAAATCTTGTTTTTCAGATAAATTTTCTAACAACAAATTAGCGTCCATTTCTGTGTGAGCTAACATGTGTGTTAAAATGGGTTTACATCTTCCTTGGCAAGCAGGATAATAGTTTTTATGGTGTCTAACAGCTGCATTTGGTGCACTTCCCCACCAGAATTCTGCCATTGTAATAGGTGTTAAGTTATTGGCAAAAGCATATTGTAAAAGTTTAGGTGCAGCACATTCGCCAGAACCTGCAGGTGGTTTTATGGCAGGATTATTAAAAATAGTCAGTAAACTTTTCAACTCTTTTTGCTGATTTAAGAAGGCATATTTACTAAATAAAGTCTGCTGTAAATAATTTGATTTTTCTTTACGTTCTCTCTTAAGCGCTATAATTTTGTCTTCAAAAACTTTAAATTCTAAATTAATTTTTTCAATTTTAGCTTGGTAATATTCTTGCAGTTCTTTTATGAAAAACTGATTATTATAACTTTCTTGGGTTAATTTTTTAGTCAGTTCTTCAAACTCCAAGTCATTTAAAAGAGTAATTGCTTTCTTTTTCTGTGATTTTCTGTCACTTTTAGCGCGCTTCATTCTGTTGCGTTGAAAAGACAAATCTGTTTGAATGATTGCCGTATTTTCTGCAATTATTTTTTTTAACTCTAAATATTTTTTATCTTTTTTTAAAACATCTAATTGCGTGTTCATCTCATCAATCTCTAACTCTCCTTTGATGTAAAAACTACCAGATGTTCTCATGTTAAAAACAGGTGGAACAAATTTTTCCGGCAAACTTTTATCTGCCAATTTACCAGAGAAAGCAGTTAAATACCCAATTTTATCTTGTTTATTTTTCACGACTAAAACACCAAACATTTTGCCAATAGCAAGCGCGTTATTATTAATATCTAAGCCAAAATTATGTTCAAAATCTGTCTGATTTTCTAAATAGGACTGTACTTCTGTAGTTGCAATTTTTGCTAGAAGATGGGGTTCATAATAAAACGGGAATGTAAATTTTTCTGGAAGTGTTATTCCAGAAATAGCTGTTTTAAAATGTTGAAAGTGTTTCAATAAATTTAATTTTTCTTTAAAAGTTGTTTTATTCCCGAAGATAAGAAGGGTTTTAAAGGCAAACTTGTCATAATAGTAAGATCTTCTAAAAGAGTGCTTTCATTACCTAAGAAAGCTAAGATTTTTTCTGGTGAATTTTTCTGAAAAATTTTTGTAAAAATAGCCTCTCCGGTTAGTTTATTTGATAACAAAACATCAATTAAAGTTCGGTCATACCAATTGTATAATTTGTTTTCAAAAGAGGTATCTCTATTTAAATTATTTCCTAATTTTAAATTTGCTACAATTTCAGAAACATCTTTTTGAATAAACTGAAATGTATAACCACTGCTTGCTTTTGTAAAGCCACCAGCGGTGCCAATGTTTATAATATTCTTACCTGGATTCTTCTCAAACTTAGCTAAAGACATCGGTATTACTCCAAATTCTTCGTGAGCAATGCTATAATTCTCAATTTTTAATTCTTCTTTAATATACTTTTTTAAAGCGGTGTTGTACGTTTCTTTTTCTAAGACAGTCGTTGTAAAAAGAGTATATTCTATTAATGCTTCTGTTGCAGAGGTTGGTAATACGTACATAAAAGTAGCACCATTATCTTGTGATACTCTAAAATCCATTAAACGGCCTACTTCAGGATTAAAAAAAGGACTTTCTGTTTTAATTACCCAGCCTTTAAAATGTTGTAAAAGCGAATTTTCTTCAGTTATTTCTGGGTTGAATAGCCCCGTAGAGTTAAAAACAAAAGCACCTAAATAAGAGTTTTCTGCAGTTTTTACAACAGCAGAATTTTCTTTGGAAGTAATGGCAACAATGCGCTCTTGTAAAAAGGTTACATTGTTAAATTTCTTGGAAAAATTAAGTACAAAGTTATAGAAATCTATTCCTTGAATCATTTTGTAGGTATAAGAACCTAAATCTAGTTTTTCTTCAAAATCTGTAGAAAGAAATGCTAATGTATTCCATTTTGCGTGCACAATAGACTCGAATAATCCTGAATTTTTTTCCCAAAAGCACCAAGTTCTATCGTTACTATTCTTAGTATCTTTATCAATAATTAACACAGATTTATTTTGCAATGTAGGTTCTTGTAATATTCTGTAAAGTAAACTTAAACCTCCACAACCTGCACCCGCAATAATAAAATCGTATTTCATCTGTTTCTGCTTACCGTTATTTTAAAAATCGATTATACCAACTTTCTTCAATCGTTATTTCCCAAAAACTATCAAAATCTTGTTTTGTGTTCACTAGATTATCAAAAATAACAGATTTACCTGTTAAAGCCTTGTTTTTAAGTAACTTTTTAAAGTCTTTTAAATCTTTATACTGTATATGCTCTCCTTGTTTAAAACAAACATTCATTCGATCTAAAAGGGCTACTTCGTACGTTTCTTGTAAACTTAAAATAAAAGAAACGGAGGCATCAATATCTGCATTAGATAATTCTGTAGCAATGTCATCTGCAGTTAAGATAATAAATCTATTGTTTAGAAATTTATAAGAGGCTTTAAAAGAGGTATCATCCGATTTCCAGCTTTCTATAAATTTTTTTATTTTTTCTTCTATTACTTCAATTTCATTAGGATAAAACTTTCTACTAGAAGGGTAGACCCATACTTTGGCATCTTCAGGTATTTCTTCAAAATCTACAAACATCGTTTTATATTTAAAGTACAAAGGTAACTAAAAGAAAAACCGCAAACAGAATATCAGTTTGCGGTTTTTTATGAACTTTAAAAAGACTAGTTTTCTTGTACAGAAAACTTTGCAAATAAATTTATAAAATCTTTTTGTACACTTTTACCTTTGTCTTTGTTGTACCAAACCTGTAAATCTTGTTTAAACTGGGGGTCTAATATGCCGTTTTTTTCTTTATAATCTGTCACCATTTTTGTAGCTATAGTTGGTCTTGGACCCCAAAAATCTAATACATTATTATCTTTATCTAATACAATTAACTTCGGAATGCTTCTGCCTCCATTGGTTAAAAATAAATCCATTAGGTCTAAATTCTCATCTCTTAAAACTATTTTCAAATCAATGTTTGCTGTATCGGATGCTATTTTATTAAGAATAGGTAAGCTTTGTGCGGCATCTCCGCACCAACCTTCTGTAAGCACTAACCAAGTTTGTGGTCGTTTTACTTTTTGAAATTCCTGAATGGTTTCTTCAGAAATTTTAATGGTTTTATCTAATCGTTTCATTCTTCTATCATTTAACATGCTATAATTGGTTAAATCTTCAGATTGCTCTGTACCGGTGGATTTTCCTTTAATTAATAAATTTTTAACTAAACTTCTATAGCCTGAGTATGATATTGCTGTTTTTAAACTTTTTTCTATAATTTTTTTCATAAATATAAGATACTTAATTTGATAAGTTAGACGCAGAATTACCCATAACTTACACGGGGTATTTTAGTATATTAATTAGTGTTTATGTAGAAGTAATTTAATTGAATGTATGTTTTAATAAGGATTTTATATTTTTTGTTATGGTTTTCTTAAAAGAGAATGGTTTGCTATTAATTTGTGTATTTTTGAGTTTTAAATTCAGTTGTGAAATATATATATCTTTTAGTACTATTTGTTTTTACATTTTCTTGCCAGAACAATGAAGAGAAGAATGCAGAAAAAAAACCCAAAGCATTAATGAGTATTGCAAAAATGCATACTGCAACAGAAAATGTTTTATCTTCTTATTTAAAAGAGGTAAAAGATTGGAATGAGCTACAAGACATCGATTCTTTTTTTGTAAAGTTTAGAAAAATTACACCTAATGAGGCGCTAAGCAATGCTATAGAGTTAAAAGATTTAATTAAGCGATTAAAAGATAGTGTAAAACCAGAAAAATTTAAAATACCTTCTTTAACAGCAAGAATTAATATTTTATACAATGAAGCATTAAGGTTAGCCGATTTAACAAGAATAGGAGCTATAAAGGCGCCAGAAGTAAATACTCAGTTAGATAAAACCATGGAAGCTTTTTCAAACATAAACACCAAGATAAATTCTATTTTAGCAAAAATTAGATTTGAAAATGAAATTGATATAGATGTTACATTTATTGGTTTAGACACTACAAAAATGGATACGTTTTTTAACAAACCAATAAATCAGATAAAAGAGGTAAACCTTTTAAAATCTATAAAGCCTAAAACATCTATAAAGCGAAAACCCGAGAAAATAGGAATAAAGAAGAATAGAGTGTTTAAAGGTTTAGAAAAAAGCAAACAATAAGTATGAAAAAAGCAATAATTTTAGGTGTAAGTATCTTTTTATTCTGTGCTTGTGTAACTTCTAATACGGTTAAAACAGATAAAAGTGCAATCAAAAAAGAAGTGAATACACTTTTATTTAATTGGCATAAAGCGGCTTCAGATGCAAATTTTAAGGAGTATTTTAGAGTACTGGATAGCACTACTATTTATATAGGAACTGCAGCAGAAGAAATTTGGACGAAAGAACAGTTTGCCAATTTTAGTAAACCTTATTTCGAGAAAGGAAAAGCATGGTCTTTTACAACTCTAGATCGTAATATATACATGAGTGAGTCAGCAAATATAGTTTGGTTTGATGAACTTATAGATACCTGGATGGGCACTTGTAGAGGTTCTGGTGTATTAGAAAAGAAAGAAGATTCTTGGAAAATTAAGCAATATGTACTTTCTGTAGCGATCCCAAATGACGATATTCAAGCAGTAATTGATATTAAAAAGAAGAACGATGCTGTTTTCTTAAAGAGGTATTAAGAAACTACTTCATTTATAACCTTGTAAATTAAATTGCTTTCAAAGCCTTTTCGCATTAAGAAGTCAATTAGTTTTTTCTTTCTTTTATAAATATTCGGTTCAGAAATTACTTCGTTTCTGTTTTCTGTAATTCTGTAAATGGTTGCAATATATTCAGTTTCATCAATCTCTTTTAAAGCTGTTTTTAAATTGTAAGCAGAAATATCTCTAAACTTTAACTCTCTAACAATACGTTGTTTTCCCCAGCTTTTAATTCTGAATTTACCCCTTGCATAACTTTTAGCAAAGCGTTCTTCATTTAAAAAATTATCTTTCATTAGACTTAAAAGAATCAATTCTCTAGCCTCAGGTATTACCTGGTATTCGCGCATTTTTTGTTCTACTTCTTTATGGCATCTGTCCTGGTAGACGCAATAATTTTCTAGTTTTCGCTTAATTTCATCAACAGTAAAAGATTTTTTCTTTTTTTCAAACATTGCCTCGAAAATACAAAAAGAGGATGAATTCGAAATGATTTCACCCTCTTTTAAATATAAATTGTATTCGTTTTAATTTTCTAATTAAATATTTTGTACCTCTTCCTTTAATAAGCCTTTTATTCTCATTTTAAACTTTGTAATTAAAAAGAATAAAATGGGCACAACCACTAAGGTTAAGAAGGTTGCAATGAGCAAACCATAAATAACGGTTTTTGCTAAGGGTCCCCAAAAAACAACGTTATCACCGCCCATATAAATATTTGCATCAAACTCGCTAAACAAGGTAAAGAAGTTAATATTTAAACCAATTGCCAACGGTATTAATCCTAAAATAGTAGTAATTGCAGTTAATAAAACGGGTCTTAAACGCGCCTTACCAGCTTTTACAACGGTCTCATACAAACTAGTTAAAGGTAAATATGCTGCTTCAGAAACACCATCTTGTATTTTCCTCCTTTGTATTAATAACTCTGTATAATCTAGGAGTACTACACCATTGTTTACAACAATTCCCGCTAAAGAGATAATACCCACCATGGTCATCATAATTACAAATGGTGCACCTGAAAGCACCAAACCACCAAACACACCAATAAAACTTAAAAAGATGGCCAACATGATAATTCCTGGTTTAGAGACCGAATTAAATTGGAAAATTAAAATAAAGAAAATTAAAAGTAAACCGGTAATAAAAGCGCCAACTAAAAACGTCATTTGTTTATTTTGCTCTTCAATTTGCCCGGTATAATCTATTTTAATTCCTTTAGGAAAATTACTAAAACTCTTCATAGAATTTTGAATTATTTCTACTACAGCTCCCGCATCTGTCTCTCCTGGAGATAGCGCAGAATATATAGTTACTACCCTTTTTACGTCTTTATGTTTTATAGCACTAAAACCAGAACTATTGGTTTGCCTAGCGACTGCAGAAACTGGTATTTCTTTAATTTTACCTGTTGCAGGGTCTCTAAATGTAATTTTTTGATTAAAAACAGCACTTTTGTTATAGCGGTCTTCTTTGTTAAAACGGACATATATATCATAGTCTTCTCCATCTTTTTTATAAATACCAGCTTTGTTTCCAAAAACAGCTCCTCTTAATTGTTGCCCAACTTGGCCTGCAGAAACGCCTAATTCTCCCGCTTTTTTGCGATCTACCAAAACTTGCATTCCTGGCTTAGATTTGTTTACATCAATCTTTAATTCATCAATACCAGAAATACTCTGCGTATTTAAATAATCTCGCATTCTTTCTGCAGTAAGAATTAATTCTTCGTAATTTTCGCCATTTAGTTCTATATTAATAGGTGCACCTGTTGGTGGGCCATTTGCATCTTTTTCAACTGAAATTAAAACTCCCGGATAAATACCTACCAAAGCAGCTTGTACTTTTTGTCTTAAAATTTCACTGTCTTCACCTTTTCTATATTTATACTCTCGCATAGAAGCGGTAATTTTTCCTTTGTGTGGCATTTCTGCAGAAGAACCACCATCTGTTTGCGGATTCCCAGCACCTTCGCCCACTTGAGAAACTACACTTTCTACCATGTAATTATAAGCATTGGTTGTATACATGTCTTGATTTAAAACACTGTAAACTTTCTGCTCAACCTCTTCTGTAATCTGGTTTGTTTTTTCAATATCGGTTCCTTCAGGATACTCGATATACACAACAATCTGATTAGGCTTGTTGTCTGGAAAAAATTCAATTTTTGTTCTTTGAGATTCTATTGACATCCTAAAAATTGTAACAGCACCCACTAATAATAGAATAGTTGTAAAAACTAAAATATAAGGTCTCCATCCAGAAAGTGCTTTTTTCAATTGTCTTTCATACCAATTTTCTAAAGAAACCAACGTATTTTTTTGAAAGTAATTAGCCGCTTTTCTTAGGACAAATCTATACACCCATAACATAACTGCTGTAAATATAATTAAGGTCCCTAAAGCATTGTATGTGCCGCCAAAGAAGAAAATTAGCAAACCAATTATCATCATAATACTGGTTAACCTTATAATACTTTTTATAGGCATGTCTTTGTCTTCGGTTTTCATAAATTGAGAAACCAATACCGAATTAAAGAAAATAGCCACAAATAATGAAGAACCTAAAACAATAGATAAGGTGATAGGTAAAATAACCATGAATTGCCCCATAATTCCTGGCCAAAGACCTAAAGGAATAAATGCTGCAACAGTGGTTGCTGTAGAAATAATAATAGGAAATGCAATTTCTCCAATTCCTTTTTTAGCAGCTTCTGTTCTAGACATGCCTTCCTCGTCCATTAAACGATACACGTTTTCAACAACTACAATTCCGTTATCTACCAGCATTCCTAGCCCCATAATAAGTCCAAAAAGCACCATTGTATTTAGCGTATATCCTAAAGCACCTAAAATCATTAAAGACATAAACATAGACATTGGTATTGCAAAACCAACGAAAAGTGCATTTTTAAACCCTAGGAAAAACATTAAAACAATAACTACTAAAATAACTCCAAAAATAATATTATTTACCAAATCATCTACTTGGCCAATTGTTTTTGGAGATTGATCATTTGCAATGGTTACTTTTAAATCTTTTGGAAAAATATGAGCTTTCGCATTTTGCACAATAACACCAATTTTATCTGCAGCAGCAACCATATTTTCTCCAGATCTTTTCTTCACATCGAGCATTACTACTGGCGCGCCACTTTCTCTTGCATAGGTGGTTTTATCTTTGTCTTTAAAAGAGATTTCTGCAACATCTTTTAAATAAATAGGATTTCTATTTTCTGCTTTAATTACAAAATCACCTAAATCAGAAGGTTGGTCAATTTCACCAATAATACGAATGGTTCTTCTTTGCTGACTTGTAATAAAGTTACCAGCAGACATGGTTATATTTCCACGGTTTATAGCATTTGAAATATCATCAAAACTAACCTTTGCGGCCATCATTTTGTAAATATCTACAGCAACCTCTACTTCTTTGTCCTGCGCGCCACGAATGGCTACTTTCTTTATTTCTGTTAAATCTTCGATTTCATCTTGTAAGTACTCTCCAAATTCCTTCAATTTAGAAACCGGGTAATTACCAGAAATATTAATATTTAGAATTGGTACTTCCTCAGACATGCTCAATTCAAAAACATTAGGTGTTACTTTTGCACCATTAAATGTAGGCCAGTCTTCACCTGCCGTCTCTTGATCTATTTCATCTTTTACTTTCTGCTTTGCTTTATCAACGGGAATACTCTCATCAAACTCAACAGTAATAATAGAATAATCTTCTTGCGATGTAGAAGTGATTTCTACCACATTACTTACCGATTTTAGTTTGTCCTCTAAAGGGTTTGTAATCAGTTTTTCTATGTCCTCTGCTGTGTTACCAGGGTATACAGAGCTAATATAAATTTTGGTTTCATTAATCTCTGGAAAGTTTTCTCTTGGCATTGTAAAGTATGCAGTAACTCCTAAATAAAGAATTAAAAACATCGATACGTAAATAGTAGTCTTATTATTTATGGCCCAAGATGAAAGCTTAAATTCTTTCTCTACTTGCTTATTTTCATTTTTCATTTTTCTACTATTTATTAAGCACTTTTACAACTTGTCCGTTATTTATACTTCTTGCACCTTCCAAAACTATTTCTGCTCCTGCTGCAAGGTTATTAGTAACTTCAATAAAATCTCCTTGTGTTTTGCCGGTTTCTATAACTAATCTTTCTGCAACTCCCTCATTATTGTCTTTTTTATCTCTTATAATATAAATAAACTGCGCTCCTTTTGCATTTTCAGAAATAATACTTTGCGGTATTAAAATGGCATTTGCATTTGTATAGTCGTTTAATTTTAATCTAGCAGTTAAGTTTGGTTTTACTTTTCCGTTTAAACTAGGAACTCCTATTTCTATTTTAAAAGAACGATTACTTGAATTAATAAAGTTTCCAACCTGTCTTACTTTAGAGGCTACAGTTTCACCTAACACCGTGAAGTTTACACTTACAGCTTTGTTTTTAGTAATACTAGAAATGTAGGTTTCTGGAACTTCTGTTTCTATATACATGTTAGAAAGGTTTATAATTCTAAAAATTTCTGAACCCCTCCCTGGGGCAACTACAACTCCTCTTTCTTTAAAAACATCATCTATAATTCCTGAAAAAGGAGCTCTAATATTGGCTTTTTCTAATTGATTTTTTAACTGATTTACTGCACTAGTTTGTGCCTCAAAAGAAGTTTTTGCTTGAAGAAATTGCATCTCAGATCCAATTTTTTGAGACCATAATCTTTTTTGGCGTTCATAGGTAGTTTTTGCCAACTGTGCGTTTGCATTAAGTTGGGCAAGTTGGTCAGACATTCCTCCATCATCTATGTTTGCTAAAATTTGTCCTTTTACAACTTGTTGCCCTTTTTTTACAAAAACAGTTTTTAAAATCCCAGGCATTTCGGGGTAAATTAAAACATTCTGTTTTGTTTGTACATTTCCTTGCAACTCTATAAAGTGTGTAAAAACGGTTTCTTTTGCGGTAAAAGTGGTTATTAGTGGTATATTTTTATTTGCATTTAAAGCATCTAAATGTTCGTTTAATTGTTTTAATTCAACAGATATTACTTGTTGTTTTGTGTCTAATGCTGCTTTCTTAGATTTTATTTGAGCAAGATCATTAGTTGCTAAAATACCAGCTACAGAGGTTGCTTTTTTACCTTCACAAGAAGTTAAAATAAGCACAGTTAAAAGTGTGAAATATATGTTTTTCATAATAGTTTAGTTATTTAGTTTGTAGGTTTAATGCGTTTTCTAAGGTTGCTTTTTTTGCAATTATGGTTAACATAGATTGAATGTAATTTTGCTGTTGCGCATACAATTGATTTTGTGCTTGTAATAAATCGAAGCTAGAAGAAATACCTTCAAAAAATTTAACACGCTGTTTTTTTTCTATGCGCTGTGCTAAATTTACATTTCTCTTCAAAGTCTGGTAGTTTTCGATACTTAATTGATACTCATTTTTTGCTTTTTGAGCCTGTAAAGAAAGTTTCTGCTTCGTTTCTTCTAACCTTATATCTGCGATGTTTAAGGCTATTTTTGCCTGAGCTGTTTTCGCTTTTCTACTAAAGCTGCTAAAAATTGGTACATTTAAGCTTATTCCTAACAAAGAAGAATCAAACCACTGCTGATTATTATTTAGAAATGTAAAAGAATCTGAAAAAGCTTGCTTACCATAATTTACAAAGGCTGTTAAACTAGGTAAAGCCTTACTTTGCTCTAATTTCACCATTAAACGTTTTGTTTCTCTGTCGTTCTCAGAAATCTTAAAATCAATATGATTAGAAAAATCAAATGTTTTACCAATTAATTCTAAATTTATATTGTTTTCTGCTAAACCGTCTAAGGAATCTGTTAATAGTAGTTCTGTGTTAATAGAGTTTCCTAGAGAAATATTTAGCATTTGATATGCAATTTCCTTCATTCTAATTGCACTATTTCGTTGACTTTTTAGATTTCCTAATGTGATCTCTAGCTGTTCTACATCTTCTTCCTCATTAAGACCATTTTCATAAATTTTTTGAGCATCTCTAAAGTTTTGTGTTAAAATTTTAATATTTGCCTCTAAAATTTCAATACTTTTTTCTGTAACCAGCACATTTCCGTAAGCATTAATAACTGCTTCTCTAGTTAACAATACTGTTTTTTCTTCTGCTTGTTCAGATATTTTTAGGAAGGTTTTAGAAGCTTGTAAGCCTACTATATAAGAGCCGTCAAATAGAAGCTGTGTTAAAGTTACAGAAGCATTTAGGTTTTGTTTGGTGCCAAAAACTACAGAAATAAACCCTTCTGCTTCTGCAGGACTACTTTCTCTATTGATATCAAAAAAATCTTCAACAGTATTGACAATAGATTCTCTATTGTCAAAAGCTGCAGCCGGTAATAAAGAAACAGGCTGTTTTAAAAAATTCTGATAATCTAATCTTGCATTTACTTGTGGTAAACCACTAGCGGTGGTTTCCCGAACGATTTCTTTCGCTTTTTTAATATCATTTTTAGCTATTTTGGTATTGTAATTATTCTTTAAAGCATAATTAATTGCTTCTTTTAAAGAAAGTTGTAGGGTCTTTTCTTGTGCATTTGCAACATGTATAAAAAAGACGGTAAAAATTACCAGTACTATTTTTTTCATTTGTTATTTATTTCTGTATTAATTGTTTTTCTAATTCTTGCACTCCTTTTTCTGTTCCGATTCCTCTTATATGATATTCTAAGTAATGATTCATTAATGTATTCATAGAGTAATCTGTTAATGGAAATAACTCTATATTTTTGATGCCTATCATTCCGTTAAAATAAATTCTAGAGGTAAATTCTAAATCTATATTATTTCTATACAACCCAATTTCAATTCCTTTTTTGAGATTATTTAGCACGCAAACCTGCATTACGTCAAATTGTTTTTGTGTTAAAGAAGCATAGATTTTAGGATAATATTTTTGAAGTTGGTATTGCGGTGATGATTTTTCGTCTTTTAAATGCTTCATAACAAATCTTTTGATTGAAAATATTTCTTCAATAGGATTCATTTTTAATTCACAAATAGTATCAATTCCAAAACTAACAGTATCAAACATATACTCAGTTACTGCAGCTACTAATTCTGTTTTATTCTCAAAATACTTGTAAATTGTTTTTTTTGAAACGCCTAATTTACTCGCTATTTCGTCCATAGTTACACTCTTAAAACCTAAGTTTAAGAACAATTCTTTTGAGGTGTTTAAAATTTTATGTTTCATAATTTGAGTGCAAAGATACAACCGGAAACTTTAGAAACAAAAAAAGTTTCCAAAGTTTTAAGTATTTTTTAACGTTTCATTATTGAAGTAGTATTTCTTTATATTATTTTTACAAAAAATTATAGATTTGGACATTTTACATTATCAAAAGGAATTTCTATCTTACTTAGAATCAAAACAATGGATTCATGAACCTAAAAACTTATATGAATCAATAGATTATATTTTAAAATTAGGAGGAAAAAGGATTCGCCCGGTATTAACTTTAATGGCCGCAGATATTTTTTCTAGCGATTTTAAAAAAGCATTGCCTGCAGCTTTAGCGGTGGAAGTTTTTCATAATTTCACTTTAATTCATGACGATATTATGGATGCTGCACCTTTAAGAAGAGGTAAGGCTACCGTGCATGAGAAATGGGACACCAATACAGGAATTCTTTCTGGAGATGCCATGTTGATTCTAGCATACCAATATTTTGAGAATTATGAACCTATTGTTTTTCAGAAATTAGCAAAACTCTTTAGTAAAACAGCTTTAGAAGTTTGTGATGGACAGCAATTGGATGTAGATTTTGAAACTAGAAATGATGTTACGATTCCTGAATATATTAACATGATTCGTTTAAAAACCTCTGTTTTGGTTGCTGCAGCTCTAAAAATGGGTGCAATTGTAGCAGAGGCAAATAATGAAAATGCCAATTTAATTTATGATTTTGGTTTAAATCTCGGGCTTGCATTTCAATTACAAGACGATTACTTGGATACCTTTGGAGATCCAGAAACATTTGGAAAACAGGTTGGTGGAGATATTATAGAAAATAAAAAAACGTATTTATATTTAAAGGCGCTAGAGGTTGCAACGGAAGATGATAAAGGAAAGTTAGCATATCTATACAGAAAAAAATTAGCAGATAGCACAGATAAGATTTCCGACGTTAAAAGAATCTTTGAATTAAACGATATTCCTTTATTAATAAAGCAAGAAATAGAGAATTACACAGAAAAAGCTTTTAATACTTTAACCCAAATGGATATTAAAGATACAGATAAACAGAACCTTAAGAACTTTGGCTTGTGGTTAATGAATAGATCTGTTTAAGATTCTTATTTTTTATTGTATCATTTTAAAATAAATAGTACATTTGCATCCAATAATTTTGGTCCCATAGCTCAGCTGGTTAGAGCATCTGACTCATAATCAGAGGGTCCTTGGTTCGAGCCCAAGTGGGACCACAAATAAAAACCTCACCATATTGATTTTCAATAGGTTGAGGTTTTTTAGTGTCTTAATTTGTACGATTATTGTACGATTGACTTATTTTAGTCTTATTTATATAAAAATTTTAGTAAAAAAATAAAGTTATTTTTAAGCTGCATTTCGTGCATTATCTGAATCAAATAAAATCATTAATGATTTATTATCAGTTTAAATTAGTTAACTGTTTAAAGTTGATTACGAATACGAGTATAATAGTAAGATGTTTAAACATTTTAAAAGGCGTTTAATAAAGGTTATGTTTCTGGCTTATTGAAGCAGTAGAAACCAGACTATTTTAAGACCCTTTGGAATCGTTTTAAGAGATAATCAAGCACACTTAAACAGAAGCAAACGTTGTATTCATTTAGGTATTCAGGGGCTATAGAAATCTTTAAGAGAACAGGCTCTATAACCAAACTATAGAAAGCTATGCAATCGGTCAAATTTGGTTGTTTATTAAAAGTGATACCATTTTTTCTTTTCTTGAGCACCTCGATAACCATAACCATAATTACTTCTTTTCATTCCATTAACTACATACGCCATATTCTTTAGCTTGCGTTCTTTTGCTAATTTCGCAGAAAAGTTAATCAACTTTTTATCTGTATACTTAAATCTTTTCACAAATAGTGTTATATCTGCGCTTGCTGCAAAGACCAACGTATCTGATACTAAGTGGGTAGGTGCAGAATCTATGACTACATAATCATACTCATTTTTAAGCTTAGACATTAAAGTTTCAAAACGTGGGTTTGCTAAAATAGTCGTTGGGATTGATTGCGCTATTCCACTAAATATAATATCAAATGACGATAAATCTTCAGAAAAAGAAGTTGTTATTTCAGGTATATCTAATTTTGAATCGAGCACATAGCTAACAATTCCTTTTTCTGTTTTTTCTAGGTTTAAGAATTTATGGATTTTCGGATTTCTAAGATCTCCACCCAGAAGAACTACCTTTTTGCCTTTTTCAGCTAAGGACTTTGCTAAATTTATAGCTATGAATGTCTTCCCTTCTCCTGAAATAGAAGACGTTACCAATATGGAAATTCCACTATCTTTGGTTTCTTTTGGTTTTATAAATAAGGTATTATACATTAAAGTTCTAAACACTTCTTGTTGATGTGCTTTTTCGGTTAAGTTATTTAATTGTTCATTTTCAAATAAAGGAATTTCATAAAGTATTGGAATTTCTTTTGTAACGGCTGTTATATCTTTACTTTCAAAAATCTTTGAATTTAATAAAAACAGCAAATATATAATTCCAAAAGGAACAAGGAGCCCAATAGCTGAAGCGATCAAGTAAATTTCTTTATTTGATGTATTTGGTTGCGGGTCAGTGAAGCCGAAGTCTATTACTTTTACATTAGATGTTGTAATTCCAAAGTTTATGGCTGCTTCCTCTCGTTTACGCAGCAGCATCATATATAAATTTTCTTTTAATTCTTGTTTACGTTCTATTGTTCGCAAAATATTTTCTTTCTTCGGTATCTCAGCAAAAGTACTATTTGTAATAATTTGTGCTTTCTTAATTTGTTTTAACGAAGTTCTTAATTGTTGTTTATATCCGTCTGTAGAACTAATAATATTACGTTTAATTTCTAAAATAGTTGCTTTTAAAAGTTTTAATTTTGGATTGTTTTCTCCTGCGCTTTGTTTGTAGTCATAAACTTCGAGTACAGAATTATTAAAGTTATCAATTAGAGAATTTATGTTTGAATTTGTTAACCCAATATTTGATGGTAAAAGCTCAAAATCTGAATTTTTAGTCTTAAAAATACTATTTTTCATGTCTTCTAAGATTAGCAACTGACTTTGTATTTCAAATAAAGTGTTATCTTTAGATAGTCGCTCACTACTAGCAATGCTTGCATCATTTCTTCGATAACTAATTTTATTAGATGTTTTGTATTCTTTTTTATTTGTCTCAATAATTTCTAGTTCTGAGAGTAAATATTTCAAACGTTCATCTATAAAAGAAAATGTACGTTTTGAGAGTTCTAGTCGATCTCTAATTCCATCATTATCATATACTGTAATCAGCTTATTTAATATTAATTCGTTTTGTAGGCTATTGAAACCCTGTAAACTTAATGTTAGAAAATTAGTCTTTTCATCATCTGAGGTGACCTTAATTTTATTTACATATTTTTTTGTGGTAGTTTTTATGGGGTTGATACTTATAAAATAGCTTTCCTTTTTTAATTCAGTAATATTAAAGTTGTTTTTGGGACTGATTTGAATTGGAAAACTCTTATTATCACTATCAAACCAAAAATCATTTGTATAAATTACTTCTTCTGTGCCCTCTTTTTTAATTGTATAACCCACCTCTTCAATGGTTATTTGAAAATTTAAAGCTGCCTTAATACTGTCCTTATTAAACTTGTAATCAACCTTAAAAGGGGTGTTTCTTACTGTATTCTTGTTTATAATACCTTCCTGTGAATAATTAATATTTAAATCTAATGCTTTTACTACCTCTTCTGTTAGGTGGTAAGATTTGAAAAGTGCAATTTCATTTTTTATATTTATTTTAGGTTTATCGAATAATATCGATACTTCCATAAATGATTCTGGAATCGATTTTTCATTAATAATTTTTATTCTAGCTTTTGTTGTATAAATTACAGGAGCGCTATTAATGTAAAAATAAGAGCTAATTAAGGCTATAGAAACTCCGATAACAAACCAATGCCAGAAGTTAAAGTATTTTAAAAATAATCCCTTAAAATCTTTAGGAGGTTCTATGTCTTGTCCTTTACTAAAAGATACGGGTTCTAACATTGTTTGTATTTTTCTTAATTTGTTAATAAAATTGCTGCACTTATAAGAATACTCGCAACAGAAATTAAACTACGTAAGTTTCCAATGATGCCCGTTGATTTTACTTTTCCGAAATTCGGACGCACTACAAGTATATCATTGGGTTTTACATAGTAGGTTGCATCGTTCATCCAATCGGTGGCTGTTAAGTCTATGTTTTTCATTGTTCTATTTCCTGCAGTTTCTCGAATTAACAAAATATCATTACGTTTGCCGTTTATGGTCAAATCACCTGCATACCCTAGCGCTTGTGGTACAGTTAGAATCGGTTCAAGAAACGTATATGTTCCAGGATTCTTTACTTCTCCTAAAACGGTTATTTTTCCATTTATCAAGCGAATATTTACAAAAGGCTGGAGAAGGTGACCACCTTCTTCTAAAAGCTTTACCAAAGACAATTCCAGTTCACGAGTAGTTTTGTTAGCTACCTTAATAACGCCTAGAATTGGTAATTTTATCGTACCATCAATTGTTACCAAGTATCCGTTTAGCTTCCTCATCTCTATATTATTAGAACCATTTACTCCATAGGAGAGGTTGTAAGGTTCTGCGGACTCCATAACAGAAGCATCAATATAAATACTTAGAATATCATTGGGCTGAATGGTATTAATTTCATATTGAATTACTTTACTCGTAGATAAAATTTTTAATGATTTAGAGGTGTTAGCTCCTTGAAAATAATTAATATCTCTCTTTGTTGCACAGGCACTTAACAAGATACTGGCTAAAAGGAGGAGTGAAAAATCTGATATTTTACAAGGCATATGAGCTATTTAAATCAAAGTCGGAATCACAAAACTACAGGTTTAAAGCTTAATTTTATTTTTTTACCTTATTTTTGTAATAGGTGACAATTTTTGATTAAAGATGATTCATAATTGTAATAAATGCAGTAATTTATAAGTTAAAATGTTTTGTTTGGAGGTGGTATTGGTTCCTGTATTATAAAAATGGTAATCTTAATAGGCTTTTTACGTAACATTTTTTTATAAGAGATTATGCACAAGTGCTTGGCTATAAACTTTCTTTTTAATTTTTTCTATTTCTACTGGTCTGTCTAATTTTTCATAGATTGAATTTTTAGAACGGTATTCTGGTACCAAAGATTTTAGCAAACACACAGAATTTTGATGATTTATGTACATATTTTGTTCGCACAACGAAGTAATCGCTTCTAATGTTTCCTCCACCAATAATGGTTTTTCTTTCGCTATCATAATTTTTTTATGGTAGGTGGGTGCTATGTTTTCGTTAGAAGTTAACAATTCTTCAAAAAGTTTTTCTCCAGGGCGTAAACCAATAATTTTAATATCAATATCTTGCGGATATGCATGGCCAGAAAATTGAATCATTTTTTTTGCGAGATCAAAAATTTTGATAGATTTTCCCATATCAAAAACATAGATTTCTCCCCCAGTGCCCATTGCTCCTGCCTCTAATACCAGACAGCAAGCTTCAGGTATCGTCATAAAATAGCGAGTAATCTCTTTGTGTGTTACCGTTAAGGGACCACCTTTTTTTATCTGTTTTTTAAACGTCGGAATCACAGAACCGTTAGAGCCCAGTACGTTTCCGAAACGGGTAATCGTAAACTTTGTAGTGCTACTAAATTTACTCAAACAGGTAATGTATTTTTCTGCTACTCGCTTTGTTGCGCCCATTACGTTCGTAGGATTCACTGCCTTATCTGAAGAAACCAATACAAAACGTTCTACCCCATATGTTAAGGAAATATCTGCAATGTTTTTAGTTCCTTGGACGTTTGTTTTTATGGCTTCGTAAGGGTTCTCTTCCATTAGCGGCACATGTTTGTAAGCGGATGCATGAAAGACTCTTTGTGGTAAAAACTCTTTAAAGAGTAATTCCATTCTTCGGAAATCTCGCACATCTGCAACTATAGCGGTAAAATTAGAGACGCCATTTTGTAATAATTCTTGCTGTAATTCAAATAGCGCAGATTCCGCTTGGTCTACTAAGATTAAGTGCTTGCAATTGTATGTAGCTAATTGACGTGATATTTCAGACCCAATAGAACCTGCAGCGCCTGTAACTAAAATCACCTTATTCTTTAAACTCCCATGTAAAACTGGGTTGTTGATGCAAATAATAGGTCTTCCTAATAAATCTTCAATTTGTACATCCTTAATTTGGTTTACGTTAAAAGTACCATTAATCCAAGTACTGAAAGATGGAACTTTTTTTACACGAATACCAAAACTTAAGAAATAATTTGTAATTTCTAAAAGGCGGTCTGAGTCTAGTTTTTGTGCGGATATAATTACCTCATGAAGATTTTCTTGAGTCTTAAATTCTTGAGTAATTTGATAGAGGCTAAAAATAGGTGTACAGTTTATTTTTTTATTAATTTTATTTTTATCATCATCAATAAAACCGAGTACCTTAAAATTATATTTTAGGTCTTTATTCAAAGCATCAAAAATCATCATTCCAGAACTTCCTGCACCATATAGTAAAACATTTGTGACTGTTTCGGTATCTGATTGGATAAATTCAAAAACAGATTTGAAAGAAAAACGAGAAATAATTAAAACAAAAGCGGAGACGAAAGAGTGAATTATAATGATAGATATTGGAATAGTTACTTTTGGAAGTAAACCCCAAAAACGATTGCTAAAAACAAATAGAAGACAAACGGTACTTAACAAAGATACCGCAATGACTATATTATAAATATCACGGATGCCAGTATGTCTAATAACACCTTTATGAGAACCAATAGTTAAAAAGCTTAGCAATGCCAAAACAAATATGGTTGGAATCTGATATATTAATCCGTAGGTTTCATATTGAAAACTATCACTAAAACGAATGAAGTAAGCTAAAAGATAGGAAAGACTAACGAGTAAAAGATCAATACCTAGCACTAGCCAGTGAGAGGTATATTTAGTTAAATTTTTTAAAAGTAATTTTTTAATCATCTTTTGTTATTTACCCCAAAGCTTTTTCGCTGATTTAAGGTTTTGAATATTGATTTTATGACTCAGAATTTGTCAGAATACTTTAAACGAAATATGATAAAGTACTTTTTCTTTTAGAGATTCAATAATAGAATATATGTTAACCTACATTACAAAGTAACTCTTAAAATAAAACGATTGGTTATATATGTAACAGATGAATTAAAAATGAAATAAATGATTTAAAAATGTATTTTCCGGAAATTATAATTGGCTATAATAGAACATTAAACTTTAAACTTAGATTGTATGCAGATTAACGGGTTCAAGGTTTTAATATTTTTGCGATACGTTTAAACTATAAAGGATAAAAAGAACACTAAGAAAATTGATTGTCTAGATAGTTTGGTTGTGGCATTAGCACTTGTTTCGTTATCGAGATAATACAATAAAATATGCAGCAGATAGGGAGAATTATAATGATTAGGTTGTTTTTATTAACTTTTTAGATGCAGTAAATGGGTGAAGAGTTGAAGATTTAAAATAGTTTTCGGATAGAATTTTCAATCCGTAAGCGATCTTCTTCCGATAAATTCGAGCCCGATGGCAAGCAGAGTCCATTTTCAAATAATGTTTCTGCTATCTGTTCCCCGTAATAAGCACAATTTTTAAAAACGGGTTGTAAATGCATTGGTTTCCATAAGGGTCTTGATTCAATAATATCTTCCCACAAACTTAAACGTAAATCTTCTCTTGAAAAACCGGTTTTGGCTTTATCTATTGTAATGGTACTAAGCCAATGATTAGAGAAATAAGCGGTATTGGGTTCTTCAAAGACCGTAACTCCAGGAACCTCTGAAAATATTTTTTTATAAAACTGTTGGTTTGCTCTTCGCAAGCCGATGTGCTTGTCTAAAACTTCCATTTGTCCTCTTCCGATACCCGCTAAAACATTGCTCATTCGGTAATTGTAACCAACTTCTGAATGCTGAAAATGGGCTGCAACATCTCTTGCCTGTGTAGCCAGATAGATAGCTCTTTTCTTGCTTTCTTCATTTCTACATACAAGTGCGCCGCCGCCTGAGGTGGTAATAATTTTATTTCCATTAAAAGATAGTATACCAAAATCTCCAAATGTTCCACATTTCTTACCCTCATAGGTAGATCCTAATGCCTCCGCAGCGTCTTCTATGAGTATAATGTCATATTTGTTAGCAATGGTACAGATTTTTGCTATTTTTGCTGGCATGCCATACAAATGGACTACAATAATTGCTTTTGGTTTTTTACCTTGTACTATTTGATCTTTTATAGCTTCTTCCAAGGCAATTGGACACATATTCCATGTGGTTATTTCACTATCAATAAAGACAGGATTTGCGCCTTGGTAACGAATGGGGTTTGCAGAAGCAGAAAAGGTAAAACTTTGACAAAGTACAGTATCTCCTGAAGTAATACCTGCCATAATTAAAGCGAGATGCAAGGCTGAAGTTCCGGAGACTAGGCAGGCAACAACTGCTTTTTCTTTTACATATTTCTCTAAGGCGGCCTCAAAGGCAATTACATTAGGCCCTAAAGGGGCAATCCAGTTACTATCATAGGCTTCTTGCATATAGGACATTTCCGTACCACCCATATGTGGCGACGATAGCCAAATTTTATTCATGGTTTTTATTTTTATAATTTAGTATGCGTGCAGGATTACCAACAACAGTGGCAAAGTCTGGTACTTCTTTTAGCACCACGGCAGCAGCACCAACCGTTGCCCAATTCCCAATTTTAATATTTGGAAGTACAATGGCACCGGCACCTATATGTGTTCCTTCTCCGATAGTTACACTTCCTGTAATAGTAGTATTTGGTGAAATATGAACAAAATCTTCTAAGATACAGTCGTGCTCAATAACGGCAGCTGTATTTACAATACAATGCTTTCCAATAGTAGCCCCTGCATTTATAACTGCGCTAGCCATTACCACAGTGCCTTTTCCAATTGTAGCGTATTTAGACACTATCGCAGATGGGTGTATTAAAGAAATAAAATTAGCAGCAATGGTTTCTGAAATTTTCTTACGAATCTTGTTATTTCCAATACTTATAAGAACATTTTTATATTGCGTTTGATATTCAATTTCCCACTGAGTTACAGGTGTATTTAATAGGCTTGAAATGTTTATATTATCGTCAAAAACAGCATCTACCGTCTTCTCTAAAGAATTAATAATATCTATAATAACCTTACAATGTCCACCAGCTCCGTATAAATTCATCCTTTTAAATTCCTTTAAATTTCTCCATACTTACAGAAGTTACAGAGGTTACGCCTTCGCGCAGCAAAACTTTTTTTATTGTCAAGAAAAGCACCTTTAAATCCATTACAAAGGAAAAATTATTTACGTAATAGACATCCAACATAAATTTATCTTCCCAACCAATCGAATTCCGGCCATTTACTTGCGCCCAACCAGTAATTCCTGGGCGTACCTGGTGTCTTTTTTTTTGGATATCGTTGTACAAGGGTAAATATTCTGGCAATAAGGGTCTGGGACCTATCAAACTCATTTCTCCTTTTATCACATTAAACAATTGCGGGATTTCATCTAAAGAAGTTTTACGAACAAAACTACCTACCCTTGTCAAACGTTGGTTATCTGGCAATAAGTTTCCATGCACATCTTTTGCGTCTGTCATAGTTTTAAACTTTATGATATTAAATAATTTTTCATGTTTTCCTGGACGTATTTGAAAAAAGAAGGGTTTTCCTTTATTTGCTAAGGTTAATAAAAAGGATAGAATTGCTAAAACAGGAAACAATAAAACTAAACCTATTAAAGAAGCAATAAAGTCTATGATTCTTTTAAAATAATTATTATACATGAAATTTTGATGCGTAAAATTCCAACCATTTGTCAGTAATAATTTTAGCTGAAAAATTCTCTAAAACATAAGCTCTACCTAATTTACCTAATTTTTCTCGTAAATTTTTATCTTCAACTAATTTTTCCATTGCAATATAAAGAGATGTAACGTCTGCAACTTTATGTCTTAACCCAGTTTTATTTTCAATGATCGTTTCCATAAGTCCATAGGTATCACTACAAATAATGGGTTTTTCTAATGAAGACGCCTCAATAATGCTTGTTCCAAACCCTTCCCTATAACTGGGCATACAGTATACATCAGAAGCTTGTAGGGTTTTTTCTGGACACAGTGTTAGCCCATAAAAAATAACAGATTTAATATCTTTGATTTTTTGTTGAATTATAGATTTCATATTTTCTTCATCAGCACCAAGGATAAGTAACCTAACATTTAAATATTTAATTTGTAATGTATTAAATGCTTCAGCTAATTCAATGATACCTTTGTCTGTATTCATTCTGCCTAAAAACGTATAAACAATTTCATTTACTTTAATACCAAGCTCATCTCTAACTTTATTCTTTACTTGTATATCTGGAACAAATCGTTTAGTGTTTACACCACTAATAGATCCCTTTCCTAGAACAAAAGAATGTGCTAGAGGAATTATTTTATTTTTTATTAAAAACTGTCTTTGTGTTTCTCCATCCACTAAAATATCAGTAGCATTCCAAACAATAAATTTATCTATGATTTTTAATAGTTGTCTAAAAAGACCAGTTTTAGTATGCCAAATCTGGCCAGTAAAAATATGAATTCTATTATTAGTGTTCGCTAATCTAGCTGCAAAAACCCCCAATAAACCAGCCTTTGGTGTTACCGTATGCACAGCATCAAATTTCATAAGATTAAAATAGTTCCAAAATAAAAATACAGCTTTTATATCTTTTACTAGATCTATTTTTCTCGAAATAGGAATATGTTTAATTTCTTTTAATTTTAATTCCTTAAATTGTTTTTTATCACCAGAACTAAAATTAGCCACTAAAAAAATGTCGTAAAAAACAGCCAACTCTTGTATGTGATTTTTTAAAAAAACATGGGCAGTAAAAGGTGAAGAAACAACAAAACATATTTTTTTTTTCATAATATAATTTTGATTTTTCTTAATTTATTCTGTATTATTTTATTGAACCTAAATAATTGAAAAAACAGAAACTCATTGTTTACGACCCATCTAAATAAATTTTTATTTCTATTTTTAATAGACGTTCTTATAGGGTATAATTTCTTTATCTTCAAGTTTTTCATAATTAATTTGTATTGTTTTTCATCAATAGTTAATTTGATTAAATTAAATAATAATGTTACCGTTAAAAATGCAATACGCTCTTTAAAAACTTTAGTATCCCTTGAACTAAAGTTTGATTCTTCTTTTTGAAATTTAAGGGTTAAATCTATTACCCCTTCAATATCAATTGCCATTTTAGAGTTTTTTTTATTATCTGAGTTACGTGTAATTGAATTTGATGTTTGCACAAAATATGCCAAAATATCATCAACTGCTTTAACTCGTTTTGAATAATAAAAAGCTCTTGTGTTAAACTCAAAGTCCTCAATAAAAATACGTTCTTTAAAACGCAATTTGTGTTTTTTTAAAAAAGAGACTGAATATAATTTATTACAAGCAGAATTCATATAAGTTGTTTTGTTTAAATACTCAAAACCACTAACAATAGTAGATGTTGCTTTTGAGCTCTTATATATTTCTACTCCTTTTTCTGTAATACCAATAGCGCCAAATTCTAATATATCTAATTTGTTATTAATGGCAGAATCTATTATGTTTTTAAGCTTATTTTCTTTTAAATAATCGTCTGCATCTAAAAACATAATGAATTTGCCAAAGGAGTTTTCAATACCTGTATTCCTTGCACCTCCAAGCCCTAAATTACGCTGCCTTAAAAGTTTAATATGTGGGTAGTGTTTTTGCATTTTTTTAACAACTTTAACACTGTCATCTGGAGATTCATCATCAATTACAATAATTTCATATGCTATATGATCTAGGTCATTATTAATAACTGAAAGAATACATTTTTCAATATAATTTTCTGCATTATAAGCGGGGATAATAACTGAAAGCTTCATTATTTAATTTAAGAAAAACATGAAATAGGTAAAACTAAAATACCCTATTATAGTGCGAGCTAACACTTTTGGTTGGTCTTTAAAAAATGCCGCTTTAAAGAAAGGGTAGAAGATAACTAACGCCATTAAAAACCAGGATAAGTATGCAAAACGATTCGAAAAACTAGCACGTATCAATAAAACCCAAAATGCATTTGCTGTAACATAAATATTAAATAACTGTATGTATACTTTGTCCTCAAACTTTTTTACAATTATAAAATAATACCCAGCAAATACGGCAGCTGCACTATATGCTAAGAAATCCCAACGAAAGCCTATCGAGGAAAATTGATCTGCAAAACGAGTATCTGTTAAATAACTTGTTCTATCGTCTCCAAAACCCAAGGACATAAATAAACTTTCCCAAAAGCCTCCTAAGGCAATTGAAAGAGGGATAGCGAATAACCAACCCAGTAGGTAATGTTTAGAGTTTTTATAAAATAAGTTTAAAATAAACGCAGCACCTGGAATTATGACACTTGAATGAACAAAATAAGAGAGTATAATAATACTAAATGATAGATTTTTTTTGTTTGAGTAAGAAAGTCCTAAAATAAAAAAGGAGGTAGCAATACCATTTCGAATTCCATTGGTGCCATAAGCCCAAAAAGAAAAGGACGCAATAAGCGTTAAAAAAAGTAAATAACTATCTTGAGAGAGCCATTTTTTAGTAGCAAGATATAAGGGTGTTGTATATAAAAATGCACAAACTAAAAAGAACATTTTAACCGTCATAATACTGCTACAAAATTTCATAAAAAGATGCCACCCCATATCCGTAGATACCATTATTTCACCCCCTGATTGGTACCTTTCAAAATCATTACTATAAGTTTTCATGTCCACAAAATAATAACCACTTATTGGGCGCAATCCTATATAAAAGATGATGATTAACAATAAGCTTATGGACAGCGTATCTTTCTTTTTTAGATTGCCTATGTCATAACCATTACTAGATAATTGTAATGCTGCTAAAACGACCAAAACCAAAATGAAATTGTAAAACATAGGGGTATAAAATGGTAATGGAATGATAGAGTTAAAAATCATATCATTTGTTTTTAAACAGTTGCAACCATTGTGGCATTATATTTTTTTCATTAAAACGAGATATATTTTTCAAACCATTTTTTCTCATTTCAGCTCTTAATGGAGTATTGTCTATAAGTTTTGATAATTCCTTTGCAAATGCCATTATATTATTATGCATTATTAATATGCCATCCTTATTATTTGTTATAATATTTCTTGGACCATGAGGACAATCATAAGCCACCATTGGCAAACCACAATTCAATGCTTCGAGTAAAACCATAGGAAAACATTCAGTAGCAGAGGTCAGGGCATATAAAGAAGCTTCTTGCATTTTAGTTTCTAAAATATTTGTTACTCCTTTTAAATAAACATTAGGAACATTCAGAGACATTATTAATACTGCTAAGCTATTAGTAAGAGTTTTGTCCCCTTCCCCATAAATGTGTACCTCCCACGTTGGATGTTTTTTTGCAATTAATGCCCAACTTTTTATTAAATGATCAAATTGTTTAACAGGGGCAATTCTGCCAGCTGCAATAATAATATTCTTTCGTTTTATTATTTCTTTCTTAGGGTTTTGTGCAATAGCATTTGGTATAACTACTAAATTATCTGAATGATAATATTTTCTTTCATCTTCATTCAGCAATACCAAATGATTATACGTTGTTGCTACCCAATTATTTATTTGATGTATTATTTTATTAAAAATTCTAGTATTAGGAAGCCCTTTTGCATAGTAATAGCGTGAAGAATGAAATTCTTTAACGGTTTTTACACCGCTGCAGATAAATGGAATAAAATAAAAATCGAATGCATAATTGCATACAATTAATACATCTGGATTAATTTCTTTTAGTTTCTCTCTTAACCGGTATATGTGCTTTGGAACTTTTTCTAGATTTCTAAGACTAAAGTAGCTTTTAGATCTTATGTAGTTGACACCTAAATCATGATGTTTGATGTTATCTGTAATATGATAACAGTGCTTCTTTCCCTTTTGCTCAGTAGTAATTAAATAAACTTCATGATTAGTATTTAATGCCAAATAATTCAATTTTTGAGCCAATACTTTTTCAATCCCCCCATGTAAATAAACTTGATCTGTATAATAAGCAATCCTCATTCTGGCAGTGTCAATTTTTTAAACAAATCATCCCATAAAGGTACTATTGCTTCGGGAGTATAACGTTTTATATTTTCTTTAGCATTTGCTCCCATTTTAATTCTTTTCTCTTTGCTATTAATCAACTCAATGACCACTTTCGAAAAAGATTTAATATCACCATTTTCAATTAAAAATCCATCTTCTCCATTTTTTATAATATCGGCAGGACCATAAGGGCAATCAAAAGAAACGCAGGGTACACCAAAACTCATGGCTTCAATTAATACCATACCAAAACCTTCAAACCTTGAAGGCATCACATAAATGGATGCTTCTTTATATTTTTCTTCTATATTTTTTTCTGGAGGATAAAAACAAAGGGTTTCTGATAAGTCTAATTGATTTGTTTTTATTTCTAAACCTAAACAAGAGTCTTGTTTTCCATAAATTTCTAACTGCCAATCTGGGTGCTGTTGTTGAACTATTTTCCAACTGTCAATCAATCGATCATAGCCTTTTTGGTAAGATTGCTTCCCTACAGCTAATACTTTTTTATTTTTTAAGGTAGAGACTTCGCTTGCATTGAATGGTAAAGGGTTCGAAATTACTTGCAAATTATTAAAATTCCACTCTTTTAAATTTCCTTTGCTAAGAACTATAAATTTATGAAACCGTTTTCCCCCGGCATTCATTAATCTAAATTTTAAATTAACCGTTAATTGTTGCAGTAAAGAAAGTTTATCGGCTCCTAATTCAATTTGTTTAGAAACATGACGCTCATAAATTACTGGTATTTTCTTTCCAATTAAGATAGGGAACAACATCCCTTTTAAACCGTCATCACAAACAGAAATAACGTCTGGTTTTATCTTCTTAATAGTGTTTTTAATACCTCTTCTATACTTTATAAAATAAGTAACTGGGTTCCCACAGACTTTAATGTCATGAAACGTTATATTAGGACTAAATTTAAAAAATTGTTCATTATTGCCGTCATTCAATGTAAGTATATGTACTTTATAATTAAATTTATCAGCTAAATAACTAGCCTTTACTGCCAATACGCGCTCTAAACCTCCAGAACCTTTGATACCGTTGGTTATATAAAGTAGTTTCATTTTATAAATTTCAATTTCAAAATTGGATGATATATTTTATTTATGAAGTAGGAACTAAGAAAACTACAACCTATAAGTAATAAAAAAATTAGTAGTACATATTTAGCACTATAAATAAAGTTTTTAAAATAAACTTGGTAAAAAAACATATGAATCAACCATAAATTGTTGAATGAACAGATAGTTTCAATATTAATTTATTAATTTGATTTGAAAATTTGATTTGATTAAATAACAAAATAAAAGGGATCGCTAAAAATGGTGCTACAATAAAATTAGGAATTAAACCATGTATAATAATCAACACTATTATAGCTGTCAGTGCGAAACTGTTTTTTAATTTAACCTTATTAAAAAATAACGAAACCTTTGTGTTCCATTTGTACTTTAATGACAAGGCACCAATTAAAAATGGAAAAAAAGAACATCCATATAAACAAATTTGTCTTTGTATCCAATTTATAAAAACGCTATCAAAAAGATTTGGGCTATAAATTCTAAAATAAAAAGAGATTAAATAAAAGCCAATTGAAAATAAAAATAACAGAATTGCATAGTTACTTTTTGCTATTCTAAATATTATACTTGAACTAAAAACCAACAAGATATAAGTAAAAAAGAACCACCAAGCTCCATTATACAAATTATCAACTGCAAGTATATTTAAAAACAACGTCATCCAATCACCAGGATACCCATGCTTATTTAATAAAATACCTAAACAAATAGCAAAAATGAAAAGTATTAACCAATAATTAATATATAACTTAAGAATACGCCTTAAGTTATTCTTTGTATAAGGCGTCTCGTTTTTGTTATATGTATGGTATAACCCATATCCACTAACAAAACAAAATATAGGAACACAACAATCACAAAACAAGGATAAATAATAAGAAAGAGGTTGGCTTCCAATATAAATTAATGGAGTAAACAATCCAATATGCTCTCTGTTAAATAAATGCAAAAACAACATCATTAGAGTTGCCATTGTTTGCAATATCTTTGATTGATTTTTAGTGATCTCCATCTATATTCTCTTATATTTTTTACCCAACACTATCTTATTTGAAGTTGTGTATAACATTTATTATTAAATGGGTACACACAATTTATTGATTAATCGGTCAAACTTTTCAACAGATTCATAATTTTCTTTCTGTTCTTGCTTTTGATATTCTATTATTGCATTATATAATTGCTTATTTTTCATTAATAATTCAATTGCATTAGCAACTGCTGTAGCATTTATGTCAACAACTAATCCATTCTTTCCGTGTACCATTTGCATAAAAACAGTGTCGAATCGAGTAGTTACAACTGGTAAATTCAACAAACGAGCTTCTGCAATGGAAATACCAAACCCTTCTTTTCTAGATGTTTGAACATACAAATCTGCACTTTTATAATATGGATAGGGATTACTATTAGTACCTAGTAATGTAATAAAGGATTCTAATTTATTTACTGCCACAAACTCCTGAATTTTTTCACGATATGACCCTTCACCTAGAACATACCAATGAAATATAACCCCTCTTTCTTTCAATATTTTACAAACCTGTAATGTAATATCAAAGCCTTTCATATATTGATTTAATCGGCTTACAGTAAGAATATTGAAATTTTTTTTGTTGAAATTTACGGTTTTCAATGATGCCATATTTAATATTGATGCATAATCAATCATATCATAAATTGTATAATATTTTGATCTTAATTGAGGGAATACATTATTTAAATGCTCCTTTGTTATTTCAGATACAGGAACTATGACATCATATTTTTTGTAATATGACTTTTGAAATATTTTATTTACAGGTGGAAAATCAACATTAGTATTTACCCATGCTATTTTTCGTTTTGCTTCCGTTTTATCAATTACATAATAAGTAGGAATCCCCTGAGCATAGGCAATAGCAACATCATATTTTTTATTTGAAACAGTCAGACTATTTGCTGCAGCTTTCCAATATATTTGAGATTTCTCTGGATGATTATAAGCACCTCTCCTTATATTTATTGAGTATGTTAATTTGGAAATAAAAAAGCCTATAGTTGATAAATTTATTAGCGTACCAATATTTTTAAACCAACCTTTGGTGACAAACTGTGTATATGGCAATGGAGGCAATATATTTACGTGCTCAGGAATAAATGCATCCAACTCTTTCCCATACTTAAACAATTGTAAGTCTATTTCATATTTGTTAGGGTCTAATTTAGACAACAATGCTATCAAGCTTTTTTCACCTCCTGCTAATGCAAGTGATTCATTAACAAATAACAGTTTCTTTTTATATTTTCTCATTAATAAAGACCCATTTTATTTAAATAATAAGCCACTTTAACTTTTAAATTAATCAAATACACATTCATAACCAATGTTTTAAACTCATTAATCTTATCGATAAAACGTGCTGTCCCAATTTTATAATCATGTACTTTATCTGTCAAAATCAAATCAATTATTTCTTTTGTTTCTTCGTCATTATCAGTGATATGCAAAGCATGTTTTTCTAATTGATAAAATGCCCGAATAGTATCCTTGGCTTTGATTACTTCCTCTAATGAAGACGATTTAAATATGATAAACTGTAACGTTTTATCAGTTCCATAACAACTGAAAGCTTTGTTTCTGGCTCCAGTAAAATTATTTTCCTTAGTACCAACCCAATCTTGGTGATTATAAATTTTATAAATGAACATACTTAAATTATTTAAAGACATCTTTAAATCCTTACGATAAAGCAGATCAAAATGTTCTTTAAAATAGTCTCTTGCAAAAGATCGATCTCGTATACTCCCCATTTTGGGCCATAAACAAGCTATAAATAGATTGTCGACAAAATGAACCGCCTCATATGTTATTTTATCTGCCGTTTCAATCAGTAAACCTCTGCTTATGAAGTAGCAATAATCAAATTTAGCAATTGGTTCAACTCTTTTAAATTTAAGTATACTTACTTCTTTTTTAAAATAAGCCAATGCAGCTAAACGATGGCTACCATCTAAAATTACACCACCTTCACTCACTGGAATTAAAGATACCTCTGCATCAAATTCATTGTCTTTAAAATGATTTATTAGTTTATCAAAGGCAATAATGAAGTCTTCAAGACTATTTTTATCTTCGCTTCCAGGTTCCTTTAGATTTGGATTAAAGGCTTTGATATGTTCTGCATATATTTTTTTTGCATAATCAGGATTTGATGATCGGTGTTTGATGTAAGTCATTTTAGCAAATAAATCAAAACGACTAACAGTAATCAATTCTTGAGCTGAAATTTTTTGGAATTCAAACTCCTTATTTTTTAAATCGTATAAATCGACAGTATGTTTTTGTAATAATTCAATCATAATAAGCGCAAAAGGAATTAATTTTTTTTAAATAAACAATGTTTTGTTTTTACTAAAAAACTGATTATTGCTATTTTAGAATGGAGAACCGTATTTTTAAAATACTCCTTAAAATGAAAATCTAATAGTGATTTGTCTTGTATGTTTTTTTTATTAAAAGGAACATATTTATCTTTTGGATATTGATAGCGATAGTTGTTGTGCCTCATATAATTTTCTAAAAGAGTAATAAAATCTTGAGAACTACCAGTACCACCATCTAAATTTAGATTTTTAGCCATTGCTGTTAAGCGGTCACGATATTCAATCGTTAGAGAAGGTTTTTGATAGATTGCGTGATAAATCAAGGTAAAAAAATAATCACTTTCATTCAGTATATAAAAGCCATTATGTATTATTTTACGTGCTAACATTTGCTTTTCCCATTTTTCGCAATAGTACCCATCGCCAATATGTCTTAAATCTAGACTAACATAATTATTTTGAATATAGATGTAATAATGGGTCCCATCCGATTTCCCATTCTTTACGTGAAAATCATGAGGCTGTGCGTTTAAAACTTTTGCAAAAACAGTACTATCTTCACAAATCAAATCAACATCTCCGTGACCTCCCATATAAATCTCATCATCTAATAAGTTGTCATAATTTCTTAAAATCGCATAATTAACTTTGTGGTGTTTGAGTAACTCAAAAACCTCGGACATACTGCTGTAATTGATCCTGTTTTCTTTCATTTGAATGTGCTATTTTTATTCTTTTTAATAGTAATCCAATAAGATTTTGTGAAAAACCTATTTTTAATATTCATACATATTAAATTCAGTGGATTCAGAATGATAGAATTTGAAATATGATGTCTAATACCAAATTGATTTTTTAAACCAAATTCTATGATATATTTAGCCAAAATTATTTGGTATTCAATTTTATTCAATTCATTTGACTTTAAATTAATAATGAATTGGTGTTGTAAGATTAAGTCATTAAATTTTTTCAATGCTTTAAAATATAGTTCTGAAGGTTCTTGTTTTTTAATTTGCTTTAGTCTTTTTGCGTTCAACTCTAACTGGTCAATATTTCGTATTGAGAAAGAACCTGAAATACTTGTTTTACGCTGCAAGTAGTAAAGCATTGGTTTACTTACTATGACATATTTTTTAGACGCTTTTATAATTTGATACATCCATAAGGTGTCTTCAAAATATTTCCCTTTTGGGAATAAATGTTTTTTTGCAATATCTGCACGAATTAATTTTCCCCAAGCAAAGTTTTTAATTACTTGTTGTTCAATTAACTTTGTTAAAGCCTCTTCTTTCGTATAAATTATGACTTTATTTTTTAGCTTATTGTTATAGAGTAAATAGTCTGGATAATCATAATAGAAATTTGCTTGCACAACGTCTGCATTATATTTTTGTATTGAATCGTATAATACTGCGATACAATTTTTTTTTATATAATCATCCGAGTCCAAATAAAAAATATAGTCCCCTTTTGCATGTTCAGTTCCTACATTTCTAGCATCAGAAAGACCACCATTTCTTTTATGAATTAATTTAATTCTTGCGCCTTTGGTTGCAAATTTATCACATAGTAAGCCACTATTATCCGTAGAACCATCATTAACTAGAATAATTTCAAGGTTTGTATAGGTCTGGTTGCACACACTTTCTAAACATTGCTCAATATACTTTTCAACATTGTAAACAGGTATTATGATTGAGATTAACTCCATTTTTTATATTACTTTATGTAAAATACTTCACATATTTTAACAAGGTGTACTTTAAAAAGACTCTCCACCCAAATTATTAATGTTGTTACAAATAATTTATTTAATTCTCATAAAATTATGGCGTATTATTTCTAAAAGGACAGCTCTCGATCAATTTTGTCAAATCAATTTGAATTTCATAATGATAAAAACAATTTAATAAATATTTTATTGAGATACTTTCATCTATCCTAATAGCAACTTTATCTTTTCTACCCACAGATTGAAAATAATCTAAAAACTTAAATCCTTTTCCCATAATCTTTTGTGAAAATTCAACCCATAAAGAGGGTATCCCATAGGCATCGCCAACTATAATGCCATGCAAAGAACTTGATATAATTTTTTCACAACGATTAACTTGATCTATAAACTCAAAAATATTTTTATTTTGAATATCTATTATTAATACATCTTCCCTCTTTATCAATCCTAACCATTCATTATCTTTATCTATATAATGTGGTATAATACCTAATTTATATTTTTTACTTTCTTTTTTTGGCTCATAAAAACGTGGTAAAAGTAATGCCGGATCGCCATAAACTTCTGGACATTTTACTCCAAATTCTAATAATTTCTTTCTAGTTTTCGGTCCCCTAACAGCACAGACCTTCTTTGGCTTACCATTTTTAAAATAACTATCCTCACTAATAAAACCTGTACCCCATACGATTGAACGCTCATTTGCTTTTGACAAAATAGATCCTATTGTTATATAATTTTCAAAAGCGTAATATTGCGTGTCTATTTTAACTAATTTATTTACACCTAAAAAGTTAAATAAATGAGGTGTTAAGACATCTCCAAAATTATTAGCATCTGAAAACCAAAATGCTTTTTTTGAACATACGAAAGTGCCTACAACTAAAACTCTTAACACTTTTAAATATGCTATGAAGTCTATCAGTTTTTCTTTTAATAAATTCATTTAAAACATTTTTAATTTTGATACCAGATCCTTTGACATAAGTCCTCTTATTACTATATTCATAATATTCTCACTTAAAAATTTTAATTAAACTATTTTTTTTATTCTTGTTTTAATTTTATTAATCAGTTCTAGACAATTTTATTAATTGTTTAAAATTGGTTTCGTCTTAAAGTTTTTTACAATGCTAATTAATATCTGACTCCTATAAAAACTTAACCTAAAACGCATTATTAAATATTTTAAATATATACTTTGCTTAAATGTAAAATTCCCCTTACAAAAACTAAGTTTCTTACAATTATATAGGTATTGAAACAAATCATTAGGCATTTCATTTCCAAACAATGTATTAGTAATATTAGTATCGTGTCTTCTATAAAAACTCTTAACTTTTTTTGAAAATTTAATATTCCCAAATTCGGCTAATTTAATCCATAAATCCCACTCCCCATAATGTCTAAATTCCCGGCTAAACCCTCCTATTTTTAACGCATATTCTTTTCTTAATAATAACCCACAACTATTAATAAAATTCCCTTTTACTAAATAATAATGCGGCTTTTTAATCATTTTTGAAATATTGTTGGCAATGCTATAATTTTTAATTACCTCATCCCTTGCATTTATAACAATTGATCCACAAAAAACAAAAGAAGTATTTTTATCAAATTCACCTAATATTTTTTCAACATGGTCAGTGGCAATTAAATCATCATGCCCCAAAAACATTAAAAATTCACCATTAGCAATTTCCAACCCTCTATTAGCTGAATAAATAATTCCTCGATTATCGTTATTTTTATAAAACCTAACACGTTCTTTAAAATCATTTATTATTTCCTCACTTTCATCTGACGAACAATCGTCAATAACAATTATCTCAATCTTTGAGATTAGCGTTTGATTCAAACAACTATCAATAGTTTTCTTTAAAAATTTACTTCCATTAAAAACAGGAATTATTATTGAAACATCTATTTTCTCTTTCATCTTAAAATTATTATGTTCTATTTTTTCTTCTTTTTTAGTAATTTCTTATAATTAACAGCGATGATATCTTTAATATCCATCCTTTTATCTAATTCTTTCCAAGAAATCAAGGTGCTTGCCGCAATTAATACACTACCAACAGCATACGAAATCCACTCAGACAACACATAAACTGCAATAAAACAAAGGACGCCCAATGTTAATTGAATATTAAAAATCTTGATAAAATTAGTAGAAAATGAAAAATTGTATTTTAGTTTTGCAATTACGAATACCTGCAATGTATATAAGATATAAGTGATTAAAAAAGAAATCCCTAATCCTGTAAGTCCCCAAAAATAATAACCTATTATATTTAACACTAATGAATAACAATTAACCATGAATTCATTCCAAAAAAAAATGGTGCTTTTCCCCTTCGCTAGGAATATAAAAGCCATCGACCAACTCACCGCTTTAAAAAAAATGCCCAAGGCCGCCCAGTTTATCATCCAAGTGATAGAAACAAATTTGGAGGAATATAACACAATAACCATCCATTTTATAAAAACAATAAAAATTCCAAGTATAGGTGCTAAAATTAACAAAGCTACTTCTGCTTGCTGATTTATCAACATTTTAACTTGTAAATTGTCATGCGCAATAGCAGCAAGTCTTGGGTAATAATCAGTTCCCATGGCAGAAAAAATCATTCCTACATAGGTACCTATAATAGCAAAACCTGAATTGTATAAACCTACATCTTCTATTCCTCCCGTATTTCTTATGTAAATATTCAGCACATAATAGCTCGCAACAGGTAAAAAACTACTCACACTTAACGTAAAACCCATGGTTAACATTTCCTTTCCTTCAGCAAAGGTTGTTGAGGTACTAACAGTTACTTTAGCTAACGGTATTTTTCTAGAAAAATACCAAGTTAATAACAAGGTTGTTAGTGAAATCATTATAATAACAGGCACAATTCCTTTTTCGCCATAATAATAGTAAATCGGGACGGTAACCAATAAACTAATAAAACTACCGAAAACATTTGCTTTTGCTAATAATTTTAATTTACGAAAGCCTTGTAACAAAACACTTTGGCCATGACTTAATTGATTGAGCAATAAGGTGACAGAAAGCCACATAAATGCTGTCGTATAGTCTTTATTCCCAAAAGTTAGTTGGCTTAGCCAAGGTGCAGTAATGAATGCAACAAACGCACCTAACAAACCTGTGCCCCATACCAAACGCCTTAAAACGGCAACCACCAAAGCTACTCTTTTAAGATTTTGAGTCCCTGCCGCTGCGGCAATGTCTTTAACGGAAACACGGCGTAAACTAAAACTAGTAAGACTGGTCACCAATCCAATTGTAGATTGCAACAAGCCAACAATTCCCAAACCCGCAGGTCCTAACAATATGGCAACAAATTTAGAACGTATAATGCTTATTAGTATATTAAAAACCTGTACGCCTCCAAATAGCGAGGTGGCTTTCATTATTGATCGATAAGAGGCTTTTTCTTCCGACATTAATAGTCGTTTAGAACTTTAACTATCTTATTCATATCTTCTTTTGTGATTATAGCACTCAATGGTAAACTCAAAACTTCTTCATGTATTTGCTCCGTAATTGGGAATGATAGATTATTGTATGCTTCATATGCCTCTTGCTTATGAGGTGGAATGGGATAATGAATTAACGTTTGAATTCCTTTTTCTGCTAAATATTTTTGTAAGTCATCCCTTCTTGAACTTCTAATTACAAATAAATGCCAAACGTGTCCTTCTTCACTTAACATTGTTGGTAATAAGATTTCAGGATTCTTGATGTTTTCCAAATAATAATTAGCAACCTCTCTTCTTGCCTCAATATCTTTTTGAATATACTTCAGTTTTACATTTAAAAATGCCGCCTGTATTTCGTCTAATCTGGAGTTTAGTCCTCTGTAAATATTTTCATATTTCTTTTCTGAACCATAATTACGAATTGCTGCAATTGTTTTAGCTAAGACTTGATCATTAGTTGTTACAGCTCCAGCATCACCCAAAGCACCTAAATTTTTACCTGGATAAAAACTATGCCCAGCTGCATCACCTATACCTCCGGAAATTTTATCATTCCATGCAGCACCATGTGATTGTGCACCATCTTCAATTAATTTTAAATTATACTTAGAACATAAGTCTAATATTTGTTGGTCGATGGAAATTTGACCATACAAATGCACAGTAAGTATTGCTTTTGTCTTTTGAGTAATGGCTTTCTCTATAAGCTTATTGTCCAAATTATAAGTTGCCATATTTGGTTCTACAAAAACAGGTACTAAATCATTGTCTGATATTGCCAATACAGAAGCTATGTAGGTATTTGCTGGTACAATTACTTCATCACCTTTTTTCATCATACCTAATTCAATATAGGCTTTAAAGATTAGACGCAAAGCATCTAAACCATTGGCTACACCTAAAGCATATTTTGTACCGCAGAAAGCAGCATAATTTAGCTCAAAAGCATCCAATTCTTTACCCATTAAATACCAACCAGAATCTATAACGCTGTTTGCTGCCTCTTTAAGTTCCTGCTCATATTGCGTATTTATTTTTTGTAAGTCTAAAAATTTAATCATTTTTATTCTGTTTTAACCATGCCTCATAACCTAATTCTTTCCATGGCATTCCTCTGTCGAAAAAAAACATCCATGGATAATGCTTTTTTTTTAATAAATTAAAAAAAGGCATTTTGCTCAACTTACCTATTCTTTTGGCAGGTGTACCAGAAATAAAACTATCGTCTTCAAAAGTCCCTGAAACGGAACTATTTACAGAAGTTAAAGACTGTTTTCCGATTTTTGTTCCGGGAAGAAGTATACTACCAGAAGTAATTTGAGAATAATCGTCAATAGTAACACCTTTTAAATCATTGGAAGGCGGTGTTGCATCATTAGTAAGCACTACATAAGGATATATAAAAACAAAAGATCCTATTTTAGACTTTTGACCAATATTAACAAAACTTTGAAATCTGCAATAATCTCCAATTTCACAATCTCCTTGTATGTCATTATATGAGCCAAATGAGCAATTATTACCAGCTACTGTATGCTCTCTTATTGTAACATGATGACCTGTGTTTAAACCCTCTCCAAAAGAACTTCCTGCATATATTACATTATGAGATCTAATGAGAGAACCAGCACCTATAACTGTTTTCGGATTTAAATAACTATTTTGATTAAAGTAAAAGTTATTAAGAGGTTCTCCTATAACACAATTATTAGAGATGATTGTATTGTCTTCAATAACTACATTAGCGTAAATTGTAGTATCATCTCCAATCCGTACGTTTTTCCCTAAAATTACAGATGAATCTATAGAAACATTTTTATTATTAAATTTCATAGCCTAAATTGTACCTGAGTCTACATGTATATTTTGTCCTGTAATTGATTTCGCATCATCAGAAATTAAAAACGAGATTGTAGAAGCTATAGATTCTGGGCAAACTGCCTTCTTTAAAGATGTTCTATTGTATATTCTACTTTTTTGGGAGTCTGAAAGCGTACTACTCATTTCTGTATCCATAAAACCAGAAACTACACAATTAGACCTTATACCAAGTTCTCCCCATTCTCTTGCTGTGTTTTTAGAAAATGCCTCTAAGGCCCCTTTAGAAGAAGCATACATAGATAAGCCTTTATACCCTGTATGAACGCTTATTGAAGAAATATGTATAATACATCCTTTAACTTTATGCAACATCATATTTCTAATTGCGTATTTTGTTAAATTTATTGGCGAATAAACATTTACAACAAACATGTTATGCAAAAGCTTTAAATTAGCATTTGTAATGATATCATCATACGCAATTGCTGCATTGTTAATGAATGCGTGCAAGGGTACATTTCCTAAAAAATCTTTAAATATTTTTTTTCTTATATTTTCCGCATCAATTAAATCATAGGCTAATAAATTTAAAGAATTTTTATATTCAGATTTAAGTTTTGTAAGATTTTCTGTTCTAGTTCTACTTAAACCATAAACAGTATGACCTCTTTCTAATAAGGTTTTAGCAATTGATAATCCAAGACCTTTTGAAACTCCTGTTAATAACACATTCATAATAAAATAGTTTTAATTACTAACTTCTTTTAAGCTTACCGGTTCTTGTAACCTGCAATTCTTCTACAAATTTAATCATAGTTGGTATTTTATACAGTTGTAATTTTTTTTTTAATTCTTCTTTAAATTCTTTTTTAGAATATTTAATTGATGATACTATTTCAGCAGTAATTATTTCACCTAATACACTATTATTAACGGTATATACTAGGGTGCTTTTTACACCTTTTATTTTATAGATTTCACTCTCTATCTCTAAAAGATTTATCCTATTACCTCCTATGTTTATTGTATCACTTTTTCTTGAGGCAATTCTAAATTCAGTTTTATCTTGGTTTGTAAATTCAATTATATCCCCTGTAGAGAACCATTCCTCTTTATAAAACTTACCCAATAACGATTTGTGAATAATAATTTCATTATTATCAAACCTAACCTTATCTTTTAATGTACCTAAAACTTTAAAGACATCTCCGTTATTTGATATAAAAATAGAGCCTGCTTCCGTAGAAGCATAAATATTGTAGATATTAGAGTTAGGAAAAACAGCCTTTAATTTTTTAATTAAAGTCATTTCAGATTTTTCACCTCCTAATGTACATTTTCTAATAGTATTCAACTGAAAATCAAATGGAGCCAATAATCTATAAAAAGTAGGTGTTGCAGATATATTTGTGACGCTATGTTTTTCACAGGCATTCATAAACTCTATCCTTGAAGTTTGAAATAAATAGATTAAGCTATTTTTATTAAGTAACGCTTGAAAAAAAACTTGTAACCCAGCCATGTGAGTTGGATTGTATAAAAAAGCCCAAACATCGTTTTTATATTTATCTGCAATTCTTGACATTTTTATAAATTTATTAACATTGTGGTCAACTTTCTTAGGTTTTCCTGTAGTTCCTGAAGTAAAAATGCTTATTTCACTTTTCGAATAAGTGATGCTGTTTAATAATTCTTCAAAATTATTAAGTTTTATTAGTTTTGGTTTTGTATTTAACAAAAAATCTTTTTTATATCTTTCTTTATCTTCTTTTGAAATATCATTATCCAAGATAACACAATCTATGTTACGACAGATATTCGCCAAAAATTTAATAAAGAATTTTGTAGGATCTTTGACGTCAATAATATTACTGAAAGATGAAAAACTGTTAATTTCTTCAATTAATGCATCATAAGTAATACTATGTTCAGTATTCTTATTATATATAAAAACCATTTACTATTTTATTTTTTCTAAAACTTCCCCAACTGTTTCAATTAACCCGTCTTCAAAAACATCAACATCGAACTCATCTTCGATCATAACTGTTAATTGAGCCAAATCGAAACTATCAAAACCTATATCATTCCTTAGATGTAAATATTTAAAATTATCTGAATCTATAATTTTAATAGATTTATAATCTTTTTCGTCACAAATTTCATTTATAATATTCAATAATTTATTTTTTTTCATTTTTTTTTAAATTCACTATAATCTCGAATATAATCCTCTTCACTATAGGTATGAGAAGCTAAGACCAAGCTAATAGAACCTGAAGAAAAATTATCTAATTCTCGCCATAAACCTGGAACTATATGTAAAGCTAAATTTGGTCGATTTAGAAATACCCTTTTTCTATTAACTCCGTCATCTAATATTACTTCAAAGCTACCAGATGTAGCTACAATATATTGCTCTAATTCATAATGTGCGTGCCCTCCTCTAACTTCTCCTCCAGGCACATCATACAAATAATAAACTCGCTTTACTTCAAATGGAATATTGGGTCCATTTTCCACCACAGTAATATTACCTGATTCTGTATGTACTTTAGACATATCGATTATCGAACAATCAAAAACCGTATTATTTTTCATTTTCATTTTTTAGTTTTTTGTATTCGTCAAAATCTCTTATGTAATCATTACTGTTATAAGGTATTGAAGAAACAATTAAGGCTAATGAATTAGTAGAGAAATTTTCTACGCGCCTCCATAACAAATTTGGAACATATAAACCATAATAAGATCTATTTAAATTAAATTTCACCTCTTTTTCTCCATCGTGTAATACTACATCGAAACTTCCTGAAAGTGCAACTATAAATTCATGGGATTCCTTAAATGCATGACTCCCTCTAATTTCGCCTCCTGGCACATCATAAATCCAATAGGTCCTTTTAATATCAAAGGGTATTTGATTACTGTTTTCAAAAAAACTTAAATTCCCTCTAGGATCCTTAATTTTTGGTAAGTCAATAATTTTAACGCCTTTTATCATAATTCTGCACATTTTTTAATGTATTGAGCATAACAACTTTTCCCATATTTCTTGGAAACTTTTAATAGCTCTTCTTTGCTAATGAAATCATGCAAATAGGCTATTTCTTCAATACAGGCTATTTTTTTATCAGTACGTTTTTCAATTACTCTAACAAATTCGGTGGCTGCTTCCATAGAATCTACGGTTCCAGTATCTAGCCAAGCCATTCCACGTGTCATAATACCTACTTCCAATTCTTCGTTTTCAAGATAGAGTTGATTCAAAGTGGTTATTTCTTTTTCCCCTCGTGCTGACGGTTTTACTTTTTTGGCATATTTTACTACTTTATTATCATAAAAATACAATCCAGGAACCGCATAAGATGATTTTGGGTTATTAGGTTTTTCTTCAATACTAATGGCTTTATTGTTTTTATCAAATTCCACAATTCCATATCGTTCTGGATCGTTCACCGGATAAGCAAAAATAGCAGCTCCTTTAATATTTGTTTTACTTCGGAGTAATGATCCAAAGCCACTACCATAAAAAATATTATCTCCTAACACCAAGGCCACTTTATCTTTCCCAATAAATTGTTCTCCAATAATAAATGCTTCTGCCAATCCGTTTGGCTCTGGTTGTATGGCATATTTGAATTTACAACCTACCTGTGTCCCATCTCCTAATAATTTTTTAAAGGCATTTTGGTCATGAGGAGTTGTGATTATTAAAATTTCGCGAATCCCAGCTAACATTAATACGGACAGTGGATAATAAATCATCGGTTTGTCATAAACTGGTAATAATTGCTTACTAACTGCTATAGTTAATGGAAATAATCGTGTTCCTGACCCTCCTGCTAATATTATACCTTTCATATGCTACTGATATTGTTCTCTTTAATTTATTCTATAATTTCCGGAAGAGACACTTTGCAACTACTCTTTATTATTTAAATACCAATCGATGGTTTTTGAAAGGCCTTCTTCAAAAGTTACAGATGGTTTCCATCCTAATTCTTTATGTATCTTATTTGCATCAATTGCATAACGTAAATCATGTCCTGGCCTGTCTTTAACATAAGTAATTAATTCTATAGAAGAATTTTTAGGCTTCTTAAGTTTCTCATCCATTAATTTACATAATACCTTTATCAAATCAATGTTTTTCCATTCATTGAACCCTCCAATATTATATGTTTCATGTTTTACACCTTCATGAAAGACTAAATCAATTGCAATCGCATGATCTTCAACAAACAACCAGTCTCTTGTATAATTTCCATCTCCATAAACAGGCAAGGATTTATCGTTTAATATATTATTGATAAATAATGGAATTAACTTTTCTGGAAATTGGTTGGCACCATAATTATTTGAACAGTTGCTAATTACATAAGGTATTCCATAAGTTTCTCCATAGGCTCTTACAAAGTGATCTGAACTTGCTTTTGAGGCAGAATAAGGCGAATTTGGGTTATAAGAAGTAGTTTCAGTAAACAACCCTTCTTCTTTTAATGATCCATACACTTCATCCGTGCTTATATGGTAAAAGAGTTTATTTTTCCAATTATCTTTCCATAAATTTTTAAAGGAATTTAAAAGTATAATGGTTCCTAAAACATTCGTTGTGGCAAAGGCCAATGGATCTGTAATGGATCGATCTACATGAGATTCTGCTGCTAAATGAATGACATCGTCAAATTTATGTTCTTGAAACAGATTTTCAATAAAGGTTTCATCAGTAATACTTCCTTTTATAAAAATGTAATTTTTTTTATTCTCAATATCATTTAAATTTTCTAGATTTCCTGCATAAGTCAATACATCCAAATTATAAATTTGGTATTCTGGGTATTTATTTACAAATTGGCGAACTACATGAGACCCTATAAAACCAGCACCACCTGTAATAAGGATTTTCTTTTCTGTAATTTTCATTTTTTATCTGACTTTATAGTTGACTTTTTTTGTTAATAGTTTCCTTTTTAATTAAAACTTTTAAACGGCTTCGCCACTACTAGTCACATTAAGTTTCTAATAGTTTGCTATAAGTTTTATTCCTTCTTTTATTTAAAGATTAGTTTAAGGTATTCTCAAACTTTTTAGAACAGAAAAAAACAGTTTTAGACGTTCTTTTTTTACTAAGTAGCAAGCACTAAACCCCAAAGGGTTCGGTTTACTTTTTAATATAAAAAAGGTTTAGTCATTTTAAAACATTGTTTTTAGAGTGCGTAATTAATTATCTATTAATGATACTCTTATACAAATAAACAGATAAACAATAGCTCTGAACATTAAGTGTAATAGATGATTATAAAATGTAATAAATGATGGGAAAACGTATTTTTCGAAGGTTAAATTTATCTTAATAAGGCGGGAAAATAGTAGTTTGAATTGAGGATACTTTTTAGATAAAAAAAGCGGATAGCCTTTGTTTTATTTTTCGGATAAAAGATCAAAGATCAAAGGACAAAAAAGCAAATTTATAGTTTGTTTATATTTTTGAAAGTGGCATTAATATGTGTTATAAAATAGGCTTTAAAAAAGAGAGATTAGTATTCTATGCGTTCTTTTACTATTCTATATTTGCTGATTGATATTGGAATTATTTTATTACTATATAATAAACAGTAATGGCCATTTAGGTTTTTATCAATACAAATAAGATGTTCTAGGTTTACAATATAGCTTTTGTGAACTCTGAAGAATTCATTGTTTTTTAATAGAATTTCAAATGCATCAATACTTTTGGACGCAAATACTTCCTCAGAATTTTTTAAACTTATAATTGTTTTTTTATGGTCTGATTTTAGATAAATAATATTAGATATAGCTATAATTTGAATTCCATTGGTAATCGTATTCACGGCTATTTGTTCTAATTTTTGACTTTGATTGTCGTTCATTTGAAAAAATTATTTTGTTCCAAATTTACTTTAATCCTTAATTTACACCATAGAAACTCAATAAATGAAGTTTTTTTGTAATAATTGATTGTTTTTCGGTGTCTTTGAGAAGAAGCTTTTATTATGCTTTATCTAAATAGTAAAAAAACCAATTTAAACCTTTCATGAGGGGTCTTTTAAAGTTTTTCAGAGGTTTAAAAAGTATATTTTAACTTATTTTTATACATAATAGCATTAAATAGTATGTTATTTACAGAATATGAAATAATCTTTAATAATGCAGATGCTCTTTAACTGCACTAAATTTTCTATTAGAGATAGGAATCATTTGGTCGTTGAATAAAACGCAGTACTGCCCGCCTGCATCTCTAATAATTTGATTGAGATGCTGAAAGTTTACAATATAACTGTTATGGACTCTAATAAAATTATTGTCTTTAAAGAGCTCTTCATAGATTCCAAGATTTTTACAAGCTACTAAAAATGTATTATCCTTTAAGCTAATAATTGTATATCTCCCTTCAGATTTTAAATACAGGATGTCTGGTAGCATTACAACTCTAATTCCAGAGTTAGCTGTTTTTACAGCTATTTGAGTTCTTACTTTCATACCTTTTTTTTTGCAACCTATCTTTTAAAATAAAAATTTTGAATATTATTAAAAAATTAATGCCATTGTTTAAGATGACGTAATTAAGCATATAACTAAGTAATGATTGTTCTTTGTAACACTCGTATTCATTTTTAATATAATCGACGGTTAAGTTTTAGTAAAAGTAATTTTACAAAGCTATTTTATTGTTCTTTATTTAGGCGAAATATGTTTCTAGATACGTTTTTTGTTCTTTTTTTTATTCTTTTTTATTCTTTTTTAGGATTCTTAACAAATTAACAAGCATTTCTATTTATTGTGTTGTTTTAAGAACAACGCACTAAAGATTTACAATTTATAAAGTTGAAGTCCAAGGTGTTTTCTGTAAAAAGGGATATTCTAAAAAGAACACAAAGAATACAAGTGTAAGAGTGTTTTTAAGTAGGGTTTATTTTGTTAGAGTGTCAGATAGCGCTAGGCATGTAATAGAAGGTTAGTAAGGAATTATCCATACCTAAATTGTATTATTTTAGTAAAATTTTATAGGAATACATTTCTTTACAATCAATACTAGTCTTTTGAATAGAGGCGTTTCTATTATTCTACTTATTGTTAGTTAATCTGCTAACATATTTTCCAATTACATCGAACTCTAAATTAACGGTATCCGTTAATGATAAATTCTTAAAAGAAGTATTGTTGTATGTGTAAGGTATAATTGCAACACTAAAAGAAGTGTCTGTAGAATTTATTACGGTTAAACTCACACCATTTACGGTTATAGATCCTTTTTCTATGGTAATATTGTTTTGTTCTGAATAATAGGTAAACGTAAAAACAGTGCTTCCGTTTTGATTTTCAATAGCTGTGCAGGTGCCAGTTTCGTCCACATGTCCTTGCACAATGTGCCCATCAAGTCTATCTCCAAGTTTCATTCCACGTTCTAAGTTTACAAAAGAATTTATTTGAAAACGTCCAACAGTTGTTTTATCTAAAGTTTCTTTTATCGCGGTTACCGTATATTCATCATCTTTAATACCAACTACAGTTAAACAAACACCATTATGAGCAATGCTCTGGTCTATTTTTAACTCACTAGTAATAGTGCTTTTAATTGTTAAGTGAAGGTTTTCTTGTTCTTTAACTAAGTTTGTAATTTCCCCAAGTGTCTCAATAATTCCTGTAAACATTTCCCTAAATTTTAGTTACTTTTGTAGAATACCAAAATTAAGTATATTACAAGAGTTATGGGGGATAAAACTGATAAAATAATTGTTGGAATTTCAATAGGAGATTTAAACGGAATAGGAATAGAGGTTATTCTAAAAACTTTTGAAGATAAAAGAATGCTAGATTTTTGTACACCTGTTTTATTTGGGTCCACGAAAGTAATTTCATATCACAAGAAAGCTTTAGATATCGAACTACCTGTGCATGGGATTTCTGCAATAAGTCAATTAAATCATTCAAAAATAAACGTTCTAAATATTTGGAAAGAAGAGATCTCTATTGAACTAGGTCAGGCAACTAAAACTTCAGGAACCTATGCAGCCAAATCTTTAGAAGAAGCGGTTAAATCTTTAAAAGAACGCACTATAGATGTTTTATTAACTGCACCTATTAATAAGGAAACAATTCAGTCAGAAAGTTTTAATTTTCCTGGACATACAGAATATTTAGAAGCTCATTTAGAAGGAGATAGTTTAATGATTTTAATGACAGATCAATTAAAAATTGGTTTAATTACCGGCCATATTCCTATTTCAAAGGTTGCAGAAGCAATTACCCCAGCGCTTATTAAAGAAAAAGTAGAAACAATGCATGCGTCTTTGAAAAGTGATTTTGGAATTACAAAACCAAAAATTGCCGTTTTAGCACTAAACCCGCATTGCGGGGATAAGGGCGTAATAGGTGAAGAAGATGATGCGATAATACAACCTACTATTGATGAAATTAAGGAATCTGGAAAGTTAGTTTTTGGGCCATATGCGGCAGATGGTTTCTTTGGCTCTGAAACATACAAGCAGTTTGATGGTGTTTTGGCAACTTACCATGACCAAGGCTTGGCACCTTTTAAAGCATTGTCATTTGGCAACGGTGTTAATTTTACGGCAGGTTTAAATGAAATTAGAACTTCGCCAGACCATGGCACTGGCTTTGATATTGCAGGAAAAAATATAGCAAACCCTTCTTCTTTTAAAGAAGCGCTATTTGCTGCAATTACTATTTTTAAAACAAGAAATGAATACAAAACACTTACTAGAAACCCGCTTTTAGTGAAGCATTAAAAATAAAATTCTTTTTTTGAAAGAAAAGAGTGTATAAAAACAATTTTTTATATCTTTGCACGCTCAATTTGATGTTTGATAATGAAAGACTTGAAAGAATTCAACATACCATTTGTAGGATTAAAGGAAGGAAAGCATTTATTTCAATATAAAGTTGACAATACGTTCTTTGAGTTATACGATTATAATGAGTTTGAAAAGTCTTCAATAAACGTTACTTTGGAGTTTGTGAAAAAAAGCACATTATTTGAGCTTGGGTTTACAGCCTCAGGAACTGTAAATGTTCCTTGTGACGTTACAAATGAGTATTTTGATTTAGAAATTACAGCAACTTTGCCGTTGGTAGTAAAATTTGGACAAGAATACAATGATGAGAATGAAGAGATTTTGATTTTGCCACATGAAGTATACCAATTTAGTGTAGCGCAATTTATTTATGAAATGATTGTGTTAGGAATTCCAAATAAAAGAGTGCATCCAAAAGTATTAGATGGTACGATGGAAACTGAAGCATTAGAACAATTAGAAATAAAAGAAGAGAAAACTGTTGAAACAACAGACCCAAGGTGGGATAAATTAAAGAATTTAATAACAGAAAAAAAGACATAAAATGGCACATCCTAAAAGAAAAATATCCAAAACTAGAAGAGATAAAAGGAGAACGCATTATAAGGCATCTGATCAACAGATCGCTACAGATCCTACAACAGGTGAAGCGCACTTATATCACAGAGCTCACTGGCATGAAGGTAAACTTTATTACAGAGGACAAATAGTATTAGAATCTGCAGTTGTAGAGGCTTAAAAAAAATAATTTATTTACAGAGAAAACCCTCATTTTGAGGGTTTTTTCGTGTTTTTAGACTAAATTTCATCGTTTTTGATAACTTTTACACTTAAAAGTGAAATAAATTTCATTTCTTTGAATTTCCTAAACATTGGGATAATAAACTAATATTATGACAAAAATCACTGCAGCAATATCAGCAGTTGGGAAGTATGTTCCTGAATACGTTTTAACAAATAAAGAGTTAGAAGCTTATGTAGAGACCAATGACGAATGGATTACCTCTAGAACAGGAATTAAAGAGAGAAGAATTTTAAAAGGAGAGGGTTTAGGAACTTCTTTTATGGCTATTAAAGCTTCTGAAGATTTGATTAAAAAATCGAATATAGATCCAAAAGAAATAGATTTGGTAATCGTTGCAACTGCAACTCCAGATTTACCTATTGCAAGTACTGCTGCTTATGTAGCTACAGAAATAGGTGCTACAAATGCTTTTGGTTATGATTTGCAGGCTGCATGTTCTAGTTTCTTATACGGTATGTCTACTGCTAGTGCTTATATAGCTTCTGGTAGGTATAAAAAAGTGCTTTTAATTGGTGCAGATAAAATGTCTTCTATTATAGATTATTCAGACAGAGCAACGTGTATCATTTTTGGTGATGGAGCAGGAGCTGTTCTATTTGAACCAAATAATGAAGGTTTAGGTCTGCAAGATGAATACTTAAGAAGTGATGGAGTAGGAAGAGACTTTTTAAGAATTGAAGCGGGAGGTTCGCAAATGCCAACTACAGCAGAAACTGTAGCCAATAAAAAACATTTTGTGTATCAAGAAGGAAAAACAGTTTTTAAGTATGCCGTTTCTAATATGGCAGACGTTGCAGAAAAAATGTTGACTAGAAATAATTTAACAGAACCAGATATTCAATGGTTAGTTGCGCATCAAGCAAATAAAAGAATCATAGAAGCTACTGCTAAAAGAGTGGGAGTTCCTTCAGAAAAAGTGATGATAAATATTCATAAATATGGAAATACTACATCAGCAACTTTACCACTTTTATTAGCCGATTACGAAAGTCAATTAAAAAAAGGAGATAATTTAATTTTTGCCGCATTTGGTGGTGGTTTCACATGGGGAGCTGCGTATTTAAAGTGGGGATATAATTCATAATAATAACAACTAAACAATAAGAAAAATGGATATTAAGGAAATTCAAAATCTTATAAAATTTGTAGCTAAATCTGGCGCTAGCGAGGTGAAGTTAGAAATAAAAGATGTAAAAATTACAATTAAAACTGGTTCAGGAACAACAGAAACTACTATTGTTCAAGCTGCACCTGCACAAGGTGTGCCTCAGATGGCAGCGCCAATAATTGCTACTCCAGTAGCCCAGCAATCTGCACAAGCTGTTGTTGAAGATTCTAAATACATTACTATAAAGTCTCCAATAATTGGTACTTTTTACAGAAAACCGTCTCCTGATAAGCCAAATTTTGCAGAGGTTGGTACAGAAATTAAGATTGGTGATACGGTATGTGTTATTGAGGCTATGAAATTATTTAATGAAATTGAATCTGAAATTTCAGGTAAAATTATTAAAGTTTTAGTTGACGATTCTTCCCCTGTAGAGTTTGATCAACCATTATTTTTGGTAGATCCATCATAGTGAGATTAGAAGTTAGAAACTAGGTATTAGAGATTGTATTCTGTGATATCTAAAAAAAAATCTAAAAATCTAAAAGTCTAATATCTAAAAATAAAACAAGATGTTTAAAAAAATATTAATTGCTAATAGGGGCGAAATAGCATTACGTGTTATTAGAACCTGTAGAGAAATGGGTATTAAAACGGTAGCTGTATATTCTACAGCAGATGCAGAAAGTTTGCATGTTCGTTTTGCAGACGAAGCTGTATGTATTGGTCCTCCACAAAGTTCTGAATCTTATTTAAAAATGTCTAATATAATTTCTGCAGCAGAAATTACAAATGCAGATGCAATTCATCCTGGATATGGTTTTTTATCGGAAAACGCTAAATTTTCTAAATTGTGTGAAGAGCATAGTATTAAGTTTATTGGCGCTACTGGTGAAATGATAGACCAAATGGGAGATAAAGCAAATGCTAAAGCTACTATGAAAGCTGCTGGTGTTCCTTGTGTTCCTGGAAGTGAAGGAGTCATTATAGATTTTGCAAATTGTATGAAAGTGGCAATAGAAACAGGATACCCTGTAATGTTAAAAGCTTCTGCTGGTGGTGGTGGTAAAGGTATGCGTGCTGTTTGGAAACCAGAAGATTTAAAAGATGCTTGGGATTCTGCAAGACAAGAATCTAAAGCCGCCTTTGGCAATGATGATATGTACATGGAGAAGCTGATAGAAGAACCAAGACATATAGAAATTCAAATTATAGGAGATGCTTTCGGTAAAGCATGTCACTTATCTGAAAGAGATTGCTCTGTTCAAAGACGTCATCAAAAGTTAACAGAGGAAACACCTTCTCCTTTCATGACTGATGAATTGAGAGATAAGATGGGTAATGCTGCTGTTTTAGCTGCCGAATTTATAAAGTATGAAGGTGCGGGAACTGTAGAGTTTTTAGTAGATAAGCATCGTAATTTCTTCTTTATGGAGATGAATACACGTATTCAAGTAGAACACCCAATTACTGAAGAAGTTGTAAATTATGACTTAATTAGAGAGCAAATTTTAGTTGCAGCAGGTGTACCAATTTCAGGTAAAAACTACTACCCTAAAATGCATTCTATAGAGTGTAGAATAAACGCAGAAGATCCTTATAGTAATTTTAGACCTGCTCCAGGAAAAATTACAACTTTTCATGCTCCAGGAGGTCATGGAATAAGAATTGATACACACGTATATGCCGGATATATGATTCCGCCAAATTATGATTCTATGATTGCTAAATTAATTACTACGGCTCAAACAAGAGAAGAAGCAATTAATAAAATGAAACGTGCTTTAGATGAATTTGTAATTGAGGGTGTTAAAACAACAATTCCTTTTCATAGACAATTAATGGATCATCCAGATTATGTTACAGGAAATTATACAACAAAGTTTATGGAAGACTTTGTAATGCAATAAAATTTAATTTTTGTTAAAATACTAAAGCCAAAAATATACAAAATACAAATCGTATTCTGTATATTTTTTGGCTTTAGTGCCTTATGGTGGTTCCTTGTAATCTTAAATTTTATTTTTACTTATTTATTTTGCGTAAAGCAAATATAATTTTTTTTTGAAATAACAAATATTACCTCTTAAAACATTATTATTGTAAAATAATTATAGAGGTTAATGATAGAGCTCTATCATTAACCTCTATAAAATAACCAACTAACTCAAATTAATAAATCATGCAAATTATTACATTTCTAGGCTTTACAATACTTGTAGCAGTCATTGCCTATTTAAAAACAAGAAATACTGAAGAAGAATCTTCAGATGGTTATTTTCTTGGAGGAAGAAGTTTAACCGCAGGTGTAATTGCAGGTTCTTTATTACTTACTAATTTATCTACAGAACAAATTGTAGGGCTAAATGGTGCGGCATACCAAAGTGGCTTGTCTGTAATGGTTTGGGAAACATTAGCAGCTATTGCGATGGTGGTTACCGCAATGTTTTTATTACCAAGATATTTAAAAGGTGGTTTAACCACCGTTCCTGGGTTTTTAGCAAAACGTTTTGATGTTACTACAAAAACATTAACATCTGTTTTATTCCTTTCTGGTTACGTAGTGGTTTTACTACCAGTAATTTTATATTCAGGTTCTTTGGCAATTAGTGGTATGTTTGATGTGCCAAAATTACTAGGCGTTACGCACACACAATCTATTTGGATTTGTGTTTGGGGAATTGGAATTATTGGTTCTATTTATGCTGTTTTTGGAGGATTAAAAGCAGTTGCAGTGTCAGATTCTATCAATGCAATTGGATTGCTAATTGGGGGGATTCTAATTCCGATATTTGGTTTAATGATGATTGGTGATGGCAGTCTTTTAGATGGTTTAAATATTTTAACTACAGAAAACCCAGAGAAATTTAAATCGATGGGTGGTGCAACAGATCCGGTACCATTTTATACTATTTTTACAGGAATGATGTTAGTTCAGTTATTTTACTGGGGAACGAATCAGCAAATTATTCAAAGAGCTTTAGGTGCAAAAGATTTAAAAGAAGGTCAAAAAGGATTACTATTGGCATCATTTATAAAAATACTAGGTCCAATAATTGTTGTTTTACCAGGTTTAATAGCATTTCATTTATTTGAAGGTAATTTAGAAAGTGCAGACAGTGCGTACCCAGAATTGGTAAGAAAAGTATTGCCAGGTGCTTGGGTTGGTTTCTTTGCTGCAGTATTGTTTGGTGCTATTTTAAGTTCTTTTAATAGTGTTTTAAATAGTTCTGTAACTTTGTTTGGTATAGATGTGTATAAGCAACATATTAATAAAGATGCAGATGAAAAAACAGTAGTAAAATACGGAAAAACATTTGGAGTTATTTTAGCAATTGCAGCGATGTTTATCGCCCCTTTAATAGCAAATGCAGGAAGTTTGTTTGATTACTTGCAAAAGATTAACGGTATTTACAGCATTCCTATTTTAACCATTATTATTGTGGGTTATTTGACAAAGTACGTACCTGCAATAGCAGCAAAAATTGGTTTGGTTTCTGGATGTTTACTTTACATTATCTATTTATTGATAGATGGATATATTCCTGAAACATTTTCTAGCCTTCACTTTTTAGATATTATGGCAATTTTATTTGCTCTGAATGTTGCAATTATGTTGCTTATTGGAAAGATAAAACCAAGAAAAGAGCCGTATGTTCAAGTATATACAAAGCAGGTAGATATTACTCCTTGGAAATACACAAAACATGCAAGTATTGCGATCTGTGTAATTGTAACTGGTGTATATATTTATTTTGCTTAATTTTTAATGAATCGGTTTTGTATTTTAAGAGGTAATTACCACTATTTATCATAGCGTAATAATTACCTCCTAAAATACAGAATAGGTTTTTTGAGATTGATTTAAAAGAAATTTGTAAACAGTTAAAAAAAGAGAAGAGTTCAATTACTTAGTTTTATACCCCTACTCTATAGCTGCAAGCTTAGTTATCTTTTTACCTTCATAAATAATATTTATTAAATACATTCCACTTAATCCCGAAACATCGATATCATTATCTTTTGTATTAATTGTCGTTTCTAATACTTTTCTTCCAAGCGTATCATAGATATACACTTGAGTAGATTTGGAAATACCTTTAATATGTATCATGTTTTTTATAGGGTTGGGGTATATGTGAAAAGATGTTTCATGAGCTTTTGTAGTACTTAGAACTTCGCTATTCCAACTTACACCAATTTCTGTTCCCCAAATATGTTCTGCTAATTTGGGATAATCAATAAAGGGATTTCTATTATTTTGATACGAATTGTAGATTATATTATTTCTGTTTTCCTCCCAAGCATCAACAGGGTCATTTCTATGCCACGTTAATAAAGTAGACAAAACTCCGTGTATTGGCTCTATATCATTTTGCGGTAACATTACTTCTGTTAACTCTAAATTGGGATAACTATCTAAGCCCTCATATCTAACTGCCATGTAAAATAGCATTCTTGCTACATCTCCTTTGACCGCATCTCTAGGTTCGAAAGACCAATCATTTGCATCTTTTTTAGAGCCCGTTATATTACCCCATTTATCTGTTACATCTTCACAAGTTGTACAATTATTAAAACTACGATTATTCCTTATGCTATTTGTTGTATTGTCTAAAGGTCTTAATGCGTGCACGTCAGTTCCTACTCCAATAGTAATTCCAAAATCCCCACGTGATTTTGCCCAAATATGTTCTCGAGTCCAGCCATTTGCGCTATTATATTCTTGAGCACCGTTTACAGACACTCCTGAATAAATAAGAATTACATTATCTGAATTATTAGGATCTCTATCAGTTTCTTTTAAAATATCCCAAACATCTGTATTTGAACTTGTATAATTGAATTCTGTATGATTGTCTATAATTTGATTTAAAGCAAATTTGAGATTATCATCTGCCAAATTTTCAGCGGAAACATAATATTCTGTTGTTACTTGTCCAGAAATAATAATAGAAAACAAGCAAAATATTGCGGTAAGATATCGGGGTATTAATATCATATCAATAAATTAATTTAAAAAAGAATAAATATAGTTTATTATTTTGGCTTATTAGGTCTTTAGAGTGCCTTCTGCTCTAGATTTTATAATAAGGACTGCACCTTTTTTGTAAACTAGTAGTTTTACAAATATTTAGCTATTATATTCTGATCTATTTTAAGAGTGTTCATTTTAAAAGACCTCTTATTTAAATACTACCAGATGGAATTAGAAAGCATAAATAATCGATTATTTTTTAAAAACCTAAAAAAGAGCAAAAAAAGAGCAAAAAAAGAACAAAATAATAATATACTACTTTATTCTGTCTAAATAAAGAACAAAAATATAAAACAAAAAAAATACTTTTAATACTAGTTTTTAATCCCGATGATTTTGAAAATAAACATTGCTAAAAATTGGTTTGAATTGATTTTGGGTTATTAATTATAAATGGAAGAGGCAGCCTTAATGAAATCTTATTTATTCGTTATCAGGGTGTTTATTTGTGTTAGGGGTAGCATATTTAAACTAGTCTCTCCATTTTTTAATTAGATGATTTTTACAGGAATCAGTTTTAAAAATCAGTCATATTAGAATAGTAATTAGAGGAAAAATATATTGTTTGAAAGGCCATCGTATTTCATAAAAGTCTTCTGTCATTTTAGCTTTTCTTAATGATAAAATAGTATTAGAAGTAATATGTACTAATAAGTAAAGCATATCTTATTTAGAATTGTCCAATGATCTATCTGATAACTCTAACTCGCTTTAAGAGTCTATATTACAAATTTATAAATAAAAAGGTTTTTATAGGTTTTGGAAACTTAACTTTTAGAGTCTTATAATTACTTTTTTAATTTTACGTTTGGGTGCAATATTGGTTTTGAAAATTTCATATTTCTTAAATAGATGAAAGTATTTAGTGCCTGATTAAACAAAAAAACTTATTAATAATTAGACTTTTCTTAACAGAAAATCAACCTTTTTTAGTCATATTTGTAGTCTATATAAAGTGATTTTGTAGTTACTCTTTAATAATTTTTTTAGTTTTTTAGAAATGAAGATTCATCCTATAGAAACAGGAAATTTTAAGTTAGATGGCGGTGCAATGTTTGGTGTTGTGCCTAAAACAATCTGGCAAAAAACAAATCCTGCAGATGCACGTAATTTAATTGATATGAGTATGCGTTGCATGCTTATAGAAGATGGTAAGCGTCTTATTTTAATTGACACTGGTTTAGGTTCGAAACAGTCAGATAAGTTTTTTGGGTATTACCACTTATTTGGCAATTTTAGTTTGGAAAGTTCTTTAGCAAAACGCGGCTTTCATAGAGATGATATTACAGATGTATTTTTAACACATCTCCATTTTGATCACTGTGGTGGAGTAATTGAATGGAATTCACAAAAAAATTTATTACAACCCGCTTTTAAAAATGCGAAATTTTGGTCTAATGACAACCATTGGAAATGGGCATCAGAACCAAATCCCAGAGAAAAAGCATCATTTTTAAAAGAAAATATCAATCCAATTAGAGAAAGTGGCCAGTTAAATTTTATTACTAACAATTCGTTAGAGCAAATAGGTTTTAATGTTTTGTTTATGGACGGTCATACAGAAAAACAAATGCTGCCAAAGTTATCTTATCAAGGTAAGACAATTGTTTTTATGGCAGATTTATTACCAACTATTGGTCACATCCCTTTACCCTATGTTATGGGTTATGACACAAGACCTTTATTAACCATTAAAGAGAAAGCTATCTTTTTAAAAGAAGCTGCCGATAATAATTACTATTTATTTTTGGAACACGATGCTTACAATGAAATTTGTACAGTTCAGCATACAGAAAAGGGAGTTCGCTTAAAAGAAACACATAAATTTACAGATATATTTAATTAATAGAGAATAGAAATGAACGTATTAAAATCAAGTATTTATGCAGCATTGGCTGTATTGTTATTCGCTAGTTGTAAAGCATCAATAAGTACAATTCCAGTTCCTAGTGGGGTAGATGTTGTATTTAATATGCCAGCTAAAAAAGGAGTATTATCAGAGACTGAGATGCACGTTTGGAGTCATATGGATTTGCAAACAGACTCAATTCCAGGAATGAGTATTGCAAAAGCATATACATTTTTAGAAGGAAAACAAGGAACTGCTGTTATTGTTGCAATTGCAGATTCTGGAATAGATGTGGACCATGAAGATTTAAGGGATGTTGTTTGGATAAATCCAAAAGAAATTGCGAACAACAATAAAGATGACGATAATAATGGGTATATAGATGATATGCATGGGTGGAATTTCTTAGGGAATAAAGCAGGTGAAATTGTAAATGCAGACCAGTTAGAGATTACAAGAATTGTAAAAAGCGGAATGGTTAAATTTGGGGATAAAAAAGCTTCAGAAATATCGGAAGAAAATAAAAAAGAATTCGAAACTTATTTAGATTTACAAGAAAAGTTTAAAACTAGAAATACGGAGAAGAAAGCTGAAATTGCAAATTTAAAAAACACTCAAAAAAGAATCTCACAAATTGAAAATAACTTTAAAGAGGTAAAGGAATTTGCAGGAACAGCTCTCTTAACATCAACTCTTTTAAAGAGTTTAAAACCTTCCAGTGCTCAAATGGCAGCGAAAATTTCAGATGTTATCGGCATGCTAGAAAGAGGAATGACAGAAGGAGCTTTATTAGATGCTAAAAAAGGACTTACAGAATATTTAGATTCTCAAATTAAAGGTAAAAGTTATGATTTAGATTTTAACGCGCGTCAGACTTTAGGAGACAACTTATATGATATCAATGATAAATTTTACGGTAATAATAACGTAATTGGCTCTAAAGATTTAGAAAGTCACGGTACACATGTTGCGGGCATTGTAGCGGCTTCTAGAAACAATAAAAAAGGGGTTAATGGTGTTGCAAATAATGTTAAAATAATGGCAGTTAGAGTAGTTCCAGATGGAGACGAACATGATAAAGACGTTGCTTTAGGAATACGTTATGCGGTAGATAATGGTGCGAAAATTATAAATACAAGTTTTGGTAAAGGCTATTCTCCAAACAAAAAATGGGTATATGACGCTATTAAGTATGCGGCAAAAAAAGATGTTTTAATTGTGAATGCAGCAGGAAACGATGGTAAAGATATTGATATAACAAAAACATATCCTAACGATTCTGAGGATTTAGTAAATGAAATATCAGACAATGTCTTAACTATTGGCGCGATGAGTTTACATTATGATGAAAAGTTACCAGCTAATTTTTCTAATTTCGGTAAAACGAATGTAGATGTATTTGCACCAGGAGTAGATATTTATGCAACAATGCCAAAAGATAAATATACACCAAATAGTGGAACTTCAATGGCAGCACCCTCAACAGCAGGAATTGCAGCTTTGGTGCGCTCTTATTATCCTAAATTATCTGCAAGTCAGGTAAAACATATTCTAATGAATTCTGGAATAAAAATTAACTTTGAAGTAATTAAACCAGGTTCTCAAAGTAGAGCGAACCCTAACGGAGAGAAAGTACCATTTTCAGACTTATGTGTTTCAGGAAGAGTTGTAAACGCATACAATGCGTTAAAAATGGCAGACAGAATTGTAAACGGACTTTAATAATTCAGAGAAAATAACGATTATTTCATTGTTGTTTTTTACTTTTATATTTAAATTAACTTATCACATGAAAAAAATTATATTTTTATTATTTACAACTGTACTCTTAACTTCTTGCTTTCAAATAAAAGAAGTTACTTTCCAACAAAATAATGAAGTAAATTCTTCTGCATATTGGCAACAGCATATAGAGTACACTATGAACATTGATGTAGATGCAGAAAATCATCAATATAAAGGAACACAGCAGGTAATTTACACGAATAATTCGCCAGATGATTTAACTAAGGTATATTATCATTTATACTTTAATGCTTTTCAACCTGGTTCTCAAATGGATGTTCGTTCTTTAAATATTAAAGATCCAGACAGCAGAGTTAGAGATAGAATTAGTAAACTAAATGCTGATGAAATTGGGTATATAAAAGTAAAATCATTAAAACAAAATGGCAGCGCTGTTTCTTTTGAAACTGTAGGTACAGTTTTAGAAGTTACTTTAAATACACCTATAAAATCTGGTAAAAGTGTAACCTTAGATATGATTTTTGATGCACAGATACCTTTACAGGTTAGAAGAACTGGGAGAGATAATAAAGAAGGAGTTGCTTTATCTATGTCACAATGGTATCCTAAAATGGCAGAATATGATTTTGAAGGTTGGCATACATCACCTTATATCGCAAGAGAGTTTCACGCGGTTTGGGGTGATTTTGATGTAAAAATTTCAATTGATAAAGAATATACGATTGGGGGAACAGGATATTTACAAAATCCACAAGAAATAGGGCACGGTTATCAAGATGCTGCTATGCCTTTAAATGTTCCTAATTCAGAAAAATTAACTTGGCATTTTAAAGCACCAAATGTGCACGATTTTATGTGGGCTGCAGATCCTGCTTATACACATGATGTTTTGAAAATGGACAATGGAGTTGATTTGCACTTTCTGTATAAGAATAATTTGGAAGCAAATTTTTTACAAAACTGGAAAGAATTACAGCCTAAAACAGCTGAGCTAATGAAGTATTTTAGCAAAAATGTTGGTAATTATCCTTATAAACAATATTCTGTAATACAAGGAGGAGATGGTGGAATGGAATATGCAATGTCTACCTTAATTACTGGGGAAAGAAAGTTTGGAAGCCTTTTTGGCGTTACTGCGCATGAAATGGGACATACTTGGTTTCAGTTTTTATTAGCCTCTAATGAGAGTAAGCATCCTTGGATGGATGAAGGGTTTGCTTCTTATATCTCTAACAGGGCATCTTATGAAATTTTAGAAAGAGGAGATAAGAATCCGAATGCAGGACCCTATAGAGGTTATAATTTTATGGTAAATTCTGGTTCGGAAGAAGTACTAACCACTCACGCAGACAGATTCAATACAAATAGAGGGTATAGTTTTGCTAGTTATGGCAAAGGAAGTATGTTTTTAGCCCAATTAGAATATATTATTGGTGCAGAGAATACTGCAACTGGTATAAAAAAATACTTCAAAGATTTTAGTTTTAAGCATCCAACACCTAATGATGTTAAACGCTCTATGGAAAAAGTTTCTGGAATTCAATTAGATTGGTATTTGAACGAATGGACGCAAACGTTGCATACCATCGATTACGGAATTAAGTCTGTAGAGGGAAAAAGTATTACTTTAGAAAGAATTGGACAAATGCCAATGCCAATAGATTTAAGTATTGTTTATACTGATGGATCGACTGAGGACTTCAATATACCATTAAGAATAATGAGAGGTAATAAACCTACCGAAGCTACAATTTTAGAAGATTGGGCTTGGGCAAATCCTGTTTATTCATTTGTTGCATCTAAAACTGTAAAATCTGTTACCATAGATAAAAGTAAATTAATGGCAGATATTAATGCCGATAATAATATTTTTGAAGTAGAATAAATATTTAAAAACATTTTATAAAAGACCTTATTTGTTCTAATAAATAAGGTCTTTTAATTTTTACTTAGCTATATTTTATTGAATTAATTCTTCTATTCTCTCATTTGGTATAAACCCTTTCAGCATTAAAAAAATACCACAGATAATTAAAATAACGCCCATAATTTTCTTAATTCTAAAAATTACTGGAGGTGTCATTTTGTTTTTTAATTGTTTTGCTAAAAATATTTTACCGAGATCCGTTATAAAATAACCTAATAAAATGGTTCCGAAATACAAAAAAATAGCATTTTGATCCATTTTTAAAGTAGGACCAATAACTAGAACTGTTCCTAGCCAGAAAGCTAAAACTCCAACATTTATAAAGTTTAAAAAGAAGCCTTTAAATAAGAGTTTTAAATAGTTATTTTTAATAGGCACTTTTAATAGTTTGGCAGATTCTAGTGCGTCTTTTTTATTTTCTTTCTCTAAATAAGTAATTAATCCATAAATAATTAGGATTAAACCTCCTAAAAAAAACAACCTTGGATCATCTTTTATCTTTTCTAATAAAGACCTACTCCCATAATAAGCAATTAAAATAAAACACAAATCACCTAATATTACGCCTAAATCAAATGTTATTGCGGCTCTTGCCCCTTTTGTAATGCTAGTTTGTATGAGCATAAAAAAAACAGGCCCAATCATGAAAGCCATGAAGAACCCAATTAAAAAGGCATTTTTAAAGTCGTAAATATCCATATTAACAAAAATACGGAATTTTAAACATCATCAAAATCAATTGTAACTTTAGGTGTCGTAGGATGCGCCTGACAAGTTAAAATAAGGCCTTCTTCGATTTCATCATCTGTTAAAATAGAATTCTTAATCATTACCGCTTTTCCTTCGGTAACTTTTGCTAAACAAGAGCTACAAACACCACCTTGACAAGAATACGGTGCATCTATATTATTACGCAGATTTGCTGCTAGAATGTCATCTGTTTGAGACATTGTAAATGTAGATTTTTCATCATCTAAAATCACAGTAATTTCAGTTTCACCTTCTTTTACTTGAGCGATCTTATCTTTATCAACAGCAACTATAAATAATTCGAAATGAATATTTTCTTTAGCAATGTTATTTTTTTCTAAAGTTTTAGAAACGTCTTTGATCATTTCTTCTGGTCCACATAAATAAGCAGCATCAAAAGAAGTTTCTTTGTACATGTTTTTTACAAAGTAGTTGGTTACGTTGCCATCTATTCTGCCACGTAAATTATTTTTTACATTTTCTCTACTAAATATATAGTGTAACTTTAATCTATCTATATATGTTTCTTTTAGTTGATTTAATTCTTTATAAAAAATAGTATCTGCAGCAGATTTGTTTCCGTAAATTAAAGTAAAAGTTGCGGTAGGTTCTTTTATTAAAACCGATTTTAACATCGATAATATTGGAGTAATTCCAGATCCAGCTGCAAAACCAATATAGTTTTTATGTACTTCGGGAGTTAATAAAAAACGCCCTTCAGGAGCTGTAATTTCTATTGCATCTCCCACTTTAAGGTAAGAAGTTGCATAGGTAGAGAAAACACCTTTTTCTACTTTTTTAATAGCCACTCTAATTTCGCCACTTTCTGGAGTAGAGCAAATAGAGTATGCTCTTCTAATTATTTCTCCATTAATTTCTTTTTGAAGCGTTACGTATTGCCCTGCTGTAAAATTAAAATCAGCTTTTAAACTTTCAGGTATGCTAAATGCTACAGAAACCGCGTCTGCGGTTTCTTGTTTTATTTCTTGTATGTGTACTTTGTGAAATTCTGCCATAAATATTATTAAACTAACTTATTTTCAACTAAATATTCAGCTATTTGAACTGTGTTTGTAGCTGCACCTTTTCTAAGGTTATCTGCAACAATCCACAAATTTAAGGTATTTTCTTGAGATTCGTCTCTTCTAATTCGACCAACAAATACTTCATCTTTGTTATGTGCATTTAAAGCCATCGGATAGATGTTATTTGCTAAGTCGTCTTGCACAATAATACCTGGAGTTTTAGCTAAAATTTGGCGAACTTCAGTTATATCAAAATCATGTTCAAATTGTACGTTTACAGCTTCAGAGTGCCCACCGGCAGTAGGTATTCTAACAGCAGTAGCAGTTACAGAAAAAGAATCATCGCGTAAAATTTTCTTAGGTTCTTTGACTAATTTCATTTCTTCTTTGGTGTATCCATTTTCTAAAAAAACATCGCAATGGGGTATTGCGTTTCTACCAATTTTATAAGGGTATGCCATTTCACCTTCAATGCCAGCTTCCTCATTATCTAATTGTTGCACAGCTTTTACACCTGAACCTGAAACAGATTGATAGGTGGAAATAACAACACGTTTCATTTTATATTTTAAATGTAGAGGAGATAGCGCAGCTACTAACTGAATTGTAGAACAATTAGGGTTTGCAATAATTTTGTCATCTTTTGTTAAGACATCTCCATTTATTTCTGGGACAACTAGCTTTTTAGTCGGATCCATTCTCCATGCAGAAGAATTATCAATTACAGTAGTTCCAACGGCAGCAAATTTTGGAGCCCATTCTAAAGAAGTATCACCACCTGCAGAAAATAAAGCAATATCTGGAGTCATTTTCAAGGCATCTTCTAAAATTACAACGGTGTATTCTTTTCCTTTGTAGGTTAGTTTTTTGCCAGCAGACCTTGCAGATGCCACGGGGATTAATTCTGTGATGGGTAAATTACGCTCTTCTAAAACTTTTAACATTACCGTTCCAACCATTCCAGTTGCACCAACTACAGCTACTTTCATACGTGTTTATTGTTTGGGTTTCCTGCTTTTTAAGGAAATAGATCTTTAGTGTGTCTTAAAATAATTTTTAAAACGTCTTACTTATCTTGCAAAGATGCTAAAAAAAAGAAGGATATAAATTACTTAAACCTTTATAAATCAACCAAAGTTTAAAAATTAAGCAAATAAAATTCTAGTGTTTAAAATTAAACTTTCATATAAAATAGAGTAGTTTTGTGGTAGATTCAGATTTTAGCTTAAAATCAACATTAAAAACAATGTTTAACCTAATTAGTATAGCATGCAACTGTACAATAAGTTAAGCGCCATAGAGCGCGCTGCCTTAATAGATGAAGCGGGTAAAGACCGTATCACAATTTCTTTCTATCAATATGTTAAGATAGAAAACCCACAATTATTACGAGATAAATTATTCTTAGAATGGGATGCTTTAGACGTTTTAGGTAGAATTTATGTTTCTTTTGAAGGCATAAATGCACAGCTATCTGTTGCGTCAGAAAATTTCTATGCATTAAAAGCGCAATTAGATACCATTATTTTCTTGAAGGATATTCGTTTAAATGTTGCCGTTGAGCACAATAATAAATCGTTTTTAAAACTGAAAGTAAAAGTTAGAAACAAAATTGTTGCAGATGGTTTGGTTGATGAAACTTTTGACGTTACCAACAAAGGTGTTCATTTAAATGCAGACGAATTTAATGAAATGTTAGCAAATCCTGATACGATTTGTGTAGATATGCGAAATCATTATGAGAGTGAAATCGGGTATTTTGAAGGAGCTATAACACCAGATGTAGATACCTTTAGAGATTCTTTAGATATTATTGAAGAAGATTTAAAAGACAATAAAGAAGATAAAAATTTATTGATGTATTGTACTGGTGGAATTCGTTGTGAAAAAGCATCTGCTTATTACAAGCATAAAGGATTTAAAAATGTTTTTCAGCTTGAAGGCGGAATTATAGAATACACACGTCAAGTAAAATCCGAAGGAATAGAAAATAAGTTTATTGGAAAGAATTTTGTGTTCGACCACAGAAGAGCAGAAAAAATTACAGATGATGTAGTTTCTAATTGTCACCAATGTGGAGAAGCATGCAATGAGCACACAAATTGTGCAAATGAAGCCTGTCATTTGTTATTTATTCAATGTGATGCCTGTTCAGAAAAAATGGAAAATACTTGTTCTACTAATTGTCAAGAAGTAATTCAGTTATCTTTTGAGGAGCAAAAAGAGCTAAGAAAGGGTAAGGGAAATAGTAATAAAATATTTAAAAAAGGTAGAAGTAAAGTTTTAAAATTTAAGAACTAAATACAAAGATATAAAATTTAAAGACCTCAATTTTGAGGTCTTTTTTTTGTCAAAAAAATCCCTTTCACTTCTCGGTCAGATTTCTTATATTAGCTGATTAGACTTTGTTACGTTGCTTTTTTATAGCTGCTTGATAATCAAATTATGAACCCAAAATAGAGGTTAGTGTAGGTGTTAGTTTTTAGTAGTAGCGCGCTAGAAATCAACAGCCAACCGTAGCAACTATAATAATATATAAATCACATGGCATGTGGAAGCTGTGGTACAACAGAAAATGGCGTACCAAAAGGTTGTAAAAGTAATGGTAATTGTGGGTCAGGAACCTGCGGAAGCGGTAGTAATAAATTGGCTGTTTTCGATTGGTTGTCTAACATGACATTGCCTAGCGGACAAGAAAAATTTAATATTTTTGAGGTTCGCTTTAAGAACGGAAGAAAACATTTTTATAAAAACCCAGATAATTTACCCGTAACTATGGGTGATATTGTGGCAGTAGAAGGTTCTCCAGGACACGATATTGGTACTGTTTCTTTAGCAGGAGAATTGGTGAAAGTGCAAATGAAAAAGCGCAAAATCACCGAAGATCATGAAGATGTAAAGAAGATTTACAGAAAAGCCTCTCAAAGAGATATCGATATTTGGCAACAATCTAGAGCTAAAGAAGAAGAGACTCAGAGAAAAGGAAGAGAAATTTTAGGCCGCTTAGGTCTACAAATGAAGCTTTCTGATGTGGAATATCAAGGAGATGGGAATAAAGCCACTTTTTATTACACAGCAGAAAGTAGAGTAGATTTCAGACAACTAATTAGAGATTTAGCAGGTGCTTTTTCTATTCGTGTAGAAATGAAACAAGTAGGTGCAAGGCAAGAAGCAGCTCGTTTAGGAGGTGTTGGATCTTGTGGTAGAGAATTGTGTTGTTCTACATGGTTAACAGATTTTAGAAAAGTAACAACATCTGCAGCCCGTTACCAGCAATTATCTTTAAATCCTTTGAAGTTGGCAGGACAATGTGGTAAATTAAAATGTTGTTTAAATTTTGAATTAGACACGTATTTAGATGCTTTAAAAACGTTTCCAAAGCAAGATTTGGTGTTAAAAACTGAAAAAGGAGAAGCAGTATTTGTAAAGATGGATATTTTTAAAAATCATCTTTGGTATACATACAAAGAAGAACGCTTTAAATGGTTTCGTTTAACATTAGAGCAGGTTCTAGAAATAATAGCACTAAATAAAAATAACGAAAAATCGATCTCTTTAGAAGAATATGAAGCAGATGTTGTACTGCCAGAAAAGGTAGATTTTGAGGATGCAGTTGGGCAAGACAGTCTAACACGTTTTGATGCGCCAAAAACAAGTAAGCGCAGAAGGAATAATAAAAATAATAATAAGAAAAAACCTGTTGGTGCAGTTGCAAGCAAGACGCAAAACAAGCCAAACCCTAGAAAAAAACCGCAGGCAAAGCAAGAGAATAAACCACAGGTTCAAAATAACGAAAAGTCTCAAGGACAACCGCAGCAGCAGAACAAACAAAAACCTAGACCTAGACCAAGACCTAGTGCTGAAAAAAACACCAATCCGAACGCTAATACAAATCAGAATCAGCCTAAGGGAGACGTGAAAAATCCAAATAAACCGAGAAGCAACAATAATAAAAATCGTAATAATAACGGTCCAAAAAATGGAAACGATTCAGAAAAGTAAATTTTCAATTTTTTTATTAGTTTTAATTTTAATGTTTTCTTGTGATAATATTTTAGAATTTAACCAATACAAAACACTAGAAAATAGTTTTTGGAAATCTGGAGAAAAAATTGAGTTTGCTTTTGAAGTAAAAGACACCATTTTACCGAAGAATTTATATATCAATATTCGAAATAATAACGATTATGAGTTTAGTAATTTATATATCATTACAGAACTAAAATTTCCCAATAATACTTTGGTTATTGATACGTTACATTATGAAATGGCAGACATTTCTGGAATGTTTTTAGGCAATGGCTTTTCTGAAATAAAAGAAAACAAATTATTTTATAAAGAATATAAGGTTTTTCCTGTTTCCGGAAATTATGTCTTAGACATAAGGCATGCAATGAGAAAAAACGGAGAAATTGATGCTATTGAAAAATTATATGGATTGCAAGACATTGGTTTTAGTATTGAAAAAATAAATGAATAATGGCTAAGAAGAAGACAACTAGTTTTAAAAAATATTTAAAATGGTTCTGGGGAATTATTTTAGGAGGATTTACACTTGTTTTAGTATTGTTTTTGTACACTGCCTGGGACCCTCTTGATACGTTGCCTTCCTTTGAAGAATTAGAAAATCCGCAAACAAACTTAGCAACAGAAGTTATTTCTATTGATGGAAAAACTATTGGCAAGTATGCTAAAGAAAATAGAACTCCGATAAAATTTAAAGAATTATCAACGAATTTGGTAAATGCTTTAGTTGCAACAGAAGATGAACGTTTTTATGAGCACTCTGGCATCGATTTTAAAGGAACAGCAAGAGCAGTTCTAAAACCAGGAAGTGGAGGTGCAAGCACAATTACACAACAATTGGCTAAAATGTTGTTTACTGGTAGAGCATCAAAAAATATATTTAAAAGATTGTTGCAAAAAGCAAAAGAGTGGGTTGTAGCTACTAAATTAGAAAAGCAATATACTAAAAATGAGATTATTGCTATGTATTTGAATAAATACGATTTTCTAAATCAGGCAGTAGGAATACGTTCTGCATCTAGAATTTACTTTGGAAAAGAACCAAAAGAATTGAAGATAGACCAAGCTGCAATGCTTGTTGGTATGTTGAAAAACTCCTCTTATTTTAATCCTTTAAGAAGAGAAGCAAAAGTAAAACAGCGTAGAAATGTGGTGTTAAAGCAAATGACACGAAGTGATTTTATTACAACCGTCGAAAAAGACTCTTTACAAAAATTAGATTTAGGTTTAGATATTCATAAAGAGAGTCATAAAGATGGTTCTGCAACTTATTTTAGAGGACATTTACAAAAAATAATGCGCACATGGGTGCAAGAGCATCCAAAACCAAACGGAGAACAGTATAATATTTTTGAAGATGGTTTAAAAATCTTTGTAACCATCGATTCTAGAATGCAACAATATGCAGAAGAAGCTATAGATGAGCACATGTCTAATTTGCAGTCTTACTTTTTTAAAGAACAAAAAAGCAATAAATTAGCTCCTTTTTATGATCTGGAAAAAAGCCAAATTAATACAATTCTAAACAGAGCTCAGAAAAACTCCGATAGATATAAGCGTTTAAAGTCTGCAGGTAAATCATCAAAATACATAGAAAAGGTCTTTAAAAAGAAAATAAAAATGAGCGTGTTTTCTTATAAGGGTGATTTAGATACCATTATGTCTCCAAATGATTCTATAAAATATTATAAATACTTTTTACGCTCTGGTTTATTGTCAATAGAACCACAAACTGGTCACATAAAAGCATGGGTTGGTGGCATAAATTATAAACATTTTAAGTTTGATGCGGTTGCACAACAAAAAAGACAAGTTGGTTCTACTTTTAAACCTTTTGTATATGCAACAGCAATTAATCAATTAAAATTATCTCCGTGTGATTCTTTTCCGAACATTCCATACACAATTCCCAAAGGAAAATATGGAATTCCAGAAGAATGGAAACCAAAAAACTCTGGAGATAAATATGGAGGTATGTTAACCCTAAAAGAAGGTTTAGCAGGTTCAGTAAACACAATGTCGGCGAGATTAATAGATAGGGTTTCTCCAGAAAACGTGGTGCGTTTGGCAAAAGCTGCTGGTATACAAAGTAGAATTCGTGCAAACCCTTCAATTGCTTTAGGAGCTGTAGAATTATCACTATTAGAAATGGTAAGCGCTTATTCTACTTTTGCAAACAAAGGCTTGCGCGTAAGTCCAATGATTATTACAAGAATAGAAGATAAAAACGGAACTGTTTTAGAGGAATTTAGACCTAAAACAGCAGAGGTTTTAAGCGAAGAATCTGCCTATGTAGTTTTAAATTTATTAGAAGGTGTTACACAATATGGTTCTGGTATTCGTTTGCGTTTGCCTTGGGAGAAACCAGGATATGTTACAGGATACCCTTATGAATTTACAAATGCAATAGCTGGTAAAACAGGTACTACTCAGAACCAATCTGATGGATGGTTTATGGGAATTGTACCCAATTTAGCAACTGGAGTTTGGACGGGTGGAGAGGATAGAGCTACTCATTTTGAAGGGATTGCCAAAGGACAAGGTGCAACAATGTCTTTGCCTTCATTTGCTTTGTTTTTGAAAAAATGCTATGCGGATGAAAGTTTAAATATTAGTCAAGAAGAGTTTGAGAAACCAGAGAATTTATCAATAAACATTAATTGCGGGGAGATAGAGAAGGAAGAAGATGAGAAAGGTGAGTTAGATGAGTTAGATGAGAAAAAGAAGAATGAAAAAAAAGTTATCGTAATAGAAGAAGATATCGATTTTTAAAACTTCTTTGATCCTTTGTAAAGGTGTTCAATGATGTAATTTTTGAGATGAGTAAAAAACATTTGAATATAAGTCATAATAAAGAATTATATGATTAATAAAAAAGTAAAGAATGTACAAGAAGCTTTGGCTGATGTAAAAAGTAAAATGACTTTTATGCTAGGTGGTTTTGGTTTGTGCGGAATTCCTGAAAATGCTATTTCAGAATTAGTAAGATTAGATGTTAGAGAAGTAACTTGTATTTCTAACAATGCTGGTGTAGATGATTTTGGTTTAGGTTTGTTACTTCAAAACAAGCAAATTAAAAAAATGATTTCTTCATATGTTGGTGAAAATGACGAATTTGAAAGACAAATGCTCTCTGGAGAATTGGAAGTAGAACTAACACCACAAGGAACTTTAGCAGAAAAATGCCGAGCTGCACAAGCAGGTTTTCCTGCATTTTACACACCTGCAGGTTTCGGTACTGAAGTGGCCGAAGGAAAAGAAACAAGAGAATTTGATGGTAAAATGTATGTTTTAGAGCCTGCCTTTAAAGCAGATTTCGCTTTTGTAAAAGCTTGGAAAGGGGATGCAGCTGGGAATTTAGTTTTTAAAGGAACGTCTAGAAACTTTAATCCTAATATGTGCGGAGCTGCAACAATTACAGTTGCAGAGGTTGAAGAAATGGTTGAAGTTGGAGCGTTAGACCCAAACAATGTTCATATTCCAGGAATATTTGTACAAAGAATTTTTCAAGGAAAAAATTATGAAAAGAGAATTGAACAACGAACAGTGCGTAACCGCAATTAATCAATTTGCCAATACAATAATGTAACAATGAAAAATCCTGTAGTTGATAAATCAATTGAAGTTGCATTAATGGTAATTAATTATTGTGAAGTTTTACAAGCAGAAAGAAAATATGTGATTTCTCGCCAATTATTAAAATCAGGAACAAGTATTGGTGCAAATATTCACGAAGCACAAAATGCAGAAAGTAAAGCAGATTTTATTCATAAAATGAAAATTGCAACCAAAGAGTTAGAGGAAACTAAATATTGGTTAATTTTATGTGAAAAATCAAAAACATATCCTACTCATTTAGATTTGAGTAAAAAGGTAAATGAATTAGGATTGATTTTATATAAAATATTAAGTACAAGTATTAAATCTCGAAAGTAGAATTGATACATTTTTAAATTATTTAATTGATACATTGATATGTTAGACAAAATTGGCATTGCAAAAAGAATTGCTCAAGAAGTTCAAGACGGTTTTTATGTAAACTTAGGTATTGGAATTCCTACATTAGTTGCAAACTATGTAAGAGAAGATATAGAAGTAGAGTTTCAGTCTGAAAATGGAGTTTTAGGTATGGGTGCTTTTCCTTTTGACGGAGAAGAAGATGCTGATATTATAAATGCAGGAAAGCAAACAATTACCACGATGCCAGGAGCAAGTTTTTTTGATTCTTCAATGAGCTTTGCTATGATTCGCGGGAAACACGTAGATCTTACAATTCTTGGAGCAATGGAAGTTTCTGAAAACGGAGATATTGCCAATTGGAAAATTCCAGGAAAGATGGTAAAAGGAATGGGAGGTGCAATGGATTTAGTTGCATCTGCAGAAAATATTATTGTGGCAATGATGCACACAAATAAGCACGGAGAATCTAAGATTTTAAAAAAATGTTCTTTGCCTTTAACAGGTGTTGGTTGTGTTACAAAAGTGGTTACTAACTTAGCTGTTTTAGAAGTAAAAGACAATGCGTTTTATTTATTAGAAAGAGCTCCTGGGGTTTCTGTTGAGGCAATTCAGAATGCCACTGAAGGAACATTAATTGTAAATGGTGAAATACCAGAAATGGCTATTTAGTATGAAAAAAATAAAGCCTTTTATTCCGTTGATATTCCCAATATTAATAATTTTATTTGGGCTAATTATTTATAAAATAATAGGCTTTGAACCTAATGTATACACAGTCACTATAAATTTAGGATTGGCCTTTATTTTATCTCCAAGAGTAAAAAAAATAGACAATCAAACCGCTACAAAAGAGCAGATTACTTGGCTGTTTTATAAAAAAATATTGAAGTAATATGAAACTATTTAAGACAGTATATTGGTTAATCTACCCGATTTTAATTGTGGTGTTTATGCTTATTTTTGATCAACTATTCGAAATAGATAACATTATATTAGAAACATCCGGAAGTCTCCTTTTAGCTTTTATACTATCACCAAGAAAGAAAATTATTCAAACAGAAAAAGGTAAAATAAAACAAATTACTTGGCTCTTTCTAAAAGAACCAATAGGATTAGATTAATAATTTCATTTACTTTAAAATTTAAGAGGCACTTATTATGAAAATAATATCATACAATGTAAACGGAATTAGAGCTGCTTTAAAAAAGGGTTTTATAGATTGGTTAAAGGTTGCAAAGCCAGACGTGATTTGCATTCAAGAAACGAAAGCACACAAAGAACAATTAGATTTATCTGAGTTTGAAAATGTGGGATATACCTATCATTACTGGTTCTCTGCTCAGAAAAAAGGATACTCTTCTGTTGCTATACTTTGTAAAGAAAAGCCAAACCATATTGAATATGGTACAGGAATAGAAACAATGGATTTTGAAGGTAGAAATCTTCGTGTAGATTTTGATACGGTTTCTGTAATGAGCATGTATTTACCTTCAGGAACAAATTTAGATAGACTAAAGTTTAAGCTGAATTATATGGATGAAATTCAGGAGTACATCAATACATTGAAACAAGAAATTCCGAATTTAGTTATTTGCGGAGACTACAATGTCTGTCATGAAGAAATTGATATTCACAACCCTAAAATGAAAGGTGTTTCTGGTTTCTTACCAGAGGAAAGAATATGGATGGGAGATTTTATAAAAAGCGGATTCGTAGATAGTTTTAGATATTTAAATCAAGAGAAACAAGAATACTCTTGGTGGAGTTATAGAGCCAATTCAAGAGCTAATAATAAAGGATGGCGTTTGGATTACGCAATGGTTTCAGAACCCTTAAAAAACAGCATTTCTAGAGCCTATATTTTATCAGAAGCAAAGCATTCTGATCATTGCCCAATTGTAGTTGAATTAGATATATAAAACTGTAATGAAACAATTCTTATTAATACTATTGTGCACTTCTTGTTTTTTTGCACAAACACCAAATACAGTGTTTTCAAAGAAAATAATACCAAAAGGTTTGTTTTCAGATTATGATATTGTCTTAATTGATAGCTTATTAATGGATACTAAATACAAGTCTCCGTTGTATGAAAAATCAACTTATATAATAAATGATATAGAGGAAAATGATGTTTCTGATATCAAATTATCTACAGAAATATTAAAATCAAGACTTCACAATATTAATACCAAAACACCTTTTCATATTGCATACAATCCTGCATTAGAAAAAGTAATAAAATCTTATTTAAAGTATCGTAAAAGATACTACCCTGCTTTAATGGCGAAGGCTGCGTATTATTTTCCAATGTTCGAGAAATATCTAGACCAATATGATATTCCTTTAGAAATGAAGTATTTAGCAATTGTAGAGTCTACTTTAAATCCAACTGCAAAATCTAGAGTAGGTGCAACGGGCTTATGGCAATTTATGTATCCAACTGGTGTACAGTACAAATTAAAGGTAAGTTCTTATGTAGATGAGCGTCAAGATCCTGTTAGGGCAACCATTGCCGCTTGCGAATACTTGTCAGATTTGTATACTATTTTTGGCGATTGGGATTTGGCTTTAGCAGCCTACAATTCTGGGCCAGGAAACGTTGCTAAAGCGATTAAACGTTCTGGAGGTTACAGAAATTACTGGAATATTCGTCCGTTTTTACCAAGAGAAACTGCTAGTTACGTGCCCGCATTTTATGCAACTATGTATTTATTTGAATATCAAAAAGAGCATCAATTAATTGCAGAAGCTCCGCAAATTCGTTATTTTGAAACAGACACGCTACATGTAAAAAAGACCATAAGTTTTGATCATGTTTCAGAAATTACAGGTATTAGTTTAGAGTTAATTCAGTTTTTAAATCCTTCTTATAAATTAGATATTATTCCTTTTGTTGAAGGGAAAAATTATACAATTACGCTACCAAGAAAAAATGCTTTCAATTTCATAGAAAAAGAGCAAGCAATTTATGCTTTAGCTGACGAGGATGCCACTCAAAGAGAAAAGCCATTGCCTAAGTATTTTGAATTAGATAAACGCATCCGGTACAAAGTAAAAAATGGAGATTTCTTAGGGAGAATTGCAAATAAATTTGGGGTAAGAGTAAGTGATATTAAACGCTGGAATAGGTTGAAAAACAGTAGATTAAAAATTGGTCAACGTTTAAGTATTTATCCAAAGAAGATAGCAATTACAAAAGCTAATTTAAAGGCTTTATCAGTAAAAAATAGAGAAACATCAAATAAGAACGGTGATTTTGAAATTTACATAGTAAGAAAAGGAGATTCACTTTGGACAATTTCTAGAAAATTTAAGAATGTTTCTATTGATAAAATTAAAAAGTGGAACAATATTTGGAGTGCTAAAAGCTTAAAGCCTGGAACTAAACTTAAAATTTATAAAAGCTAATTATGAAAAATTTATTTTCAATATTTATTGTATCAGTTATACTAACTTCTTGCATAGGAACAGATAAGTTTGTGTTAAGAAATTCTCTAGGGAAAGTAAATAAAGTAATGGTAGTTACTAAAGTTAGCGACTGGAACGGAGATGTAGGTTCTGCAGTTAGAAATTCTTTTGGCGACTTAGTAATTGGTCTTCCACAACCAGAACCAGTGCTTTCTGTTTCGCAAATTGCGCCAAATGGTTTTAACTCTATGATGAAGGTTTCTAGAAATATTCTAATTATAGGTAAAGGTGAAAAAGAAGATTTTTATATAAAAAAGAATGTATATGCCCAACCACAAATTATTATTTATGTTTACGGAACAGATGATGCAAGCATTATAAAAATATTTAACAAGCATAAAAAAGAAATTATAGACGCTTATATCTCTTCGGATATATTAATGACCCAGAATATTTTTAAGAGGAAGAAATTAGATGATTCTCAATTTAAAACCCTTCAAAATTTAGGCGTTTCTTTTACTGCTCCAGGAAATTTTAAAAAAGTAGATGATACAGGAGATTTCTTATGGTTACGACAACACTTAACTAGCGGAATTGCAAAAACCGGGAGTAATAATATTTTAGTGTATTCAGTTCCTATAAAAGACGAAACTAAAATTGCTGAAAATATTATTGTAGTTAGAAATAGTATTGGTAAAAAGTACATACCTGGCACAGATCCAGAAACAATGCATATGATTACAGAAGAGGCATACACACCTTTTACTTCTGAGGTTGTTCTAGATGGTAAAAAAACCTTTGAAACAAGAGGTAAATGGGAAGTGAAAAATGATTTTATGGCAGGACCATTTTTAAATTACTCTGTAGTTGATAAGAAGAAGAATAGAATTATAGTTTTTGAAGGTTTTACGTATGCTCCTTCCGTTAATAAAAGAGCTTTTTTGTTTGAGCTAGAAGCAATTGCAAAATCTATGAAGATTAAATAACTATTTTATGTTTCAATAGTAGTGCTTATTAATACCCTATTTTTTTCCGTAACCTCTTTATAACTTTGCTTGCTGTTGCACTTGCTTTTTCTGCTCCAATGCTTAGTGCTTCATCAATCTCATGTTTGTTTTCCATGAAGTGATTGTACTTTGTTCTAACCGTTGCAAATTTCTCTATGATTAACTCATATAAAGCCTGTTTTGCGTGACCATAACCATAATTTCCACCTTCATAATTTGCTCTCATTTCTTTAATTTGAGTAGCTGAAGCTAGTAGTTTATACAAAGCAAATACGTTATCAGTATCAGGGTTTTTTGGATCTTCCAAGGCCAAGCTATCGGTTTTAATTCCCATAATTTGTTTGCGTAATTTTTTATCTGTAAGAAAAATATTGATGGTATTGTTTCTAGATTTACTCATTTTTTCACCATCAATTCCTGGAACTAATTTTGTGTGTTCTTGTATTTTTGCTTTTGGTAAAACCAATGTTTCTCCTAGAACGTTATTTATTCTACTGGCAACATCTCTTGTCATTTCTAAATGCTGTAACTGATCTTTACCAACAGGAACAATTTCTGCATCATACAGTAAGATATCGGCCGCCATTAGCATTGGATAGGTAAATAACCCAGCATTTACATCTCCTAATCGGTCTGATTTATCTTTAAAACTATGAGCTAATGTTAGTCTTTGAAAAGGAAAGTAGCAACTTAAATACCAAGTTAGTTCTGCCGTTTGAGGAACATCACTCTGTCTATAAAAAACAGTTTTATTAATATCTAAACCACAGGCTAGCCAAGTTGCAGCAGTGCTGTAGGTGTTTTCTCTTAATTCTTTTCCGTCTTTAATTTGAGTTAAAGAATGCATATCTGCAATAAATAAATACGCTTCATTTTCTGGGTTATTTGCCATTTCTACTGCTGGTAATATGGCGCCCAGTAAATTCCCTAAATGCGGTGTTCCTGTACTTTGAACACCTGTTAAAATTCTTGACATTAATTTTTATTTTTGATACCTTTATAATCGTTAGATATTTAAGTTCTTCTAATCAGCACAAAATACAAATAAGTAAGGTGTTAGAACAATCTATGAAAGCAAAAATAAGGTTTTGATTAGGAAAATCAATAAACAAAAAGAATATTAGTATTTTTGTTCACTTAATTGAGGTTTAAATTAAGAATTAGAAACTTCATTTTTTTGACTTTTAAATAAACTATTGAAAATTATAATATATTCTGTGAAATTTATAAAAGTTCCTTTATTTTTAATCTGGCGAATGTGGTTTGGCATTTTAATGTTTATTTCTCTTGTACTGTTCTTCCCTTTTTTATTAATATTTTCATTTAAAGAAGAGCATTATCATATCTTTTGGAAATTTGCGAGAATTCTTTCTAGAATATTAATTCATGGAATGGGCTTTCGCTTAAAGTTTGAATCAAATCAAAATATAGATCTTAATAAAAGCTATATGTATTGTCCAAATCATGGTTCTTTGTTAGATCCTTTTGTGTTAATTGCTTTGAGTAAAAAACCAATTGTATTTGTAGGTAAAAAGGAATTGGCAAGGATTCCTGTTTTTGGTTTTTTTTATAAGAGAACAGCAATTTTGGTAGACAGGAGTAGCGTAGAAAGTAGAAAACGTGTTTTTAAAATGGCTAAAAAAAGATTACAAAATGGGGTGAGTATGGCTATTTTCCCAGAAGGATTAGTGCCTACTGAAGACGTGATTTTAGCACCTTTTAAAAAAGGAGCATTTAGTTTAGCAATAGAGTTTGAAATACCAATTATTCCTCAAGTTTATTATGACTGTAAGCGTTTTTTTTCTTGGGATGTTTTTAAGGGAAGACCAGGTACTTTAAGAATACACCAGCAAAATTTTATAGAAACAAAAGGTTTGTCTTTGGGAAAAGATATGGAGGTCTTAAAAGATAAAACATTTCATCTTATTTACAATGAATTAGAAAAAGATGCTGAATATATGAAAGATACAAATAGAAAAAGATGAGTGAAAAACTAAACTATACCTATAGTAAAATTGAAGAAAAATTAAATATTTGGTCTCATGCTTTTGGCTTATTATTAAGCATTATTGCTTTTCCTTTTTTAGTTATAAAATCATTTAATTTTGATGGTTTTTGGAAACCTACAAGCTTCATAGTTTATGGTTTTAGCCTAATTATATTATACGCAGCTTCCACATTTTATCATGCATCAACCGTGCCTAAGAAGAGGAGAAAGCTAAACATTGTTGATCATGCAGCAATTTATGTTCTAATTGCAGGCAGTTACGCACCTTTTACCCTTGTGGGTTTAGACTCTAGTTTAGGAAACTATATGTTTGTTTTTGTTTGGATTTTTGCTTTAGTTGGTGTTGTTCTGAAATTATTCTTTACCGGTAAATTTGATAAATTATCTACAGCAATGTACTTACTAATGGGGTGGCAAGTTGTCTTCTTTATAAACCCTTTAATAGAAAGCCTATCTACTTTTAGTTTAAACTATTTATTTATAGGAGGCGTGTTTTACAGTATTGGAGCCATATTGTATATGATAAAAAGACTACCGTACAACCATGCAATTTTTCATCTTTTTGTTCTGTTAGGAAGTTTTAGTCACTTCTTGGCAATCTATTTCTTGTACTAGATTTTTATTATACAATCACCAGTTTTTAAATGGAAGTTTACTGATACTAGAATTATAATATTTTAATACTCCAGTAACCTCTTTGGCTAACCAATTTGGTTTATCGAATGTCTCATTTTCAAAATTCAACTCTATTTCTGCAACAATTAAACCTAAGTTATCTCCTAAAAATTCATCCACTTCAAAAGTATGCTTTCCTTTTTTTATTAAATAGCGGTGTTTTTCGATAATGCTTGGTTCACATAGAAGTAGCAGTTCTTCAGCTTCAGAAAGAGCTATCTCCTTTTCCCATTCAAATCTTGTAGTACCCGCTTTGTTAGATTTTCCTTTAATGGTTAAAAAAGCTTTGGTATTAGAAACTCTTACTCGTACGGTTCTATTTTTATCAGCGTTTAAATATCCCTGCTTAATATATTTCTTTTCAAAACTTTCTATTTTAAAATCTAAGTTTTTTACTAAAAATTTTCTTTCTATTTCTAAGCTCATAAAATCTGATTCAATTTTGTACTAATGTAGTATGTTTTAGCGTTATTGTAACAATAAATAAATATCTTTGAATTATAAAATTTTTTAATGAAAAAAATCTTTTCTCTTTACATATTACTTTTTTCTCTAGTAATATCTGCACAAACAGATTATAGTGCTTCTTGGGAAGATTTTTACTCCTATAATAATGTAAAAGACTTTACAAAGGTAGATACTATAATTTACGCATTAACAGATAATGCAATTTTTACGTATAATGTTTTAAGTGGTGAAATTAATAAAATTTCTTCGATACAAGGTTTGTCCGGTGAAACAACTTCTGCAATCTATTATAATGAAACATTTAATAGAGTTGTTATTGGTTATGAAAATGGGTTAGTAGAGGTTATTGACGATGACGGTTCTATTACTATTTCATCAGATATTGTTAATTTTAATCAATCTGGAGAGAAAAGCATCAATCATATTTCTGAATTCAATAACAAACTTTATTTATCCACGCCTTTTGCAGTGGTTGTTTATGATATAGAAAAATTAGAGTTTGGTGATACTTATTTTATTGGAAATAATTCTTCTTCCGTAAAAATAAACGAGACGATAATTTCGAATGATATTATTTATGCAGCAACAGAAGAGGGTGTTTTTAAAGCAGATATAACAAGTAACTTATTAATAGACTTTAATAATTGGCAGCGGTTATTTAATGGTAGAGATTTTAAAGGGGTTACTACTTTTAAAAATGATTTATATGTTATAGAAAATTCAAAACTATTTACTTTTGATGGAGCTAGTTTAACTGAAAAAGTAAACTTTAACAAAGAAATAAAAAACATAAAATCTACGAATACAAACCTATGTATTTCTTTAGATAAAGAAGCAAGAATTTATGACAGTTCTATGAATTTAGTTCAGGAGTTTACTTCAGATTTAGAGTATGATTATTCATTAAATACTGCTTTTTTTGAAGATGATATGGTTTTTTTGGCAACTAAAGAATTTGGAATTTTAGAGACAACAATTTCTCAACCTACTACTTATTCAGAAATACATCCTGAGGGTCCTTTATCAAATGCTGTTTTCTCGATTACTGCTCAAAACAATGATTTATGGGTGGTTTACGGAGGTTATAACAGTACTTTTACACCATTAAATATTAGAAATGGTTTCAGTAAATTTAACGGAGAAAATTGGATAAACACTAATTTTAATTCAAGCTTGCCAAATGATTTAGTAGATGTTACTATAGATCCTAGCCACGAAAACAGAGTCTATATAAGTGCTTTAGGTGCAAGTAATAACATAGAGGCTAAACCTACAGGCGGCTTATTGGTTGTTGAAGACAATGTTTTGGTGCAAACTTATAATCATTTAAATAGTTCCCTTACTCCTATCTTAATTTCTTTACCCACTATAAATATTAGAGTTGGTGGTTCTACTTTTGATAGTAATGGAAATCTTTGGGCAACAAATTATGAAACGGGTGAGGAGTTAGTAAAACTTTCTGCAAACGGGCAATGGAGTAGTGTAGATTTAGGAGTTGTGCAAACAAGTGCGGCGGCGGGATTAAGTGAAATTATTGTAGATCGAAATAATAGTATATGGATAGGTTCTAGGCGAAATGGAGCTTATGTTTATAATGAAAACGGAAATCGAAAAAAAGCTTTAATTGCAGCACCTAATGAAGGGAATTTACCAGATTTAAATGTAAGAACTATTGCTGTTGATAGAAGTAATAGAATTTGGTTGGGTACCAAATCTGGATTGGTAGTGTATAGCAATGCATCTGGTGTTTTTGACGAGGTAGCTACAAATGCACAACCTGTTGTTATTAATGGAGATGAAAATGGTTTTGGAGATCGTCTATTGGGTAACCAAACAATTAATTCTATTGTAGTAGATGGGGCAGATAATAAGTGGTTTGGCACAGACAGAGGAGGTGTTCTTTACACAAATCCAAGTGGACAAACTACAATTGCAATTTTCAGTAAAAAAAACTCACCATTGCCCTCTAATAGGATTTTAAAAATTAGTGCAGACAAAGAAGCAGGTAAAGTTTATTTTGCAACAGATAAGGGCATTGTTGCTTACAATAGCAATGTTGTGCCTTTTGGAGATGTTTTAGAAGCTGTTTATGCATATCCAAACCCTGCACTTAAAAATCATGAAACTGTTACTATAGATGGTAGGAATGGCACCCATTTACCAAAAGGAACAAATGTAAAAATTCTTGATGTTGCTGGAAATTTAGTGCATGAAACAAATGTTATAGAAGGGCAAGAACTGCAAGGGGGAAAAGTAGTTTGGAATAAACGAAACTTGGCAGGAAATAAGGTAGCTTCTGGTATTTATATTGTGTTACTTAGTAATGATGATGCATCAGAAACTACTGTCACAAAAATTGCTATTATTAATTAGATGGCTACCATAACCACAAAAGCAATTGTGCTAAGTAGCTTAAAATATAGCGACACTAGTTTAATAGTGAAATGTTATACTGAGCAAGAAGGTATCAAATCTTATATTATAAAAGGTATTTTAAAAGCAAAAAAAGGCGGAATTAAAGTCGCTTATTTTCAGCCATTAACACAGTTAATTTTGGTTGCAAATCATAGTTCTAAAAGTTCGCTTAATACTCTAAAAGAAGTTCAAATTTTAAACCCTTACAAAACAATTTATAGAGACATTGTAAAACAATCTGTGGTGTTGTTTATGTCTGAAGTATTTTCTAATAGTATACAAGAAGAAGAAAAGAATGAAGATTTTTACACTTATTTAGAAGCGGGTTTAATATGGTTAGATGCTCATGATAAAATAGCTAATTTTCATTTACTGTTTTTATTAAATGCTGCCCATTTTTTGGGTTTCTACCCAAACACGTCAGAAGCCACACTTTTGGGTTTTGATTTGTTAAATGGAAACTTTTCAGAACCAACAGGTCATAAAAATATTATTTCTGGGAACGAATTTTATCAATTTAAAAAGCTGTTAGGCATAACTTTTGATACAATTGAAGATGTGTCTTTTAGTAAAAATGAAAGGCAGCTTGTATTACAGATTATAATCAGATATTTTGAATTACATTTGGATGGATTTAGGAAACCGAAATCATTACAAATTTTAGAAGCAGTTTTTAATTAATGAAAAATTTATTTTTTACAATTATTTTTTTTATCAGTGGATTTATGCTTGCACAAAAAGTAAAAGTTTTAGATCAGCAAACTGGTAAAATCGTTAAAAATACTACTATTTTTAACGATAAAGAAACTATTAATATAACTACAGATATTAATGGATTTGCAGATATTTCTGAATTTAAAAATAATGAGATTGTAGTTTTTTCACATCTTTCCTATGCGGTTTTAAGAATAAAAAAATCTATTATTAAATCTAAAAATTACATTATTTATTTAACTAAAGAATCAGAACAGTTAGATGAAGTAGTAATTTCTCTGTTTAAAAAAGAAGAGAAAACAGCTAGAATTGCAGAACAAATTGCTGTTTTAAATGCGCGAGATATACAGAAAGTATCACCGCAAACATCTGCAGATTTATTAGCAACAATACCGGGTATAAAAGTACAGAAATCTCAATTTGGTGGAGGAAGTCCTGTAATTCGAGGTATGGAGTCTAACCGGGTTTTGTTGGTGGTTGATGGTGTTAGGATGAACAATGCTATTTATAGAAAAGGACACTTACAAAGCTCAATTACGGTAACGCCAAACATGTTAGATAAAACAGAAGTTGTCTTTGGACCTTCTTCTGTAGTGTATGGCTCTGATGCTTTGGGGGGTGTAATTCATTATTATACAAAAACTCCAAAATTATCTCAAGAAAATGAAGTTGAAAGTCAGTTATTTTCTAGATTTTCGACGGTAAATCAGGAAGTTACAACGAATGTGTCTGCGGAGATTCGGAAAGAAAATTGGGCGTCCTTAACGAGTGTTTCTTATAGTGACTTTGGCGATTTGAAAGCGGGTAAAAACCGTTCGCATGGTTTTAAAGACTGGGGAAGAGTCTTTTTCTTTTCAGAAAATATTAATGGAAACTACAATGAAAACCCGACAAAAAATTCTAATTCAAATATTCAGAGAAATACCGGGTATAAGCAAACAGATATTTTGCAAAAATTCTTCATACCCTTATCAAAAAACACTGACTTAAAGATAAATCTTCAATACTCAACATCATCAGACATCCCTAGATTTGATAGATTGGCAGAGCTGAAAGATGGAGAATTGAAATTTGCAGAATGGTTCTATGGGCCACAAAAAAGATTTTTAGCATCTACTCAACTAATTTTAAATCCTTCTAAAAGCTGGTTGGAAAGCGGTGTGATAACAGCGGCATATCAGAATTTAGAAGAAAGTAGAATTCAACGAAAATTTGGCAGTTTAAATAGGTTCTATAGAGAAGAAGCAGTAGATGTTTTTAGCCTTAACGGAGATTTTTCAATAGCATTAACAGCAGATAAAAGAAGAACACTTTCTTATGGTTTTGAGTTTGCTTATAATGATGTGAATTCGAATGCATACGGTAAAGAATTAAACATTGTAAACGGAGAGATAGATGGGTTTTCAAATGATTTTAAAGCGCAATCTCGTTATCCCGACGGGGGTAGTAACTATCTAAGCTCTGCAGCTTACATAGATTACAGACAAGATATTAATAGCAAATCTACTTTAAATTCTGGTATTCGTTTTACAAATACAAACTTAAATGCAACCTGGAAAGATCAAACATTTATACATTTAGCAGAAACCAATATTCAAGCAAATCATTCTGCTGTAACTGCAACATTAGGGTATGTATACAAGCCTAATAAAAACTGGCAAATAAATAGTGTTATATCTTCAGGTTTTAGAGCTCCAAATATAGACGATATAGGCAGGGTTAGAGAAAAGGCAGGCACTGTCACAGTGCCAAATGTTAGTGTTACACCAGAATTTGCTTACAACGCAGAAATTGGAGTTCAGAAATATTTTAATGATAAAAAATTCCGTTTTGGTGCTAATATTTATTACACTTTATTAGATAATTATATTCAAAGAGATTTTGTTTATAATATAAATGGAAGCATTAAGCAAGTAGAGTTTGATGGCGAATTTGGGAGTGCTATCTCTAATCAGAATAAAGACAAGGCTTATATTACAGGTTTTACCGCCAATTACTTAGGTAAGATTTCTAATTCTTGGAGGACTTCTGGTTTTATAACGTATACGAAAGGAAAAACCTATGATACCAATGAGCCAATGTCTTCAATTCCACCTTTATTTGGGCAGTTTGAACTAAATCATAAGGTAGATAGATTTGAGCTGGGTGCAGCTATTCGTTTTAACGCGAAGAAAAATATTAAAGATTTTAATATCACAGAGGGAATAGATAATCATGATTTAACTCCCATTGTAAATGAAAATACAACTGAGGATTTGCTTAAATATGCTGGCTCACCGAGTTGGATTACTGCAGGTTTAAATTTTAGGTTTGAAGTAAATAATAATTTCTCAGTGTTGGCAAGGTTAGATAATTTATTAAACGAACACTATATAGAGTTTGCATCTGGCGTTGCTTCTCCAGGAAGAAATCTGTCGGTTTCTTTTATGGTTAATTTTTAGTTTATTTCTTTTTTCCTTCTTCTGTAAAATTTTCAGTCAAACCTTTTTCTGTTTTTACGATACTAACAATGATAGATAAAAACACAAAAGCCATGGGTTGCCAGGTTAGTGCTGCATTTAAAAAAGTTACAAACGCCAAGCCAGCAAGAAAAGAAATGCCTGCATAAATTAACAAACTTTTATTAAAAGAGGTGTTTGCATAATCCCATATTTGTTGATTCTGAGTTGCTTTCGGTGTTCTATAACCATATAAACTATTTATTTTCTTAGGTGGAAATTTCCAAAAAATAATGCTAATTAAAAACAATAATCCATTTGTGGTAAACACATATAATAAAGCATCATTCATCTTTCTATTTTTTTAAAATTTACTACCGCTTACTTTTTTACAGGTCTTAACAACCCTTCTTGAGTAAAAGATGCTATTAGTTTTCCATCTCTTGTAAATATATTTCCTTTAACCAAACCCCTTGACCCGTATGCATTTGGTGATTCGGCAGAAAATAACATCCAATCATCAAAATCGAAATCTCTAAAAAACCACATCGAATGGTCTAGACTAGCTGTTTGGGTATTTGTAAAACTAAACTTACTCCCGTTAGGGTTAAAAGCAGCATTTAAGACATTGTAATCAGATATGTAGGTAAGAATTTCTTGTTTTGTTCTATAGTCTAAATCTATTTTTTCACCTTTTAAACGAAACCAAACTTGCTCTGTTGGTGGCAAATCTTTTGGGTCTAAATGGTTTGGAACTCTTACAGGTTTAAACTCTATAGGTCTTTTTACACTTAAAAAGGCTTTTGTAGATTTTGGTAAGAAATCACCAAATTGTGCTAACATATCGTCCCAACTTAATAATTCTTCTGGTTGCTTTATGTTCGCATCAAAATTTGTTTGATGTTCAAAACCCTTTTCTTTTTTATGAAATGAGGCAGCTAAAATAAAAATGGATTTATCGTGTTGAATTGCAGTAACTCTTCGGGTAGAAAAACTTCCGCCATTTCGCATTTCTTCTACTTTATACTGAATAGGGACCGTTAAATCTCCTGCTTCTAAAAAATAACTATGTAAAGAATGTAAAAAGCGATTTTCTGGTATGGTTCTATAGGCAGCATTTACAGCTTGTGCTAAAACTTGGCCACCAAAAACATGCGGACTTCCAATAGTATAACTATCTCCATTAAAGGTGTTGTTCCCTAAATTTTTTAAGTCTAAAAGGGCAATTAATTCTTGGCTAGTTTGCATTTAGTCTGTTTTTTAAAAGGAAATTTTTGTTGAAACGGAGTCGGTTGAACTTTATGCAAAAATAACTTTAAAATTTTGTTTTTTATGGTTTTCTTGTGACGAAGATACATCGTTAAATCTTGGGGAATTGCACCAACAGAACTTTTAATTTCGCTTGCGGTCCTGCCAAAATTAATTGTTTTTAATTTTTTACTAATCCCAATTTTTATATATTCATATAACATTCTTTGGTAAATGGCATATGTTCTATTTATCTGATAATCAATGCCTACAAAATGTGCATCTAAAGAGTTTTTGTTTACTACGCCAGAGACAAAACCTACCATTTTATCTTCTAACCAATAGGTTTTTAAGATATAATCGTCACCCAGCTTTTCTTTTAAATCTCTATAAGCTTCTAAATTAAAATCACCCAAATTAAAGCCAGCATTAGCAGCAACTTTTTTGTACAAAGTGGTCATTTTCGGCAATTGTTCTTCAAAAGTACATAAAGTAACTTCTCTTATTAAAAGTTCTGCACTTTGTTGATATGCTTTTCTTGCTTTTACTCTAAATTTTGTTTTCATTGCTGCCAAATAGTCATCGAAATTGTGCCAATTTTCCTCTAATTGAAGTTTCATATTTGGTGCTACAGAAAATGCATGATACTTATAATCTTTTAACTCATCTGTAATAAAAAGAGATTCTTCTGCAAAGTCTTTTAGTAGGAATACATCTATCTGTTTTTTAAATATTTTATTAGAATTTACAAAATAATTAATGCTTTTTGCGAGTTCTTTTACAATTGCTTTTTTATCTTGATTTTCCTTTATAAAAACACCATGTTCCCCGCTTACAAAGGTGTTTCCACAAATTAAAAGTTTTAATGGTTTTTTATTTGGAAATATATGCAGTTTTCTACCAATATTTTTTAAAAAATCTAAATCGGTTTTAATTCCTTTTAAATAAAAGTCAATAATTTTTATACTAGCAAATGCAATTGGTTGCTTATGATTATCAACTAATACGATATATGAAAAAGTAATTTCTGAATGGTTTTTTTCTAAAGAAGTTAAAAATTTAGGGTTGAAATAAATATTACCTGCACAACCTAAGGCTTCCCAAGTTTGGGAAGGAATTGATGCTACAGAAGTGTAAAATAATGCAGTGCTTGTATTTTTACAAAAGATCAAATTAATTAATTGAGATTTTAGTATTTTGTAATAGTAAATAGACCGTATTCTTTTTTAAAGGTTAAAGATGCTGAAAAAAAAGTGGTTACAGAAACTTTAAATTTAAAATTTTAATAAACTTTCTTTGGCCATCATTTTTGGTGTCTTTTTAAATATAATTAACTGTATTTTTGTGCAGAATAAAAAATGAAATTTAGATGGATTTATCTGCAAATGCTTGGGAGAATAGATATTTAAATAATGATATTGGTTGGGATTTGGGAGAAGTTTCGACTCCATTAAAAGAATATTTTGACCAACTTGAAAACAAAGAAATTAAAATTTTAATTCCTGGTGGAGGAAACTCTTATGAAGCAGAATATTTATTTAATAACGGATTTGAAAATGTTTTTGTAGTTGATGTATCTAAATCTGCAATTGAGAATATTCAGGAAAGAATTCCTAATTTTCCGAGCAAGCATTTAATTAATGGAGATTTGTTTGAATTAGAAAACAAGTTCGACTTAATTATAGAACAAACTTTTTTTTGTGCCATAAATCCGAATCTTAGAGAAGCTTATGTTGTTAAAATGGACGAACTCTTAAAACCAAATGGCAAATTAGTAGGTTTGATGTTTAATGTCCCTTTAAATAAAGACAAGCCTCCATTTGGTGGAAATAAAGAAGCATACATTGCATTTTTTAAGCCGTACTTTAACATAGAAAAAATGGATACCTGTTACAATTCTTTTGGAAACAGAAAAGGACGAGAATTATTTGTAAAGCTGCATAAAAAATAAATACACAACTTTTTTAAAAGTTAGGGATTAGAAATTGTTAAAAAGTTATTGTTTTCTATTAAGTTTGTAAAGATGAGAAATACGTTAGGAAAACAAGAACGTTTAAAAAGTAAAAAATTAATAGAAAAGCTCTATGCTGAAGGCGATTCTGTTAAAACTTTTCCTTTAAGAATGATGTATGTGCAAACAGCACATACATCAGAGTTTCCTTGTCAAGTAGGTGTTTCAGTAGCAAAAAGAAATTATAAATTAGCGGTAGACAGAAATAGGTTAAAGCGCTTAATGCGGGAAACATATAGATTACAAAAACAAATCGTTTACAACAATCTAGATAAACCTTATGTTTTTATGATTTCGTATATTGGTAAAGAAGAAATTAAGTATGAAGATTTACACCTAAAAATGGAGAAACTATTAACTCTATTTATCGATAAAGTAAAAGTTAAAGCAGATGAGAACATTTAATCCTAAAAAGAAAGCCATTGTTCTATTATTAATAGGAATTGTTTTTTTAACCTATTCTTTTAAATCAAAGTTTTTTGAAGTTGCTAAACAAATAGAAATTTACAACTCTTTATTTAAAGAGTTAAATATGTATTATGTAGATGAAATTAATCCTGCAGAATTTACTAATAAAGCTATTAAAAACACCTTAAAAGACTTAGATCCTTACACTAGCTTTTATACTGAACAAGACGTAGAAACTGCTAGAATACGAAGAGCAGGAGAGTATGGAGGAATAGGAGTTGCAGTAAATTATATAGAACAAGGGATTCAAATAAGTGAAATTTACAAAGATTTTTCTGCAGATAAAGCAGGCTTAAAAGCAGGAGATATTATTATTTCTGTAGACAACCAATCTATAAAAAATAGAAAAGTAGAGGAGCTTTCCATGCTTTTAAAAGGAACGCCAAATAGTAAATTATCTATAGAAGTTAATAGACAAGGAGAAATATTTAGAAAAGATATTTTTAGAGATAAGGTGCTCATTAATGCTGTGCCATTTGCAGAAATGATTGATGAAAACACTGGTTATATTGCATTAACGCGTTTTAATGAAAAGGCATCTTCTGAAGTTAAAAAGGCATATCGAAAATTAAAGAAACAAGGAATGACAAAGCTCGTTTTTGATTTGCGTTACAATCCTGGTGGTTCTTTATTAGAGTCGATTAGAATTTCTAATTTTTTCTTACCAAAAGGCAGGAAAATTGTGAGTACAAAAGCAAAAATTAAAAAATGGAGCACAACTTATAAAACTAAAAATGATCCTTTAGATTTAGAAATACCAATTGTTGTTTTAATAAATGAACGCTCTGCATCTGCGTCTGAAATTGTAAGCGGTTCTTTGCAAGATTATGATAGAGCCGTAATTATGGGGAAGCGTTCTTTTGGTAAAGGTTTGGTGCAGCGTCAAAAAGAACTCACCTATGGCACACAATTAAAATTAACAATTTCTAAATACTATACACCAAGTGGCAGATGTATTCAGGAGTTAGACTATGAGAATAGAGATTCAAAAACAGGTAAAGTACCTAAATTTTCTGATAGAGGAATTAATGAATTTAAAACTGCAAACGGAAGAACAGTATATGACGGTGGAGGTGTAATGCCAGATGTTGAAATTAATACGTCTAACAGAAATAAAACAACTGAAGAATTGTTAAAGTCAAAAGCTATTTTTGATTTTGCAACGCTTTACTTATATGAAAACAAAATACTAGAAAACCTGAGTGATTTTAAGTTTAAAAATTCAAGTTTTAATAAGTTTGTTGACTATTTGAAAATTGATACAACTTTTGTGATACCTCAAGAATCTTTGTTTAAAAAAGCTTTTTTATCAGCAAAAGAAAATAATATTTCAAGAGCATATAATGAAATTTTAGAAAAATTAGCAATATATAAAATCAATGAAATATCAAAAAATAAAGACATTATTTTAGAATTAATAAAGTCAGAAATTATAGAAAGATATTTTTATAAAGAAGGTGTGTATCAATACAATTTAAAGAATGATAAAACTATTTCTGAAGCATTGTCTTTGCTGAAAAATGAAGAGAAATATAGTGGAATTTTATCGGGGAAATAGCTTTATATTGCAATCTAAATATTTATATGTCAGAAATTAATAAAACACCTAGAACAAGAGCTCAAGAATCTACCAATGCTATAGAAAAACTATACATTTCTATGCGTCATTTGTTTAGTAGAGGCTTTTACAAGCCAATGGGTATTTCGGGAGAAACTTTACGCAAATCTTTACTACTGCTAAGACCAGAAATCTATGGCTCTATCGCAGAAGAAAGAATAGAGCTAAGTGGCTTAACCTATGTTATAGAGCGGCTTCCTGAAGGAATAGAAGAATGCCAATACATTAATTTAACGGCAGATGAGGGATATAAAAGCTCACATTTTAATTCAATTATTCCACCAAAAAGAAGAAGAAATTGCTATAGAATAGATAAAAATCAAATGAATATAGAGATTACCAGAGGGCGCTCTGAAATCTATGATATTCTTACACATTTAACCTTTTTATTTATAGAATCTCATAAGATTCAAGAGAGAGTTACACTAAATGATGGTGAAGATTTTACCAGAGAATGGAAACATTTAGAGGATACTGTTCTGCATCAAAAAGCAATTACTGCAGAAGAAAGAGAGGTTACTATTGTACATGTAGGTAATATTTTAGGAAGATCTTTTGATGAGGTTTTAGATATTTATAAAGTATTCTCTTCAAAGGAAAATCCGGATCGATTTTTTCAATTAATTTATTGGTTAGGGAAACTTGCTATAAATGAGGTAATAGAAAATAATAAAAGAACAGTAACATTTAGTTCTGTGCTTGTAGAAGAAATTGGACATCATATTTACGGTGAAATTTGGGCCAATAATATTAAAAAAACTTTACATCAGAAGAGTTTGTTAGAGAGACCAATACACATTATAAGTGCAAATATGCACAGTGTATTAAATTCAATATATGCAAAAAATGCTTTGCCAAAAGAAGCCAAAGATTTAAAAGGGTTTGAACTGTATCAGCTTTTAAGTAACGCAGACAGTAAGCCTTTACAGAAAAAAGTAAAGGATTTTGCCTCTTTAAATGGTCTTGTTTATATAAAAGATACCTCGGGTACAAATATAAATGTACAAATTATAGATACTGCTGAAATAAACTTCGATGTTTTATCGTTCTCTAAAAAAGATATTTTAGAAGAGAATGCTGTAATTATTGTAATGGATTATGCTTTTGGTGAACAAGCGTATGAAACAATGGATGAATTGTTAAAGCCATATGCTAGTAAAAAGAACAGTAAAACTCATTTAGATGTAAAATCTATATCAATAATGGGTAAAGCAGGAATTCTAGAAGGAGGCAAAGGAGATATTATGATCCCTTCTGCTCATATTTTTGAAGGAACAGCAGATAACTATCCTTTTAAAAATGAGTTAGATAAAGCTGATTTAGAAGGTTTTGGAATTGAAGTTTTTGATGGGTCTATGATTTCAGTTTTAGGAACATCATTGCAAAATAAAGATTTATTAAAGTTTTTTCATGATTCTACCTGGAATGTTATTGGTTTAGAAATGGAAGGAGCTCATTATCAAAAAGCAATACAATCTGCATCTAGAATTAGGGGTAATATTTCTGAAGATGTAAAAGTTAGATATGCATATTATGCATCTGACAACCCATTAGAAACAGGTGCAACTTTAGCATCTGGAGGTTTAGGAATGACAGGCGTAACCCCAACATATGCCATTACTCAAAAAATAGTAGAACAAATTTTTAATGATTAAATAGTAACAACAAAAAGAACAAATGTCAGCAAATCAACAAAAAGAGAGTAGTAAAAGCAACAACGAAGAAGAAGTAGATTTAGGTTCTTTATTTGTAATTATAGGAAAAGGATTTTCTAAATTTTTTAATTTTATAGGAGATACTTTTAAAGGGGTTTTTCATTCAATCATTTTAGTTTTAATATTTTTTAGAAAGAATTCAATAAAGATTGGAATTTCAATAATAATTGGTGCTCTAGTTGGTTCCTTTTTTGAGTTCAAAAAACAAGACTCCTATGGTTCTGATTTACTCATAAAACCAAATTTTAATAGTACAAAACAATTGTATAATACTATAAATTATTATAGTGACTTAGTAAATCAAAAAAAGATAGAAAAGTTAAAGAGTACTTTTAATATTGATGAAGGAACTGCTAAATCGCTTATAAGTTTTTCAATAGAGCCCATTTTGAACGATAAAGATATTATAAATACATATAATAGTTTTGCTCTTTCTGTAGATACTACTGCAATTAAAAGTTATTCTTTTCTAGATTTTAAAGAGTCATTTACAGATTTTGATTATCAAGTTCATGAAATTAAAGTTATTTCTAGTAAAAATGATATTTTTAAAAACTTAGAAGAAGTTATTATTTCGTCAATTAAAACAAACAAATATTTTAGTAAGATTAAAAGTTTAACTAATGAAAATTTAAATAGAACAGATCTGTTATTGCGTAAAAACCTAGTACAGGCAGATACTTTAAGTAAAGTATACATGCAAGTAATGATAGATGAGTCTAAAAGGCAAACAAATGGCACTAATATAGACCTAGGTGGTAATGCAAAAACAACCAAAGAATTAGAAATTTTTATTACCAAGCAAAAAATAAATTCAGCTTTAGAAAATGTTTTAAGAGAAAAAGGAGAGAGCTCCGAAGTAGTTAATATAATTTCTAATTTTCAACCAATAGGTTATAAAATAGAAGGGATAACGAAAAACTCAATTTTTCAATTCGCCTTTATAGGTTCTATTTTGATGATTTTATTTATACTCATGATGCAATTAAATAGGTATTTAAAGAATTATACGAAATAAGAATTCAAGAAATTCTTTAAATACCAATTAAAAAATGATTGATGTATGAGGGTCGTTTCAGGAATTGATTAATAAATATCATTTCAAAAGAATTATAAACAAGAAAAAAAATGTTAGATTTAAATAAAAAGTCATTATTAATTACAGGAGGTACAGGCTCTTTAGGGAAGGCCTTAACCAAACATATATTAAATAAATACCCAGAGATAAAGAAATTGATTATTTTCTCTAGAGACGAGCAGAAGCAATTCCAAATGGCTCAAGAGTTTCCAAATGAAAAATATCCTCAAATACGGTTTTTTATTGGAGATGTTAGAGATAAAGATCGTTTAATTAGAGCTTTACAGCACATAGATTATGTAATTCATGCCGCGGCAATGAAGCATGTTCATATCGCAGAATACAATCCTGATGAATGTATAAAGACAAATATTGGTGGAGCAGAAAATGTAGTTGAAGCTTGTTTGCAAGCCAACGTGCAAGCAGTGGTAGCGCTTTCAACAGATAAAGCATGTGCACCAATTAATTTATATGGAGCAACAAAGTTAACTTCAGATAAACTTTTTATTGCAGCAAACAATATAACAGGAGAAAATCCTATAAAATTTTCTGTAGTGCGTTATGGAAATGTAATGGGGTCTAATGGCTCTGTAATTCCTTTTTTTATTAATAAAAAGAAGCAAGAAAATATACTTCCAATAACAGATCCAAATATGACTCGATTTAATATTTCTTTACAAGGAGGAGTAGATATGGTTATGCATGCTTTAGAACATGCTTGGGGAGGTGAGTTATTTGTACCCAAAATATCATCTTACAGAATTATGGATGTTGCAGAGGCTATTGGCCCGAATTGTGAAAAACCAGTTGTAGGAGTTCGTGCTGGAGAGAAAATTCATGAAGAGATGATTACAGCTTCAGACGCAATGAATACTTATGATTTAGGTAGCTATTATGCGATTTTACCTGTAAACCCTTCTTGGGAATTAGAAGGTTTTATTAAGAATTTTAAGGCCAAATTAGTACCCAAAGGTTTTAGTTATAACTCAAATGATAATGAAGAATGGGAAACTGTAGAGAGTTTGAGAGCGCTTATAAAAGAACATGTAGATTCTAATTTTTCTCTATAATGAAGGCAATACCATATGGTAAACAAAATATTGATCAGGAAGATATAGATGCTGTTGTAAAAGTTTTAAAAGCAGATTTTTTAACGCAAGGACCAAAAGTGAGCGAATTTGAAGATAAATTTGCTGCTTATGTTGGTGCTAAATATGCTGTAGCTGTAAATAATGCAACTTCAGGGCTTCATTTATCTGTTCTTTCTTTAGGTTTAAGGGAAGGAGATAGAGTCATTACAACTCCCATTACCTTTGCTGCTTCTGCCAATTGTATAAGATATGTAGGAGGCGAAGCTTGGTTTGCAGATATAGATAAAGATACTTATGTACTCTCTTTAGATAGTACAAGAAAATTAATAGAAAGTAAACCAAAAGGTTTTTTTAAAGGAATTATACCAGTTGACTTTGCAGGGCTTCCTGTAAATTTAGAAGCTTTTAAAGAGTTGGCCAAAAAACATAATCTTTGGCTTATAGAGGATGCATGTCATGCTCCAGGAGGTTCTTTTATTGATTCTTCAGAAAAGTATCAAAAATGTGGAAATGGAAACTATGCAGATGTAAGTGTATTTTCATTTCATCCGGTAAAGCATATTGCATGTGGTGAGGGAGGAATGGTAACTACTAATTCTGAGGAAATTTATAAAAAATTATCTAGCTTAAGGTCTCATGGTATAACCAAAAACAATATGTCTAAAAATCATGGAGAGTGGTTTTATGAAATGCAAGCGTTAGGTTATAATTATAGATTAACAGAGATACAGTGTGCTTTAGGAATTACACAGCTTGCTAAAAATGACAAAGGTGTAGCCCGAAGAAATGAAATTGCAAAGAAGTATAAAAAAGCTTTTAAAGGAAAAATAAAGTTCCAAAGTTTACCTAAAGGCAGTTATAATGCGCATCATCTATTTGTAATTGAAGTTGAAAAAAGAAAAGAGTTATACGATTACTTAAGGGCGTTTAAAATTTATACTCAAGTACATTATATTCCAGTACATACTTTACCTTATTATCAAGAAATTGGTTATGATGAAGCTGATTTAAGTAATTCAGAAAAATACTATTCAAGATGTTTAAGTTTGCCTATGTACCCATCATTAACTAAGGAAGAACAAGAATTTGTTATTGAAAAAATACTTTCTTTTTAAATGAGTAAACTAGCAATAATACCGGCAAGAGGGGGAAGTAAACGTATTCTAAGAAAGAATATAAAACTATTTTTAGGTAAGCCTATTATTGCCTATTCAATTGAAGCTGCTTTAAAAAGTAAACTTTTTGATGAAGTAATGGTGTCTACAGATGATGAAGAAATAAAAGAGATAGCTCTTAAGTATGGTGCAAAAGTACCTTTTCTAAGAAGCGAAACGAACGCAAATGATTTTGCAACTACGGCCGCTGTCATAAATGAGGTTTTAGAAGTATATAAAACAAAAAATAAATTATTTAAATATTGTATTTGTATATATCCCACTGCACCATTTGTATCTAGTAATTTATTAATTAAAGCATTTAAGAAATTAAAAAAAGACAAATTAGATGTTGTTTTTTCTGTTTTAAAATATGGTTTTCCGATACAAAGAGCCATGAAAATTAATAAAGAAGATAAAGTTGAAATGGTTGATGTATCAAAAATGAATACAAGATCGCAAGACTTGGAGTCTTCATTTCACGATGCAGGACAATTTTATGCCTTAAATGTTAGTGCTTTTATTAAAAAACAGAAACTTTGGACGGATAATACTGGTTGTATAGAAATAAATGAATTAAAAGCCCAAGATATTGACACAGAAACAGACTGGAAATTAGCTGAATTGAAATATAAATTATTGTTAGATGAAAAAGAAAATTCTTTTTAGAGCTGATGGAAATTCAGAAATAGGCTTAGGTCATTTATATCGATTATTCAGTTTGGTAGAAATGCTTAAGGATAATTTTAAATTTATCTTTTTAACATCAGAAATTTCTGCTCTAAATATTATTCCCAAAAACTACCAAAAGAAAACAATACCTAAGGAAATTACAATTGATAAAGAGCCTGATTGGATTAACGAACAGTTTGATATTCAGGAATATTTATTAATTGTAGACGGATATCAATTTAATTCAAGCTACCAAAAAAGAATAAAAGAGAAAGGTTTTAAATTAATATATATAGATGATTTAGCAAGTGAGTATATGTTTGCTGATATAATTATTAATCATTCTCCAAATATCTCTTCAGAAAATTTCTCTTGTGCAGCAAATACCAAATTTGCATTAGGAACAAAATATGCTTTATTGCGACCAACTTTTTTAGAGTTGTTAAAAAAAGAGAATACTCTAAAAAGAACAGACACAGCTTTTGTTTGTTTTGGTGGTGCAGATCCTTCTGATTTAACACTTAAAGTAACAAAAGCGTTATTAAATATAACTCAAGTTAAAAAGATAAATATTGTCTTGGGAGGGGCTTATGTGCACAAAGAAATATATGGTATAAGTCAAAAAAAAATTAAAATATTTCAAAACCTTTCAGAAAAGGAGTTGTCAGAAATTATGAGAGATTCAAGTTTTGCAATTGCTCCAGCTAGTACTATTCTATATGAGCTTTGTTGTATAAAAATACCTATTTTAAGTGGTTTTTATGTGGATAATCAAGAGGCTATTTATAATGGTTTTGCAGATGAAAACGCAATCTTTGAAATGGGAAATATTAAAGATTTTGATGTAGCATCTTTTGAAGCGCAGCTGCATTTATTCTTCAATTCTGATTTTAAAGAATTGATAAATTCACAAAATAAAATATTTGATAAAAATATTAAAGAACGGTACAATAAATTAATTTCAAGTATATGTTAACCCTAGGAGTACTATGCAGTGGAGGTTTAGGTTTTGATACCTTAGTGAAAATTAAGAATAATTATGAAATAAAGTTTATATTAACGGATAAAAAGTCTTTAGATATTATACAGTTTTCTAAAGAAAAAAACATTCCTCTTTTTTCAGGAAATCCTAGAAATGGAATGGCTTATGAATTTATTAAAAATATTAAGATAGATGTAATCGTATCAATTAATTATTTATTTTTAATTGAACAAGATATTTATAATCATTCAAATAAAATAACTTTTAATATACATGGATCTTTATTGCCTAAGTATAGAGGAAGAACCCCACATGTTTGGGCTATTATAAATGGTGAAAAGAAGACTGGAGTTACGGCTCATTTAATTGACTCTGGTTGCGACACTGGTGATGTTATAGATCAGATTGAAATTTCAATTGAAGAAAATGATACAGGAGGAATAATATTAGGAAAGTATTCAAATGAATATTTTCCTCTAATAAAGAATGTCCTAGATAAAATTAAATTAAATCAGTTAAAGTTAACTAAACAACTTGAAGAAGATGCCAGTTGTTTTGGTAAAAGAATACCAACGGATGGCGAAATTAACTGGTCTTGGGATGCAGAGGTAATTAGAAACTGGGTTAGAGCGCAAGCACATCCTTACCCAGGGGCATTTACTTTTTACAATTGTCATAAAATTATTATAGATAAAGTTTCAAGAATTAATTATGAAAATAATTCAAACATACAAAATGGAGAAATTGTAAAAATAAATCCAGACATTATAGTAAAAACAGGGGAAGGTTTTATAAAACTTGATATAATTAGAACAGAAAATTGTATTTTTAAAATTGGAAAAAAATTTAATAATGAAGATAGGAAGTAGTTTAATAGGTGGAGATAATCCGTGTTTTGTTATTGCAGAATTATCAGCAAATCACAACGGAAGTATAGATGTAGCAATTGAAACTATTAAAGCAGCAAAAAAAGCGGGAGCCGATGCAATTAAGTTACAAACGTATACTCCAGACACATTAACTATAGATTGTGATAATGAACATTTTAAAATTGACGGTGGAACTCTTTGGGATGGAAAGACATTATACGAATTATATGGAGAAGCTTACACACCTTGGGAGTGGCATGAGAAATTATTTAAAACAGCAAAAGAAGAGGGCTTAATTTGTTTTTCTTCGCCGTTTGATTTTACTGCTGTAGATTTTCTAGAAGAGTTAAATGTACCTGCTTATAAAATAGCTTCTTTTGAGATACAAGACATACCATTGATAAGGTATACAGCACTTAAAGGAAAACCAATTATTATATCTACAGGAATTGCAGAAGAAGCAGATGTTCAATTAGCTGTTGATACCTGCAGAAAAGCAGGGAATAATCATATTATTTTATTAAAATGCACTTCGTCTTATCCCGCACCTTTAGAATTAGCCAACCTTAGGACAATACCCGATTTAAAAAAACGTTTTAATGTTGAAGTAGGTTTTAGTGATCATACTTATGGTTCTTTGGCGCCAACTGTTGCGGTTACTTTGGGAGCAAAAGTTATAGAAAAACATTTTATTTTAGACAAATCTATTGGTGGTCCTGACGCAGACTTTTCTTTAGATGTGGCAGAGTTTACAGAGATGGTTTCTAAAGTAAGAGACACGGAAAAATTACTTGGAATAGTCTCTTATGAGGTGTCTGAAAAAGTAAAAAATAACAAGAAATTTGCTAGGTCATTATTTGTATGTGAAAATGTAAAAAAAGGAGAAATTATTACAAAAGAAAATATACGTTCAATTAGACCAGGATATGGTTTACACCCTAAATATTATTATGAGATATTAGGTAAAACATTTTCAGAAAATGTAGAAATGGGAGAACCATTGATTAAAAATATGATTAATGGGTAAGTTGGTATATAGAAGTTTTATTAATATTTCATTAAGAGGCCTTACACTTCTCTCTAAATTTATCTTTATTTTTTTATTAGGTAAATACGCAGAGGATGAGTTTTTTCTTGGTGAATACGGAATTATTGTTACCTCAATATCATTAATAATATATTTAGTAGGTTTTGATTATTACGTTTTTAATACGAGAGAGATTCTAAAATCAAAAGAAAATATTATTGAGAAAATTAGAAATCAATTTTTTTTTCATCTTATAGTATACTTGATACTACTTCCTGTGTTACTAGGTGTCATTTTCTATTTTAATTTTATTGACACTAAATACTTTTTGATAATTCTATTATTAATAATATCGGAACATTTAGGGCAAGAATTATTTAGATTATACACAACATTAGAGAAATCTAATTTAGCAAATCTATTTTTTTTTATTAAATCAGGTTTATGGGTGTGGGTAGTGCTTTTCGATTTTTTCGTCATAAATAATGAATTAAACTTATTCAAATATCTTTTAATTTGGTCTATTTGTTCATGGATTGCTATGATAGTTTCATTGATATATTTAAAAAAAAACTTAGATATAAAGAACTTTAGATTTTATAAACCTGATTATAATTGGATTATTAAAGGAGTGAGAAATTCAAGTGTTTTTTTTATTAGTTCGTTATCTTTTTTAGTTATACAGTTTTCAGACAGATTTATGATCGATTTATTTTATGGTAAAAAAATGGTTGGAGTTTATTCTGCATACTCTCAATTTGTTAACGCAATAGACGTTTTTGTTTTTACTGCTATTATAATGGTGATGTATCCTAAATTAATTAAATTATTCTCAAACAAAAAAGAATATACAAAATTATTTAAAAATTTTAAAAAATCAATTTTAGTAGCTTCAGTTTTGTTAATTATACTTGGTTATTTTGTGTCTCCAATACTATTTGGTTTTTTGGATAAACCATCATTTATATCCAATATAAAAACATTTAATATGCTTTTAGTAGGTCTTTTTTTTCTATTAATGTCTTATGGGTATCATTATGATTTGTATATTAAGAAAAAAGATGTTTTATTGTTGAAAATATCATTATTTTCAATGAGTTTAAACATCATTTTAAACTTATATTTAATTCCTAATAATGGTATCTTTGGAGCTTCTCTGGCAACAATGATTTCATTTTTTATATTGTTTTTATTAAAATTAATTTATAGTACGCGCAAGATTCATGATAGTATTTGATCTAATTAATGACGAAACCCCTCTATTTATTGAAGCAGTAAAAACTTTGCCTGCGTACAATAATGACAAAGGAACTTTTTTGTTTATTACAGAGGGTAATAGATGGAAAAAAGAAACTAATGACTTATATTGTAGTAATAGACTTTGTTTTTTTGACGACCTGGATAAAAAAAATATTAATATAGAAAAAGAATTACAAAGAATTTCTATAGAATATGATAGTTTTAATATTTACGCGTCTGATAGGTATTTAATAAAAAAAGATAGAGAATTTCAGAGGAAGTTTTTGGTATATACATACTTATATTTTGAGTCTATTTTCAGAAAAAATGTTACACATTATTTTACAACGGGAATTGCTTACACCTATAACTTAATCTCTTTTCAAGTAAGTAAAAAGTATGGCGTAAAGCATATTTCCTTTTATGGTATTAGGTTAGAGAATAGAACTGCAATTTCTTTTGATAATAAAAATACTTTTAATGAAGTCTTGAAATTATATAAAGATTTTAAAGTAAGTAGTGTAACTTCGGAAATGTATAATCCAATCAATGATTTTTTAAACAAACCTAAGCAGCCAGGTTATATGGTTAATGCTATTAACTCATCTAAGTTGGAGCCTGTTTTTATTATAGAGTTTTTTGTAAGGTTTAAAAAGTTTTATTTATCAAATAAACATCGTTATGATTTCTTTACTAGAAATCCATTTGAATTGAGTTTATTTAAAATTAAAAAGATACTTAATGCAAAAAAGATAGAAATATTGCATAATTCTATTTTTGATAAAATTAATACAAAAGATAAGTTCTTTATATTTCCTTTGCATATGCAGCCAGAGGCTAGTACATTAATATTATCGCCTTTTTATGTTAATCAAAAAGAATGTATAATTAATATTAGTAAATTGTTACCTTTGGATACATATTTATATGTTAAAGAGCATAAAAGTGCTTTGGGACAGCATAATTTAAAGTTTTATAATGAATTAAAAAAACATCCTAACATTAAATTAATTTCTTATAGAGAAAGTATGTTTAGTTTAATAAAAAAATCTGTTGGAACAATAAACTTATCGAGTACTGTTGGTTTAGAGTCTTTATTAATGAAAAAACCATCAATTATGCTTGGTAATGTTTTTTATAACGATACGGGTTTAACTTTTAAGGTTAATTCTTTTTCAGAACTAGAAGAGGTATTAAGAGAGGTAGGTAAAAGTAGTTTTAATTTGGACGATGTCTTTGAAAACTATGACGAACGCTTGGCATATTATATTTATGTCTTAAATAAGAAATCATATCCATTTGAGTTTAATGTAGCCAAAATGGATACTAAGAAAAAAGTAATGACTAAAGAAAATATAAAAGAGTTTTCTAAATGTATAGATTCAATACTTTCATAAAATGATAATAGCTTTTTTTTTATATATTATTTTCAATTATTTTTTAGGGGCTAAAAAAATAATTAACTTATGTTCAATAACTTTACTTTATATAATGGTAGGAATTTATATTGGAGAAAGTTCAATATTTTTTAGTTTAAAATGGGTTAAGTTTAGCGCTGAAGATTATATTTATAAGAGTATTTTATATTTAAAATTAGGTTTTTATATTTGTGTTTTAATTTTCTCAATACTTCCTTTTTTTTTTAAAGAGTATCGTTTAAAAAAGTCAAAAAATGAGGGTATAAAAAACTTGTTTTTATCTGATGTTTCGTGGAGTTTAATCATTCTAGTTTCTATTCCTCTTTATTTGGTTTTTATAAACATTTACTTTCCTGTTTTTGAAGATAAAACATTTATTTCTAAGTATTTCCAAGATAGATTAAACGATTTTATTCCTTATAGACCTTTCTATACTTTATCGATTAATGGTTTGTCCACAATTTTATTTCTACAAATAAATTATTTCTTATTTTCATTTAAGAAAGTCTCTTTTTTAAAACTTATAAAGAATAAAAAGTTTTTAAAATTATTTTTTCTAACTATTACTCTTTTTTTTACAGCAAAAAGAGGGCAATTTTATTATCCTATATTTATATCTATTGTAGCTTATTTAATATACAAAAGGCATTTAGTGAAATTAGTTTTAACAAGTTCTTTTTTAATTGTTTTAGTTGGTGTTTCTAGAAATTTTTCAGAAGTTATAAAAGGAGAATTTTCTTTAGAGCATACTTTAATGGCTTTATCGACGTCCTTTTTTGTTTCTGTTAGAGAATTAACAAGAGTTCTTTTTTTCTTTAATGATGGCGATAATAGTTACTTATTTGGAAAAACATATATAGCTGGTTTTTTTAGTTTTATTCCTACTAGAATAAATTCTTTAAAAGCAAATTATAATTATATGAGGTATACTTCAATTATATCTAATCAAAACCCTGACGATTTTGGAGGAATGAGGTCGACTTATCTTGGTGAGGCATTTGTTAATTTTGGTTTTGTAGGTATTGTTTTATTACCAATATTTTTTGCTCTTTTTGTTTATATCATTCATATCTTTATTAAAAAATATGCAATCAATGATTTTATTTATTACATAATGGTTTTTTGGGTTTTTAAAGTTCTTGTAATGCCTTTTTACGAAAATGGAAGTTCTATGATTTTATTTTTTTTAATAACAATTTTATTTATGTTCATATGTGCTGTTCGTGTAATTAGTAGAGATAACAGAAGTATATTAAAAATAACTTTTCTGCAAAAAAATGAATAACTACCGTAATTCTTTTAATATTGAAGAAACATTAATAGGTGTAATCCTTTTTTCATTACCAATTTCTTATGGGCTAAATTCTCTAGCAATTGCCGTTGCGACTATTTTTTTCTTATACGGAACAATTAAAAAAAGAAATTTTAAAAATTTAATAATATATTATACTTCTTTTATTTTTTTTTTAGCACAATTTGTTTCCTATATCTTTAGTGATAACAAAGTAGAAGCAGGGGTGAAGTTAACACTTTATTTACCTTTTTTATTAATTCCAATTAGTTTTTCATATTTATCAATTAATAAAATAACGTTAAATACAAATAAAATTTTTAAGTATTTATTTTATGGCACCTTATTAATTTTAGTATATGGTTCTCTGAGGTTTCTTTACGATGTTATTTTTGTTGGTGAACGTTACGATTATGGCAGAGCAGTTGCATTACTGCTAAAGTATATACCGCATCATGTTTATATGTCGATGTTTATACTAATTAGTATCTATGCAATTTTAGTTGGTCAAATAGACTTTGGTAAAAACAAAAAGAGCATATTTATTACACCTTTTTTATATCTTTTTTTAATTCTTTTAGGTTCTAGAATGGCAATTTTATTAGGTGTATTTGTTCTTCCAATATTTTTATTTAAAAGATTAAAAGGCAAAAAGGAGAGCAAGAAATTTGTCTTGTTTGGAGGTGTATTTTCTCTTATAATTCTTATTGTAGGACTCTCCAATGATTTTGTTTTAGATAAAATTATTTATAGTTATTACGATCTTTTAAATATACCTACAAAAGAGAAACCCTTTTTAGGCGTCTCTTATAGACAACAGGTTTGGTATACCGTAGTTGATTTAATATATCAATCTCCCTTTTGGGGCTATGGTATTGGAGACGTTCAAGAAGTACTTAATAATAGTTATGAGAATAGTGACATTAAAGGTTTAAATGCACATAATCAATATTTTCAATTTATCCTTAACTATGGAATTTTTATATGTTTAGTATTATTTTTCTTAACTTTTAGGGTTATAAAACAATGTATTATAAATAAACAAAGTATTTTATTTTTCTCTTGGTTAATATTATTGTTTTTTTGTCTATCTGAAAGTATCTTAAATAGACAATGGGGCGTAGTTTTATTTGCCCTTATTTTAAATTTTTCTATTTATAGTCAAAATAAGAGTTTAACTATTAACGAATAAAATGGTAAAAAAAGTTTTCCCTTTAAACAATATTTTTAAATGCAACTAAATAATTTTTTTTTAAAAGTGAAGTTTAAGGAAATACTATTCTTAAAGTCTTTATTAATAGGGGTTTTAATTTGGGTGACTTGTTATATTTTTACTCCTTTTAACCTAGTTAATCCATTATCTTCAGATGTTATTTGGTTTATTATATTAAATTACCTGGCTTTAATTTTTGGGTATTTTTTTGTAGACATTTTTTTTAATCAAAACAAAGAAGTAGTTGGAGCACAAAACACTCATTTATTAAATAATTCTTTCTATTTACTTATTTTTCTGGTTTACTTTTCTTCAATAATAAGATATTTTGATTTGTTTTTTGTCCGAGATATATCTTTTTTTAATAGTATTTCTACAAATAAATACAATGTAGCTCAAGATGCTAATTTTTCATTAGTTTTAGGCATTCTAGGGATCTTTAGGTTTTTATATTTTGTTCCTTATTTATTTTACATAATTGAAAAAAGAAATAAAAAAAAGTTGTTAATTATATGTGTTTTATTGTTTTTGGTTCCAGTAATTGAAGGTTATTTAAGAGGGTCAAGAAGATTATTTTTTGAATCAATAGGTGTTTTTATTACAATAACATGTGTATACAATTTTTCAAAGATGTTTTCAAAGAAAATAATTTTAATTGTAGTTTTTAGTATGATACTTTCTATTTTATTTTCAAACTTTGTACTCAAAGAAAGAGTTGAAGTAAATAAAGAAATACCTTTTTTGGAAAAAATTTATAATTCAGCTTATAATGATTTACTTCCTTTAAAGCCTGAAACAAAACAATTTTTAGTTGAAAATAAAGATAATTTTATAGGTAAAGCTTCTTTTAGTATTGCCCATTTTGGGCAACACATTGTACATGGTGTTTATGAATTTGATAATGCTATAAAAGAAAAAGCAGAAAAAAAAATGGGGATGTATAATGGGTTTATTTTAGTGAAGTTTTTGAATAAGTTAGGGCTTACAAATATTCCATTAGATTCATTAATGAATCCAACAGGAAGGGTTACTTATATAACTTTTTTTGGAGGGCAATTTTTGGATTTTGGATGGTATTCATTAATTATTATGTTTTTTTATGGAGGAATACAAAATTATTTTTTCACAAAAGGTTCAAAGCTTAATTATTTAAAACCTATTGTAATAATTTTAATTTTTTCAAATGTATTTTTATTAACATTTAATTTTTTGAGAGCTCAAATGCTTTTGGTAATAATATCTTACTTATTTATTCTAACTATATTTTATTCTTCTAATAAATTGAGAACTTTTTTATGAAAGTAGCTATTATTCATTATTGGTTTATTACAAGAAGAGGAGGTGAAAAAGTAGTAGAATCTATTTTGAAACTATACCCACAGGCAGACATATACACCTTGTTTTATGATGAAAAAAAGTATGGTAATTATTTAAAAAAGTATAAAGTTTTTACATCTTCTTTTAATAGCCCTTTTTTTAGAAAATATTATCAAAAAATATTCCCATTTTATCCCCAGGCTATTAAATCTTTAAAACTTCAAGATAATTATGATTTAATTATATCATCAGAATCTGGACCAGCTAAAGGAATTCAAATTAACAATAATGCAAAGCACGTTTGTTATATTCACAGTCCAATGAGATATTGTTGGGGTTTTACGGAAGACTATTTAAACTCAATAAATCCTATTTTAAGACCATTGGCAAACTATTTTTTTAAAAGATTAAAAAAATGGGATGTAACTACAATTAATAATGTTGATTTGTACATTGCAAATTCAAAAAACGTTGCAAAAAGAGTAGCTCAATTTTATAATAGAAAAGCAGAAGTAGTCTATCCTCCTATAGAAAGTAACTTATTTAAAGAACCCCTAATGTTGTCTAAGAATAAAGAGTTTTACTTGAGTTTTGGCGCATTAACTCCCTACAAGAGAATTGACTTGTTAGTGGATTGTTTTAATAATAATGGAAAAAAATTAATTATTATTGGTAATGGATCAGAAAAAAAGAAGTTACAAAAGAAAGCAAAATCTAATATTGAGTTTAAAGGGTTTTTAGAGGATGATGTTATTAAAAATTATATTCAAAATTCAAAAGCTTTGGTTTTTCCTGGTGAAGAAGATTTCGGTATGATTCCTTTAGAGGTAATGAGTTACGGAATTCCAGTTATTGCTTTTCAAAAGGGAGGAGCTTTAGAAACAGTGATTGAAAATAAAGAGGATATTTCGAAATCATCCGGTTTGTTTTTTGAAAAGCAAGATATCTCTACTCTACAAGATGTAATTACTTATTTTGAAAAGATAGAAAATGATTTTGACTCGATTTGGATACGAAAACACGCAGAAAGCTTTGTAGAGGAAAGGTTTTTATATAGTTTTAAACAAAAAATTAATAATTTGCTAATTGATGAAATGAAACTCTAAACTTTACGTTAGTAGAATATCAATATCCGTCTAATTAGCCAAACAATAAATTAAAGCTTGAAAAAAAGATATTCCCATTTCATTAAACCTTTACAAATAATAATAGATTTAGTTATATTAAATACGATAACGTACTTTGTGTACGACAAAGAATATTTTAATATTTTCTTTTTATCATACATTTCGTTTTTTTGGTTAGTTACATCTTATTTTTTTGCTTTTTATGAAGTATACAGGCACACTTCAGTTCTGAGCCTTCTGAGGCTTTTAGTAAAACAATTTCTATTTTTTATTCTTGGATATTTCGCATATTTTGGTATTTTTAAAGAGGGTACTATCGTTAATAATCAGTTTTTAATTTTAATGCTTATAATTATTTCCATTTCTTTTTTTAAACTTTCTTGGTTATTTCTTTTGAAAAAGTACAGATCTTTTGGTAATAATTTTAGAACAACAATTGTAATTGGTTTTGATGATTCTACAAAAAACATTATCAAAATTTTTAAAAGTAAATCTAATTTAGGGTATAAATACCTTGGTTTTTTCTCTGATAAAATTTATAAGGATAAAGAATATTTAGGGAATCTAGATGCTATTTTTGAATATGCTAAAAAACAGGTAGTTGATGAAATTTATTGTTCACTAACTGCATTATCAAATGAGCAAATAAAAAAAATAAATAAGTTTGCACTTGATAAGCAGATTATTTTAAAATTAATTCCTGATGTGAACGAGTTGTACAGTAAAAACCGAAGTATAGAATATTATGGCGATTCTTTAATGGTTTTAAACGTAAATAAATTACCGTTTGATTTTACAGAAAATTTTTATTTAAAAAGAATTTTTGATATATTATTTTCGGTTTTTGTTTGCCTTTTTATTCTTTCTTGGCTAATACCAATTCTTTGGGTATTAGTAAAGCTCGAGTCTAAAGGGCCTTTAGTTTTTAAACAAGGAAGAGAGGGTCTTAACGGCAAAGAGTTTATTTGTTATAAGTTTAGATCTATGAGAATAAATAAAGAATCAAATAAAATTCATGCAACAAAAAATGATGTAAGAGTAACAAAATTAGGCGCTTTTTTGAGAAAAACAAGTATGGATGAGTTACCTCAGTTTTTAAATGTTTTATTGGGAGATATGAGTGTGGTTGGCCCTAGACCGCATTTAGAAACTTTATCTTTAGAATACCAAAAGGATGTAGATGATTATTTAAAAAGACACATTGTAAAGCCAGGTATTACTGGCCTAGCGCAAGTAGGTGGGTATCGAGGAGAAATAAAAAAGAAATCAGATATTAAGAACAGAATCCGTTTAGATATCTTCTACATTGAAAACTGGTCTTTTTTCTTAGATATTAAAATTATTATACAGACTGTATTAAATGTATTTAAAGGAGAAGAAAAAGCATATTAATAATGATAACGGCTTCAATTGTTTTATATAATAATGACTTCGAGATACTGAAAAAAACAGTTAATTCATTTTTAAATACCTCTATAAAAAAGAAACTTTATCTCATTGATAATTCTAGTACTAATAAATTAGAGGTGTTCTTTAAATCTCCAGAAATAGAATATCTATTTGTAGGAAAAAACATTGGCTTTGGAGCAGCTCATAACCTCATTCTAAATAAAATAAGTTCTAATTTTCATTTAATTTTAAATCCAGATATTGTCTTTTCTCCAAGTATAATCTCTTCTTTAATTAAAGTTTTACATGAAAAGCCTAATGTTGCTTTTGTGACGCCAAAAGTGCTGTACCCGAGTATAAAACCCCAATATATTTGTAGAAAACACCCAACTTTATTTGATTTACTAAATAGGAAATTCAAAATTTCAAAATTTCAATTTCTAAATAGAGAGTATAGGGATAGAGATTTACAAGAACCATTTTATCCCGATTTTATTCATGGTTGTTTTATGCTTTTTAAAACTACTGATTTAAAAAACTTAAGAGGTTTTGATGAGCGTTTCTTCTTATACATGGAAGACGCAGATATTTGCAGAAGAATTGATGAAATTGGAAAAAAGAAACTGTATTACCCTAAAGTAGAAATTATACATCACCATCAACAAGGTTCCTCAAAAAGCTTAAAATTATTTATTATACATGCTTCATCTGCAATTAAATATTTTTTAAAGTGGGGTTTTAATTAAAAAAAATAGACTTCACTTGATTATGGGTTTCTTTAAAATGTATCTAATTCAAAAGCTGGAATCCAAAGAATTTAAAATATATTTGCAGTAACAACAATTCAACAACAACACAAATGAATATTCTTATTTTAGGTTCTGGAGGTAGAGAACATGCTTTTGCATTAAAATTGAGTGAAAGTAGTAAAGTAAAACAACTATTTGTAGCGCCAGGTAATGCAGGAACTAATAAGATAGCCGAAAATATTAATGTAGATCTTTCAGATTTCGAAGCAGTTAAGCAAATTGTTTTAGAGAATAATATTAAAATGGTTGTTGTAGGTCCAGAAGTTCCTTTAGTAGAAGGTGTTCATGATTTCTTTTTAGCAGATATAGATTTGAAAAACATTCCTGTAATTGGTCCTAAAAAAGATGGTGCATTACTAGAAGGAAGTAAAGACTTTTCTAAACAGTTTATGCAAAAACACGGTGTTCCTACCGCACGCTATCAATCATTTACAAAGGAGAATTTAGAAGCTGGTTTTACGTTCTTAGAGACTCTAGAACCACCTTATGTGCTAAAGGCAGACGGTTTGGCTGCCGGAAAAGGAGTCCTAATTTTAAATTCTTTAGAAGAAGCAAAAATAGAACTACAAGATATGGTTTCTAATGAGAAGTTTGGTAAGGCTTCTACAACGGTTGTAATCGAAGAGTTTTTAAAAGGAATAGAATTGTCTGTTTTTGTTTTAACAGACGGTAAAAGCTATAAAATATTACCTTCAGCAAAGGATTATAAAAGAATTGGAGAAGGAGATGTAGGCTTAAATACTGGTGGAATGGGCGCTATTTCTCCTGTACCGTTTGCAGATGCAACTTTTTTGAATAAAGTGGAAGAATTGGTGGTAAAACCAACAATTGCAGGCTTACAAAAAGATGGAATTGATTACAGAGGTTTTATTTTCATTGGATTAATGAATAATAATGGAAATCCGTCTGTAGTAGAATACAATGTTAGAATGGGAGATCCTGAAACCGAAGCTGTATTACCAAGAATAACTTCAGATTTATTTGATTTATTCGAGGGTGTTGCACATCAAAACTTGCATGAAAAATCTTTTTCGGTAACAGATAAGACTGCAACTACAATTATGTTAGTTTCTGGTGGTTATCCAGAAGCATATGAAAAAAATAAAGAAATTAAAGGTTTCGAGAACATAAAGGAATCTATTATTTTTCATGCTGGAACTACTACTTTAGACGATAAAGTAGTTACAAATGGCGGTAGAGTTATGGCAGTAACTTCTTTTGGAAATACAATTGAAGAGGCTTTGGAAAAAACGTACAGAAGTATTGATGAAATTCATTTCGATCAAATGAACTTCAGAAAAGACATTGGTTTTGATTTAGTATAAGAAATATTCTATTTTGCTTTTTCCATGGTAAATGAAAATTCAGATCCTTTACCAAAAGTACTTTTCAGTAAAACATTTTGTTGGTGGGCTTCAACAATATGCTTTACAATAGACAAGCCTAAACCAGAACCACCTTGTTCTCTAGATCTGCTTTGATCTACTCTATAAAAGCGTTCGAATAAACGAGGGAAATGCTGTTGTTTAATTCCTTCACCATTATCTATAACTCGAATTACAAACTTATTATGATTATAATCGTCTGCAGTAACAATAGTTGTACCACCGGGTTTACCGTATTTAATAGAGTTTACAACCAGGTTAATTAGCACTTGCTCTGTCTTTTCAATATCTCCAATTACGAAAACAGGAAATTCATAAATACGATCAAATTTTAGAATAATATTCCTCTTTTTTGCTTTCATTTCAACCAAATCAAAAACATTTTGAATGATTTCTAGAATGTTAAAAACCTCTTTATCTATTTTTAAACCGTCGGTTTCTAATTTGGCAATCATATCTAGATCCTTAGTTACTGCAACCAATCTTTCGACACCTTTATTGGCACGTTCTAAATATTTTAAACGAATGTTCTTATCATCCATTCCGCCTTCAAGAAGCGTAAGTATATACCCTTGCACCGTAAAAAGAGGCGTTTTTAATTCATGTGCAACATTTCCTAAAAAATCTCTTCTAAAAGAATCCCGCTCAGTTAAACTCTTTATTTCTAGCTCTTTTCCTTCTGCGTAGGTTTGCATCTTATTAGAAAGCTGTTCTATATCTGTAGTAACAGAATCCTTTTTTAAATCGTTTACATCTAGAATAGAAACATCTTCATAAATCTTTTTCAGCCTTCTATAAATAAAGTGTTCTGCTCTATATTGTATAATAAAGAATGAAATAATAAAAAGCACTACAATAGCAATTAGAATGGCACTAAAACTTATTTTTTTTAAAATAAAAAAGTACCAAATTGCGGCAAATACTCCAGCTAATAATGTGATGTAAATTGCCGACCAAAGCGCATACGAATACGTTTTTTTAATTTTCATAAAAGTAAATTTATTTATCTGCGTCTAATAGCACAAACTTATAGCCAACACCTTTTACAGTTTTAAAATGGTCGTCACCAATTTTTTCTCTTAGTTTTCTAATATGAACATCTATTGTTCTTCCCCCTACAACAACTTCATTTCCCCAAACGGTATCTAAAATAACCTCTCTCTTAAATACTTTTCCTGGTTTAGAAGTTAATAAAGAAAACAATTCAAACTCTTTTCTTGGTAAAGATATTTTAACACCCGCTTTATAAACAACATATTCTTCTCTGTCAATAATAATATCTCCAACAGTATACGTTTCTTCGCTTTCCTTTTCAGATTTTAATCTTCTTAATAGCGACTTAACTTTACTAACTAAAACTTTTGGTTTAATAGGTTTTGTAATATAATCATCTGCACCGGCTTCGAAACCGGCAACTTGAGAATAATCTTCTCCTCTTGCAGTTAAAAAAGAAATAATTACATTTTCTAAAGAATTTATTTTTCTAATTTTCTCACAAGCTTCAATACCATCCATTTTTGGCATCATAATATCTAACAAAATTAAATGCGGACTATTTTTTTTAGCAGATGTTACAGCTTCTAAACCATTTGTAGCAGTAAAAATTTGATAGCCCTCACTTTTAAGATTGTAACTAACAATTTCTATAATATCTGGTTCATCATCAACCAACAAGATTTTAATATCGTTTTTATTCATGATTTCTTTAAAAGATAAGTATCAAAAATAGCAATTTAATCTGTAAGATATAATTTAATTACTACTAGATTTATTTAGTTTACAATTGTTTAATGCTAAATTAACATATACATATAATAGTGCGTTTAAAACAACTATATTTTAGTATTTATCTAATAATTAGATATTAACAGTAAATCAATTCGATATAATATGGATTGTTGTAATAAGTTTCTAATTATTTATAAAATTTAAAAACTCCGAATTTATTTAGGAGCTTTTTTATTTTTACTATCTTTATTTTTGAAAAAGAAAAACCCATTGCTATGAATTTGTCTATTAAATTACAGGATATCTTGTTTTTAGATATTGAAACAGTTCCGCAAAAAGAGAATTGGAAAGAACTCTCAAAAGAAACACAAGCTCTCTTTGAAAAGAAAACACAATACCAGCGTAAAGAAGAATTTACAGCGGAAGCATTTTACGATCGCGCCGGTATTTGGGCAGAATTTGGAAAAATAATATGCATTTCTGTGGGATATTTTGTGGAGGTAGAAAAGAAAAAGCAGTTGCGCTTAACTTCTTTTTTTGGTGACGATGAGCATATACTATTAACTGATTTTAAAGCGCTATTAGATAAACATTTTGTTAAGAAAAGTAATGTTTTATGTGCACATAATGGAAAGGAATTCGATTTTCCTTTTATCGCTAGAAGAATGATTGTGCATCAAATAGCCTTGCCTAATAAACTGAATTTATTTGGCAAAAAACCATGGGAAGTCCCACATTTAGATACTTTAGAGTTGTGGAAGTTCGGGGACTATAAGCATTATACTTCCTTAAAACTGCTAACCTCTATTTTAGGCATTCCTTCTCCTAAAGATGATATTGATGGCAGTGAAGTTGCAAGAGTTTATTATGAAGAAAAAAACCTACAAAGAATAGTAGATTACTGCGAAAAAGACACCGTTGCTGTTGCGCAAGTGCTATTAAGGTTTAATAATCAAGCCATATTAAAAGAGGCAGATATTGTAAGCGTTTAATCTTCTAATTTCATAGTAAGCTCTAACCAACGCTCTTCTTTCTCTTCTATACCTTCTATGGTTTCTTGTAGTTCTTTAGATTTTTTCGAAATATCTTCAGGAGCAATTTCTACATTTAAAAAAGCTGTTTCAATTGTTAATTTTTTCTTTTGAAGCCTTTCAATATCTCCTTCTAAAGCTCCAAATTCTCTTTTTTCATTAAAAGTTAATGTATTTTTAATTGCTTTTTTTTCAGTTTTTGTTGCTGCTGTTTTTGCAATAGGCTTTTCTGCAATTTCTTTGGGTGCAGAGCCATCATAGGCTCTAAAATCTGAGTAATTTCCTGGAAAATTTTCTACAACACCTTCGCCTCTAAAAACAAAAAGTGCATCTACAATTTTATCCATAAAGTACCTGTCATGAGAAACCACTAAAAGGTTCCCTGGGTAATCTAGCAAGAAGTTTTCTAAAACATTTAAGGTAACAACATCTAAATCGTTGGTAGGTTCATCTAAAATTAAAAAGTTAGGGTTTTGAATCAAAACCGCACATAAGTACAATCGCTTTTGCTCGCCACCCGAAAGTTTTTCAACAAAATCGTATTGTTTTTTCTTATCGAATAAAAAACGTTCTAACAATTGAGACGCAGATATTTTTCTACCTTTAGAAAGCGGAATAAATTCTCCAAATTCTTTTACAACTTCAATAACTTTTTGTCCTTCTTTAATTTGTATTCCGGCTTGCGTATAATACCCAAACTTTACAGTTTCACCTAGCACAACCTTTCCACCGTCTAACGCAGCTTTTTCTGTTATAATATTTAAAAAAGAAGATTTTCCCGTTCCGTTTTTGCCAATAATACCAATTCTTTCTCCTCGTTTGAAAATATAATCGAAATTATCAAGTATTTTCTTGTCGCCAAAAGATTTATCTACCTTGTGCAGTTCTAGAATTTTGCTTCCAAGACGTTCCATGTTAATTTCTAACTGCACCTGGTGGTCTTTTCTACGCTGGTGCGCACTCTCTTTAATTTGGTAAAAATCGTCTGTTCTAGACTTCGATTTTGTGGTTCTTGCTTTTGGTTGCTTGCGCATCCATTCTAATTCTTTTTTAAACAAACTTTTAGCTTTCCCTAAGTTGGTAGCTTCTAAGGCCAAACGCTCTTCTTTATTCTGTAAGTAATACGAATAATTTCCTTTGTATTTATAAATTTTACCTTCGTCTAATTCTAAAATCTCGTTACAAACACGTTCTAAAAAATACCGGTCATGCGTTACCATAAATAGGGTTATTTTCTCTTTTGCAAAGAAAGCTTCTAACCATTCTATCATTTCTAGATCTAAATGATTTGTTGGTTCATCTAAAATTAATAAATCTGGTTTATTAATAAGTACAATAGCTAGCGATAATCTTTTTCTTTGACCACCTGAAAGTGCACCAACCTTTAAGCTTAAATCTTCTAATTTTAATTTAGATAAAATTTGTCTGTATTGCGTTTCAAAATCCCAAGCATTATGCTGGTCCATTAAATCAAATGCAGCTTGATAAGCGTCTCCATCATCAAGGTTTTTTAGTGCCTTTTCGTATTGATTTACAATAGAAAGAATTTTATTATCGGTAGCAAAAATAGTTTCTTCAATAGTTAAATCAGGGTTGATATCATCTTTTTGGGCTAAATATGCAATAGAAATACCTTTCCTACTAACTACTTGTCCAGAATCTGGTACATCTAAGTTTGCAATAATATTTAAGATAGATGTTTTACCACTTCCGTTTTTTGCAACAAAAGCAACTTTTTGATCTTTATTAATTCCGAAAGAAATGTTTTCAAATAAAATGCGTTCTCCGTATGCTTTAGAGATATTTTCTACTGATAAATAATTCACTATTTATAATTTTTTACAAAGAAACAAAAAACCCATTCAAAGGCTTGGGTTTTTTGAGCATTTAATTTCAGTTAATAGTTCTTATTTTTCTTCTTATTAATGTGTTTTAAATAATCTCATTTTTTTAAAATCTTTTTATTAGTAGTATATTGCCTCTTTAATTTTGAAAAAGAAAAATATGAAAATAATTGTACCAATGGCCGGAATTGGGTCTCGCTTAAGACCACATACTTTAACAGTTCCTAAACCTTTAACAGTAATTGCAGGAAAACCAATTGTACAAAGATTGGTAGAAGATATTTCCTCTGTAATAGATGAAGAAATAGATGAAATTGCTTTTATAATTGGACCAGCAAAAAAAGGATTTCCAGCAGATACAAAAGATAATTTATTACAAATAGCCAAAGAATTAGGAACCAAAGGATCTGTATATGTGCAAGAAGAGGCATTGGGTACAGCCCACGCTCTTTTTTGTGCAAAAGACTCTTTAAGTGGGCCTTGTGTAGTTGCCTATGCAGATACTTTGTTTAAAGCAAATTTTAAGTTAGATGCAAATGCAGATGGTGCAATTTGGGTAAAGCAGGTAGCAGATCCAAGTGCTTTTGGTGTTGTGAAGGTCGAAGATGGTTTTATAACTGATTTTATAGAAAAGCCTAAAGATTTTATTTCAGACTTGGCAATTATTGGAATCTATTATTTTAAAGATGGAGATAAGGTAAGAGATGAAATTCAATATTTAATTGACAATGATTTAAGAGAAAATAATGAATATCAATTAACTAATGTTTTAGAAACTCTAAAGAGAGATGGTGCTAAGTTTATTCCAGGAACTGTGAGTACTTGGATGGATTGTGGAAAAAAAGACCCAACGGTAGATGCGAATAAACAAGTGTTAGATTTTGAACATAAAGCAGGAAATAATTTAGTTTCTAAAGACGTTGTATTAGAGAATTCAGAAATTATTCAACCTTGTTATATTGGTAAGAATGTAGTATTGAAAAACACAAAAATAGGTCCTTATGTTTCTATTGGAGAAAATAGTATCGTAGAAAATGCTACTATTACAAATTCTTTAATACAAACAAACGTACTAATTACGAATACAAAATTAGACAATGCTATGATAGGAAACCATGCAAAGTATGATGGTGGCTTTACTTCTGTAAGTATTGGAGATTATACAGAATTAACCTAATGATTTTTAGAGTAAAAAAAGCAAAGAAAAAAGAGACTACTTTAAAATTTTTAAAGAGGTCTCTTTTTTCTTTGCTTTTTTTTCTCATCTCTCTAAAAAGCTATACACAAGACAGTCTTTCTGTAGCAATAGATTTTACAGAAGAAAAGGAATTGAAATTTCAACAGTTTTTCTTTACAGCATTGTCTCAGAAGTCTATTGGAAATTATCAAAAGGCAATAGAAAATTTAGAGAGCTGTAATCAGATACTACCCAACAATAAAGCGGTTTTTTTTGAGTTTTCTAAGAATTATTTATACTTAAATAATACACTTTTAGCAAAGGAATATATTAACCGCGCAATTATTCAAGATTCTAAAAATATTTGGATGCAAAAGCATCTAGTGAAAGTTTTTGAAAAAGAAAATAATTTTTTTGAAGCTATAAAAATTCAACAAAAAATTATTGTTTTAAATCCAAAAGAAAACAAGAATTTAGTATTGCTTTATTTAAAAAATAGAGATTTTAAAAAAGCTTTGAGTTTCATGAAAACCTTAGAAAAAGATAATTTATTATCTTCAGATCTTAAAAAAACAAAAGAACGTTTAGAAAAAACTAATTATTCTGAAATACAAAAAGTGAAGGTTTCAAGAGATATTTATAAAAGGTTTGAAACAGAAAAAACCTACACCCTTTTAAAGCAAATCTTATTAGCTACGAAAGATAACTCTGTGTTACTCTTAAAATATAGCAAAGAGGGTATTGCTTTGTTTCCTGCGCAACCTTTTGTATATTTAATAAACGGAAGCACATTAAATGTAAATAGGGAATTTAAAAAAGCATTAGAGATTTTACAAAATGGAATTGATTTTGTAATAGAAGATGCTATGGAAGTACTTTTTTATAAAGAAATGGCTTTAGCGTATAAAGGTTTAAATAATAAAGTTGAAGAAAGAAGATATATGGAGAAGTTTAGAAAATTAGTTAATTAGTATGCGATATTTAAAATACTTATTTGTTTTTATTCTTGCTTTTACTGCTTGTAAGACAAAAAAATATGCATTAGATAATAGTGTCATTGCCAAAGAAATGTCTGCTAAAAAAGTAGCAAGAAAACACTTTTCTGCAAATTTTAAAAAGAAAACGATTGCGGCTAAGTTTAAAGTGAATTTTAATGATGGAATTACAAAACAAAGTATTTCTGTCTATTTAAGAATTAAAAAGGATGAGGTTATTTGGTTGAAAGGAACTAAATTTATTAATGTTTTTAAAGCTAAGATAACACCAGATAAAGTGCGTTTTTATTCTCCTGTAGAGAAAAAATATTTTGAAGGTGACTTCTCTATGTTAGAAAAATTATTAGGTACAAAGATTAATTTTCAGCAATTGCAAAACTTGTTTCTAGGACAAGCAATTTTAGATGTTAAAAATAAAAAGCAAAACATAGTACTTGAGAAGAACGCTTACGTTTTATCACCTAAAATACAGGCAACTTTATTTGATGCATTTTTTGCCATACATCCAGGGCATTTCAAGTTAAACCAGCAATCTATTGTAAATACTCTAAAAAAACAGCGTTTAGATATTAAGTATACTTCTTATAAATTGGTAGATGATGAAATTATTCCGCAACAAATAAATATCAAAGCAAAACAAAACAATAAATTAACAATAATAGATTTTATATTAAGATCTATTGAGTTAAATACAAAAATAAACACTTCTTTTACAATTCCTAACGGATATAAACGCATGAACCCATAGTGATGAAATCTCGATTTTACATCCCCTTTTTTATATTGCTTTTTAGTTGTTTGTCTTCTTTTAGTCAAACGAAAAAAGAGTTAGAACAGCAGCGAAAAAAATTAAATAGAGAAATTGCTCAGGTAAATAGGTTGTTGTTTAAAGAACAAAAAAAAGAGAAGAATGTTCTAGAAGATTTAAAAGATTTAAATCAGAAAATAGATATTAGATTAAGTTTAATAAATACTATTAATTCCGAAGCAAAGTTATTGTCTTCTGAAATTACAAAGAACAAGAAAGAGATTGCCCAATTAGAAAAGGAACTAGCTATTTTAAAGGTAGATTATGCAAGTATGATTTTTAAATCTTACAAAAGTAAATCTCAACAAAGTAGAATAATGTTTTTGTTATCTTCAGATAATTTTCAGCAAGCTTACAAGCGTTTAGAATATATGAAACAATATACTTCTTTTAGAAAAAGACAAGGAGAGGAAATTGGTTTTCAAACTGTATTAGTGAAAAAAATGAATGATTCTTTGTTGTTTCAAAAACAAGTAAAAGATACACTAATTCTTGCGGAAAAATATCAAAAAGAAAAAATTGAGTTAGATAAAAACAATAAAGAGAAGTTAATCTCTATAATTAAAAAGAAGGAAAGAAAATACAAAAGAGAAATTCAAAATAAAATAAAAGCAGAGAGAAAGGTTGCTAAAAAAATAGACAAAATTATTCGTGATGAAATTGAGAAAGCAAATAGAATTGCATTGGCAAAACTTAATAAGAAGCCAAAAGCTGCAAATAATAACGAGTTCGTTCTAAGTCCGGAAGCAAAAGCACTAGCAGTAAAATTCGAATTAAATAAAGGAAAATTACCTTGGCCAATAGATCAGGGTTTAATTACTAGAAAGTTTGGGAATCAGCCGCATCCTACCTTTCCAGGAATTATAATTAACGGTACAGGCCTGCATATGGTAACTCAAAAAGGCAAAAGTGCCGCTGCTATTTTTAATGGTAAAATATTAAATATATTAGTTACTTCAGAAGGTAGAAAAAATGTTTTAATTCAGCATGGAAACTATATTACTTCTTATAATAATTTAGATAAATTGTACGTTAAAAAGGGAGATAATGTAGTTACAGGAGAAAATATTGGTCAGATATTCACTGATAAGGTTTCAGGAAAAACAACTCTTATTTTTGCCTTATATAAGAATACAACAAAGCTAAATCCATCTTCTTGGATTTTAAAAAGGTAGTTTATTTTTGTCTGGGATAATACATAATATTATTCTAAAGGATAATAGAATTTGGCAGGGTAACTAGTTCTTTTTAGGTGTTCTTTGGGTTACAAAAAATGCTATTCTTAAAATAGTTTAAAAAAAAGAGATATAAATAATAATCGTTTTTCATCTGTACCCCATATAAAAGCCACCACAACAAGTAATGTAAATAAGTACTGTAATTATTCTATTAGTTAGTAGTATTCTTGAATTTTCCGAAGTGATTTTGTGATTCTTAATAGAACAATAAAAACAATAATAGCTTCTATAATTTTAGAATGATTTAAAAATTCTACTGTTTTAATTATGAATTAAATAAAGCTTTTAATTCTGTAGCTTCGTTTGGTTTTAATTTTCCTGCTAAAACTAAACTCAACTGTTTGCGTCTTAAGGCACCTTTAAAGCGTTCTTTTTCTAGAGCTGTTTCTGGAATTATTTGTGGAATTTCAACAGGTTTTCCAGTTTCATCTACTGCAACAAAAGTGTAAATACCTTCATTCACTTTTGTTTTTTTACCAGATTGTCTATCTTCAATCCAAACGTCTACATAAATTTCCATAGAAGATTTAAATGCTCTAGAAACTTTTGCTTCTAATGTTACAACACTACCCACTGGAACTGCTTTAGAAAAGACTACATGGTTAACAGAAGCAGTAACTACAATTCTTCGAGAATGTCTTCGTGCAGAGATACTGCATGCTCTATCCATTCTTGCCAATAATTCACCACCGAAAAGATTATCTAGATAATTAGTTTCTCCTGGTAAAACTAAATCTGTTAAAATTGTTAAAGATTCTTTAGATGTTTTTGTTTCCATTTAGAAGTAAATTTTGTAAAAAGATACACATGCACTCATTTAAAAATGATTTTAAAACACACACATAAAGAGTATACTATTGAATGTTTTTAACCAAAAACCAAGCATCTGTTGAGATGGTTTTTTTAATTTTATATAAGTTGTTAATCGCATCATTTCTGTCTGCGTAACTATTAAAAGCAACTTGAGTTAATCCCCATTTATTAAGACCGATAATTTGAGCATTAAAGCCTTTAGCAATTAGTTGTTTTACTTTTCGATCTGCATTTTCTGGAAATTGAAAAGAACCGGCAACAACATGATATGGTTTTGAAACTTTTTTAACCACATTTAGCTCTAAGGTTGGTAACGGATTTGCAATAATAAACGTAGCTGTTTGTATTTTTTTCTCTAGTGCAATCTGTTGATTTATTGCTATTTTTTTCTGCTTATCATCTTGAATACCATTGTATCCAGCAAAACTTAATGTTAATAAGATGGCAGCAGCAGCAGCGTATTTTATAAATAAAGGAATTACTTTTTTGTCTTCAGATATGTCTTCAGTAACTAAAGGTATTATTGGTACAGCATTTCTTTTAATAAGAGATGTTGGTACATTCGCTAATCCAAAAGAAGTAGTTAAAAAATTGATTTCTTTTGTTGGTTCAAAAACAATTTGTTGTTTTTCATTCAACACAATAGTTCCTAAATCATCTAATTGAAATGCGTTAGATTTTAACTCATTTTGCCAATTTAATACAGATAAAGATATCGCTGCAGCAGCCTTTTCAAAAGAAACTTGCTCCACAGAAGCCACATAATTAGTTAATAACCCATCATCATGTTTTAGATGACTATTAAACGCAATTTGTTTTGTTGGTGGATAAAATGTGTGCGAATCTGAATTTAATTTAGCTCCAATTCTATGGGTAACAAAACCTCCAAAATTAGGAACTATTACGCAATCGTATCTATACAGTAAGTCGTTTATGTAGTTCGCTAAATTCATATAAACAAATATATAATTTTTGAGGTCTAGTTGCATAAACTTCTTTAAAAATTATTAACAAATTTTTTATATATTGGTTCTCAAATTGTTAGCTATTGAAAGAAGAAAAATTGCTCGCTATCTTAAGATTGCAGAAATGTAAGGCTGTAGGAGATATTTTAGCGAAGAAACTTATTGTAAACGTGGGAGATGTCTCTCAAATTTTTAAAGAAAAAAGAGCTAGTTTATCAAAAATAAACGGAATAGGAAATCATGTTTTAAAGCATCTTTTTGATGAAGAAAGCCTAAGGCGCGCTTCACGGGAGTTAAAATATATAAAAGAAAATGCTGTTTCGTATTCTTATTTTTTAGAAGACGATTACCCAACCAATTTACAGCATTGTATTGACAGCCCTATTTTATTATTTAAAGACGGTAATATCGATTTTTCTAACCAAAAAATCATCTCTATTGTTGGTACCAGAAATATGAGCTCTTACGGACGTGATTTTTGCAACAAATTAATAGAAGATTTGGCACAATACAACCCTTTAATAATAAGTGGTTTTGCATATGGTGTAGATATTTGCGCACACAAAGCTGCAATAAAAAATAATTTGCAAACTGTTGCTGTTTTAGCTCATGGTCTAGAACAAATTTATCCGAAAGTTCATAAAAAATATATTAATCAGGTGAATGAAAATGGTGGATTTTTAAGCGAGTTCTGGCATGATGATGTACCTTTAAGAGAAAATTTTTTAAAAAGAAATAGAATCGTTGCAGGCATTTCTAAAGCTACAATTATTATAGAATCTGCTGTAAAAGGCGGTTCTTTGGTTACTGCGGATATTGCGAATTCTTATGATAAAGATGTATTTGCAGTTCCAGGCAGAACTTCAGATATTTATAGCAAAGGCTGTAATAATCTTATTAAAAATAATAGAGCATTTTTGCTAAATTCTGCGGATGAAATTGTAAAAATGCTAAATTGGGATTTGAGTGAAAAACCAAAAATAATACAGCAACAATTATTCTTAGAGCTGAATGAAAATGAACAGAAAATTTATGATTTACTGCATGAAAAAGGAAAGCAATTATTAGATGTAATTTCTTTAGAATGTAACATTCCTGTTTACCAATTATCTGCCGTTTTATTGCAGATGGAATTAAAAGGTGTCTCGAAACCTTTGCCAGGAAAAATGTTTGAATTGGTATAATATGCCTATTTTTGAGAAAACCAAGAGATAATATGGCGGTAGGGAAAAAATTGATGTCTAAAAAGAAGCCTACATTTCCAATTAATGGAATGTTAGATGCCTATTTAAAAAACTACAATAGAAACACAAAAATTTCCCTTTATTATGACGATTTATTGCGTTTTCAGGGCTCTGTTACGGTTTATGATAAAAATGATGAAGACACGCTGTGGGTAAGAACTTATTTTTCTCAATTTGATAGAGAAGAAATTGATAGAAATTTAAAGAAAATTTATACAAAGCTACATTCAGACGGTAATGATGACAATATTCCGTTTTTAAATGTAGATGCTATTGATTACTGCACGTTTGGAAACTCTAAACCTTTCAGAATAAAAATTAGAAACATTTTAAATGATAATTTCACCTATTTTTATGTTAAAAAGGCAGATGCTTCTCGTGTTTATGGTTTAGAATTAGAGCATATTTTGTCACCTCATAATATGAATTTTTTAGTTTTTAAAGACACTTTAATAGAAGAGCATATTGCAGGAATACCCGGAGACGATTTTATTAGAGAGAATTTACCAAACTGTACAGAATTAGAAAAATCTCAAATAGCTAAAGAGTTTGTAAAATTTAAAGAACGCTGTTTAGTACGTTTATTAGGAGATATGCGTTCCTACAATTACGTGGTAACACCTACGCATGATTTTGATCAAATTATTTATAAAATTAGGGCTATTGATTTCGATCAGCAATCTTTTGAAGGAAATTTAAAAGTATACAACTTACAGTTTATGAAAGAGAACTTTAAGATGATTGAAATGGTGGGTAAAAAATTGCATAATGATTCTATTGAACAATATAAAATAGAAGAGCGCTCTTTTATGGCAAAAAGAATGATTACTGCACCAAGAAGAACTACGCGTCTCATAAAATGTATGAAAGCAGACACTATTTCATTTCCAGAGAATGTAGAATTATTAAAAAAACACCTTATTAAATATGTGGGTGATATAAAGTTTAAAGACTGTGATAATATGGGCGAAGTTTTAGAAACTATTTTAGAGTTTGTAAAACGGAACTACTTAGATATCAGTAATAAAGATTTGTTCTAATTTGTTAGAAGCTATTTCCTGCTTTCGCTACTCGCTTTTTTTCCAAAAAAAGCTTAAACAGGCTGCTTAATAAGCGTTAGGCTTGTTCTCTAGCAGTATTATGTACTTTAAATTTACTTCTTACTTCGTACACTTTCAATAACAACGGTCAATAGAATTAAACTTCCTCCCCAAAAAGTGCGCATTGTAGGTATTTCCTGAAGAAAAAAGAAGGCTAATATAATTCCGAAAATAGGTTGTAAACTACTGATGATACTTGCGGTAGATGCAGAAAAGAATTTCAAAGAATGCAGCATTAAACTATGCCCAATTGCTGTGGTTAAAAACGCCAATAAAAGAAGATAAGGAAACTGACTCTTAAAACCAGATATGTCCATAAAAAACAAAGTTGGTAGTAGTAAAATTGTAATAATTACAGTTTGATAAAACATCAACATTGTACCATTATACTTTGCAACATGTTGTTTTAAAATTAGTACTCTTACTGCGTAACAAAATGCAGAAAAAACCCCAAAAAGAATTCCTTTTACTTGCGTGCTTTCGATATTAAATTCTGGTGTTAAAATAAATAAACCTGTCAAAACCATTAATCCTAATAGGATGTATATAGGGTCAAATTTTACCTTTAAAAATAACGGCTCTAATAAAGCTATAATAATAGGAAAGGTATATAAAGATAAAACACCTAAAGCTACATTTGATAGTTTTAAGGCATAAAAATAAGTAACCCAATGCAGTGCCATTAGGAGACCGCTTATAAAAAAAGGTTTATAATCTTTAGATGATTTTATTGTTAAATCTATCTTTTTGTATTTGCAATAAAAATATAGAAGAACCATAGCAATGGCTGCTCTAAACCAAATAATTACTTCTGTAGGCATGGCAATATACCTACCTAAAACGCCAGAAGTACTTATAAATAATGTAGCTAAAAGTAATCCAGAAATATTTTTTAAGTGCGCGTTTTCCATCAAATTTTATTCAGAATATGTAGTGCTGTTTTTACAGAATCAATTCTTATAAAAGTAATTAATAAACGCAAACCATTTTTAGTTTCTTTCTCTTTCATTACACAGCTTTTACCATTGTTTTTTACATACTGTAACATCTTAGAAAAAGCTTGTGTTTGGTAGAAATCGCTTTGTTGGTTAGCAACAAAATAACCAAGCATTCTTTTTTGTTTTAGAATGATTTTTTCTAGACCCAGTTCTTTTGCCAACCATTTTATACGCACAGAATCTAAAAGATCGCAAACTTCTGTTGGTATTTCTCCAAATCTGTCAATAATTTCAGCTTCAAAAACTAGTAATTCCTCTTCTTTTTGCAGCGTTCCTAATTTGTTATATAAAGCCAATCGTTCTGTAATAGAATTGATATAATCATCCGGAAATAGAATTTCAAAATCGGTATCTATGGTTACTTCTTTAACAAATTCTTTTGGTTTGTTAGTATCTGTTGGATATAAATCTTTAAACTCGTTTTCTTTTAATTCGTCAATAGCTTCTTGTAATATTTTTTGATATGTATCAAATCCAATATCATTTATAAAACCACTTTGTTCGCCACCCAATAAATCTCCTGCACCACGAATTTCTAAATCTTTCATAGCAATATTAATTCCGCTTCCTAAGTCAGAAAACAGCACCAATGCCTCAATACGTTTTCTGGCATCATCTGTCATCATATGATAAGGTGGCGTAATAAAGTAACAGAATGCTTTTTTATTAGATCTACCAACTCTACCCCGCATTTGATGTAAGTCAGACAATCCGAAGTTATTGGCATTGTTAATAAAAATGGTATTGGCATTTGGCACATCTAAACCACTTTCTACAATGGTAGTAGAAACTAAAACATCAAAATCGTTGTTCATAAAACCGAGCATTAATCCCTCGAGTTTTTTACCTTCCATTTGTCCATGACCAACCCCTACTTTTGCGTAGGGTACTAATCTTTGTATTAACCCAGCAACCTCTTTAATGTTTTCAATTCTATTATGAATAAAGAAAACTTGCCCGCCGCGTGAAATTTCATAAGAAATTGCATCTCTAATAGTTTCCTCAGAAAAACGAATTACATTACTTTCTATAGGGTGTCTGTTTGGTGGTGGTGTTTTTATAATTGATAAATCTCTTGCCGCCATTAAGCTAAATTGCAGCGTTCTAGGAATAGGAGTAGCAGTTAGGGTTAGAGTGTCGACATTTTCTTTTAAGGTTTTTAATTTATCTTTAACAGCAACCCCAAATTTTTGTTCTTCATCAATAATTAAAAGCCCTAGGTTTTTAAATTCTAAACGTTTATTTGTTAACTGATGGGTGCCAATAATAATGTCTACAGACCCATCATTTACACCACTAATAGCTTCTGTTTTTTGCTTCGCAGTTCTAAACCTATTCAAGTAATCTATCCTTACAGGAAAATCTTTTAAACGCTCTGTAAATGTTTTATAATGCTGAAAAGCCAAGATAGTTGTAGGAACCAAAATAGCTACTTGTTTGCCATTATCTACTGCTTTAAAAGCGGCTCTAATTGCAACTTCTGTTTTTCCAAAACCAACATCTCCGCAAACCAAGCGATCCATAGGTTGCTCTTTTTCCATATCATTCTTTACATCCTGTGTAGATTTAAATTGATCTGGCGTATCTTCATATATAAAACTTCCCTCTAATTCATGTTGAATGTGGGTATCTGGTCCAAAAGCAAAGCCTTTTTGAAGCTTTCTTTTTGCATATAATTGAATTAAGTTAAATGCAACATGCTTAACTCTTGCTTTTGTTTTTTGCTTAATTTTTTTCCAAGCACCCGAACCTAATTTGTAAATTTTTGGAGTTTTTCCGTCTTTTCCGTTGAATTTAGAAATCTTGTGAAGCGAGTGAATACTTACATACAAAATATCTCTTTCTCCATAGACAAGCTTAATGGCTTCTTGCTTTTTACCTTGAACATCAATTTTCTGTAAACCTCCAAATTTTCCAATTCCATGATCCATGTGGGTCACATAATCTCCAATCTCTAATTTATTTAGTTCTTGAATAGTAATCGCTTGCTTTTTTGCATAGCCATTTTTTAAGCGGAATTTATGATAGCGCTCAAATATTTGGTGATCTGTGTAGCAAACCAATCTGTTTTCTACATCTATAAAGCCTTGATATAATGGAAAAACTACCGTTTCATAATGTACTTCTTGTTTAGAATCGTCAAAAATATCACGAAAACGTTGCGCTTGTTGTTCGTTTGCACAGAAAATATAGTTAGTAAAACCACCTTTATGGTATTCTGTTAAATTCTCAATTAGTAAATTAAATTGTTTGTTAAAAGAAGGTTGCGGAAGGGTGTTGAATTTAATCTCTCGTATTTCTTTAGTCTCAACTTTAGCAGACATTTCCACGAGAGTGAATTCTTGTAATTGTTCTTTAATAAAATTTCCATTACAAAATAATTCACTTGGCGCTGCGTGTTTAATTTCTTTAGAAAGATCCTTAAAAGCTTCGGATGCTTTTTCGAAGTATTTATCTAGATTACCAGTTAATAGACTAGTATTTTTTGTAAAAATTATTGTTTCAGATGATATATACTTTAAGAAACTTTCTCTATGCTCTTGTAAGGTTTTATTTTCTACGTTAGGAATAATAGATACTTTTTTCAACTTCTCTGTTGAGAGCTGTGTAGCCACGTCAAAACTTCTAATACTATCAATTTCATCACCAAAAAACTCAATTCGGTATGGTTCATCATTAGAAAAAGAAAAAACATCTATAATCCCACCTCGAACAGAAAAGTCTCCTGGTTCTGTAACAAAATCTACCCGTTTAAACCTGTATTCAAACAAAATTTCATTTACAAAATCTAAAGATAAGTTTTCGCCAATTGTAACTTTTAAAGTATTTTTCTCGAGTTCTTTTTTAGTAACAACTTTTTCAAATAATGCTGCCGGATACGTTACAATAATTGTTGGTTTTTGTTTAGAATTTATTCTATTTAAAACCTCCGATCTTAATAATATATTTGCATTATCTGTCTCTTCAATTTGATAAGGTCTTCTGTAAGAACCTGGATAAAAAAGCACATTTTTTTCTCCTAACAACTGCTCTAAATCATTTAAATAATAAGCTGCCTCTTCTTTGTCATTAAAGACTAAGAGATAGGGTTTTTCTGATTTTTTAAAAGTTTCTGAAATAGTAAAAGACAATGAAGATCCGACCAAATTCGATATTTGAAAATGGTTTTTTTCTTTTTCTAGCTGTGTAATTATCTGCGCAACATTCGCAGATATTTGATACTGATTTACAATGTTCTGGATACTCAACGCGCTAAGTTTTGTGCAAATGTAAGTTGTAAATTAATAAAAACCCATTATCTATTTTGTTTTCTTGTAGTTTGCTATATATTTACATAGAGTTAGTTAATATAAATGTTTATTACCTCCAAAGACATGAGAACTGCAGTTATTATTATTTTTTTACTTGCTTTTACAATACAGATAAAATCACAGAATAAACAGCAAAAATGGGCTGCAGGAATTAGTTTGGCGGGTGCAAAGTATACATATAATGGCCCTCCTGTGGTAGAAGTATCTCCAAGACTTAATATTTCTAGATATATTTTTAAAGGATTAAGTTTAGATCTTGGTTTTGCTAAAGATGTAATAGGGGATGTGCAAGCTTACACCACATTTGATGGGGCTTTTAGGTTTGATTTTGGACGGTCTAATCACAATATTGTCCCTTATATCTTAATCGGTGCCAGTTCATTAAAAGGAAAAGATATTACAAGTACCATGAATCTAGGGGTAGGGAATACTTTTTGGGTTTTACCAAAATATGGATTGAATTTTCAATTAATCTACAAGTATTCGAAAGACATTATTCAATCTCAAAGATCTCATTTATACCCATCTCTTGGGTTAGTATATAGTTTTAGTGCTAGAAACTTAAATCCAAGAGTTTGGCAGGATTAATCAATATAGGTAGTCAGAATATCCATCATTTCCCTAGCATTATAAAGACCAGCTAACTGCGCTTCTATTTCAAATACTGTATTTAAGATGATAGTTGATGGGTATGTAATTGTTTTTTTAATAGTTCCTAATTCGGCAGCTAATTCATGCATACCTGTATTTGTTCCTGATGGCTTGTATGTAAACATTTTTCCTAAAAATGTAATGTCTTGTTTTTCTTCAGCATTCAATTTTATAAAATAGAACTTTTCATTTATAAGCTGAATTACCTTTTTATTTTTAAAAGTAGTTTTTTTCATTCCAAAGCAAATTTTACACCAATCTGTATAGAGAAAAACGAGTATAGGTTTTGGTATTTGTTGATGTAATTCCTCAACTTCTTCGAAAGTAAAAATATTTAAAACTTCTTTTTCCTTTCTCTCTTGAGCATAGATTGTAAAACATCCATAGAAAATAAAAAGAAAAAGAAGTTTTTTTGTAAAATGCATAATTAGTTTAGCAATGTATTAAAATAGTGTGAAACGAACTCCAGCAAAAGCTCTAATTCCTTGATTAGATGCGTATATATAACTTGGGTCAAAAGCTCTTTCCGGGTTCAATTCTGTGTTTACGCCATCATCAAAAGGATTATCTGCACTATTAATACTATTGGATGCAGGCGTAAAGTTTAATAGGTTTTTAACGCCACCATAAATTTCCCAACTGTTGTTGAACTTTTTGCTTAATTGAATATTTTGAATGCTAAACCAAGGAGAATATTCGTCTCTTGGATCATTTTCACCTAATAAAGGCAAACGCATTGGTCCGTATATATTTCCTGTATAATCGATGCTGAAATTAGAACTAAATTTATAAGAAATAGACCAAACTCCGCTAAAACCTTCTGTAAGTAATTGTGTTCTTTTTACGTTATTTTCTGTTACAGAAACTTCCATTAAGGTCGCTCCGGCGTTTATAGCCAATCCGTTTGTAAATAAAACGTCTGTATTCAAGGAAATTCCTTGAGAAACTGAAGAGCCTTCTAAATTGGCATATATAATTTTATTAGGATCTGTTTCGTAATCCGGTAAGATTCTATTATTGAAGTAGGTATAAAAAGCACTTGCATCTATAGTAATAAAAGAATTCTCAGTATTTATTTTCTTTATATAATTAACATTTGTATTCCAAGATGTTTCTGGATCTAATTCACCATCAAATTCTACGTTTCTTGCGCCAGTTAAAGCTGCATGATCTTCTGTGAAAACATTTGCAACTCTAAATCCGTTACCAGCACTTAGTCTTACAATATTAGAATTATCTCTAGAATTCCATTTATAATTTACCCTTGGTGAAAAGATATTTCCATGTATACTATTGTTGTCCCATCGAACACCTAAAAGTAATTTCTTTCGATTACTCAAACTTATTTCATCCTGCGCAAAAACACCCGGTAAATGAATTATTGATGGACTATTGTTAACACCATTCTCATTTAAAGTTGCAAATGTATTATCATCATAAAAAGTGTAACGATATGCCGCACCTAATAATAAATCGTGTTTTTTGCCTAATTGTTTATTGTAAACTAATTGACCAAAACCAATTAATTGTTCTGCATCATAAGAGGTTTCTCCATAAAAAGAATCTTGATAATGCCCGTTTGCACTAAATTGAAAACTTAAATTTTCTGAAGTTGGTAATTCGTAGGTTCCAAAAGTTTCCCATCTATTTGTGTAAATACTTTCTCCATAAATTTGGTTTCCTCCTCTAAATTCTTTTCCCCAATCCATTTCTCCTCCCCAACGATCTTCATACACATAACGCCCAGCAATGGTAAAAACCTTATTGCTTTTTCTCTCAATATTTACTTTATTAAATATTGATATTCTGTTTTGTAAGGTCAGATCTGTAAAATTATCATTATTGTTATCAATTCTATTTTGGAAATTGAAATAATTTAGACCTAATAAACCTTGTACTTTTTTTGATGCATTATAACGTAAACCAACATCTAAATTTACTTCTCCCCAAGAACTTACAAATGTATCTGTGGATAATAATGGTGCATTTGCAGGTTTTTTAGTAATAACATTTATAATGCCACCAACCGCTTCAGAACCGTATAAAGTAGAAGCTGGGCCTTTTACAATTTCTACTCTTTCTATTAATGCCTGCGGAATTCCTGTTAACCCATAAACGGTAGAGAGCCCGCTTACAATTGGCATTCCATCAATTAAAACAAAGGTATAAGCCCCTTCTAAACCATTAATATGAATGTCTCCTGTATTACAAACGCTACAATTTAATTGCGGTCGAACCCCGTTTACATTTTGTAAAGATTCGAAGATTGAGGGCGTAGGGTTTTTCCTAAAAAAAGTTTTGCTATACACTTCTACAGGAACTGGGCTATTCGATTTTGTTACAGGTCTTAGAGTTCCAGAAATTACAATTTCCTCTAAAGCATCATTTACCTTCAAGTTAAAATTTTTAACTATTTTCTGATTTCCGATGAGTGTAATTTTTTTCGATTTGAATTTATAACCGATGCTGCTTGCAACGATGGTATAGGTTCCATTTGGAATATTTTTCAATTCAAAAAAACCATTTTTGTTGGTGGAAGTTCCTTGTTTGGTTTTTTTAAGATACACATTTACAAATGGTAAAACTTCACCATTGGAGCTTACTTTTCCAGAAATACTATTTGTTTGTCCCTTTATAGCGGCAATGCCCAAAAATAAAAGACAACTAATATTTATAATTATTTTCATTTTTAAATACAATTTTCGACAAATATAATATTATTTTTAGACTTGTCTAAAAATTTATTTTTATAAAAATTTAAGTTATATATTTGCCGTCTAAATAAAAGCACATGTTTACGCTTTCAGAAGAAAATTATTTAAAAGCAATTTATCATTTAGAACTAGGTAATGACGGAGGAGTCAGTACAAACGCTATTGCAGAAAAATTAGCAACAAAAGCTTCTTCTGTAACAGATATGGTAAAGAAATTATCTGAAAAGGAAGTTATTCTTTATAAAAAGTATAAAGGGGTAACTTTAACTATCTTAGGAAAGACGGTTGCTGCAAATGTTGTGCGAAAGCATAGATTGTGGGAAGTTTTCTTAGTTGAGAAATTAAATTTTTCTTGGCACGAAGTACATGAGGTAGCGGAGCAATTAGAGCATATAAAATCTGCAAAATTAATAAATCAATTAGATCGTTTTCTAGGTTTTCCAACACATGATCCTCATGGAGATCCAATACCCGATAAAGACGGAAATTTAAAAATAGTAGCGAAAAGTTTATTATCAACATTATCTAAAAATGAGAGTGGAATTTGTATAGGTGTAGACGACTCATCATCAGAGTTTTTACAATTTTTAGATAAAAAAGGCATCACCTTAGGAAAGAAAATAACTATTTTAGATAAAGAAGATTTTGATAATTCTTTATCCATATCAATTGGGGATAAGAAATTATCAATCTCAAATAAAATAGCAAGTAATTTATACATTAGAGCTCATATCGGGCAATAAAACATTTAGGTAGAATTTATATTATGAGCACATTCGATCAATTAGTCGCATTTGGAAAGGAGCATCCAATTTTATCAGCATTATACGCATCTCTTTTTACTTGGGCTTTAACTGCCTTGGGCGCGTCATTAGTTTTCTTTTTTAAAAAAATGAACAGAGCCGTTTTAGACGGAATGTTGGGTTTTACAGGCGGGGTTATGGTGGCTGCAAGTTTTTGGAGTTTACTAGCACCAGCAATAGAAAATAGTCCTGGAGAAGGTTTTATGAAAGTTGTACCCGCTGCAATTGGTTTTGGCTTAGGCGCTTTATCTTTATTTGGTATGGACAAAATTTTACCACATTTACATATCAATTTTAAAGAAAGTGAAGCTGAGGGTGTAAAAACAGAATGGCATAAAACAACCTTATTGGTTTTGGCAATTACTTTGCATAATATACCTGAAGGTTTGGCGGTTGGTGTTTTATTTGGCGCGGCATCTACTTTAGTTGGTGTAGAGCAGACGGAAATGATTATCGCTGCAATTTCTTTAGCAATTGGTATAGGAATTCAAAATTTTCCAGAAGGTTTTGCAGTGGCAATGCCTTTAAGGAGGCAAGGTGTTAGTAGGTTAAAAAGTTTTTGGTATGGTCAGTTATCAGCAGTTGTAGAACCAGTTGCTGCAGTTTTAGGAGCTTTAGCAGTTTCCTTTTTTGTGCCAATTTTACCATATGCTTTGGCATTTGCTGCAGGTGCAATGATATTTGTAGTTGTAGAAGAAGTAATACCAGAAACACAAAGAGACAAGTATACAGATATTGCTACACTTGGTTTTATTGGTGGTTTTATAGTAATGATGTCTTTAGATGTAGGTTTAGGTTAGCATCTAATAGCTTGAAATAATAAAAAACGATCATTGATTAGAATTTCTATTAGATTATCGTTTTTCTTTTTTTGTAACTCTCATCTTTTGCATCTTGTCTTTTGATTCTAAAAATTGTATTTTGCAATAAAATACTGCTGTGTTACAAACATCTACTTTTCAAGTTTACAATGCTTCTGCCGGAAGCGGGAAAACATTTACGTTAGTAAAACAATATCTTAAGGTCTTGTTAACTTCTAACGATCTTTTTATGTTTCAAAAAGTATTGGCAGTTACGTTTACAAATAAGGCTGCTGGAGAAATGAAAGAGCGTGTTTTATTTTATTTAGAAGAATTTGCAGAAGGAAGTGAAAGTGATTTATTTAAAAATATTCTTTCTGAAACGAATTTAGATGCGACGATTATTCAAGAAAGAAGTAAGAAAATTTTAGAAGCAATTTTAAAAAATTATGCTGCTTTTTCAATTACCACAATAGATAGTTTTACTCACAAAATTATTAAAAGTTTTGCATTTGATTTAGGATTATCTCTCAATTTTGAAGTAGAAATGGACGCAATTTCTCTTTTAAATGAAGCAGTAGATGTGTTAATATCTAAGATAGGTACCGACCAGAAACTAACCGACCTTTTAATAGAGTATTCTTTAGATAAAATAGATGACGATAAATCTTGGGATATTTCAAAAGATTTAAATGATTTTGCAAAAGTTTTATTAAATGAAGACGATCTAAAGCATTTTAGGAAATTAGCAGATAAAAAATTAGATGATTTTTTTGAGTTGAAAAATAAAATTCAAAAATCTAATAAAGGTATAGAGAAAGAGTACAAAGTGTTTGGAAATGAGGTATTAAGTTTTATAGAAACGAGCGGGGTTCAGCTTTCAGATTTTGCATATACTGGAGAATATCCAAAACACTTTGAAAAGTTAACAAAGTTAAGATTTTTAAAATTTGATGATTTAAAATTTGACGCTCGATTAAATACGGTTATTGAAGACGGTAAAAATCTTTTTGCAGGAAAAGCTTCTGCTGCGTCAAAAGATACAATCGAAGAAATTTCTGAACAATTAAGACTGTATTATTATCAGTCTAAAGATTTGTACAACCGCACGTATTCGAGTTATTTGCTAAATAAAATTACACTAAAAAGTATCATTCCATTAGCTGTTTTAAACAATGTTAATTCAGAATTAAATAACATAAAAGAAGATAATAATATTCGATTAAATGCAGAATTTAATCAATTGATTTCAGACAATATAAAGAATGAACCTGCACCCTTTATATATGAAAGAATTGGACAGCGCTTTCAGCATTATTTTATCGATGAAATGCAAGATACTTCTGTTTTACAATGGCAAAATTTAATACCTTTAATAGAGAATGCTTTGGCTCAAGAAAATAGCAATCTATTGTTGGTTGGAGATGGGAAACAGGCTATTTATAGATGGCGTGGAGGTAAGGCCGAGCAGTTTATCGATTTGGGTTCAAATGAAGTAAATCCATTTAATATTCAAAAAGAAATAAAGAATTTAGAGACTAATTATAGAAGTTATTCAGAGATTATTAAGTTCAATAATACGTTCTTTAGTCACACTGCTAATTTTCTTCATAATGAATCTTATAAAAATCTTTTTTTACAAGGAAATGTCCAATTAGAAAATGCAAAGAAAGGTGGTTTTGTTTCGCTTTCTTTCCTAGAAAAAGAAGAGGAGAAAGAAGATGAAAAAGTGAAGTATCCTAAAAAGGTTTTAGAAAAAATAAATCAACTAAAAGAAGATTTTTATTTGAATGAAATCTGTGTACTTACAAGAACTAAAAAAGACGGAATTGCAGTTGCAGATTATCTGTCAGAAAATGGAATTTCTATAATTTCTTCAGAAACGTTATTATTAAAGAATAATTCTAAAATTAATTTTATTATTGATTTTTTATATAGCATTCAGAATACAAATGATGAAGAAAAGAGATTTGAAGTCTTGTACTTCTTACATGAACACCTAAAGCTTAAAGTACCAAAAAATGAGTTCTTTAAAAAGCATATAAAATTAACAAATGCTTCCATTTTTGAAAACCTAAAATCTTACGGGATTTCATTTAATTTCTCTGTATTTCAGCAAGTACCTTTTTATGAGAAAATTGAAGAAATAATTAGAGGTTTCAAGCTTGTAAATTCCTCTAATGCATATGTTCAGTTTTTTCTAGATGTGGTTTTAGAGCAACAAAGAAAGGCAGCAGATATTGGTGACTTCTTAGAATTTTGGGAACTTAAAAAAGACAAACTAAGTATCGTTGCTTCAGGAAATACAAATGCTGTGCAAGTAATGACTATTCATAAATCTAAAGGTTTAGAGTTTCCTGTAGTAATTTTTCCTTGTGATGTGAATATTTATAAACAAATTAATCCTAAAATTTGGTTTGATGATTTACCAAAAGAGTACGATTTTAAAGAACTTTTAATAGATTATAAGAAAGACTTAAGTTTAATTAATGCAAGAGGTCTAGAGATTTATAACCAACAAAGAGAAGAGTTAGAATTAGACAACTTTAATCTTTTGTATGTTTCTTTAACCAGAGCTGTAGAGCAATTACATGTAATCACAGAAAAGAAAATTTCTGCAAATGGAGTAGAAAATGTGAATCATTATTCAGGAGTTTTTATCAATTATTTAAAAGAACAAAATCTTTGGCAAGAAGATCTTTTAGAATATAACTTTGGAAATATAGAAAGAGCTAAAAATAAAGAAGCACCCGAATCTTTAGCAGAAATTCACCAGAAATTTATTTCAACACCTTGGCAAGAGCATAATATTGTTTTGTTGGCTAGTGCTTCGAAATTATGGGATACAGCTCAAGGCAAAGCAATTGATTTTGGTAATTTATTCCATGAAATGTTATCAAAAATAATTACAAAGAATGATGTAAATTCAGTGACAATTCAATATCATCAAAAAGGTTTTATTAATGAAATTCAATTAAAACTAATTAAAGAGATGATGTATTTAGTTGTAGACCATCCGAAATTAGCCGTTTATTTTTCAGATAAGGTAACTGTTTTTAATGAGCGGGAAATTGTAGATTTTGACAATCAAGTTGTTATTCCAGATAGATTAGTTTTTAATCATCTAAATGAAGTTACAGTTATAGATTACAAAACAGGTAGTTCCTCGAGTGAGCATCATCAGCAATTACTAAAATACGAAAGAGTTTTAAAATCTATGGATTTTAAAGTTGGTAAAAAGTTACTCATATATATGAATACTGAAGTGGATGTTGTAGAGGTATAATTTTAGGAATATACTTATGAATTATTGTTTATACTGTATATTATACATAATTAAGAGTCTATTTTCTTGTTCAATTATCCTTTATAACCTATTAAATTCGTGTTTTTATAGATGTTTTAAAGAATTATCTTTGTAATTACAGTTTAAGAGCCTATTTTTGTTCATTAATAAAGAACTTTTAATTTAAAAATTAAACAATGAAGAATTTAAAATTAGCTATAATAGCTTTGTTTACTCTAGCCATAGTTGGTAGTGCGAACGCACAAGATGCAAATAACCCTTGGGTTGTTGGTTTTGGTATTAATTCAGTAGACTACCAAGGTCCTGATTTTGGTAATGAGGATTTTTTTAAGGATGCCTTTGGTACTTCTGATCTTAATATTTTACCTTCAATTTCTAGGCTTTCTGCTGAGAAATACTTAGAAAAAGGTTTTACTTTACAATTAGCAGGTACGCTTAATAAAATTACACATTTATCAATGGAAGATGATTCAGATTATATATATTTTTCTGTTGGAGCTTTAGTAAAATATGATTTAAATCACTTATTTGGAGAAACAGGTTGGTTTGATCCTTATGTAGGTATTGGTGGAGATTTTGTTGATGCTAATGATAAATCTGAGTTAATGTTAAATGGAGCAGCAGGTTTCAATGTTTGGTTTAACGAAAACTTAGGTCTTAATTTTCAGCATGGTTGGAAAAAAGGTTATAACGATAATGTTGCAAATCATTTTCAAACTACTGCAGGTTTAGTAATTAAATTTGGAGGAAAAGACACAGATGGAGATGGAGTATATGATAAATTTGATGCTTGTCCTGAAATTGCAGGTTTAGCAGAATTTAAAGGTTGTCCTGATAGTGATGGCGACGGAATCAAAGATTCTGACGATGCTTGTCCGAATGTTGCAGGTTTAGCAACTATGAACGGTTGTCCTGATGCTGATGCTGATGGAATCGCAGATAAAAACGATATGTGTCCTAATGCTAAGGGAACAAAAGCTAACAAAGGATGTCCTGATACTGATGGAGACGGCGTAGTTGATAAAAACGATAAATGTCCAACTGCTGCAGGTCCTGTTGCAAATGGAGGTTGTGCTTGGCCAGATACAGACGGTGACAGTATTTTAGATAAAGATGATAAATGTCCAAATGTTGCAGGTGTTGCTTCGGAAGGAGGTTGTCCTGAGATAATTTCAAATGAAGCTCAAATGGGTATGAATTCATTTGCACAAGCTATTTTATTTAAACTTGAAAGCGCTAGTTTTGAATCTGGAGTTACTGATATGATAGACGGTATGTTAGCAATTATGAACGAATATCCTCAAGCTGAATTTGCAATCAAAGGCTTTACAGATAATTCTGGATCTGTTTCTGGAAACTTAAAGTTATCTAATTCAAGAGCAAATGCTGTTAAAGATTATTTAATAGCAAATGGAGTTGCTGCTGCAAGATTAACTGCTGCAGGTTTTGGTCAAGATAGTCCTATTGCTTCAAATAAAACAAGAGCTGGTAGAGTTCAAAATAGAAGAGTAGAAGTTAAGGTAACTAACTAGTTATTTTTAAACACATAACAAAAAGGTCTCATCAGAAATGATGAGACCTTTTTTTTTAAAAAACTTTTTTTATTCCATGCAAAAAAGTACCTTTGCGTCTTGAAAAAGAGATGCTAAATCTCGTAACATAAATAATAAATATAATTAGATACAGATGTCTACAACAACAGGAAAAGTTTCTCAGATTATTGGTCCAGTAATTGATGTTGAATTCAATACAGAAAACAATGAACTTCCTAAAATTTATGACTCATTAGAAATTAAAAAAGCTGATGGTTCTATTTTAGTTTTAGAAGTGCAACAGCATATTGGTGAAGATACAGTTAGAACCATTTCAATGGATGCTACGGATGGATTAAGCAGAGGAACGGAAGTTTTAGCAACGGGTAATCCTATTCAGATGCCAATTGGAAGCGATATTTACGGTCGTTTATTCAATGTTACTGGTGATGCTATTGATGGTTTAGGAAACTTAAAGAAAGAAGGTAAAGACGGATTGTCAATTCACCGTTCTGCTCCAAAATTTGAAGATTTATCTGTTTCAACAGAAGTTTTATTCACTGGAATTAAAGTAATCGATTTAATTGAGCCATATGCAAAAGGTGGTAAAATTGGTTTATTTGGTGGTGCCGGAGTTGGTAAGACTGTATTAATACAAGAATTAATTAACAACATTGCAAAAGGACATGGTGGTTTATCAGTTTTTGCAGGAGTTGGAGAAAGAACACGTGAAGGAAATGATTTACTTCGCGAAATGTTAGAATCTGGAATTATAAAATACGGAGACGATTTTATGCATTCTATGGAAGAAGGAGGATGGGATTTATCTAAAGTTGATAAGCCTGGAATGAGAGATTCTAAAGCAACATTTGTTTTTGGACAAATGAATGAGCCACCTGGAGCACGTGCACGTGTTGCATTGTCTGGTTTAACAATTGCCGAATACTTTAGAGACGGAGCAGGAGAAAGTCAAGGGAAAGATGTACTTTTCTTTGTAGATAATATTTTCCGTTTCACTCAAGCAGGGTCAGAGGTTTCTGCATTATTAGGGCGTATGCCTTCTGCAGTAGGTTACCAACCAACATTAGCAACAGAGATGGGTGCAATGCAAGAACGTATTACATCAACTAAAAAAGGTTCTATTACTTCTGTTCAAGCAGTTTATGTGCCTGCAGATGATTTAACAGATCCTGCACCAGCTACAACTTTTGCGCATTTAGATGCTACAACTGTATTGTCTCGTAAAATTGCTGAATTAGGTATTTATCCAGCAGTAGATCCTTTAGATTCTACTTCTAGGATTCTATCAGCAGCTATCTTAGGTGATGAACATTATAACACAGCAACTGCAGTAAAAGAAATTTTACAACGTTATAAAGAATTACAAGATATTATTGCTATTTTGGGTATGGAAGAATTATCTGAAGAAGATAAATTAGTAGTACACAGAGCAAGACGTGTTCAACGTTTCTTATCTCAACCTTTTCACGTTGCAGAACAATTTACGGGTATACCAGGTGTTTTAGTGGACATTAAAGACACTATCAAGGGTTTTAATATGATTATGGATGGTGAATTAGATAAATATCCTGAAGCTGCATTTAACTTAAGAGGGTCAATTCAAGACGCAATTGATGCTGGAGAAAAAATGTTAGCGGAAGCATAAACAGTTGGAGGTTAAATTTGTTAGTTTTTCACTAATAACGAGTAACCAATAGCTAAAAAATATAAAATTATGTTTTTAGAAATCGTAACACCAGAGGCAATTTTGTTTTCTTCAGAAGTTGATTTGTTTTCAGCACCTGGAATACAAGGATCGTTTCAAATATTAAACAATCATGCACCTATAGTTTCTAACTTAAAAGAGGGCCAAATAAAAATTCATGTGCATGGTCAAGATCATTTAGTATTTGATGATTTGCATGCGGAGTTAAAACAGCAAGTAGATGATGCTAAAGTTTTAACTTTAGATATTAAATCTGGAACTTTAGAGTTGAAAGATAATAAAGCTATTATTTTAGCGGATTAAAAGCTACAGTAATTAAAATAATAAAACCTCAAAACAGCAATGTTTTGAGGTTTTTCTATAAATAGTATTCTTTTATTTTCAATGTTTGCAGTATGAAATAAGATTTATACTCCATAAAAAAAGTGTAAATTTGCGCTATGGAAGAAACAAACAGACAGCGTAAAATTGCAGGAGTTTTACAAAAAGATTTGGTAGATGTGTTGCAAAAAGCAGCGCAAGATGGTATGAAAGGAATAATTATATCTGTATCTAAAGTACATGTCACTTCAGATTTAGGAGTAGCAAAGGTTTATTTAAGTATTTTTCCTTCAGAAAATAGAGATCAAATAGTAGAAGGAATTCAATCGAATACGCCGTTAATTCGCCATGAAATGGCAAAAAGAACACGCAATCAGTTAAGAAGAATGCCAGAGTTGTTATTTTTTGGTGATGATACTTTAGATTATATAGAAGAAATAGATAGGTCCTTAAAAGGGAATGATGCAGATCCTATAAAGAATCCGGATGTTTTGGTAAGACGTCAAAAAAAATAAATTTAAATTCTCTATTTGAGTTTTCCACACTACATAGCTAAAAGATATTTATTTTCTAAAACTAGTAATAATGCAATAAACATTATCACTATAATTGCTTCCTTTGGAGTAATAATTGGATCTTTAGCTTTGTTTATAATTTTATCAGGTTTTTCTGGACTTAGAACATTTAGCTACAATTTATTAGATGTGTCAGATCCCGATATTAAAATCACAACTTCTATTGGTAAATCTTTTTTAGTTACAGAAGATTTGCAACAAACATTAAATGTTAATACTTCTATTAATGTAATTTCAAAGGTTATTGAAGAACGTGTTTTCTTAGAATATAATGAGAAAACAGAAATTGCCTTTCTAAAAGGGGTTGAAGAAAATTACACAAAAATATCTAAGATAGAGTCCTCTTTAAATACAGGTGCTTGGTTGCAAAAAGATTATAGTAATACAGCAGTTATAGGAAGAGGACTTTCCAATAAACTTTCTTTGGGTGTTTCAAACTATGGTGTGCCATTAAAAATAATGATACCTAAACCAGGCAAAGGTTTTATAAACCCTAGAAAACCTTTTTATGAAATTGATACACAGATTGTAGGTATCTACTCAGGTACAGAGGAGTTTGAGGGTAAGTTTGTTTATACATCAATAGCGAAAGCTAGAGAGTTATTGCGTTTTAAAGAAAATCAAGTTACAGCAATTGAGTTAAAATTAGAGAATAGTCAAACTTCAGATGAAGTTGCATTTCTATTAAGGGATACATTAGGAGGTGATTTTAAGGTGCAAACGAAAGAACAACTAAACGAAGTTTTTTACAAAGTAATAAATACAGAAAATTTTGTATCCTATTTAATTTTTACACTTATCGTTATAATCGCTTTATTCAATGTTATTGGTGCAATAATTATGATGATTATTGATAAAAAAACTAATTTAAAAACACTTTTTAATTTAGGAGCGACTATTAAAGAAATTAAAAGAATATTTATTATTCAAGGCTTTTTGCTTACTTTTCTAGGAATGTGTATTGGGTTGCTCTTAGGCGTGGCATTGGTATTTCTTCAAAAGAAATTCGAAATTTTTATGATTGTTCCAAACCTAGCATATCCCGTAGAATTTAGAATTACAAATTTGTTAATTGTATTTTTTACAATTACAATTCTAGGTTTAATAGCAGCTAAAATTGCTAGTAGCAGAATTTCGGAAGAATTTATAGACTAATATTCTTGTGGAATAGTCATGTTCCCAAATTTAGCTTCTACTTCATCAAAGGCATTAAAAACACTTGCTGCATTGTCAGAAGTTACCATTTTCATTCTATATTCTTTAAAATGCGGAATCCCTTTAAAATAATTGGTATAATGTCTTCTAGTTTCAAAAACACCTAAAACAGCGCCTTTCCAATCAATAGCCATTTGTAAATGTCTTCTTGCCATTTCTACACGCTGTGCAATGGTGGGTTTTCCTAAATAGGTTCCTGTTTTAAAATAATGTTTTACCTCATTAAAAAACCAAGGATAACCAATAGCAGCTCTGCCAATCATTGCGCCATCTAACCCATAAGAATCTCGCATTTCCATTGCTTTTTCTGGCGTAGTAATATCTCCATTTCCAAAAACAGGGATGTGCATTCTCTGGTTATTTTTCACTTCTGCAATCGGTTTCCAGTCAGCTTCACCTTTATACATTTGAGCACGTGTTCTTCCATGAATGGAAATTGCTGCACAGCCAACGTCTTGCAAACGTTCCGCAACTTCAACAATTCTTATAGAATCATGGTCCCAACCTAAACGCGTTTTTACTGTTATTGGTAAATTTGTGTGTTTTACCATGGCTTCTGTAAGTGAAACCATTAAATCTATATCTTTTAAGATTCCAGCACCAGCGCCTTTAGAAACTACTTTTTTAACTGGGCATCCAAAATTAATATCAATAATATCTGGATTCGATTTTTCTACAATCTCTACCGTTCTTAGCATCGAGTCTAAATTCGCTCCAAAAATCTGAATTCCTACTGGTCTTTCTTTTTCATAAATATCCAATTTCATAACACTTTTTGCAGCATCACGAATTAGACCTTCTGAAGAAATAAATTCTGTATACACAACATCTGCACCATTTTCTTTACATAGCGCTCTAAACGGTGGATCTGAAACATCTTCCATAGGTGCTAATAAAAGAGGAAAATCGGGAAGTTCTATATTGCCTATTTTTACCAAAGTAATTTACTTTTTTTGCAAAATTAGTGTTTTTATTGGTCAGAACCCAAATTCCGTAGCATCCTAAAAAAAGTTCTGCAAAAGTACCAAATTGATATCCAAAAGTTGGTCTGCCGTCTAGGAAGAAACTTAAAATTCTTCCAGTACTAAGACCCATCATAAAGATGATATTAGTAACAATAGCCATTCTTAAATAATTACGTTTAAAGAGACCTAATAACCAAAGAAAAGAAAATCCTAAATAGATACCCATAATTGCTTTAAAGAAGTTGTGTTCGTCTATTGTTTGAAGTTGGATGTCGAAGTGGAAATCAGGATTAAATCCGTAGAAAAATGCAACAGGAACTACAATACATATAGAAATAAGTAAATGTATTTTTTTTATAAAATCTTGTTTTGTTTTAAACATTAGATGCGTTTTTTAAATATAATAAAATTGGATTTTATTTAATAGGCGAAAGAATTCAAGAAATATACTAATTTATTTTGTTCATAATAGGAATATTTGGTCAATTTAATATCTAAAATTATTGATTAATTGAAAGGAATAAAAGGAATATTTAAAAATTATTTAATTTAAAGAGTTTGTTGAAAAAAATAGTATTTTAATAATATGTTTCATTGTACTCTTTTTATTTGACAAGGTTTGTAAATAGCATATCTTTGTAAGCTGAAAGTAGTTAGAAAACGAAGTATGAAGAATATAAGAAACTTTTGTATTATTGCGCATATAGATCATGGTAAAAGTACTTTGGCCGATAGATTGCTAGAGTATACAGGCACTATAACAGATCGCGAGAAGAAAGATCAGTTATTAGATAGTATGGATTTAGAACGCGAACGCGGAATAACCATAAAGTCTCATGCCATTCAAATGGATTATACGCATAATGGAGAACAATACATCTTAAATTTGATTGATACTCCTGGACACGTAGATTTCTCTTACGAAGTTTCTCGCTCTATTGCAGCTTGTGAGGGAGCTTTGTTAATTGTAGATGCTGCGCAAAGTATACAAGCACAAACAATTTCTAACTTATATCTGGCTTTAGAAAATGATTTAGAAATAATCCCTATTCTGAATAAAGTAGATTTACCTTCTGCAAATCCAGAAGAAGTAACAGATGATATTGTAGATTTATTAGGTTGTAATGCGGAAGATGTAATTCATGCAAGTGGGAAAACAGGTTTTGGAGTAGAAAATATTCTAGAAGCAATTATTGCAAGAATTCCTGCACCTAAAGGAGATCCAGATGGGCCTTTACAAGCCTTAATTTTTGATTCTGTATATAATTCATATAGGGGAATTGAAACCTATTTTAGAGTTTTTAACGGGTCTATCAAAAAAGGACAACGTATTAAGTTTTTGGCAACAGACAATGAGTATTTTGCAGATGAAGTAGGTACTTTAAAATTAGAACAAGTTGTAAAAAAGTCAGTAAATACAGGTGATGTTGGTTACTTAATTACAGGGATTAAAACCGCAAAAGAAGTAAAGGTAGGAGATACTATTACAGATGCAGAAAACCCAACAACAGAAATTGTTGACGGTTTTGAAGATGTTAAACCGATGGTTTTTGCAGGTATTTATCCTGTGGATACAGAGGATTACGAAGAATTGCGATACTCCATGGAGAAACTGCAATTAAATGATGCATCTTTGGTTTTTATACCCGAAAGTTCTGCCGCTTTAGGCTTTGGTTTCAGATGTGGTTTCTTAGGAATGTTGCATATGGAAATTATTCAAGAACGTTTAGAACGTGAGTTTAATATGACCGTTATTACAACGGTTCCCAATGTATCTTATCATGCATATACTAAGAAAAACCCGAATGAGATATTGCTCTTAAATAATCCTACAGATTTACCAGATCCATCAAGATTAGACAGAGTAGAAGAGCCATTTATAAAAGCAAGTATTATTACAAAGGCAGATTTTGTTGGACAAGTAATGAGTTTGTGTATCGAAAAGCGTGGAGAAATTACCAATCAGACCTATCTAACCACAGAAAGAGTAGAACTAACTTTCGACATGCCTTTGGCAGAAATTGTCTTCGATTTTTATGATCGTTTAAAAACAGTTTCTAAAGGATATGCCTCTTTTGATTATTCGCCAATTGGCATGCGTGAATCTAAATTAGTAAGAGTAGATCTTTTATTAAACGGATCTGGTGTAGATGCACTTTCTGCATTATTACATGCAGATAATGCCTACTCAATTGGTAAAAGAATTGTAGAAAAACTAAAAGAATTATTACCAAGACAACAGTTTGATATTCCTATACAAGCAGCAATTGGCGCAAAAATTATTGCACGAGAAACTACAAAAGCGCTGCGTAAAGATGTAACAGCAAAATGTTATGGTGGTGATATTTCTAGAAAACGTAAACTGCTAGAAAAGCAGAAAAAAGGTAAGAAAAGAATGCGTCAGGTTGGGAATGTAGAAATTCCGCAAGAAGCATTTATGGCCGTTTTAAAGTTGAATGACTAAAAACTATCGTCATAAATGAAAAAAATAATATTTATTTTTATTGGTTTTTTAATTCTTCAAAAGAGTTATTCTCAAAAGAACACTAGCATAGAGGTTTTTTCTGGTGTTGGTTTTAATAAAGATTTAACGCTTATAAATGAAGTAGTTAATAATTATTACTCAACTACTTTTCAATTAAATGCGAATTATCGATTTAAAATTACTAAAGTTTTTTTTGCTGAAACTGGAATTGGAACTCAATGGTATTTTAGTTCTGGAGCTATTGGTATTTCTAAATTTAACGCAACTACATTAAGAATAAAAATACCAATACTTGTAGGACGAACTTTATTTAAAAAAGTTAGTATTGCAACAGGTATTGCAATTTCAAATAATAGAGATTTTGATAAGTTTGATTATAGGGCCGATTATAATCTTAGAACATCTCTTCTCATTAAAGGAAACTATTCAATAACTAATAATTTTGATGTATTACTTTTAATTCAGAAAAACCTTTCTGATATTCCAGATTTATATCTTTTAAATCAACCTAAGTTAGATCTTTCTATAGGTATTTCGTATAAACTTTTTTAATTATGAAAGCAAAAACTATTTTTTACTTCTTCATCTGTATTCTTTTAAGTTGTAGCAAGTTTACTGAAGATTTGAATGAAGATTTTTTAAGTTACAAGCAAGTAAAAATTTCTAATTTTAATACGGGTTTTCCCGTAATTAATATAAAGGTTAATCAAGAAGAGTATGATGAAATGTTTCTTAATTATACAGAAGATATAGAAATTGAAGGGTTTTTAAATCTATACAGAAATAACCAACGGGTTATATTTGATGAGTTGGTGGAGATTGAAATTAAAGGCACCCAGTCCGCTACTTTTTCATTAAAATCTCTGGGAATTAAGTTTGATAATACTTTTGATAATAGTAATGGAGAGCTGTTAAGGCCTAAAACTATATTGCCAAATCATTCACTAAAAAAAATTAAAGCATTTAGATTAAGAAACTCAGGAAATGATTTTCAAGAAACTTTAATAAAAGACATTTCTTATACTCAACTAGCTTTAAGCTCGGGATTAGATTTAGATTTTACATATTATGAACCCACAATAGTTTTTGTAAATAATTCCTTTTTAGGTATTATGAACCTCCGTTCCGAAGGAAACACCAATGGTATTTCTAGACTTAATGATGTTAAAAAGAATGCAATAACATTAGTTAAGATTAATTCTCCAGCTGAATTAGAAAAGAAGGATGGTGATTTTGAAAGAATTGATAAGTTATTAAAAGCAATTGAAGAGCAAAATGTATCATTCTTAAAAGAGAATATAGATATAAATAATTTTATAGATTATTTAATTTTTCAATCTTATATAGCTAATGTAGATTGGCCTTATAATAATGTACGTTTTTATGCCGTAAATGAAAGTAAGTTTAGATTTGTTGTTTATGATTTAGATTGGTCGAATACAAGGAAGAAGGAACGTCATCCTCTGGACTTTATAAGAAATCCAACCAAATATGCGCCTAATAAAGGTGTGAAAAATCCAATAACAGACTTGTTTAATGTCTTATATACAGATCCAATATTTAAAAGTCAGTTTAACAATAGATATATAGATGTTATTAATAGTGAGGTGTTATCATCAGAAAGTTTTAATTACTTTATTGATAATAATTATCATATTATAAAAGAATATATGCCATTGCATATTGAAAAGTATTCTGATATTGGTACAGTTATAGAATGGTATAGAAATATAGAGTACTTAAAAGAAAGTTTCAAAAAAAGAGAAGACAATATTTTAAAAATTAGACCGCTTTTTTAAATTAAAAAAGGTAAGAAAAGAATGCGTCAGGTTGGGAATGTAGAAATTCCGCAAGAAGCATTTATGGCCGTTTTAAAGTTGAATGATTAAGACTTAAACTGATAAATCAAGTATTTATTAAAAAACCTTTTTGAGAAATCAGAAAGGTTTTTTTTGACGTTATACTAGTTTTTGATTTGTTAACGTTTCTCTACAAAAATTAATATTTTAAAATTGTTTTCTTTTTAGTTTAATAAATTTATGTCATAACGTATTTCATTTTGTAATTTTGAGGTAGAAAAATAACGAAATGGCAAATAAACCCAATATTCTTATTGTATATACAGGAGGTACAATAGGAATGATAAAAGACTGTAAAACAGGTGCTTTAAAGGCATTTGATTTTAGTAGGATTATAGATAAAATACCAGAGTTAGAGCAGTTAGATTGCGAGATAGAAAGTATTTCGTTTGAGGAGCCGATAGATTCATCAAACATGAATACAGAGTACTACATAAATATTGTTGAAATTATAGAAGCAAATTATACTAATTTTGACGGTTTTGTAATTTTAACAGGTTCAGATACGATGGCCTACACTTCATCTGCAATTAGTTTTATGATAGAGAATTTACAAAAACCTATCATTTTTACAGGTTCTCAATTGCCTATAGGAGATTTAAGAACAGATGCTAAAGAAAATTTAATTACTTCTATAGAAATTGCAGCGTCGAGGAGAAATAATAAGCCAATAATATCTGAGGTTTGTTTATATTTTGAATATAAATTATACAGAGCAAATAGAACTACGAAAATAAGCGCAGAACAATTTGAAGCCTTTGCTTCTAAAAATTATCCTGCCTTGGCAGAAAGTGGTGTTCATTTAAATTTTAATGAAAATGTATTGTTGAAGTTTATACCTTTTGATCAGCAACTAATTATTAGAAAAAAGTTGGTTACAGATGTAGTTATTTTAAAGCTATTTCCCGGGATAACAGAAATGGTTGTCGCAGCAATTTTGAATATTAAGAATTTAAAAGGTGTAGTTTTAGAAACATATGGTGCTGGAAATGCACCGAATAAACCATGGTTCTTAGACTTAATAAAAAAGGCAATTCAGGATAAAATTAAAATAGTAAATATTACTCAATGCTCCGGTGGTAGTGTAATTCTTGGACACTATGATACGAGTGTTGGTTTAAAATCTATTGGTGTAATTAGCGGAATAGATATGACTACAGAATCTGCTATCGCAAAATTAATGTATTTATTAAGTGAAGATTTAACAGATAAAAGTTTTAAAAACTATTTTCAAAAATCTTTACGAGGAGAAATAAGTGAAAAATAATTTTACTAAAATATATAGATATATTTAACATAAAATAGACCTATTTATTTTTTGAGGAGCAACAATTTTTTTGTTACTTGCCACTGTATTAAAATAAATAAATTACTTTTACAAAAAAACTTTAGAGTTTGAAGAACTTTTTGTTTATTTGAAAAAAAATTAAGATTTTTAACTTATTAACTATCAAAATTAATAACAACAGAGATGAAAAAAGTAGTAAATGTCCTATCTGTAACAGGATTTATGTTTTTTGGAGCTATTCAATCAACTTTTGCGCAGGAAGCAGCAGAATCAAGAACTTTTCACCAAGAATTAAAACTTCGTTTTATAGAAGGTGGTCCAGTATTTATGGGAATTGTTTTAGTAGCCTTAATTTTAGGTTTAGCTATTGCAATTGAAAGAATTATTTATTTAAATTTAGCAACTACTAATACTAAGAAATTAGTAGCAGATGTAGATGAAGCTTTAAGTTCAGGTGGTGTAGAAGCTGCTAAAGAAATTTGTAGAAACTCAAAAGGACCTGTAGCATCTATTTTTTACCAAGGTTTGGATAGAGTAGACGAAGGTGTAGAAAATGCTGAAAAAGCAGTTGTTTCTTACGGTGGAGTTCAAATGGGACTTTTAGAGAAAAATGTTTCTTGGTTATCATTATTTATAGCTTTGGCTCCTATGTTAGGTTTCATGGGTACAGTAATTGGTATGATTGGTGCCTTTGATGCAATTGCACAAGCAAATGATATTTCTCCTGGAGTAGTAGCGGTAGGTATTAAAGTAGCCTTATTAACAACTGTATTTGGTTTAGTTGTAGCAATTATTCTTCAAATTTTTTATAATTATATCGTTTCTAAAATCGATAGCATTGTAAATAATATGGAAGATGCATCTATTCAGTTGATAGATTTATTGGTAAAGTATAAAAAATAATTTTATTATGAAAGATAATAAATTTTCAAAAATTATCACATACATTGTGACGGGAATAGCTGTTGCAGGTATCATCTTACTTGTAAGAGTACTTATGGCAGGAGAAGATGCTGTAGAAAATGACATGGATGTACCAAATAGTGTAGTAAGCCCTCTAGTGTATTTTTCTCAGTACTTATTATACGGAGTAGTAATAGTAACACTTGTTTTATCCATGTGGGGCTTGTTTAAAAATCCAGAAAATCTAAAGAAGACTTTACTAGGTGTGCTTGCTCTAGGTGTATTATTTGTAGTGGCTTATTTCATGGCAGACAGTAATGTTGTTATTGATAACGCAGATACTATATTAGAAGGTGGAGAAGCAGGTTCTTCGATAAATCAATTTACAGGAGCCGGTATCTGGTACAGTATTATTTTAGGAGTAATTGCTTCTGGATTTTTTGTGTACGATTTAGTTAAAGGTTTAATAAAATCATAAAATTATGGCAAGAAGAGAGAATCCAGAAATTAATGCAGGTTCTATGGCAGATATTGCCTTCTTGTTATTAATTTTCTTTTTAGTAACCACTACTATGAATGTAGATTCAGGTGTTTCTAAGAAGTTGTCGGAAAAACCACCAGAAGATTACGTACCACCAGTTATAAAGGAAAAAAATATTTTTGAGGTAAATATTAATAGAAATAATGAACTTCTAGTAGAAGGAGTTAGAATGGATATTGATGAACTTAAAGATGCTGCAATTGCTTTTATAGATAATGGCGGTGGCGATGGTAAAATAGATGAAGGTGAGCCAACTGGTCCTTGTAATTATTGCAAAGGTGAGCGAAGTATAAAGTCTTCAGATCATCCAAACAAGGCTATTATTTCTGTGCAGAGTGATAGAGGAACGGAATATGGTACTTATTTGAAGGTTCAAAATGAACTTATAAGAGCGTATTCTGATTTACGTAACATACTGTCAAAAGAACGTTATGGGATCCCTTTTCCGGAGTTAGAAGATTCTTATAAGGATGATAGAGCTAATCTAGAATTAAAGAAAAAAGTTGAAGATATTAAGAGAAGTTATCCAGAAATTATTTCGGATTCTGAGCCTACATCTTCTAATTAATTTTTAAAATACAGCTAAATGTCTAAATTTAGAAAAAAGAAAAAAGGAATGCCAGCAGTAAATACTGCATCCTTGCCGGACATCGTTTTTATGTTGTTGTTTTTCTTCATGGTAACCACTACCATGAGAGAAACGGAATTAAAAATTGATCCACCAAGATTACCAAATGCAACAGAAGTTAAAAAGCTAGAGCATAAAAGTTTGGTAAGTACCATCTATATTGGAAAATCTAAGGATGCAACAAGACACGGTACTGCTTATAATAGAATTCAATTGAATGATAAAATAGCAACTGCAAATGATGTACCTGCTTTTATCATAAACGAAAGATCTAAGGTTTCTGAAGCTGAAGTGCCATATATGACAACTTCTATTAAGGCGGATAAAGAATCTAATGTGGGTACAATTATTGATATTAGATTGAAACTAAGAGACGTAAATGCATTAAAAATTAGTTATTCTGCTTCAAAGGCTGCAGAATAAATAATTTTTAATATCTGAATATAAAAGGATAATTCTTATGAATTGTCCTTTTTTTTGGTATTAAATTTAACCTTCTTACAAAAGGTGATTTGTTGTATCTTTCATATTCCTTATTCATATCATGAGAAATCTATTTATTCTTTTATATTTTTTAGTAATTCCCTTTTTAACGTTTGCTCAAAAAGATTCTTTGAGTCTAGGAGATAGGTATGCAGATGATCAAATTTATTTTTCAGTTTCTTACAGTCAATTGTATAATCAACCTACAGGAATTACAAAAAGCAAGTTTTCATATGCGCTATCTGGAGGTTTTATAAAAGATGTTATTTTAAATAAAAGCGGTACTATTGCTATCGCAGGAGGAATTGGTCTTGGATATGACTTTTTTAATCATGAATTAAAAGTAGATGAAGTAGGCGGAACTACTGTTTTTACGAATGATATTACAACTTCTAAAAATAATTTTAAATCCTATAATTTAGAGTTCCCTTTTGAGATAAGATGGCGAACATCTACTGCTATAAAATATAATTTCTGGAGGATTTATACAGGTGTTAAATTCCTTTATAACCTAGATAATAATTTTCAATATATAGATGTTAATAGCAATCTAATTAAATATAGAAAAGTATCTTCTTATAATAAATTACAATACGGTTTAACTATATCTGCTGGTTATGATGCGTTTACTATGAATGTTTTTTATGGATTATCTCCTATTTTCAAGAATGCTCTTCTAAACGAGAAAGCGGTGGATACGAAAATCTTAAAATTTGGATTAATTTTCTATTTTTTATAGGAAATTATAAACTACAAAGGGTGCTATAAGACCAGATAGAAAACCTAAATAAACTTCTTTAGGTTGGTGCATTTTTAAATGTAGTCTAGCATTAGCAACAATTCCTGCTAATAATATATTTACAATAACTACTATTGGAAGACTATAATTATATATAAATCCTATCAACATAAAAAATCCCGTCGATATTCCTAAGGATAATAAATGTATACTTACTTTTAACCGATATGCTAAACAGAGATATACGAAAGTTAGTGCGATACTAGATGTATAAAAAAGCAAACTAATATCCGTCATTTTAATATTATTTTCTATCGTATTTCCTAATAGATAAAAAACAATAATCATTAGCGCAACTGGTACCTTTCTTTCTTTGATACCTTTTGTTTTAAAATTATTTATTAAGTTTAATTTTTTGAACAGTATTAATATGAGAAGTGGTAAAAGATATGTAGTTACAAATATGAGTGCTAATAGTACTGTTTTTTGTTTACTTGTATATGAATTTGGTATTATTAGTAAATACAATAGTACACCAATAGTCGGCACCATAATAGGGTGTAACACTACGGAAATAGTCTTGTAAAATCGATTCATTAAATTTCTTTTCTAAGTCGTGCTACTGGAAAGTCCAGCTGTTCTCTATACTTTGCAACAGTTCTTCTTGCAATAGGATACCCTTTTTCTTTCAAAATACCAGCTAATTTTTCGTCAGTTAGAGGTTTCTTTTTATTCTCCTCTTCAATTACATTTTCTAATATTTTCTTAATTTCTTTGGTAGAGACGTCTTCTCCTTGGTCATTTTTCATAGATTCAGAAAAGAATTCCTTAATCAATTTTGTTCCATAAGGTGTAGAAACATATTTACTATTTGCGACTCTAGAAACAGTCGAAACATCCATATTAATCTTATCGGCAATATCTTTTAATATCATTGGTTTTAACTTGCGTTCATCTCCAGTTAAAAAATAATCATATTGATATTGCATGATGGTATTCATTGTTATTAAAAGGGTTTGTTGCCTTTGTCTAATGGCATCTATAAACCATTTTGCAGAGTCTAATTTTTGTTTAATAAAAAAGACAGCATCCTTTTGTGACTTTGATTTTACTGTGGCTTCTTGATAGCCTTTTAGCATATTGTTGTATTCTCTAGAAACATGCAGTTCTGGTGCATTTCTAGCGTTTAAAACCAAATCTAATTCGCCATTTAAAATCTTAATTGAAAAATCAGGAACAATTTGCTCTGCAATCTTATTGTTGCCAGCGTAAGAACTGCCAGGTTTCGGATTTAATTTAGATATTTCCTTAATAACTTCTTTTAGCTCATCTTCTGAAATATGAAACTTTTCTTGTAATTTCTTATAATGCTTTTTAACAAAGTGATCAAATGCAGTTTCTAAAATCTCAACAGACAAACTTCTATATTTTGTTTTGTCTTTCGCTTTTAACTGAATGATTAAACTCTCCCTAAGATCTCTAGCCCCGACTCCTAAAGGATCTAAAGTATGTACTACTTTTTTAAGTACTATAATTACCTTTTCTTCTGTTGTAAAAATATTGGCTGTAAATGCCAAGTCATCTACTAAATCTATAATTTCTCTTCGGATATAACCACTATCGTCAATACTTCCAACTAAAAATTCTGCGATAGCTTGTTCCTCTTCGTCTAAACTAAAAGTGTTTAATTGATTTTTTAGAGATTGATGAAAGCTCGTTCCTGCTGCATAAGGTATATTTTTTTCTTCATCATCTTCCGAGTAATTATTAGCTTGAGTTTTATAATCCGGAATTTCATCATCACTCAGATATTCATCAATATTAATATCTTCTACCTCATCTTTCTCGGATCTGTCATCATCATCGTCATCAAATTCATTTGATAGATCATCATCTATATCTTCAGATTTTTCTTTACCAATATCTAAGGCTGGGTTTTCCTCTATTTCTTGTTTTAAACGCTCTTCAAATGCTTGTGTTGGTAATTGAATTAACTTCATCAGTTGTATTTGCTGAGGAGATAATTTTTGCAGGAGTTTGTAACTTAAGCCTTGTTTTAGCATATTTTTAAAGATACATAAATGAAATTAAAAATCGGCATTTTGCGGTGTCCTTGGAAATGGAATTACATCTCTAATATTTCCCATACCGGTTGTAAATTGAACGAGTCTCTCAAAACCTAAACCAAAACCAGAATGCACGGCTGTGCCAAATTTTCTTAGATCTAAATACCACCAAAGCTCTTTTTCGTCAATATTCATGGCTTTCATCTTTTCTACTAAAACATCATAACGTTCTTCACGTTGCGCGCCACCTACCATTTCTCCAATTCCAGGGAATAAAACATCCATAGCTCTTACTGTTTTTCCATCTTCATTTAAACGCATATAAAATGCTTTGATGTCTGCTGGATAATCAAATAAAATAACTGGACATTTAAAATGTTTTTCAACTAAAAAACGCTCGTGTTCAGATTGCAAATCTGCTCCCCAATCGTTAATAGGGTATTGGAATTTTTTCTTTTTATTAGGTTTACAGTTTCTCAGAATATCGATTGCTTCTGTGTAAGAAACTCTTTTAAAATTGTTGTCAGCAACAAATTTCAACTTCTCTAACAAACTCATTTCACTTCTTTGCAATTGAGGTTTTGTTTTCTCCTCTTGCATAAAACGTTCATCTAAAAAGGCTAAATCCTCTTTACAATGCTCTAAAACATAAGTTAATACAGATTTTATAAAATCTTCTGCTAAATCCATATTTCCATCTAAATCCATAAAAGCAACCTCTGGTTCAATCATCCAGAATTCTGCCAAATGACGTGTTGTGTTTGAATTTTCTGCCCTAAAAGTTGGCCCAAAAGTATATACTTTACCTAAGGCCATTGCATACGCTTCTGCTTCTAACTGACCAGAAACGGTAAGATTTGTTTCTTTTCCGAAGAAGTCTTTTGTATAATCTATTTTTCCGTCTTCTGTAACCGGTGCTTTATTATCTTCAAATGACGTAACTCTAAACATTTCTCCTGCTCCTTCGGCATCAGAACCAGTAACAATTGGTGTATTTACATAATTAAACCCATTGTCTTGAAAGTATTTATGAACTGCAAAAGAAAGCTTAGATCGCACTCTCATTACTGCGCTAAATGTATTTGTTCTTACACGGAGATGTGCGTTTTCTCTTAGAAACTCAAAACTATGTTTCTTGGGTTGTATTGGGTATTCATCGGCATTCGAATCTCCTAGAATTTCTATCTTTGAAACCTGAATTTCTACAGATTGTCCTTTACCTTGACTTTCTGCAATGATTCCTTTGATAGATAATGCTGCTCCTGTTGTAATTCTTTTTAAAGTTTCTTCTGGTGTATTTTCAAAATCAATTACACACTGTATGTTGTTAATTGTAGAACCGTCATTTAAAGCAATAAAACGATTACTTCTAAAAGTTCTAACCCACCCTTTGATAATTACCTCTTGTAAAACTGAACCTGATTTTAATAATTCTGCTACGCTATTTTTTGTCATCATTTATAAGTGTATTGTATTCGAAAATTATCTTTTTATAAAGAGTAAAGATACTTTATTGTTGCAAATTAAGCAACCAGCGAAAGCTCAATAAAAAGGTATATCTTATTCTGTTTTTTCTTCTTTAGGAGGGAAAATTTTCATTTTAGGCTCTTTAAATACTTTTTTATTTGCAATTTTCTTTTCAAAAGTTAATAATAAAGAGGGTAATAATAATAAGTTGGAAACCATCGCTAATAATAATGTTACAGAAACTAAACCACCTAAGGCAATTGTTCCACCAAAACTAGAAAGAGTAAAAACTAAAAAACCAAAAAATAACACAATAGAAGTATAAAACATACTTACACCAGTTTCTCGTAATGCAGAATAAACAGAGGGTTTAATCTTCCATTTGTTAGCAATAAGTTCTTGTCTATATTTGGCTAAGAAATGAATTGTATCGTCTACGGAAATACCAAATGCGATACTAAACACTAATATGGTAGATGGTTTTATAGGTATGTTTAAAAAGCCCATTAAACCCGCTGTAATTAGTAATGGCAACATATTTGGTATCAATGAAATTAAAATCATTTGTGGTGATCTAAACATCCAAGCCATAAAAATGGCAATTAATAAAATAGCCAGCGATAAAGAAATGACTAAGTTTTTAATTAAATAGTTTGTTCCTTTTATAAAGACCAAGGCTTTACCAGTTAATGATACGGTATACCTATCTGCTGGAAATTCTTTTGCTATTACTGTCTTTAAGCGCTTCTGAATAATATCCATTTTTTCTGTACCAATATCTTTCATGAAAGTGGTAATTCTAGCATAACGTCCGGTAGAATCTACAAATGTTTTTAGCATTCCAGTATCTCTACTGGAGTTTTTAGAATATGAAAATATATAGCTTTGTTCTTGATTTGTTGGTAATTGGTAGTATTTAGGATTTCCGTTATAATACGCTTGTTTTGAATACTTTACTAAGTTAACTATAGAGATTGGTTTTGATAATTCAGGAAAGCTTTCTATTGTTTCGTTCAGCTTTTCCATCTTTTTTAAAGTGGATAGCTTCATAACGCCTTTACTTTTTTTAGTATCGATTAAAATTTCTAAAGGCATTATTCCTCCAAACTCTTTTTCGAAGAATTTAATATCTTTATAGAAATCACTATTTTTGGGCATGTCTTCAATTAAACTCCCAGAAACTGTAATTTTATAAATACCAATAATACTTAATATAATTACTAAAACAGTTGCAAAATATATAGTAATTCTGTTGGTTCTCACCATTTTTTCCATCCAATTAACCACATTCTCAATCCATTTTGTTTCTAAATGGCTTAAATGCTTTTTCTTGGGAATTGGCATGAAACTATAAATGATTGGTATGATTAATAGTGCCAATATAAAAATACTGATAATATTTACTGAAGCCAAAATTCCGAATTCACGTAGTAAATTACTTTTCACAAAAACAAAGGTTGCAAAACCAGATGCCGTTGTAATATTTGTCATTAAAGTTGCATTTCCAATTTTAGAAATTACGCGTTGTAAAGCTTTCGCTTGCTGCCCATGTTTCTTTATTTCTTGCTGATATTTGTTAATAAGGAACACTGCATTTGGCACGCCAATTACAATAATTAAAGGTGGTATTAATGCAGATAATACCGTTATTTCATAACGGAATAAACCAATAAAACCAAAAGCCCAGATAACACCAATTATAACCACTAATAGTGTAATGAATGTAGCTCGAAAAGATCTAAAGAAAAAGAAAAATATAAGTGCTGTAATTCCTAATGCACCGCCAACAAACAGCATGATTTCATCTTGAATATTTTGGGCATTTAATGTTCTAATATATGGCATTCCAGAAACGCGCACGTCTAAATTAGTTTCTTCTTCGAATTTTTTTATTGCAGGTATTAAAATCTCAAAAATAAAGTCTCTTCTTGCTGGTGTATTTATAATTTTCTTTTTAATATAAATAGCGGTCTGTAAAGTACCCGTTTCTTTGTTGTAGAGTAAATTATCATAAAAAGGAAGCTTTTCAAAGAGTTCTTTTTTAATTGTATTTACTTCTTCTTTTGTAGTAGGATTTTCAGTGTATAAAGGCTCTAGAATAAATTTTCTCTTTTTTCTGTCTGCTTTTAGCTTCTTTACATCAGCAATAGAAATGGTAAAGTCAATTTCTTTTCTTTCATTAAATTGCGCTACTAATTTATTCCAAGCATTAAACTTTATAGGTGTAAAGATAGTTGAATCTTTAACCCCAAGAATAACTAAATTACCTTCCTCTCCAAAAATTTGTAGAAATTTATTATATTCTACATTGGCTTCATGATCTTCTGGTAGTAAATTTGCCTCGGTATATGAAAATTTCATATACTTCATTTGGGATGCTAATAAACCTGTAATAATTGCGATACTTATTAAAACCAGGTAACGGTTTCTTAAAATAATACCCGCAATTTTTGTCCAAAAATTCATAAAAAATAATTTATGCAAATATAGCCAAATTCAAAATGAGTTTTAAGCAAAAAAAAAGGTGTTTTTAAAAAACACCTTTTCTATAATTTGACAGTTTTTTAAACAGTCATAATCTCTTTTTCTTTTACAGAAAGTGTTTCTTCTATAATTTTTACAAAAGAATCTGTAAGCTTTTGCACTTCTGCTTCAGAGTCCTTTTTTAAATCGTCAGAGATATCTATTTTCTTAACATCGTTATTTGCATCTTTTCTAGCGTTTCTAATACCAACTTTCGCGTGTTCAGCTTCAGCTTTTGCTTGTTTTGTTAGCCCAATTCTTCTTTCCTCAGTTAATGGTGGTACATTAATCATAATAATATCACCATTGTTCATTGGGTTAAAACCAAGATTTGCAATCATAATTGCTTTCTCAATTGGTTGTAGCATATTTTTTTCCCAAGGTTGTATCGCAATCGTTCTTGGATCTGGTGTTGTAACATTTGCAACTTGCCCTAATGGCGTTTGAGAACCGTAATAATCTACCATTACATTCGCTAACATTGCAGGGGTTGCCTTACCAGCTCTAATAGCTCTTAATTCTTTTTTTAAATGAGCAATAGCACTTGTCATTGCTTCTTTAGTTGTATCTAATATAAATTCTATTTCTTCGTTCATCTTCTTATTAATTTAAAGATTCTATGTTATTTAGTGTTAACAATTGTACCTATGTTTTCTCCAGAAACTAATTTTAATAGATTTCCGTTTGTATTCATATCAAATACAATAATGGGTAATTTATTTTCTTCACTTAATGTAAAGGCAGTCATATCCATTACTTTTAAGCCTTTTTCTATGACTTCTTTAAATGTAATAGTTTCATATTTTACTGCACTTTCGTCTTTCTCAGGATCTACGTTATAAATTCCATCTACACGAGTTCCTTTTAAGATAGCATCTGCATGTACTTCTATCGCTCGCAGAACAGCAGCTGTATCTGTCGTGAAATAAGGGTTCCCCGTTCCAGCTCCAAAAATAACAACGCGTCCTTTTTCTAAATGTCTTATTGCTTTTCTTTTAATGTAAGGTTCTGCAACTTCCTTAATTTCTAAGGCTGTTTGAAGTCTTGTATGAACGTCTTCGTCTTCCAAGGCACTTTGCAAGGCTAAACCATTTATACAGGTAGCTAGCATTCCCATATGATCTCCTTGTACACGATCCATTCCGTTGGCTGCTCCAGCAACACCTCTAAATATATTTCCACCGCCAATAACAATAGCAACTTCGATACCTTTTTCTACTACTTCTTTTATTTCTTTTGCATATTCAGCAAGTCGTTTAGGATCAATTCCATATTGCCTTTCGCCCATTAAGGCTTCTCCGCTTAATTTTAAAAGAATTCTTTTGTATTGCATAGTTTATTTTCTAAGTTGTGTAAAATTACGTTTTTTTTTTGATTTTCTTTTTTCTGAACAAAAAAAACCTCGTTTTCAAATAATATGAAAACGAGGTTTGTAAATATAATTTTAGAATTATGTTATCCTAAAGTTACCCTTTTAAATCCACTAACTTCAACATCACCATATGTTGTGACATATTGTGCAACGTTTTTTTTCTCATCTTTAATAAAAGATTGATCTAAAAGACATTGTTCCATGTCTAAAGTTGTGTTATCTGCAATAAATCTTTCCATTTTTCCTGGTAAGATTCTATCCCAAATTTGTTCTGGTTTTCCTTCTGCTTTTAATTCTGCTTTTGCAGCATCTTCAGCTTCGGCTAAAATAGCATCAGATAATTGAGACATAGAAATATATTGAGGAATGTTTTTTAATGTTTTTCCTAATCTACCTAATTCTATATTATCTTTTTCTATCACCGCGATTCTAGCTTCAGTTTCTGCTGTAACAAATGCAGTATCAAAATCTTTATAAGATAATGTAGTTGCACCCATAGAGGCAACTTGCATTGCAACATCTTTAGATAAAGTTTCAGCATTGTCTACTGTATTGGATAAACCAACAAGAGCAGCAATTTTACCAATGTGAGTGTAAGCACCAACATAGGCAGCTTCAATTTTATCGAAAGCTGTTATCTCTAACTTTTCTCCAATAACACCAGTTTGCTCAATTAGTTTGTCTGCAACAGTCATACCTCCAAAATCTGCAGCTAAGAAAGCTTCTTTATCTGCAACATTTAATGCGATATCTGCAAATTGACCACCTAAAGCTACAAAAGATTCGTTTTTACCAACAAAATCAGTTTCACAAGCTAATACAATAGCTACGCCTTCTGTTTTTGAGTCATTAATTCTTGTTACTGCAACTCCTTCGGTAGAATCTCTATCAGCTCTTTTTGCAGCAATTTTCTGACCTTTTTTACGTAAAATATTTATAGCTTCATCGAAGTTATTTTCTGCTTCTACTAATGCCTTTTTACAGTCCATCATTCCAGCTCCAGTTGCTTCCCTTAATTTTTTAACGTCAGCAGCACTTACTTTTACCATGTCACTTATTTTTTGTTCAGAAACCTAAGTTTCTAAATTGTTCTTAAATTATTTTTTTTCTTCAGCAGGTGTTTCAGCAACTTCAGCTTTCTTTTTTGCTTTTTTAGGAGCTTTTGCTTTCGGAGCTTCTTTCTTTGCAGGAGCCTCTACTTTTGCTTCTGCAACTTCAGGAGTTTCTACTTCCGCTTTTGGAGCTTCTACTTCCACTTTTGGAGCTTCTAATTTAGCTTCTTCCTTTTTTGGAGCTTCTTTTACTTTCTCTTTGTCTGCTTTTCTTTCAGATAAACCGTCTGCAATTGCATCAGTAACAAAAGATAATACTACGTTAATAGATTTTGAAGCGTCATCATTTGCAGGAATTACGTAGTCTACTTCTCTTGGATCAGAGTTTGTATCTACCATTGCAAAAATTGGGATATTTAATTTTTGAGCTTCTGCTACAGCAATGTGTTCTTTTTTGATATCAACTATAAATAAAGCACCAGGTAAACGAGTCATATCAGAAATAGAACCTAAATTCTTTTCCAATTTCTCTCTCTGACGATTGATTTGTAATTTTTCTCTTTTAGATAATGCGTCAAACGAACCATCTGTCTTCATTCTATCAATTATAGCCATTTTCTTTACAGCTTTTCTAATAGTAACAAAGTTTGTTAACATTCCACCAGGCCATCTTTCAGTAATATAAGGCATGTTTATAACTTTCGCTTTTTCAGCAACAATATCCTTAGCTTGTTTTTTTGTAGCTACAAATAAAATCTTACGTCCAGAGTTTGCAATCTTTTTTAAAGCTTCTGAAGTTTCTTCTATTTTTGCTGCAGTTTTATACAAATCGATGATGTGAACACCGTTTCTTTCTGTATAAATGTATGGAGCCATGTTAGGATTCCATTTTCTAGTAAGGTGTCCAAAATGCACACCATTGTTTAATAATTCTTGAATATTTACGTTTGCCATTTTTTAAATGTGTTTACTTTCTGTTTTGAAATCAATATATAAGTAGTCTTTTAGGAGTCTTATATATTTAGATGCTAAACTGTTTAATATTAATTGTGTGTAATAATAACAGTTCTCGAAATAATAGAATACAGGATAAATTCTGCATTCAATATTAACGTTTCGAGAATTGGAATTTTTTACGTGCTTTCTTCTGACCAAATTTCTTACGTTCAACCATTCTTGGATCACGCGTTAATAAACCTTCTGGTTTCAATATAAGTCTATGGTCTGCATTAATATGAACTAATGCTCTAGTGATTGCTAAACGAATCGCTTCAGCTTGTCCTGTTATTCCACCACCGTATACATTAACTTTAATGTCATAAGACTCTAAGTTTTCTGTTAACATTAATGGTTGTTGTACTTTATACTGCAAGGTACCTGTTGTAAAATAGCTCTTGTAGTCTTTTTTATTTACAGTAATGTTCCCTTTACCTTCTGAAAGATAAATACGAGCAACAGCTGTTTTTCTTCTACCAATTTTGTGTACTATATCCATTATAAAAGATCTTTAAGGTTAATAGCTTTAGGTTCTTGACCTGCTTGTTTGTGCTCAGTACCTGCATAAACATACAAGTTTCTAAATAACGCTGCTCCCAAAATATTCTTTGGTAACATTCCTTTTACTGCTTTTTCGATTAATCTTGTAGGATCTTTCTCAAACATTTCTGTTGCAGTTAATGATCTTTGGCCACCTGGATAACCCGTATGACGGATGTAAGATTTCTCTTTCCATTTGTTTCCAGATAATACAATTTTTTCTGCGTTGATGATAACCACGTTGTCTCCACAATCTACGTGAGGAGTAAAGTTTGGTTTGTACTTACCTCTAATTAGCTTTGCTACTATAGAAGATAGACGACCCAACGTTTGCCCGTCCGCATCAACTAAAACCCACTCCTTGTTTACGGTAGCGCTGTTTGCTGATACTGTTTTGTAACTTAATGTGTTCATAATTACACTATTAGTTTTTGTAAATTAAAATAAATCATTTTCCTTAAAAAAGGAGTGCAAATATAGTGCTATTTATTTGATTGACAAATAGTGTTTTAGGATATTTTTTGAACTTTTTAGTCATGATAAAATGCGTGTTAAAATTAACATTATCTTAAGAATATTTTAAGAGTATAGATGGGTACTTTTGCAGGAGCATTTCTTCGTTCACTATTTTTTTTTAGTGATAAAGTTAATAAAAATAACAATGAAATTTTTTACTCCATTTTTTTTAATTATTCTTTTTTATGGACTTAATACTGTAGCGCAAGATGCGCAGTTAAATACTATTTCAAAAAGAATTTATACAACTAAGAAATTAGTTGAAGTGCCCGTTATAGACGGTAAAATATCTGAAATTGCTTGGGATATTGTAGATTGGTCTTCAGATTTTGTAGAAAATGAGCCGAATGAGGGAACTGCTCCAATGTATCAAACAAAATTCAAAGTAATGTACGATGCCAATTACTTATACATTGCTATAAGAGCTTTAGATGAGAATCCAGAATTAATAGAACAAAGATTAAGTAGAAGAGATGGTTTTGAAGGTGATAGAGTAAATGTGGTTATCGATAGTTATCATGATAAAAGAACAGCTTTTATATTTACAACTACTGCTGCGGGTGTAAAAGGTGAGGAAATTGCTTCAGAAAATGGTGAAAACATTGATGATAGTTGGAATCCGATTTGGTATACAAATGCGCATTTAGATGAGAAAGGTTGGACAGCTGAAATGAAAATTCCTTTTACCCAATTAAGATTTGGAAATGCAGAAGAACAAATTTGGGGATTTAATGTTGTTAGAAATATATTTAGAAAAAATGAGCGTTCTCTTTGGCAAAGAATTCCGAATGATAAAGCAGGTTTTATAAGTGAATCTGGAGAATTACACGGTTTGATAAACTTAAAATTACAAAAGCAATTAGAAATTCAACCTTATACAGTTTTGCAAAATGATTCTTATCCGAAGGAAGGAAACAACCCATACAGAGATGGAAGTGATTTTAAAGTGAATGTAGGTTTAGATGCAAAAATTGGAATTACCAACGACTTGACCTTAGATTTAACAATAAATCCAGATTTCGGACAAGTAGAGGCAGATCCAGGAACTATTGCATTAGACGGATTTCAGATTTTTTTTAGAGAACAAAGACCTTTTTTTGTAGAAAATAAAAATATTTTTGATTTTGAATTTGCAGACGGAAGAGATAATCTTTTTTATAGCAGAAGAATTGGTAGGAATCCGCATAGAGATCCAACTTTAGCAGAGGGTGAATATGCAGATATACCAAAGAATTCTACAATTTTGGGTGCTACAAAATTTTCTGGAAAAACTAAAAATGGTTGGTCTGTTGGCTTTTTAGAAAGTGTTACGGCAAATGAGTTTGCAGAAATAAAACAGACAGATGGCAATACAAGAGAAGAAATTGTAGAACCATTAACTAATTATTTTATTGCTAGAGCTCAGAAAGATTTTAATGAACGTAATTCTTATCTAGGTGGAATTTTTACAGCAACCAACAGGAATTTAAATGGTAATTTTTCGGAATTACATAAAGCAGCATACACTGGTGGAATGGACTTTAGACATACCTGGAAAAATAGAAACTTTTATATTGAAGGAAATACAATCATAAGTTATGTAACAGGAAGTAAGGAAGCTATTGAAAGGACACAGCGTTCTATTACAAGATTATTCCAGAGAACAGATGCAGATCATGTGAATGTAGATCCAACTAGAACCTCTTTAACAGGTACAGGAGGTAAAATTAATATCGGAAAACAAGGTGGTGGAAATTGGAGATATAATGGCGGACTTGTTTGGCGGTCGCCAGAATTAGAATTAAATGATGTAGGTTTTTTGCGCAAAACAGATGAAATTATTCAGTTTGCAGAAATAAACTACTTGTGGCAAATTCCTACAAAAATCTACAGAGATATTAAAGTTAGTTTAGAACAGTTATCAAATTTTGATTTTCAAGGAAATCAAAATGAAATGGAGTATAAATTAGAGGGAAGAATAAATTGGATAAACAATTGGTCTACAAATTTAGGACTTGGTCATAATCCTTTACTGTACGAAAATGCATATTTAAGAGGTGGACCACGTTGGAGATTTGCAAATAAAGATTTTGTGTACTTTTTTCTTAATTCTGATAGTACTAAAAAGTTGAGTTTTACTGTAGGGTATATAAAACGGAAAACAGAGAGAAATATAAATAATTTAAGTAAATATGTTGTTAGAACGAATTACCAGCCTTTTGACGCATTCAGCATGTCTCTAAATACAGAATTACAGCAAACCGTAGATAAAACACAGTATATCACAACAACAAACTTTGGCGCTGAAAAAAGATATGTTTTAGGACAAATTAATAATCAAAATTGGTCTACGACACTGCGATTAAATTACAGTTTAAATCCGAATTTTTCTGTACAATTTTACGGACAACCATTTATCTCTAGAGGAAGGTACTCGGATTTTAATTTTGTAAATAATCCTACAGCAAGTTCTTTTAGTGAGCGTATTACTTTATATGATGAAAATCAAATTTCTTATACAAACGACCCCATTGCTATCGATTTAAATAATGATGGAAAATTAGAATATGATTTTCCAAACGGTGGCTATTTAGTAGATGATAATATGAATGGAAATTTAGATTATGCTTTTAAAAAACCAGATTTTTCTTTTGTGCAATTGCAAACAAACTTAGTGGTACGTTGGGAATATATTCCGGGTTCTGAGTTGTTTTTTGTTTGGTCAAGAGGCTCTGCTGGTTCACAAGATTTTAATGATTCTCTTACGGATAGTGTTCGTAATCAGGTTTTTGATATTCCTGCCAGTGATACTTTTCTAATAAAAGCAACCTATCGTTTTGTAAGGTAATTTACTTGAATGTTGCGCGTTTCAGTCTATCATTTATAGACTTTCCTAGGCTAAATTCAGAAAAACGTTCTGCAATGATAATGTCTAGATTTTTAGAATCTAACTCATGCATTGCGGCATACAAATTAGCAGCAGCTTCTTGCATAGAGCCCTTTCTAGATAAGATTATTTCAGTAATATTTTCGTTATTTAAAGAAGATTTAAAAACTAGGACACCAATTTTTTTTTCGGAATGTTTTTTAACTTCCGCAGTAACATCATCAACTAAAAAAGTACTTGTTTTAGGTGCATAATGTCTAGCCAGCATTCCTGGGGCATCTGGTTTTTCTTCTTTTTTATTTTTGATAGAAATCGCACCAACTAAAGCTTCAATTTCTTCTAAAGGTAAAGCACCTAATCTGTAAATAACAGGTTCTTCATTTTCAAAACCAATAATGGTAGATTCAATTCCGTTTGCACAAGAACCACCGTCTAAAACCATTTTTATGCTATTCCTAAAATAGTTTTCTACGTGTGTTGGTTTTGTAGGGCTAATGCTTCCAAAAGGATTTGCACTTGGCGCCGCTAAAGGAAAGGGTAATTTTTTTAATAGGGCTAAAGTTATAGGATGATTTGGTACACGAACTGCAACAGTGTCTTTTCCTGCGGTAATTAAATCAGGAATTTTGTTGCTCTTTTTTAAAACCAACGTCAGAGAACCTGGCCAAAAAGCAGCAGCTAATAATTTTGCTTTTTCAGGAACATGCGTTACAAGATCACTTAAAGAATCGATAGAAGGAATGTGCACAATTAAAGGATTAAAAAATGGACGTTTCTTCGTAGAGAAAATACTTTTAATTGCTTTTTCGCTAAAAATATTTCCTGCCAAACCATAAACCGTCTCCGTTGGTATGGCCACCAACTGGTTTTCAGTTAATAATTGTACTGCCTTTTGTATGTCTTTAGAAATGATGCTCATAGATGATTGCAAAATTACATATTAATTTCATTATTTGTAATTTTTGAGAAGAAACTTAAAACGGAATAGTTATTGCTAGGTTTAACAATATAAAAACTACCTATGCAAAGATTAGTACTTGCCTTAATTGCTGTTTTGATTTATCAATATTCTAGCTCTCAAGAAAAATTAGGAAGACCTTTTTTTACAGGAGATATAAATTTTACTCTAGGTATTAATGAAAATTATCAAATTGGACCGGATGATGATAACGGACCTTTAATTGTGCCATCGGCATTATTTTTTAGAGTTGGATTTGGTTATGAGTTCAAAAAAAGGATAGCAGTAGCTTTTAACTCTGGGTATGATTTGCATTGGAATTATGATATTAAGGCCTTCCCTACCTATGGAAGCCTAAAATATAATATCACAGAACAAGATGACAGCGCCCATTTTGTGGAAGTACGATACGGTAAAATGTGGACACCCTCATCTAATTATCCCGATGGGAATTATTACGGTATTGGTTTAGGAATTCAGGCAGGGGGAGAAGATAGACTGAATGCCACTTTTAGAATAGATTTTCACAGAAAAGGGATTGTTGGTTTTAAAAACAATAAATTAGACAGTGTCTCAATTGGTATTGGATTTTCCTTTTTTTAATTGAAGTTTAAATAGTTTTTTCAGGCAGTGGGTTTGCTTCGTATTTATTGTGAATGGTTATGATTGCCAATCCGAAGAGAACGGCTACAACAATTAAAATTGTACTAATTAAACCACTTACTCCAAAAGACATCCGTATTAAAATTGTTGAAATAACAAAGCCAGAGTTTCTAATAATCTTATGAAACTGATCTGTGTAAAAAAATGAAAATAAAAGCAGTACCACATCCACTAAAATTAAGACTGTAAAAAACTCATCAAAAAACAGATTATTAATACTCTCAAATGTTGGTAATTTGTTAGAGAATATATAAATTCCTGCAGACCAATCTGCAAGTGTATATAGCGCGATAATAAAGAATAATGGAAGTAAGACAATAGCTATTATTTTTTTGTTTTTCACAAATTTATCAACCATTGGTTGAATAGCTCCTTGCAATATTATTTGTTTTGTTTTCTGTTTTTGAAATAAAAAGATTAAATAAAACAGCAAAATAGAGGCAATTAAATCATAGGTGAATTGTAAATCACCTTTAATTTCGAACCAGTTTTCTGTAAGCTCTAAAGCTGATAAATCTTTAAATAATTTACGAATAATAATTAGGGTTATAATTTCATACTGCTTGGTTATATAAGTTGTAAAAGACCTTGGTAAATAGTAAATTAGAAGATAAACCTCGTAAATTAGAATAAAAGAAAAAGGTGTATATGCAGCAGAAATCGGGTTTTTTAAAAGCACTGAGTTTGAAGGATAATCTATAAAATTAAACTTCATTAAATAGATAACTGCCAAATGAATAAAAAAACTGATAAGTGCTAATTTAAGAATTATCTTCTCTGTTTTTCCACGGGTACTGTCTGAAAGAAGCTTGTTAAATATAAAAGGCACTATTTCTTTTCTTTGAATCATGTTGAAATATTTTATACAAATTGTTATAAAATAGGCAAGGGCTTAAGTATACTTATCTATATTTTAAAGATAAAGATACATTAATTTAGAAACAAACTAAATTGAAGTAAAAGAAAAAGTAGTATTTCCAAACTATTTATTACTCAACTGCACTAGCACTCGGAGAAAATAGCAAATCTGTAGGATTGTCTATATCGTATAGATATTGAAAGCTTCTAGATTCTTTATTGCAAAATGGCTCTAGTAGTTTTAACATATTTTTAAAACCAATTAAGGTTAAAACACAAAAGAAAGTTTCGTTATCTTTTGTTATAATTCCTTCATCAGATTTAAACAAGCCAAAAATTAAATTACAATTACGTGGCGTAATAAAATCGACTTCAGACAAGTCTAGTTTTTGTTTTTTATTAATAATTGTGTCCTGTAATAAAGCTCTAAATTGAATGGCTTCTGCTTTGTTAAAGTTGTACAATCGCACAACATTTTCGCCAAGGCCATTTACATTTTCTATATAATCTAATTCCATTTATTCTAGTGTGCTTGTAACCAGTTTTCTCCAACCCCAACTTCAACATCTAATGGTACATTCATTTTAAAAGCATTTTCCATTTCGTATTTTATAATAGGCTTAATAATTTCTAACTCGTCTTTATGCGCATCAAAAACCAATTCATCATGCACTTGTAGGAGCATTTTAGACTTAAAACCTTCTTTCTTAAAACGATTGTAAATATTGATCATTGCTAGTTTTATAATATCTGCAGCAGAACCTTGTATGGGTGCATTTACCGCATTTCTTTCTGCGCCACTTCTAACCATTGCATTTCTAGAATTAATATCTTTTAAATATCTACGTCTATTTAAAACCGTTTCTACATAACCATTTTCTCTGGCAAAATCTACTTGTGCAGACATGTATGCTTTCAACTTCGGATAGGTTTCATAATACGTGTCAATCAATTCTTTAGCTTCGCTTCTAGATAAGTCTGTTTGATTACTCAATCCAAATGCAGAAACACCATAAACAATTCCGAAGTTTACCGTTTTAGCGTTACTTCTTTGTTCACGAGTCACCTCATCTAAAGGAACATTAAAAACTTTTGCAGCGGTAGAAGCATGAATATCTTCACCATTTTTAAAAGCTTCCATCATGTTTTCTTCTTCACTTAAAGCAGCAATAATTCTTAATTCTATTTGAGAATAATCGGCAGCTAATAACACATGGTTTTCATCTCTTGGAATAAATGATTTACGAACTTCTTTACCGCGTTCTGTTCTAATAGGTATGTTCTGTAAATTAGGATTATTAGAACTCAGCCTTCCTGTTGCTGCAACTGCTTGCATATATTGTGTATGAATTCTTCCTGTTTTAGAATTCACTTCATTAGGCAACGCATCTACATACGTACTTTGTAATTTTTTATATTGTCTGTATTCTTGAATATTTCTAATAATTTCATGCTCTTTTGCTAAGAAAGATAAAATATCTTCTCCGGTAGCATATTGCCCAGTTTTCGTCTTTTTAGGTTTCTTTACCAATTCCATTTTTTCGAACAAAACAATACCTAATTGTTTTGGTGAAGCAATATTAAATTCTTCTCCTGCTTGCTCGTAAATATTTTTTTCTAAACGATTGATGTCTGCTGTTAAAGTAACAGAAAGCTTATTTAGGAAATCGATATTGATATTGATCCCTTCAATTTCCATAGCTGTTAAAACCGAAACTAAAGGCAATTCAATGTCATTAAAAAGTTTAGTTACATTTCCACGCTCTAACTCACCTGTGAAAAGTTGTTTTAATTGAAAGGTAATATCTGCATCTTCAACCGCATATTCTGTTTGCTCTGCAATAGGAACTGTGCGCATAGAAAGCTGATTCTTTCCTTTTTTACCAATGAGTTCTGTAATAGATACTGGTTGATAGTTTAAGTAGGTTTCTGCTAATATATCCATATTATGACGCATGTCTGGATTGATTAAGTAATGCGCAATCATCGTATCAAACAATTTTCCTTTTACCGGCATTTCGTAATTTGATAAGACTTTAATATCATACTTTAAATTATGCCCAATTTTTTCTATGTTACTTTCAAAAAAAGGTCTAAATTCTTCTAATAGCGCTTTTGTTTTTACTTGGTCTTCGGGAAACGAAACATAATATCCTTTGCCAATTTCATAAGAAAAAGCAATTCCTATCAACTCAACTTCTAAGGCTTTTAGACCTGTAGTTTCGGTGTCAAAACAAACAGAAGTTTGTTCCATTAATTTTTTAAGTAGTAATTTTCTCGAGAAAGGAGACTCTACATGTTGGTAAAAATGATTTGTGTTGGCAATGGTTTTAAATCCAGATGCAACCTCTTCTTCAGAAACACTTCCGGTTCCGGGAGCAGCAAATAAATCGAATTGGCCTTCAGCACTTGGGGCTGCTTTTTTACCCGTCACACTTGTTTTTTCTTCCGAAGTCCTTTCTGCAGAGTTTACTTTAGTTGCACTCTCAACAGCAAAAGTTTTTGTGAAATTAGTTAATAAATTTCTAAATTCTAATTCGCTGAAAAGTTCGGTTACTTTCTCTATATCTGGTTGGTCTAGTTCAAAATCTTTCGCGTTAAAAGTGACGGGAACATCTAGCATAATAGTTGCTAGTTTTTTAGAAAGCAAGCCTAAATCTTTGGCAGCTTCTACTTTCTCTTTCATTTTTCCTTTGAGCTCATGTGTATTTGCTAATAGGTTTTCCATAGAGCCATAAGCAGCTAAAAATTTCTTTGCTGTTTTTTCTCCAACGCCAGGTAAACCAGGAATATTATCGGCAGAGTCCCCCATCATTCCTAAAAAATCTATAACTTGTAAAGGGTCTGTTACTCCAAATTTTTCTTGTACTTCTGGCACTCCCCAGATATCATAACCACCGCCAAAACGAGGTTTGTACATGAAAATATTCTCAGAAACTAGTTGTGCAAAATCCTTATCTGGTGTTACCATAAAAGTTTTATAACCTTCTTTTTCTGCTTGTTTAGAAAGTGTTCCAATAACATCATCTGCTTCAAAACCTGCTTTTACCATAATGGGTATATGCATCGCTTTTAAAATCTCTTGAATATAAGGCACTGCAATCTTAATAGCTTCTGGTGTTTCATCTCTATTTGCTTTATAGGCTTCAAACATTTCTACGCGGTCTACACTTCCGCCTTTGTCAAAACAAACTGCTAAATGATCTGGTCTTTCTCGTTTAATAACGTCTAAAAGCGAGTTCATAAAACCCATAATTGCAGAGGTGTCTAAGCCTTTAGAGTTAATCTGTGGATTCTTAATAAAAGCATAATATCCTCTAAAAATCAATGCAAAAGCATCAACTAAAAAAACTCTTTTTTGATCTGACATATTAGTTTTGTAATCTATTTATGGATGATTTTTTTTGAGAATGAGTGAAAACTATGCAACACTGCAGACGCTGCAGTAAAGCTACAAAACTTTAACATGCTATTAAAATTCAATCGGAATTATAACAGTTATCTTTGATAAATTTTTTAAAATAGAATTGTTTTATGAAGACAGCAATTAGTCTAATTATCTTATTTGTCATTATCGTTTTGTTAGAAGTATATGCATTTCAGGCTATAAAGACCATTACTAAAAGCAAAGTTATTCGATATTCTTGGCTATTTGTAAGTATTGCCGTCTATGCAAATTTTGCATATATTGCTTTAACGTACGATAGAACACAGGGGCAAACGCCACAATTTCAGATGGCAATGGGTATTTTACTAACAGTTTTAATACCGAAGCTGGTGGTGCTTATTTTTATGTTTGGTGAAGATATTTATAGATGGATCTTAAAATTAATTTCAGCAGTTACCTCAGGAAATACAACGCCCTTAGCAGGTAGAAGAAAGTTTGTTTCTCAAATAAGTTTAGGTTTGGCGGCAATACCATTTGTGTCTTTTATCTATGGGATTGTGCAAGGAAAGTACAATTACAAGATTTTAAAATATCAATTAACTTTTAAAGATTTACCAGAAGCTTTTGATGGTTTTACAATTACACAAATTTCAGACATTCATTCGGGGAGTTTCACCAATAAAGAAAAAATACAGTATGGTGTTGATTTAATCAATAAACAAAAATCTGATATCATGTTGTTTACTGGAGATATTGTAAATAATAAAGCAGATGAAATGGACAATTGGATAGCTGTTTTTGATAAATTAGAAGCCAAAGAAGGCAAGTATTCTATTCTCGGAAATCATGATTATGGAGATTATATGGATTGGGACAATCCGCAAGATAAAATAGATAATTTTCAAAAAGTAAAAGACATTCACCAAAAAATAGGGTTTGATTTGTTGTTAGATGAACATCGCTATTTAGAAAAAGACGGACAAAAAATTGCACTTCTAGGCGTCGAAAACTGGGGGAAAGGATTCAATCAAGCAGGAGATTTAAAGCGCGCCGCTATTGGCGTTGAAAAAGAAGATTTTAAAATTTTAATGTCTCATGATCCAAGTCATTGGGAAGAGAAAGTAAAAAAAGATCCTTTTAATTATCAGTTAACTTTAAGCGGTCATACACATGGCTTGCAGATGGGCATCGAAATTCCGGGTTGGTTTAAATGGAGTCCGTCTAAATATGCCTACAAACAATGGGCAGGTTTGTACAAAGAAGCAGACAGAGTTATCAATGTAAACAGAGGTTTTGGGTATCATGCATTTCCGGGGAGAGTAGGTATTTGGCCAGAAATAACAGTTATAGAACTTAAAAAGTCTTGACAATCAGTTCATTAAATATAGATTGATTATATTTGGAAAGGAGTCAATGTGTAATTTATGCTGGCTTCACTTTTCAAAAACTTGTCTTATGCCAAAATTTGGAGAAATAATTAATTTTCAAAAGCCAGTTCTTATAGACTTTTACGCAGATTATGGAGATTTAGAAAATACCATAAAAATGCTAAGAAGCGTGGCAGCGGGTTTAGGAGACAGTGCAAAAGTAATCAAGATAGATATTACTAAAAATGAAGTTCTGGTAGATGCTTTGCGTGTAAAGGGAAATCCAACTTTTATGATTTATAAAGATGGAGAAATGAAATGGCGCCAAACAGGAGCTCAAGATGCTAAGACTTTAATTGGTTTGGTAAAACAATACGTTTAAATTCTTTTGAAGCTATGTTGTACCTCTAAATTGCTTTAAAAATAAACCCTTTATCAGAGAGTTCTTTTAAAACTTTAGGTAAGACAAATTTCAATTTTTCAGATACTTTTACACTGTCATGAAATACAATAATACTGCCGTTTTCTGTATTGTTTAAAACATTGCGTAAACACTCTTCTTTAGACGTCGAAACATCAAAATCTGCCGATAAAACATCCCACATTATTATCCGATAACCTTTTTTTAGAATTGGTTTAGCTTGGCTCTTTTTAATCTTTCCGTAAGGAGGGCGAAATAATTTTGATTTCGCACTCTTATCTAAAGTCTTTGAAATAATATGTTCACATTGCAAAAAATTATCAATATAATCTTTGTTTTTAGTGGCCCAACCATTTAAATGATTTTGAGTGTGATTGCCTATAGAATGCTTTGATTTTTTAATTTTTTTAAAAATATCAGGGTGATTTTGGATATTTTTGCCAATGCAAAAGAACGTAGCTTTTGCATTGTATTTTTTTAATTCATCTAAAATAAATTGGGTAATCTCTGTTGTTGGCCCGTCATCAAAAGTGAGGTAGATTTCTTTTACATCTCTAGAAAAACGCCAAGTATATTTAGAGAAAAATCTCATAATATAACCTGGCGTTTTTGGTAAATAAAATTTCAATTTTTTTATTCTTCTAGAAAATCTAAATCTGTAGGTTCTTCATCAGGTATTAAATATTCAAAAAGCTTTACGGTATCCATAAAATCTGTTTGAATTTTAGATACAAAATCTTTATTTGTACTTCCTTGTTCAACTTGGTCTATTAAGTTTTTAAACATGTATAAAGAGGTGTCAATTTCATCAAAAACAAGATCGCTATTATTTTTATTAAAAGTACTTAACCAAGTTAGTTTTTCTGTAATTAAACGTGCTAAAGTTTCTACCGTTTGTTGCGCTTTTTCGTCTTCACCTAAATTATAATACATCTCAGGATATTCTAAAGACAAGCTGTAATGGTCAAACTTTTCTATTGGTAATTTTTCTAAAGATAAATCTAAAACTTCAACAGCTTTTAAAGTGTCACCTTCTTTTGCAAAAGCATCAGACAAACGCATTAAGCTATTTCTTAAAGAAATAACATTTCTTTTGGTTTGTTCGTCTAAATATATTTTACCGCTGTTAATGTTTCTCCATTCTAACTTGTTAATGTTTGCATACATTTTCTCGGCATCGATTCTACCAATACTTAACACACTTTTTTCTCTAGTTCTGCCGTTTGCATCCATATATTTTGCAGGTGTTTTTATGGGTACCAATTTAAAAGCCAAACCATCTAACTGCAAGTAATCTTTTAGCCAAATATATTCTTCGTCTGCGTTTGCACCGCCAGTAAAGTAGATCGGTTGTTTCCAATCGTTATTTGCCAAGATGTCTAGCATTAAAATACGGTTTTTAGTAATTCCTCTGTCATCAATAGTAATGTCTATATAGTCTACAATTTTGTCTGCATCTTTTTGAGCAACAACACCACTTTTTAAAACATTTTCTTTGTTAACAGGAATTCGAATACGATTTGTTGGATAGAATTTCTCTTTAATATTTTCTTCTTCATCAATATAATACGTAGCGTCACTTTCTGAAGAGATCCAGCGCATAAAATCTTTAATTGCGATCACAGAATCTTTAAATCTAGGGTGTTCTATGTGATAGGCAATATCTAAACTTCCATATTTATACTGGTCGTGTTTTAATTGAGACGGAATAGGAGCTGCGTCATAGGTGGTACGCTTCATTTGGTCTATGTACCAATCTGTTGCAAATAAACTGGTGTTTACCAACTTTAAATCGGTTCTAATACCTTCTACTTCTTGCATGTACCAGAGCGGAAACGTATCATTATCTCCAATGGTAAATAGAATAGCGTTGTCATCACAACTTTCTAAATATGCTTGTGCATTTAAACGGGTTGTATATCTGTCAGAACGGTCATGATCGTCCCAGTTTTCTGAGGCCATTAATGTTGGCACAGCTAGCAAGGAAACTACAGAAACTGCAATTGCAATTGTTTTTTTATTGGCAAAGTTCTTTAAATATTCATAAAGTGCTAAGACACCAAAACCAATCCAAATAGCAAAAATATAGAAACTACCTACAATTGCATAATCACGTTCTCTTGGCTCAAAAGGCTTCGGGTTTGTATAAAAAATAATTGCAAAACCTGTAAAAGCAAAAAATAAAAAGAGGGTGAAGAAATTATTTTTGTCCCATTTAATTTGAAAAAATAATCCAAGAAGTCCTAAAATAAGGGGTAAAAAGTAGTATTTATTTCTTCCTTTATTTTCTATAGCTTGGGTTGGAAGTTGTTTTTGAGAACCGAGTCTTGTTTCGTCTATGGCATCAATTCCGCTAATCCAATTTCCATTAAAAATATCTAACCTTCCTTGAATGTCATTTTGTCTACCTACAAAATTCCACATAAAATAACGTCCATACATATAGCCAAATTGATAGCTAAACATAAACTTAAGATTTTCACCAAAAGTGGGTCTTCTCTTACTGTTTTCTGGAATTTCAGCAATAGCTTTGTACATTTTTTCTGAAGCCGGATTTACCATTCTTGGAATAAACCCTTTGTGTTTGTCGGAATAATTCGGTATTACGTTTTTGTATTTATTTACAATAACATATTCACTGTTTTTCTTTTCATATTTAGGCTTGTCATCTCTGTATGGTTGCTTAGCATCTTGCGTTCTTTCAAAGGTATTAGAATAGTACGTGTCATAGAAAACATTGGCATCTCCGTATTGTTCGCGCTCATAGTAGGCTAATAACTCACGAGCACTAGAAGGATTGTTTTCGTTAATGGTGGTATTTGCATTTGCTCTAATAGGTAGCATCATCCAAGAAGAAAAACCAATCATAATAAAAAGCACAGACAATATTAAAGTGTTTGTATGAACTTTGTTGTGTTTTCTAGTGTATTTTAAACCAAAAAAGAAAAGCGCTATTAAAATAACTGCAGCAATAATACTTCCAGAATTAAAAGGCAAACCTATGGTGTTTATAAAAAATAATTCTGATGCACTAAAGAATTTTAATGTAAAAGGAAATAAAAATTTGAATACAAAAGCCAATACAAAAACAGCTAAAACGCTAGCAATAGCTGTAGTTTTTAAATTTATTTTTTTATATTTTTTAAAGAAATATAACATAAAAATTGCAGGAATGACTAACAAAGATAGTATGTGAACACCAAAAGACAAACCCACTACAAAACTTATAAGTATCAACCATTTATTGCCTCTTGCAGTGTGCAACTCGCTTTCCCATTTTAAACCGAGCCAAAATAAGATCGCCATTAAAAATGAAGACATCGCGTACACTTCGCCTTCTACAGCACTAAACCAAAAACTATCTGAAAATGTATAAGCTAAAGAGCCAACAATACTACTTCCTAAAATAGCAATGTAACTACCTTCTGTAATTTTACCTGTTTTTAAGGCTAGTTTTTCAGCGAGGTTACTAATGGTCCAAAACATAAATAAAATAGTAAATGCACTTGCTAAAGCAGACATAAAGTTCACCATTTTAGCAATTTCTGAACTCTCTGAAGTAAACATTGCAAAAAATGCACCTAACATTTGAAATAAAGGTGCTCCTGGAGGATGCCCAACTTCTAGTTTTACAGAAGTAGCAATATATTCTCCAACATCCCAAGCACTAACCGTAGGTTCTATGGTTAAAGAATAGGTTATTAGAGCAATTATAAATGTGAGCCATCCTAAGATAAGGTTCCATTTTTTAAAGTTTGCTGTTGTCATAAGAATTACAAAATAATGTGTGGGCGAATTTAACAATAAATATGAAGAAATAGCGCTATAAGTCTTTAATTACTTAGATAAATCCTCATAAAAGTTTGTTAAATAAAAAAATTATTTAAAAATGTTTGTGGAATTAAAAGAATAGATTAAGTTTACATCCGCTAAGCAGTATTGGCCTATGGTGTAATTGGTAACACACCGGTTTTTGGTACCGACATTCAAGGTTCGAGTCCTTGTAGGCCAACAAAAAAGTCCTAACAAATTTAACTGTTAGGACTTTTTATTTTATGCAGTTATTTGTCTTTGTAATTATTGTTTTTACGATAATTAAGGTTCTAACATCGAGTGATTTACACTTTTACTTGCTCTAGCTTTTTATTTTATGACCCCAGATGGCAAACATTAGAATTATCACATAATAAAGTATTAAAATCCAATAACTATCTGAAGAATTTATTGCCAATGCATCTATTTATTGTACTTCGTTGGTAATTAATTCTTATTTATTGCCATCTACAATTCTACCATATAATGGTGGAATAATTGCTCCACCAGAAATTGTCATGACTAAAAGTACCGATCTTATCTTTGTAAACTTTCCTAAACCCTCTAATGTCAAAGAGTAAATTGCATACCAAACTAAAGCATTTGCAATTCCTAATGCCGCCATAAATAAAATAGACACAAACAATGCCATGACTACAAATGATATATAAGAGGCAAGTGCTACCAAATAAAATTGCGCGTCTGTAAGTTCGTTTATAGTTTTCATAAACGGAATTAAAGCTCCATTTATCCCGGTAACAAATCCGAAAATGAAAAATAAACTTGCAATAATTAAAATTGCCTTGGTGTTATTTTCTTACTATTTCATTAAAAAAGCTTTCAAGTCTTCATAACTAGATGCTTTTATAGCTACTTTCTTATTATTGATAACTTTCTGAATTTGTGCAGGAATTGCTACTTTAACAGGAAGCGTTTCTTCTACAACGTCTAAAAACTTTACAGGGTGTGCCGTTTCTAGAAATACACCAAATTCATTTGCTTTTAAACCGTATTTTTTTAAACCTAAATAACCAACAGCACCGTGCGGATCTGCAACATAACCAGAATCTCCATAGATTTTCTTCATGGTCTCTCGCGTTTCCTCATCTGAGAAGCTATATGAAGAGAACGTACTTTTAAGCACTTCTAAATCGTTGTTAAATAATTCTCTAATTCTTATAAAATTACTCGGGTTCCCAACATCCATTGCATTAGAAATAGTTGCTTTAGATGGTTTAGGATTGTAAACACCATCTACTAAATAATTAGGAACGGTATCATTTATATTGGTAGAAGCTACAAAATGTTTGATAGGTAAACCTAATTTTTGTGCCATAATTCCTGCACAGATATTACCAAAATTTCCACTTGGTACAGAAAAAACCAACTCTTTATTCGTTTTCTGTAATTCTTTATAAGCAAAGAAAAAATAGAACATCTGTGGCAGCCAACGTGCAATATTTATAGAATTTGCAGAGGTTAGAGTTCTCTTAATATCTTCATCTAAGAAAGCTGTTTTTACCATTTCTTGGCAATCATCAAAAACGCCGTCTACTTCTAATGCTGTAATGTTCTGACCTAAAGTAGTCAATTGTTTTTCTTGAACATTACTTACTTTTCCTGAAGGATATAGTATGACAACATTTACACCTTTTGCTCCTAAAAATCCGTTTGCAACAGCACCGCCAGTATCTCCAGAAGTAGCTACTAAAACAGTAACCTCTTCTTCATTACCTTTATTAAAATACGCTAAACACTGCGCCATGAATTTTGCTCCAACATCTTTAAAAGCCATTGTTGGGCCATGAAACAGCTCTAAAGAAGCAATATTATCATCCACTTTTACCAAAGGAAAATCGAAGGAAATTGTTTCTTTAATAATCTCTTTTAATTTTTTAGTCGGAATTTCATCACCAACAAACTGTTTAATTGCTTCATACGCAATTTCATGATTTGTATATTCGGTAATATTGGCAATAAAATCTTTAGAAAGTGGTGTTATATTCTCTGGAAAGTAGATTCCTCGGTCTTTTGCAAGACCTTGTATAACAGCATTTTTAAAACTTGTATTTGGCGATTTATGGTGTAAACTGTAGTAGTTCATTATTTTATATTTTTTATTTTGAGTTGTAGCGATAATTAACAGCGATACACTTAAAACTAATAATTATTTTATAATTTTTATCCCTTTATGATTTACTTTGGAAATAAACATTTCAAAATTGATTCCTGTGTTTTTATAACTTTCTTCGATGCTTTTGTATACAGCTTTAGCAATTATATCGCCTTCACAAAGAGCGAAAACTGTAGGGCCAGAACCACTAATTCCTGCACCTAAAGCGCCTGCTTTTGTGGCACTATTTTTAATATCGTCAAAAAATGGAATTAAAGATTTCCTTGCAGGTTCTGCAATAATGTCTACTAATGAGTTACTTATAAGGTTGTAATTATCTGTGTACAAACCGCTAATTAAACCACCAACATTTGCCCATTGAGTAACTGCATCCTTTAATGCAATTTCTGTAGGTAAAACTGCTCTAGCATCTTTAGTTTTTATTGATATCTGCGGATGAATAGCAACTACCCTTAATTCGCTAGGAACGGGAAGTTTTATAATTTCTAGAGGTTCGTAACTTCTAACCAAGATAAAACCACCAAAAATAGCAGCAGCAACATTGTCTGCAATTGCTGATCCGCATGCGACCTTTTCACCAAACATAGCAAATTTTGTCAGCTCTAAATCAGAGTAAATTTCTCCTAATAATTGATTTGCACCAAAAGCTGCGCCAGCTGCGCTTGCAGCAGAACTTCCTAATCCACTTCCTGGAGAGAAACCTTTATGAATAGTTAGTGCGATCCCAAAATCTGCATTGGCTGTATTTAACATTTTTTTAGTAACAGCACTTGCTACATTTTCATCAATATTATAGGTTAAATCTGCTCCAGTAATAGTAGTTATTTTAACTCCTTTTTCAGTTGTCTTTGTAAAGATCATTTCGTCTCCCACAGCATCTACGGCAAAACCAAGAGAGTCAAAGCCGCAAGAAACATTTGCAACTGTTGCTGGGGCGAATATTTTTATATACTTCATTTTTTTTCTATTCTGTGTTTAGTTTTTAGCTCTCAGTCGTTTTTACAATCAGTTTCTAGCTGTAAAACTAATGAGAAAAAAAGACTTATTTATTTGCAATTCTAATGACATCTGCAAAAATACCAGAAGCAGTTACATCTGCACCAGCACCAGCGCCTTTTATTATTAGAGGATTTTCAGGATATCTATCAGTGAAAAATAAAACAATATTATCACTTCCTTCTAAATTATAAAAAGGATGGTCCGAAGCAATATGCTGCAAACCAACATTTGCTTTTCCGTTAATAAATTCTGCCACGTATTTTAATCGACAATCTTTGTCATTTGCTTCTTTATAAATACTTTGAAAATGTCTTTCATTTTTAGTTAAAGAAGCATAAAAGTCTTCATTATTTTTAGTGTTTAAGGTCTCTTCCGGTAAAAACGAATTGTTTGAAATATCTTCTAACTCTATTTTATAGCCACTTTCACGCGCTAAAATTAAGATTTTTCTAGCAACATCAACACCACTTAAATCAATTTTAGGATCTGGTTCTGTATATCCTTCTTTTTGAGCCGCGGCAACTACATCATGAAATGTAGCTTTGTCGTTAAAATTATTAAAAACAAAATTTAAACTTCCAGATAATACTGCCTGAATTTTGTGGACTCTATCTCCTGAATTTATTAAATTTTTAAGTGTATCTATAATTGGTAAACCTGCACCAACATTTGTTTCGAATAAAAAGGATGCATTGTATTTTCTGGAAATTTGTTTTAATGTTTTGTAATTGTCAAAGCTAGAAGCACATGCAATTTTATTACAAGTTACAACAGAAATACTTTCACGCAGATAGCTTTCATATACTTCAGAAACTTCCTGATTTGCTGTATTGTCTATAAAAACACTATTAATATGATTGGATGTTGTTACTTTTTTATGAAAGCTTTTTAAGGTTGTTGGTTCTCCATTTTCTAAGCTTTTTTTCCAGTTTTCTAGATCTATTCCATCATTATCAAATAACATTTTCCTAGAATTTGCAATTCCAATAACTTTAATATTTAATTTTAGATTTTCTTTTAAGAATTCTCTTTGCTGTTGTATCTGTGCTAAAAAGCGTTCACCAACATTACCAACACCGGTAATAAATAAGTTTAGCTGTTTTGTCTTTTCTTCAAAAAATTGCTCATGTAATGTGTTTAAAGCTTTTTTTGCATTTGATTTATTAATAACAGCAGAAATATTTTTTTCTGAAGAACCCTGCGCAATTGCTCTAACATTTACATTATTTCTCCCTAAGGCGCTAAACATTTGTCCGCTTAGCCCTTGATAGTTTTTCATACTCTCACCAACTACTGCAATAATTGCCAAATCATTTTCTACACTAACTGGTTTTATTTTTTTTCTATCTATTTCTATGCTAAAAGTAGCGTCTAAAAGTTCTTTTGCTTTTGCAGCATCATCTTGATAAACACCAACGCAAATAGAATGTTCTGAAGAGGCTTGTGTTATAAAAACAATATTTATTTTTTCTAAGGAAAGTGTTTCAAACAAACGTTTAGAAAAACCAGGAATTCCAATCATTCCTCCACCTTCTAAAGTAATTAAACTAATGTCTTCTATGTGAGAAATACCTTTTACTTCATCACTATTATTTGGATTGTTACAAATTAATGTTCCTATATTTTCAGGATCAAAAGTATTTTTAATTCGAATAGGGATTTCTTTTCTTAAAGAAGGCTGAATTGTTGGTGGATACAAAACCTTTGCACCAAAATGGGACAACTCCATTGCTTCTTCATATGAAATTTCTGAAATTGGATATGCTTGTTTTACAACTCTAGGATTTGCGGTAAACATTCCAGGAACGTCTGTCCATATTTGTAACTCAACTGCATTTAAAGCTGCAGCATAAATAGATGCAGAAAAATCTGAACCACCTCTACCGAGTGTAGTGGTTTCTCCATTTAAATTAGAAGATATAAAACCACCTAAAACGATAACTTGGTGTTTGTTGTTGTCAAAAAAAGAGGTAATGTTTTGGTTGGTAATTTTAAAATTTACCTGTGCGTTTAGATATTCCTTATTTGTAGAAATTAACGCTTTACTCTCTTTATGAGCTGCATCAAATAATTCATTTGCTGCATTTGCAATAATAAAAGAAGAAAGTCTCTCACCAAAGCTAGAGACCTTTGCTAGTGTTTTATCTGATAATTCTTGTAATAAAAAAACACCTTCATAAATAGAACATAATCTATCTAATAAAGAAGTAACCACTTCTAAAACTTCTTTTTTTTGAGAAGAAATTAAATCATCAATAACCTGATAATGCAATTCTTTAATAGTTTCTAAAATATTTTTAGCAATTGCAATATCAACCAAAGCAGTATTAGCTGCGGCCAATAAATTATCCGTGGTTTTACCAAAAGCAGAGACTACCACTGCAACTTTTTGCTCTTTAGATGCGTTAGCAACAATGGCTAATACTTTTTTTATGTTTTCTGAGTTTGCGACAGATGAACCGCCAAATTTTAATACTTTCATTGGTAATGAATAGTTTGTATAATTTAATTTTTATTGAATGCATTCCGAGAATTTTCGAAATTACTGATAACCTAAATTGATATGAATATATAGAACCCCTAAAGGGTAATGGTAGCTGAAGAAGTGCGGGTAATAGTGTCCATAGAAATACAAACCACAGAAATGATTTGAAATTTTTTTACTAAGAAATTTAAAATACTCACAAGGCAAAAGTATTATTAATATTTAATTTGTGCTTAAATATTATAACATATTTTAGGAAATAACCCAATTAATGTGATATTGATAAAAATAAATAGGGAAAATTAGAAATTTCAAATTACTTAGTAAATAGATTTGCTTTTTCTTTAATTATTATTGAGATGGGTTTATTATGAATTTTACTTTCTAACCAGGATAAAATATCTAAATATAAAAAGGCTCTTTTTTCATACGGATGGTTTTCAAACTTTTTTAATTTTTTATGAATTTTTTTAAATTCGTTCTTAATTTCATGCGGAAAAACATCACTTAAGTCCCTAATAGATGTAAGAAAAACTTTTTGCACTTCTTGTAAATTCTCCATTTTGAGTAAGAACTTATAAGTATCTACAAACTGTCTTTCTAAATCATAATCTAAACCACATTCATAATGTGCAATTAAATTTAAAATACGTGCAAAGCACTGCAAATCTTCTGCGGCATTTATGTTTTTAGAACGTATAATTTTTTGAAGATAGAGAATACATAACTTGTTTTTACCCATTCCAAAATATAAACAAGCAATTTTGTAATGCAACAGAACGATATAATGATTGTCTAATCTGTTTTTATACTTTTCAATTTTATCATTAATAATAGCTACTAAATATTCTCCCTCGTCAAAAGTTCCTTCTAAGAAATGTAAATGCAGTTTATTTGAGTATAAATACATGAAAATAAGTAATTCTGTATTTGTATTTAAAGGAATTTCTTGATTTTCAATTTGTGTTTCAAAAGCAACTAATTCCGCTTTAAATGTCGAGGTTTTTTGGACTAAAAAAGAAGCTTCTAGTAGGTAGTTTTTAGACTTTAAATAAAAAACAGGATGTATGTTTATTAATTTAGGACTATTAAATAAATTCACACATTTGCTAGCATATTTGTAGCTCAGTAAAAAGTCTTGAATTAAAAAACTATACCACAAATGTGCTTTATTTAACCATAATTTTTCTCTAAAACCTAAAGTTTTAAAATCATATTTTGGCATTTTGTCATTAAAATATTTTTGAATAAATTCAACTTCTTTTTTGTTTTTTACGTAGCCATTTTGTAGCAGATGGCTGTATAATTGCAAAGATAAATTAGAGAGTTTACTGGCAATTACATTTTGCTGACTTAATTCTTTTGCCTGTATAGTTAATTGATTTGCTCTATTACTTAAACTTCTTGTAATATATTGTGTTTCTATTACCTTCTCTAATTCTACAATTTCATATGCAATGTTCTTTTCTTCGTTGTCCAAAGCCATATTTTTAGCTTTTTCTAAGAGTTTTAGACTTTGCTTATACAGACCTTTTTGGTATAAAACGGTGGCAAAATCTAATTGTTCTCTAATTTGAATTCGCACGTTTTTGTGTGCAGGATTTAAGCGCAAACTAATTAATATTTGTTTGTATAAATGCGCTTTTAGATTAGAAAGTTGCTGTTTAGAAACAATTCCGCTGCCAATAATTACTTTTTCGTCGTATATTTTTAACTTTTCTAAGAATTTAAATAAAGAAAAAAATTTTGCATCAATGTTACCACCAAGCCTTCCTACATACAAATTAAACTGCCTCTTTTCAGATTTAGTTAAAGATTTAATAAGAACAAAAAGAGCATCATTTTGTTGATTGGCGGATGTAATGATTTTACTCATAATATATTGATAATCAGTTTTTTAATTATTGATGATTTGCTTTAGAAATCGTTTGTTATTAGATGTTGATTCTTACATTGAATATGCAAGATATATATTTGATTTATAATAAGTACAATCTTTATAGAAATTATGCTAGACAATCAAGTACAAATTTTCGACACAACACTAAGAGATGGAGAACAGGTTCCTGGGTGTAAGTTAGATACTACTCAAAAATTAGTAATTGCTGAGAGATTAGACTTGTTGGGTGTGAATGTAATAGAAGCCGGTTTTCCTGTTTCTAGCCCTGGAGATTTTATATCGGTTACTGAAATTTCAAAAATTGTAAAAAATGCAACAGTTTGTGGTTTGACTAGAGCTGTTGAAAATGATATAAAAGTAGCTGCAGAAGCTTTAAAATATGCAAAATTTCCTCGAATACATACAGGTATTGGAACGAGTGATTCTCATATAAAATTTAAATTTAATTCTACTAGAGAAAAGGTAATTGAGCGTGCTGTGCATGCTGTTGCGTATTCAAAAGGTTTTGTAGAAGATGTAGAATTTTACGCAGAAGACGCAGGTAGAACAGATAATGCCTTTTTAGCGAAGGTGTGCGAAGCAGTTATAAAAGCAGGCGCAACTGTGCTAAATATTCCAGATACAACAGGGTATTGTTTACCAGATGAATACGGTGCAAAAATAAAATATTTACGTGAAAACGTAAGAGGTATAGAAAACGTAATTCTTTCTTGTCATTGCCATAACGATTTAGGTTTGGCAACTGCCAATTCAATTGCTGGTGTTATCAATGGTGCACGTCAGATTGAATGTACAATCAACGGAATTGGAGAGCGCGCAGGAAACACAGCGTTAGAAGAAGTAGTTATGGTTTTAAAACAACACCCTTATTTAAACTTAGAAACAAGTGTGAATACAAAACTATTGTACGATACGAGTATTTTAGTTCGTGATAGTATGGGAATGCCAGTGCAACCTAATAAGGCAATCGTTGGTGCAAATGCATTTGCGCACAGCTCTGGAATTCATCAAGATGGTGTTATAAAAAATAGAGAAACATATGAAATTATGGATCCTGAAGATGTTGGTGTTACAGAAAGCGCCATTGTTTTAACTGCAAGAAGTGGAAGAGCAGCTTTGGCTTATAGAGCAAAAAAGATTGGTTATGAATTAACAAAAGTACAATTAGATATCACTTATGACGCGTTTCTAGTTATAGCAGACAATCAGAAAGAAGTAAAAGATGAAGACATTCATAACATTATGAAAGAAGTTAATAAGGTTTCTGAAATTCTTACAACTTAAAAATTTTATAGCAGCATAATATGAAATATACAATCGCAGTAATTCCTGGAGATGGTATTGGGCCAGAGGTAATTAATCAGGCAAAAAGAGCATTAGATGCTGTTGCAGAATTGTATGATCATATATTTTTATATAAGGAAGCTCAAATGGGTGCATGTGCAATTGATGCTGTTGGAGTTCCGCTACCAGAAGAAACAATCACCATTTGTAAAGATGCAGATGCTATTTTATTTGGGGCTATTGGAGATCCTAAATATGATAATGATCCTACCGCAAAAATAAGACCAGAACAAGGTCTTTTGCAATTAAGAGAGGATTTAGGTTTGTTCTGTAACGTTAGACCTGTAAAGGCTTACGATAGTTTGATAAAAAACTCACCATTAAAAAGAGAAATTATTAAAGGAACAGATATTGTTATTTACAGAGAATTAACTGGTGGTATTTATTTTGGAAATAAAAAATTGAGTGCAGATGGCCAGAGGGCTACAGATATTTGTTCTTACTCTGTTAATGAAATTTCTAGAATTACGCATTTAGCTTTTAAAGCGGCACAAACTAGAAGAAAAAAAGTAACCTTAATAGATAAAGCTAATGTTTTAGAGACATCTCGTTTATGGAGAAAAACGGTTACAGAAATTTCAAAAAAATATAAGGATGTTGCATTAGAATATTTATTTGTAGACAACGCAGCAATGCAGATAATTTTAAATCCAAAACAGTTTGATGTAATTCTTACAGAAAATTTATTTGGAGATATTATTTCAGATGAAGCAAGTGTTATCGGAGGTTCAATAGGTTTATTAGCCTCATCTTCACTTGGTGAAGAAAATGCATTATTCGAACCAATCCATGGTTCTTTTCCACAAGCAAAAGGTAAAGATATTGCAAATCCTTTAGCCTCTATTTTGTCGGCAGCTATGTTGTTAGAGTATTTAGGTTTAGATGAAGAAGCAGGTGCTATAGAAAGAGCGGTAGAGAAATCTTTAGTCTTAAATATTACAACAGAAGATATAAAAGGTAAAAATAAGTACCCTGCATCTACTTCTAAAGTAGGAGATTTTATTGTGGATTATATACTAAATCAAGAAGACTCCAATTTAAATTTCATGAATATTCATGCTGGTCAGAGTACTATTATTTAAAAAATAAATAAATTAGGTGTTTTAATTTTTTTTTAAGTTATCAATGAATAAACAAGTATTAAATATTATTTCTACCATTAACGTCATTATTAAGATGCGATAAGGAAGTAGTATTTATATTTTTATAAACGAACCTTCCACTAAAATGGTAGGTTTTTTTATAGGCTTTTTTTAAGGTGTTGAATGTCATAATTAAAAATAGTTAATATTCTTATTATTAGATATTTAACTTATTTTTTTAACACCTGAATTTAAACATTAGTATTGAATATTATTCAATGAAAATGGAGAAACATAGTAAATTAGTCAACAAATTGAAGAATACAATAAATGGAATTAAATAAACATAGCAAAAGATTAACACAAGATGAATCTCAGCCTGCATCACAAGCAATGTTATATGCCGTAGGTTTAACAGATGAAGATATGAGCAGAGCTCAAGTTGGTATTGCAAGCACAGGGTATGATGGCAACCCTTGTAACATGCATTTAAACAATTTGGCAGCAGAGGTAAAAGTGGAAAGTAAAATTGCTGGTTTAGTTGGTTTAGGGTTTAATACAATTGGAGTTTCAGACGGAATTTCAATGGGAACTTCCGGTATGAATTACTCTTTAGCTTCTAGAGATATTATTGCAGATTCTATTGAAACAGTTATGAATGCGCAAAGTTACGATGCGTTAATTTCTGTTGTTGGTTGTGATAAAAATATGCCAGGAGCTGTTATTGCAATGCTGCGTTTAAATCGTCCATCAATAATGATGTACGGTGGTACTATTGCATCTGGAAATTACAAAGGAAAAAAATTAAATATTGTTTCTGCTTTTGAAGCTTTAGGGCAAAAAATGGCAGGTGAAATTGAAGAAGACGAATATAGAGAAATTATAAAAAGGGCTATTCCGGGAGCGGGAGCTTGTGGCGGAATGTATACGGCAAATACGATGGCCTCTGCTATAGAATGCATGGGTTTTGCATTGCCTTATAATTCTTCAATTCCAGCAGAGAATCCGAATAAGTTATCTGAATCAGAAAGAACTGCTTTGGCGATAAAAAACCTATTAGAATTAGATTTAAAACCTTTAGATATTATTTCTAAAAAATCTTTAGAAAACGCCATTACCATTGTAAATGCTTTGGGTGGTTCTACAAATGCAGTATTGCATTTTTTAGCTATTTCACATGCCGCAGATATCGAATTTACATTAGAGGATTTTCAAAGAGTAAGTGATAGAACACCCTTAATTGCAGATTTAAAACCCTCTGGGAAATATTTAATGGAAGATGTTCATAGCATTGGAGGTACCCCTGCAATCATGAAATATTTATTAGATAACGGATACTTGCATGGAGATTGTATGACCGTTACAGGAAAAACATTAGCAGCCAATTTAGCAAGTGTTGCCCCAATGGAATTTGAGGAGCAAGATGTTATTTATCCAAAAGACAAAGCATTAAAATCATCAGGAAATATTCAGATAATTTATGGAAATCTTGCGACTGAAGGAGCGGTTGCGAAAATTTCAGGAAATGAAGGGTTACTTTTTGAAGGAAAAGCTGTTGTTTATGACGGTGAGCAGGCTGCAAATACAGGTATTGTTGCAGGAGAAGTAGAGAAAGGAGATGTCGTCGTTATTAGATATGTAGGTCCAAAAGGTGGGCCAGGGATGCCAGAAATGTTAAAACCAACTTCGTTAATTATGGGAGCAGGTTTAGGAAAATCTGTTGCTTTAATTACAGATGGTCGCTTTTCTGGAGGAACACACGGTTTTGTAGTTGGTCATATTACGCCAGAAGCACAATCTGGAGGAACTATTGGAATTTTAAAAACTGGAGATAAAATTAGAATTAGTGCAGAAGATAACTCTATTAATGTTTTAATTTCTGACGAAGAAATTTTAGAAAGAAAAGCACAATGGGTTGCACCAGCGCTAAAACACACAAAAGGAATTTTGTATAAATATGCAAAAATAGTAGCATCAGCATCTAAAGGATGTGTTACAGATTTATAAAATAAAATATTATTCTTACAGAAGTAAGACCCTAAAATAAATACTATGGAAACACAAACCATAAAAAATCAAGAAAAAGCAGCAAAAGTTACCGAAAGAATATCTGGTAGCGAAGCAATTGTTAGGTGTTTAATTGCAGAAGGCGTAAAAATAATTTACGGATATCCTGGTGGCGCAATTATGCCAGTATATGATGAATTATACAAATATCAAGATAAAATTCATCATGTTTTAACGCGTCATGAGCAAGGTGCAACCCACTCCGCACAAGGATTTGCAAGAATTTCTGGTAAAGTAGGTGTAGCAATTGCGACTTCGGGTCCAGGGGCAACTAATTTAATTACTGGTATTGCAGATGCACAGATAGATTCAACACCGATGGTGTGTATTACAGGTCAAGTTCCCTCTCATTTATTGGGTAGTGATGCGTTTCAGGAAACAGATATTGTTGGTATTTCAACGCCAGTGACAAAATGGAACTGTCAAGTTACCAGAGCAGCAGACATACCAGCAGCTTTAGCAAAGGCATTTTACATTGCAAGATCTGGAAGGCCAGGACCAGTTTTAGTTGATATTACAAAGGATGCTCAGTTTGAAGAGTTTGATTTTTCTTATGAAAAATGCACGAAAGTAAGAAGTTATGTTCCGATTCCAAAAACGCTAACAGGTACCTTAGAAGCTGCTGCGAAAATCATAAATGCAGCTAGAAAACCATTAATAGTTTGGGGACAAGGTATTGTTTTAAGTGAAGCAGAAGAGCAATTTAAAGCTTTTGTAGAAAAGGCAGGAATTCCAGCCGCTTGGACTATCTTAGGAGCTTCAGCATTGCCAACCTCTCACCCTTTAAATGTAGGTATGTTAGGAATGCATGGTAATTATGCACCAAATAAGTTAACCAATGAATGTGATGTTTTAATTGCAATTGGTATGCGTTTTGACGACAGAGTTACAGGTAAATTAGATGAATATGCGCGTCAAGCAAAAGTGATTCATTTTGAAATTGATCCTGCAGAAATAGATAAAAATGTAAAAACAGATGTAGCAGTTTTAGGAGATGCAAAAGCAACTTTAGATGCTATTTTGCCATTAATTAATACCAATTCTCATAAAGAATGGCATCAAAAGTTTAAAGATTTATATGAAATTGAATATGAAAAAGTAATTAAATGGGATCTCTATCCAACTAAAGAAGGATTAACAATGGGTGAAGTGATTAAAGAAATTAATATTCAGAGTAAAGGAGATGCTGCCATTGTTACAGATGTAGGGCAACATCAAATGATTGCGTGTAGATATGCAGAATTTAATAAAACAAAAAGTAATATTACTTCTGGTGGTTTAGGTACCATGGGATTTGGTTTGCCAGCAGCTATTGGTGCTAAAATGGCAGCGCCAGATCGTGAAATTGTTTCAATTTCTGGTGATGGTGGTTATCAAATGACTATTCAAGAATTAGGAACTATTTTTCAGCAAAAAGCTGCAGTTAAAATTGTAGTTTTAAACAATGATTTTTTAGGAATGGTGCGCCAATGGCAGCAGTTGTTTTTTGAAAAACGCTATGCATCTACAGAGATGGTGAACCCTAATTTTGTAGCCATTGCGGAAGGATATTATATCAAGGCAAAAAAAGTTACAAAACGTGAAGAATTAGCTGGTGCTGTCAAAGAAATGATGGAGAGTAAAGAAGCTTATTTTTTAGAAGTTTGTGTAGAGAAAGAAGGAAATGTGTTTCCAATGGTTCCTTCTGGAGCAAGTGTTTCAGAAATAAGACTAGCATAAGATGAACAAAGAAAAACAACTATTTACAATATCAGTTTACACTGAAAATAACATAGGTTTGTTGAATAGAATTTCAGCAATTTTCCAGAGAAGACATATCAATATAGAGAGTTTAAACATTTCTCCTTCAGAAATTGAAGGGGTTGCTAAATTTACAATTGTTGTTCATATGACTGAAGAGGATGTGAAGAAAATTATTGGTCAGATAGAAAAGCAAGTAGAGGTTATTAAGGCATACTATCATAATGATGAGGAAACCATTTATCAGATTTCTGGATTGTTTAAAATAAAATCTAAATTATTGTTTGAAGAACCTCAAATTCAGAATATTGTAAAAGAAAGTAGCGCAAGAATAGTTACTGTAAATAAAGATTTTTTTGTTTTAGAAAAATCTGGAAAAAAAGAAGAAGTAGTAGCATTATACAATCAATTAAGTGTTTTTGGGATAATGCAATATACGCGTTCAGGTAGAGTTGCAATTACCAAAGAAGAAATGAAAATTTCAGAATTATTAGAAACATACAACAACTAAATAAATAAAAATGTCAAATTATTTTAACACATTAACATTAAGAGAAAAATTAGAGCAATTAGGAAAATGTCGTTTTATGGATGCTTCAGAATTTGAAGAGGGAGTAAGCGCATTAAAAGGAAAGAAAATTGTTATTGTGGGTTGTGGAGCACAAGGCCTAAATCAGGGATTGAATATGAGAGATTCTGGTTTAGATATTTCTTACGCTTTAAGACAAGCAGCTATTGATCAAAATAGAGCTTCTTTTGTGAATGCCAATTCAAACGGATTTGTAGTGGGTACTTATGAAGAGTTAATTCCTTCCGCAGATTTAGTATTAAACTTAACGCCAGACAAACAACATACTAATGTTGTGAATACAGTAATGCCTCTAATGAAAAAAGGCGCAACACTATCTTATTCTCATGGATTTAATATTGTTGAAGAAGGAACACAGGTTAGAAAGGATTTAACCGTAATTATGGTGGCACCTAAGTGTCCCGGTTCTGAAGTTAGAGAAGAATATAAAAGAGGATTTGGAGTACCAACATTAATTGCTGTGCATCCAGAAAATGATCCAGAAAATAAAGGTTGGGCGCAAGCAAAGGCTTATGCTGTTGGAACAGGAGGTCATAGAGCAGGTGTTTTAGAATCTTCTTTTGTGGCAGAAGTAAAATCTGATTTAATGGGAGAACAAACTATTTTATGTGGTTTGTTGCAAACAGGAGCAATTTTATCTTTTGATAAAATGGTAGCAGAAGGAATTGAGCCAGGTTATGCCTCAAAGTTAATTCAGTACGGGTGGGAAACTGTAACGGAGGCTTTAAAGCACGGAGGAATTACCAATATGATGGACAGATTGTCTAATCCTGCGAAAGTAAAAGCATTTGAAATTTCTGAAGAACTAAAAGATATTATGCGTCCCTTGTTTCAAAAACACATGGATGATATTATGACAGGTCATTTCTCTGCGACCATGATGGAAGATTGGGCAAATGATGATAAAAATTTATTGACTTGGAGAGCTGAAACAGGAGAGACTGCTTTTGAAAAGCAACAAGTTACAACGCAAGAAATTTCTGAACAAGAATATTTTGATCATGGAACTTTGTTAGTTGCTTTTGTTAGAGCTGGTGTAGAATTGGCTTTTGAAGCAATGACAGATTCTGGAATCATAGAAGCATCTGCTTATTATGAATCTTTGCATGAAACACCGTTAATTGCAAATACAATAGCAAGAATGAAATTAGCTGAAATGAACCGTGTAATTTCTGATACTGCAGAATATGGTTGTTATTTATTTGATCATGCTTGTAAGCCTTTACTAACAGATTTTATGAAGACAGTTTCTACAGATCTTATAGGTAAGAAATTTACAGATGGTAATGACGTTGATAATAAAGAATTGATTAGAATTAATGCTATTATTAGAAATCATTCGGTAGAAATTGTAGGAGCAAAATTAAGAGCTTCTATGACAGCAATGAAGGTTATAAAATCGGCATAATAAATACAGATTTTAATATAAAAAGTTCCTAATATTTTTTATTAGGTAACAAATAAAATTATCATTCCTTTGTAAATAGGAATCAGAAAAACCTATTAGAATTAATATCCTGATAGGTTTTCTTTTTATATTCGTCCCATGCAAGAGAAACAAATTTACTTTCCGAGTTTAGAAAACGTAAAAGCGGCTGCTAAGAATTTAGAAGGTGTAGCTTATAAAACACCCTTAAATCAAAATGGTACTTTTTCAAAAGAATTTGATGCAACTATTCTGTTTAAAAGAGAGGATTTACAAGTAGGACGTTCTTATAAAATTAGAGGAGCTTATAATAAAATGTCTTCTTTAAATACAGATGAAAAAAAACGTGGAATTGTGTGTGCTAGTGCAGGTAATCATGCACAAGGAGTAGCTTTGTCTTGTAAGTTACTAAAGATAAAAGGAACTATTTTTATGCCTTCACCTACACCAAACCAAAAAATAAATCAGGTAAAAATGTTTGGTGAAAATTTTATTGAAGTGATCATTGAGGGAGATACTTTTGATGATGCTTTTAATGCCGCTAAACAGGCATGCGATGCGGAAAACAAAACATTTATTCATCCTTTTAATGACGAAAAAGTTATTGAAGGACAAGCAACTGTCGGTTTAGAAATCCTAGAACAGACAACAAAAAAAATTGATTACGTTTTTGTAGCGGTTGGTGGCGGTGGTTTATCATCTGGTTTGTCGTCTGTTTTTAAGCAATTATCTCCAAAGACAAAAATCATTGGAGTAGAATCAGAGGGAGCACCTTCAATGTTAACCTCAATTAAAAATAAAATAAATACTCCTTTAGATACGATAGATTCTTTTGTAGATGGCGCTGCTGTTAAAAGAGTAGGTGATCTAAATTTTGCTATATGTCAGCAAAATTTGCATGATATGATAACAGTTCCTGAAGGTAAAGTTTGTCAAACTATTTTAGACTTATATAATAAAGACGCAATAGTTGTAGAGCCAGCAGGTGCACTAAGTATTGCAGCTTTAGATTTTTTTGCAGATAAAATTAAAGGTAAAAATGTTGTCTGTATTGTGAGCGGAAGTAATAACGATATTACAAGAACTCCAGAAATTAAAGAGCGAGCCATGTTATATGCCAATCTAAAACATTACTTTATTTTAAATTTTCCTCAAAGAGCAGGAGCTTTAAAAGAGTTTGTAGTAGAAATATTAGGACCACATGCTGATATAACACATTTTGAATATACTAAGAAAAATAATAGAACAAATGGGTCTGCCGTGGTTGGTTTAGAGCTACTGTCTTCTAAAGATTTGGAACCTTTAATTAAAAGAATGAAAGAGAGTGGCTTTTTTGGAGACTATTTAAATGACAAACCAGATCTACTACAGTTTTTATTATAGTGCCTAAATAGACTCCGAAATGCTTTTCGTTTTTTAAAAAGGAAATCATATATTTTATACTTTTTTTTAGTTAATTTTGAAAATAATGAGATGTAAGAATTATTTTACTTTTTATTTATTATTTTTTTAATCAAAGAACTTCGCTTTTTTACTAAATTCAATTTATGAAGAATACATTTAAAGAAATCCCGAACGAATACAAAATTACGTCACTGGTCAATCAAAACACTTATTTAGTTGATGGTGAGTTGAAAGCATGGAAAGGTGCAACTGCAGAAGTGTATTCAACTATTTCGTCAACCGAAGAATATGCGCCAACGTTATTGGGAACAGTGCCAGATTTAACAGGAGAAGAAGGTCTTGAAGCTTTGTATGCTGCGTCCAAGGCATATGGAAGAGGGCAAGGATTGTGGCCAACAATAAAGGTAGAAGGTAGAATTGCTGCCATGGAGAAGTTTGTGGTGCAAATGAAAACAAAAAGAGATGCCATTGTAAAACTACTGATGTGGGAAATTGGAAAAACCTTGCCAGATTCAGAAAAAGAGTTTGACAGAACAGTAGAATATATTTACGATACGATTGAAGATTATAAACAAATGGACAGAGATTCTGCAAAGTTTCAAAAAAACAGCGGAGTCCATGCGCATATTAGAAGAGGTCCTTTAGGCGTTGTGCTTTGTTTAGGTCCTTACAACTATCCTTTAAATGAAACGTTTGCGCTGTTAATCCCTGCTTTAATTATGGGGAATACTGCTGTGTTTAAGCCGGCGAAACATGGTGTTTTATTATTATCGCCGTTATTAGAGGCATTTCAAACCAGCTTCCCTGCAGGTGTTGTAAATATTATATATGGCAGAGGAAGGACTTTGGCTACGCCAATTATGAAAACAGGTTTGGTTGATGTACTAGCCTTGATTGGAAATAGTACTTCTGCAAATGCAATTCAAGCCAATCATCCACAGAAAAATAGATTGCGCTTAGTACTTGGTTTAGAAGCGAAGAATCCAGGAATTGTTTTAGCAGATGCAGATTTAGATTTGGCAATTAATGAATGTATTTCAGGTGCAACTTCATTTAATGGACAGCGATGTACTGCTTTAAAAATATTATATGTTCATGAAGACATCGTTACTGAATTTAATAAACGATTTGCAGAAAAAGTAGATGGTTTGAAATTTGGAAATCCTTGGGAAAACGACGCGAAATTAACACCTTTACCAGAACCAGGAAAACCAGCATATATCCAGGAATTGATTGATGATGCTATCGAAAAAGGAGCAAAAGTAATTAATAAAAAAGGAGGGCAAACATCCGAAAATTATATTTTTCCGGCAGTTTTATATCCGGTTTCTAAAGACTCTAGAGTTTTTGAAGAGGAGCAATTTGGTCCAGTAATACCGGTTGTTTCGTTTAAAAATATTCAAGAACCTTTAGATGATATGGCTGCTTCAAATTACGGGCAGCAGGTAAGTGTATTTGGGAGTGAGGTGAAAACTTTAGCGCCATTAATTGATACGTTAGTGAATTTAGTGTGCAGAGTAAACTTAAATAGTGCGGCGCAGCGCGGGCCAGACGTATATCCGTTTACAGGAAGAAAAGATTCTGCCGTTGCAACCTTAAGTGTACATGATGCTTTGCGTTCTTTTTCAATAAGAACTTTTTTAGCGGCAAAAGACACAGATTACAACAATGTTATTTTAAAAGAATTGCTAGACAAAAAAGCATCTAATTTTATTAGTACAGATTATATTTTATAATATAATTTGGTTTCTAAATTAAAAAAGCTTCCTTTCTATAATTGGGAAAAGGAAGCTTTTTTCACTATAAATTATACTTTAACCGTAAAGATTGGTTTTAAAGCTTTTTTAGATAAGCTTTTTGCAACACTTCTTGAAAATAAATGAGAAATACCACTTCTACCATGGGTGCTCAACGCTATTAAATCTGCTTTTTTCTCTCTAGAGAAATTAATAATTCCTTTTTCAATAGAAGTGTCATCATAAATATTTATTGAATATTTAAGTAAATTATATTCCTTTATAAAATCTTTTATTTTTTGCTTTGATTCGGCTGTGCTCTCAAATTTCGAGGGTGTGTTTACTCTTAGTAAATATATTTTACTATTAAAAGCATTTGCAAAATCTAAAAATTTGATAAAAACTTCTTTATTATCTTTTTTGAAATTAGAAGCAAAAACTAATTTTTTTAAACTAAATTTTTTTGAGTCTCTTTTCACAACAATAACAGGTATTTTAGAGCTTCTCACAATTTTTTCTGTATTTGATCCAATAATAATTTCGTCAAATTTAGAATGGCCCTTAGAGCCCATAATAATTAAATCTGCATCAATTTTATCTGCATACTTTTTTATACCGTCAAAAGGATTGTTTAATTTTATAAAATAATCAACCTTCATATCTTCAGTAAAAAAACTATTTTTAAAGTCTAAAATTTTTTCTTTTATTTTTCTCAAATAAAGCATGCTTTCAGGGATGCTAAACCTACTACCATATTGCACATCTACAACATCAGAAGGAAGTTCAATTAAATGTATTAGAGTTATGGAGCCATCAGTTTTTTTAGCAATTTTAGCTGCCATCTTTGCAGCATATTCAGAGGGTTTAGAAAAGTCGATAGGAACTAAAATTTTTTTCATAAATTGCTCTTTAAATTTAAAATATAGTTACAATCTAAAGTTACAAAAAAAATAATGAATTACAGAGTTTTGGTAAATCATAAACAATTCGTATATTTGCACCGAAATTTATAGTAAATGAAGAATGAAGGGGACTTAAAAGTCCCCTCTTTTTATACTTCATTTTAAGGTTTAATATGAATCAAGTAGCATTAAAAGATATAGTAGATGAAGCATTGGCTCTTAACGAGTCATTGTATCTCATAGAATTATCTATATCTGTAAATAACAAAGTTAAGGTTGTTGTAGATGGTGATAATGGCGTTTCGTTAAGTGAAACTATGCGCATAAGTAGGGTTATAAACGATACTTTTGATAGAGAAGTAGAAGATTTCTCTTTAGAAGTTGGTACACCAGACATTGCACATCCATTAAAAGTGAAAAGACAGTATATTAAGAATTTGAATAGAATTCTTAAAGTAAAAACTGAAGAAGAGGAGTTAGAAGGTACTTTAGTTACTGCAGATGAAGACAAAATTGTCTTGCACTGGAAAGCTAGAGAACCAAAACCAGTTGGTAAAGGAAAGGTTACTGTAGATAAAACAGCAACTTTAGAGTATACAGAGATTAAGGAAGCAAAAGTGAAAATCTTATTTTAAGAATAAACGTAATGGAAAATATAGCATTAATTGATTCGTTTTCAGAATTTAAAGATAACAAGAGTATAGACAGAGTAACATTAATGTCTATTTTAGAAGAGGTTTTTAGAGCTACTTTAAAACGAAAGTTTGGCTCTGATGACAACTTTGATATTATTATTAATCCTGACAAGGGTGATTTAGAAATATGGAGAAACAGGGTTGTTGTTGCAGATGGTTTTTCTGAAGATGATAATGAAGAAATTGAATTAGCGGAAGCAAAATTAATTGAACCAGATTTTGAAATTGGTGAAGATGTTTCTGAAGAGGTTAAATTAATTGACTTAGGTAGAAGAGCTATTTTAGCATTGCGCCAGAACTTAATTTCAAAAATATATGAGCACGATAGTACAAATATATTTAAGCATTTTAAAGAATTAGAGGGTGAATTGTATAGTGCGGAGGTGCACCACATTCGTCACAATGCAATTATTTTGTTAGATGACGATGGTAATGAAATTGTATTGCCGAAAAGTGAACAAATCCGTTCAGACTTCTTTAGAAAAGGAGATTCTGTAAGAGGTGTTATAAAAACAGTAGAGTTAAGAGGGAACAAGCCAGCAATTATTTTATCCAGAACGTCTCCGGACTTTTTAAATAAATTATTTGAGCAAGAAATTCCTGAAGTTTTTGATGGATTGATTACTGTTGAAGGTGTAGCAAGAATACCAGGAGAGAAGGCAAAAGTGGCGGTAGATTCTTATGATGATAGAATAGATCCTGTTGGAGCTTGTGTTGGTGTAAAAGGTTCAAGGATTCATGGGATAGTTCGTGAGTTAGGTAATGAAAACATAGACGTTATTAATTATACTAAAAATGAACAACTCTTTATTTCAAGAGCATTAAGTCCTGCAAAGGTTACTTCAATGGAAATTGAAATGTATGAAGAAGAAAGGAATGGTAAAAAAGGGCGTGTAAGTGTTCTTTTAAAACCAGAGGAAGTTTCAAAAGCAATTGGTAGAGGTGGTGTTAATATTCGTTTAGCCAGTGAATTAACAGGTTATGAAATAGATGTTAAGAGAGAAGGTCTTGAAGAAGAAGATGTAGAATTAACAGAATTTAGTGATGAAATTGAAGCTTGGGTTATTAAAGAATTTAAAAATATTGGTTTAGATACTGCTAGAAGTGTATTAGAAGCTAGTGTAGAAGAATTAGTTAAGAGAACGGATTTAGAAGAAGAAACTATTTTAGATGTTCAAAGAATTTTGAAAGAAGAATTCGAAGAATAGTCTGTGGTTAAAGAGTAATCGTAAAAAGTGTATTTTTACAAATTAAAGATTAAAAAATAATATATGTCTGAAGGCAAAACAACGAGGCTTAATAAGGTTTTAAGAGAATTAAATATTTCTCTAGATAGAGCAGTAGAATATTTAGCAGATAAAGGTCACGAGATAGAATCGAGACCAACTACTAAAATTTCTGGTGATGTCTATCAAGTCCTTCTAGATGGTTTCCAAACAGATGCTAGCAAAAAAGCTGCGTCTAAGGAAGTTGGTGAAGAGAAGCGAAAAGAGAAAGAAGCAATTCGTGCAGAACTAGAAGCTAAGCAAGAAGTAAAAAGAGCAGAAGACGTTAAGAAAGAAGAAGTTCTTAAAGCAAAAGCCAAAAAGCTAGAGCTTAAAACTGTTGGTAAAATAGATATTGATAACATAGGTAAGTCAGCTCCCAAAAAAGAGCTGGTTAAAGAGGAAGTTGTAAGAATTGAACCATCTAATATAGAAACTCCTAAAGTGGAGACTAAAGTTTCAAAAATTGAAACACCAAAAGATTTGGTAGCTGAGGTTTCAGATACTGAAGCAGAAAAAACTATTGCAAAAGAAGTTAAGGTTACTAAGCTTGTCTCTGAAGTAGAAAAAGAGGTCTCTAAAATTGAGAAAAAAGGAGAGTCTAAGAAAGAAATTTCTACTCCAGATGTACAAAATGAAGAGATTACTGCAGAAACTGCAGAAGCTTTGAAAACGCAATATAAGAAGTTAGATGGGCCTAACTTTACAGGTAAGAAAATTGATTTAAAACAATTTGAAAAGCCTAAAAAGAAAAAACCAGAAGCTAAACCAGCCGCCGCAGCGGATCCTAAAAAGAAACGTAAGCGTATTGTAACTAAAATAGGTGCGCCAGGAAGTAGATCAGCAGCAAGAGGGGCGGTTCCAAGTAATAGTAGAGCCGGAAACGGAAGAGGACCTTATAACAAAGCCGGTAGAAACCCAAGGCCAGCTACAAATGTTAAGAAAGAAGAGCCAACAGAAGCAGATATCCAGAAGCAAGTAAGAGAAACTTTAGAAAAGCTTCAAGGAAAATCTTCTAAAGGAAAAGGAGCAAAATACAGAAGAAATAAAAGGGATGCTCGTAGAGAACATTCAGATGCAGAATTAGAAGCTCAGGCATTAGATAATAAAATATTAAAAGTAACAGAATTTGTTACAGTAAGTGAAGTTGCAACAATGATGGAAGTACCTGTTATCAATATTATATCGGCATGTATGTCTTTAGGTATGATGGTAACAATGAATCAGCGTTTAGATGCAGAGACTTTAGTTATAGTAGCCGAAGAGTTTAACCATAAGGTAGAATTTGTAGGTGCAGAAGTAGAAGAGTCAATAGAAGAAGTTATAGATAAGCCAGAAGATTTAAAAGGTCGTGCTCCTATTATTACGGTAATGGGTCACGTAGATCATGGTAAAACTTCTTTATTAGATTATATTAGAAAAGCAAATGTTATTGATGGTGAGAGTGGAGGAATTACACAACATATTGGTGCGTATTCTGTAAATGTAGGGGATCAACAAATAGCATTCTTAGATACTCCAGGTCACGAGGCTTTTACAGCGATGCGTGCACGTGGTGCTCAAGTAACAGATTTAGTAATAATTGTAGTGGCTGCAGATGATGATGTTATGCCACAGACAAAAGAGGCGATTTCTCATGCTCAAGCTGCAGGAGTACCAATTATTTTTGCAATAAATAAGATAGATAAGCCAAACGCTAATCCAGATAACGTGAAAACACAATTGTCTTCAATGAATTTATTAATTGAAGAATGGGGAGGAAGTATTCAATCGCAAGATATTTCAGCAAAAACAGGTGCAGGTATTCCAGAATTGTTAGAAAAAGTGTTGTTAGAAGCAGAAATTTTAGAATTAAAATCAAACCCTAATAAAAATGCAGTTGGTGCAGTAGTAGAAGCTTTATTAGATAAAGGAAGAGGGTATGTTTCTACTATTCTAGTGCAAGCAGGAACTTTAAAAATTGGAGATTACTTGTTGGCAGGTAAGCACAGTGGTAAAGTAAGAGCGATGTTTGATGATCAAGGAACTAATTTAAAAGTTGCAGGTCCTTCAACACCAGTATCAATACTAGGTTTAGACGGTGCACCTCAAGCAGGAGATAAATTTGTTGTTTTTGATGATGAAAGAGAAGCAAAACAAATTGCTTCAAAAAGATCTCAATTACAACGTGAGCAATCTGTAAGAACTCAAAAAACATTAACGTTAGATGAAATTGGACGTAGAATTGCTTTAGGAGACTTTAAAGAGTTAAATATTATCTTAAAAGGAGATGTAGATGGTTCTGTAGAAGCGTTAACAGATTCATTCCAGAAATTATCTACGGAAGAAATACAAGTAAACATTTTGCATAAAGGTGTTGGAGCCATTACAGAAAGTGATGTATTATTAGCAACAGCTTCAGATGCAATTATTGTTGGTTTTAATGTAAGACCACAATCTAATGCAAGAATAATTGCAGATAGAGAAGAAGTAGATATTAGAACATATTCTATTATTTATGACGCAATAAATGACCTTAAAGACGCTATGGAGGGAATGTTATCTCCTGAAATGAAAGAAGAGGTTACAGGTAATGTAGAAATTAGAGAAGTTTATAAAATTTCTAAAGTTGGTAACATTGCAGGTTGTATGGTAATGTCTGGTAAAATATTTAGAGATTCTCAAATTAGAATTATTAGAGATGGTATTGTTGTTCATGATGGAACGCTTACAGCTTTAAAACGATTTAAGGATGATGTAAAAGAGGTTGCAAAAGGATATGATTGTGGGGTTCAGATTAAGAACTATAATGATATAGTAGAAGGAGATTTAATTGAAGCTTACAAAGAAGTAGCAGTTAAGAAGAAGTTGAAATAAACTTGTAAATTTTATAAAGTAAAAGCCGAAATTCATTTGAATTTCGGCTTTTTTAGTTTGCTATAAAAAAAATTATTATTTTCCTAAAGGAATTACGATAGTTCCAGAGAATTCTTTCTTGTAGATTAAATTAGCTCTGTCTGCTTCTAATTTAGTTTTGTAATTTCCTACCTGTAATTTCCAGTCTGGATTATCCCAAACGAGCTTTGTTTTTATTGTTGGATATAGAATAATAAATTTTGCATTCTTACTTTTTGCAGTTGTCTCATTCCCATAATAAATTTGAATACTATAACCAAAACCTACAGTGCCATTGTAACGTGTCTTTTTGTCTAGCAATTTTTGGACCGCTTCACTCTTATTTGTGGCGTTTTGAGCATTCAAATTAGTGATATTAGCCAATAAATAGCATAAAAAAATGGATATAAATAAGGTGTTTTTCATCTTCAAAAATCTTTGTACAAAAATAACAACTTGTGATAGAATAAATTGCATTTTCTTGTTATTTAGAACTGTTATAAATTGATATTTAAGATTATATTAGCTTTTCAAAATTTAGCAATATGTAGTACTTTTGTGCAACTGTTCAAAAGGCTTTTTTTTTGAACGAATTTATACACAATAGTAAAATTATAGTTTGTAAATATGAAAAGTGTAGCATTACAGAGTAAACTAACTACAGTACTTTTGAAAAGTCTTACCTTACTGTTGTTTTTTGCGTTTAGCGTATCTTCTTATTCGCAAGAGATGGATGAAAGTCGCCAAAAAGAAGGTAGAAAATTATTTAGATCTTTATGTGCATCTTGTCACAAGTTAGATAAGAAATTAGTAGGACCAGCATTAGGTGGTGTAGAAGAGCGTAGAGAAAATTCTTGGCTAAAATCTTGGATAAAAAATAATGCAGAATTTCAAAAAGTGAATGCAGAAGCAGCGGAAGCATCTTTGTATGCAACTTCTGCTATGAACGCATTTCCGCAATTAACAGATAAAAATATAGATGATATTTTATATTATACAACTGTTGGTGAAATAAAGAAAGTTGCAGCTCCAGGAGAAACTTCAATAGGGGGCAATGTTGTTGCAGATGGTGGAGCACCAAGTTGGGTAATCTATTTCTTAGCAGGAGCAATAGTGGTAGCTTTTTTAATGATTGCTGGTTTGTTAAAACAGGTAAACGAATTAAAAGGAAAGAAAAAGCCAGAAATTCAGTCTAATTTAAGAAGAGATCTTCAAGAATTATGGGCGGGTTTAAAAAAGAATACTTTCTTAAAGGTTTTAGGGACCATATTTGCTTTATTAATCGGTGCTTATATTGTTTTTGGAATGCTTTTTAGTGTTGGTGTAGATCAAGGGTATCAGCCAATTCAACCCATTGCTTTTTCACATAAAATTCACTCAGGAGAAAATAAAATCGATTGTCAATATTGTCATTCATCTGCAAAACATAGTAAGCATTCGGGCATACCGTCTGTAAATGTTTGTATGAATTGTCATATGGCAATTGCAGAAGTTGCCGAAGGAACTGAAATTGAGTGGAACGGACAGATTTATGGCAAAGAGAGACTAGATAAAGAGATCGCTAAGGTGTACGATGCTGCTGGCTGGGATCCTGAGGAATTAGAATATACAGGTGAGGAGAAACCAGTGAAATGGGTTCGTATTCATAACCTGCCAGATTTGGTATACTACAATCATGCGCAACACGTAACGGTTGGAGGTATCAAATGTCAAAAATGTCACGGTCCTGTAGAAGAGATGGATGAAATGTATCAATACTCTCCATTAACAATGGGCTGGTGTATCAACTGTCACAGAGAAACAAATGTAGATTTAAAAGGAAATGAATACTATGCTAAAATTCACGATCAATTAGCGAAGCAATACGGAGTAGAGAAAGTCACAATTGCGCAGTTAGGTGGTTTAGAATGTGGTAAGTGTCATTACTAATCCATAAAGATTAAAAAATTTAAAGATTTATAAAATTGATTTTCAATTTATAAAATCTTTCAATCATTAAATAAAAAAGTATAAATGGCTTCAAACAAAAAATACTGGAAAAGTGTTGAAGAACTAAAAGGTAGTTCTGTTGTTGAAACGCTTAATAAAAATGAGTTTGTATCAGATATTGCTACAGACGATTTTTTAGGTGATAAAGAAACACTTGAGAGTTCTTCTACTACACGTAGAGATTTCTTAAAGTATGTTGGCTTTACTACAGCAGCAGCATCATTGGCGGCATGCGAAGGACCGGTTGTTAAATCGATTCCTTATGTTGTAAAACCAAATGATATTATTGCTGGGGTTGCAGATTGGTATGCTACTTCTATAGCGGATGGTTATGATTTTGCGAATGTTTTAATTAAAACACGTGAAGGTCGTCCAATTCAAATCATGCCAAATAAAGAGGCAAACGGAACAACAAGTGCTAGAGTTCAAGCAGCTATTCTTTCTTTATACGATGAAAAATTACGTTTAAAAGAACCAACTAAAAATGGTGAAGAAATTTCTTGGGGTACTGCTGATAAGGAAATAACTCTAAAATTAAACGATTTAAAAGAAGCTGGTAAACAAGTTGTTTTGTTAACAGGAACAATGGCAAGTCCATCTACAGATAAAGTAATAGCTGAGTTTCTTGCAGCGCATCCAAATGCAAAGCAAGTGGTGTATGATGCAGTTTCTGAAGATGCAGCAGCAGATGCTTTTAAAGCAGTATATGGAAGAAGAGCTTTACCAAATTATAAATTAGAAAATGCAGAGACTATTGTGTCTTTTGGTGCAGATTTCTTAGGAGATTTTCATGGTGGATTTGAGAAACAATTTATAGCGGGTAGAAAGCCGGCAGCAGGTAAGATGTCTTATCATGTGCAAATAGAAAGTAACATGTCTCTTACGGGAGCAAATGCAGATAAACGTTTGGTTGCAAAACCATCTAACGTAGTTTTTGCTTTGTTAAACCTGTATAAAGAAATTACTGGAGATGCTGTAGCTTCTAGTACTACACCTATTGATGCAGAAATTAAAAAAATAGCAAAAGCACTTAAAAAAGCAGGTTCGAAAGGAGTTGTTATGACAGGTATAAATGATGTAAACGCACAGTTAATTTCATTAGCTATAAATAAAGTATTAAATAGTGAAATTTTAGATCCGGATAATTCATTAAATATTCGTCAAGGTAGTTTTGAAGAAGTTCAAAATGTAATTTCAGATATGAAATCTGGAAATGTTGGTGGACTTTTAACGGTGAATATAGATCCTTCATATTCTTTACCAAATGCAACTGAGTTTACAGAAGCGTTGGCAAAGGTAGATTTAAAAGTAGCATTGTCAGTAGAGAATAACGAGACTGTAAATGCAATGGAATACGCTTTACCTTCTCCGCATTTCTTGGAATCTTGGGGAGATACTCAATTCTCTGAAGGAAATTTTGGTTTGGTACAGCCAACGATTCAACCTTTGTTTAAAACACGTCAAATTCAAGATACTTTATTAAAATGGTCTGGAAGCACCACTGCTTATTATGATTATTTAAAAGATTCTTGGACTGCAAATGTTTTAGAAGGTTCTTCATGGAACAAAGCATTACACAACGGGTTTTATAGTAAAAAAGAAACTACTAAAACAAGTACCGCGAGTACGATAGTAATTTCTGAAATTGCTTCAGCCTTAAAAAAGAGCACAACAGCTTCAGAAATGGAGTTAAATTTATATACCAAAACTAATTTAGGTGATGGTAAGCAAGCAAATAATCCTTGGTTACAAGAATTTCCAGATCCAATAACAAGAGCTTCTTGGGATAATTACTTAACAATGTCTATGGCAGATGCCAGAGCATTAGGTTTTGAGAATCCTGTAAAAGATAACGGAGCAATCAATGGAGATTATGCGAAAGTATCGGTAAACGGTGCAGAAGTAGTAGTTCCCGTAATGATTCAACCAGGACAAGCAAATGGTTCTGTTGGTTTGTCATTAGGCTTCGGAAAAACGTTTGGTTTAAAAGAAGAAATGCAAGTAGGTGTTAATGCTTATCCTTTATACACAGGAGGTAATAACATTCAATATAATGTAGCAATAGAAAAAGTATCTGGAACGCACAAGTTTGCTTGTACACAAGTACAAAAAACAATTGCAGGACGTCACGACATCCTAAAAGTAGCTACTTTAAAAGAATACAATACGGTAGCCCCTAAAGATCATCACAACGGTTGGAACAAGCCAGCGTATGTTTCTTACGATCATCAAGAGGTAGAAGCAAAAACCATAGACTTATGGGATGAGCACAATAGAGAAATGGGGCATCACTTCAATTTATCTATAGATTTAACTTCTTGTACAGGTTGTGGAGCTTGTGTTGTAGCTTGTCATGCAGAAAACAACGTGCCTGTTGTAGGTAAAAATGAAGTAAGAGTAGGTAGAGATATGCACTGGTTGCGTATTGATAGATATTATTCTTCTGAAGTTGAAACTAGAGAAGATGCAAAGAAATTAGGGTTAAGCACAGCAGAAACTTACAAAGGTTTAGAAACTGAGGCTGAGAATCCTGAAGTTACTTTTCAACCAATGATGTGTCAGCACTGTAATCATGCTCCTTGTGAGACTGTTTGTCCGGTTGCTGCAACAACACACGGTCGTCAAGGTCAGAATCAAATGACATACAACAGATGTGTGGGTACAAGATATTGTGCAAACAACTGTCCTTATAGAGTTCGTAGATTTAACTGGTTTAAATATGCGAATAATAATGAGTTCGATTTCCATATGAACAATGAATACGGTAAAATGGTGTTAAATCCAGATGTTGTGGTTCGTGCAAGAGGAGTTATGGAAAAATGTTCTATGTGTATTCAAATGACACAAGCAACAATTTTAAAAGCTAAAAAAGAAGGAAGACCAGTAGATACAGATGAGTTTGAAACAGCTTGTTCTACTGCTTGTACTTCTGGAGCTATGGTTTTTGGAGATGTGAATAATAAAGAAGATCAAGTAGCTGCATTAGCAGAAGATAAAAGAGCTTACCATGTATTAGATTATCTTCAAACGAAGCCTAATGTAGTATATCAGGTAAAAGTGGTTAATACAAACGAAGCGTAATTAAAATTTAAGGTATAAAAATATGTCTCATTACGAAGCACCCATAAGGGAACCTTTAGTACTAGGTGATAAAAGTTACCACGATATTACTGAAGATATTGCAAAGCCTATTGAAGGTGCTGCAAATAAGAATTGGTATATCGCATTTTATATTTCTTTAGCAGCAATGCTGTGGGGATTTGGTTGTATTTTCTACACAGTAGGAACAGGTATTGGAGTTTGGGGATTAAACAAGAACATTGGTTGGGCTTGGGATATTACAAACTTTGTTTGGTGGGTAGGTATTGGTCACGCGGGAACTTTGATTTCTGCCGTACTTTTATTATTTCGTCAAAAATGGAGAATGGCAATTAACCGTTCTGCCGAAGCAATGACAATTTTTGCCGTTTTTCAAGCAGGATTATTTCCAATCATTCATATGGGACGTCCGTGGAATGCATATTGGGTTTTGCCATTACCAAATCAATTTGGATCATTGTGGGTGAATTTTAACTCACCTTTACTATGGGATGTTTTTGCAATTTCAACGTATTTATCTGTATCTCTAGTTTTCTGGTGGACAGGTTTACTTCCAGATTTTGCAATGATTAGAGATAGAGCTGTAAAGCCTTTTCAAAAGAAAATATATGCTTTATTATCGTTTGGTTGGTCTGGTAGAGCAAAAGATTGGCAACGTTTTGAAGAAGTATCTTTAGTGCTTGCAGGTTTAGCAACACCATTAGTGCTTTCTGTGCATACAATTGTATCTATGGATTTTGCTACCTCAATTAATCCAGGTTGGCACTCTACAATATTCCCTCCTTATTTCGTAGCAGGTGCAATATTCTCAGGATTTGCAATGGTACAAACGCTATTAGGGATCATGAGAAAAGTAACAAATCTTGAAGATTACATTACACGTATGCATATTGAGTATATGAATATAGTAATTATCTTAACTGGAGGTATTGTAGCTGTAGCTTATGCAACAGAATTTTTTATTGCTTGGTACACTGGTTCACCTTATGAAAACTATACATATTTATCTGTGGGTGCTGCAACTGGTCCTTATTGGTGGGCATTTTGGTCATTGATTACCTTCAACATTGTGATTCCACAATTACTTTGGATTAAAAAATTTAGAAGAAGTTTCATAATTACGTTTATTATTTCTATTGCTATTAACATTGGAATGTGGTTTGAACGTTTTGATATTATTGCAATTGTGTTAAGTAAAGGACATTTACCATCTACATGGTGGCGTTTTGAACCAACGTTTGTAGACGTAGGTATCTTTATTGGTACCATAGGTTTCTTCTTTGTTTTGTTCTTATTATATGCAAGAACATTCCCAGTGATAGCGCAAGCGGAAGTGAAAACAATATTAAAATCTTCAGGTGAATTTTACAAGAAGAGGAGCGAACAAGGAATTCCTACAAAGCCAGTAATTGAAGTTACCAGTATTGCAGCAATTAACGGAGTTTCTAATAACAATAAAAACGGATAATTATGGAAGCATCAAAAGTGATTCATGCATTTTATACGGATGACGAAGTTTTGTTAGATGCAGTGAAAACTGTAAAGGCAGACCACCATCATATCGAAGAAGTATTTTGTCCTTTCCCAGTTCATGGATTAGACAAAGCATTAGGTTTGGCTCCAACAAAATTAGCAATTACAGCTTTTTTTTACGGAATTACAGGTTTGTCTTTTGCAATTTGGATGACAAATTATATTATGATTGAAGATTGGCCAATGGATATTGGTGGTAAACCAAGTTTTTCATGGATAGAAAACATGCCGGCATTTGTACCAATTATGTTTGAATTAACGGTATTTTTTGCAGCTCATTTAATGGTAATTACTTTCTATATGAGAAGTAGACTTTGGCCATTTAAAGATGCTGAAAATCCAGATCCAAGAACTACAGATGATCATTTTTTAATGGAAATTCCAGTGAATAATAATGAGGAAACTTTAGTTGCCTTATTATCAAAAACCGGAGCTGTGGAAATTAATATTGTAGATAAGCACTAATATATAGATAATGAAGAACTTTAAATTAGTTATCGCTTTAATAGTTGTTGCAAGTATATACTCTTGTAATGATAAAAAAACAAGACAAGCGCAATACATGCCAGACATGTATGAGTCTATTCCTTATAAAACAGACGGAGCCAAAGGTTTGGGTGGAAATCCTGTAAATAGAAAGCCCGTTGATGGTACATTGCCAAGAGGAGGAACACCAGCATATGATATTGCAAATACAATTGAAGGATACGACCAGGCAAAAGCAACTTTGATCTCTCCTCTAGAAAAAAATGAAAAGAATTTAGATAATGGTAAGAAAATGTATGCCATTTATTGTATTTCTTGTCATGGTAAAAAAGGAGACGGAAATGGGTATTTGTCTACATCAGAGAAATTTGCAGGGATTCCAAATTATAAAGACAGAGACATTACAGAAGGAAGTATTTACCACGTTTTAATTCATGGTAAAGGAGTAATGGGTTCACATTCAGGTCAATTAACGTATAAAGAACGCTGGCAAATTATTCAATACGTAGAAGTATTAAGAGCAGATTTGTTAAAATAGAATTCAAAAAGAAAGAATACGAAAGATATGTATCAATTCTCAGGTAAATTAAAGACATTTTCATTAGCACTAATTATCATTGGTGTGATAGGAACTGCATTCAGTTTTTATAGTGGTTCAAAAAAGACTATAGAAGATGCAAAACATGCAATAGAAGCTTCTCATAATGTTGGGCACGGATCTTCGCACGAAGAAACAGCTGTTCATAACGATGTTGCAGATTTAGAAAATCATACTGCAAAAGCAGCAGTGTATGACGTTGAGGAAGCACATGATGCTACTAGTGATAAAGAACACGCAGCGCACGAAGAGCATGTTTTACATCAATTGCAAAACAGACCTTGGTCAGCATTTTATGTGGCTTTATTTTTCTCTTTAGGAATTACTTTATTAGTTTTAGCTTTTTATGCAATACAAAGAGTAGCTCAAGTAGGGTGGTCTATCTTAATTTTAAGAGTGATGGAAGCAATCACAGCGAACTTGTTACCAACTTCAATTATCATGTTGGTAGTAACCGTAGCTTCGGTAATGCATTTAAATCATCTATTTCCATGGATGGCAGAAGGTACTGTAGATCCAACAAGCGACAACTATGATGCTATTATAGATGGTAAGTCTGGATGGATGAATGCTACAGGTTTCTTAATAAGAAGTATTGCATACCTTTTAATATGGAATGCTTATAGGTTTTTCATCAGAAAAAGCTCTATCAAAGAAGATACAGCGAATGATGGAAATAAGACGTACAAGAAGAATTTCACAGCATCTGTTATCTTTTTATTCCTTTTCATGATTACAGAGTCTATGATGTCTTGGGATTGGATAATGGGATTAGACCCACACTGGTTCTCAACATTGTTTGGTTGGTATGTACTAGCAACTTTATTAGTTAGTGCTTTAACCGTAATTGCATTTTTTACAATTTATTTTCGTTCTAAAGGTGCATTGCCTGGTGTAAACGATAGTCATATTCACGATTTAGCTAAGTTTATGTTTGGTTTCTCAGTATTCTGGACATACTTATGGTTCTCACAATTTATGTTGATTTGGTACGCGGATATTCCTGAGGAAACTACCTATTTCGTTATGAGATTTTCAGAATATAAATTACCATTTTTAGGGATGGTAGTTATGAACTTTGTTTTTCCTATTTTATTATTATTAAACAGCGACTTTAAAAGTAAACCTTGGTTTATCTTTATTGGAGGTTTTGTAATTCTAGTAGGGCATTATGTAGATGTATTTATTATGGTGATGCCGTCCACGGTCGGTTCACAATGGTATTTTGGAATTCCAGAAATGAGTGCTATCTGTTTCTTTGTAGGTTTGTTAATTTTTACAACTTTAAGATCATTTTCTAAAGTAAGTCCAATACCCGCGGGAAACCCTTTCTTAAAAGAAAGTGAGCATTTTCATTACTATAATATCGAACATTCAGATGAAGAAGGTTCAACAGATCATCATTAACTAATAATTGAATTAAAAATTAAGAAAAGATAAATATGCTAGCTTTATTTTATATTTTTATAGGTGTTGCAATCGGTGTAAGCGTTTGGCAGATTACTAGAATCATGGATTTTAGAGGTTCTATTGCTGATGATAATGACAACGCTGCTCAAGGAAAATATGCCATCGGTTTTTTGGCTTTTTTATATGCAATGATGATTTATTGCTTAATCTTCATGAATGTTATAATGTTGCCAGAATCTGCTTCTATTGAAGGAGAGCATGATGACAATTTATTTGACATTACATTTTGGTTAATTGGAGTTGTTCAATTTATCATGCAGTTTTTAATATTTTACTTCACGTTTAAATACAGAGGAAGTAAAGATAGAAAAGCAAAGTTTTATGCAGATAGTCATAAATTAGAATTTATTTGGACAGTTACTCCAGCAGTAGTTCTAGTAGTGTTAATTGGTTATGGTCTTTGGCAATGGAACAATGTAATGGACTTATCTGATTCAGAAGATCCTGTTATTATCGAAGTATATTCGCAACAATTTAACTGGAAAGCTAGGTATGCTGGTGCAGATAATACATTGGGTACAGGAAACGTAAACTTTATTAAAGGCATGAACACTATGGGTGTAGATATGTCTGATAAAAATGCTGCAGATGATAAACAAGTAACTGAGCTATATCTTCCAAAGGGAAGAAAGGTTCATTTCAGATTCCGTTCGCAGGATGTTTTACACTCAGCTTATATGCCGCATTTTAGAGCACAAATGAATTGTGTTCCCGGAATGGTTACACAGTTTGGTTTTACACCGAAATACACAACTGAAGAGATGAGGGACTTACCAGAGGTAATAGAAAAATCTATTGGTATTAATAAAATAAGAAGGGCTAAAGGAGAAGAACTTTATATTTTTGATTATTTACTATTGTGTAATAAAATTTGTGGAGCATCTCATTACAATATGCAAATGAAAATTACAGTGGTAGAAGAAGATGAGTTCGATGAATGGTTGTCTCTACAACCAACATTAACAGAGGTTATTAAATAAATTATAATAAAAAAAACACTACAAATAAGTAAGATATTATGTCAGAGCATCATCATAAAGAAACTTTTGTAACTAAATATATTTTTAGTCAAGATCATAAAATGATTTCAAAACAGTTCCTAGTAACAGGTATGTTTATGGGAATTATTGCAGTGTTAATGTCAATGTTATTCCGTTTGCAACTTGCATGGCCAGATACATCATTTTCAATTGTAGAAGCATTTTTAGGTTCTCATCAAACAGATGGTATCATGGATCCAGATATTTATTTAGCTTTGGTTACAATACATGGTACTATTATGGTATTTTTTGTATTAACTGCTGGTCTAAGTGGTACTTTTTCGAATTTATTAATTCCTTTGCAAATTGGTGCAAGAGATATGGCTTCAGGATTTCTAAATATGATTTCTTATTGGTTATTCTTTTTATCTAGTACCGTAATGTTAATTTCATTATTTGTAGAAGCAGGTCCTGCATCAGCTGGTTGGACTGTTTATCCACCATTAAGTGCATTACCTCAAGCAATACCAGGTTCTGGAATGGGAATGACTTTATGGTTAGTTTCAATGGCAATTTTTATTGCATCTTCTTTAATAGGGGCATTAAACTATATTGTAACCGTATTAAATTTACGTACAAAAGGAATGACAATGACAAGATTGCCATTAACAATTTGGGCGTTTTTTGTAACGGCTATTATTGGTGTAGTTTCTTTCCCAGTATTATTATCGGCATCATTATTACTAATTTTTGATAGAAGTTTTGGTACTTCATTCTATTTATCAGATATATTTATTTCAGGAGAAGTTTTGCACTACCAAGGAGGATCACCAGTATTATTTGAACACTTATTTTGGTTTTTAGGACACCCGGAGGTATATATTGTATTATTACCGGCATTAGGTATTACTTCAGAAATTATTTCAACAAACTCTAGAAAGCCAATTTTTGGTTATAGAGCAATGATCGGTTCTATTTTGGCAATAGCATTTTTATCTACAATTGTTTGGGGACACCATATGTTTATTTCAGGAATGAATCCTTTCTTAGGTTCTGTATTTACATTTACCACTTTATTAATTGCAATACCATCTGCAGTAAAAGCATTTAATTATGTGACTACTTTATGGAAAGGGAATTTACAATTAAATCCAGCAATGCTATTTTCTATTGGTCTAGTTTCTACTTTCGTTACAGGAGGTTTAACAGGATTAGTTTTAGGGGATTCAGCTTTGGATATTGCTATACATGATACATATTTCGTAGTAGCCCATTTTCACTTAGTAATGGGTGTTTCTGCAATTTTTGGTATGTATGCTGGTATTTATCACTGGTTTCCAAAGATGTATGGTAAAATGATGAATAAAACTTTAGGATATTGGCACTTTTGGATTACAATAATCTGTGCTTACGGAGTTTTCTGGCCAATGCATTTTATAGGTTTAGCAGGTTTACCAAGAAGATATTATACAAATACAAATTTTCCAATGTTTAATGATTTGGCAGATATAAATGTTGTGATTACTTTATTCGCTTTAGTTGGGGGTATTGGACAAATTTTCTTTATCGCGAATTTCTTTATCTCTATATATAGAGGTGAAAAAGCAACACAAAATCCTTGGAAGTCAAATACTTTAGAATGGACTACTCCCGTAGAGCATATTCACGGTAATTGGCCAGGTAAATTGCCAGAAGTTCACAGATGGGCTTATGACTACAGTAAGCGTGTAGATGCGGATGATGATGATAGTGATTATTTACATGGTAAAGATTTTGTATTACAAACAACACCTTTATTAGAAGGTGAAGAACCATCATAGAATATAAAATTAAGTATAAAAAACCTTTCCAATTTGGAAAGGTTTTTTGCTTTACAAGAAGATTATTGTATCATATTAAATTCCTTTATCTTTGTTTTTATGAATGAAAATTTAAATCCTGAAAGTGACAATTTATCTAATGAAGATTTAGATGTAGAAAAAAAATTACGTCCGCTTTCATTTGACGATTTTACAGGGCAAGATCAAGCAATTGATAATTTGAAAATTTTTGTTGAAGCTGCAAATCAAAGAGAAGAAGCATTAGATCATACCCTTTTTCATGGTCCTCCAGGTTTAGGGAAAACAACGCTTGCACATATTTTAGCAAACGAATTACAAGTGGGTATAAAGGTTACCTCTGGGCCAGTTTTAGATAAGCCAGGAGATTTAGCCGGTTTACTTACCAATTTAGATGAACGTGACGTTTTGTTTATTGATGAAATTCATCGTTTAAGTCCTATTGTAGAGGAATATCTATATTCTGCAATGGAAGATTATAAGATTGATATTATGATTGAGTCTGGTCCAAATGCTAGGACTGTGCAGATTAATCTTGAACCTTTTACATTAATTGGTGCAACTACACGTTCAGGTTTGTTAACGGCTCCAATGAGAGCAAGATTTGGAATAAGTAGTAGATTGCATTATTACAAGACTGAATTACTTACCACAATTATTCAAAGAAGTGCACATATTTTAAAAGTTCCGATTTCTATGGAATCTGCTATTGAAATTGCAGGACGAAGCAGAGGTACTCCTAGGATTGCGAATGCATTGTTGCGCAGAGTAAGGGATTTTGCACAAATTAAAGGGAATGGATCTATCACTATAGAAATTGCTAAGTATGCTTTAGGAGCCTTAAATGTAGATGCCCATGGTTTGGATGAAATGGATAATAAAATACTGTTAACCATAATTGATAAATTTAAAGGAGGACCTGTTGGGCTTTCTACAATAGCAACGGCTGTAAGTGAGAACACAGAAACCATAGAAGAAGTTTACGAACCTTTCTTAATTCAACAAGGGTTTATAATGCGAACACCAAGAGGCAGAGAAGTAACAGAACTTGCTTATAAACATTTGGGTAGAGAAAAAGGTAAAAACCCGGGACAATTGTTTTAACCCAAATAAAGTAATCAAGATCAAACCGCTAAAAGCAAAAGTGTACTATTAAATGAATATTAAGAAGATAATACCAATTTTAGAATGGTTACCAAATTACAATACTTCTCTTTTTAAGGGAGATTTATTTGCAGGTATTACTGTTGGTATTGTTTTAATTCCGCAAGGAATAGCATATGCGCTTATTGCAGGATTGCCACCCATTTATGGTTTGTACTGTGCTTTAGTACCGCAAGTAATGTATGCTATTTTTGGTTCTTCGAGGCAAGTAGCAATTGGTCCAGTAGCAATGGATTCTCTTATCGTAGCAACAGGAGTTTCTACGCTGGCGCTAGTAGGGTCAGAAAATTATATCTCAATAGCTATTTTATTAGCCTTAATGGTTGGAACAATTCAACTGATCATGGGTATTTTTAATTTAGGATTTATAGTAAACTTTCTTTCCAAACCTGTAATTACAGGTTTTACTTCTGCGGTAGCATTAATTATTGGTTTCAATCAATTTAGAAATTTATTAGGTTTAGATTTTGTACAGAGCGATCAAATTCAGATCATCTTGCAGGGTATTTGGCTCGAATTAGGAAATTTTAATTATCATACAGCTACTATAGGATTGATTTCTATGATAATAATCATTATTTCTAGAAGAATAAATAAGAAAATTCCGAATGCATTAATGGTTGTAATTCTGGGAGTTTTACTTATGAAATATTTTGGAAACATATTTATAAATGTGTCTATAGTAAAAGATATTCCCTCTGGTTTACCAAAATTCGGAATTCCGGAATTTGATTTTGATTTGATAAGAAATTTATTACCAATTGCTTTAACGCTTGTAATGGTCGGTTACTTAGAGACTATTTCTATTGGAAAGTCTTTGGAAGCAAAACAAGGCGAATACAGAATTAGACCAAATCAAGAATTAATAGCTTTAGGTATTAGTAATATGGTAGGCTCTTTATTTAAGGCATATCCAAGTGCTTCTAGTTTTTCTCGTTCTGCTATCAATTACGAAAGTGGTGCAAAAACAGGTATGGCTGCATTAATTTCGGTAGTTATGGTATTAATTACATTATTGTTTTTAATGCCATTATTTTATTATTTACCAAAAACGGTATTATCTGCAATTATAATAGTGGCTGTTTTTGGATTGGTTAATTTTAAAGAAGCAGGTTTCTTATGGAAAGCCAATCAATTAGATTTTTGTTTAATGCTTTCAACCTTTATTGCAACTTTGTTTTTAGGAATTGAATTTGGAATAATTACAGGAGTAGGATTGTCTTTAATTGTTTTAATTTTTAGAACCTCTAGACCTTATGTTGTTGAATTAGGGAAAGTGCCAAATTCTAATTTTTATAAAAATAAAGAACGATTTGAAGAAGTAGTTCTTGATGAAGATGTATTAGTTTTTAGATTTGATGCACAATTATTTTATGCCAATGCTAGTTATTTTAGAGATCGATTGGAACAAATGATGGATAATAAAGGGAGCGCTTTAAAATTGATTGTTTTAGATGCAGAGAGTATAAATAGAGTAGATAGCACGGGTGTAGAAATGTTGAAGGAACGTATTCTATTTTGCCAGAAAAAAGGAATTATATTTTATTTAGCTGGCGTAAAAGGACCGGTAAGAGATGATTTATTTAAAAGTGGAATTTTAGAAATCATAAGTTTAGATCACTTTTTTATGCGTGCAAATCAAGCCGTTAGGTTTTATAAAACGGGAGATAAGGTAAAGCAAGAAAAATATGCAAAATATATACACCAAGCCTACAAATAGTATTACAAAAAAAAAGCAGTGTAGTTTTTTATAAATTAACCTTAGAGTAAAATGAAAAATTTAGTATGTTTATTTATAATGATCTTTTTTTGTGTAAACTGTAATTCACAAGTAGCGCTTAAATCTATAACTACAAAAGAGTTAAAAGTTTTATTGTCTAAAGAATATATTCAATTGATGGATGTTAGAACTCCTGAAGAAATAAAAGAGGGTACTATACAAACAGCATTTTTTGCCAACTATTTTGATGTTGATTTTGAAAAAGTAGCAACTGCGCAGTTGAATAAGTCAAAGCCTGTTTATTTGTATTGCAGAAGTGGCAACAGAAGTGGAAAAGCATGTAAAATTTTGAAAGAAAAAGGCTTCAAAGTTATCAATGTGTTAGGAGGGTATCAGCAGTGGAATTCAGAAAAAAACCAATAGTTTGAATTTAGTTTATAAAGAATAACTTTTAACCCAAGTACTTTTTCAGCTTCTGTGTTTTGGAGCTTGATTGTAATTTGATACTTCTTTAAACATTCCTTCCAGACTTTTTTTTAAAGATTGCTTCGGCCGTAGTTGTGTCTAACTGTTTTGCAATTTGGCATGTGTTGCTAGTTTTACTCAAGGCTTGCAAAATGGCTAGAAGATTCCACCAAACAGCATAAGGTATGAACTTAAAATCTCGGGTTCCGTCAAATATTTTTACCGCTTTTACTTAGCCTAAGTTGACCTCATTTATCAATTTAGATAATTTTAAGCCTTGTCCTTGGTATTGTTTGGTAACAGAAACTACAAATCTTAAATTTGTATTTACTAGAGTATCTAAGGCTTTTGAATTTCCTGCCTTAATTTTAGTGCTAGTTCTACTTTTTCATCGGCAGTAATAAGTCTAATTTTACTAATTTCTTAAAAATATTTATCTAAAGACTTTGCATCGCGATTGGTAACCTGTTTTACAATTTTAACTTGTCTCATTATAGGAAGTTGTGGTTTTTAATAGTGAATAGTAAAAGGTAGTTTTTTAAAAGAATATTTTTCTTTTAAAAGTAGTAAGTAGAAATCGTTGAAATAAAAAATCTAGAATGCAGGAAGCTTGAATTGAACCAATCGATCGCTATCAATATGGTCACTTCTAATGTATATATTTAGGATAATAAGTGTGTCGCCCATGAATCTTTAAGAAACGAAAAACGAGCGATTTTCTATTGAAAACCACTCGTTTTGTGTTAATTTAAACATTTTTTGGTCAATTATGACAGAAAAACGATGTATTTGTTAAAATCTAAAAGTTACTCCAGCTAGGAAGTTTCTTGTTGCTTGTGGGTAATATCCTGCTCCGTCTCCAGTAATTGTATTGCCATTTCCATCTGGGTAATCAAAGGTATAATAATAACCTCTATCTACATATTTAGTATTAAAAATGTTATTTATTAAGGCAGAAAATACAATTTCTTTAAATATTTTAGTTGTTTTTACCTCATAAACAACATTAAAATCGCTTGTAAAGTAACTTTTTAATTTTTCGTTATTTGTAGATATTTCGTTATAAATAACAGATGGTTCATTTGCAATTACACCCCCTAAATTACCCATATATTGTTCGCCAACATATTTAGATAAAAGAGAAAGTTGTAAGTTTTCTAAAGGCTGAAAAACAAAAGCATTACCAGCAATTATATCAGGAGAATTAGAAATAGGTGTATTTCCTAAATTAACCAAATCACCATTTATAGTCGCGTTAAAATCTACGTTTTTATTAGAACTTATTGCAATATTTGGTGTAATAGAAAACTGATCACTAATGCGAATATCTGCATCAACTTCTAAACCTAAACGATAACTTTTCCCACTTGTAGCTCTAATTGGTGAACCAACATCATTCAAAGCACCTGTTAATACCAATTGATTTTTATAATTCATATAGTAAACATTGGTACTTAATTTTATGTTTTCGTTTTTTAAACGCCAACCTAACTCATAATCATCTAAACTTTCGTGTTGTGTAGTTCCTGCTTCAAAATCATTTCTATTAGGTTCTCTGTTTGCTTTTGCATAAGAGGCATAAAAACTATTTGTATTGTTAAGTGCGTATGTTAATCCTAATTTAGGATTAAAGAAATTAAAATTAGCGTCTACATCTATTGCATCTCTATCAGATGTTAATCCTTTTGTTTTATAAGTTACAAACCTTCCTTGTAAATCTACAAAAGCAGTTAATTGATCTGATACGTTGTAGGTTGTTTTTACAAATGAACTATAATCTGTTTTTTCAGCATCACTAAAATAATATTGATCTCTAATCGAAGTTCCGTCAGATAAATCACTACCCCAAATTACTTCTCCAAAATGATCATTCGTATAATTACTATAAGAGATTCCTCCAATAATTTCTATACCCTCATTCGTGTAAGTTGCGTTAAAATTTGCTACATAAAAATGATTGTCCAACCAACGTCTAACAACAACATCACTGCCTTCTTCAATTAAATTATTAAAATCTGCAGCAGATTCTTCTCCTTTAAATTGCTCAAAATAACCTTTACCTCTCGTATAATTTAAACCAATATTTGTAGACCAGTTTTTGTTTAACTTCTCATTCCAGTGTAACTGATAATGATCTTGTTGGTAATTATCAGTTTCATTATTATAGGTATATGGATTCTGATTTCTATCTTCTTTTAATTCTTCTGCAGTTAAACCATTCCAAGCTTGGTAGGTATATTCTTTACCTCCAAAAGCCAATGCTTTTATTAAGGTGTTTTCATCCGTATAACTCCCTTGTAAGAAGTAGGATTTTAAATCTGTAAAAGCTCTATCTACATATCCATCAGAATAGATATTAGACAATCGTCCGGCAAATTCAAAATGCTCATTTATTTTTCCTGTTGTAAATTTAGTAGTATGTTTTCTTGTCCCGAAAGAACCGAAAGAGTTCGAAATTTCTCCACCAGCTTCTTCAGAAATAGCATCCGTTAAAATATTTAAACTCGCGCCAAAAGCACCAGAACCATTTGTAGATGTACCAACACCACGTTGTAATTGTAAGCTTTCTGTAGAAGAAGCAAAATCGCCCATATTTACCCAAAAACTTCCCTGACTTTCAGCATCGTTATATGGTATTCCGTTTACAGTAACATTTACACGACTTCCATCAGAACCACGAACACGAATATACGTGTAACCAATTCCTGCGCCTGCATCTGATGATGTAGTTACCGATGGCAGATATTTAAGCAAAATAGGAATGTCTTGTCCTAAATTACGCTTCGAAATTTCCTTTTTTGATAAATTAGAATGAGTTACAGGTGAATTCGCTTTTACACGAACCGCAGAAACCAAAACTTCTTCTAAAACATATTGAGATAAAATTAATTGCAATACAATTTCCTCGTCTTGATTAATTTCTTGATCAAAATACCCAGTTTTATAAACTAAGTGAGAAACTTTAATTTTGTATTTTCCTTGATTGATTTTCAACGAAAAGTTGCCTTCATCGTCCGTGAATGTTCCTTTTTTAATTTCTTGAACTAGAATAGAAGCTCCAGGTAATGGATTTTTGTTTTCATCTACAACTTTTCCAGAAAGTGTAAAGGATTGTGCGTTTGCAAGTGTACTTACAAACAAGAATAAAAAAATGGATATTTTTTTCATTTTAAAAAATTTAAAACGAATAAAAAGAGGTAATTATTCTTGTGATTAATATTGAATAATTAATTGTTGTTCATACGAAGAAAGCTTTTTCCTATGCATCGGAAGAAATAATTTATACTTTAAATTAGTTCACTTTTTTGTAAAAAACATTCAAAATCCCTAAACAGCATTATCTGTTCTAGGTTCATTGGGTATGATCTCAGCTTTTTAAAGCACCCCTTTATGAGAACGCAGCAAAATTAAGTCAGAAAAATTGATTATGAAATAGAAAAGTGATTTATTTTAATCGAAGTTTGGTTTTTTACGAAGTGCCTTTTTAATCGATGTTCGTTTTTTAGTTTCAACTCTTCTTTTTAACGCGCCTTTGCTAGGTTTTGTTTTTTGTCTTTTCTTAGGACGAATTAAATTTAGTTTCAATAATTCTAAAAAACGTTTGATCGAAATTTCTTTATTTCTGTGCTGAGAACGTGTTTCTTCGCAAAAAAGAATCAATACATTTTCTTTCGTTAATTTTGATACCAATTTTACTTTTAAAAGTGCTTTTTCGCTTTCAGAGAGAGAAAGTGAGTTTTCTAAATAGAACGTTAATTCAATTTTAGAAGACGTTTTGTTTACGTGCTGACCACCAGGACCAGAACTTCTAGTCGCTTTAAAGTTGAGTTCTTTTAAAATATTCTCTGTATTCATTTTTATTAAAAATACCTCAAACTTAAAAATTTAAGGATATATTTTTAGTTATTTTCTGCAGTATGCTTAATTATCACAAGTATTGCTAAAATCTCTATTTTTGAGCATATTAAGGTCTTGCAAAGAGTCTGAAAAAGAATGTAAATTATCTTTTGCAGCAATAATTTTATCAATAGCTTCAGTAGCGTTTTTTAATCTTGTTTCTTTATCACCTTTTAACAAGATATAATTTTTTTTATATTTTTTTAATGTATTTTCAAAAGCCGTAAACATCTCTAAACGTTGTTCTGGTCTGTCGCGTAAATCATCTTCTTCCCATGGCGTATCAATATAAGTAAGTAAATATAAATCATATTTATTTTTATCTACAGCTTCACTTAATTTAATATCTACAGCACCGCCATAAAATTTTTCTGAGTATACTTTTGTTTCTAGTAAATCTGTATCACAAATAAGTAGTTTATCCGCTTTTTTCCCCAACTTATTTTCAAGATTCATTTGTCCAATTGCAATCGGTATTAAATCTTCTTTTTCGCAAGTTTTACGCTCGTTATTCCATTTTTTTTGCAAATATTCACGTGCATATTCTGGCGTCCAAACAGTATTGTAATGACGTGCTAATTGTTTAGAAAGTGTTGTTTTTCCTGTAGATTCTGGTCCAAATAAAACAACTTTTATGATGTTAATAGGGTCTTGTGTAAGTTCTTTTTCCATGCTAAATAACCAAAAATGGCGATAAAAGTAAATCCAAAATATTGAAAGCTTGTAAATGTAAAGCCTTTGTATAGATATAAAGGTACAGAAATTAGATCTCCTACTATCCAGAAAATCCAATTTTCTATTTTACGTTTTGCCATTAACCACATTCCAACAAAAAAGATAGCTGTTGTAATGGTATCTATGTAAGCAACCCAACTTGTCCATTTGTCAAATTTTTGATAAACTATAAAAACAAACAGCAGTGCTGCAATAAATAGGACAATTGAAATCTTTTTTTCTTTAAAAGTAGTAGTGGAAATTTGATTTACATGGGTTTTATCCACTTTACGCGTCCATATATACCAGCCATAAATACTCATTATAAAATAATAACCGTTAATTAACATGTCGCCTAAAAGCTCCCACTTAAAAAGTAAATACACAAAAATAAGTGTACTAATCATCCCTGTAGGGAAAACCCAAATTTTATTCTGTTTAGAGAACCAAACGGATAGAAAACCAAAAATTACTGCAATAATTTCTAAAGTAATATCTAATGTTGAGTATGTTTTATATTGGTCAAAAAGAAATTCGAAAATTGTTGTCATTTTATTTATTAAAATAGCTGCATCAAAAGTAAGAAGTTAATTTGTTTTTTCACCATAATATTAGCAAGAGTAGGTTCTTGTTTATAAACTTTAAGTATTTTTAATAAGCAAATACGCAAGTAAAACCTTCAAACTCTAAAAATGAAATGTTATAAGCAGTATTCTCTCCATTATAACGTATTTCTCCAGTAGTTTTTTCATCAGCAAATTTAAAATCCTCAATATAAATATGATGTAAGAATAAGAGCTTTTTCTTACCGTATATTTTATATAAAGATTCTTTTGCACCCCAGACAATAGTTAATTTGCTGATTAAAGCATCCACATTGGCTATTGTTTTATATTCTTCAAATGGAGTAAATTTATGTGCAATCTTTAAAATTTTCTCACGCTGTTTTTCGATATCAATCCCTACATGGAACTTATCAGAAACAATAATAGCTGTAAAAGTAAAAGAATGTGTAATCGAAATGAACTTGCCATTTTTTAAGTGTGGCTTTCCAAATTCATCATAAATTAAATCAGCATCGGAATATCCAACTTCTTTTAATAAATGTCGAATACTCAAGAATCCTCTTTGATGCAATTGAGATTTCATAGAGTTTAAGCGCGCTGTGCTATTCTCAGAAAGTACAATTCCCTCCTGCAATTTAGAAATAGATTCTTCAATCTTCCAAATCAAGACTTTAGTTGCTTTGTTAACCGTTAAAGTTTTGTAAAGAGCCATACTTTTTTAAAATGGATGTCGTAACTTTGCAGTTCGAAAAAATTAGAATATAAATATACAGTAATATGAGTAAAAATACAACATTCGTACCTTTCAAAGTGAAAGATATTTCTTTAGCAGATTGGGGTAGAAAAGAAATGGATTTGGCAGAAGCAGAAATGCCAGGTTTAATGAGTTTAAGAGAAGAGTATGGAGATGCGCAACCTTTAAAGGGTGCTAGAATTGCAGGTTGTTTACATATGACAATCCAAACAGCAATTTTAATAGAAACCTTGCAAGCTTTAGGGGCAGACGTTACTTGGAGTTCTTGTAATATTTTTTCTACACAAGATCAGGCTGCTGCTGCAATTGCTGCAACAGGAACTTCTGTTTATGCTTGGAAAGGAATGAATGAAGAAGAATTTGACTGGTGTATTGAACAAACCTTGTTTTTTGGTGAAGACAAACAACCATTAAACATGATTTTAGATGATGGTGGAGATTTAACCAATATGGTTTTAGATCGATATCCAGAATTAGCTGCAGGAATCAATGGATTATCAGAGGAGACTACCACTGGTGTTCATAGGCTTTACGAAAGAGTTAAAAACGGAACATTACCAATGCCAGCAATTAATATCAATGATTCTGTTACAAAATCAAAATTTGATAATAAATACGGTTGTAAAGAATCTGCAGTAGATGCAATTCGTAGAGCAACAGACATTATGTTAGCAGGAAAACGTGTAACTGTTTGTGGTTATGGTGATGTGGGTAAAGGAACAGCAGCTTCTTTTAAAGGAGCAGGTTCTATTGTAACTGTTACAGAAATAGATCCTATTTGTGCGTTGCAAGCTGCAATGGATGGTTTTGAAGTTAAGAAATTAGAGACTGTTGTTGCAAACTCAGATATTATTATTACTACAACAGGAAATAAAGACATTGTGCGTGGAGAGCATTTTGAAGCAATGAAAGACAAAGTAATTGTTGCAAATATTGGACATTTCGATAATGAAATTGATGTTCCTTATTTAAATGCGAACAGTGAAAAAGTTGAAATTAAGCCACAAGTAGATAAATATAATATCAATGGGAACGATATTATATTGTTAGCAGAAGGACGTTTGGTAAACTTAGGTTGTGCAACTGGGCATCCAAGTTTTGTAATGTCTAACTCATTTACAAACCAGACTTTGGCACAAATGGAACTTTGGAATAACGCAAAAGCATACGGAAACGAAGTGTATATGCTACCAAAACATTTAGATGAAAAAGTTGCATTTTTACACTTAGCAAAAATTGGTGTAGAGTTAACTGAATTGCGTCAAGACCAAGCAGCATATATTGGTGTAACACAAGCAGGACCATACAAACCAGAACACTATAGGTACTAAATAGTTGTTTATTTAGCAAACCAAAAAAAAGAAAACCCTTTCAAATTAATGAAAGGGTTTTCTTTTTTAATTTTTCTTCTTTTTAAGTTCACCCTCGTGGTCTAGCATTATTTCACTATCTCTATATTTACAGCAAGGATGCACAGAGTTGTAGGCTTCATCCGTGGCTATAAAATTTTCGACATCATGACCAACGTTTGCAATATTTTGTTTTACGGTATTTAGAGATGCTTTACGCTCATCTAAAATGAGGTTTATTTGATGCGTTTTTACATCCCAAATAGCAAACTTTACCCCCTTTGTTTTTAAGGCAGCAATCTCTATACGTTTTTTACACATTCCACAAATACCATCTACTTTAAAAGCAACTTTGGCGTTTTTTTTCTTTTTCACTGTTTTCATTTCTTGCGCTTGGGCAGAAAAACTGATGAAGAACAAACTGAATATAAATATCGCTTTTTTCATTATTTTTTTATTTAAAAGTTATTTAATTTTAAATCGTAAACCTGCATAAATAGCGCGACCAAAAATTGGCGAGTACACAATTGTACTGTCAAAATTGGGTCCAAAAGGATTTTCACTTCCTAAAATAGGATTTACTTGTTGAACATTTGTCAAGTTTTCTCCACCTGCATAAATTTCAAATTTGTTTGAAAATACTTTAGTAATTTGAGAATTTAATAAACTATAACGCTCAGAATTTATTGGTAATTGGTATTGTGTTGGATTGGTAGCTGTATTTGGTAAACGTTGTTCGCCGATATTATTAAATGTAAGATCTAACTTCCATTGAGAACCATTGTCTTTTGTTGCTGTTTCGTAAGAAATGTTTACAAAAAACCGATTATTAGGCTGGAGAGGTTTTTGTAATTTTCCAGTTTTATAATCTGTTGAAATATCAAAATATTTAAAAGCAGTTCGTAGATTCAAGTTTTTTGCCAATTCATAGTTTAATTCTAGTTGAAAATTATTAGCAATACTTTTTCCATTTAAATTATAAAAAGAAACTGCTTGCGGGTTTTCCCAATCTACAACAACTTGGTTGCTGAAATCTGTTCTATAAAAATCGAATGTAATATGCCCTTTTTTATTAAATAAATTAAATTTTTGCAAATACGAAACTCCATAATTCCAAGCAATTTCAGGGTTTAATCCGTAGATATTTCCACCTACTGCGTCTATATCTATTTTTCTAGAACTTGCAAATAATTGCTGATTTTCTGCAAAAATATTAGCACTTCTTTTTCCTCTTCCAGCAGAAGCTCTAAAGACTCCGTTTTCCCAAGGAGCATACCTTAGGTGCAACCTAGGTGTAATAAATGTACCTAATAAATTATGTGTATCCACTCTAACTCCTGCAGTTAAACTGAAATCCTCTAGATTGTCAAAAGCATATTCAAAAAACACACCTAGAGAGTTTTCTTTTCTTTTATAATTTGTAGTATTTACAAGTTCATTGTATTTGTCATAGGTAAAGTTAATACCTGTTTTAAACTTACTTCTAGTATCTCCAATAATCGAGTTAAAAAGTAAGTTAGAGTATAAACTTTCATGTTTAATATCATATACATTTAAGCCAAAATAAGAATCTTGTTCATGATTGCTATATGCTAACTGTAAACCGACACTTTGATATGGAATTTCAGGAAAAACATACCCTAGTTTTAAAGAAGTTTCAAAACGTTTCGTATCAATTTCACTTCCCCAAGAATTTGTATTCCCTTTATCTAAAGTTGGATTAAAATTGATTTCTCCAGTTTGTTTTTCATCATTTAAAAAACGAATATTTATAAAGCTAACCCAACCATTTTGTGCATCTGTATATTGCCAGCGGTTCATTACATTTATTTGATTAGTTAAAGGTGCATCTAAAAAATTATCATCGTTTTTATCAAATTTTTCACCTCTATAATTCCCATGGATATAAAGGCCGGATTGCCATTTTTCTGAAACCCTTCGGTTAAAATGAGTGTTTAATTCCAATCTACCATTTAGAGAACTATAGGTGTTTAAGAAAAATTTATTATCAGAAAAAGGCTTTACCAATTCTGCATTTATTTGGCCAGAAATACTTTCAAAGCCATTTACAACAGAACCAGCCCCTTTTGTAATTTGAATACTCTCTACCCAAGTACCCGGTGTAAAGGTTAAGCCAAAAGCTTGGGCAGCACCTCTTATAGACGGTATGTTTTCTTGCATAATTTGCAAATACGGACTTTTAAGTCCCAACATTTGTATTTGACGCGTTCCTGTTAATGCATCAGAGAAACTAACATCTATAGAAGGATTTGTTTCAAAACTTTCCGCTAAATTACAGCAGGCTGCTTTTAATAGTTCGTCGTTATTTACTGTAAAAGTGTTGGCTGTGGCAAATAAAGATTTTTGAACGGCACCTCTTTTGCTTCGAATAGTTATTCCTTTTAATTCGTTTTCTATAGTTATAAAATGATGAATTGGTGTCAGATCTCTAACTATTATAGTGTCTGTTTTGTATCCAATATAACTTATTACTAACTTTTTATATTCCTTTTTAAACGGAATTGTAAACCAGCCCTTTTCGTTCGTTATTGTGCCAATATTTGTGTTTAACCAATTTACGGTGGCACCTGAAATGCCTAAATTATCTTTAGGGTTTTCTTGGTCCATAATCATTCCTTTCAGATTAGTTTGAGCAAGAATAAAAATTGGAAATAGCAGTATAAAGCTATTTAGTATCTGTTTTTTCATTAATGTTAATTTTATTATAATTAAAACTGTGTCTCTTTAGTAAAAGACTTTTTAGTTGGAATTAAAATTAAATTAAATTAAAAATGATTGGTATTTTATCTGATAATTAATAGGTATAACAGGCCGGTGAAAGTCTTTGTAAATGATATTTCTAGAAGATTTTTCTTTAACTAGATTTAAATAAGAAGAATAGAAAGTTGTTAAAAATTGTTGTTTTTCAAAGTTCAAGGTATCAAAAGAAGCTGGATGTAATTCATCTTGTCCTTCTGTTATTATTACTTCATCTTTACAGCAGTTTGTCTTATCTGCAGCCATTGTCTGCTCTACTTTCATACCGCAGTCATCGGCTTCACCGATAACAGAAATATCCATTAAAAAACCGCCACAATAATGACTCTCAACAGTAAATGAGAGTGTTGAGAATAGCACCAAAAATGCTAATAGAGTCGATGTTATTTTGGTAAAAATGGATTTCATTATAAGTGCAAAGTTACAATAACAAATGCGATTTTTTTGTAAAATCAAATGTTATCTCGAAATTCATTAAAAAATTTAAGTGAATTAGGATGGTGTATATTATAAAACTGCCTTCATGTTTCTGTTTTTTATCTACGAAATTTCATTTATTTTTACAGCTATAAAAGTTGAGAGTTTAGATGGAAATGGATTTAAATAGATTAAAAAATAAAGTTGATAGTATTCTTGGAAGCACAAATACTACAAATGAGAAGCTAAAGTCAATTTGCGATGTGTTAGAAAGTGAAATTTCTTATTACGATTGGGTTGGTTTTTATTTTAAAAATGGAGATAAAGACGAGTTGAAGTTGGGGCAATATACAGGTGAAGAAACAGAACATACAATTATTCCTTTTGGAAAAGGTATTTGCGGACAAGTGGCCTTAAGTAATCAAAACTTTGTTGTTCAAGATGTATCTAATCAAGAAAACTATATATCTTGTGGATGGAAAGTGAAATCTGAAATAGTAATTCCTATTTTTGTAAATAAAGAGAATATTGGGCAGATTGATATTGATTCTCATACTGCAAATGTTTTTACAGATAAAGATGAGCAGCTTTTAGAATATGTTTGTGAAAAATTAGGGACTATTTTGTAAAATAATATAAATTTTATTATTTTTGTTTGAAGTTTTGGTTTTAACCAAAGAAATAAGTATCATTAAATCCCTATATTATGAGAAAAGAAAAGGACAATTCTTCGAGAATTAGAGACAACGGAAATTCCAATTTTACCAAAAAGAAACGGTCTTGGATGGATAACTTTATAAACTGGTTTCACCGATTTTTAGAAGCTTCAGAATAAATTTTATTTTAAAACTTTTGCTCTTTTCAAGCAGAAAGAATAGTAAGAATCGGAAAACACAAATATTTTACTATAAACACAAGTTAAAAGTTATTTAAACTAAGTTGTTAATTACTTCCTGCTATTGTTACTATCTTTTATTGCCTTGCAAGGTTCCTTTCACTAATTTTGTTTGCTTAACAACACAACAACTAAATGAGCACTGCAAAAACAATTAAATCCGCATTAATATCGGTATTTCACAAAGATGGTTTGGCACCAATCGTACAAAAATTGAACGATTTAAATGTAACTATTTATTCAACCGGAGGAACAGAAAAATTCATCAAAGAACTTGGAATAAACGTAGTTCCTGTTGATGAAGTTACTTCGTATCCTTCTATTCTAGGAGGTCGAGTTAAGACGCTCCATCCAAAGGTTTTTGGAGGAATTTTAAACAGACAAGATAATGAAAGTGATATTGCTGAATTAGCAGAATATAATATTCCGCAGATAGACTTGGTAATTGTAGATTTATATCCTTTTGAAAAGACTGTTGCTTCAGGAGCACCTGAGCAAGATATTGTTGAGAAAATTGATATTGGTGGAATTTCTTTAATTAGAGCATCTGCAAAAAATTTTAAAGATACTTTTACGGTTTCATCAATGAATCAATACGATGATTTTTTAGATATTTTATCTCAAAACAATGGAGAAACCACAATTGCACAGAGAAAGAAATTTGCTGCGAAGTCCTTTAATATTTCTTCACATTATGACACTGCCATCTTTAATTACTTTAATGCTGGTGAAGAGCCTACTTTAAAAGTTAGTGAAACAAATGCACAAGTATTAAGATATGGAGAAAACCCTCATCAAAAGGGTTATTTCTTTGGAGACTTGGAAACAATTTTTGATAAATTACATGGTAAGGAGTTAAGTTACAATAATTTACTAGATGTAGATGCTGCTGTAAACTTAATCGAAGAATTTAGAGGTGAGGCACCAACTTTTGCTATCCTAAAGCACAATAATGCATGTGGTTTTGCACAAAGAGATACCATAAAACAAGCGTATGTAGATGCTTTGGCAGGTGACCCTGTTTCTGCTTTTGGAGGAGTTTTAATTGCAAATACAGAAATAGATGCTGCAACTGCAGAAGAAATTCATACTTTGTTTTGTGAAGTGGTAATTGCGCCAAGTTATTCAAATGAAGCTTTAACAATATTAAAAGGAAAAAAGAATAGAATTATTCTAATTAAAAAAGAAGTTGAATTACCTAAAACAACAATTAGAACTTGCTTAAATGGTAATTTAGTTCAAGATAAAGATAGTATTACAGATCAATTATCAGATTTGAAATACGTTACTAATACAAATCCAACAGCAAGTGAGATAGAAGATTTGTTGTTTGCATCTAAATTGTGCAAAAACACGAAATCAAATACCATTATCTTAGTTAAAAATAAGCAGTTGCTAGCAGGGGGTACAGGGCAAACAAGCAGAGTTGATGCTTTGAACCAAGCAATAGAAAAGGCAAATTCTTTTAAATTTGATTTAAACGGATGCGTAATGGCAAGTGATGCTTTTTTTCCTTTTCCAGATTGTGTAGAGATTGCAGATAATGCAGGGATAAAAAGTGTGATACAGCCTGGAGGCTCTATTAAAGATCAATTAAGTATAGAATATTGTAATGAAAATAATATATCTATGGTAATGACAGGAACTAGGCATTTTAAACATTAAGAATATATAGGTTATTTGCAATTAGAATTTTAGTAGCTTTGTAAGACACGAGTAAAAATAATACACTAAAAATATTTTATGGGTTTTTTTGATTTTATGACCGAAGATATTGCGATCGATTTAGGAACCGCAAATACATTAATAATTCACAAAGGAAAAGTGGTTATTGATAGTCCTTCAATTGTAGCAAGAGACAGAACTACAGGTAAAATTATTGCAATTGGCAAAGAAGCCAACTTGATGCAAGGAAAAACCCATGAAAATATCAAAACAATCCGTCCATTAAAAGACGGAGTTATTGCAGATTTTCAAGCTTCAGAAGAAATGATTAAAGAATTTGTAAAACAGATTCCATCAATTAAAAAGAAATTATTTCCACCCGCACTAAGAATGGTTATTTGTATTCCGTCTGGAATTACAGAAGTAGAAAAACGTGCTGTAAGGGATTCTGCGAAACACATGAATGCTAAAGAAATCTATTTAATCTATGAGCCTATGGCAGCTGCAATTGGTGTTGGTATAGATATTATGGAGCCAAAGGGGAATATGATTATAGATATTGGTGGTGGTACAACAGAAATTGCTGTTATTGCATTGGCTGGTATTGTTTGTGATCAATCTGTAAAAGTAGCTGGAGACTTATTTACAAATGATATTATGTATTATATGCGCACACAGCACAACCTGCATGTTGGGGAAACTACTGCAGAGAAAATAAAAATTACTATTGGTGCAGCTACAGAAGATTTAGAAACTCCGCCAGATGACATGTTGGTTCAAGGTAGAGACTTGTTAAGTGGTAAGCCAAAGCAAGTGCAAGTTTCTTATAGAGAAATTGCAAAAGCCTTAGATAAGTCTATTTTAAGAATAGAAGATGCGGTTATGGAAACATTATCCAAGACTCCCCCAGAATTGGCAGCAGATATATATAATACAGGTATTTATTTAGCGGGAGGTGGTTCTATGTTAAGAGGTTTAGATAAAAGACTTTCTAGAAAAACAGACTTACCTGTTTATGTTGCAGAAGATCCTTTAAGAGCTGTAGTTCGTGGAACAGGAATTGCTTTAAAAGAACTAGATAAATATAAGAGTGTATTAATGAAATAATATTTTAGGAGTTCTAAAAAATGCAACAACTTATTTACTTTTTTCAAAAGTTTAAATATTTTTTATTCTTTTTATTGCTGCAATTTATTGCCTTGACACTTATTTTTAACAATCTTAATTTTCAAAATAGCAAATACGTTAATTCTGCAAATGCTTTAACTGGTGGTTTGTATAGTAAAGTTTCTGATATGTCTGATTATTTTAGTTTAAAAGCTACAAATACTCAACTTATAGAAGAAAACACACTTTTAAGAAACTTTCTAAATCAAAAAACAAATACTTCTTTTAAAGTGGATTCAATTGTTATTGATACCGTAAAATATTATCAAAAGTACACCTATACAAGTGCTAAAATCATCAATAATAGTTATTCAAAAGCATTTAATTTTTTAACTATTAATAAAGGTACAATTGCAGGTTTAAGTAAAGAAATGGCTGTTGTTAACGGTAAAGGGATTATTGGATTTACAGATAATTTGTCACCTAATTATGGAAGAATTCAATCTATTTTAAATAAAAACACTAAGATAAACGCAAGATTAAAAAACGGTTATTTTGGTACGTTACAATGGAATGCTTTAGATTATAACACAGTGCAATTAATAGATATTCCAAGACAGGCGCCTGTTAAAATCGGTGATACTATAGAAACTGGTGGTAAATCTGCAATTTTTCCTGAAGGAATTTTAATAGGAAAAGTAATTGGAATAAATAATGACAATGCTGTAGATAACATAATTAATGTAAAATTATTTAATGATATGTCTGTTATTGGACCTGTTTTTGTTATTAAAAATTTACAGAAAGTAGAAATTAAACGTTTAGAAAATTCAGGAAATGAATAAAACAGTATATTTTGGATTGCTATTTGTATTCTTGGTTTTTTTACAAGTTTTTGTATTGAATAATATTTTGTTTTTAGGATATGTAAATCCGTATCTATATATCGCTTTTGTTTTCTTGTATCCACTGAAGAAAAATAGATTTTCTTTTTTGTTACTTTCTTTCGCTTTGGGTTTAAGTATCGATTTTTTTTCTGATTCAGGAGGAATTCACGCTTTTTCATTAGTAACAATTTCGTATTTGAGATTATTTTTTATCAGAGTTTTCTTTAATAAATTTGAAGTGGATTATCCTTTTTTTAAGTTGAATTTAGAACCTTTTGGAAAAAAGTTTAACTATATCGTAACTTTAACACTGCTCCATCATTTTTTGTTATTTTTTCTTGCTAACTTTAGTCTTCAAAATATGTCTCAGGTATTTTTAAACACCTTGTATTCAAGTGTTTTTACTTTGATTCTCTATTTTTTATCAATTTATATTTTCTCTAAAAAGCAATAATGCGAAAAAGTTTTTTACTATACTTTCTAATTACGATTGTAGGCATTGTATTTATAGGACGTTTATTTCAGCTTCAAATAGTAAAAGGTGAAAGTTATGACCCTATACATAATGCAGCTGTAAAAATAGTTTTTGATTACCCAGAAAGAGGTTATATTTATGATAGAAATGGTGTTCTATTGGTTGCCAATCAACTTTCTTATGATGTAATGATTCAGCCTAATAAAGTAAAAAGTATCGATACTTTAGAGTTCTGTAAACTTTTAAAAATAGATATTGATGATTTTGTAAAGAGGTATAATAAGGCAAGTAAATATGCTTCATATCTTCCATCTGTTTTTTTAAAACAGTTAGCAAAAGAAGATTTTGCTTTCCTTCAAGAAAAATTACACAAATACGATGGTTTTTTTATTCAAAAAAGAGTAATACGGAAGTACCCCATTAATGCAGCAGCAAATGTTTTAGGTTATATCGGTGAGGTCAATGAACAGTTAGCAAAAAAGAATACCTATTATCAAGCAGGAGAATTAATAGGCAAGGATGGTATTGAAAAACAATATGAAAACTTTTTAAGAGGGATTAAGGGTAAAAAATTATTTAATAGAAATAATCTTAACAAAATTACTGGCTCTTTTAAGAATGGAGAACAAGATACTTTAGCTGAAAGAGGTAAAGATCTAACCTTAACTTTAGATATAAAATTACAACAATACGCTCAAAAATTAATGGTAGGTAAAAGGGGAGGTATTGTAGCTCTAGAACCCTCTACTGGAGAAATTTTAGCTTTAGTTACGGCACCTTCTTATGATCCTAATATGCTAGTTGGTAGAAAGCGTTCTGAAAATTCAGCCATTTTAATGGACCCAGAAAGTTTAGAGAAACCAACGTATGATAGAGGTTTAAAAGCTTCTTATCCTCCAGGTTCTCCATTTAAAATAATGAATGCTTTGATAGGTTTACAAGAAGGAGTGATCTCAGAACAGACTTCTTTTTATTGTTATAATGGTTATAGGTACGGGAATAGAAAGAATGCGTTTATGGGTTGCCATTGTGATATTTTCGGCAGACCAATACAATTAAAAACAGCTATTTCTAAATCTTGTAATAGCTACTTTGCAAATACTTACAAGAGAATTGTAGAAAAAAACAATAAGCCATCTCTTGGATTAGATAATTGGAGTGCCCATGTAAAGAGTTTTGGTTTAGGAAATTATTTAGGATATGATTTACCCCAGGGAAGTCCTGGACTAATTCCTACAGGTAAATATTACGATGATATGTACAAGTACTCTTGGAATGCTTCTACAAATATTTCGAATGCAATAGGGCAAGGAGAAGTACAAACAACACCAATTCAATTAGCTAATTTTACAGCTGCAGTTGCAAATAAAGGGTATTTCTTTACACCACATATTTTAAAAGATATTGATAAAAGACCAATAGAGAACGCTAGTTTTACAGAGAAAAAACAAACTACCATTGATAAAAAACATTTTAGTCCAGTAATAGAGGCGATGTATGAGGTTTTTAAAACAGGAACAGGAAAATGGAGTCAAGTGAAAGGAATAGAAATTTGTGGTAAAACTGGAACTTCAGAAAACTATACTGTAGTAAACGGTAAAAGAATAAAGCTAGAAGATCATTCTATTTTAGTTGCTTTTGCTCCAAAAGATAATCCTAAAATAGCGATTGCTATTTTTGTAGAAAATGGAGGCTATGGTTCTAGAATCGCCGCTCCGATAACAAGTTTAATGATAGAAAAGTATTTAAATGGTGAGATTTCTGAAGCAACAGTGGATAGAGAGACAAGCATGTTAAATATTAGTTTACAGGAAGAATATAATAAATTAATCCCAAAAATAGAAACAATTGCGGCAAGAAGGTAATAATATTTTTGCGGGGGTCGATTGGCTTTTGGTTACGCTATTTGTAATTTTAGTCAGTTTTGGATGGTTAAATATTTATTCGGCTTCAAGCACAGATGAAAACATTGAGCTACTTAGCTTTTCAACGGAATACGGGAAGCAATTGATATTTATATTTTTAACCATTCCGTTAATTGTTATTATTCTTTTTTTCAATGCTAAGTTTTATGAACGATTTTCTAGTGTGCTCTATCTAGTTTCACTTTTATCTCTTGTTGGATTATTTATTTTTGGAAAAACAATAAACGGTGCCACTTCTTGGTATAATTTAGGTGCATTAAGCTTACAACCTTCAGAATTTATGAAGGTATTTACAGCACTTGCAGTGGCAAAACTAATAAGTGACCGGCAGTATAATTTTAAACTAATTAAGAATCAAATTAAAGCGTTTATAATCATATTCGCACCTGCATTTTTAATCACATTACAACCAGATGTAGGTTCTGCCCTTATTTATATTGCTTTCTTTTTTGTGCTGCACAGGGAAGGTTTAACTTTAAACTATATTATTCTAGGTACTTTGGTGATTGTATTGTTTGTGTTCACTATTTTATTTGGTGTATCGGCAGTCTTATCAAGTTTATTTGTGCTCATTACTATTTTTATATTTTATGCTATTTATAAAGGAGGAAAGCGCTTCCTGCGTTTTAACTGGTATAAAATATTAGGGGTATATGCTGTTATTACTATTTTTATTATTGGTACAGGATTTACATATAATAATATATTTAAACAGCACCATAGAGATCGTTTTGAGATTCTTTTAGGTCTAAAACAAGACAATCAGGGAAAAGGTTATAATTCACACCAATCTGAATTAACAATTAGTTCTGGAGGTTTAACAGGAAAAGGATTTTTAAAAGGAGATTTAACACAAGGAGATTTTGTGCCGGAACAACATACAGATTATATATTTAGTGTTATTGGAGAAGAGTGGGGTTTCTTAGGAAGTTCTTTAGTAATTATATTATTTATGGTTTTGATGTATCGGGTTATTTATTTGGCAGAAACACATACCAATAAATTTGGAAGAATTTATGGATATGGTTTGGTCTCAATTCTGTTTTTTCACTTGATTGTAAATATTGGAATGGTGATAGGTTTGATGCCAACTGTAGGTATTCCTTTGCCGTTCTTTAGTTATGGTGGGTCATCTCTATGGGGCTTTACAATCTTACTCTTTATATTTATAAGATTAGATGCACATAAAGGTTATGATTGGTAGCGGATATTAAGATGTAATGCTTGTAAAATTGATTTCTTACGTTATCCTATAATGCTTTTAAGTACCTCTCAAGCTTTTAAATTTCAGACGGTATAAAGTAATGCTCATTTAAATTATAAACAATAAAAAACTCTGAATATAAATATTCAGAGTTCTAAGTTTTTTGCCGGAATGTAATAGCTTACATTGCAGATACGTGCTTTGTCAATTGAGATTTTAAATTGGCTGCTTTATTCTTGTGAATAATATTATTCTTAGCTAGTTTATCTAACATAGAAATTACAGTATTTAACTTACCTTCTGCTTCTTTCTTGTCCTCTGATGTACGAAGATCTCTAACAGCATTTCTTGCTGTTTTGTGTTGATACTTGTTACGTAATCTTTTAGCTTCGTTACTTCTAATTCTCTTTAATGCTGACTTGTGATTTGCCATAATTTCTTGTTTCGTTTTTTAATTAAAACTTTTGTAGTCCGTACGGGAATCGAACCCGTGTTACATGGATGAAAACCATGCGTCCTAACCCCTAGACGAACGGACCAGAACAATTAAGTGTGCCTCAATTGCGGGTGCAAATATACAACGTTTTTTAAATTTCACAATAATTTTTGAAAAAAAAATGGATTTTTTTTCAAATTTAATACGCCTTCGCAAAAAGCACTCTTTTAGAGGATGGTTTCCCGCTAAATACACACGTTCCAATTTCTTCTTTCGCATCATTAGGAATACATCTAATGGTTGCTTTTGTTAAGTCTTTAATCTTGTCTTCGGTTTCCTCTGTTCCATCCCAATGTGCAGAAACAAAGCCACCTTTATTTGCTATAGCTGTTTTAAATTCTTTAAAATTATACACAGAAGTTGTGTGCTCTGCTCTAAAATCTATTGCTTTTTGGAATAAGTTGTCTTGAATTTCTTCTAAAAGGTTACTTACAAAATCTACAATATCATTTTGAACAACCGTTTGTTTTGCTAAAGTATCTCTTCTGGCAATTTCTACAGTGCCATTTTCTAAGTCTCTTTTTCCAATTGCAATTCTAACAGGAACTCCTTTTAATTCATATTCAGCAAATTTTGCACCTGGTCTGAACGTATCTCTATCATCAAACTTTACAGAGATATCTTTTTTACGTAATTCTTTTACAAAGACAGCTACTTTTTCAGAAATAGCTTCTAATTGTTCTTCACCTTTATAAATAGGCACAATTACAACTTGAATTGGAGCTAATCTTGGGGGTAGTACTAAACCATTATCATCTGAATGAGTCATAATTAAGCCGCCAATCAAACGTGTAGAAACACCCCAAGAGGTTGCCCAAACATGTTCTTTCTTTCCTTCTTTAGTCGTAAATTTTACATCAAATGCTTTTGCAAAATTTTGTCCTAAAAAATGACTAGTCCCAGCTTGTAATGCCTTTCCATCTTGCATTAAAGCTTCAATAGTTAAAGTGTCTTCTGCACCAGCAAAACGCTCGCTATCAGATTTATATCCCTTTATTACTGGCATTGCCATAAAATCTTCGGCAAAAGTTGCATATACTTCTTGCATCTGTTGTGCTTCGCTAATTGCCTCTGCTTTCGTTGCATGTGCGGTGTGCCCTTCTTGCCATAAAAATTCTGCAGTTCTTAAAAATAGACGTGTACGCATTTCCCAACGTACAACATTTGCCCATTGATTTATTAATAAAGGTAAGTCTCTATAAGATTGAACCCATCCCTTATATGTGTTCCAAATAATAGCTTCAGAAGTTGGTCTAACTACTAACTCTTCTTCTAATTTAGCTTCAGGATCTACTCTTAATTTACCTGGGTTGTCAGGATCGTTCTGTAATCTGTAATGCGTTACAACTGCACATTCTTTTGCAAAGCCCTCTGCATTTTTTTCTTCAGCTTCAAATAAACTTTTAGGAACAAATAACGGAAAATAAGCGTTTTCATGTCCAGTCTCTTTAAACATTCTATCTAACTCTGCCTGCATTTTTTCCCAAATAGCATATCCGTATGGTTTTATTACCATACAACCTCTTACCGCAGAGTTTTCAGCTAAATCTGCTTTTACAACTAACTCATTATACCATTTAGAATAATCGTCTGCTCTTTTTGTTAAATGTTTACTCATAATTAAAAGTTTGGCACAAAAATTGTTACCTTTAAAGTGAAATATGTGTTAAAAGATTGTTTTGTATTTACACACTAACAAAACAAAATTACTACAAAAAGCTTAGAGACTAGTTAAAGTTTGAGTTTTTTTGCATAACAATTTTTATAATAAACTAATGTATACTAAAAAACAAGGTCTATGAAGCTGTCATATAAATTTCGAAATACAAATCAATTAATATTAATTCTTTTAGTTAATATGCTGCTTATATCTTGTGGTACTTATCAAAGTGCTTACAATAACGATGGTATTTATGAGGGCTATTCAAACACTGATACAGAAAAAAATGTAATTGTTGTGGGTGAAAAAGCTTATAATAATTATAATAAAAACTACTTTACAAATGAGTTAGAGCGCCTTGAAGACTTGGAGGAAGAAACTATTTTCACAGATGTAGATTCGTATAACTCTCCAGATAATTCTTATGAAGAGGATGACTTAAGTTATAATACAAATCCGTCTTGGGGGAACAATGATAATAATGATGTAGTTGTGTATATCAATAACAATAATAATGGTTCTTACTGGAATAATTTTGGATGGAATAACTTTGGATGGAATAACTTTGGATGGAACAATAGGGGATTTAATAATTGGGGTTATAGAAATAGATGGGGTTGGAACAATGGAATGGGTTGGAACAATGGAATGGGTTGGAACAACGGATTTAATAATTGGGGCTATAATCCTTTGTGGTATTCATACCATAATAACTTAGCATTTGGATGGGGCATGTATGGTGGTTATAATAACGGATTTGGAAATTCATATAACAACAATGGGTATAACAGTAATAGCCGATATGGTAGAAGAGCTACTTATAATAATTTCTATTCTAGAGATAATATAAGAACTAGAAATTCTTCTACAGTTTCTAAAAGAAGAGTTAATACGACAAGGCTTAGTTCTTCAACAAGAAGAGCCAAAAGTGCAACTTCGAGTAAAAGATTTACTTCTATTATAAATCCTACGAATACTTCTACTATTTCATTAACAAAGAGAAGAACTGTGAAAACTACTCCATCTAGAAATGCAACTTCAACAACAAGAAGTACAAAGAGAACTGTACCGAATAGAACTTCAACTTCAACTAGAAAAAGTTATACAAGAAGTACACCATCAAGAAGTACACCATCAAAAAGTTCATCTTCAACGATAAGAAATTATTCAAGAAGCACACCTTCTAGAAGTTCATCTTCAACGAGAAGAAGTTCTTCAAGAAGTACACCTTCTAGAAGCTCATCTTCAACAAGAAGTAGTTCTAGCCGAAGTTCATCTTCAAGCAGTCGTCGAGGTAATTAATATCCTAAATAATTAGAAAACCTTTAAATGAAAAAAATAACAACTACAATAGCGTTTTTCGCTTTTACTATAATGTCCTTTGGTCAATCTTTAGGCTACCAAGATTTAGCTTTACTTTTTTCACAGGATGATGGAAACGGTACGGCTAGATTTACTGCTATGAGTGGCGCTTTCGGCGCATTGGGAGGAGATATGTCTTCAGTTAATATAAATCCAGCAGGTTTGTCTGTTTTTAATAATAGTGCTTTTTCGGGTTCTTTTAATTCTAGACAAACAAATACAATTTCAAACTATTATGGTACGAATACGAATAATCAAAATCAATTTTTGAATATATCTCAAGCCGGAGCAGTTTTTGTTTTTAAAAACGCTCATAAATCTGATTGGAATAATTTTGTACTTGGCTTTAATTATAGAATAACTAAAGACTTTACTAGCAGTTTTAATGCTAAAGGAAACAGTGGAATTGCAATTTTTAGAGATTTTCCTTTAGATGAAAATGAACCAATTATTGATTATAGCATAGCTGAAGAGCAGCGTTTTTTTAATGATTATGCAGGTGAGGTAAGTGAAATTAATATCGCTTTTTCGTCAGTACATAAGAACAGCTTATATCTAGGTGCTAGTTTAAATTTTTACGACTTAAATTTTAGTCAGCGTGCTACTTTGGTGGAGTTTAATAATGATGGATTTGGAAATACGTTAGATGCAAACTTATATCAAGAAAATCTTATAATCAGTTCAGGTGTTTCTTTGAATTTGGGATTTATTTACAAAGCACATCAAAATTTTAGATTTGGTCTTTCATACCAAACACCTACTATGTTTACAGAGGTTTTAGAAGAGTCTAATATTGTAGATAATGAAGGTTTTATGGGAGATACAGAAATAGTCGTAAGTAATAATTCTACAATCTATGACAATACATCTGGAGGTTACTACCCTTCTCAAAGGTTTGTTTTTAGATTAAAAACTCCTAGTAAATTAACAGCAAGTGCAGCTATTATTTTTGGTAAAAAAGGCTTATTGAGTATCGATTATGTCAATAAAAATTATCAAAACATGAAATTATCGAATGCAGATTTTTTAGTTGAAAATCAATTTTTTCAAAATGAATTAAGAAAAACGTATGCCCTTAATATAGGTTCAGAATGGCGTTTTGAAAGACTTAGTTTAAGAGGAGGTTATAAGTTTGAACAAAGTCCAGATAAGATAGCTTTAGATTCAGACAATATAGTAGGGTATTCATACGGAGGAGGTTATAATTTCGGGAATTTTAAATTAGATTTTGCTTACAGTAATAATAATAGAACTGCACCTTATAATTTTTATACCGGTTATAATGTAAACTCAGCAAATTTATCTATAGATAATAAAGTTTTCACAGCTACAGTTTTAATAAATTTATAGATCATAGTAACTTAAAAATTAAGACTCTGCCAGCTTTGATATTAAAAAAATCATTGAAGGTAGCGGCTTCATTTTATCTCCCATAAAACCTTCATTATCTATCTTTTTTCCCTTAATTTTGCAATTCAATTTTTAGAACATGTTAGAAACTAAAATTACAATACAAGAAACTACGAATAATACCATACTTAAATTTAATAGTACTGCTATTTTAATTAATGGCGGTAGTTATGAGTTTAACAATATAGATGAAGCCAAAAACTCTCCTTTGGCTCAAGAATTATTTTATTTACCATTTGTAAAAAAAGTATTTATTACTGCTAATTTTATTGCCATTCAACGTTTTGATATTTTAGAATGGATAGATGTACAAGAAGAGGTGAAAGAGCAGATAGAAGCCTTTATAAGTGACGGTAATGTAGTTGTAAACGAGCAAAGAACTTCAAAAAAAGAAGCTATTGAAGTGTACGCTGAAGTGACGCCAAATCCTGCAGTAATGAAGTTTGGAGTAAATAAAGCGTTAACGCAAACAGATGTTGAGTTTAAAAATATAGATGAAGCAAATGCATCATCACCTTTAGCACAAGCAATTTTTAACTTTCCGTTCGTAAAAGAAGTGTTTATTTCAGACAATTATATTTCTGTTACTAAATACGATATGGTAGAGTGGAATGATGTTTACGGAGAAGTAAGAACATTTATTCGTGAGTATTTAGCGGATGGAAAAATAATTATTAAGGAGTTGCCAAAAGAAGAAACTATAGCTACAGAAAATAATGTAGCAGCACCAAAAGTAGTTTTAGAAGGCATCTCTGCACAGATTGTAGACATTCTAGATGAATACATAAAACCAGCAGTTGCTAGTGATGGAGGTAATATAGCTTTTCGATCATATGATGAAGCTAATAAAGTAGTAAGTGTAGTGTTGCAAGGTGCTTGTAGCGGTTGTCCATCTTCTACAGCAACATTAAAAAATGGAATAGAAAATTTATTAAAAGAAATGTTGCCAAACATGATTAATGAAGTGGTTGCAATTAACGGATAACAAATTTGGTGAAAAGCAAATTGCGAATAGCCCAAAGCTACATAATATGTCAAAAATAATTAAACCATACAAAGATTCTGAATTAGGAAAAAAAGAGCAAGTAGCAAAAATGTTCGATGCTATTTCTGGCAATTATGACGGTTTAAATAGGGTCATTTCTTTCGGTATTGACGTAAAGTGGCGCAAAAAAGTAGTGAAGATTGTTAGAGAGAACAATTCGAAGTACATTTTAGACATTGCTACAGGAACAGGAGATTTAGCTTTAATGATGGCCGATTTAAAACCGGATAGAATTATAGGTTTAGATATCTCTCCAGGAATGCTAAATATTGGGAAAGAAAAAATAGCGAAAGCAAACCTTTCTGATAAAATAGAAATGATTGTTGCTGATTCTGAAGAAATGCCTTTTGAAGACCATACTTTTGATGCGATTACAGTTTCTTTCGGGGTTCGAAACTTTGCGAATTTAGATAAAGGAATTAAAGAAATTGCAAGAGTTTTAAAACCTACCGGAGTTTTGGTGATTCTCGAAACTTCAAATCCTGTAAAATTTCCTTTTAAACAAGGCTATAAAATCTACACAAATTTATTCTTACCAATTGTGGGTAGATTATTTTCTAAAGATAAAGTTGCTTATTCTTACTTATCTGAATCTGCAAACTCTTTTCCTTTTGGAGAAGCATTCAACAATATTTTACAAAAAAATGGGTTTAACACTACAGAACACAAACCTGTAACTTTTGGAGTTGCAACAATTTATACTGCACGTAAATAATGATGAGTAAAAGAATCTTAATTATTGGATTTTTCCTTTTAGCAGCTGCCGCTTTTTTTGCGCAAACAGAACGTGTAGAATATATACCAACTTTTGATAGAAAATTAATACATTATGGGTTCTACTTAGGAATAAATCAGAATGATTTTAAACTAAATTTTACGGATAAACAAATTCCTAATCCTGATTTTCCTGGTACTTTTTATAAAAAACCTAATGTAACAGTAGTCGTAAATGGTGGGTTTAATGTAGGCTTAATCGCAGACTTGCGTTTGCATAAAAATTTAAATTTACGTTTAGAACCCGGTTTAGTAAGTAATACTAAAAAAATAGTATTTAATCATTTAACAAATTCTTCAATACCACAAGATAGTATTAGAGAAATAGGTTCAACTTACTTGCATGTTCCTTTTGTGTTTAAATTTAGTACAAATAGATATCAGAACATAAGACCATATATTTTAGGTGGGGTTTCTTATGATTATAATTTCTCTAGTAATGAAAAAAATCAAGAAGACAATTCTGCAGGAGAATTTAGGATGAAAACCCATAACTTCATGTATGAGATCGGAGTAGGTGTAGATTTTTACTTGTATTATTTTAAATTCTCTCCATCAATTCGTGGCGTATTTGCAATGAATAACGAAATTAAAAATGACAATGACATCAATAGCAGATGGACGGCTCCTATAAATTTTATGGGCACAAGAGGAGTTTTCTTGAATTTTGCATTTGAGTAGGTAATTTTAGTTAAACTTAAGAAGTTAGTAACTAAAATCTAATAACCACGTTTAAATTCACTTAATAAAATAGCAGTTGCGGTAGCAACATTTAAACTTTCAGTTTCTTGTGTTTCTCCAAATCTTGGAATTGATATTTTATACTGAAGTAAAGATTTAATTTCTTCTGAAACTCCGTTTGCCTCATTACCCATAATGAGAATTCCTTCTTTGGGTAATTTAGTTTTATATACATTTTCACCATCCATATCTGCAATAAAGGTATCTAAATTGCTTTTAGTTATATAGTTTTCTATATCTGTATAATAAATTGAAACACGAGTTAAAGATCCCATAGAGGCCTGCACTACTTTTTGATTATAGCAATCGACAGTATCTTTAGAGCAAACCAGTTGGGTAACACCAAACCAATCGCATAAACGTATAATTGTCCCGAGATTACCGGGGTCGTTAATAGCATCTAAAGCAATGGTTAAACCAGAATTTTGTAGCGCTTTTTCTTTAGGAATTTTAAAAATACCTAAAGCTTTATTAGGAGATTTGAGCGTACTTACTTTTTTTAATTCAGTTTCAGAAATTCGTATAATTTTTTTTTCAGAAATAGCAACCTCAAAGTCATCTGTGCAAAATAATGTTTCAATCTCAAAAGGTGAATTTAATAATTCATTCAACACCTTTACACCTTCTGCAATAAATAAATTATGCTTTTGTCTATACTTTTTCTGCGATAAACTTGTTATTAATTTTAGTTGATTTTTGGAGATACTCATTAATTGTGTCTAATTGGAAATAAACCGTTGAAAAATACTATTTTTGATGTTAAATGTATTGCTAAAGTAATGAAAAAACTTTCTTTTTACTTTCTACTTATTTTATTTTTTGTTGCTTGTAATTCTACAAAACATGTTGCCGAGAATGAATACATGCTTTCGCAAAATTATGTTTTTGTAGATAGCGCAAGAGATAAGAGCGCCGAGTTAGAAAAATTCATACTTCAAAAGCCCAATCCAAAGTTACTTGGAGCTCCAATTGGTTTATATTTTCATAATTTAGGAAGTCATGATAAGCCAAAAACAGCATTAAAATGGGCTAATAAACATCCAAATAAATATAAATTTGTTAAAAATATCTTTTCTGAAAAACAGAGTATTGTGTATGCAAATGAATTAATTAAATTAAATAAATGGCTTTTAAGTTTTGATGCTCCAGTAATTATAAGTGAAAATAAAGTACAAAGAACTTCAGAGAATTTAGAGGCTTATTATAAAACTAAAGGGTATTTTGAATCTCAAGTATTTTCTAAAATTAATAGAGATACTATTAAGAAAAAAGCAACAATAGAATACCGCATACGTAGAGGAAAACCAACAATGCTAGATACTATTAAGTTGAAAATAGCGTCTGTAGTTTTAGACTCTATTTATAAAGATGCTGGAATACGGTCTTTGTTAAAAAGTGGAAACCAATACAGCGACAATATTTTTAGACAAGAAGCTAGTAATGTGTTAAAACTCTTTAGGAATAGTGGAGTTTATCATTTTTCTGACGCTGCTTTGGGTTTTTATGTAGATTCTACCAGAGCAGATTATAAAACAAATGTAGATTTTTTAATTGCTAAAGATCGTTATGAAGAGGTTGATGGAAAATACATCAAGAAAGATTATAAAGTACATAGAATTAAAGAAATTAATGTAGTTACAGATTATTCGTACACAAAAAAGGATGAAGCTTTCCAGTATTCTTTGGTGTACAAAGGCATTAACTTTTTATCGCATGACAAATTAAAATACAATCCTAAGTATTTAGCCGCGTCTATCTTTTTTAATCCTGGAGATGTTTTTAAAGATTCACTTAGAAACTTAACTAGAAACCACCTTAAATCACTTAAAAACTTTAAAACTACAAATATTTCGTTTACACCTATTAATCGCTCAGGTGATGAATTGAAAATGGATTTATTTTTGACTCCCATAGAAAAATTTACAACAGGTTTTGAAACAGAATTAACGCATTCTAATATTAGAAATATTGGTACTTCAGCTAAGTTCTCTTTTATTGATAGAAATGTTTTTAGAGGAGCGGAATTATTAAAATTATCTGTTTTAGGTTCTTGGTTTAATTCGAATAATGGTCCTGGTTGGGAAATTGGAGGAGATGTTTCTGTAGAGATACCTCGGCTTATTGCTCCCTTTGGATTGAGTAAATTAGTACCAAAAAGAATGTCTCCAAGAACATTATTTTCTTTGGGATTAAGTCTACAAAAAAATATAGGATTAGATAGACAAACATTTACGTTTTTGTCAGATTATAAATGGGAATACACTAAAAAGAAAACGATTCAGTTAGAGATTTTTAATACACAGTATATTCAGAACTTGAATATAAATCGTTTTTTTAATATTTATCGCTCCGAGTTTACGAATTTAAATGCGGTTGCTAAATTATACGATGAGGTTAATAGTACTTCTTATTTTCCATTATCCACAGATCTAGATAAGCAAGCATCAGAAGCTTTAACCTTTATAAACAAAGTAGCTGAAAACTTAACAGGTTTTAGAACTTCAAATTTATCTGACTACAATACAGTTTTAAATATTCAGAATAGATATAATATTGTTACCTCAGATTTTTTAATCCCTACGCTTGCATATTCATACACCTATAATAGCCAAATAGACTTTAAAGATAATAATTTTTCTTTTTTTAAAGCAAGAGTTTCTAATTCAGGAAATATTTTAGGGTTATTTTCTAAAAGTTACAATTCGAATGATAAAAAGACACTCTTAAAAATTCCGTTAGCACAATATTTTAAAATCGATTTAGAATATAAGCGTTTCTGGGATGTTGGGGCAACTTCAGTATTTGGAGTTAGAACTTTTTTAGGAGGAATTTTCACCTATGATAATTCAGATATTCCTTTTACAAGGAGTTATTTTGCAGGGGGTTCTAATGATATTAGGGCCTGGAAGACTTATGAATTAGGTCCAGGAAGTAGAAGTAGTGGTTTAGAGTTTAATGTAGGTAGTTTTAAGTTTTTAACAAGTCTAGAATATCGTTTTGATTTAGTGGGTAGTTTAAAAGGAGCTATGTTCATGGATGCTGGTAATATTTGGGATATTTCAGGATCTGATTTTATAGACCAAGATGCTAAGTTTGATAGTTTGTCTTCATTAGAAGATATTGCAATTGGCTCTGGTTTTGGACTGCGATATGATTTAAGTTTTTTTGTGCTAAGGTTGGATATGGGTTTTAAAACGTATGAGCCTTATTTAAAGAATGACAAGTGGTTTAAAAACTACAATTTTGCAAGCGCAGAATATAATATAGGAATCAATTATCCTTTTTAGTAAAATTAGCTAAAACTCTATAACGTTTTCGTTATTTTCTGTATTCTTCAAACTAAAAAGCGCCTATTTTTAGTATTTTTGAGCAAACTAAGGAATTACAAATTAAAATATAACAATATGAGTCACAACATTAAACCTGGAGTTGCAACAGGAAAAGAAGTACAAGCAATTTTTAACCTAGCGAAAGAAAAAGGATTTGCATTACCGGCAGTGAATGTAATTGGTTCTAACACTATTAATGGTGTTTTAGAAACTGCTAGAGATTTAAATGCTCCTGTAATCATTCAGTTTTCTAATGGTGGCGCACAATTTAATGCAGGTAAAGGTTTGTCTAATGAAGGTGAAAAAGCTGCTATTGCTGGTGGTATTGCTGGTGCAAAACATGTGCACGAATTAGCGCTTGCTTATGGTGTACCTGTAATCTTACACACAGACCATGCTGCAAAAAAATTATTACCGTGGATAGATGGTTTATTGGATGCTTCTGAAAAGCATTTTGCTGAAACAGGTAGCCCTTTATATAGTTCTCACATGATAGATTTGTCTGAAGAGCCTTTAGAAGAAAATATAGAAATCTGTAAAACGTATTTAGCTCGTATGAGTAAAATGGGTATGACTTTAGAGATTGAATTAGGAATAACTGGTGGTGAAGAAGATGGTGTAGATAATTCTGATGTTGATGTCTCTAAATTATATACGCAACCAGAAGAAGTTGCATATGCGTATGAAGAGTTATTAAAAGTTTCTCCTCAATTTACAATTGCAGCAGCATTTGGTAACGTTCATGGTGTTTATAAGCCAGGAAATGTAAAATTAACACCAAAAATTTTATTAAATTCTCAAGATTATATTTCTAAAAAATACAATGTACCTCACAATACTATCGATTTTGTTTTTCATGGTGGTTCTGGTTCTACTGTAGAAGAAATTAGAGAATCTATTGGGTATGGAGTTATAAAAATGAATATCGATACAGATATGCAGTTTGCTTTTACCGAAGGTATTAGAAATTATATGCAAGAAAAAGCTGATTATATAGCTACTCAAATTGGTAATCCTGACGGAGCAGACCAACCTAATAAAAAATATTACGACCCAAGAAAATGGTTACGTGAAGGTGAAGAAACTTTTAAAACACGTTTAAAACAAGCATTCGCAGATTTAAATAACGTAGATACTTTATAGTATTCTGTTTTAATATTTTACAAAAGCATTTTGGTTTTATAATCAAAATGCTTTTTTTATACAGAAGATTTTATTCAATTATTTTAAGGAATAATAATCAAACAAATAAGAAAGTAGATTTTGCAAAAAATCTTTTACATTTGTATTTCATATTTTATTTCTAAATAGTTTCATTTTAGAGATAATACATTAAGACAAACACATAACATGGCTTGGTTTAAAAGAACAGATAAAGGAATTCAAACTTCTACGGAAGATAAAAAAGACACTCCAAAAGGCTTATGGTATAAAACGCCAAGCGGGAAAGTTATAGATACAGAGGAATTAAAAAGAAATTTATATGTAAGTCCAGAAGATGGTTATCATGTAAGAATAGGAAGTAAAGAATATTTTGAGTTATTTTTTGATAATAATAAATTTAAAGAATTAAATAAAGGTCTTACCTCTAAAGATCCTTTAAGTTTTGAAGACACAAAAAAATATCCAGACAGGTTAAAAGCGGCACAGGAAAAAACAAAATTAAATGATGCCGTTAGAACTGCGGTAGGTAAATCTCTAGGAAAAGATATTGTGATTGCTGCAATGGATTTTGCTTTTATTGGTGGTTCTATGGGCTCTGTGGTTGGAGAAAAGATTGCAAGGGCAATTGACTATTCAATAAAGAATAAGATGCCGTTTTTAATGGTTTCTAAATCTGGTGGTGCAAGAATGATGGAGGCCTCACTTTCTCTAATGCAATTGGTGAAAACATCCTCTAAATTAGCGCAATTAGCGGGTGCTAAAATTCCTTACATATCTTTGTGTACAGATCCAACAACAGGGGGTACAACAGCTTCTTATGCAATGTTAGGAGATATTAATATTGCAGAACCAAATGCATTAATTGCATTTGCCGGCCCAAGAGTTGTAAGAGATACTACAGGTAAAGATTTACCAGAAGGCTTTCAGAAATCTGAATTTGTTTTGGAACATGGTTTTTTAGATGCTATTTATGAGCGTAAAGATTTAAAAATACAGATAAACTTATATATAGATTTAATACAAAATCTTCCTATTAGAAAAGAATTAGCGGTATCATAAGAAGTATTATATATAAAAAAAGCCAGCATACGCTGGCTTTTTTTTAGTTTTATAAACAGCGGAAGGTTAAAACCTCCAACCAACATTTAAACCAGCTCTTGGAACCAGAGCAGGAGAGTCAGTTCCAAAAAGATTTCTACCTATACCTGCATAAGCGTCAATGATTAAGCCGCCTTTAGAAATGTATTTTGTTCCAACAGCAACACCTAAAGCTGCATCTGTATAATTCTGTAAGACATCACTTCCAGTACTATTTGTTTTACCAAAATTTACACCTAGAAAACCTTCTCCAAAGAAATTCCATTGTGCATCTGCACTAAAGTAATGTCGAAAATAAGGCGTAATCATCATATTCTCGTTGTATCTAAAAGCTGTTTCTTGGTCTGCTAAATTGAACAATGCTGAAATTCCAAAAGAATTCTCAACACTAATGTATTTTTCATAAGAAAACTCTAAACTTCTTATAACTATTGCATCGGCAATATCTAGTTTTAATTCTTGTTGAGAAAACCCCAAAGAACTTATTAAAAGTCCAAATATAATTACTACCTTTTTCATCTTTTATTTTTTTTTCTAAATTAATTAAAATCTATATCCTAAAGAAATACCAAACCTTCCAATGATCTCATTTTGGTAATCATAATAGCCGCCGTGGCTTTCTCCTTTTATTAAATTCCTTCCTACACCTGCGAGTACTTCTGCGGTAAAACCTTCTTTTATTACAAATTTACCTCCAACAGAAATACCTAGCGCAAAACTTGTTTGAGTTTCAATTTTCCCGTAATTACTGTTGTAGTCGTTGTAGTCATAACTATAATAAAAATCCTGGTAGGTATTTAGCATTCCAAAACCTTCTATAAAAAAACCTTGAGCATATTTATATTCAGAAAAAAACCATCTATAGTAAGGCGTTATAGAGGATTTTTTAGGAAAAACAATATCACTGTTTGCATAATCAGAAAAGTTATAGAATACTGCAACACCATAAGAAGAATTTTCATCTATCAATCTTTCGTAAGAAATATCTATGGCAGCAAATGCAATTAAATTAAATGCATTTAATTTAAGTTCATATTTTTTTTCTACATTTTCTGGGTATTTACTTTGCTTAGTGCCTTCTTTTTCTTGTGCGGTAAAATGTAAACTAAGAAGAGTTAATAAGAGGAGTAATGTGATTTTTTTCATATTTTTTTTTTAGTAAACAAATATACCTAAAAGCATACCATTAAATGTTAAAATACAGCCCGTAGTTGAATATTACCTGTATGTATTATTTTAGAATTCTCACTTTTTCTTCCTAAATAATTTAAGTTTAAATTTAAAAAAGAGTTTAGTTTTCTATTGAATAAAAGATTCCAAGTATAATTTTTACCAGCCTGCAGGCCTTCTAACATTTGGTATGCAACTGGTGTATTTGTATCTCCTATAAAATCATTTAAAAATACATTTATATTTGCAGTAATTTGATCTTGCTTTTCGCTTATGTAATAATATTCTATTCCAAATTTCTGTTGTTTTAGTGCTTCAAAATTCTCTAAACTATTTGCTTTGTTTTTGTAATGATAAAAAGCAGTAAATCTTTTATTTTGTGTTTGTAAAAAAGTGATTTTTGGTTGAATTTCTTTTCCTTCAATAATATAATTTCTATTGTTAAAGTTTTCGGTCTGTAAATCATTTTCAGATACTTTTCCCATTAGATCAAACAACCAAAAAGTTGCAAATTTATGCGTAAACTCTACTTGATGTATTTTAGTATTACTTTCTTGCGTTCCAATAAAATATTGTTGTTTGTTTCTTTGTTTTCCGAAGGTATAAGAGGTACTGTACTTTTGAATATTTCTGTTAAAATAAAGACTATTTCTTAAGTTAAGATTTAATCCAATAATCTTGTTTTCGTCAAAGTTAAAAGGATTAAAATTAAAAGAGTTTCCTATTCTAGATTGTTCGTTCTCTAAACTTAATAAACTTTCATTGTTAAAGTAAGAAAGTATCTTTTTAAATCCATTTTTGTTCTTCCATTGCTTAAAATTAAAATTTATAGCTTGCCTAAACTTAACTCTTGTAGTTGCTAGATAGCGCAAGTTGGGTTTTGGAACGCGTAAATAATTTGCCTGATCTTGAAATTCTGCAACTTCAAACTCATCAAAATCCTGCACGCCGTCACTATTATAATCTATCCAGGTATAATACCCTAAGCCAGGAGCTGTTTTTAAATAAATATATTCTTGTCTTGCAACGTTACCAGAAGAAGTTTCATATAATGTATTTATATTCACAAAATTATGAAATAACTTTTGGTTGAAAATCAACCTCGAATTTAAAGACTTCTCATCTTCAGAAAAATTATTTTCTGTAAGCCTGTAATTTGCATAAACACTTAAATTGGTATTTTTACTCTGAATTAAATTACTGTTTATATAGAATGATTTTCGGTTGTTAATTTCTTTAAATTCATTCAGTTTTATACTGTCATTATTTCTGTAATTAAAACCAATTTTAGCAAAGACCTTTGCGGTATCTCCAATACCAAAATAGGTTTCAAATTCTTTAAATCTATGACTCGTATTTATAAAGTCTCTAGAACTTGTATTTTTTCTACTATTGGTCTCTAAATTGGTAAATGCACCTAGCCAACTTTTCTTAAAATGGTGCCCTATGGTAGCTTTTGCTCTTAAAAAGGAGTTGTCTTCTATCGTTGAGGTATTTGTTAAGAAACTTCCATCTATAAAAAAAGTAGTGTTTTTATGCCTTATTTTAGATTGAAGTTCATGCTTGTTTCCGTTAAAAGTAGCTATGTAATTCAGGTGATTGTATCGGTATAAAATAAAATCATTTTTTTTATTTTGAAGATTAAATTCTGATTGAAAATAGTTTTTTGTGGCATTATTGGTTAGTAAGTTCCAATCTCTATTAAACTCTACAGGTTCCCATCGTTGTAATGTTTTAAAATTTTTATGTGCATATTCATGGTGAATATTACTTGTTAATTGCCATTTTTTATCAATTAAGACTTGTTGCCATCCAATTTTTGCGGCCAGTGCCGTATTTTCAGTATCACCTATAGAAGAGAATAAATTAGCGTCATTATTACTAATAGCAACTTCAGAAGAGAGCGTTGTTTTTTTACTCGGCTTATAGTCAGATTTTAAAACAAAAACTTGTGATTTTGTAGGTGCTATTAACCGAGTAATTGGAGTATAATTTCCTTGATTAATACCAACAAAATTGTAAATATTTCCAATTGCAGTGCTACTATCTAATACATAATCTCCGTTATTTGTACCAACATTTGTAAAAGTTACAAAGTATAATTCTTCAGTAGGATCTTTTGAGTATTCAAAGTTTTCTACTGCTCCACTTTCAATTTTTTTATACAAGATTTTATTTTCATCAAAAGCAGTTACTGCTGCGCTTTCGGCAAACATTAAATCAGTATTATTACCAGCATCTGCTAAAATCTCTTTTTGGTTATCGGAAAGAACTTGTTGTAAAGGCTGATTTTTTGCGTCATTTTCATTATAGAAAAAACCACTAAAATTTAGTTTTTCAGTCTTATATGTGGCAGATTCGTAGGTAATAAAACGGGTGTAATTTCTATCTGAATACTGAAAATCAATCCATATTCTCATATCATTAGTAATTGGGTAGGTAGTGTTAAATGTTATTTCACCTAAATTATAATCTATGGTAAAGTCTTTGTTTTTTCCTTTTTTTATCTGAATCCCGTTAACATATACTTTTTCACTGCCACCAATAATTACAATATTAGGCTCATTATTTGTACCTACAATTTTATACGGACCCTGATTACCCTCATTACCAACAATAGTAAACGTACTAAATTTACCGCGCACAATTGCTCCAGAAGCACTCACTTTTAAATGATCATTTATTTTTGCTTCTACTTCTAAACCAGAAGCTTGTTTTGTAAAAGGAGTAAAGTAACTATTCTGATTTTTTAAAGATAAATCTCCCGCTTTGACACGCCATTCATCTGAAAATATTTCAATAAAAATACGATCAAAATCTGTAATATTTTGTGAGTATCCATTTTCTTGAATCGGTATATTAGTATCCCAAATATTAGCCTTTAAGGTTACTTTATCAGATAATTTACCAGATATTTCTAAGTCTAATGCAGCGTTTGTAACTGCATTCTGATTGTTACCAGACGTAAGTCCTCTAGAAATAAAACCTTTTGTCTTTAAACCTTCAAATAATTGTACTTCAGACATTTTTTTGTTGGTAGTTAAGCTATATAATTTACCGGTATTTGTGCCATTTGGTAGAATTAAATTTTGGTTATATGGTGTGTATGTTTTTGTTATAAAATTTGGGAATCTGAAATACTCTAAGGTGATTTCTGGATATGCTATAGCATTTATTACAAGTGTAGCATTGTTAAAGTCTATTTTGTATTTAGAGGAGTCAATAGGTTTTAATACCTTGTTTAAAACTTTAAAATTAAGCGGATTGATAGCAATGCTATCAAATTTTATAGTATCTTTTTTAAGAAAGACTTTCTGTGATCTGAAATCTGTAGTAATTGTTTGAGATTGGCTTGAGAATCCAATAAACAGAAGCAAAAAAAGAAGGTTTTTTTTAAACATTGATGATCTATACCTAGCAAACGTAAAAATAGCTTTTTTAATATCTATATACTTTTAAAATAAAGATTGCTGTTTCACAGGGTTTTCATGATTTAGTAGCCATTCCTTTCGCCAAAGACCACCAGCATAACCTGTTAAAGAGCCATCAGAGCCAATAACTCTGTGGCACGGAATAACGATCCATAACGGGTTTTTGCCATTTGCAGTTGCCATTGCTCTTATGGCTTTTACATCTCCCAAAGCTTTACTTTGTTCTAAATAACTTTTTGTTTTTCCGTATTTAATTTTTAACAATGCTTTCCATACTTTTATTTGAAAAACAGTTCCTTTTGGGTTTACGGTTAGATTAAAAGAATCTCTGTTGCCTTTAAAATATTCTTCTAATTGTACCACACATTCTTGTAAACAGAAAGGAGTTGAAAGTTGCATTAAATCATCAGAAACTAGGCCATCATCTAAAAGACAAATAGATTGAATTCCATTTTTGTCTCCCGCAATTTTTGCTGTTCCTAGTGGTGTTTTTAGATATGTGGTTTGTAAAGTCAAATTATTTTTTTTTTAAAAATTTATCTTCAATTCCAATATTTAAGCTGGATCCTTTTAATTTTTCATCAAACTTCAAATTACCATTTACCCAATACTTTCTATAATTTTGAGCTTTAAAATTTATGCTAATAAATAAAAGTAATTTTTTTTTTATATATTAAAAACATCTTTAGAATTTTGTGTTGTAATTTCTGAAATTTCTTTGAACGAAAGTCTGTAAATATCAACTAGCCTATCCACTACACTAGTTATGTAGGCACTTTCATTTCTTTTCCCTCGATATGGTGCTGGCGCTAAATAGGGTGCATCTGTCTCTAAAACAATATGTGTAATGTCTATTTCATTTAGAAACGTATCAATTTTACCATTTTTAAAAGTAACAACCCCACCAATACCTAATTTCATGTTGTAAGAAATTGCTTGCAATGCTTGCTCTTTAGTTCCTGTAAAACAGTGAAATATTCCTCTTAAATCCTCACTTTTTTCAGCTTCTAAAATTTCAAAAATTTCATCAAAAGCATCTCTACAATGAATTACAATAGGTATTTTTTTCTCTTTTGCCCATTTAATTTGTGTTCTAAAAGCTTCTTGCTGTTGTTTTAGAAAAGTTTTATCCCAATATAAATCGATTCCAATTTCGCCAATAGCGTAAAAATTACGTTTATCAATCCATTCTTTTACGTGCGCTAATTCATCTAAATAATTTTCTTTTACAGAAGTAGGGTGTAAGCCCATCATTAAATACACATCTAAAGGAAAATCTTCTTCTAATTTTAGCATATTTTCTGTATATGAAGAATCTATTGCAGGTATAAAAAAACGGGAAACTCCAGCGTCTTTAGCGCGTTTTATCATTTCTTTTTGATCCTCTTTAAACTGACTAGAATATAAATGCGTGTGCGTATCTGTAATCATTATTTTTTCTTATAATTTTAGCAAAATTACGAATTAATACTAGGTTGAAGACGTGTTGTAAAACATTTTATAAAACGTACCTTTGCGTAAAATTTTATAAGATGACTTTTGAAGATTTAGATTTATCGAATCAACTACAATATGCAATTGACGATTTAGGTTTTGATGCACCAACACCAATTCAAGAACAAGCATTTTCTGTAGTAAGATCTGGTAAAGATGTTGTGGGAATTGCGCAAACAGGAACAGGGAAAACGTTTGCCTATATGTTACCTATTCTTAGAGATTTGGCATATTCAAAGCAGCTTCATCCAAGAATTTTGGTTTTAGTACCAACTAGAGAACTGGTAATACAAGTAGTGGCCCAAATAGAGCAATTGTCTAAATATATTAATACACGTGTTTTAGGTGTTTACGGTGGTGCAAATATTAATACACAAAGACAAGCTATTCATCAAGGACAAGATATTATTGTAGCAACACCAGGTCGTTTATACGATTTAGCGTTGAGTAATTCTTTAAAATTAAAGTCTATTCAGAAATTAGTAATTGATGAAGTAGATGTAATGTTAGATTTAGGATTCCGTTTTCAGTTGATGAATATTTTTGATGTGATTCCAGAAAGAAGACAAAACGTTTTGTTTTCTGCAACCATGACAGAAGATGTAAATGCTTTAATATACGACTTTTTTAAAAATCCTGAAAAAATATCTGTAGCGGTTAGTGGAACTCCATTAGATAATATAGAACAGGTTTCTTATAATATTCCTAACTTTTTCACGAAAGTTAACCTGTTACACAAACTTTTAAACGATAGAGAAAATTTTCATAAAGTTTTAATTTTTGTTGGTTTTAAAAGAACCGCAGATTTATTGTTTAGACATCTAGAAGAAGGATTTAACGACGAAATTTGTGTAATACATTCTAATAAAACTCAGAATTACAGAATACGCTCTATCAAACAATTTGATGAAGGTAAAAACAGAATTTTACTTGCTACAGACGTAATGGCGCGTGGTTTAGATTTTGATAAAGTATCACATGTAATTAATTTTGATACGCCAGAGTTTCCTGAAAATTATATGCACAGAATTGGTAGAACTGGTCGTGCAGAGAAAGCAGGAAAAACAATTTTGTTTTCTACAGAAAAAGAGAGAGAAGCAAAAGAAGGTATTGAAGAATTGATGAATTATGAAATTCCAGTTTTAGAAATCCCTGAAGATGTAGAAATTTCTACCATGTTAACAGAAGACGAGCGCCCTAGAGAAGATCAAGGTATTTCTAAAAATAGAACTTCATTAGAATATGTTCCTGGACCCGCATTTCATGAGAAAAGTGAAAAGAACAGTCAAGTAAACAGAGGGGGTTCTTATAGAAGAGAGATTGCAATAAAATATAAGAAGCCAAAAACCAAAGGAGACAAGAATTACAATAAACACAATAAGAAAAAGAAAAAATAATGCAGATTTTAACGGCGCAAGAATTGCACAACCTAGCAATGAATATTGTAGGCCAAAAGCTAGAAAAAATGGGCTATGAGTTCCAGGCAATTAATAGTACGTTAAAAAGGCACCCTCAATTTGTATTGTTTAGAAAGGGAGAACAGACTATTTTTGTTTTGGTAAAAGTATCTAGTAATATGCAGAATCCAAATGAATATGATGTACTTTGGATGGAAACTTTTAAAAGCCACGCTAAAAAACAAAATGCTAAAGTTTGGTTTGCTGGTGTAGGAATAGCCAATGCAGAGAGTGTAGAGAATCCGGTTTTTAAAGACCAACCTTATTATGTTGCTTTCGAGGACTTTATTAAGATTTTAGATTAGATTCGGGATATTTATTATTTTAATTCTTAATTAGACGGAGTATTGTGCTCCTTATATTTCAAGCAATCAGCAGTCAAAAGATGTTGTATTATTCCTTTTTTTGCCAAGCTGAAGTAAAATATAGTTTCTTTATTCGTTTTGCTTTCTAACTTTACTTCTCCGTTATAATATGAAATAATTTTCTTAACAGTGCCTAACCCATAATCCCTTTAGCTCTATCTCTAATTTTTCATATGAACACTTACCTATAGTGTCATTGTCTTTAAATTAAGTCTAATAGTAGCTTTAACTTATAATTTTTCTGTTTTTTAGTTGAGGAATTACTAACTACCTATAAAACTATTTCACTCAATTTATATTAAGCTATTTTAAAGCGATTATTTTTATTGAACCTTAGTTATTTAGGCACATGAGACTGTCATTAATTAAAGTAAATTATCTGCAGTTTTAGTGTTTATGTGTTTACTTACGAAGAGATGTCTCAAATTTAAGTATGAAATTATATCATTTTTAATAAAAATACAATCGTTGCTCTGTAGGTTCTGACTTTTTAATGATTAAGTTAAGAATGTCTCTCTTTTATTAAACATGAAAAAACCACTCTAAAAAGAGTGGTTTTTTAAAATATAAAAAAGGCTAAAAACTATTTGGCATCTTGCTCTAATAAATCAAAAAATTGATTTAGTTTAGGCATAATAATAATTTTTGTTCTTCTGTTTTTTGCTCTATTCTCTGCGGTATCGTTGTCAGTTAATGGCACATATTGGCTTCTTGCCGCTGCAATTAAGCGATTTGGCACTACACCAAACTTATATTGTAAAATTCTTGTTATGGCAGTTGCTCTTAAAGCAGATAAATCCCAATTGTCTTGAATAATAGTCCTTTTAATAGGAGAGTTATCTGTATGTCCTTCAATCATTACTTCCATTTCTGGTTGGTCATTTATAACCTTAGCAATCTTTTCTAATACAGTATATGCATTCTCAGTTACATTGTAACTTCCGCTTTTGAATAATAATTTATCTGAAATTGAAATAAATACTACTGTTTTTTCAACATTAACTTCTATGTCTTCATCTTGAATACCTTCTGTTAAGTTTTTAGTTAAATGAAATTTGATAGCAAGGTTTAAAGAATCTTTTTGGGTCATTGCATCTCTAACACCATTAATATATTTGTCTTTTTCGCTTAGTTGAGCTATTACATTATTTATTCCTTCAGTAGAAGATTGTGTTAAAACGGTTAAGTTTTCAACCTGCTTTAAAGCTGTTTTTTTATCTTCTTGCAAGTACTTTACTTGTTCGGCTAAATTAAACGCCTTTGCAACATCTTTTTCATTTTGAATTAAACATTTCTGTAAAGTTGTTTTTACAGCTAGTAATTTTTCTTCTGTTGCTGTTTTTTCTGTTTGCAAGGCTGCGAAGTCTTTTTTTGAAACACAAGAACTAATTAAAACTGCAGATAATAAGAGTAATGATATTTTTTTCATCCGTTTAAAACTTAATGGTTTAACTTTTTAACAAATTTAACAAAATGGCTGAATAAAAAGTATGATTATCAATAAATTGTGATAAAATTATACACTATTTTTGTTTTTCTTAGCAGTTTCCTATGAAATATTTTTATTTACTTTTTCTTTTTTTAATTTTATTACTATTTTCAACATGTGAAAAAGAAGTTATTTTTCAAGATTACACCTTGCAAGGACCGGTTTTTGGCACTACTTATAAAATTACGTATTTAAACGCCAATGCTAATTATCAGAAAAGCATAGATAGCCTGTTTTTAAAGATGAATTCCTCTTTGAGTACATACATACCAACTTCGGATATTTCTAGGATAAATAACGGCGATACAAATGTAATTATAGACGATTATTTTGCTGAAGTTCTTGATAAATCAAAACAAATATTTTCAGAGACCAATGGTTTTTTTGATCCTACAGTGGGTAATTTAGTAAATGCATGGGGTTTTGGTCCAAAAGATGAAAGAATAAATTTAACTGAAGGCCAATTGAAAGAGCAAATGCAGTTTGTTGGTTTAGATAAAGTCAAACGAATAGATTATAAAGTAGTTAAAGAAAGTGCAGAAATTTATTTAGACTTTAATTCTATAGCAAAGGGTTTTGGAATTGATGTGATAGCGCGTTTTTTAGACTCAAAAATAATAGGAAATTACTTAATTGAAATTGGTGGAGAAATTAGGACAAATGGTTTTAAGAAAAACCAACAACCTTGGATTATAAAATTAGTAGACCCCATAGCTGCAGATAACAGTTCTGGTTTTAAAAATATAAATTTATCTAATAAGTCCATGGCAACTTCTGGTAACTATAGGAAGTTTAGAATTTCAGATTCAGGTATAAAATATGTTCATACTATCAATCCAAAAACAGGTTCTGCTAGCGAAAGTAATTTATTAAGTGTTTCTGTAATTGCAGATTTAGACTGCGCAGACGTAGACGCGTATGCAACTGCTTTTATGGCTATGGGTTTAGAGAAGACAAAAGTATTTCTTTCAAAAAACACGCAATTAGAGGTGATTTTACTTTTTATAAATGCTGAAGGAAATTTAGCAGAATATTCTAATTATAACTTATAGCAAACAGGTAGTATTTCATTTTGCATTAAACAAAATTCTTCTATTTTTTCTAAAGTTATTTTTTTTGTGTAGTCCACTTCATCAACCTTAAAACCAATACTTCGTAATTTATCAAAATAATCACGTCCATATACTCTTACGTGGTCATATTGCCCAAATAGCTTAGCGCGTTCTTTTCTATCTGTAATCGTATTGTCTTCAAAAGTTATAGCTTTAGATAAGTCTTGTGGAATTTGAAAAATGCCAAATCCGCCTGGTTTTAAAACTCTATACAGTTCTTGCATTGCTATTGTATCGTTAGAAATATGCTCTAAAACATGATTGCAAAAAACAATATCAAATTCGTTTTCTTTAAAAGGTAAATCGCAAATATCTGCTTTTACATCTGCAATAGGAGATTGTAAATCGGAGGTAATATAGTTTAGATTTTGCTGTTTTCTAAAAATATCTAAAAAGCACTGTTCTGGAGCAATATGTAATACTTTCAGCTTTTCTGTAGCAGTGAAAAAAGTAGTGTTATCCCTTAAAAAAAGCCACATTAAGCGATGTCTTTCTAAGGAAAGAGTAGATGGTGAAAGTGCGTTTTCTCTTTGTTTAACATAGCCGTAAGGCAAAAACTTTCGAAAACTTCTACCATCTATAGGGTCTGTAAACTTGTCACCTCTTAAATACCAGGAAATTACAGGTCTAACTATATAACTGGCTTTTATTAGCCAGGGTCTTGGTATTGTATTTAGGATTGATTTAAAGATTTTCATAGTGTTTGCACTAAAAAATTAGTGTCTATTTACTGTCGAAATTCATCCTCTTCATTAGTAATAATTCCCAAAGCTTCATGTACATACTTAAAAGTAGAAAGTAATTCTGGTTTCCCGTTTAAGATAGCTACATCATGCTCAAAATGCGCCGAAGGTTTGCTGTCTAAAGTTGTAATTGTCCAGCCATCTGAATGTTGTCTTATCTTATGTGTACCTAAATTTGTCATCGGTTCTATAGCAACCACCATTCCCTCTACAAACTTTTTACCTCTACCTCTTTTACCATAATTTGGCATTTCAGGATCTTCGTGCATATCTCTACCTAGACCATGGCCAACTAATTCTCTAACTACACCATAACCTCTGTCTTCTGAGAATTTCTGAATTGCATAACCAACATCACCAACTCTGTTTCCTGCTTTAAACTCTCTAATGCCCTCATATAAACTTTCTCTGGTATCATCTAATAGTTTTTTAGTTTCAGGGTCAATTTCACCTACAGCAAATGTATATGCATGATCCCCATAAAAACCATTTTTCTTAGCGCCACAATCTATCGAGATAATATCACCTTCTACTAAGGGTTTTTTATTCGGAATTCCGTGAACTACTTGAGAATTTGGACTCATGCAAAGTGTATTCGGAAAGTCATACAGTCCTAAAAAACCAGGAATTGCCCCTTCTGATCGAATGAAGTCTTCTGCTAATTTATCTAAATATAGGGTTGAAACACCAGGTTTAACTTCTTTTGCAAGCATTCCAAGCGTTTTAGAAACTATTAGAGCACTTTCGCGCATAATTTCTATTTCTTCTTTGGTTTTAATTTTAATCATGTTAAAAAATTGAACCGCAAAGTTAATATAATTTAAGGTAATAAGTTCCTTGTAAATTTAAGTATACGGAACAGAAGAAGATATATACAGAACCTTATTTGCTTTTATCGTAAGAATGTTTGTAAGCTTCACCAGAAATAATTTTCAGCATGTCTTTTTCTAAAGATTCTCTAGCATATTCAACATAACGTCCAATTTCTATTCCTTTTTTATAAAAAATAAATGTTGGCACTCTTTTTATATTTAAACCTTCTTGTAAATTATCAGGTGTTTTTTTTGAACGATTTACAGTTATTAAATCTATTTTTTTAAGGTTAAAACCTGCTAATTCTAATATTTTATAAAAACGTGGTGTTTCCCGCTTACTGTCTCCACACCATGTTCCCATAAAACCTTTAATAGTAACTCCTTTTAGAGTTTTACTTAATGCTGCAATTGTTGCTTCGTTTGGTGTATAATTATCAAAGTTTTTCACGAACCAATTATTATATGAAGCCTGGGTAAAAGAATCTTTATTAGCATAGCCAATTAAATCACCACTTTTGTTTTTTGATGCCGTTATTTCTTTTTGAGTACTGCAAGATGTTAATGCGATGACGCATAAAAATAAAAATATGTTTTTCACTTTATAATAGAGATTTTTGTGTCATTTCTTTTGGCTGTGCAACATTTAATAAGTCTAAAATAGTTGGTGCAATATCACCTAATATACCACTTTTTATAGATTTAATTTCTGTATCAATTAGAATGAATGGAACAGGATTTGTTGTGTGTGCAGTGTTAGGGGAACCATCAGGATTCATCATGGTTTCACAATTACCATGATCTGCAATTAATAAGGTAGAGTAGCCATTTTTTAAGCCCGTTTCAATCACTTTTTTTGCACATTCATCTACAGTTTCGCAAGCTTTAATTGCCGCTTCCATAATTCCTGTATGCCCAACCATATCTCCGTTTGCAAAATTTAAACAAACAAAATCTACCTCCGCTTTTTCCAAGTCCTCACACAAAGCATCCGTTAATTCGTATGCACTCATTTCTGGTTGTAAATCGTATGTTGCAACCTTTGGTGAGTTTTTTAAAATTCTAGACTCCCCTTCAAAAGGTGCTTCTTGTCCGCCAGAAAAGAAAAATGTAACATGCGGATATTTTTCTGTTTCCGCAATTCTAATTTGCTTTTTACCTGCTTTAGATAGCACTTCTCCAAGCGTATTTTTAATATTATCACTATTGTAAATTACATTAATACCTTTAAAACTTTCATCATATAAAGTAATTGTTGTAAAATATAAGTCTAATTTCTTCATTCCAAACTCCGGAAAATCATTTTGAGATAACACATTTGTTAATTCTCTTCCTCTATCTGTTCTATAATTGAAAAATAAAACAACATCTCCTTCTTTTATTTTTGTTTTTGGCGCACCAGTTTCATCTGTTACAATAATAGATTTATGAAATTCATCTGTAATTCCTGCTGTGTAGTTGGCATTCATTTCAGCAACTGCATCTGTAGTTTTTGCACCAACTCCATTTACTAAGCCATCATATGCTTCTTTAACTCGCTCCCATCTGTTGTCTCTATCCATTGCGTAATAACGTCCAGTTACAGAAGCCAATTCTCCCGTGCTTTCTTTCATGTATTCTTGAATATCATTTATAAAATAGGTTCCAGATTTAGGATCACAATCCCTACCATCTGTAAATGCGTGTAAATACACATTATCTACTTCATTATCTTTAGCAACATCTAAAATTCCTTTTAAATGATTTATATGTGCATGAATTCCACCGTCAGAGACTAAACCTAGTAAGTGCACATCTTTATTATTTTCTTTAGCATACTTAAAAGTATCTAATAATACTTTTTCTTTACCTAAAGTGTCTTCTTTAACAGCTTTATTAATTCTGGCTAAATTTTGATATACAATCCTACCAGCACCTAGATTCATATGGCCAACTTCAGAATTTCCCATTTGTCCATCTGGCAAACCAACATGCAAACCATCGGTTCTTAATTCAGCATGCGGATACTTGTCATACAAACCGTTTATAAAAGGTGTTTTTGCATTGTAAATGGCAGATACTTTTGGGTCTTGGGTAATTCCCCAACCATCTAAAATCATTAAGATTACTTTCTTATTCATGGTCTATAATTGAAAGGTAAAAATAAGAAAGTTTTTTGTTTTTTTCTTAGAATTTCACGAAACCGATAGCGTAATTGAATATATTTATATGAAGTCTTCTTTTATTAAAAGAGATTATAAAGAGCTGTTGTGATTTTATAATGCTACAAAAGTTGTTTTTAACAAATTTAAAATAAGGAATTACTATTTTAATGTGTAATTTTGTAGGAATAATTCAATATATTAATGAATATACACTTTCAATTGAATGATGTCACAAAAAAACTACCAAAACACTTACATAAGTTTGTTGTAAAACAACCTTATGAAGAATATACAGCACAAAGCCAAGCAGTTTGGAGGTATGTAATGCGCATTAATATCGATTATTTAAGCAAAGTTGCACACAATTCTTATTTAACAGGACTTGCCAAAACAGGAATTTCAACTGAGAGAATTCCTTATATGGATGGGATGAATCGTATTCTAAAAGATATTGGTTGGGCAGCGGTTTCTGTAGATGGTTTTATTCCACCAAACGCATTTATGGAGTTTCAGGCATATAATGTTTTAGTTATTGCATCAGATATGCGAACTATTGATCATATTGAGTACACTCCAGCACCAGATATTATTCATGAAGCTGCAGGGCATGCACCAATTATTACAAATCCGGAATATGCAGAATATTTAAGACGTTTTGGCGAAATTGGATGTAAAGCAATTTCTTCAGCCAAAGATTTTGAAATGTATGAGGCTATTCGTCTTTTGTCTATTTTAAAAGAGGATCCTAATTCTTCAGAAAAAGAAACAACTGAAGCTCAACAAACAGTGGAGTATTTGCAAGATAATATGGGAGAATTGTCTGAAATGGCACAAATAAGAAACTTACACTGGTGGACGGTAGAATACGGTATGATAGGTACTTTAGAAACGCCTAAAATTTATGGAGCAGGTTTGTTGTCCTCTATTGGTGAGAGCGCTTGTTGCATGAAGGATGAAGTAAAGAAGAGACCCTATACTATTGAGGCTGCAGACGTAAATTTCGATATTACAAAACCGCAACCACAATTATTTGTAACACCAGATTTTGCACACTTGAGTTTTGTATTAGAGCAATTTGCAAATAAAATGGCTATTAGAAAAGGGGGGGTAAAAGGGTTGCAGAAACTAATAAACTCTAAAAATAGGGGGACTATTGAGTTGAGTACAGGAATCCAAATTTCAGGAGTCTTTACGCACGTAATTGCCGACGAAAATAACAAACCTATTTATTTTCAAACTGCTGGTTTAACTGCACTTTCAAATAGAGACAAAGAACTTATTGGGCATGGTGTAGAAAAGCATCCCAACGGTTTTGGAAGTCCTATTGGTAAATTAAAAGGAATTAATATTCCTATTGAGAATATGAGTCCAAGAGATTTAGAAGCGTATCAAATTTTTGAAGGTAAAAAGGTTTCTTTAGAATTTGAAGGTGGAATAAAAGTAGCTGGAAATATAATTACAGGAACTAGAGATCTAAGGGGTAAAATATTATTAATCTCTATAGAAAACTGCACTGTTAGTTATAAAGAGACTATTTTATTTAAACCAGAAGACGGAATTTACAATATGGCAATTGGTAAAGAGGTGGTTTCTGCTTTTGCAGGCGCTGCAGACATAAGCTCTTTTCAAGATGAGAGTGAGGTTTCTAAAACGAAAACACGAAAAATAAGGTATACAGATAAGGAAAAGGAATTGTATGCTTTGTATAAAGAAGTAAGGAAAATGCGCGAAGCAAATAATGTTTCTGAAAATAATATTATAATTATATTAGATCAGTTGAAAAAAGATTTTCCTGATGATTGGTTGTTGAGTTTAGAACTTTATGAAGTAGCTTTGCAGTATCATTTTTTGGTACAAAAAGAAATACTTAAGTATTTGTTGATCATGCAAAAAAATGAAAGGTATTATAATTTAATACGAAATGGATTAAATTTATTAAAAGTCAAAAAAATAGAAAAATAGAATTTATAGTATTGGTTTTTTTGACATTCTTAAAAGATAAAATATGAGTACAGAAATTAAAGATTATTTAGAAAAGGGCGCTGTAGTTTTAGATGTTAGAACACTAGAAGAGTGGAATGAAGGCCATGTATCAGGGTCTAAACATATTGTTTTAACGGTAATTCCGTTAGAACTAGAACAAATTAAATCTTGGGGCAAACCTGTAATAGCTGTTTGTAGAAGTGGTGCTAGAAGTGGTCAAGCCGCTCAGTTTTTGTCTAACAACGGTATAGATACTATTAATGGTGGACCATGGCAAAATGTAGAGCAGTTCGTTTAAGCATACTTTTTTAAAAATTAATAAATGGTAGTCTTTCTTGAAGACTACTTTTTTTTTGCTCTAACTTTAGTAAAAATTGTTGATGTGGTTCAGAATCTTCATGAAAAGGTCTGTGTAAAATTCCCTTCTGAATTTCATCAATTTCTTTCATTGTTGATTTCGTCTCTTCAGAAAACCAAGTGTCTATAAATTTTCCCCAAATATAATTAATAGCTGTTTTATTTGGATGAATCATGTCTTCTGCATAAAAACGATAATCACGTAATTCGTCCATCATGATTTCATAAGAAGGAAAATAAGAAACATTTTGCTTATTAACTAAAGTATGGATTGCTGCAATTAAGTGCGATTTACTTTGTGTATTTTCAATAAAACCATCTTTTAAATGTCTTATAGGAGAAACCGTAAACGTTACTGATGCATCTGCATTCATAGACTTAATTAAAGAAAGACTATGCGCTAAACTTTCTGAAATTTCAGCAACGGATAAGAGTTCTTTTAAGAATTTTTTCTGCGGAATTTTATGGCAATTTGCAACAATTGTATCTGTTTCTATAAATCTATAAACCCAGGAAGTTCCTAAAGTAATAACAATATGAGAAGCTTCTTTTATTTTTTCACTAGTTAAAGAAGTTGCGAAGTTAAGTTTGTTTAGAAGTTCGTTTTCACTTGCAGAACTTAAACTAGAATGCGCGTCAAAAGAATGCCAAATTTCATTTTGATATGTAAGATCATCAATAGAATATACTTTTTTATTACTAGTATTTGAAATTAAATTTTCTATTGCTTTTGGATGAAATAGAATACCAAATGGGTTTTGAGTAGATTGAAATTTGAAGTAACTTAATTTGTCTCCAATATTTTCTGAAAAACAAGAGCCTAACAACAGAATATTAGACTGATAATCTATTAGATTCTGTGTTTCTTTTTTTAGAGGAATTTTAGTTTGAAGTTTCATAATCAAGTGTTCGATAATGTAAAATTATTTCAAATTTAATCTTTTTATTCGAAAAATAGATCGGCTTACGGCACTTACACTTCGATCTTAAAAAATAGAAAAAGTTTAAATTTTACACTAAATAATTTTTAGCTTCTTCTAAAGCTTTAGGTATTCCTCCAGGATTTTTACCACCAGCAGTTGCAAAGAAATTTTGACCGCCACCGCCGCCGTGAATTAACTTCCCTAATTCTCTAACTACTTTACCCGCATCATAACCACGCTCATTTGCTAATTCTTTAGAAATATAACATGTTAACATTGCTTTGTCTTTAGATGGGTTGGTAGCAAATAATAAGAATAAATTTTGATAGTCTTTACCTAAAGTAAAAGCTAGGTTTTTAATTCCGTTTGCATCTAAATCTACTTTTGTAGCTAAAAATTGTACGCCATTTATTTCTTGTAACTGATTTTTAATTTCACCAGATAAATTTTGAGCTTTCTCTGCTAAAAGTTGTTCAACTTGTTTTTGCAAAGAAGTATTTTCTTCTTGTAATTTAAGAACTGCTTTTGTAGGTTCTTTTGCATTGTTTAGTAAATCTTTAATTTCAAATAAAGTTTTATTATTTTCAGAATAAAAGTCTTTTACTGCTTCATTGGTAATTGCTTCAATTCTTCTAATTCCCGATGCAAAGGCTCGTTCAGATTTTATTTTAAAGTGCCAAATATCTCCTGTATTTTTAACATGGGTACCACCACATAATTCTACAGAGGCACCAAATTTAATAGCGCGCACGGTATCTCCATATTTTTCTCCAAATAAAGCAATCGCACCATCATCAATTGCCTGTTGCATTGGTATGTTTCTTTTTTCTATCAAAGGTAGTTTTCCAGAAATACGTGCATTTACAAAATCTTCTACAGCTTGCAATTCATCTAAAGTTAATTTAGAAAAATGAGAAAAATCAAAACGTAAATATTTTGAGTGTACTGCAGAACCTTTTTGTGTTACATGTGTTCCTAGAACTTCTCTTAAAGCTTGGTGCAGTAAATGCGTAGCTGAATGGTTACAGGTTGTTCTATGACGTTGTTTTTCATCTACAACAGCTTTTAAGTCGCCGTTTATACGCTTTGGTAAATTTTTTGTAAAGTGAATAATTACATTATTTTCCTTCTTAGTGTCTAGAATATAAACAACATCTCCATGTATATCTTCCAAATATCCCTTATCCCCAACTTGTCCGCCACCTTCTGGGTAAAACGGAGTTAAGTTAAAAACTAATTGATACATTTCTCCATCTTTTTTAGACGTTACTTTTCTGTATCTTGTTAATTTTACAGGAGCATCTAAAGCATCATAACCAATAAATTCTTCAACAGTATCGTCAACTAAGACAGTCCAATCCTCTGTAGAACTTTCGCTTGCCGCCCTGGATCTATTCTTTTGTTTTTGAAGTTTTTCTTGAAACCCTTTTTCATCTAAAGTATATCCTTTTTCAGATAAAATTAGTGCAGTTAGATCTACTGGGAAACCAAAAGTATCATACAATTCAAATACTTTTTCACCAGAAATTTCTTTAGTATTAGAAGCTGAAATAATTACATCTAATAAGACTAAACCCTTGTCTAAAGTTCTTAAAAAAGAAGCTTCTTCTTCTCTAATTACGTTTTCAATTAGTTGTTTTTGTGCTATTAATTCAGGAAAAGCATCGCCCATTTTTTTACACAATACATCTGTTAATCTATATATAAAAGGTTCTTTTTTATCTAAAAATGTAAATCCGTATCTAATTGCTCTTCGTAATATTCTACGTATTACATAACCAGCGCCAGTATTGCTTGGTAATTGACCATCTGCAATAGAAAAAGCAACCGCTCTTAAATGATCGGATATGATACGAGTTGCAATATCTTGTTGTGCATTACTACCATATTTTGTATTCGTTATTGCACCAATCTCACTAATAATTGGTATAAAAACGTCGGTATCATAATTAGACTGAACATTTTGTAGCACCATGCACAAACGCTCAAAACCCATTCCAGTGTCTATATGTTTGTTTGGTAGATCTTCTAGTATTCCGTTGGCTTTTCTGTTAAATTGCATGAAAACTAAGTTCCAGATTTCTACAACGTGCGGATGATCTTCATTAATTAAAGTACGACCGTCTACTTTTGCTTTTTCTTCTGCAGAACGAATATCTACATGAATTTCAGAACAAGGTCCACAAGGTCCTTGAGTACCCATTTCCCAAAAATTATCCTTTTTATTTCCTTTTAAAATTCTGTCTTCAGCAATAAATTGTTTCCACAAATCATATGCTTCCGTATCCATTTTCAGATTATCAGCATCATCAGAACCTTCAAAAACGGTTACGTATAATATATCTTTATCTATTTTATAAACTTCGGTTAACAATTCCCAAGCCCAAGAAATTGCTTCTTTTTTAAAGTAATCTCCAAAAGACCAATTTCCTAGCATTTCAAATAAGGTATGATGATAGGTGTCATAACCAACCTCTTCTAAATCGTTATGTTTACCAGAAACACGTAAACATTTTTGAGAATCTGAAATTCTATCGTTTTTTGGTTTTCCATTTCCTAAAAAATATTCTTTAAAAGGTGCCATTCCAGAATTCACAAACATTAAAGTTGGGTCATCTCTGGTAACCATTGGAGCAGAGGGCACAATTAAATGCGATTTTTCCTTAAAAAAATTTAAAAACGTAGCGCGTATGTCTTGTGATTTCATAAAAAAAGTTTCTTTCCGATACTGCGGAGAGTTAATTATGTTAATATATCTTAAAAAAAACAACTTACAAAAAGTAGTTGTAAAACATTTTGTAAATTGGCCTATTGTTAAAAATGAGATGTATACAATAAACTCATTTAAAAAACAAAAATAGTACATTTACAACTATGGCAAAAGTAAAATATTATTACGATGCAGATACACTTTCTTACAGAAAAATTGATGTAAAGAAAAGTGAGTATTATAAGAAAACTATTTTCGGTGTTTTGTCAGTTTTATTGACTGCATTTATAGGTTTTATAATCTTTAGTCAGTTTTTAATGTCTCCAAATGAAAGAGCTATAAACAGAGAAAATGAAAATTTAAAATTAAATTTAGATTTATTCTCCAAGAGAATAGCAGAGAGTTCTGCTGTTTTAAATCAGTTGCAGGAGAGAGATAACAATATATACAGGATGTATTTTGAGGCTAATCCAATACCAAATGAGCAAAGAAAAGCTGGTTTTGGTGGGGTAAATAGGTATAAGAGCTTAGACGGTTACGATAATTCTAAAATGATAAAGCAATTAACCAAAGACATAGATATTTTATCTAAGCAATTGGTTATACAATCTAAATCTTTAGATGAAATTGTAATTTTAGCAAAGGAAAAAGAGAAAATGCTAGCGGCAATTCCTGCAATATTACCCGTAAAATTGGTGGATTTAACAAGAATGGCTTCTGGTTATAAATGGAGAATGCATCCGATACTAAAAATTAGAAAATTTCACAAAGGAATGGATTTTACTGCACCAACGGGAACACCAATTTATGCTTCTGGAAATGGTAAAGTAATTCGCTCTAGTAGAAGCGCAACTTATGGCAGAGTAGTCTATATAAACCATGGCTATGGATACACAACAATTTATGCACATATGAGTAAAATTAAAGCAAAACGTGGACAGAATGTAAAGCGTGGAGATTTAATTGGATACGTGGGAAATACCGGAAGATCTGTTTCTGCACATTTACATTATGAAGTTCGTAAGAATGGTAAAGCATTAAATCCTATTAATTTTTATTACGGAGATTTAACACCAGCACAATTTTCAGCAATGCAAAAGGCATCTGAGGAGGAAGGCCAGTCTTATGATTAAGGTTTATTTTATTTATAAGAAAAAAGATAATATTTTCGAGTATCAATTACTGAATCCTGAAGAATATGCACGTAGATTTACCAGAAAAAAGGTATTATAAAATTGGCGAAGTCGCCAAAGCTTTTAATGTAAATACCTCTTTAATTCGTTTTTGGGAAAAGGAATTTGATATTATAAAGCCAAAAAAAAATGCAAAAGGGAATCGTCTATTTACTGCAGATGATATAGCAAACTTTAAACTTATTTTTAACTTAGTAAAAGAAAGAGGCTTTACGTTAGATGGTGCAAAACAAAAATTAAAAAAGAACTTAGATGGTACTGTTTTTAATCATCAAATTATTAGCAGACTAGAAGAGGTAAAGGCAGAGTTGGTGAAAATTAAAAATCAATTATAAAACAGATATATACCATGTCAAAAAAATATGTAGACTTAGAAACTTTGAAGTATCTCCTTTATGATATTCATAGCTTAGAAAATTTATTATCAAGAGAGCGGTTTCAGGAGCATGATATGGAATCATTGAACCTTTTTATAGACTCTGTTAAGGAATTTTCAGACAGAGAATTGTACCCCTATTTTAAAGAAATGGATGAAACTCCTGCATATCACAAAGATGGCAAAGTAATCGTACATAAACAGGTAGAGACGGTAATGCGTCAATCTGGAGAAATGGGCATCATAGCAGCTTCTTTTAATTATGAAGATGGTGGCCTTCAAATACCTTTTTCTGCCTTGCAAGCTGCCGTGTATGTTATGGATGCCGCAAACAATCATTTGCCTGGATACCCAAGTTTAACACAGGGGGCGGCAGAGTTAATTATTGAATTTGGTAACGAAACACTAAAAGAAACCTATATACCAAATATGCTTGCAGGGATTTGGGGAGGCACAATGTGTTTAACAGAACCACAGGCGGGAAGTTCTTTGTCTGATATTGTAACCAAAGCGAGTCCAACAGCCGAAGGATATTATAAAATTAGTGGACAAAAAATATTTATTTCTGGTGGGGATCATCAGTATGCAGATAACTTTGTGCATTTAGTGTTGGCAAGAATTGAAGGTGCTCCGCAGGGAACGAAAGGGATTTCACTTTTTGTTGTTCCTAAAAAAAGGCTGAAAAAAGATGGGAGTTTGGAGTATAATGATGTAATGACCATTGCAGATTTTCAGAAAATGGGACAAAGAGGATATTGCACAACACATCTAGGTTTTGGTGACACTGACGATTGTAGAGGTTGGCTTGTGGGTGAAGAGCACAAAGGTTTAAATCAAATGTTTTTAATGATGAATGGGGCAAGAATAGCCGTCGGTAGGGGTGCTGCTGCAATTGCAATGGCCGCTTATAGAACTTCATTGCAATATGCAAATGAAAGACCACAAGGAAGAAAATTAACAAGTACTGGAAAAAAAAATCCTACAGAAAAACAAAGCTTAATTATAGAACATCCTGATGTTCGAAGAATGTTATTGTTGCAGAAATCTATTGCAGAGGGTTCTTTAAGTTTGGTTTTTTTAGCATCAAAATACCAAGATATTATTACGACAGCAACTTCAGAAGAAGAAAAAGAAAAGTACAACTTGTTACTTGAGATGATCATCCCTATTGTAAAAACATTTCCATCTGAAGCGGGTGCAGAATCTGTAGATAATGGCCTACAAGTATTAGGGGGTTACGGCTTTTGTACAGATTTTGGTTTGCAACAGTATTATAGAGATATTAGAATTTCGTCCCTTTACGAAGGAACAACAGGAATTCAATCACAAGATTTATTGGGGAGAAAAGTGACCATGCAAAATGGAAAAGGTTTGGCCTTATTGGTCACTGAAATAATGCATATTATTGAAGCGGCTGCAAAAGAAGATGACCTTAAAGAATATGCTGCTGTTTTAGGTGAAAAACTAAAACTTTCAGAAAAAGTATTGGCACATTTAATGCCTTTTGCAATGAAAGGAAATTACGAACGCTATTTAGCAGATGCTAATTTATTTATGGAATACATGAGTATTGTTGTGATTGGATGGCTTTGGTTAGAAATGGCGGTGGATGCAAAAAAAGAAGTTGCTAATTCCGATAGAAAATATTCCCAAGATTTTTACGAAAGTAAAATTCATACCATGAAATTCTACTTTAAATATGAAGTGCCAAAAACAGTTTCTTTAGCGCTGTCTTTAATGGATGATGGGGTTTTGACAATTAAACAAGACAAAGAATATATCTTATAATGACCATAAAAGAACAATTTAATCTCGAAGGAAAAGTTGCTATTATAACGGGTTCTAGCAAGGGTATAGGAAAAGCGATTGCAAAAGGATTGGCAGAAAATGGTGCACAGGTTGTCATCAGTTCTCGCAGCCAAGAAGCCTGCGACGCTGTAGTAGCAGAATTTAAAAAAGAAGACTTAAGCGCTATTGGAATTGCCTGTCATATTGGAAAAGATGACCAACGAAAACAGTTAATTTCTAAAACAATAGCGGCTTTTGGTCGCATAGATATTTTGGTAAATAATGCGGCAACAAATCCTGTATACAGTCCAATTGAAGAAATAGATCCCGTAATTTTTGATAAAATTATGGAAATCAATGTCAAAGCTCCTTGGGCTCTGTCTAATTTGGTGTTGCCACATTTACAGGCAAATAAAAACGGAAGCATTATTAATATTGCCTCTGTGGAAGCGTTAACTCCCGGTTATGGTTTGGGGGTTTATAGCACAAGTAAAGCCGCAATTTTAATGCTGACAAAAAACCAGGCCAAAGAATGGGGTACATATGGTATTAAAGTCAATGCAATTTGCCCAGGACTGATTAAAACAAAATTTAGTGCAGCTTTATGGCAAAATGAAAAAATGCTTCATAAGTTAGAGAAATCAATTCCAAGTGGAAGAATGGGAAAGCCAGAAGAAATGGTTGGTTTGGCATGCTTACTTGCTTCCAACGCGGGAAACTATATGACTGGAGGCGTGTTTACTGCAGACGGGGGATATATGATTGCAGGCTAAAGCCTTTGATATGTTTGCGAACGTTTATCGTTGATTTTTTTCTCTTTTTAATTGCTTTTAATAATACTTTAATACATAGTGCATGAACTTCGAATATTCAGAAAAATCAAAAGAACTACAACAGCGGCTAATCTCTTTTATTGAAGCCCATGTACTTCCTTTAGAACAGGAATATATTACTTTTCAAAGTGCTACTAAAAATAATTGGACTCGCTTTCCAAAAATAGAAGTGCTAAAGCAAAAAGCAAAAGATGCCGGTTTGTGGAACTTATTTTTACCGAAGGATTATGGAGATTTAAGTCCAGGGTTAAGCAATTTAGAATATGCGCCTTTAGCAGAGATTATGGGGCGTAAGATATGGGTTTCAGAAATTTTTAATTGTGCTGCCCCTGACACCGGGAATATGGAGGTGTTGGCTAAATACGGGGATAAAGCACAAAAGGAAAAATGGTTAACACCACTGATGAACGGTGAAATACGTTCTGCGTTTTTAATGACAGAACCAGAAGTTGCTTCATCAGATGCTACCAATATTGAAACTTCTATTGTTTTAGATGGTGATGAATATGTGATTAATGGAAGAAAATGGTGGTCTTCAGGAGCAATGGATCCAAATTGCAAAGTGGCAATTGTGATGGGTAAATCGGATCCCAATGTTGCAAGACACCAGCAGCAAAGTATGGTTTTAGTTCCAATGAACGCTCCTGGACTAGAAGTAGTTCGACCACTTTCAGTTTTTGGTTATTATGATTCTCCCGAAGGGCACGCTGAAATTATTTTAAAAAATGTGCGGGTACCAAAGGCAAATTTAATTTTGGGAGAAGGCAGAGGTTTTGAAATCGCCCAAGGTCGTTTAGGTCCTGGGAGAATACACCACTGTATGCGCTTAGTGGGCATGGCGCAATATGCCTTAGAATTGATGTCACAAAGAACTTTGGAGCGGGCTACTTTTGGAAAGAAGTTTCATGAGTACAGTAGTATTCGTCATGAAATTGCAAAGTCGCAATGTGAAATTGAGCAAGCTCGCCTATTAACACTCTCTGCAGCCGATAAAATGGACAAAACAGGAAATAAAGAAGCAAAAGACATCATTGCAATGATAAAAATTATTGCACCAAAGATGGCTCAAAAAGTGATTGATCGCGCAATGCAAATTTTAGGAGGAAAAGGAGTCGGTCCAGATACCTATTTGCCTCATTATTTTGCGTTAGCAAGAATATTGCGTTTGGCAGATGGACCAGACGAAGTGCACATGTATCAATTAGGTAAAAGTTGTATAAAAAAATATGGAAATAAGCAATGAGCAACCAAAAAGTACGCAAAGGGGAGGAATTAAATGAAGTTTTATTAAAGAAATATCTTCAAGAAAACGACTTGTTAAATTCCCTGGAGAGTCCATTATGGGTTACTCAGTTTACTCATGGATATTCCAATTTAACCTACTTATTGGCATTCGAAAATAAAGAATTCGTGCTAAGGAAACCACCAATTGGTGCCATTAAACGAGGGCATGACATGCACCGTGAATTTAAAGTTCAAAGTGGTGTGCGCGCCGCTTTTCCTAAAGTACCAAAGATGTTTTCTTTTTCAGAAGACACTGCTATCTTAGGAAGTGATTTTTATATCATGGAAAAAGTAGACGGAATCATCTTAAATTATAAAGAAGCAAAACAAAGGAACCTTTCGTCGGTTGAATATACTACTGTTGCTAATTCTTGGTTGGAAACAATGACTCAGTTGCATGCTATAGATTATAAGGAAGTAGGCTTAGAAAGTTTAGGAAAACCGGAAGGATATGTTTCAAGGCAGGTTGCCAATTGGGGAAAACAGTTTTTAAAAGTGAAAACAACTGCATATCCTGAAGCAGCATTGGTCATGGAATGGATGGAGCTACATCAGCCTAAAGAGTCTCAACATTGTTTAATTCACAATGACTATAAATACGATAATATTGTTTTTAAAGACGACTCGTGGAAGGAGGTTGCAGCGGTTTTAGACTGGGAAATGGCGACCTTAGGAGATCCGCTGATGGATCTAGGAACTTCACTTGGCTACTGGACAGTAGCCACCGATCATGAGTTTGTAAAACAAGGGATTCCGTCTCCAACCATTTTTGAAGGTAATCCAGTACGGAGTGAAATTGCTCAAATGTATGCTCAGAAATCTGGCAGAAATGTAGACCATTTGGTATTTTATTATGTGTTTGGCTTGTTTAAAATTGCTGTAATTGCACAACAAATTTATTATCGATATACAAAAGGCTTTACAACAGATCCACGCTTTGCTACTTTAAACAAAGCTGCAGAATTATGTTGTAAATTGGCGTTAAAAGCCATAAAAACAAAATCTATAGACTAATGAATGTGAAAAATAAAATAGTAATCGTTACGGGAGCAGGTTCTGGGATTGGAAAGGCAACTTCAATACATTTAGCAAACCAAGGAGCTACTGTTGTTGTTTCTGATATGAATATCGAAAGTGCTGAAAAAGTTGTTTTTGAAATAACTGCGAATGGGGGTGTTGCTTCTGCAAATAAATGCAATGTTGTTAATTTTGAAGAAGTAGAGCAGTTGGTTCATTCAACCGTGCAGAAATATGACCGCTTAGATGTTATTGTTAATAATGCAGGTATTGGTCCTAACTTATTGCGAACTCATGAATCTAGCTTAAAAGATTGGGACATGGTGGTTGCTGTGAATCAAACCGGTGTTTTTTATTGTATGAAAGTAGCATTGCAACAGTTCTTAGTTCAAGGATATGGAAATATTGTAAATATTGCTTCTTTGGCAGGTTTAAAGGCTTCACCCAACAATATAAGTTACAGTGCTAGTAAATTTGCAGTGGTAGGAATGACAAAATCTGCCGCAATGGAGTATGCTACAAAAAATATTAGAGTAAATGCAGTTTGCCCGGGCTACACGGAGTCTGCCTTGCTTGATCAACTGCTAGCTGCCAAGCCTGAGATGGATGCCATTTTAAAAAGTGTTATTCCTATGAAGCGTTTTGGGAAAGCAGAAGAAATTGCAGATGCAGTTGTTTGGCTTGCCTCTGACAACACAAAATTTATTACAGGTCAAACGATTACACTGGATGGAGGTACTTCTCTTTAAAAGAAGATTTTAAGATTGTTATCTTAAAAGCGTTTGTTTAAAATTTTGCAAGTCTTCTTCTGTATCTATGTCTATGAAGTTGGTTTGCTTGTTTAGATGAACGACGTTGCTGTTATTGTTTAAAAGATCTTTAGCACCAAAGTCTCCGGACATTTTTTGTAATTTACTAAAATAGCTATTTGGAAATATGGCAGGAACGCCTAATTTCTCACCATAATTTGAAGCTATAATTTTTGATTGATCTTTATTGAATAGTGCAATCATTTCATTTAAATATGTTTTTTCTATTGCTGGCTGATCTCCTAAAAGTACTAGAACCGCATCATAGTTATTTGTTGTGGTTGTTAAATAAGCTATTCCATAAGCAATGCTGCTACTTAATCCTTCCTTGAAATTAGTATTGTGAATAAAGTGAGTATTTGCAGATGAAATTTCTCTCCGAATTAAAACATCGTTTGCACCTAAAACACAGTACACATGATTTATATTGATAGCTTTTGCTTTAGACAAAACAGTTTTTAATAAGAAATTAACTCCAATTTTAACCAATTGTTTTGGTGTCTTCATCCTAGAAGATTCTCCCGCAGCTAAAACTAAAATCGCAATATTTATCAATGTTTATGTATGTATTTTTCCTTCTAGTTTTCTTAAAGAAAAGGGTTCTTTTACTCTAATTACTGCAAGAATTTCTGCAATAATAGAAACCCCAATTTCTTCTGGTGTTTGTGCACCAATATGCAATCCGGCTGGCGTATAAATTGAATCTAAAAAGGCTTCTGTAGTGTCTGGTTCATATTCAAAAAGTTCATTAAATAAACGTTCTCTTCTACTTGGTGTACCTAAAATTCCAATATATCTTGGTTGCTGCTTGGCAAGTGCAATCACATATTTTAAATCTTGCACATAACTATGATTCATAAGTACAAGCGCACAATTATCGTTGATATTGTTGAATTTAATAGTTTCAGGACTCTCGCTAATTACTTTATTTGCTCCTGGGAAGTCAGTAAGTTGTTTACTGTCTTTTGTAGAAGTAATTATCTCAACTTCCCAGCCTAATGTAGCTGCTATTTTGCATAATTTAACCGCATCGTGCTCGCCCCCAATAATAATTAATTTAAACAAAGGTGTTAGTTCTTGGGTATAAATAGCTTCGATATTTACAGTTTCCAAATTTAAAGATGCTGATAAGCTATGTTCTTGACCATTCTTAAAGTGAAGCACAGAGCCATAGTTTCCAATCGCTTCATCTTGTTTTTTGTAATATGCGTCAATTTTTACAGGTTCTCTCTTTTCTAAAGCAGTGGTAAATGCATTTAGAAATGGTTTAGAAATGAAAAGAGGCTCAATCAATATATATAAGATACCTTCACAACCCAGTCGATATCGACCGTCATAAGTGATTATTTTCGCTTTATTATTTACAAAGACGCTTTGTGCTCTTTTGATAATTTCTTTCTCCACACAGCCACCACTTACTGCTCCTATACAGGAATTATCACTAGAAATTAGCATTCGAACTCCTGGTTTTCGATAGGAGGATCCCTTTAAATCAACCACAGTTATTAAGACATTTTTGAGTCCTTTTTCTTGGTTGATAATTGCTTGTTGTATGATTTCTTTAAGTTCAAATAACATTTATAAATGCAGCATTTTTATTTAAGTGACTAAGATAAAACTTTAAAAGGAACTATATGCTTGGAAGACGGTTTCTCTGGCATTTTAAAACGAGTGATCACTATAAAAATAAGCTTTGCTACTGTTCTCCGATGATGTTGTAGAGGGTTTTTTTAGTTCCAAGTCAGTTTTTTTCTCTCCGACCAGTAGTAATGTGCAGGTGTTTTAAATGCGTCTAATAGCGTAAGATCTTGACTACTCAGTATAAAAGTATCTGTTTTTAGATTTTCTTGGAGTTGTCTTATAGTGCTCGCTCCACTTAAAATGGTGCTTTTAGGAATTTTTTGTGCGCAGTATTTTAATGAAATAGCATCGATACCTACCTCGTATTTTTGAGCTAAATTAGCCAAGGTTTTATAGAGCAAACTGTATTGTTGATAGTTTTTGTTTTTAAAAATTCTACCATTGGCCAGCGCCTCTTTAATCACAATAGTTTTTTCCTGCTGTATTAATTCCTGAGATATTTTTTGTAAACTTTGCTCTAAACAATTATAAGTAACTTGAAACAGGTCAAAAACTTGAGTGCCTTCAATGTGAACATCCAGGGCTCTTTTTAGTACTTCAACTTGATTTTCTCCTGTAGTTGTCAATCCAATTGTTAGGTGGTGTTCTTTCTTCAAAGAAGAAAGCTGCTCTAAAACCGCTTGGTTCTCTAATACTCCAGTGGCTATAGTTGCCGAATGAATTTGATATACTTTTAAATAGGGGAGTAGTTGTTTTGAGAATTCCCATTGTGCATTTAATTTTGCTAAACTGTGTTCTTTCACTTCGTGAATAATAGCGTTTTTGTCAAAGTTTGCGGTATAGGTATACCCCCATTTTGTAGCAATTTCAATGGTGGGGTCATTTTTTGTTTGCAGCCAATCCAGCACAAGTTCTTCTGCGAGGCCGTAGCCAGGAGCTGTATCGAAATATCTAATACCTTTATTATAGGCAGTTTCTAATACAGAAAAACTATTTTTTTTAAACGCTTCTAAATCAGATTTTTCACCATTTTTTAAACGAATATTTATGTATTGAGGTCTTCCTAGTGCAGCAGTTCCTAATCCTAATTTCATATTTTTTTATTTTAAGAACTACAAGATAACATAGAACACCCTACTTTATTTCTTGCCCATTCTGGTCTTTTTGAAAACCATTTTTCTTGCTCTGGTTGTGTTTCATATGGTTTTTTTAAGAGTTGAAATAATTCATCAATTAAAGTGTAATTTCCTTTATCTGCCTCGTCAATTGCCATTTGAGACATGTAGTTTCTTAGCACATACTTAGGGTTTACAGCATCCATTTTTTGTTTTCTTTCTTCTGATGATATTAATTCTTTCTGAAGTCTATTTGCATATTTTTTAAACCATAAATTCCAAGTATCTTTCACTTCATTAGAAATATTTTCGAAGTCATAAAATGCTTTTTCTATCAATTGTAAGCTAGATTCTACATCCGTAAAATCACTTAGTTTTCTAAAGAAAATAGTCATGTCTGTTTCTACCAATTGTAAATTATCTTCTAAACGCTGAATCAATTGTAAGTCATCTGCATCGCTAATAGATAACCCCAACTTAGACTTCATCATGATTAAAGATTGTTGCTCAAAATCTGTTGTATACTGTTTTAAAATAGTCTCTAATGGGGTTACATCTTCTATGATTGGATATAAAGCATTTGCCAGTTGATACAAATTCCATAAACCCATATTTGGTTGATTTCCATACCGATATCGTTTGTGCTGACGATCTGTGGTATTTGGTGTCCACCCAAAATCAAAACCTTCTAACCAACCATACGGCCCAAAATCTATGGTTAAACCTAAAATAGACATGTTGTCTGTATTCATAACTCCGTGCACAAAACCAACACGTTGCCAGTCAATAATCATTTTTAAAGTACGTTCTGTAACTTCCTTAAAAAAGGCAATATAATTTTCTTTTGAGGGAGCTCCTAAATGCGGAAAATGATGTTTAATTGTATAATCTACCAAGACCTTTAAATTTTTTAAATCATCTCTCGCTGTAAAAATTTCAAAACTACCAAAACGTAAAAAAGAAGGTGAAATTCTAGCAACAATAGCACCTTTTTCATATGCTGGATTCCCATCATATAAAACATCACGTAAAACAGCATCACCAGATAAGCTTAAAGATAGAGCTCTGGTGGTTGGCACGCCCAGGTAAAACATAGCTTCACTACACAAATACTCTCTAACAGAAGAGCGTAAAACGGCTAAACCATCTGCAGTTCTAGAATAAGGTGTTTCGCCGGCACCTTTTAATTGGACTTTCCAGTTTTTATTTTGATACTCAACTTCAAATAAATTAATAGCGCGTCCATCTCCTAATTGTCCTGCCCAATTGCCAAATTGATGCCCAGCATAGCACATAGCATACGGTGTTGTATTTGGGTATATATCATTACCTGTAACTATATTTTTAAAAAAATCTGTTTTAGTTTCAGTATTAGAAATCCCCAATTCCGAAGCCATTTCTTTAGAAACATGTAGAATTTCTGGCTTGGCAGTTTTCTTTGGTAAAACATAAGAGAAAGCTGCGTTTTCTACTTGTCTCCTTGTATTTTCTTTAACAACATCTGCTGGCAATTCTGTAGTTAAAGTGTTTTTTATATTTAATTTCAAATTCGAATTTTTTTAATTTTTCAAAGGTTTTTAACGCTTTGTTTTGTCAATCCATTTTTGAAGTGCGCTATCAGAAGGATTTCTTAATTTTTTATTGTCAATAGTAATCGTAGGGAAATTTAGTTTTTTATTTTCATACAAGTTACGTAATTTGGTGTCATTCTCTTCGTTATTTTCAACATCTAGAAAAACATAATGTAAGTTACGTGTTTCTAAAAAGACTTTATAGTAGGCTGTCTTATGGCATTTTTTTGTACCAAATAATTGTATTTTTATTTTCTAAGGGTTTAGATTTTTTTTAGTTGGTAGCGCTAAACCCTTTTAATTTTTGTGATGCGCTATTTTAGTTTCTCTGCATGCATTTTTCGCAGTTTCGCTAACTTCGGTTCAATCACATAGGTACAATAACCTTGGCCGTTATTATTTTTATAAAAATCTTGATGTTCTTGCGTTGCTGCATAAAATGGCGGTAAAACACTTAATTCTGTTACTATCTTGCCTTCATAGTAGTCTTGAATTTGATTTAAAACTGCTACTGCTATTTTCTGTTGTACATCGTTATGATAATAAATTACAGACCTGTATTGCGTGCCTCTATCTGCGCCTTGTTGGTTTAAAGTTGTAGGATCATGTGTAGTCATAAAAATGACTATAATATCTTGATACGAAATAATATTTGCATTAAAAGTAATTTGAATTACTTCTGCATGTCCTGTTAATCCAGAACATATTTCTCTATATGTTGGTTCTCCTGGAACATTTCCTCCAGCATATCCAGAAATCACTTTTTCTACCCCTTTTACTTCTTGAAATACAGCTTCTGTGCACCAAAAACATCCACCTCCTAAAGTGGCTATTTGTAAATTTTCATTCATTTTATGTCGCTGTTATTGCTAATAATAGATATGAAATAGGCTCTAATTAAAAGAGACTATATCTTACATACCGGCAATAATTTTTTATGATTGTTTACTTTATTTTTTTTCTAATTGCATTGCTGCAGAATTCATACAATAACGCAATCCACTAGGCACTGGTCCGTCAGGAAAAACATGACCTAAATGCGCATCACAAGTATTGCATAGTGCTTCAACTCTAACCATTCCAAAAGAAACATCTCTATGATATTTAATGGCGTTTTCTTGAATAGGTTGTGTAAAACTTGGCCATCCAGAATTAGAATCAAATTTTATTGCAGCATCAAATAGGGGTGTATTGCAACAAATACAGTTGTATTTACCTGCATCATAAATAGAGCATAAATCTCCTGTGTGTGGATGCTCTGTACCTTTTTGTCTGGTAACTCTGTATTGTTCTGGGGCTAAAAGGGCTTGCCATTCGGTTGCTGTTTTTTCAACTCTTTTAGTTGGAGTTGGATTTCCTTTTGTAGCAAAATGTATAATTTCTTTCCAAGTAAGCATGCTAGTTATTTTCTTTTTTATAATTGTTACCCTCTTTTATTTTGACGAAACTAGAGATTTCAACTTACAAATAAATCTATTTTATTTGAAAAGAATTCAATATCTAAATTTACGAAAAATTTTAAATAAAAAAATGCACAATATTTTAAATATTGCGCATGTTATTATAATTCTATTATTACTTTACTTTTATTTCTGTCTAAAATAGATGGTAATTGGTACACCAGAAAAATCGTACATATCTCTTAGTTTGTTTTCTAAGAAACGTTTGTAAGGGTCTCTTACATATTGCGGTAAATTACAGAAAAATGCAAACTGAGGTGTAAGTGTAGGTAGTTGCATGCAATATTTAATTTTAACAAACTTTCCTTTTGTAGCTGGTGGCGGGTAGCTTTTTACAATTTCTAGCATTGCATCATTCAGCTTGCTGGTAGATATTTTGAATTTTCTTCTTTCAAAAACTTCTACTGCAGTTTCAATAGCTTTAAAAATTCGTTGTTTTGTTAATACAGAAGTAAATACAATTGGCACATCTGTAAAAGGCTCAATTTGTTTTCTAACCATGGCTTCAAAATCACGCATAGTATTGGTTTCCTTCTCTACTAAATCCCATTTATTTATTAAGACAACAACTCCTTTTCTATTTTTTTCTGCCAGCCAAAAGATGCTTTGATCTTGGCCTTCAAAACCACGAGTTGCATCTACTACTAAAATAATAACATCTGCATATTCTATAGAACGCACTGCACGCATTACAGAGTAAAATTCTAAATCTTCTTTTACTTTCGATTTTTTTCTAATTCCTGCAGTATCTACGAGGTTAAAGTCGAATCCGAAACGGTTGTATTTTGTATCAATAGAATCTCTTGTTGTACCTGCAATATCTGTTACAATATTTCTTTCTTTACCAATTAAAGCGTTTATAAAAGAAGATTTCCCTGCGTTTGGTCTTCCTACAACAGCAAATCTTGGTAAGTCTACTTTTTCTAAATCTACGGCTTCAGGCGCTGGCATCTTTAGCGCAATATCATCTAATAAATCTCCAGTTCCACTTCCATTAATAGAAGAGATGGTATGGTAACCACCCAAACCTAAGTTATAAAATTCTACAGCATCTGCATCTCGCATTGCGTTATCAACTTTATTAACAGTAACAAAAATTGGCTTTTTTACTTTTCGTAAAATCTTAGCAACTTCCGCATCCATAGGTGTAATACCTTCTTCCACATCAACAACAAACACAATAATATCTGCCTCTTCAATTGCTAGTTTAACTTGTTTTCTAATTTCTTCTTCAAAAATATCATCAGAACCAATAATGTAACCACCTGTGTCTATGACAGAAAATTCTTTTCCATTCCAGTCAGATTTCCCATAATGCCTATCTCTTGTAACCCCACTAACAGAATCTACAATAGCATCTCTTCTCTGCACCAATCTATTAAAAAGTGTCGACTTTCCTACATTTGGTCTTCCTACGATGGCAACAATACTATTCATTTGTGTTCAAATTTTTTGCAAAGGTACGATTTAAGCTTTTAAGAAAGACGCTAAAAAATGAAGTCTTTAAAAAACTAAAATCATTCAAATTATTTACTGTTTTTTCTTCTTTAAAAGTAAGGAGATGTATCTAAAATTAAGCAGAATAAATGACTGTATTTATTTCTGATTATAACCAAAACGTTTCAGCTGAATTTTGTCACTACGCCAGTTTTTATTTACTTTTACATACAGTTCTATGTACACTTTTTTCTCAAAGAATTTTTCTAAATCTTTTCTTGCTTCTGCGCCCACTCTTTTTAGGGCTGCACCTTTATGACCTATAATAATTCCTTTTTGCGTTTCTCTTTCTACCATAATTATAGAGCGTATTCTAACAATGGTTTCTTCTTCTGTAAACTCTTCTGTTTCTACTTCTACAGAGTACGGAATCTCTTTCTTATAATGAATTAGAATTTTTTCTCTAATTTTTTCATTTACAAAAAAGCGCTCTGGTTTATCTGTTAATTGATCTTTCGGATAAAAGGCAGGCCCTTCTGGTAATAATTCTTTTATTTTATCTGATACTGCTGCTACATTAAATTTCTCTAACGCAGAAATTACAAATACTTCGGCATTGGGTACTTTGTCTTTCCAATATTGTATTTTATCTTCTACTTCATCTTGAGAAGATTTATCAATCTTGTTTAAAAGCAACATTACAGGAATTTTACTGTGAATTATTCTATGGAAGAATGCCTCATTTTTCAATTCCTTTTCACCAACTTCTACCATGTAGATTAAAATATCGGCATCTTCAAAAGCAGATTTCACAAAATCCATCATAGAAGATTGCAATTCATAGGCTGGTTTTATGATTCCTGGAGTATCAGAAAACACAATCTGATAATCGTCTTCATTGACAATTCCTAAAATACGGTGCCTGGTAGTTTGGGCTTTCGCAGTAATGATAGATAGCTTTTCACCTACCAAAGCATTCATTAATGTAGATTTACCTACGTTAGGATTTCCTATAATATTTACAAAACCAGCTTTATGTGTCATGCTACAAAGGTAATTCCTTTTTGTATTTGATTAGAATTTAGAGCATTAAAAAATATCAGAAAAATATCAGAAAAAAGTTTGGTCTATTGTTTAGTTAAGTTGTATATTTGCAGACGGAAATAAGGTGTCGAGTTTATGAGTCGAAAGTTAAAAGCTAAGTCATTATTTTTAAAATAATATCGCGGGATAGAGCAGTAGGTAGCTCGTCGGGCTCATAACACTCCTTACCACCTAAATTCACATATTTTTATCGGTTCATTTTCAAGTAGTTACAAATATATAATCATTTTTGTGTTATACGTGCTACACTCTTGTGTTAGATAAAATACGACTATCCAAAGACTTTAACCTTCATTAGTTTCTCTTCTTCTACGTTTAATAGAAGTGGATTGATATAGTGGTTTTCTAATACCTTCATTGAACTATGAGATGACAATAATTTGGTGTCACTTCCCATTGTATGAAATACCCAAGTAAGGTATGTTTTTCTCAGATGTTTTAGAGTAAATGGAGTTTCAATACCTGCTGCTTTTCTAAAATGGGTGAATGATCGAGAAACTTTCTCCATTATGGTATTAATTGTATATGTATTCTCAGGATCGATGAGTTTGACATTTTTACCTTTCATTTTATCATATCCCATTTCTTTTAAAAGTTTCATCAGATCTTCATTAATAGGAGAGTACTTCTTTGGAGTGTTCTTATTCCCTAATCTTTCAACTTTTAGGTTTCTGAATTGAAAAAACAGCACTCCGTTATTGCCTTGGATGATGTCATCCCATTTCAGACTCAGTACTTCCTCTCTTCGTCCTCCAACAAGTAGAAAGAGTTTAAATGCATTAACCATCCAAGTTGCATACACGTAATCTCTTCTTCCATTGGTTCTTGTTTGTTGAAATGAAGACTTTGATTCTACCGCTGCTATAATTTTCTCAAACTCATCTTTGGTTAAAATCAAATTATCACCTGTAAGCACTTGTTTTCTAACACAATTTTTAAATGGATTCTTGATGTCTAACTCTTCGATTTCGATCAAGAACTTATAGAAAGAAGTTATGCTCGTTAAAACCTTGTTGAAGGTTTTGGGGTGAGGGTATTTAATCTCCAATTGTCTGTAGAAAATAGAAACATCATTATTTCTGACATCCCCCGGTTTCATCTTCCTGAGATTGTGGTTGTTTTTCAAAGATTTAGCAAAAAGCGTACAATACTTAATTAACTCCTTACGATGTTTATCTGAAACCTCTTTTTTTAAATGAGCATATTGTGTTTCTCCCTTTAGATATTGGTCAAAATAAACGAGTGCTTCAGCAATATTCATTTTAGATCGATCAGGAACCGTTTCCTCCACACCATTTTCTATTCTCCGTCTAAATTCAATTCCTTCAATTACAGCATCAGCATATACTTTTGATTTTAGGAGTTTACTTCGGTGTTTACCAGTAACTCGATCAATAAAACACATCCGGAACACTTGGTGGTCGTTGTGACGACAACCCGTGTTATTTTGTCTACATCTTTTACAGTAGATTTTGATTCCAGAATGTGAATTATTAGGTAATTTCATTATTGATAAAGTTCTTGAAAGATGGATTCGTGCTCCTTATTAGAGCTAATGTCCAGATTAAATTGGTAAGGCACAAATCCAGTATCGAATTCCAAACAATCATGGTAGAGGAGTTGATGTAGTTCTTTCTGATCACCATAGATTGATTCTAAACGTGGTTGCCATGAATTTGGATATCTTTTCACTAAATCTTCGGCAAATGGTCTCCAGACTTCTTGTTCGACATGTAAACGAAAAACATATTCCCTTCCATCTTTGTGGATAGGAATCTGATGATCCCTAAGCCACTTTTTGATGGAACGGTTGTCCTTTCTATTTATGTATTGACCTACTTCGGACAATGAAATATGTGATGATTGTTTCATTTAAAAAGTCCTATTTAATTGAGACCAAGTATTTTGATCATGATTTTTTTTTAAATTTCCATTTTGACTTATCCTGATAAAATAATTCAAGAAAATCCAAAAAAGGTATTTCTTTATTACTTTCTGCATTAAGATGCATGCCACAGCTTGATTCAATATAAAGGTCAACTATTGGATTTAATGATTTGCCATCATCACTCTTAATTATTAATCCATATTTTTCATCAAATAAATCAATATTGGGAATAATTCTTTCAAAGTCACATGGTAATATGACTTCTTTATTGCTAATTCTATCTGAAAGCCTTGGTAATATTTTTAATATTACTGATGCTTTTAAAATTTCAGGTTTTAATTTGAAATCACTCCTGATTTCATAAACATTGTCAAACTCATTAAATATTGCCTCAATCGTATGCAACAAGAAATTGAAATCTTGAAATACTTCATTTGTCAATTCTTCACCTTTAAAATCTATTATTTTAAGTTCTAACGTATAATCGGTATATTTAGACTTAATATGTTGGATATTCTTCAAAATGAATTTTAAGCTATTTTTATTATTCATAATTTAATTTTTATTTATTGTGAAACTTAACATTAACTCCGTAATAAAATACTGGAATATTATTTACTATAGAATTAGCAGCTACTTTAATAAAATTAGTAACTGGTACAAATTCTCCATTGGTTAAAAATATATGTCCATTACCAGGTATTACTCTGAATTCACTAATCATTGTAATATCAATAAAACCATGGTGATCTACTATTTCTCCTTTTGTTAATCCTTTCTCATAATATTTGTTGAAAATTTCATCTCCCAAAACTTCTTTATTTTTTGTGTCACCTAAAGTAATATTAGAATTAAAATGTATAGCATTTGATTTTTTGTTATTTCCATTTTTAATAGATGATAAAACTTCAATTTTAAAAGGAGTTAATGGACAAAACTCCCATGGATTTAAACTCATTTTTTTTAATTTTTTTAATTCTATTTTATGAGCTCTTTCTAAAAATTTTCTTTTCATGATTAAAATATTAAAGTGTTAATAGTAAAAATTGGGGGTATGATATCAGCATCATCTTCTTTTAACAATCCCTTTTGGTCATCATTTAAAATGTCAAATTGCTCATCGTAAGCAATAGCCCATTCATCTGAAAACTGATCCAAATTATAAGTGTCAGCATCTTCATAACTCCACTTCTCATCAATTAGTAGATGAGAATCATAGACTACTGCTGAAGTGTTTAAATCAAACCCAATAATGCAAGAATCATACGATTCATCTAATATTAAGGTTTGAGGAGATTTTTTTTCAATCTCGGTTCTGTTTAAATCAACTAAATTAAATTGATTTTCAAGTCCCCTATAAAGCAGGGGTAGCATAAAACGTATGTTCATTTTTAATGAAATTTAGTGCACCTGCTGGTGCGTTAGTAATTACTTAGTCTTTGTTTTTTTGAGACCAAGTATTTTGAATTTAAAAAAAGTCTACACAAAATAGGTTGACTTATATTTTGACCATAACTCTAATGATACTGCAGTACTCATAAAGTCACTCTTATTACGTTTAATTTCTACAACCCATTTTGCTCCATTGATTGTTACAATCAAATCTGGCATGTAACGATTACTAAACTTTGAGTTATTAATTTCCACACCATCTACCTCGATATTCTTCATGATCAACTTCTTCACAACTTCTTCACTATCTGAATAGTCTTTACGTCCAAAAACTCTTTTTATGGTTCTTTCAGTATAACCCTCGTCATTCATATAGTATATTCTTGATACTTCATACGGTATTTGTATAGTTCTATCCTCCTTTTTAAGGTAAAGATTGGTTGTGTTAATTGTAAAATCGTAAGTTGGATTTATTGAATCCAAGAAGCGACTAATTCTAATTTGAAGTTTAGTAATTACATCATAAATATCAAATTGAGAACTCTTAATTTTAGTAGTAGAAACATCCGTGATTTTATCTACTTCACGTATTAAAAATTTTCTTTCATTCTCTAACTCATCCTTGAATTGAGTGAAAATACCCCAACTATTACTAAATTTTAAATATTCGAATACCTCATTCGAAGGCAGCTTTTCAATTTCACTTTGAGGTGCAGAATATATCCCTTTAGGTGACTTCAAATCTAAATTTTTAAGAGATTCTTGTCTTTTTTTAAGTCCGTTTGGAGTCAAATTATAAATTATTTTTTTTGCCATTTCGATTAAAATATCAATGCAAAGATATAAAATAATTCTACATGGTTCCAAATAATTTGAGACTTTTTTAAATAAATGATATTTCTTTCCAAATTTGACTTTGTCAATTCTATTTACTATATTTTAATAATACTTAATTCGATTTATATCTTTTAAGATCGTGTGGTTATCGTTGGTGGATGATAATTATAATACACATAAAGCATGTTTATCCTCCTTAAAGTAGATGCCACCACATCGAAATTTGGGGGATTATTATTTTAATGTTCAGCTACTTTGAAAAAGGAATTACTAATCTAATCCCCAGCAAAACTATTGATTTATCACAATTAGTTAAATTAATTAAAAACAACCCTAAAAAATCTCTGATAAATGAGATCAGGGAACTAAGATTAAAGGGGGACCAGACCTATAAGGAAAAGAAAATATTTCTAAACTACATTACTCCAAACTGCAGTGTTAAAAAGCGTAGTTTAAAAGAAGATGAGAATTATACAAAAAATTTCATTGCACCATCTTCTTATATATATTTTGATTTTGATGGAGTCGTTAACGCACAAGAATACAAACATTACTTTATTGAAAAATATGGTCATCTTGTATCTTTAGTATGTATCTCAAGTGGTGCTGGTGGAATAGCAGTATTTTTTAAATTAACTAATGCAGTTGACAATAAGAACTTTCTTGATATATGGAATACTATAACAGAAACCATTCTAAAAGAAGAACAAGTTGATGTAATATGTAAAGACCTTGGCAGGCCAATGTATCTATCATACGATACTGAACCATTCGTTAATTATGAGAATGAAATTACAGTTGATATTCCTTTAAGTAAAGAAAAAAACACTTCTAAAAAACAGCTCAATCAATCTATATTGAATAAAAAATATAATAATACATTGATTGAGCCACTTTCCAATATTGAATTCGAAGAATTTATGGATAAAATTGTAACAAAAACACCTGTAGTGGTTAATAATCCAATTGTTGAATTATTTGCATCAGAAAAAATGGATGTTACTTTTCCTCGCGAGATAAGAGATACCAAAAAACATAGTATCTATACAATTATAATACATAAACTGGTTTTCTTAAATCCACAGTTAACGGCAAGTTATTTGTTTTCTTACCTTAATTTCATTAATAATTATTTTGGAAAACCACCAATGGAATTTAAGAAACTCTTAGATCTATTTACTTTCGTTTACTCCAGTATTAAAAATGATGAAAACTATGAATTTAAGAATAAAAAGTACAAGTACGTGCATTTCAATAGTAACTCAAAATTAACAGGCGGAGAAAAAAGAAATTTAGCATGTAAAATAAATGGAAAAAGAAGAAGTAATACATCAATCGAAAAGATAATTACTGCAAAAAAAGAGTTAAAATCTCAAGGGTTAAAAATCACTCAGAAAGCACTTGCAGAAAAAACAGGGTTATCCATTAGCACAATTAAAAGACATATAAATTCTGAACCAGCAGATTTAGAAAAATTGGTTACAGATGTTAATGAAACTTATACAAGTAGAGACGATATAGTACTTGGTGATGACATCTTTTCACCAAATGGATGTGATGTACTAACTGATAATATTATTGACTCTGAGGGTCCCAAATGGATTGATAATTGGCATATAAAAACAAGAGATTCTTTAAATGATTTATGGGGGTAAAACTCAACTACACCCCTCTACAAAAAATAATTTATGACTCCATGTCTTTTTCAGTTGTATGACATATTTATAGAAAAACACAGTTATGAAAGAGAAAAAAACAAGACGGGTAATTGTCAGACTAACGGAGAATCAGTTCAAGAATTTGATGGATTCAGTTATAACTGAAAATCAAAATAGATACACAACTTCAGATCTAATTCGCGAAGCTGTAGTCGATAAATTGAATAAACTTAAAGAAGATGCTAAAAGGAAAGGATAATCTAAATTATGAATATTTTAATCGTTATTTAATAAATTGTGGGTCTACTAATCCATCTGATATGGAGGTGTTAAAGGATTTCTTTATTGAAAAATTAAATATTCCACCTGAGTATGAATTAGACCCTGAAAAGGTGATTTTATTAAATGAATTCGATATTTTTTGTCGTAAAAAACAATCAAGTTTAAAACCATAAAGCACCAACTGGCGTAGAAAACAATTCTCGATTGCATCTGTTGAATCCCTGATTTTGATCACTGTATTACATTAAACTCTTATCGGCACGATTGGTTGGGATATTGACCTTCCTGTGAAATAAGGACCGTTTTTATTTATTTTTCAAATACAGTTTTGTAAGTGTTTCCCCCATGGTATTGCAAAGAATTTCTTGCGGGTGATGCGCCAATGAGAATTGTTCCAATTGATCATGGTAGAGTTTAGATTTAGATTCTGATGTGATTAGGTAATAATGGAAATACTCATGTATAACAGTATTGATTAGTTCTCTGCGTATTACATTGTTATCCTTATAAATAGTAATTGTGTTGTTATAGAAACAATACTCCCCAGCAAGTTTAGAACTTCCTTCAACTAAATTGATTTGTGGTTTTTGTTTTCGAATTGGATATAGATAGAGGCACCAATCTAATACCTCATGTGCTAACTGCAATTGCCAGTCTTCCTCTTCACCCTTCAGAAATACAATTATTTTATAAATCAGATTCAATAAGAACAACCCTCCAACTAAAATAAAGTAAATAGTAAAAAAAGTATCCATTGTATTAACTAACCGATGAGTTCCATAACCGAAATCTACAGCAAGAATTTTATTCTGCCTAAAATAGATTTGAAAAGTTGTCTGCTTATACTTTAATGTTTAGTATAAGTTCATCAAAACACTCTTATCCCTTTACCAGCAGTAGGTTGCAGTGTTTCTAACCTATTTAAAAACGAACCCATCTTATACTTTCATTAAAAAATGCTGCAAAATCGAAGTTTTGCGCTTATGTTAGCCAGGTTAATTTCTAAAAAACTGAAAAATGTCATTACAAGGTCAACGAACAACAACCGGTGCAATTCCGTGGGAAGATTTTAAATCACTAATTGGAAAATTAGAACGAGATGGGAATTATAAATACTGTTTACTGATTTCAATTGGTGTTTTCACGGGGTTACGAATAGGAGACATACTTAAATTAAGATATACAGACTTTTCGGGGGGAGACATATTATCTGTGATAGAACAAAAGACAAAGAAGACTCGACGAATAAAATTAAATCACGATTTACTCGAAATAATATCTCGTGTCAAACGAAAACAACTGATAGATGATGACAATCAGTTTATATTTTTAAACAAGTATGGAACCAAACCAATTGACAAATCGTGGGTGAACGTTTCTCTAAAAAAAATATTTAAAAAATATAAAGTACATGTAGATGGAAATGTATCCACACACATGTTTAGAAAAACACTCGGAAATAGAGTTCTAAAATTGAACAACTACAGCAACCAGTCTATTGTTCTGTTAATGGAACTCTTTGGTCATTCTTCAATGGGAATTACAAAAAGATATCTTGGTATCAGAGAAAAAGAGGTGATGGGTGTTTATGAGAGTTTGAGTCTGTGAAAAAAACTCACAAATTAAAGTGTAGTCTAAAAAAGTGATAGATTAAAATGGAAACCTGAAGTGAGTCTAACTTCAGATCAGGAGAATTCTTTACGGCAGTAGTAGGTGGACTTTAAGTCAAGATATAATTTACTTGTGCGGATAATATTTGGTTAAGGATCACCGTCACGGGTTGATCATAATTATTGTTATCCGCACGAGACACACAGAATCATGAGGAGACAGGTGACACTGTGGATTATTACTTGCACACTACCTAACCACCATATACACCCCATAGAGGTCCTCCCGGCCGGACCTCCCTGATAAGCCCCCGCTTAATTAAGGGTAAAATCGACTTCTCCAGAAAGGGGTCAATAATCTGAGTGATTTTTCTCAATTTTCACCACAAATCGACTTTTTTAAAAATAAAATTTTCAGATTTTTTTCAGAAAATCACTTTTTTTTTGTAAAAATATCAATCTATTATAATTTTAAAATTAGCCTTATATAACTATATTTTAAAATTAATACCAGTAGTTTTTTGAAATAGTTCAATAACTTTAGGTTCATTATCTCCGATTATAACTTTCATGGAACCATCCTCAAACAATCCATATGATTCAAAATATTCGAGATCAGGTTCTTTGGATATTTTAAAAAATATACTTAAAGTATTTATATGAACTAAAATATACTCGTGTTCGCCAAGTGGTATATGTTTTGGAGGAATCATTGATTTAACAGGAATCGAATTAACTTTATAAATTAACGGTATTACCTTATAATCGGTTTCCTTTCCAGGATCCTTATTAATCAACATTTTTCTAAGAATATCCCCTCTCTTTCCTAAGTCAACTTTTGAAAATTCTTTTCTACTTGAAATATGAACTCTCCATAAAATGGATAAAAAGAATAATTTCATTTTATTATAATCTATCCCATTAGCTACAGTCAGATTTTTATTTAAATGACTATAATTTGGTATGTCACCCCAACTATATTTACCTCCAAACAACACAACTTTTGCATACCCTTCAAATTGACTTAAAAATTCATTTTCACATTTAAAACACAAAATATTTTTTTCCCAAATACCACTTTGAATATATACTTCCCTATTAGGATTTTTTAAATCAAGTTGAGATATCCGTCCTTTTTCATCAAACATGCCATCATACATAAATTGTGGTATTATGTGACTCTTTTTAACTAATTGAGTTTTATTGTTACACAATTTACATCTCATAAACTATACTTTCACAAACGTTATCTCACATGCTTTACACAATCTACGTTCTTGAATATAATCAGTAATGTCAGCGAATCCTCCTGTCTTCTGATAGATGTCTAATCCTCTACCCAATACTATCTTCCACCCATTATTCATATCAATGGATCTATCATGAATAAATTCGTCAAACTCATAAGTGAAATTGATTCCCATAGATTCTAATGAGTAGGTTATTTGATCAAATTTTTCCTTAACCCCTTCAATATAATCCTCACTATTTGCGGTGACTAAATGAAGTTCTATTTCCTGCAGCGGTTCTTTCTTTTCAGAAACCAAACGAACAAATTCCATAAAGTTTCTAAGTTGATAAGGAAGCCTTATGTAAGGATCTATAATTTTAATTTTAGTGGCATCCAACAGGTAAGATCCAAATAAATTATCATATGAAATTCCAGATTGATTATCTCTTATGATTTTTTGACCTTCTTGCAGTAATGAAGTCAACGGCACCTCAGTTGTGGATTCTCTTTGAATTACTTCTGAAATTTCTGTTACTTGTTCTTTATCATTTCCAAATTCAATTTCTTCAAGAGTTTTGACTTCAATAGTATCATCATTATCTGTAATTGAATAACTGAAATCAACTTTTTCAAATGTTTCATCCATTTTTCTAAGCTGTTCTTTAACCCTTTTTCTGCACTCAATAGCAAAGTCCATTAACTCTTTAGCATCTTCAAGTGGAATCCCTCCATTAGGATAGATCACTTTAGACAAACCAGCATATGTCTTAGCGATAGAGGTTTTGTCTCTCGTAGTGATTGTATCTGATAATTTAAAATACTCGGAAAAATCATTAGTTCGGTCTTCCTTTCTAAGTTCTTTAAGTACCTCAGCGAGATAGTCTACTATAAATCCATAATCAGAAGAAAACATATCGTTTCTCAGTTTTTGAACTTCCCATCCTGGTAGGTAAGCATGCATTCTATCTAAAAAGGCAGTGTCGTAATAGTCTTTAGGTAAGGCATCAAAGAGATCACTGTGTCTCATCATATAAGGAACAGAGTGATCGGTATTACCAACGAAAACCATGGATGCAGATGCGCCATACACTTCAGTTCCTCTTGAGAAAGATTTATTTGCCATGTAATTTTTCATGATGTCTACAAGACCTCTATCTGTTCTTTTTGTTTTCCCCGCAAATTCATCATATGCGACTACATCCCAATAACCAACTAATCCAATTTCTCCTGAACTGTTATTTACAAATAGTTTCGCCTTCGACACTTCCCCACCCGAAATCAATATTCCGTGGGGAGATAATTCAGAAAACACATGAGACTTACCTGTTCCCTTTGGACCCAATTCAATTAAATTGTAGTTGTTCTCAACAAAAGGAACCAATCGAGTGATTTGAAGAAGTTTAGATCTTTTAGTAAACTCATCGGGATTTAAACCCATTGTTTGAAGTAATAAATCCAACCATTCATCAGTAGTGAATTGATCTCTCATGGATTTATACTCCTCAATATCAATATTTGAAATTTGAATTGGTTTAATCTGTTCAACTACCCAAGGGGTTGCTTTTTTCTCATCAGTAGTTACATAACCCATGGTAAGAATACACCAAACACCTCCTGATAATAACTTAGGATGTTCTTTTATAACTTCATCGGATATTGGAATTCTATTTAATCCAAGATTCGAAAAGAACGCTTCATATTGATCTTCTCGATCATTTAATTTGATGGAGACTTTGTCTATAATTCTATGAGATCCTCTTTCTCTGATTGTAGACTTAATAATTTGAGCTTCATCTCGATGTACAAAATGATCTGAAATAATTCTTTTAACGGTCTCTATTCCTGCAGAAATAGTGTTTTCGTCATCAGTTGCACAATATTGACCCAATAAATATTCAAGAACATAGGTTGGTACTATAGCATTTCCTTTAACCAACTTAGTTAAGTCCTTTCGGACAACTTTGCCAGGAAAGTGATCGTTAATTTTTCTGTCTAATTGTTTCATATCTAAAAGTCGTCAAAGTCGTTAGTGAATGATATATTCAATGAAAAATAAAAGTCTTTATATCGTTTCCATTTTGTGGTTCCAAGTATGGGTTCTTCTAAAACCAACTTTACACGTTGGTTTTTATATTGACCGCTAGCCTTATTGTTTAGCGTGAAGGTTTTTCTGACTTCTCGTTGTCTTTCTGACCCCTCAGAGAAATCAAAATCATATTTAAATGAGTCACTTAAAAGTATTCCATCCTCTGCATAAATTCCAGCTCTAATTGTTTTGGGTTGAACTAATTCTGAAGTGATTTCAGACTGGATAAAAGATACTACAAGTATGCTCGAGGTTATTCTATCCGTTGTTTGAATAATATCAACTTCAACCTGTCGTGTGGTGTCTTCTCTTTTCTTTGATACCTTAATCAATGGAATGGTAACTTCTTGAAGCGTTGCTCCACCATGTACAAATCTTGAACCTGCTCCTTGTACTCTTAATCTGTTAATGGATTTTGGAATTAATATGTCTACATCTGAATCTATTCCAATATCTTTTCCTTTGTAGGATTTACAAGTTTCATCACTCTGAATGGAAGCACCAATTACAAATCTTCTATTTGATTTCCATAGATTACCCGTAAAGTTTGACTTGCTAAAATCACTTTCATCTATATTATGGTGCTGATAAATGAAACCATGATCTGATGTGATTAAAATATTATTTCCATTTACAGCAGCAATCTTTTTAATCAAATCAATAAGATTTTCGAGCTCCTGATTTACGGCTTCAAAGACTCTGTCTTCAGAGGTCTTATCGTCTCCTGTTTTATCAATAAGATTAGAGTAGAGATAAATAACATCATAGGATTTTGCAAATGATCTACCATCTGAGATCGAATTCATTTTCATGAATTTCTCAGCTTGTATTGCTGTAGCTCTGCAACCTGAGTTCGCTTCAAGAATCTTTGATCTTCCGTCTACTCCTGAAGCAGGGATGTTGTCAACCAATATTAAATCAGACCCTTCTTTAAAAGATATTTTTTCTTTTCTTGGAAGCAGTGATGCCATTCCTAATTGAGTATAAGAGGGTAGTGACCCAATCATCGATTCAATTTGAGCTTGGTATCGATTTTCATTCTGAATCATCGTGTTTAATTCCTCAGCACACTCATATCGAAGTGCATCAGAAATAATAACAAAAACCTTCTGATTCTTATTTATAATGGGTTGTATATGTGTCTTAAAAAAGGACTGCTGCGAATTTTTAATGTTAAAAGGCCAGTCATTGGTTTTATCAATGGTTTCTTGCCATTGATTATTGATAGTAAGCAACCAGTCGTTAGAATATACCTTCTCAATCTTTCGGTAAAGATCATTAAGAACCCTATTCTGATTTGTTTCTCGGTAGGACCAAATAAATTTTCGATACAATTGGTCCACCTTGTAAAGCGTAGTTTGATAGTCTTTAATTCCTAATTCTATAGTGCTGTATTTTTTATCTGCATATTTTGGAACTAAATCCATTAGCTGAGCACCGTATACTAAAGTATCATAATAAGACTTGTACTCATAGAACCAAAATGTGTTTTCTCTTTGTTTAATTTGCAATTGTATGGTCTCAACTTTAAGGGATCTATTTACAATCTGTTCGTTAATACTTGAAATTATTTTTTTATCAATCAGTTCATAATGGTCTTCTTGAAGAACTTTATCATAAGGGATAGCTCCAAGTTTTTCAGCTACATCTAATGCTTCTGATACTTTTTCGGATATTGATTTATAGGCATCCTTATAACTTATAGAGTCCTTCCATTGAGATAATAGAACCTTGCCCTCTTTGGTTAATATAGACGGTTTTCCAATTGAAGAAGTCGCGTCAAAAATCTCAATAATGAATTCAAATATATCGGGTTTTTCACTTTCAAAATGGAAATATTTCTTTACCTGAGACCAGTAAAAATCAGAAAGATTATACCGTTCTAAATCACGATCAAATTTCTGATTGTCATTAGATAGCGCATTTAGGTGTGCGAGTAAGAATGCATAGAGACTTAATTGATCTGTAGCAAAAACAACCGATAACATTTTATATCGAATCTCTAAATGCTCATCTCCTTTACCCAATATCTCTTTTAGTTTGTCTCTTCTATCTTTTGCGGAAAAAAAGTGGATATGATCTGAAACCAGTGACTTATATGCGTAATCCAATTCTAATTCTTGAAGGTATAATGCCTCTTGATCTGTCTGGAATACGTGATACGCCAATTCCATATCCAACAACCAATTAGATTCATTTACTGGTTTTTCATAAGGTAAGTATAGAAGATATTGTTGATTAGGATCTCTATTAATAGTAACCTTCAATTCAAAAGGATTCTTTTTCCCTTCTATCTTTAAGATTCCATCTATAGAGAGCATATCAAACTCCTCACGAAACTCTTCTTTGGCATCATACCAAAAAACAACTTTGTGTTGATTAAATAATTTTATTAAACTTTCTGCTATCTTACTCATCGTATCATTGTGGTATCAATCCAATCAAACTTTTTAACCTTCTCTTTGGCCTTCTTATCATTAAGTCCTGCAACAGCTGCAATTGCATCACCAAACTTGTTATAGTTCACTAACACACCATCATCCAAATCAATAGAAATACGTTCTGTGGCTAACGGATATAAGGTTTCTCTTTCATACTCCTGCAGCTCTAAAAGAACCAACTGAATTTTATCCTTTTCTTTGGACGCTTTGTTCTGCTCTGAAGGACTTCCAGAAACCATTAAATGATCTAAGGTTTCAATTCTTGTTTTTAGTTTCTCTCTGTACTCGTTTAGGTAACCATTTAGAACTTGATTTAACGTATCAGGGGTATAACGGTGCATATATACCAAAACGTTAAATGAACCTTTTGGAGAAGAGAACATCCAATAAATTGGTCTCTTTTTGTATCTCTTTATATGGTCTTTATAAAAGTCTTTCACAAAATACTTACGTATGTCTTTCCCTAAAGAATCTTCAACGAAAGAAAGATTTTTTTCAAAATTTTGTTCTCCAAAACTTGCTTTCAAAAATGCATAGAACCTGCCCACAATATCATCTTCAAACCACTCATCATCTAATATTGGTATGATATTGTCATCATCAGGAACAAAAGACAATTCTAATTCTTGTTTCTCAACTTTTAACAGATAATCTTGAAGAGTTTCCTCTTGGTTAGCGAGAATGATTCCTTCTTTATCCAAAGAATACCTTCCAAACATACACCCAATGGAGAAACTGATTAAATCATTTATCATTAAAACTGTTCCATTATTTCTAAAATCTTCAATTTCTTTAGGACTACTTAATTTATGTAAACCAAAGAATGAAGTTTTTATTTTATGAATATTAATTTCTGAATTATCAAGATTGTAGGATTCAAGAAATAACTCGTTTATTTTAACTTCATTATTATATAGTTCATTTAATTTTTTTACAGTTAAATGTAATTGATCTTCAATGAGATCTTCTATAATGTCAAAGTCTTTATTAATTAATTGAACCTTATGAAAATATGGTTGAATCTCGCTTCTTTGAAGTTCATAAAGCGATATTTCAATATTTTTCTGAACTAACAAAGATGATTTTTTTCTAATACTTTCATTAAGTATTACAGGAATATTTTCGATATCTCCTACCTGAAAATTTACAGTTGGGTTTAATCTGCTTAAAATTAATGATCCAACTTTAGAATTAACCAAGCCTAAAAGAGGTAGTAAGTTTTCCTTGTCCGGAAAAAATCCTGATCCGCCAACATCAAACAAGAATCCTTGAGGATAATATCTTGCGCAAAACTCTGAGTTTCCAATTAAACTATAAGTTACACCTTCACGAAAATAATATTGCTCATTTTGAGGACGAGACCTCAATTTACCATTGGAATCAGTGAAGTTTTTAATTTGAGACCCGTTATTTTGCCAATTAACAACATTTTCAGAGTTCCCAAACCACTTATTGAAATCTCCTCCTTTATTATATGGAAACCACATTTTGTCAGACAAAGAGTTTTTTGACCATGTTGATTTATCAAAAACAGTCTCAAACCAAAAACGGACAAATCTATTATTGTTGCCAGTTGCTAAACCTTGTTTAGGTTTGGCAATGCTTCCTAAAGGTTCAGAGTTTATAAAAGCATTTAATAAAGAAGACTGAACAGAGTGTAAAAAGGTATGTCTACTAATTGTTCTGAAAATAGAGAAATCACGAACTGTAAATTTATTATTATTAATATAGTTCGAGAAAAGTTCTTTTTTGTTAACTGAATGACTATTAGTAACATTATCCAGGTCGAAAGACTTTACATAATTTTTGTACTCATTCTCGGAATTTGAAAAAGTAAACGTGACTGCTCTTGCTACTTGTGAGTTTAAAGACGGAAAACTATTTCCACCAATTTGAACTAAACTTTCAAACATATAATTATCTAATAGCCATTTACGAAAATTCTCAAAGGATGATACAAATAACCACCCCTGAAGAGTAACAAATGATGCTATTCCTTTATTTAAAAGTTGATTCTTTGCCGATGATATGAAGCATGCATATAAGTCTTGATGAGCATTTTTAAAGTTAGTTCTAAGATAGGTTTTCAATTTATCATCCATTTTTCTTGAACCCATGTATGGAGGATTATCAACAATACAATGGTATTTATTAGATAATAAGAGAAGATGTTCTAATGACACCTCTAATTCCTCTAATCGATATCTTAAAAACACATCAGAAGAAGATTTAGAAGAAATTACTTTGTCAATTACTTCTTTTATAGATGTAGCGTCTGAATGAGGACTTATAAGGGACCCTAAATTCGTTGCTTGTTGAATATTTTTAAGATCAAATAACATCTCATCTGTCAGTTCAATCTTAAGTTGTGTAAATGTCTCCTTGATCTCTTCCTCTGTAAGTTTAAGATCTTTGTAACAAAGAATATTGGGTTTTAATTCTTTTCTAAAAACTCTTCTATTATATTCTCGAGCCTTCATTAGTAATGCAAATCCCGATAGTTGAGCAGCACGTTCATCAATCTCAAAACCAAATAAGTTTTTATTGATAATTAGTTGTGGTATTTCTGAGGTGTTATAACCTTGTTCCTCGTAAATCTTGGTCAATAATTCAAACCCATAAACTAAGATGTGTCCACTACCACAGGCTTGATCTAATAAAGTGATCTCTTCAACAGAATCTATCTTTAAAAAGTCATTATCCTTCTCAGCAGACTCAATATAATAAGGCATGTGGTCCTTTAATTGAGAGGTTGGGTTATTAAGTAACCATAACTTCCCTACCGTGTTCTGAACCATGTATTCCACAATCCAACGCGGGGTAAAAAGTTGTGTAGCTGCAGGAATATCTTCTTTCTTAACCTTATCCTTTGAAGCGAACACTTCGTCTTTCTTCTCAGAAATATAAAACTGATACAACCACCCTATAATTTCTACTTTTTCACAGTCCTCTTTTGACATTCCATTTCGGATATCTTGAATGATTGAGAATTCAGAGGTTAGATCATCAGGTAGTAATAGTTCTGTATAATCGTCAATACGTTCAAAAAGAAACGGAAAGGTCTTGTGGAGGTGATTACAAACACCTGTTAAAAGAAGCTTATATACCTCATTTTGCGCATTAGAACTGGGTATACGCCCATCCAACAGGTCCCCGATTTTTCTTCTATCTACTTTAATTTCATCATGAATATGACCTCTTTTAGCCTCATCCAAAATCTCTGGGGTTGTAAACCCTTCTAAAGTGGATACTACTCGAACACCAATAGGTTGGTAGTTGTTAACATCCATAAACCGAAGCGCAACAAACCTGTTGAACCAAGTATAAGCTACTTTGTCAATCAACTGTTCTTTGGTGACATTTTTAAGTGCTTCTCTTAAATTTGAAATGGCTGCACTTTTCTCCCTAAGTTCTGCAGAGTCAGTATTTAAAACATAATTGAGTCTTGATGATACTTGATCAATCAGTTTTATTCTTGCTTCTTGAGCAAACTTTTTAAGTTGGTTGGTATTCATAGATTAAAGTGATATTCTACGGTTTTTACTAATTTGCTCTTTGTACTTCTCTCTAAGTGTCTCAATATATTGGTCCACATCTTCATTGGTTTTCAATTCTCTTTTATCATAAGACACTTTTATGTTATTTGCTTTAATGTATTCAAACTGATCTTGACCTTCTGATGTTAACCGTTGCAGTTTTGTAAGCTGCTGTGTTTCCAATCGATTTTGAACGTTAGAGACCAAGTTTCGAATATTTGATATGAACCTTTCTTCTTTAATCTCTTTAAGTGATTGAACAAATGGGGACAGAATATCCTCTTTTTGAGAATCATTTAACTTTGAAAATTCACTCTTATTTTTAAAGTGCTCTACAATAGATTCAACATTAGAAACTGCCGTTTCCTTTTCAGTTTTAATCCGAGTTAATACTTTCTCTTTTAGAGTATCCATTACCGACTTAGCATCTCTAATGGTAGTTCCCAAAAAGGGTTTATCATTGGATAGCACCTGTTTTAGTTGGTCTATTTCATCACCATCAATAAAGGATAAATTCGTAGTATCACGGGTTACTATCAGATGTATTTCGTCATAGATTTTCTTTTGATCACTATTCATAAATCTTCGAATAGGATCTAAAAGGTCTTCTTTAGTATCTAAAAGAACATCCTCAAATTCTCCTCTATTGGTTAAGAAGAAACTATACTCTTTTCCAGACCAAACACGAAGTTTATCTTGTATAGGTTCTAATAATTTTAAGAAAGGATAGGTGTTGCTGCTCTGAACCATTCCAGTCACCTCTTGAAGTAAGAGACCTAATTTTTCTTTAAACCCTAAGGCAATATCCTTTGCATCTTGGTAAGGACAGTTTTCATCAAATGCGTCCGTAAATAAAGTTTTTAATTCTCTAATAAGTTTTGGATCTACATCTTCTTGAACTACTACCAGTGTGTTCCCGTAATTTGAACTCACCAACAGTGCATTTACTACTTGACTGTCTTCTAAAAGGTTGGAGTCTTGTTTTATTTCAATCTTCCCTCGTTTATATAAACGAGCAACCATAGACCATACTGCATTGGGATACCAACCATATGGTTTTAATCCGAAATGGGTTTTCAGATCGTTCAATGATGTTCTATCTGATTGTCCTTTGCGACGATTAATGATATTGATTAATTCATTTTCTGCTTCCGAAATAGTATTGTCATCAGTGCCAAATAAATCGTCTTGCGTTGAAAGAATAATATTTCTTATTGTTTCCTCAGAATAAAGATGATTCCCCAACATTCTTAAATTAGGGTATACCGTTTTAACAAGAATTTGAAAACCCTTAATTACTTTAGATTTCCCATCAGTAGTAGCACTGATTTCTTGCAAGGATCCGTTAATGTAGATATCAGACCGTCCTAATAATTGATTGGCAAGTATTACAAGATTTGATTTTCTTTCATTGTTTTGAACCGCTTTATCGTGTAAGATCCTCTTTCTTTCAGATTTTAATGAGGTAGACTGATTTTGTTTTATGTATTTGTTTGTTCGTATATACATCTTGGCGTCTTTAATAAAAACGCCATCCTCAGGCATTAAAAGACGCATTGTTGACAACCCCATGGTTTGTCTTGCAATCTCATCAACCTCATTATAATAGTGATAGTTTGGTGTGATTATTTCTACACCCAATTCTTCTTCACGACCAAGAACTGCACCGTCTATTTTACTGGTGAACTTATAGTCCTGTTTGTTCTCCTCAAACTTGATTTTATTATCTCGAATGATCTCATCGAAAAGAATTTCTTTCAGAAGTTGATTCACGGCTTGATCATCTGCATCTACTTCTTTAATTTCTTGTTCTACATCTTTCTCATCATCCGTTAAGAATTCATATAACTCTCCATTCCTTTGGATATAACTTTGGTTTTCAAGAAGATTTAGAGCCTGATCGATATCTTTATCGTGCTGCTTGAGGTCTAAACTATAAGTGTCTATTAGTAAAACTGACACATTACGTTTCGTGGTTTTGAAACTATTATAGTACTTTACCATAAACAGCGTTTTCAATACACGAATGGCAAAGGGACTCCCTAAATTGTTTTCAGCTACAAGAATAGAAGATTGGATTTCTCCTTTTAGTTCATTTCTAATTCCTTCAAACATTCTATCGAAACTAACCAATCCACTTAGTTCAGAATCCCCTAACTTCTGTGTTACTTGTTGAAAAACACCTAACATTGATCTTTCTCCAACAGAAGAGTGTTTTCCTTGAAATGCATTGTGAGTAGAGAGTGCTCTTCTACATTGTTGGAATAATTCAAATTGATAGGGTAAAAACGGAAACTTATTTATAAAATCTTTGTCATCTTTGAATCCCTTAAATTGAACTCCAGCGTCAGAAAAAGAATAAATCGTTCTTAGGTGTTCGCTCTCTTTAGAGTATACTTTTTTAAGTTCTGAATTTGCAGAGTCATTCTTCTTTAAAAGACGCTTTTCTACAACTTCATCTACGTTTGCAGATGTAAGTGGTATTTTAATTTTAAACCTTGCTTGAATCCTTGAAAAGTCATTCTGTTGAGATTTATTCATATCTCCCACAATAGCCTCCATATCCTCTTGTGAGGTTACTAATATCCAAGAACTACCTTTAGTTTTTGTGGCTAATGATTCTGCAATGGTTTGAAGGTTTAACATCAACTTTGTGTTGTCACTGATGTATTGACCAACTTCATCCACGAAAAAATTAAGTCTGAAACCTCTTTCTTGTTTTGAGATGTATTGTTGAACCCTGTTGCAGAAATCTTCAATTGACTGTTTATGGTTTTCTTCAAGTTTATCTAAAATGTCTATATAATCTTCTGTCCCAACATTTTTTATATCTCCTAATACAGCACTTAAGTTTTTTTGAAGTGTAATATCAAAATAGTTCTTTCGTACACCCTCCCATTCATTACCACTTTTGATTTTGAATTTCTCTTTGAATTCAGCTAAAATACCTTCGTCATCTAACCACATTTCAAATTCAGCAACATGTGGGATAAAACCATAGTAACCTAAGTGATCGTAAAATACTTTGTAGAACACCTCAAGGATTGCATTGGCATCCTCCTTACTTGTTATTTGCGCCTGTTGATCAATATTAAATAAAATTGATTCTGATGGAATCTTAGAGGCTGCAAGAACATCTCCCTTGAGCATTTGATCATCCTCGATTTTCTCAGCAAACAAATCACCACTTGAATACCCGTCGAATTCTTTATTTTCAAGAACATAGGAGAGTATTTTAAGAAGGTGAGACTTACCACTTCCAAAGAACCCTGATATCCAAACACCATTGGCGCCACTATATGAATTATAGGCACCAAAAAGATCTCTAATTTTTTTAGAGATTTCACTTGTAATTACGTATTCTGCTACTTCGTCAGAAATATGATCACGGTCGTCGGCTTTAATAACCGTTTCAATATTTCTATTGATGTTTTTTAGAAAGATGGAATTTATTTTCATGCTTCGATTTTTTCGATGTTAAATGCTCTATAATAATTGTCGTCCTTGAGTAAACTAAAAAGATTTAAAGTGTGTCCATTATAGTCTCCAGGGAAAAATGCTACTGTTGGTGAATCCTTTGCTACGGATTGCAAGTTGTTTAATATGTTATGAGATCGTATAAATGGAAAAACCAAACCAATACCTGTAAGAAAGTAGACTTGTGAATTGGAAGATTCTATAATCTCACGAATTTTTGGTAATAATACCTCGTGTATATTAAGAGAAGATTGGAGGGCTCTTAAAAACTTTTTAGATCCTTTAGCTCTCTCAACATCAAACATTCTCTCCAATCCACCGTTTTCTTCCAATAACTGAACGCATAATTCAAACAAATTAATTTCCAGTACTTCAATTCCGTGGTTACTTAGCTTGTTCTTAATTAGCGCAATTGATTCTCTGACTTGGAGTTCTTGTTTTGCGTTATATGCTGATATAAAAAAAGGTATTTCACCCCCAAGTGACTCCTTATTTAGAAATCCTTTTTTGGAAACAACCTTGAAAAGGTGCTCAAATTTTTTATTTAAATTCTCCATATCAAATACTAATTTTTTGAATGTCGTAATCAGACATCATAAAGATCATTAACCACTCAGGGCTGTCTTCAATAATAACTTCCATAACAGGTTGATCTAAAATTTGTAATTGAATTTCTCGATCTTTTATATTATTTAGTATCCCAGCCTGCTCTAAGATTTTAAAAATCACTTGTTTTACTTTTCCTTGAGTTTGTTCTGAAAGATTGGCTAATTCATCATGATCGATTTCCTTTCTTCTAATAAATGAAAGATAGTCGGTGTCAATAAGACTAAAATCCATTATTAGATATTTCTCACGCACTACTTCTATGACAAAATCTCGAAGAAGACTGTAAGTTTTACAGGCGGATAGAAATGCAAGGGATCTCTGAGTTGAAAAATTAGAGTTTACAAATAATTCTTGTTGATTAGCAGTTAGGTTATCAATTCTTTTTTTGAATTCTGAAACCATCCTTTTATTTGTAGTTCCCTTATCTGAGTTAAATTCCATAACCCCCTCATTCAGATACTTTGTGGCAAATAGAACCATATCGTTAACCCTCAAAGACGATGCGGTAAAGGAAAACTCATATTTTAAATTAGATTCTATCATTGAGTGAATTCATTAATTGAAACATCTAAAATATCACTCAATTTTTCGAGATTTTTTTTAGAGGGTGAAGTTTTTCCGGTTACCCAATTTGAAAGCGTAACCTCAGAAACTCCCATTTTTGAAGCTAAAAATTTCTGTTTAATTCCTTTAGATTTGAATACTTCTTTTAGCATTATACTTTTAATAAAAATTAAAGTTTTACTTCCGAAAGATATAAATTATTATCTTTATGACCAATTAGAATATGATTTATGTGTGATTTCAATGGACCATTCCGATTATGTACCTGTAGTTCTGATATAGACTACACAAAACCACATTGGATACTACGAATGAATAGTACTAATGATAGTGAGGAGACAATGGTGAGAATTGGTATGATGATGCCACTAAATCTAATCAACAAGATTGAAAGAAGAAAGATTCTAAGGAGACTCAATACAGTTATTGTCTTTGACTTTGAATATGCACCATCTGAGAATGATCAATTGGAATTGAATTATGGAGAAGATGATGGATATACATTCAATTTTAAAAAAGGGAAGTGGACTTTGGAAGAGTGGTATGGCGAATATTCAGAATTTGAATATAATAATCAGAAAGAAGGGGTAATTGAGTCCCAAAATTCGGAACTTAAGGAAGTCTACAAACGGTACCTTAATGTTCTTAATGAAGGAGAAATGGATATTGTTCAGTGCGGGTGGACTAACTATAGAATGTCTGAAAAGAAATTGATAGAATTATTGGAGAAAAGAATTAGAGGTTAAAAAATAGAATTAAAATTTTAAAAATTTATGCTTAATCAACAGTTAAAACAAATGTCTGAGACATTAAAAAAATTAAAATCTAAAAAAGTAATTTCTAAAGATGATGAAATAAAAATTAAAAGTTTAGAAAGATTCTTTAATAACTATCTTGACGAGGAATAATAACATATTTAAACCATATTACTCAAGTTTTAAGATGAGTGGATCGTCTAAAGATGAAATTATGCTGCAACTTTGAATAATAGGGGGAGCAACTTATAATGATAAAACGGTTATACTTTTATAGTGTAACCGTTTTTTAATTAAAAGACTTCGGTCAAACATCCTCAAAGATTAAGAGAAGATCTCCCAGTGATTATAATACCAGTCCAAAATAGTATTGAAAAAAGTCTAATGCATCTTTATAGTATATTTCATTATATTTGAATTAAAATGATAAACGAGAACAAAAGTTCCTGTTATCCGGAACCAGAGACCTATAAACAGGAGATTTATTCCACATATAAGGAGTTACCCACAAGCTGAAAACCAACTGCATATTTTAGCACTTTCGGTTTTTGCCGACGCACAAATCCAACGCTGTAAAAACCAAAAGAGCTAAAATTTCCCAACGCTTGAAAATTACGTATTTAAGTATTTGCTTAAATAATAAATAATTGTAAATTTGTGTTATGGAAAATAAATCTTGCATAAGACAACAAGCCGATATTGAACAAATAAATCGTTGCAAAGACACAGTTTCTGTATTAAGCGAATCGTTCGACTATTTGGCGAACGGACTTTCATTAGTCGGAAATAGCGTTCGACTGAAAATACTTTACCTACTCTTTGAGGAAAAAAGACTTTGCGTTTGTGATTTAAGCGATATTCTTGGAATGAATATTTCTGCAATCTCTCAACATTTGAGGAAAATGAAAGACCGAAATTTAATAGAAACGGAAAGAGAAGCTCAAACAATATTTTACTCATTGACAGCGGAATACGAAAAAATGTTAAATCCGTTCTTTGAGCTACTTGATAAAAACAAAATCTTGGAAACGATATGAAAAGCGAAAACAAATTAATTGGTGCAGGTTTGTTAACGGCAATTACAGCTTCATTATGTTGTATTACGCCTGTTTTGGCTCTTATCGCAGGAACAAGCGGAATTGCTTCAACATTTTCTTGGATAGAACCTTTTAGACCTTATTTAATCGGGCTGACAATTTTAGTTCTTGGCTTTGCTTGGTATCAAAAACTTAAACCTCAAAAAGAAATCGACTGTGATTGTGAGACGGACGAAAAACCAAAATTTATTCAATCAAGGAAATTTTTAGGAATTGTAACTGTTTTTGCAATTGTAATGTTGGCTTTCCCATACTATTCTGGGATTTTTTACCCAAATACAGAAAAGCAAATAATCGTAGTTGACAAATCGGACATTAAAACAACGGAATTTAAAATAAGCGGAATGACTTGTGCGAGTTGCGAAGAACACGTCAATCACGAAGTGAACAAACTCAACGGAATTGTAAACTCAATGGCGTCTTACGAAAATGGAAATGCAATCGTTGAATTTGACAAGACCAAAACCAATGAAACGGAAATTGAGAAAGCAATTAATTCAACAGGCTATAAAGTAACGGACAAAAAAGAAAATTAATGGAAACTATATTAAAATCTGAAATCACTTGTCCAAACTGCGGACATAAAAAAGTAGAAGATATGCCAACAAACGCTTGTCAATTTTTCTACGAATGTGAGAATTGCAAAACGGTTTTGAAACCTAAAGAGGGAGATTGTTGTGTTTATTGTTCTTATGGTACAGTAGCTTGTCCACCAATTCAAGAAAATAAAAGTTGTTGTTAAAAAGCCAACGCTAAAAGCCATACACATTTGTAATTCGCATCAGCCGACACACAAGCCAAAAATTACAAAAGAGTATGTCTTTGCCAACGCTGCAAACCAAGCTGAACGGAATAAAGCCAGTGGGTAACAACGTATATAAAAAATAGCGGTTTAAGTGCTAAATCGAAATGGATTTTATAAATTTAAGGCCTGTGTTTAACCGAAAAGTTAGTGCAAAAAATCCGCTACTTTTCATATACAAGACCGTTGTAAGCAATTAAATAAAAAATAAAATGATAAAAAAAACAACTATTACTCTAATTGGGATTCTATTTTTTCATTTAGGAAATGCCCAAAACGCATTGATTATTCCAGACACTTTATCTGGGGCAAACATCAATTTAACCCTACAAAATGGGACAAAACAATTTTTAAGTGGATCGTCAACCAACACAATGGGTGCAAACGGCAATATTCTGGGGCCAACATTAATACTTAATCAAGGTGATTTTGTGAATTTTAATGTTACAAACCAATTGGCAGATACAACTACTATTCATTGGCACGGTATGCACGTATCAGCAGAAAATGATGGGGGTCCTCATACTACAATACCACAAAATACAACTTGGTCGCCAAGTTTCACAATTTTAGATAAAGCAGCAACTTATTGGTATCATCCACATTTGCATCACTTTACAGATAAACACGTTTCAAAAGGGATTGCTGGAATGATAATAGTAAAAGATAACGCAGAAGCGGCTCTTGCTCTACCAAGAACTTATGGTGTTGATGATTTCCCATTAGTAATTCAAACAAAAGATTTTGACAGTAGTAACCAAATCGTAGTACACTCAAATTCAGATGATATTGTAATGGTCAACGCAACAATAGACCCTTTCTTAGATGTGCCGTCTCAGGTAGTACGGTGTAGAGTTTTAAATGGTTCATCACAAAGAGCTTTTAATCTTGGATTGAGTAATAATCAAACTTTTCATCAAATAGCTTCTGATGGTGGATTGTTGTCAGCACCTGTTCAATTAACAAGACTATTATTAGCACCAGGAGAAAGAGCAGAATTACTTATAGATTTTTCAAGTATGAACGGACAAACGGCATTTTTAAAAAGTTATGCTTCTGAATTGCCAAATGGAATATACGGTGCGACAAATCCAGGTATGGGAGCTGGAATGACAATGACTGGTTATAATCCGAACCCATTGAATGGTGCTGACTTTGATGTTCTTCAATTTAACGTAGGAGTACAGACAGTTAATCCCATATCATCAATCCCATCTGGTTTGGTAACTGTTACTCCTATTCCTGAAATTAATTCAAATATTACAAGAACACTGACTTTTTCACCAGTTACAATGGGACCAAATCAGCTTAATGGTGAATTCTTGATAAATGGAGCAACAATGGATTTAAATGTCATTAATTACACAATACCACTTGATAATACTGAAATTTGGGAACTGACTAACCAATCAGGAATTTCGCACCCATTTCATATACACGATGTACAGTTCTATATTTTAACAAGAAATGGAGTTGCTCCCGCAATTAATGAGCAAGGAAGAAAGGATGTAGTTCTGGTTAGACCGCAAGAAACTGTTCGGTTCATAACCAAGTTTGAAACATTTTCAAATGATTCTGTACCCTATATGTACCATTGTCATATGCTGACTCACGAAGATGGTGGAATGATGGGACAATTTGTTGTTTCCAACCCTTTGTCAGTTGCAGACAACCTAATTAACGATTTAGGAATAAGTATTTTTCCGAACCCATCCATTGGAAAAATTACCATTAATTTTAGTGAACACCCATCAAGTATAATCGTATATGATGTATTGGGAAGAGAGCGAATGACAATCAAAGAATTTGATAATTCACAACTAACAATAGAAGAAATGCCTAAAGGGATTAATCTCATAATGTTCGAATATGGCAATGATCGATTTGTTAAAAAAATAATCGTGAATTAAAACTGCTTACAACAATATGTATAGTGCATAGCACCCTGCGGGATGCTACGACACCATACACGGAACGTTATGCATAATGCAGAAACCGAATTAAGAAAAAACTTTGCAATACCATTGCATTAAAATTATCTATCTTTGTGATAATGAAATTTACTACTATCATATTATCATTATTAATACTTGCTTTGTCAATCAAACCTTGTTCTGACGGAAATAATACTGAAGACCAACACCAAGAAGAAATATCTGCTGAACACAATCATCAAAACGATAGTGATGATACTTGTCCAATAACTTGTATTTGTAATTGT